>Ga0265301_10000005_pt1 | contig 545588 bp, 437 predicted proteins | sample AusTroGonzalo_MG_2_FD_193488 | JGI IMG/M metagenome (GOLD analysis project Ga0265301, IMG submission 193488) | Bovine rumen microbial communities from tropical cattle in Woodstock, Queensland, Australia - Gonzalo_04 | ecosystem: Host-associated > Mammals > Digestive system > Stomach > Rumen ... | reverse complement strand
TGCCTTCTCTCTACCAAGCGTCATCTCCGAGAATCGGCTGTTTTCCAGGTGTTTGAACAGAAGGTCCAGATTCGCATCAGGGGTTATATCCATCATCACACATTCCAGCCTTTTAGCCTCGTCAATGGTTTCCATTACAGCCTCATAAACGTCCGTAATATGGAAGTATGATGATAGGTCTGCAAGGTTCTCCTGAAAGAAAGACCGCAGCCAATTCATATCATACCAACTGGAGAACAGCCGGTCAAAACAATTAGCCTTCTCTCCATCATATTTCACAGCCCACAGCCGCTTATCGTCTAGTATCTTATCAAACGTCATAACAGTCTTTTTGCAAAGATAAAAACAATATTTGTATTGTACAACACAAGTGTTGTTTTCAACCCCGGTTTCTGTTTTTTAAATTGCATCTATTTTTCGGTCGCATTTGGTCACTTTTTCCGGCTAAAGAACCGGGAGACCGACAGATAGGTATTTACACCTTAATCTTTCTTATCAGTGAGAGGTCACCGCTGGACAGAGCCTCAAAGTTGGCCTCGATCTTCTCGATGTCCCAATCCCACCACTTTAGGGCCAACAGATAGTCGATAAAATCGTCATCAAAACGCTTTCTGATAACCCTGCAGGGATTTCCGGCAGCAACAGCATAAGGAGGAATGTCGGAGGCCACGACAGAGTTCGCCCCAATGATAGCTCCATCCCCAATATGAACACCTGGCATCACGGTCACGTTCTGACCTATCCAGTCATCATTACCCACAACGGTGTCACCCTTAAGTGGGAGCTCGTCTTTTACTGGTGCTATTGCGCTACCCCAGTCTCCGCCCATTATGTAAAAAGGATAGGCCGTCACTCCATCCATTCTGTGATTAGCGCCATTCATTACGAACTCTATCCCTTTTGCTATAGCACAGAACTTCCCGATTATCAGTTTGTCGCCGATGAAATCGTAGAAGTGGGTGACGTGCGCTTCAAATTGGTCAGCCCCATCCACATCGTCATAATAGGTATAGTCCCCAATGATGATACGGGGATTCTTCACCACGTTTTTAATGAAGCATAGCCTTGGCAGATTCGGATTGGGAAATGCCGAATTAGGATCTGGTCTTTTAGCAACTTTGCTCATAATGAAATCATCATCAAACATACAAAGTTACTACTTTCTTTTGATAGGTCAGATTATACCAATTTCTGAAGAGTCTCAACAGCTGAAATAAAAGGTCATAGAATTCGGTCGCATTTGGTCGCATTTTCCGCTCATTATTTGGACACACCACCGGGTTATCTCAACCACTTGATAGACAAAACCTTCAGTAGCCACCAAGAATACACGATAGTCACCTATCTCCAAGCTCCCGCCCGAGGCACATTAAAGACTTTGTAATCCGCTTATCTTCAAGCATTTACAAAGTCTTTGGTTTAGAATCTGAGGGCAGTTATTATGTTGGGAATGTGTTTCACAGAACGAAACTACGCGGATAGAAATCGCTATAGAAGCGACCATCGGTAGCCGTGAACTTCAGAACACAATAGTTGGGATCGGTTACACCCCCAGGGTAGTATTGCTCGTCTCCCTCGCGCCATATCATCTCCTTGCTCCCCGCCAGGACCATTTCTACGGGATAGACGACACGGAAACTGCCACGCCCGCCTATACGCTCCTGAACATGAGTGCCGGGACCGATATCGTCATCAAAGGAAAGAAGCGCGCCAGCCTCTATCTGATGGCCGATAATCTCATGGACACCGCCTGGCAAAGCCACCTGAGCCGCCTCAAGGAGGTTGGAATCTACAACATGGGACGCAGCTTCACGGTGAAATTGATTGTCCCTATTCCTTAGTTAAAACAGTCAAAGATTCTACGAACTCCCGCATGGAAGACCATGCAGATGGACACATCCCATCGGGGCATTTGCATCGACAGAAATCCACTGCCGGCCCAGCTTTACACCTCATTAGTATTACTGAAGCAGCAATCGGTATCTAATTCATACACAATTGACCAGCCCTGACTAATTCTTGGAGAAGTACCCCATGAGGGCGCGCTTATACTCAAGCAGAGCCTGCGAGCCGGCCTGGGTGATGCGGCAGATCGTGTGGGAGCCACGGCCGCTGCCGCTGCGGGAGACTTTGATATAGCCGGCCGATTCCAGATTGGTGAGTTGCACGCTGAGATTCCCCTGCGTGGCCTTCGTGATCCCCTTGAGGTACACGAAGTCCGCGTCGTCCAACGAGTCCAGCGCCACCATTACCTTGAGGCGCAGCTCGTTGTGAAGCAGGGGATTCAGGTCCTTAAACTCCATCCTTTACCTGTTTTTGATACATGTGTCCAGGGACAATCAGGGCCAACACGGCACACGCCACAATGCACAGCATCTGGTAGCTCCAATTCTCTCCCTGGAGGAGGAAGGAAAGGATTCCGAGACTCGCTGCGGCTATCCCGCCCACAATCATCGGAGGGAAACGTAGCTGCTCTCCGGTGATGAAGGCACCCAGACCCACCAGCAGGCAGATGAGCGGATTTTCCACCCCTTCATAAATGCCGGCGAAACCGAAGATGAAACCGCCGGCTCCGATGGCACATGCGGCAAACATCCAGTACCTGAGCACCAACCGGGACCCTTTCGTGCGCATATGCGTACGCCGGTGATCCTTTTTAAGGAAATATGCCATCAGCGGCATCCCGACGATGGGGATTCCCGCCCACACCCACATACACCACTCCTGCTGCAGCATCCTCCACAGGATGAATTCCAACAGATAGAAAAAGACCGTGAGCCACCCCCATAGCGGAAACAGCCATCCCCCGGTGGGGACATCGTCCATTTCAACTTTGCCCCTGGTACGGGCAATTACTTCAAGCGCGTCAAAGTTTTCTTCCATAACAGGGGCAAAGATAATGAATTTGAATTAATTGTGATTTACATATATTTCACTTTTCTTTCTGTTGTCATACTTCAGGCGGAAGATAATCTGGGTGCCGTAGGAAGTCTCGCCGCCGGGATTGCTCTTGGTGCGTTGAAGCTTTGCATGATCCTCCTTGCCGCCGTAGCCAGAGAAGGAGAAGCCGTCGTAATCGTAGGCCAGTTCCACATAGGCCCAGTTCCAATAGGCATCCTCCGGAGTGGTAATCACACCCACTTCCATACCCATAGGATAATTGCACACGCCGTTTTCTCCACCACTGGTCCAGGGCTCAAAAGCGCCGTTACTGTGCTTATAGGTAATCTGGAAGGAGGTGGGCTTATGATGAACCACCTTTACGGGGATGGTGAACTTGGCGTTATGGTCGGTCACGCTGCGGAAGATCAGATCAAACTCTCCTTCCGGGATGCCCTTCTTGAAATCCACATATTTGCCGTAAGGATTGTAATACAACTTGTTATAGTTCTCCGTAGCGGGGTCAATCTCTATGCCGTAACCGTTGAAAGAAGAGCCCTCCGGCGTCCATTCATCTACCGTAAGCCAGATGGAGTCGCTGCCCCATCCATAAGCGGGATCATTCTCGACCAGAATAAAATCGGCGGAACTGTTTTCCATCGAAAGAGAGAATGAAGAGTACCCGGGGCCGTTGTAGAGGGTAATGTAATCAGTCATATCCGTTCCTGCGTAACCGAAGGTCAGTTTCACCTGCTCATTCTCGGCCGATTTGATGGCGGTAAGCTTTTGAGTCGAAGCATCCCAGCTGAACCATTCGCCGGAATTGCCATTGCGGGTCTGGCTGTTCAGCGTTACTTTGTTCCAGTCGAAGGAGGCACCGGCCGTCCAGTTGGCCGTCAGGGTAATGGACTGTCCGGGGGCGACCCAGTAGCTGGGATAATCCAGACTGAAGTAAGACAGATCGGCAACAAGCTGGTCAAGGGTGGCATTGCCGCAGATGGTATATTCATCTCCGGTGAGATACGTCTCCGTTTCCTGGTCCCAGATCCAGTTCTCAAAGACAAAGACAAAAAGGAGCTGATACTGACCGCTGTAAGCCTTGGTGCCGCCCTTTTCCTTCAGATAGAACTGGCTGCTTCCGTCGAGCTTGACGTTACCGCCCTGGCCCATATGAGCGTCCAGCATATTTTCCTGGCCCAGTCTCATGGTACCGAGCTTAACTCCAGCCCACGGATATTTGTTATAGAATTCCTGATTGATGGTAATGAGTCTGTTCGCCACCTCCGGGGGGATCTCTCCGCTGAGCCATCCCATAGTCATCTGCTCGGGGTCCTCATCCATGCATTCCACATGGATGGCCTGCTTGGTTCCGTCCATCCAGCTGGCACCTACGTACCACTGCGAATACTCCGGCGGAAGATTAAAGACCTGTACTCCGCCACCGGTCTTCTGGACAGAATAGGTGTTGTCCTTCAGCTTTTCGGCCTTGCTGATAGGAGCGTCGCCGATGGGTTCCTCGGCATCCAGAGGGAGAATCTGGGCAGTGGCCGTCGCCAGGTTGCCCTGCTGGAAAAGGCCGTCCTTGACGTTCTCCTGCACCTTCTTGATGGTGCCCTTGACCGTTCCGCCTGCGAAAGCCTGCGGATCAGGGGTGGTGAATACGACTGTGATCGTGCCGCTCCCGTCCGTGGTCGCAGAGGAAGGGTTCACCGTACCTCCGGTCGCCTCAAAACTGAGGGTGGCGGTATATTTGCTGATATCCTGGGTCCGGCCTTTAGCATCTTTGAAGTCAAAGGAGAAAGTGACAGTCGCTGTACCGTCCAGGGCGATTTTCTGGGCTCCGGGCGAAGCCGTAAGGCCGGCCGAATAGGAGCCGCCTAAGAGCGTCCCCCCTTCTTCGTCCTCGACTTCGAAACAAGACACAAAAAGCCCTGCCGCCAGAGCCAGGACAGAGATAAGTTTAATCCGTTTCATATTTATCAATATTATTAAGGTTCATTAATATTATTAAGGAACATTTTTTAAACCTTACAAAGATAAAAAAAGTTTAGAGAATAAACAATACTGAGCAGAATCCAATTCCTGCCAGATATCCGGATATGGAACTAAAAGTCTATTGGGCCGTATAATAGGCCTTGAGGGCGGCGACGTCGGAATCGCCCAGGACGTCGCTCGTGATGATGAGCTCGTCTATCTGGGCAGGAAGCGAATAATTCAGCTTACCGGTACCATCCTGGCCGATATTGAAAGCCAGCGAGTCGAAGGAGATTCCCGCTATGGCATCAGGAATCGTCGCCTCGTCCCCGTCGACAAAATCGTACCAGATGCTCACTTTCCTGTTCTCCCGGTCAACAGCCATGACGACATGCATCCAGCCCTTATTAAAATCGGAAGGAAGCATCCGCGTATAGTCCATCCTGTTCTTACTGCCGTCACCGACATTGAACTTGATATCCTGAGAGCCCCTGAGGGAGAGGATGAAACCCTTATAGATGCCTTCCTGCCAGTCTTTATTGGAAATCAATCCGGGGTCGGCAGATTTGGGCGTCGGAAGGGTGGCTTTCAGCCAGAAGGCGGCGGAGAAAGAACCGGTGCCGACGGACACGTCTTTCAAGGTAACGTATCCGTTGTTCAGCGCGACACCTTTCCCGAAATAGGCGTCATAATACTTCAGGGTGCCGCCGGAGGACGTCTGCACTTGACCCCAGGAGTCGTCAATGCTTTCGTCGAAGGGGAAATAAGCCATCACTTTATGCCCGGAAAGAAGGGTCTTTACATCGCTCAGGGCAGGAGTCGGCTTCGCCTCACAAGTGCGGTACTTCGCTCCCGGATACTCTCCTTCCTTGCGCTCTCCCACCTCGGTGACATCCCAGAACACTCCGGCCGGAACATGGCCCGTCCAGGTCTCCGGAATATCAAGCCCCAGGGCATAGGCGGCAATAGCCGCGATGTCACGGGTTTCAGCATCCACAATAGTGCCCTTGGCTACGGTCTTGCCGGCAATGCCGAGGAAGACATATCTCTCCTCGTCCGAGTCTCCGCCGTGGGTCTTGCCCTTTCCGCCGTGATCGGCGGTAAGGATAATGAGCGTGTCGTCGAGAAGGTTCTTCAGCTTCAACTGGTCGTAGATCCATCCGATATAGGTATCCAGTTCGCTGATGGCCTGAAGCTGGGCAGGCGTGCCGAATCCATCCCTCTCACCGACGACATCGGGAGACCCGAAATGGACAAACAGCAGCATCGGTGCATGGTCGGACAGATAACTCACCGTCATACGCGCAATCTCCGGATCCACATCCTTCGTTTCACCCATTTCGACGTCGAGATTATGCTCGATGATGCCGTTGTTGATGGCGTACCAACTCACAAAAGAGGCCAGCTGTGCTTCCGGATGGGCCTCGCGAGCCACCCGGAAGATGGACGGATACGGGCTTTTCACCGGATACCAGAGGTTTCTGTCTTCGGTAATGGCGTTGGTCATACCGTGATATTCCGGAAGAACGCCGTGGAGCAGCGAAGCCCAGCACTGCGCACTGATGGTCGGGAAAGAAGTCTTGGATCTCAAAGTCGTGGCTCCCTCGGCGAACATCTCGTCGATTCGAGGGGTGGGCGTATCCTTGAAAAATGCGCCGGCACCGTCGACACCGAGTATCACGACGTGCTTGTAGGCACCTTTCGACGCCACAGGTCCACCGGGATCCTCCGGCTGTCCCGGGTCTTCCGGATCCTCCGGGTCCTCAGGGACCACCTCCTCAGGAACAGTATCCCCGGGATCCTCGTTCTGAACGACCTTGTCGCAGGAAACGGCCAGTACCGTCAATGCCGCAAAAAAGAGAAAAACAAGTCTTTTCATACGTAAGCCTCTTTGTAACACGCAAATGTAATAAAAACAATGCTCAGATGCAAATACTTACACCCCATAGACTCCGGGGGCATCCGGGAGCGGCTCGGCGCCCCAGCGGTCAGCGACATAATCCAGCAGGGCGAAGACCTCCGCCGGATCGCGCTCCGTCACCAGGCGGATGCGGGTTTCCTTAAAGTCGGGCAGGCCCTTGAAGTAGCAGCTGAGGTGGCGCCGCATCTCGTAGACGCCGGTGACGGGGCCCTTCAGGTCGAGCGAGAGCTGGAGCTGACGCTTGGCCAGCGCTACCCTCTCGGGGACGGAAGGCGGCGCCATCTCCGAGCCGGTATCCAGCAGATGCCGGATTTCGCGGAAGATCCAGGGCCGGCCGAACGAGGCACGCCCGACCATGACGCCGTCGACACCCCAGCGTTCGAAGGCTTCCCTGGCCGCGGCGGCCGAAGCGATGTCGCCGTTACCTATAATAGGTATATGCATGCGGGGATTGGCCTTCACGGCGCCGATCAGGGACCAGTCGGCCTCGCCCTTGTACATCTGGCACCGGGTGCGGCCGTGGATGGTCAGGGCCGCGATACCGGCATCCTGCAGCCGCTCGGCGAGCTCTACGATGATTTTGGAACCGTCGTCCCAGCCGAGGCGGGTTTTCACCGTCACCGGCCTCCCTACGGCCTCGACGACCGCGCGGGTGATGGCGACCATCTTGTCCGGCTCCCGCATCATGCCGCTGCCGGCGCCGCGTCCGGCGATTTTCGACACCGGGCAGCCGAAATTGATATCGATGACATCGGCTCCATGGCCCCCGGCGATCTCGGCGGCCCTGTCGGCCATCCGGGCGGCATCGACCATGGCCTCCGGCAGATTCCCATAGATCTGGATCGCTACCGGCGCCTCCTCCTCGAGCGTCCGCATCTTGGCAATGGCCTTCGCGGCGTCGCGGATGAGTCCGTCGGAAGAGACAAATTCGGTCGTCACCATGGCGGCGCCCATCTCGCGGCACAGGATCCGGAAGGATGCGTCCGTCACATCCTCCATCGGCGCCAGCACCACCGGACGCTCTCCCAGGTCTATGTTTCCGATTTTCACGGCAGCAAAGGTAAAAAAATTTACGAAAACACTTGCGGCTTTGAGAAGAATTCCCCATCTTTGCCATTGGATATGAAGACAATGACCAATATCAGCTGGTGGTGCACTTGCAGTTAATCGCTGTAAGTCTTTCCGCCATGCACAAGATAGAGCGCGGTCCGCTGACTTACAGCCGGACCGCTTTTTTTATGCCAATAACAATTAAAAACGCCATACCATGAGAACGAAAAAGTACCTCCTCCCGGAATCCGAAATTCCGACCCATTACTTTAACATCCAGGCCATTATGCCGAACAAGCCGCTGCCGTTCCTCCATCCCGGGACGCGCCAGCCGCTCAGGCCCGAAGACCTCTATCCGATCTTCTGCAAGGCCTGCGCCGATCAGGAGCTCAACCAGACCGACGAGTGGATCCCGATTCCGGAGCCGGTACGCGAGCAGTATGCCGCCTACCGCTGCACCCCGCTCGTCCGCGCCTACGAATTAGAGGAAGCGCTCGGCACCCCGGCCCATATCTATTTCAAGAATGAGTCCGTCAGCCCGGCCGGCAGCCATAAGCTCAATTCCGCCATTGCCCAGGCTTATTATGCCAAAGAGCAGGGCATCACCAATCTCACCACCGAGACCGGTGCCGGGCAGTGGGGCGGTGCGCTCAGCTATGCCACGAAGAAATTCGGCATCGACTGCGCCGTCTATATGGTCAAGGTCAGCTATGAGCAGAAGCCCTTCCGCCGCTCGATCATGCAGGCCTTCGGGGCGGCCGTAACCCCGTCCCCGTCCATGTCGACCCGGGCCGGCAAGGACATCATCACCCGCAACCCCAACGACAAAGGCTCGCTCGGCTGCGCCATCTCCGAAGCCATCGAACTGGCCATGAGCACCCCCAACTGCAAATATGCCCTCGGCTCGGTGCTCAACCACGTCTGCCTCCACCAGACCGTCATCGGCCTCGAGGCGGAGAAGCAGATGGCCCTCGCCGGAGAGTATCCCGACATCGTCATCGCCTGTTTCGGCGGCGGCTCCAACTTCTGCGGCCTGGCCCTGCCGTTCATGCGCCACAATATCCAGGAAGGCAAAAAGACCCGCTTCATCGCGGCAGAGCCGTACTCCTGTCCGAAGCTGACCCGCGGCAAATTCGAATACGACTTCGGCGACGAGGCCGGCATGACTCCGCTGCTGCCGATGTTCACCCTCGGTCACAGCTTCAAGCCCGCCTCCATCCACGCCGGCGGTCTCCGCTACCACGGCGCGGGCGTCATCCTCTCTCAGCTGATGAAGGACGGATATATGGAAGCTGTTGACATCGAGCAGCTTGACTCCTTCCGCGCCGGCGTTCTCTTCGCCCGTACCGAAGGCATCATCCCCGCCCCGGAGAGCTGCCACGCCATCGCCGCGACCATTCGTGAAGCCCTGAAATGCAAGGAAACCGGCGAGGCGAAGACCATTCTCTTCAACCTCTCCGGCCACGGTTTTGTCGATATGAGCGCATACGACAGCTATTTCTCCGGCGAGATGCAGAACTACCACGTCTCCGACGAAGACCTCGCGAAGTTTATCGCCAGTGCCGACGCGCTGAACGAGTAGGGCGTTTTAGAACAGCTGTGAGAAATAGCGGCCGTCCCGGCGCCACGCCAGATCACCGATTTCCCCGTCGCGGTTCCAGTCGATGACAAGGCCCACCTGCATCTCCGGATAGGCCGGGGCATAGTCCCAGGAGCTGCATTGAAACAGGGATATCTATTTCATAGACTATTCGAACCAGAATGGAGCGGAAATGACGCTCCGGTTGATTTCTCTGAGGGCGGCCGCATCCACTTTCTCCAGGCGGTCGTAGGTCATCAGGCCGTTGACTTCCAATTCGACATCTGTCGTTTGTGTATAGACTGCCGCGGCACATCCGGTGGTGATGAATACTTTCAGCCTGTCCGTATATAGACGGTACCGCTCAAGCACTTCCTCCGGACTCTTGCTAAGGCCGGAATAGCCCCAGTTCTTTCCGCTCGGACGCCAGATATGACCCTCGACGACATAACCGATGCCGCCATACTCGCCGAGCACATTGATCATCGAACGTTCGAAAACATTCATCATCGGCTCGGGATAATGGTGGGCGTCGAGGATGTCGCCGGCGAGATGGAAATTACCGCCGGAGGCTTCGTTGACGAGCCGGGTCGGATCCTGCTCCCGGGTAAAGGCCACGGCGGCCTCCGTATCGAACTGTCCCCAGCCTTCGTTGAACGGCACCCAGACGGCGATGCAGGGGAAGCCTTTACGTGCGGCAATGATTTCTCCCCATTCCTTATAATAATTGTCCTTCCACTCCTGCGGCACGATGCAGTCCGTGCCGCCGAGGAAACTGTCATTGGGCCATTTGTTCATCTGCAGGCGGGACAGCTCCGCCGGACGCGTAGCATTCACGCCCTTGCTCTGGTCTGCAATACACGGCATATCCTGCCATACCAGGATGCCGAGGACATCGCACCAGTAGTACCAGCGGGCCGGCTCCACCTTGATATGCTTGCGGATCATGTTGAAGCCCCACTCTTTGGTCTTTTCGATATCGAAGCGAAGCGCCTCGTCGGTCGGAGCCGTATAGAGTCCGTCAGGCCACCAGCCCTGGTCGAGCGGACCGAACTGAAACAGCGGTTCGTTGTTAAGGGCCATTCGCTTATATCCCTTCCGGACGCCTTTGGACGTCGCCAGGCTTTCGTGTGTTTCTATTTTGGAGATCTTCCGGAAGGCCGTATATCCTTCCACTTTGTCAAGAACCTTCCCTTTCCTCAGAATGCTGATTTCCAGACCATAGAGCCAGGGGCTGTCGGGTGACCAGAGCCGGGCATCATCCAGCTCCAGCACCACATCCTCTCCCTCGGCGCTGGCAAGAACGGTCTTCGAGGGATTTTCTGCGCTGTATCCGAGTCCGCCTTCCTTCAGGGATACCCTGACGACATCCCCAGCGGCAAGGCCTTCCGTCTCTACTTTCACATAGATTCTGGAGGAGTCGATGTCGGACTGGGCATAATAACTGCCGATATGGGCCTTCGGGGAAACGGCTTCCATCCACACGGTCTGCCAGATACCTGTCACCGAGGTATACCAAATACCTTGAGGGTAGGTCACCTGCTTCCCGCGGGGCTGCCAGCTCATGTCCGTCGCATCCTGCACCTTCACCAGGAGCTCCTGCTTCCCGCTTTTTTTCAGAAGCGGCGTAACATCAAATGAGAAGGGCGCATAGCCGCCCGTATGGATGCCGGCCTTCTGTCCATTGACCCACACCTCGGCCTTCCAGTCGACGGCCCCGAAGTGGAGCAGCACATTTTTACCTTTCCAGCCGCGTGGCAGGGAGAAAGTCCTCCTGTACCAAAGCGCCTCATCCTTCCCGACACTTTTGCCGACTCCAGAAAGCGCCGATTCGACGGCAAAGGGCACCAGAATCTGCCCCTCCGGGATACCCCTATACTCCGCATCCCCGGGCAGGATGGCATAATCCCAAAGCCCGTTCAGATTCATCCAGTCAGGGCGAACCATCTGGGGTCTCGGATACTCCGGCAGTGGCGAGCGAGGGTCCACCTCGTCAGCCCAGCGCGTTCTGATGTCGTCTCCCTCAGGAGCCCAGCCTTGTGCAAAAGCCGCCTGCACGAACGTTATAAGTGTCAGGAAAATAAAGAGTTTTTTCATAACGATGGATTCATTGCTTACGTTTCGAAAAACAAACCAATATCGAAACCCTTAACATGAACAAAGATAGGCATATTATCTCGGAACCCAACAGTTTTTGGCTAAAAGTTAAAATACAAATGCGATTGTCTGGTTTTTCAACAAGAGTGCTCCCGACGGCCGTCAATTGGCATCCGTCGGGAGCATTATTGTAGGGTTTTTGCGCCTGACTGCCCCGAAATAGGGCCGAGGTGCGGGATTAATCCCTCACCGGGCGGATCGGGAGACCGTATTCGCGATACTGGCGCACTACCTCGCGGACGTTGACGTCGAAGACATCGCCATACATCACATGATAGTGAATCGACGGCTCATCAAGAATCGTCTGCTCCTGGCCGAACAGGGTCGAGCACCAGAGATAAGGCGATTTTTCCTGATAGAGTTTGGCATCGGAGCGATACCCGCTGGCGGAGATCCGGATGCTGTTGCCATTCGGACCGGTGACGATGAAAGCGCCGTCAGAGAAACCAATCTCGCATTTTTCGATCAGCTCCAGCACCTCGTCCCGGGTGGGCATGCGCCAGGGAGCGCCCAGCGCGGCCGTTGCGGCATCGTCTGCGGACTCGAGTTTGAGCAAACCGTCGCAAGTGCGGTATCCGAGCGTCTCTTCAGGGATATACTTCGTGAAATTTTGCTTTTCATCGCAATAGCGGTAAGTCTCTTTGCCATAGCTATCCTTGGGTGCCGTTTCGCCCCAGGCATAATAGTTTCCTGGCTCGCTGGCGTTTGCGGCGCCCAGGTTGCAACTGGCCCATTTGACGCTGAGGCCCAGATCGACAGCCTCGGGTGCGGCAACCGTCTTGGAAGCCTCAGGAGCGGCAGCCTCGCCTGTTTTGTTTTCATTTTTGGAGGAGCCATTGCCCCCGCAGGAAGCCGTCAGTGCGATAACGGCCGAAAGGAGAAGTAGTTTTTTCATAGGGATACTGGGGTTATTTCTTTACAAATTCGACCCGGCGGTTTTTGGAGCGGCCTTCGGGTGTGGTATTCGGAGCGATAGGGCTTTTGGATCCTTTGCCGACGGCTGTGAGGCGGCCTTTATCAATGCCCTGCTTTACCAGCGCATTCACGATGGCCTCAGCCCGCTTCTGGCTGAGCGGATCGTTCACCGCATCGGTGCCCGTATTGTCGCAGTGGCCCTGCACCTCGAAAGAGAGCTCGGGATGCTCTTTCATCAGGGCCGCCACACGGCCAATCTCGATGATGGATTCGGGCTTGAGGTCGGCTTTTCCGGTCTCAAATGTGATGTTATAGGTAACAATCTTGCCATCGGATGCGAGACGGTCGTAGAGCGGCACGGCGCCTTTGGCGATACGGACATTCCGGATATAGAAGCGGTCCTGCTCGTCGCAGTTCGAGATGGAGACGAGCCGCATCCGTGTGGGACGCTTGACGCTGGGCAGATTGATCATGCGGACGCCGTTGACATAGTATTTGAAGGCGCGCTTGTTGAAAGACGCCTGGACCTTGAGCCAGGAATTCGCCTTGATCTGCTTGTCCAGATTCGATCCGGGAGCCGTACCATCCCTTTCATCGCCCGAGGGAGACACGAAAACGTAGTTCAGGCTGGCATGATCCGCTTCGGCCGGCGCTTCGTTGAATGCCGGATTCAGATCTACCTTGACGATGCCGTCGTACCACTCTTCCGAATAGAGCGTCAGCCGGATCCAGTCGTTGTTGCTGCTGCCATATTTCGGATTGGACCAGACCTCGAATTCGATGGTGAATTCCTCGGGGAGGTAGTCCGCCTTTTTCATCAGCGGCGCAATCTCGGTATTCCATCCGGACAGTTTGATGACCGGGGTGCCGCCGAATTTGGCAATCTCGCATTCTTCGCCGCCAAGGAATTCCCAACGGGAGGGAAACTCGCCGAGGCGCTCGCCTTCGACCAGGTCTTCGAAAAGGATTTCGTCGCCGGGGACAAAGTCGCTCTTGGCATAGGCGGTCTGCGTATTCTGCCCCAGGGCCGCCACGCTCGTCAGCAGCAGGGTCGACAGGATAAGGAGAGTCTTTTTCATGATCAGATGTTTTTTCTCAGCACAAATTTCGCTTTTTCTTCGCTCCCAAACACCACCCTTTCGGGGGGTAAAGGCCTTTCCAATGGGGTAAAGGCCATCCCTTTTGCGGCAGTCTTGATTCATTTTCCTAACTTTGCATCCGTGAAAAACAAATGTACCCTTCTACTGCTCCTGGCAGTCCTTCCCCTTCCGGCGATGGCCTACAACGACCACCGCGGTCTTGATCTGGATTCGCTCGAAAGGGAAGTGGCCCGATGGACTCCCGATATGACCGATGCGGCATCGGAGGCGGAACTGTTCGAGCTGAATATCGCCTGCCGCGAGCTGATGCGGGGCTACAGCATGACCATCGGCCCGAAGTGTGAGTTCTATGCCCACCGGGCTCTTTCGATCAGCCGCCCGCGCGGCTGGCTGTATGCCGACCTCGACGCCTACCGCTATATCGGACAGTGTTTCTGGGGCCGCGAGCAATACGACAGCGCCCTGGTCTATTACAACCGGGCCCTGGAAGCCCTGGACCGGATGGAGGCCGGAGTGATTTCTCCGTTCAGCCGGGAGAAGTATGATGCAGAGACCCTTGACGACACCCGTTCCATGCTTTACGGCACGATGGGGAACCTCTATAATACGATGGGCGACATTCCCCGGGCCATGGACCTGTACGCCAAGGCAGGGGCTATTTTTGAGCAATACGGCTGGAATACGAGCAGCGCCGTCCTTTATTTCAATATCGGAGACACTTTTTTGGAGGCAGGCAGTGCAGATCAGGCTGAAGAGGCCTTCAGGAAGTCGCTCGCTTATGCCCATGCGGCCGGCGATTCGTTGTGGATCGCTTCGGCCCAGAGCGGCCTGGGGAGGGTATATACAAAGGCAGGAAAGCCCCGGAAGGCCCTCCGCTATCTCTATGCGGCCGACCAGTATTATGCGGCCCATGACCCCGAGGAGGCCCTCATGCGGAAAGACAATCTCCGCTACATCGCAGAGGCCCTGCGCCAGCAGCGGAAACAGCTTACCTGGATCATGGCTGCCGGCGGCGCCCTTTTGCTGATCATCATGGTCTGGTTGCTGCTTCGGCGAAAAAAACGGTGGGGCAGCGCGTCACAACCAGACATTACGCCTATTCCCGAAACAGCGCCGGAAGCCCCGGCCGGTCCGCCCATCACACCCCGCGAGCGCGAGATTCTCGATTTTCTCTCTAAAGGCTACACCACGCCGCAAATCGCCGAAGGCCTGGGCCTCAGCGCAGAAACGGTCAAGTGGTATCGCAAAAAGCTGCTCGCCAAATTCGACGTCGCCAACGCCGCGGAGCTCGTCATCATCGCCAAGCGCGACGGAGTAATCTGATCGGGCCGCGACCCCCTGCGTCGGAAGCAGGAACAGCTAATCAGCCAGGTAGCAGAGGCGGTGGCCTTCGAAGGCCGAGGCGAGCGTCGCTGAAGGCGCGCGTCCCTCGGCAATGGCGGCGAAGAAGTCCTCCACCAGCAGGCGGTCCGCCCCCGCGTGGAGCGGCTCGTTCGCGAGCGCCGAGTAGTCTTCGGTGAAGGGCGCGGAAACAGATTCCACGGTCAAGCCGGGGAATGACGAATCGGCCGGCATCGAAGGGGTGACGGTGATGCGGGAGTCGTCGGCCTCGAGGGTGCCGGAGGTGCCGTGAATGATGATGGTGCGCCCTTCGCGGGTCGTGATGCCCTCGAGGGCCATCGAAAGCTGAATCCCGTTCGAAAGCCGGGCCGTCACGCCCTGGGTATCGTAGACATTATTGTCGCAATGGTAGACACATCGCCCGTAGCGGCCCTCGCGAAGCTCGGTCTCGATCACCTCCTCGAGCGAACTGCCGTCGGGCACATCAAATCCCGACACCCATTCGCGCCGTTCGCGATAAAGATGCACCGCCGAATACAGGCAGTCCTCCTTCTGCGAGCAGTCGATACAGCGCAGCGGCGGGTTCATCGAGGGCTCGACCGGAATAGGCCTGAGGGCCGGGGCATGGAACTTTCCGATGCGCCCTTCGCTCGTCACCTGCTCGACCGTCCCGCCGACCAGCCACAGCAGGAAATCGGCATCGTGGCAACATTTCGACAGGAAAATGGGGCCCGAATCCTGGCGGCGTGACCACAGGCCGCGGACGAAGGTATGCGCCATGCGGTCGGGACCGATATGCTCGATGTGGTCGATTGCGGTCACTTTCCCAATGGTCCCGCTCGCAATGATTTCGCGGATGCGGCGGAAATAGGGATGGAAGCGCATCTCCAGGCAGACGCCGACCTGTACACCGACGGCAGCAGCCGCATCCATCAGCATGCGATACTCCGCTTCCGACGGGGCGACCGGCTTTTCGAGCAGGACATGCCAGCCGCGACTGATCGACAGGAGCGAGAGCGGCACATGGAGGCGGTCGGGGGCCGCCACGATGACGGCCTGGATCTCGGGATGCTCGGCCGCGAAAAAAGCCTCCGAGGAGCTGTAGCAGCCCTCCGGCGCCACAGCGCACTGCCTGGCGGCGAGCTTCAGCCGAAGCGGCTCCGGCTCCACGAGACAGCACACCCGCACGCCTTCCGGCAGGCAGGAGAGGTATTTTCGCGCCCGGTTTCCGGCGCCTATGACAGCGATGTTGATCATGGAGTGCAAAATTACGGAAAAATCCGTAAAAAGCCATCGCAGGGAAAGGAAAGTACACCCGCGTGATTTGCGAAAGTGAGGAATGTCACTTATATTTGTGATTATTAATCAATAAGGCTATGAAAAAGATTGCATTCCTCCTCGTTTTCTGGTTCTTTGCAGCCCAGACTGTAGCGCTTGCCAACGACGGCGTGTTCTATGCCCAGGGGAACCAACTGATTCCCATCACCGAGACCGACATCACCGTCCAGAAAGAAGTCCTGACCCTCAACCGCATCGGCGACTATATCGAAGTGACTGTCTACTATGAGTTCTACAATCCGACCGGCAAGTCGAAGACCCTTCTCGTCGGTTTCGAGGCGGCAGCGCCCTATCCCTATGAGGGCCTCGGACATTTCCCGGAGCAGCCGAATATCCACAATTTCATTGTCCTGATGAACGGAAAGACCCTGCCCTTCCAGGTGGCACATGTAGATTCCGAGCTCTTCTGGCGCGAGGAGGGCGCCGATTTCGTTCCGAAGTATTATGTCAACGGAAGAGTGCAGGGGTGGACTGACAAACAGTGCAAGGATGCCCTCGCAGAAGACGATATGTCCTATCCTTTCGATTATGTCTATCATTTCAATGCCGAGTTCAAACCCGGCGTCAACACGGTCAAGCACACCTACAAGTATCAGATGTCCGAATCGGTAGACTTCGATTTCGACTTTCCGTACGTGCTGACGGCCGCCTGCCGCTGGGCGAACAAGCAGATCGACGATTTTACGCTCAACATCAATATGGGCGAACGGGAGTCTTTCTGTATCAGCCCCACCTTCACAAAGACGACTGACGAATGGACCATGAATGGCATCGGAAGAACCGACACATGGGAATACGCCGGCGATGTCAATCCCTGCTTCCATATGCGGGAAGGAGGCGTCTCTTTCCACAAGAAGAATTTCCGTCCGGAGGGCGAACTGTTCGTATTCAAACCGCAGGTGGTCTGGTCATTCTGGGGGATAGACGGTCCGATCTTGGGAGAAGATGTTATCTCTGTAGCCCGTTCGACCTATAACGACTGGTATATCCTTTTAGGAGAAAAACTGGATTTCACCGACCAGCAGAAGCGCATCATGAAGAACATGCCCTTTGCCCAGCGCGGCTATGTCTTCAAATCCAAGGACCTGCAGAAGTACTTCGAATCCACCGTCTGGTATATCCCCGATCCCTCCTACGTCGCCGATATGAACCAGCTTCCTCCCCACGAGAAAGAAATCGTCCAGTTCTGGATGAAATAGTCTTACCTGAACTGTTGTATCTAAAAAGGTGTTACAGTGTGAGCTGAAACACCTTTTATTTTCGAAGTTCCCGGTCCCAGGGGACGATGCGGGAGGGGAAGGCAGCGATGCGGAGGGTGGTGCAGCCGTAAGGGATGAGTTCGACAAGGGTCGTGGTGCCGTCGCCCGGATAGCTGTCCTCGGTCCAGTATGCGACGGGACCGACGCTTCCGGCGGCTTCCTGCCATTCGGGCAGCGGCGCCAGAGGCACCCGGAGGCTCAGCGGCGCGGTAGCGAGGGACCAGGGCGTCCGCGCGCCTGCGCTACGGAGGGCTGCCGGTTCCGGGAGACTCCGTTCGCTCTGCTCACTCCGACCCCTCCCATCGCAAGCGATGGGCCCCTCCCCCTGCCCGTGTCCGGGGGTGGACACGCTCCCGGAACCGGCACCCTCCATCCGCTCCAGCGCGTCGGTCGTTTGCGCGTTTACAGGGAAACGCGGTTCCACGACACAGTCCTCCGGGGCGAAGCTGTCGCGGAGGACGCACCAGTTCCAAGGGGTCGTGGTGGTCACCTGCCAGGCGCCGGGGCCGTACCAGCGGTCGGGGCCGTCGAAAGGCACCCAGGACCAGTTCTCCTCCATTTTCAGCGCATACAGGAGCGGTCCGCGGACAAAGCTCACAGCGCCGTCGTACCAGGTCTCAGTCGCGACCTCCATCCCGAAGCAGACTTCCATGCGGTCGCCCTTTTTCCAGGAACGGTCGATACAGAGGATGTCATTCTCCACAGAGGTCATCACCTCTTCTCCGTTGATCCGTACGGAATAATTCGTCGCCCAGTCGGGCAGGCGCAGCCGCAGCGGGAAGGAAGCGGAGAAGCGTTTCTTGCGCTCTTTCGGAAAGTCGACCTTAAAGCAGAGACCCCCGCTGAAAGGATAATCAGTCGTCTCGGTGAGGCGCACCTGGACCCCACCGGCGACGTTCGCCGTCACTTCGGAGGGGCCGTATACTAGCGCCGCGAGGCCGCCGTCATCGGTAGCATACCAGAGATTCTGGACCAGCTTCGGCCAGCCCTGGTGCATGTTGGAAAGGCAGCAGGGATAGCCATTGAGCGTGCCGAACATCGTGTCGGTGCCGTCATGCGGAGTCGAGAAAGGCCGGACGGCCCGTGTGCAGGCGATCTGGTTGATCTGCTGGTAATACTGCTTGGCGGAAAAGTCGTCCGTAATCTGCGCGGGCAGGGCATTGTAAGCCACCCGCTCGAGCCAGTCGGCATAGAAGGGCCTGCCGCTGATACGCAGAATCTCCTCCAGCGAAAACATCATCTCGACGACGGTACAGAGCTCGCTGCCGCGGGACGGATCGCCGTAATGGAGCATCTCGTCCGCCGCCCAGAGGCCTGTCGGCAGACCGGCGGTCGTGCGCATCAGATCATACGCCTGGAAAGGTGCCAGAAGGTCGTTGTCGGAATGGGAATACCGCCACCAGACAACCGGAGCCTTGATCCCCTGCGCGAGATTCACCCCGTGGACACTCCCCTGCCGGAACCAGAAATCGCCGTTAAACACCATCGCCGTCCAGTCAACGCTCTGGCGGTGCAGCTTTTCGGCCAGCGGCAGCAGCGAGGCGTCGCCGGTGAGGTCATAGAGCCAGAGCACCACCTCCAGATTATCGCCCGCTCGCCACACGCTCCATTCGGACCAGTGGTCGAGGGGCGTCTCATCCAGATGCTCCGCCTGGTAGCGGAAATAGCGCGTCAGGCAGTCGATAACCCGCATATCTCCGGTAGCCATGTAGTATTGCTTCAGGATCTTGAGCGCTACCATTTTCGGCCACCAATCGTGCGTTTTGCCCCGCTGGAGGCCATAGACGAAGGGATGGTCCTCCGAAGGACCTATATATCCATCCTCCTGTTGCGAGGCCAGGATGGCCTCAACCCAGACGTTTGCCTTTTCTTTTAACGACTGATCATCCAGGATATAAGCCAGCGGCAGCAGGCCGTCAATCCAGTACGGCCCCCGCTCCCAGGCATCACCGTCTCCCCCGAGCCAGGCATTCGTCGGCCCCATTACATCCGGATACACCTCATCAAGATGCCCGGTGAGTCCGTCCGCCTGGGCCTGGAGCGTTGCATGGAGCCAGCCCTGCGGGCGAATCGCCCCGAGCGGCAACTCGGCGTAGGCGCCCTTTTCCAGCGGCACCCGCCCGAATACCGGTCCCTGTGCCGGAACTACCCCCTGCGCCGAGGCGGCAATCGCCCCGGCCAGCAGGAGAAATATGACAAGCGCCTTTTTCATTTATTGCGCGTTGACACGAAATCGGCCTTATACGCATTCCAGATGTCAACGCGCGGAAAGACCGGAGCGTTCCTCAAAAAAGCAGCTCTGCACTACGGCCGGACGGCGCGGACGGAAAGACCATCTTCCCGGTTCCCGGTGGGGGACACGCTGTGGCTCGAGGAAGCAAAGTACATGAACTCGGCGCGCGTCGATCCATCTTCCGGAAGGTTGGACGTCCAATAGTAGCCATAAATGCCGCCGTTCTCGCCATCCCGATGCCCTGCGGCAGGGAGGAAAATGCTGTTCCCGTTGGGTCCGGTAACGATATATCCCTTGACACCGCAATAAGTATCCCAGGTCCATTTGCATTGACTGCCCAGTTCCATGAACTCCTCTTTCGTCGGTATGCGCCAACCGTCTCCCAGTTTCACATGGGCCACGTCATCTTCGAGGTCCAGGACCAGCTTGTTATCCACGGTTCCCCTGTGAGATTGCGTATTGTACTTGGTTATAGTGGTTGAGCTCCCGAGACACCACTTATAGGTGGGCCAGGAAAAGTCTTTCTTCGTCTCAACTTCCCCCCAGGCAAAATAATCGCCATACTCCTCCGGAGCGGAAGCCCCGATGTTCCAGTTGGCCCACTTGACCGAAAGGCCGAGATCCACGGCCTTGAACACACCCTTGACCGTCACCGTGCAGGAGGCCGTGAGGCCGCCGTCGGCAGTGGTCACCGTGACCGTCGCCGTACCAGGGGCCACGGCCGTTACGGCCGCGTAAAGCGTATTGGTCCCGGCGGCCACCGAAACGATGGATTCATCGGAACTCTTCCAGCTCAGGACGCGTTCGAAGGCATCATTAGGCGTAATGGAAGCATCCATGGAAATCGTCGCGCCCTCGGTCATTTCCTTGGTCTCCGGCAGGGAAAGACCGGTGACATGTTTGTAGGCGCCCTTGACGGCACGGACCGGCAGGCCCGTGGCGCGGGACTGGAACGGGAAACTCGTCGGAATGTTGTCCGCGTCGAACTGAATGACATTGGCATTATACGTGGCTCCGGGGAACACCGTACGGGCTGTCCAGTAGTAGCCCTTCGCCTTTTCGGCCACGGTACCGCTGAAATTGCGGCCGCCGACCGGCAGGAAGATCTTGTTCCCGTTCTTTTTGCTGGTCACCTCGTAACCGTTGACTTCGTTGACGCTCGTCCACGCCCAGGTGCAATTCTCCGGATTGTACAGTTCGTTCCATTCATCCCGGCTGGGAATACGCCATTCCTCGCCCCAGGCGGCCGTAGCCGCATCATCCTCGGGCATGAGGTATGTGCGATAATCCACGGGGCCATTCGAGGGGTTGGCGTTGTATTTGGTCAGCTCGGTGGAAGTCCCCCATTTATAGGTACTCCAGGAATACATATCCTTGGGCTCGGTTTCGCCCCAGGCATAGTAATTACCAATCTCTTCCTTTGCAGAAGCGCCGAGGTTGAACGCGGCCCACTGGACCGACAGGCCGAGATCCACGGTGGCTGGAGAAACCGTCACCGCGCAGCTTGCCGTAAATCCGCCGTCAACGGTGGTCGCCGTGACCGTCGCCTTGCCGAGGGCGACGGCGGTAATCTCGCAGGAGGTTCCGCCGTTCACCGGGTTGACCGTCACGACGGAAGGATTGGAACTGGTCCATACGCGGTTGGCCTCGAAGGCGTCGGCCGGCGCAATCTTGGATTCGATCCAGGCGTTGTCACCCACATTCATGCTCTTGCTATCCTCCGTCAACGAAAGGCCGGTAACGGACGTGTATCCACCCTTTACGGCACGGATAGTGTGTCCGCGATACCGGGTAACTGTCTGGGTGACGCGTTCGGAGTACACCGCATTCTTATAGGCGAGCAGCCTCCACGCATTGCTCGGGCTCCAGCCGACACCGGCTACGCTGACGCTCCAATAGAAACACACATTCTCGTCGGAGAGACTCCCGCCCGTTTTGTTTCCGCCGGCCGGCAGGAAGATGCTGTTTCCGCTCGGACCGGTCACCTTGTAGCCCTGCACGTCGCCGCGCGTCTCCCAGTCCCAGGTACACTTGGTGATGAGCTCCGTATACTCTTTTTCAGTCGGCATGCGCCAGGCACCGCCCCAGGAAACGTGGGCGATGTCATCCTCCGGTTCGAGCACGGTCCTGTTGTCGACAGCGCCATACTCCTCCTTGAAATTGTACTTGGTCAGCGTCTTCTCGCTGCCGTTGCACCATTTGTAGTTATCCCAGGAATACTCGCTCTTCGGCTCAATTTCACCCCAGGCGTAATAGCCGCCGAAATCTTCCGGATTCTCCGCGCCGATGTTCCAGCTGGCCCATTCGACACTGAGACCGAGGTCGACGGACTCGAATGCAGACTTGACCGTGACCGTGCAGGAAGCCGTATAGCCGCCGTCGACGGTCTGGACGGTAATGACCGCCGTACCTGCCGCGACGCCCGTCACCTTGGCCTGGTTCGTGCCGGACTGGATGACGGTCGCGACACTCTCGTCGGAGCTCGTCCAGATGCGGTTCGTCTCGAAGGCGTTCTTCGGCTCAAGCGCACTGGTGATCCAGGTGCTCGCGCCTTCCTTGAGGCTGACTTCGGGCTCATTGATCGTCACGCCGGTGACATTGATATAGTCGCCGTAGACCGGACGGATCGAAAGGCCATAGTAGCGGTCGGTATAACTCATGGAACCGTCAGGAACTTTCGATTCGTTAAAGGCTGCAAACAGGCCGGTGTAGGTCCGAGGGCTGTAGACGAGGGAGCACCAGTATTCGCCGTAGAAAGTCATGGCATTGAGGACCGATCCGGACATAAAGCCGGCAGCCGGGAGGAAGATGGAGTTGCCGGTGGTCTTGCTGGTCACCTTGTAGCCCTTGATGGCGTCACGGATTTCCCAGACCCACTCGCACTTCTGCATGAGTTCGGTCCATTCGGCCTTGGTCGGGGTGCGCCATTTGCTGCCCCACTGGACAGCGGCGGCATCGTCGGCCAGCTCCAGGACGGAACGGTAATCGAGCGTACCGTACTCCGCTTTATTGTTGTATTTGGTCGTAACGCCGCCTTCTTCGCCCGGGGCAGACCAGTAATAGGAGCTCCAGGAATAGTCCTCCTTCGGCTCGATCTCGCCCCAGCCAAAATAGTCGCCATATTCTTCAGGAGTCGTGGCGCCGAGGTTGAAGGTGGCCCATTCGACACTGAGGCCCATGTCGACCCGCTGGCCGAGCGGGGCCTTGACCGTTACGTCGCAGGAGGCCGTGAAGCCGCCGTCAACGGTCTCTACGGTAATAGTCGCGCTACCGACGCTGATACCGCTGACGAGGCCGTTCTCGACCGTCGCGACCGACACGTTGGAGCTGCTCCATTTCAGGCCGGACTCAAAAGCCGTGGCCGGCTCGATTACCGCCGTGAGCTGGACGGACTCGCCTACCTGGATTTCCGCATCCTTCTCCACGAGCGAAACGCCCGTCACCGGCGTACCGTCACCATAGACGGGACGGATGCTCATGCCGTAGAAGCGGCCGCCGGACCATGCCATTTCAACGCTGTCGTAATTGGGAGAAGCCCAGAGATACCAGGCAAAGTTGGCATCCGCATTCTTGACGGTAGAAGAATAGTAGTACGCCGTTTTCCCGAAATCCTCCAGGCTGGCATTCAACATGTCGCCGGCGAGGGGAAGGAAGATGGTATTGCCGTTGAGCTTGCTCTTGACCTCGTAGCCGTTCACGTGGTCGATGGTCTTCAGCGTCCAGTAGCACTGGTTGATCAGCTCTTCCATTTCGCCCTTGGTCGGGATACGCCACTTCTCTTCGAACATATAGTGGGCGATATCGTCCTCGGCCTTGAGTTGGAGGAGATTGTCCACCGTACTGCCGGTCAGGGCGCTGTCATTGTATTTGGTCAGGGCGCTTTTCTCGCCCCACTTGTAATTCGCCCAGGAATAGACACTCTTCGAAGCAAGTTCGCCCCAGGCGTAGTATTCGCCGTATTCCTGCGGTGCCGATGCACCGATGTTCCAGGCGCCCCACTGGACGCTGAGGCCGAGGTCGACCATCTTCATCTGCGGTATGGAGAAGCTGAAATACGGGCTGGTGCGGGTCACGGTGCCGTCGGAAATCATGAGGCGGGCATTGATTGCCTGCTTGCCGGAAAGGACATCCTGCGGGAGAGCGGTGGCGTCGAAGTGGAGGGTCACGACTTCCCCGTCGAAGGAAGCGCTTGTATGGGCAATATGCTGGAGCAGGTCAGACTTGGTCTCCGTCTCCACATAGTCCAGCGAAAGGGCAGACATACCGAGTTTCAGCACGTTTTCCGCCGCTTCCAACGGATAGATCTCAAAGCGGACGGTGGCATCCTTCTTGGCTGCAAGTTTTACCGATCCGTCCGAATAGTCCGGAACGGCGACGACGGACTGGACCGCAGAGACGATCGCCGCCATCTGCTCCTTGACCGCATCCATATCCTCCTGCAGGGCGAGAAGGCCTGTCTTGAGGTCAATGAGCGCCGTCGCGATGTCGGTAATCACCAGCTTGAGATTGTCGTTAAACGCCTGGAGCTCATCGATGGAGGCTTCCAGCCCGGACACGCGACCTTCGAGGGCCGTCAGGCGGCCGTCAACGGCCTGGAGGGTCGAATTGACCGTCGCGAGGGCATCCTGGAGGGCGTTCACCTGCTGGAGCGTCGCGAAGGAATTCTCGACCCATTTCTTGACATCGTCGGCGCTGGTACCGATACTCTCCTGCAGCGCGGCGATGGACCCTTCCATGGAAGCCTGGGCGGTCTGGAGGGCTTTGATGTCACTCTGGAGGGCCGCAACCGTGTTCTTGAGGGAAGCGATTTCGTCGGCATCCGCACCGGAATCCACCTTGGCTTCGAGCGCACTCACCGTACCCTGCAGCGCGGTGATGTAGTCCGAAAGGGTCTTTTGGGTTCCTTCAAGAGAGTTGAGCGTGGATGTGAGCTGGGCAATCTGGCCCTGCAGATTGACGATACTTACCTTCTCGAGGTTGTCGAGCCGCTCCTCAACCTCCGTAAGGTCGGTCGAGCAGCCGCCGAGAAGAAGTCCTGTCGCTGCCAGCGCAGCAAGAATCATTTTTTTCATAATGGTATAGGTCGTTTAGTTCTTCAATTCGAAAGGCAGGTCGGCACGGATGTCGCGCGAAGAAGTGCCGAGCAGGGCGTGGAACTTTCCGGGCTCGGCAACCCACCCGTGGGCATCGGCGTCAAAGAAGCTCAGCGCCGCGCGGTCGATCGTAAACCAGACGGTGCAGCTTTCGCCGGGATCGAGAGACACTTTCTCGAAGCCCTTGAGCTCCTTCTCCGGGCGCTCCACGGATGCCTCCTCGTCGGAAATATACAACTGGACGACCTCGGCACCAGGTAATTCGCCGGTATTGGTCAGGGTGGCAGTCACCGTGAAATGGTCTCCATCCTCCTGAATGCCGGCATCCGTAATCTCGAAGGTCGTATAGCTCAAGCCATAACCGAAGGGATACTGGACCGGAAGCTGCTGCGTGTCATACCAGCGGTAGCCGATGAAGACGCCTTCATCATAATACTCCTGCCAATAGGGCACACCCTCTTCCTGGATGCCGGGGAACTGGCGCTCGGTCTTGAGCGGACCGTCGGAAAGGGCCAGCGGCATCGTGAAGGGCAGTTTGCCGGAAGGATTCACCGCGCCGGTCAGGACATCGGCGAGCGCATGTCCGGCTTCGGAGCCGCCGTACCAGGCCTGCACGATGGCGTCGACCTCGTCGTACCAGGGCATCGCAACCGGCGAGCCGGAAATATTGACGACGATAAGCTGTTTGGCGACATTGCTCAAGGCCTCGATCAGGGCATCCTGGCCATACGGAAGGACGATGTCGGTGCGGTCCGCACTCTCGCTGTCGTTGCCCTTGCTCTTGTTGAGACCACCGATAAAGATGACGACGTCGGCCTCCTTCGCCGCGGCAAGGGCATCCTCGCGCAGCTGCTCGGGCGAGCGGGATTCGGAAAGATTCTGGCCGGTGACGACTTTGTTGTAGACGGTCGTCGTGTCGCCGACATAGCCCCGCTCCCAGACAACATCCGCCTGGCCCGTCAAGGCCTCGCGGATGGCGTCGAGCGGAATGCTCTCGTGCTTGGTCTTTAGGTTCGAGCTGCCACCGCCAACGGTCATCATCTTATACGCATTCTCTCCCACCAGCAGCACTTTTCCGCCTTCCGGCACCTGTAGCGGCAGGGCGCCGTCATTTTTCAGCAGGACGATGCCGGCGGCGGCAATCTGCCGGGCCGCGGCGAAGTGTTCCGGCGAAGTGAAGGAGCCGAAATGCTGTTCGGGCGACATCCCGGTACGGAAAATGGTCCGCAGGATGCGCCGCGCCTTGTCATTGAGATCCTCCTCGCTGGCGCGACCGTCACGCAGCCGCTCGAGATAGGGATTTGCCAGATGGTAGTTGTCGTATCCGTTGGACGCTGCGCCCTGGAGGCCGTTTGTCCAGGTGCCCATTTCGATATCGAGACCGTTCGTGACCGGCTCGTCGTCGTTGCGGCAGCCGCCCCAGTCGCTGATCACAACGCCGTCGAAGCCCCATTCGCCCTTGAGGATATCCTGGAGCAGGCGCTTGTTATGGCAGTTATACTGGCCGTTGTAAAGATTGTAGGAGCCCATGATGGCCCAGGCGCCCGCATCCACCGCCTTCTTGAAGGCCGGCAGGTAGATCTCGTAGAGGGTGCGGTCGTCGACGATGGAGTTCGTCTGCGTGCGGCGGGTCTCCTGGTTATTGACGGCAAAATGCTTGACGCAGGCTGCAACGCCCTGGCTCTGGACGCCCTGCACATACGGCACCGCCAGCTCGCCGGCGAGGAAGGGATCCTCGCCCATATACTCGAAGGTACGGCCGTTGAGCGGCGTACGGCCCATATTGATGCCCGGGCCGAGCAGGATGTCCTTGCGGCGGTAGCGGGCCTCTTCACCGATGGAAACGCCATACAGGCGGGCCAGGTCGCGGTCCCAGGTCGCGGCAAGATTCACCAGGGCCGGGAAAGCCGTACAGGAGTCATTGGTCCAGCCGGCCTGGTTCCATTCGTCCCAGAGCACCTCTGCACGGATGCCGTGAGGGCCGTCCGAATGCCAGATCTCGGGAATACCGAGACGCGGCACACCGGGCGAAGAGAACTTCGACTGGGCGTGGGTCATGGCGACTTTTTCCTCGAGCGTCATGCGCGACAGGGCGTCCTCCACCCGCTCTTCCAGCGGAGCAAGGGGATTGAGATAGACCGGACCGTCATAGCTGACGACGGCGTCGGCGGTCTGGACGGGAACCTGAGCTGTTCTGCAGGCGAAAAACAGGAGAGCGGCGATCGGAGCCGCGGCAAGTAAACGAAGATATTTCATAGTATCGGGCATTTTCTGGCCATAATGCACAAAAATAAGCATAATTTCCGTTATTTTCAATACATTTGTTTCAGCAAATTCTGACATCCCTGCCATGCACCGTCTTCTGAACGTCTTACTCTGCCTGCTGGCCTTCCTGCCCTCCCTGTCTGCGCGAACCGCAGCCGAAAAGGAAGCGGCAGCCCTGGCCCGGCGCATCGTTCCCGCCTATGCCGGGCATATCCGTTTCCTCGAGGTCCCTTCCGCAGAAGGGGATTACTTCCAGCTGGAGAGCCGGGGGAAGCGCCTCTATATCAGCGGCAACGATGCCGGATCGATGGCGGCGGGACTCGGCTGGTACCTCAGCCGCATCTGCCACAGCGATGTTTCATGGCTGGCCTCGGACCCGGTGGAAGTGCCCCGGACGATGCCTGCCGTTCCGGATCCGGTCCGGATTCGCGCACGCGCCTGGAAACGCTACTTTTTCAATTACTGCACGTTCGGCTACACCATGCCCTGGTGGCAGTGGGAGGACTGGGAACGGATGATCGACTGGATGGCGCTTCACGGAGTCAATCTCCCGCTGGCCATCACCGGGCAGGAAAAAGTCTGGAAAACCGTCTGGCAGGAGATGGGACTGACTCAGGAGGAAATCGACGCCAACTTTACCGGGCCGGCTTTCCTGCCCTGGAACCGGATGAGCAACATCGACGGCTACGCGGGGCCGCTGCCGGAGGACTGGATCGAAGGCCAGGCCGCGCTCCAGAAGAAGATTCTCGAGCGCGAGCGCGCCCTCGGGATGACTCCGGTGCTCCCGGGCTTCCAGGGTCACGTGCCGGCCGGTCTCAGGCGCATCCGCCCCGGCGCCGCCATCACGGAGGTCAGCCGCTGGTGCCGCTTCCCCGACGAAAACCGCTGCTCCTTCCTCTCGCCGACGGATCCTCTCTACGCCGAGATCCAAAAAGCCTTTCTGGAGGAGCAGACGCGGCTTTTCGGGACGGACCACATCTACAGCATCGACCTTTTCAACGAAGTCGATCCGCCGAGCTGGGAGCCGGAGGTTCTCGCGGCGATGGCCCGGAACGTGTATGCTTCGCTCGCCGCGGTCGACCCGGAGGCCGTCTGGCTCCAGTCGGGCTGGATGCTCTATAACGACCGGAAGCACTGGACTCCGGAAATCGACGCCGCCTACCTCGGCGCCGTGCCGAAGGGAAAGATGCTGATGCTGGATTATTATGTCGAAGCCGTGCCTGTCTGGCCGCTGACGGAGAGTTTTTCCGGACAGCCGTTCCTGCTTTGCTATCTCGGCAATTTCGGCGGCAACACGCGCCTCTCGGGGCCGTTCCGGACCCTGTCGGAGCGGCTCGGCGAAGGTCTCTCGCAGGAAGGCTGCGCGGGCGTCGGATGCACGCTGGAGGGCTTCGGCATCAACCGCTGGATGTATGAATACGTGCTTTCACGGGCCTGGGACTCTGGCGAGAGCGACGAGGACTATCTGCGGCAGCTCGCCGACTCCCGCCTCGGACGGGGGGACCCTGCGGCCGAGGCCGTATGGCGGAGTCTCGCCGACAGCGTCTATGTCCGTCACTCCATCTCGGAGAGCGCCCTCGTGTGCGCCGAGCCCTGTCACGAAGGCTGGCGGCGCTGGACGACGGTGTGCAAACTGCCGTATGAGAGGGATGTGCTCGTCCGTGCCTGGAAAGACCTTCTCACTCTGGAGAGCGACCGCGCATCTTACCGGAAAGACTGCATCACCATCGGCTGCCAGGTGCTCGGGAATCACTTCGAGCGGCTGCGGTACGACCTTGTCACCGCCTGCTACGCCGGCAACCAGATCAAGGCCGGAGAGGCGGGACAGCAGATGCGGGAAATCCTGAAGGATATCTCCGCCCTTGCGGCCGTCGAGCCGGAGCTGCGGATGTCCACCTGGATGGATGCCGCTGCCGCCTGGGGACGGACACCCGGTGAGAAGGCGCTCTACCGGCGCAACGCCCGGCTCATCGTCTCGTCGTGGGGCCCGGAAGGAACGACGCTGCGTGACTACGGATCCCGTCTCTGGGCGGGCCTCATCGATGATTTCTACGCCCCGCGCTGGGAGGAATTCATCTCTCGGATACAGGCGGACGCGTTTGACGACGGAGCCTTTGACCCCGATGCCTTCGAAAAGGAGATGACGGAGTATGCATACAATTGGGCCTTCTCAGACGCCCCGATCCGGGAAAGTGCCCCGGCCAGCGACTGGAAGGCCCTGTGCCTGTCGTGCTTTAAAAAGTACGACCTGCTGCTGGATCCTGAAGATTATTGAATATATCCGTCAGCTTTTAGCTGCTTCTCGATATTGGCGATGCGCTTGTCGGTCGACGGATGCGAGGAGAAGAGCTGGCTCACACCGGCGAGAGTGGAAGCTTCGCCTTCCAGGCTCTGGAGCTTGACGAGGCTGTTGCGGATACAGATCGGATTGTAGCCGGCAGCCTTGAGGAAAGCGTAGGAGAAGTCGTCGGCCTCGGTCTCCTGCTTGCGGGAGAACTTCGCGGACATGATTGTTTCGCCGAGGGCGGCGAGCTGGCTCTGGCTGAGGGAAGCCATCGTCTCGCCCGTCGAGGCAAGGCCCGAGAGGGCGGCGCTGCGAAGGAGCGCGTTCTGCATGTCCTTCTTGGTATGCTTGAGGGCGACATGGCCGATTTCGTGGCCGATCACGCCGAGCAGCTCCTCATCGTCCATCAGGTCCATAAGACCCGTATACACACGGACGCTGCCGTCCGCGCAGGCGAAAGCGTTGACTTCCTTGGTCTGGTATACCTTGAAATTGAGCGGCACGCCGTCGACTTCGGTGAGGCGGCTCACCAGCGAGTTGAGGCGTTTGACATAAGCGTTGGAAGCCGGCAGGACCGTGTTCTGCGCATCATACTGGGCTACGTACTGGGCCACATATGCCTGGATTTCCGCATCGGAGAGCGTCGCGGCCTGGAGCACTTTGGCGCCGCCTTCCATCAGATAATCGGAATTGAGGTTCTGCAGGATGCTGCAGGAGGACAGCATGACAAGCGCTGCCACGGGAAGAAGAAGGGTACGAATGATTTTCATATGATAAGGTTGTTAGAATTAGCTGCTTTCAACTCCGAAAGATACATAATCCGCCCGAAATATCCAAATTGTGGGCAAGTTTGCCCGGATGACCGGTTTTACCTATCGAGTCAAAAAATGTTTCTATCTTTGCATCTGATAACTCCGGTAACATGAGAAAATTCTTCTACCTTCTGCTGCTTCCGGTCCTGCTTCTCTCGGGATCCTCCTGTTCCGAAATCATGGATCCATTCGAAGGGAGCGACGGCGTCCGGGCCAACATCAACGGCTACAAGTGCGTGATGGACGGCTACCACGGAAATCAGTACGTCACCTGGCCCACCGGCGGGTCCGCCACGCTGAGCATCAATGTAAGGATGGTTAAACTGCTTGACAACCAGAACTTCATGCTCCAGCTCAACGTATCGGACAACACCGCCGTCTCGACCGGTATCGAGTACCATTTCACCCCGGGAGGCCCCTGTTCGGCCATCCTGAGTTCTCCTCCCGGTGCGGCCGGAGAGGAAGTCCCGATGTCGGGATGGATCCGCTTCCTGCAGCTCGATGCGGGAAGCCACATCGTCGAGGCCGAATTCGAACTATCCGGCACGGCACCCCGATCACGGGAAGAATTTGATGTCCGCCACGGTTTCCTCAGACTGTACAAGTAGCCATGAAAAAGACCCTTCTTCTCATTTTTGCCGTACTTTCCCTTGCGACATCGACCGCCTCCTTCGCACAGAATGGATCCTGGGAAATCCAGTTCGGGCTCGGATCCGGCATGAGCGCCCATTCCAAGGGCCGTGCGGAGATTCTCTACCGCTCGGAAGACGAGGACTCCCCCTCGCCCAACGCGCCGACCATCCTTCCGACCATCATGTTCTCCGCCGGCTATAATCTGAAGAACGCCCCCGTCGGCATCTTTATGGATTTGGGCTGGGACCACGCCTGGAGCCGTCTGAAAGGCGGCCCGAGCCTTCTTCGGGAACAGGAGAGCCGCTATCACGTGATGCCGAACCTCAGGCTCTATTATATCAGAAGGGAGTCCTTCCGGATGTATGCAACCCTCGGTGTGGATATGAACTACCGCCGGTTTGAGGAAACCTACGCCGGGACCATCTGCTCCAATCAGCAGTTCAATATCGGATACCAGGTGGCTCCGGTCGGCTTCTCCTTCGGCGACAGGTGGTGCTTCTCCTTCGACCTGGGCTACGGCACCCTCTACTCCCTCGCCCGCATCAACGTCGGCTACCGATTCTAAAATAGAGGGGATGACCGGCATTCAGGTCACCCCCTCCTAATAATAAGCAGATTGCAATCTATTCGGCCGGGACGGCGCGGAAGGCGGGAAGGTCTTCCGGGTCGAAGGCGTTGATGTAGGCGCTCTTGCCGAGGACGGTCTCTTCGGCCATGCGGGCATAGACGCGGGCGCTGCGTTCGAACAGTTCCGGCGCCTTCGTGGCGTCGCCGAGCAGCAGCAGGGCCATCACCAGTTCGCCGGCCATATCGTAGAGACGGCGGGCGAGGAAGTCGAGAACCTCCTGATTCTCAAAGGCCTTGACGGTCTCGACGGCCTTTTCGTACACCTCGACGAGGCCGGCCATTTTCTGGCGGATCGGCTCGAGGGCCGGGGAAACTTCCTTTTCCAGCATCTCGCGCATGATGGCGAGATAGGCGCCGTTGGTGATGTAGCGCACCGCAGCGACCACCTGGAGCTGGGTCGTACCTTCGTAGATGGAGAAGATGCGGGCGTCCCTCATCAGGCGCTGGCACTTGTATTCCATGATAAAACCGGAGCCGCCGTGGACCGACACGCAGTCATAGGCGTTCTGGTTGGCATATTCGGAGGAAGTGCCCTTGCACAGTGGCGTGAAGGCGTCGGCAAGACGGGTGTAGGTCTTCATTTCGGCCTTCTCCTCGGGGGTCAGCGCCCTTTCGCGGGCGATGTCCTCAAGGCACTTGTAGACGTCGACATGGGCGGCGGTATGGTATAGCAGCGAACGGGAGGCGTCGAGTTTCGCCTTCATGCGGGAGAGCATGTCGTAGACGCCCGGGAAATGCTCGATCGTCTGGCCGAACTGGGCGCGCTCGGAGGCATACTTAAAGGCCTCGTTGACAGCCTCCTGGCTCAGGCCGGTCGACTGGCCGCCGATGCCGAGACGGGCGGCATTCATCAGGGACATGACATACTTGATAAGGCCCATCCGGGTGCTGCCGCAGAGCTCCGCCCTGGCGTTCTTGTAGGTCAGCTCACAGGTCGGGGAGCCGTGGATACCGAGCTTGTGCTCGATGTGGCGGACGTTCACCCCGCCCTGGCGCTTGTCATAGATAAACATCGACAGGCCGCGGCCGTCGGTGGTGCCTTCCTCGCTGCGGGCGAGCACGAGGTGGATGTCGGAGTCGCCGTTGGTGATGAAGCGCTTGACGCCGTTGAGCAGCCAGCAGCCGTCCTTTTCGCTCCAGGTCGCTTTCAGCATGACCCGCTGGAGGTCGGAACCGGCATCGGGCTCGGTGAGGTCCATCGACATCGTCTCGCCGGCGCAGATGCGCGGCAGGAAGCGCTGGCGCTGGTCTTCGGAACCGAACTCATAGAGGGTGTCGGCACAGCTCTGGAGACTCCATATATTCTGGAAGGAGGCATCCGCGGCGGCGACGATTTCCGAGCACATCGAGAAGATGACGTTCGGCAGGTTCAGTCCGCCGTAACGACGGGGCTGGGAGACGCCGGAAAGGCCGGCCTGGCGAAGGGCTTCCAGGTTTTCGACAGTCTTGGAGGCATATTTCATGCGGCCGTTCTCGAGGTGCGGCCCTTCGAGGTCGACGGCCTCGGAATTGGGCTCGATGATGTTGGCGGCAATGTCGCCGAGCACCTCCAGGAGGCGCTTGTAGTTCTCGATGCAGTCCTCGTGGTCGACGGGGGCATCGGGATATTTCTCAGCTTCGGTGAAATTACGTTCCTTCAGCTCGACGATGCGGCGCATCAGGGGATGATTGAGATAGAAGGCAATCTCGGGATGATCGGTAAAGTAATTGGCCATATCTCTATTTGCTGTTTTTCTTGTAGTACTTGATCAGCTTCGGGATAACCTCCTCGACGGTGCCGACGATGACGTAGTCGGCGATGCGGTTGATGGGGGCATCAGGATCGGAGTTGATGCTGATGATGATCGAGCTCTCCTGCATGCCGGCGATATGCTGGATCTGGCCGGAGATGCCGCAGGCGATGTAGACCTTCGGGTGGACGGTGACGCCCGTCTGGCCGATCTGGCGGTCGGGCTCGCAGAAGCCGGCGTCAACGGCGGCGCGGCTGGCACCAACCTCGGCGTGGAGCACCTTGGCGAGGTCAAAGAGCATCTCGAAACCTTCCTTCGAACCCATGCCGTAGCCACCGGAAACGATGATGGAAGCACCCTTGAGGTTGTGCTTTGCGGCCTCGACATGGTGGTCGAGAACCTTGACGAGGTAAGCCTCGGGGGAGACATATTTCGCAACCTCGGGATAGACGACTTCGCCGCGGGCCTTGCCTTCGTAGAGGGCTTTCTGCATGACGCCGCTGCGGACGGTGGCCATCTGCGGACGGTGGTCGGGATTGACGATCGTCGCGACGATGTTGCCGCCGAATGCGGGACGGATCTGATAGAGGAGGTTCTGATACTCCTTGCCGGTCTTGGCATCGGTGTAGGGGCCGATTTCGAGCTGTGTGCAGTCGGCGGTGAGGCCGCTCGTGAGGCTGGAACTCACCCGCGGACCGAGGTCACGGCCGATGACGGTCGCACCCATCAGGCAGATCTGCGGCTGCTCCTCCTTGAAAAGACCGACGAGGATGTCGGTATGGGGAGCGGAAGTATAGGGGAAGAGACCTTCGCCGTCAAAGACGAAGAGCTTATCGACACCGTAAGGAAGAATCTGGTCCTCGACCTTGCCTTTCAGGCCGGTACCGGCCACGACGGCATGGAGTTCGACACCGAGCTGGGACGCCAGTTTGCGGCCCTTGGTCAGGAGTTCCTGGGAGACTTCGGCGACAGTCGTGCCTTCGATCTCACAATATACGAATACGTTATTCATCGCTAGCCGATAATCTTTTCATTGAGTAATTCCTGGACGAGACCTTCGACATCCGCGTCGGCGGCGGTCAGGGTCTTGGATTCCTTGGCCTGGAAGACGATGTTCTGGACCGTCTTGACCTTGGTCGGGGAGCCGGCGAGGCCGCACTGCTGCGGGTCACCGTCGACATCGGCGACGCTCCACTGGGTCAGCGTCAGGTAGGGACGCTCCTCATAGAGTTTCGCCCTCGGATCATCAGCCGGGCGCTCCAGCGGGCAGGTCGCATATTTATACTTCATCACGAGGCGGACGTTCTGCGGACGGCAGGGGGCGGCCGTGCCGTTGACCGTCACAACGAGCGGAAGCGGGGCCTCGACGGTCTCGATGCCGCCGTCGATGTGGCGCTCGATCGTGGCGACGCCGTTTTCGACCTTCTTGATTTCCTCTGCATAGGTGACCTGGTTGAGGCCGAGCTTCTGCGCGACCTGCGGGCCGACCTGGGCGGTGTCGCCGTCGATGGCCTGTCGGCCGCCGATGACGATATCCACCGGACCTATCTTACGAATGGCGGTGGCGAGGGCATAGGAAGTGGCGAGGGTGTCAGCGCCGGCGAAAAGGCGGTCCGTAAGGAGCCAGCCGGTATCGGCGCCGCGGTAAAGGCCCTGTCGGATGATTTCTCCGGCACGCGGCGGGCCCATCGTAAGAACGCCCACGGTAGAGCCGGGGTTCTGCTCCTTGAGGCGGAGCGCCTGCTCGAGGGCGTTGAGATCGTCGGGGTTGAAAATGGCGGGAAGGGCGGCGCGGTTGACGGTCCCTTCCGGGGTCATCGCATCCTTGCCCACATTACGGGTGTCCGGCACCTGCTTGGCCAGGACAACAATCTTTAATGCCATAACAGATATTTAGGTTTTATACGTACTTGCGTTTGTCACAAACATGCAAAGTTAGCCTTTTTTGCCGGAATAACAAAAAGGCCGGGGGCCGGAAGCTACAGGAAACAGGCCTGGCTAGTCCAGCATAATCAGGGCGCGGGAGGGGTGGGAGAATGTCAGGCGGACAACGTCGGCGGTGGCGCGGTTGAGCGTCGCTTTCCACCAGTTGTCGAAGACAACACCGTCCGTGGGCCACTGGAGGCCCTCCGAGCGGATGGTGAGGGTGTTGTCCGGAGAGAAGAGGGAGACGCGGCGGCCCTGCCCGAGATGGAGCTCGCAGGAATCCGTGACGGCGAAGGCGGTGCCGTAGTCGGAGACGATGTCGATGGAGATTCCTTCGCTTCGCTCGGAATGACAGGAGGAATGCCCGGAATGACAGTCCGCGAACATGCGTGGGTACTCCATCAGCAGGGAAACATTGCCGATCGTGTGGTCGGCACGGCGGCCGGTGGCGCCGAGAATATGAATCTGCGTGACATCCGGGTAATGGCCGAGCACAAAGCGGACGGCTTTGGTCTGGTCGTTATGGTCCTGCTCGCTCTCCTTATAAATAATACTGGCATATTGCTCCAGCAGGATTTTCGGAAGCGAATCCATATCCCCGACAACGGCATCCGGCAGCCGCCCGAATCCGCCGAAAATCTTCGGCATACGGCGCAGGTAGCCCGCAAAGGCGCTGTCGCAGCAGACGATCACGTCGGCGCTTTTCAGAAGATAGAGCGGGTATGGCTTCCGGGGGAAGTCCCCTGCGGCGAGGATAACGGCGGTGGACATGGGTAATTAGATTTCTCGACTTCGCTCGAAATGACAGGTTAGTGACTCGAAATGACAGGTTAGTCGTCGTCGATGGGTTTTACCTTATCGAGCTCGGCACGCGAAGTGCCGCAGACCGCACGGTAGCTGCCCGCATCGCGGAAACCCGCCAGGAAGGCCTTGATATCCATTCGCTTCTTCCCCGCGAGCTGGACGTCCTTCAGCGAAAGCCAGCCGTCCGCCGTCGCGATGGCAAAGAAGGTCTTCCCGTCGGTGGCGACGGTACCAGGCGCCGGGACGGAAGTGGTGGAAGCGGAGGAAGGTGTCGTTGCCGAACCCGTGGCCACCCTCGGCCACGTAAGAGGGAGAACGGCGACGGAGTCGACGGCAGGGGTCGGAGCGACAGCGGAGGCGGTTTGGCCATGACAGCCTTCCGCAGCACTCCCCACTTCCAAAGAAGTGAGGGGCTCGGCGAAGAAAATCTTGAGGGAAAGAGATTCCACGGTCGAGCCGTGGAATGACGGCTCCACAGATTTCTCGACTTCGCTCGAAATGACAGAGTCAGAGATTCCTTCACTTCGCTCGGAATGACAAGGTACGAGCTCGGTGTAGGCCGTGGGGAAGGGACTGAGTCCACGGATGAGATTGTAAATCGTCGTCGTGGAGTCGTTCCAGTCGATATAGCAGAGCTCGCGGGTGAGCTTCGGGGCGGGCCAAAGCATTTCGGCGCCCTGGATGAAGCTCCGCTGGGTACGGAGCACGATATCGTTTTCGAGGATACCCTTGACCGTCTGTACCACCAGGTCGGCGCCAATGCCCATCAGGGCGTCGTGGACATCGCCCGCCGTGTCGGCCGGGCCGATGGGATGCTCCTGACGCAGCATGATGCCGCCGGTGTCGATCCTGGCGTCGATCATGAAGGTCGTCACGCCCGTCTGGTGCTCTCCGTTGATGACCGCCCAGTTGATCGGAGCGGCGCCGCGGTACTGCGGCAGCAGGGCGGCATGGAGGTTGAACGTGCCGAGCTTCGGCATCGACCAGACCGCCTCCGGCAGCATCCGGAAGCCGACGACAACAAACAGGTCGGCCTTCCAGTCGGAAAGCGCCTTCAGGAAGGCGGGATCCTTGAGCTTCTCGGGCTGCAGCACCGGAATGTTATGGCTGACGGCATACTGCTTCACAGGACTTTCGCTGAGCTTGAGCCCGCGGCCCGACGGCTTGTCGGCGACGGTGACCACTCCGACCACCTCATAACCGGCCTTGACCAGCGCATCCAGCGGTGCGACGGCAAATTCCGGAGTACCCATATACACGATACGGGTCTTGTGGAAGAAGGAGCGGATCTTGCGTTTGAGTTTTCTCCAGTAGTCCTTGAACATGTCTGCATTGAGCGGCGAGGCATCGTGGGTGGCCTTCCAAGTCAGGAAGATACCGATGGGCACCATGGCCGCCGCCGAAATGAAAGCGCCGATGTAGGAGGAGGTCGAGCCGTCCTTGGCCAGTTTGGTACCGGTCAGGTCGATCACCCAGTAGAGCACGAACAGGAGGACCGAAACGATGGCCGAGGTGCCCAGGCCGCCTTTTTTGATGATGGCCCCCAGCGGGGCGCCGATCAGGAACAGGATGAGGCAGGCCAGGGCCTGGGAGTATTTCCGGAGGATTTCCACCTGGGCCAGACGGAGGATCTTCGTATACTTGATCGAATCCATCTGGTAGTTCTCCACCGTCGCCTTGATCTGGCGGGCCGTCGAAATGGCGGCGGTATAAGCCTGCGACTCCTGCGAGAGGTCCTTCCACTGCATGAAGCCCTCCGGATGGAACTCCGTCGTGATCTCCCGTTTGGAATAGGCCGTATCGATCTGGGCCATGTGGGAGGTGGGCCGGCCGATGGTCATGATCTCACTCATATGGGCAGTAATGACCGAGTCGCGGAGCTGGATCAGCGAGTCGCGGACCACCCGCTGGCGGCGGAGATTCATAGACTTGATCTGGTCGCCGAAACGGGCGTCTCCGGTCCCCTGGAACGTGTAGTTCTCCAGCGGAATGATGATGCCCTCGTGCGAAAACTCGACTCTCTGGAGCTGGAGCGAGGTGTCGCGGTAGCTTTTCTTGTTGCTCTCCTTGTAATTGATGCCGCTGTAGATGTTGAAGGTCAGGTAGTCCTTGTTCTTGGACATCTTCATCAGCGCCGAATCGGCCACGATGACGGAGGTGTTGCCCTTGTTTTCCGTGTGGTCATAGACCATCACCCCGTACATCATCCCCGTGCGGGGGTTGCGGTGGTTGACCCGGAGCGTATACCCGTCGATGCCGTCGTAGAAGATGCCGCTCGGAATCTTGATTTCGTCCTTGGTGTTCTTGATGTCGTCGCGCATCGTATAGATCTTGTTGAAAGCGACGGGCACCAGGTTATTGACGGAATAAAAGGCCGCAATCGAGACGCCGATCGACACGACGAATATCGGGAGGAACACCCGGATGACGGAAATGCCCGACGACTTGATGGCGAGAAGTTCGTTGTTCTCGGCCATCTGCCCGATGGTCATCATCGAGGCGAGCAGGGTCGTCAGCGGGAGTGCGAGGGGCAGAATCGTACATCCGCCCCAAAAGAGGAATTCGAGGATGACCGAAAGGCTGAGGCCCTTGCCGACCAGTTCGTCGATGTACAGCCAGAGGAACTGCATCATCAGGGCGAAAATCACCACGGCCAGGATCGCGATGAACGGTCCTGCGAACGAGGTGAGTATGAACCGGTCGAGCCTTTTCATCACATGCGGTCCCTATGCGGTAGCGAGTTCGACGAGACGATCGAGTGCGGCGGGGAGCTGTGCCGTATCACGGCCGCCGGCCGTCGCCAGGCCCGGCTGTCCGCCGCCACCGCCCTGGATGAGCTTGGCGGCCTCGCGGATGTCCTTGCCGGCATTCTTGCCGCCGGCAACCAGATCCTGCGAATACATCAGCACGAGATTGGGCTTGCCCTCGTAGGAATAGGCGCCGGCGAGAACGAGATTCTCGGCCTTTTTCTGGAGAAGGAGCGCCATGTTCCGGACCAGGGCCGGGTCGAGGCTGTTGTCAAACCTCACCACGCGGATGCCGTTCTCGAGGCTTGCCTTCGCATACAGCTTCTCGGCGAGGGCCGCGGCCTTTTCGGCTGCGACGGCTTCGAGCTGCTTGCGGGCGTCCGCATTCTCCTCCACCACCTTCTGGATGGCGGAGACAAGGTCGGGCGCATTGTTGAGCAGCGACTTCAGGTTGCGGAGCATGTCTTCCATGGCACCGACGCACGCTTCCGCGGCATCACCTGTTACCGCTTCGATACGGCGGACACCGGCGGCCACGGCGCTTTCGGCCGTCACCTTGAACAGGCCGATCGTACCGGTCGAACGGGTATGGGTACCGCCGCAGAGCTCGACGCTACGGCCAAAGCGGACCACGCGGACGACGTCGCCGTACTTTTCACCGAACAGGGCCATGGCGCCCATTCCGCGGGCTTCCTCCATGGTCGCATCCCGCTTTTCGCAGAGCGGCTCGTCGGCGCGGATCAGTTCGTTGACCCGGTGCTCGACGGCACGAATCTCCTCGTCGCTCACCTTCTGGAAATGGGAGAAGTCGAAACGGAAGTAGTCCGGACCCACGAAGGAGCCTTTCTGCTCGACATGGGTGCCGAGAATCTCGCGCAGGGCCTGGTGCAGCAGGTGGGTCGCCGTATGGTTGTTCATGATCTTCTGACGGCGCTTTCCGTCCACCTGAAGGCGGAAATGGACACCGGGTTCGGCGGGGAAGCGCTCAGCCAGATGGATCGTAAGGTTATTCTCCTTGACGGTATTGAGGATGGCGACCCGTTCGCCGAATGCGCTCTCGATAAAACCGGAGTCACCGACCTGACCGCCCATTTCGGCATAGAAGGGGGTGTGGTCGAAGACGAGCTGGAAATACTCCTTGTTCTTCTGCTTGACAACGCGCTGACGCAGCAGAACGGCGCCCTTGACCTCCAGGGTATCGTACCCTTCGAAGACCACTTCCTCGCCGTCGACGAAAGTCTCCCAGTCGCCGAATTCGTTGGCCGTGGCGTTGCGGGCGCGGGCTTTCTGCTTCTCGAGCTCGACCTTGAACCCGTCCATGTCGACGGTAAAGCCCTTCTCGGAGGCGATCAGTTCGGTCAGGTCGATCGGAAAACCGTAGGTGTCATACAGGACGAAAGCGTCGACGCCGGAAACTCTCCGGGTGCCGGCAGCTTTTTCCATATGGTCCTCGAGCATGCGGATACCCTTGTCGAGGGTGCGCAGGAAGGCATTCTCCTCCTCACGGATGACATTCTCGATAAGCTTCTGCTGGGCCGGGAGCTCAGGATAGGCCTCGCCCATGTCGGCGACCAGCTGCGGAATCAGGCGGCACAGGAACGGCTCCTCGAAGCCGAGGAAGGTATAGCCGTAGCGCACGGCACGGCGGAGGATGCGGCGGATCACATATCCCGCCTTCACGTTCGAAGGGAGCTGCCCGTCGGCGATGGAGAAGGCGATGGCGCGGACGTGGTCGGCGATCACCCTCATTGCGACCTCGACGTTGCCTCCCTCGGCGTACTTGTGGCCGGAGAAGACCTCCACCTGGCCGATCAGGCCGGAGAAGACGTCGGTCTCGTAGTTGCTCTTCTTGTTCTGTAGGATCATGCAGAGGCGCTCGAAACCCATGCCGGTGTCGATGCTCCTGGCCGGCAGCATCTCGAGGTGGCCGTCCGCCTTGCGGTTATACTGCATGAAGACCAGGTTCCAGATCTCGATGACCTCGTCGTTGTCGGTATTGACCATCTCGCGGCCGGGAATCCGGGCGATCTCCTCGTCGGAACGAAGGTCGATGTGGATTTCGGAACAGGGGCCGCAGGGACCCGTGTCGCCCATCTCCCAGAAATTGTCGTGCTTGTTGCCCGTCAGCACGTGGTCTTCGGGAAGATGCTTCAGCCAGGCCGCCCGGGCCTCGGTGTCGAGCTCGGTGCCCTCTTCGGGGCAGCCCTCGAAGACGGTGGCGTAGAGCTTGGTCTTGTCGATTTTATACACCTCGGTGAGCAGTTCCCAGGCCCAGTCGATGGCCTCGGTCTTGAAATAATCGCCGAAGCTCCAGTTGCCGAGCATCTCGAACATCGTGTGGTGACGGCCGTCGTGGCCCACGGCCTCGAGGTCGTTGTGCTTGCCGCTCACGCGGAGGCACTTCTGGCTGTCGGCAGCCCGGGGGAATTTCGGGGCGCTGTTGCCGAGGAAAATATCCTTGAACTGGTTCATTCCCGCATTCGTAAACATCAGGGTCGGGTCGTTCTTGATGACCATCGGGGCGGAAGGGACGATGGTGTGGCCCTTTGCGGCGAAGAATTCCAGATACTTTTGACGAATTTCTTTAGCTGTCATGGTTCGATTCTATATTGAATAGCCTGCAAAGTTACATTTTTTTACGCAATAATCCACGCGCGGGCACGGATTCTGCAAAAATACGGCCGTTTGCGAGATTTTTTGTATCTTTGTACGAATATGCGCCCTGCATGAAGCAAAAGAGCAAACACATCGTCCGGATCCTTTCCCTGCTGCTGATGACCGGTGGCGGCGCCGGGCTGTTTTTCCTCTATCTGTGGCTCTACACCGGCGTCTGGGGCCGGGACCTGCCGCGGACCATCCTGCTCAAGCAGGAAAACGACCGCTGGATTTCCCGCATCGAAACCATCCGCCACGGCATCCGCCAGCAGGAAGACATCCTGGAAGGGCTTAAACTCCGCGACGAGACCGTCTACCGCAGCATTTTCGGCATCAGTTCCATCCCGGACGAGCTCCGCTACAGCGGCTACCCGGCCCCGGACGCCCGGCGCTATCCCGACCTGCAGGGGAACAGCCTCCTGCGCCGGACCGCCTCCCGGATGGACGGCATCGAGAAGGAAATCGCCGTACAGAGCAGCTCCTTTGAAGAAATCGCCGGCATTGCCCGGACGGCCGGCAACATGGCCTCCTGCATCCCGACCATTCCGCCCATCACTCCCGACCGCAGCACCTACCATATGTCCAGCCCCTTCGGCTACCGCAGCGACCCGCTCAACGGCATCCAGAAGATGCACAGCGGAATGGATTTCGCATGCCGCCCCGGCAACCCCATCTATGCAACGGGAGACGGGGTCGTAGAGAGCCTCCGTTTTGAAATCACGGGTTATGGCAACTCGGTCCTGATCGACCACGGGTTCAGCTACAAGACCCGCTATGCCCATATGAGCATCATCAACGTTGTCGAGGGAATGAAAGTCCGCCGCGGCGACTGCATCGGCTATTCGGGCAAGTCCGGCCGCGTTTCCGGCCCCCATCTCCACTACGAAGTCTACTACCGCGGATCGGCCGTCAACCCGGCCGGCTACATGGACCTCGACATGGACCTGGATGAATACAACAAACTGATCCAGACCCGCCAGGAAGACTCCCGCGCCGTCCTCGGCAGTCCCAAAAAACGCCTGTAGCCGCCATGAATAAAGCCAAACGGAGCCTTCGCCAGAGCCGCAACCGACGGATTCTTCGCCGGATCGGCCGAATTCTGCTCGGCGCGTTTGCGGTGTCGCTGATCCTGTTCGGGCTTTTCTTCTGGTGGGTCCGCACCGACGAAGACCGGCGCCTCGAGGAAGAGATCCGGCTCTATGAGCAATACTATCCCGGGCTGCGCGACCGGGAGCAGCGCATCGCGAAAGTAGTGGACTATCTCCAGATACGGGACAACGACATCTACCGCGATATTTTCTATTCCGACGCCCCTTCGCTGGAGGCTTTTCTCCAGGGCGACCTTCTCGCCGGGCAGGATACCCTTCCGCAGGGCGACCTCGACCGCTATACCGGGGAAAAGGCCGGCCGACTGCTGGATAAAGCGGGGGAGATCGACGCCCGTTTCCGCGAGATCACGCGTCTTCTGACAGAGCGCTCCGGCGAGGCGCTTCCGCCCATGACCCTCCCCGTCGAAGATGCCGGCTACACCCAGATCGGAGCCTCTACCGGCATGAGAATGAGCCCCTTCCTCAAGGTCGAGCTCTTCCACTCCGGGCTCGATATCCTCGCTCCCCAGGAGACGCCGGTCCACGCCACGGCCACCGGCATTGTAAAGAGTGTAGCACGCTCCCGCAAAGGCCTCGGCAATATCGTCGAAATCGAACACGAAGGCCGCTACAGGACCCGTTACGGCCATCTCGGAGACGTCAAGGTATCCCAGGGACAGAGGGTCCGCTCCGGCCAGGTGATCGGAACGGTCGGGATGAGCGGCAATTCCTTCGTCCCCCATCTCCATTACGAGGTGCTCCGCGACAGCCTCACGCTCGATCCGGCCTGCTACCTGTTCGCCTCGGTCGGGGCGACCGACTATGCCAATATGATGTTCCTGTCCGCCCACACCGGACAATCGCTTGACTAAGACACCATGGAAAAACTCCTCTACAGCATCAGCGAAACCGCTGAAATCCTCGGAGAATCGACCTCCGCGGTGCGCTTCTGGGCCAATTATTTCGACAAATTCGTCAAGCCCCAGCGCAATGCCAAAGGCAACCGCCTGTTTACAGCGGCCGACATCGAAGTGCTCAAGCAGATCAAGCATCTGCTGAAAGACAGCGGACTCACCCTCGAAGGAACGGCCCGCAAGCTCGCCACCGAACGCCATTTCGTCGAGAAAAAGATGCGCGCCCTCGATTCCCTGAAAAAGATCCGCAGCGACCTTGAAGCCGTCCGTAAATCGCTATGAAAGTAAGAGATATCACCGACGCGATCGAGGCCCACGCCCCGCTCGCAGCCCAGGAAGACTGGGACAACAGCGGACTGCTCATCGGCAGCCCGGATGATACGGTCCATGGCGTCCTGATCGGATTTGACTGCACGCCGGAGCTGGTCGACGAGGCCATTGCCGGCGGTTACGACCTCATCGTCACCCATCACCCGCTGATTTTCAACGGCCTCCGCCACATCGGCCCCGAAGACGCCGTCGGACGGGCCGTCATGAAGGCCATCCGCGGGGGCGTCGCCGTCTATGCGACCCATACCGCCTCCGACAAGGTGCTCTCCGGCGTCAGCGGGGCCCTGGCCGCCAAACTCGGCTTGGAGGACGTCCGCCTGCTGGAAGGAGGGGACGGCGAAGAATTCGGCCTTGGCGTCGTCGGCTGCTTCCCCGAGCCCCTGACGGTCTCCGAGGTGCGCCAGATCCTGAAAAAGAACTGCGGCGTCCGCTCCATCCGCTGCTCCAAGCCCCTCCGCACCCCCATCCGGAGAGTAGCCCTCTGCGGAGGATCCGGCTCCTCGCTGATCGGAGCGGCCCGCCGCGCCGGAGCAGAGCTCTACATCAGCGCTGACATCTCCTATCATCATTTCTTCACGGAGGAAGGCTTCATGCTGATGGATATCGGTCATTTCGAGAGCGAAGTGGCCATCACAGACATATTATTTACATGGATTCGGAAAAAATTTCCTAACTTTGCAGTTCGCATCAGCGAGAACCTTAACAACCCGGTTTATTATTACTAAACAACGATATGGCTTCTAAAAAAATCAAGAAAGTCGAAACGCCGATCGACAAGAGGGAAACCTTCGTCTCCCTCCAGAAGAACTTCGCCGATTCCGACCTCAGCGTAGGAGAGAAACTCAAGATTCTCTATGCACTGCAGGGCGCTGATTCCGAGATTGACAAGATCCTCCAGCTCCGTGGCGAACTGCCCGCAGAGGTAGCTGCCCTCGAGGAGGAAATCGCCGTGCTGAAGGGCCAGGTCGCCCAGCGCACGGCCGAAATCGAAGGTTTCAACGCCGCCATCGCCGACAACAAGGTCAAGATGACCGACGACGAAGAGCAGATCGCCCGTTACCAGGCCCAGCTCGGCGGCATCTCCAACAGCCGCGAGTACGACTCCATCGAGAAGGAGATCGAAAACCTCAACCTTCTCAAGCAGATCGCCGAAAAGGTGATCACCGAGTCAAAGCAGGCCATCCTCGCCGACAAGGCCGCCATCGAGGAGTACAAGGACCGCATCAGCATCCGCACCGAAGACCTGCGCATCAAGAAGGAAGAGCTTGCCACCATCGTCGATTCGACCGCCAAGGAAGAGGAAAAACTCCTCAAGGTCCGGAATGACTATGCCTCCAAGATCGACTCCCGTACCATGAGCGCCTACGAACGCATCCGCTCCAGCGTCCACAACCACCTCGCCGTGGTCGGTGTCGTCGGCGGTGCGTGCGGCGGTTGCTTCAATACGATTACCCCGCAGCGCCTGATTGACGTCGCCGGTGGCCGGAAGCTCGTCATCTGCGAGCACTGCGGCCGCATCATCGTCAATCCCGACGCAGCGGAATAAAGTCAACTGAAGGCCATGCCGGAGTCCCCGAAGAAAAGATCCAGGGAGGGGACGGTGAACCTCGAAGCACTGGGGCTTGAGATGGGTACCAAACCGCCTCAAGCTCTTGATGTTGAGGAGGCCGTCCTCGGAGCCATGCTGATCGAGCCTTCCATCATCGACGAAGCGATGGAGGAGCTCAGTCCGTCGTGCTTCTATGATCCCGCCCACCGCATGATTTTCGAGGCGATGCTCGCCCTCGTCAACGAGCACGCCGCCATCGACATCATCACCGTTTCCAGCAAACTGACCGCCCAGAAGAACCTCGAGGCGGTCGGCGGTCCTGTGACGCTGGTGAACCTGTCCCAGAAAATCGGCGCCGCGGCGAACATCGAGTACTACATCCGCATCCTCAAGCAGAAGAACATCCAGCGCGAGCTGATTGCCGCTTCGCACCGCATCCTCAAGGACTCCTACGACGAATCGATCAATGTCGACGACCTTATCGACACGGCCCAGTCGCAGATTTACGACGCCATCCAGGACAATGTCAAGAAGGATGTCCAGGAAGTAGGGTCCATCATCAACACCGCCCTCAACGAAATCCAGGACATGCAGGGGCGCACAGGCCTCAACGGCGTGCCCTCCGGCTTCCCGACCCTCGACCGCATTACGATGGGCTGGCAGGCTTCGGACCTCATTATCCTGGCCGCACGCCCGTCCGTGGGTAAGACCGCCTTCTCGCTGAATCTCGCCCGCAACGCCGCCGTCGACCACAACATGCCGGTCGCCTTCTTCTCCCTCGAGATGTCCGCCATCCAGCTGGTCAAGCGTCTGATGACGAGCGAGTCCGGACTTCCGGCCGACAAGATCAAGGGCGGCTCGCGTCTGGAAGAATACGAATGGCAGCAGCTCGAAATGACGCTGTCCAATCTCACGAAGGCGCCGCTGTATATCGACGATACGCCGGGTCTTCCGCTGACCGAGTTCCGGACCAAAGCCAAGCGCCTCGTCAAGCAGAAAGGCGTCCGCCTGATCATCGTCGACTACCTCCAGCTGATGCAGGGACCGCCGGATCTGCGCGGTATGCGTGAGCAGGAAGTCGCGGCCATCTCGCGTTCGCTCAAGGCAACAGCCAAGGAACTCAATATCCCGATCATCGCCCTGTCCCAGCTGTCCCGCCAGGCGGTCCAGCGCGAAAAGGGCAACGGCAAGCCGCAGCTGAGCGACCTGCGCGAATCCGGCTCCATCGAGCAGGATGCCGATATGGTGCTGTTTATCCACCGTCCGGATTTCCTCGGCCTGAGCGAGACCCCGGAAGGCAAGGAAATGACCTATGTCATCATCGCCAAGCACCGAAACGGCGAAACGGGCGAAATCCCGATGCGCTTCAAGAGCGAGCGGGTCAAGTTTATCGAAAACGAAGACTCCCTGACAGGCGGCCCGATAGGGTCGGCCATGAACAACGACTTCGATCCGCCCTACGACGGTAGCGGCGACGGCATGTACAACAACCCTAACTTTTAACGGCCCCTCATGTCCGAACAGATTGTCCACCCCGGGAAAGTGATTGCCGTAAGCCCCGAAAAGCTAACGGTCGGGTTCACTTCCACCGCGGCCTGCGCCGGCTGTCATGCCGCCGGAATCTGTTCGATGGGCGATAAAAAAGAAAAGACGGTCGAGGTGCCCAACCTCTATGGCTCCCGCTACCGGGTGGGCGACGAGGTGGAAGTGGTCCTGAAAGCCTCGATGGGGATGAAAGCCGTCTGGATTGCCTATGCCGCACCGGTACTGCTTCTGCTGCTGGTGGTCACGGGCCTGATGGCAGCCGGCATCCGGGATCTTTACAGCGGCCTCGCCGGCATCGGCGTGGTCGCTCTTTATTATTTTATCATTTGGCTTTTCCGCGGCAGACTCGCCCGGGAGGCCGTATTTGTGCTGAAATAACAAACTAAACGATAAGAAAATGAACACTATCTGGACAACCATCGCGATTATCTCCGCCATCGGACTCGTCCTCGCGCTCGTCCTCTACCTGGTCGCCAAGAAGTTCCGGGTGGAAGAGGATCCGCGCATCGACGAGGTCGAAGGGGTGATGCCCGGCGCCAACTGCGGCGGGTGCGGTTTTGCCGGTTGCCGGGCTTTCGCGGAAGCGGCCGTCAAGGCGCCGAACCTCGATGGCAACTTCTGCCCGGTCGGCGGTAACGAGACGATGGCCAAAGTGGCCGCCATCCTCGGCTATGAGGTCAAGGAAAAGGCCCCGATGGTCGCCGTAGTCCGCTGCAACGGCTCCTGCGCGAACCGTCCGACGGTCAACACTTACGGCGGATTCGCTTCCTGCCGGGTCAAAGCCACCCTGTATAGCGGTGACACCGGCTGCGCTTTTGGCTGCCTCGGCTGCGGGGACTGTGTCAGTGCCTGCTCTTTCGGCGCGCTGTCGATGGACCCGGAAACGGGGCTTCCCGTCGTCGACGAGGAGAAATGTACGGCCTGCGGGGCCTGCTCCAAGGCTTGTCCGAAAGGGCTGATCGAGCTACGTCCGAAGGGCCCTCGCGGCATGCGCGTCTGGGTCGACTGCCGCAACAAGGACAAGGGTCCCGTCGCGAAGAAGGCCTGCAGCGCCGCCTGCATCGGCTGCGGCATCTGCGCCAAGGCCTGCCGCCAGGACGCCATCACGGTCGAGGGGAACCTCGCCTACATCGATCCGGCCAAGTGTAAGCTCTGCCGCGAATGCATCGCCATGTGCCCGACCGGTGCCATCCATGAGTCCGGCTTCCCGAAGCCGCTCGACAAGGAAGCGACCAAGGCCCGTGTCCTCGAGCGCCAGAAAAAGGAGAGGGAAGAGGCTGCCGCCAAGGCTGCTGAAACTGCCGCTCCTGTCATTCCGAGCGAAGCGAAGGAATCTAAAAAAGAGGAGGAAAAGTAATATGGCAAGCAAACCCACATTCTCCATCGGCGGCGTCCACCCGCACGACAGCAAGATCTCCCGGGAATGCCGCATCGAGCCGATGCCGCTTCCGGACATAGCCTACATCGCCCTTGCCCAGCACATCGGAGCCCCGGCCAAGCCGCTGGTTGCCGTCGGTGAAAAGGTAAAGGTCGGTCAGCCCATCGCAGAGCCGGGCGGCTTCGTCTCCGCATTCATCCATGCCTCCGTGTCCGGTACCGTCAAGTCGATCGGCCCCCGCGCCGACCTCGCCGGCAACCCCGTGATGACCATCGAAATCGCCCGCGAAGGCGACGAATGGCTCGAAGGAATCGATACTTCCGACACCCTCATTACTGAGATTCCGGACGACAACAAGGCGATGCTGGATCGAGTGCGCCTTGGCGGCGTGGTCGGTCTTGGCGGTGCCACCTTCCCGACGCACGTCAAACTCTCCCCTCCTCCGGGATCAAAATGTGAGCGTCTCATCATCAACGGCTGCGAGTGCGAGCCGTATCTGACTTCCGACTTCCGCACCCTCCTGGAAAAGGGCGAGCAGGTCATCGTCGGCGCGGCCATCCTCAAGCAGATTCTCGGCGGGGTCCCCTGTACGATCGCCATCGAGGAGAACAAGCCCGAAGCCATCGACCACATCCGCGAGGTCATCGCGAAGCTCCAAAAGGTCTCGCCCAAATTCAACGGCATCGAGGTCATGGTCATGAAGATGCGCTATCCGCAGGGCGGTGAGAAGCAGCTCATCGACGCCGTCATGCACCGCCAGGTCGGCTCCGGCGCCCTTCCGATCAGCGTCGGCGCGGTCGTCCAGAACGTCGCCACTTCGCTGGCCGTCTATGACGCCGTGCTGAAAAACAAGCCGATCATCGACAATTCCGTCACCGTGACGGGCGAATGCTTCCCCCATCAGGCCAACCTGCTGGTCCGGGTCGGCACCCCGCTGCGCAGCATCCTCGAGTATCTCGGCGGCATTCCCGACGAGGCCGTAAAGGTCATCTCCGGCGGCCCGATGATGGGAAAGGCCGTGGCGAATCTCGACGCCGCGACGCTCAAGGGCACCGGCGCTCTGCTGCTGCTGACTGAGAAGCAGACCGCCCGGAAGGCCGAAGGCCCGTGCATCCGCTGCGGCAAGTGCGCCGAAGCCTGCCCGATGGGCCTGGAGCCGTTCCTGCTGCAGAAACTCTCCCGCGCCGGCGACGTGGAGGCGCTCGAAAAGAATGCCGCCCAGGACTGTATCGAATGCGGCTGCTGCCTTTACTCCTGCCCGGCGAACATTCCGCTTCTCGACATCATCCGGCTCGGCAAGGCCGACGCCATGAAAGCCATCCGCGACCGCGCCGCCGCTGCCAAAGCCGCCGCCGAAGCCGCGAAGGCCGCTGCTGAAGATAAAAAGTAACGCGATATGAAATTATTAGTATCCCCCAACCCCCACATCCACAGCAAGGTTTCGACCCGGTCGCTGATGACCGACGTCGTGATTGCGCTGCTGCCGGCGGCCATCTGCTCGGTCGTGTTCTACGGCTGGCAGGAAGCTGTCGTCCTAGCGACGAGCATCCTGGGCTGCCTGGCGTTCGAGTGGCTGATTACCCGCTTCCTGATGGGCTGCAAGTCCACGCTATGCGATATGTCGGCCGTCGTGACGGGTCTTCTGCTCGGCATGAACCTCCCCTATACGACACCCTGGTGGATCGTGCTCATCGGCGCGCTGGTTGCGATCGGCATCGCCAAGATGACCTTCGGCGGCCTCGGCCAGAACGTGTTCAACCCGGCCCTTGTCGGACGCGTGTTCCTGCTGGTTTCGTTCCCGCAGGTGATGACGACCTGGATGCAGCCGAAGGGGCTGTTCGGCATGGACGCCGTGACCGGTTCCACACCGCTGTCCGCCGTCAACGAAGCCGTTACAAGCAGCCTCTCGAACGGCACGGCCGTCAACGTGAAGGCCATCACCGACCAGTATTCCTATTCCGACATGCTCTTTGCGAACCTCGGCGGCTCGGCCGGTGAGATCTGCGCACTGGCGCTGCTCGCAGGCTTTGTCTACCTGTGTGTCCGCAAGGTCATCAAGCCGTGGATCACGTTGTCGATCTTCGCTACCGTGGCGCTGACCTCCCTGGTCTTCTGGGGCATCGATCCTGCCCGCTTCACGGATCCGGCGTTCAACCTCCTCTCCGGCGGTCTCATCCTCGGCGCCTGCTTCATGGCAACGGACTATGTGACCAGCCCGATGAGTGTGAAGGGCGGCATCATCTTCGGTGTCGGCATCGGCTTCCTGACGATGATGATCCGTTATTTCGGCTCTTATCCGGAAGGCGTTTCCTTCGCGATTCTGATCATGAATGCGTTTGTGCCGCTGCTCAACCGGTGGTTCAAGCAGAAAAAATTCGGGAGGGCATAAGCTATGGCGATACAATCATCCCTTAAGAATATGGCTCTGGTCCTCACGGGGACCTGCCTGGTGTGCTCGGCGCTGCTCGGAGTCGCCTACGTGGTGACGAAAGATCCGATCGCAAAGGCCGAAAAGGAAGCGACGGTTAGTGCCCTGAAGGTCGTGCTCCCGGAGTTCGACGAGGTCTCCGACGAAGCCCTCACCGTCACGGTTGACGGCGCCCAGTATCCCTATTATGTCGCCAAGAAAGGCGGCGAAGTCGTCGGATACGCCATTGAGAGCAAGACCGGCGGATTCGGCGGCGAACTGGTCGTGATGGTCGGCATCGACGCCATCACCGGCTATATCTACAACACCGTTCCGCTCAAGCACAGCGAAACCCCGGGCCTCGGCGCCAACTGTACGGACGAGCAGTCCGCCTTCCGCAAGCAGTGGTGCGACCCGAAGAATCCGCTCCCGGTCATTGACGGCGACAACGCAGCCGTCTATGCCGTCAAAAAGGAAGGCGGTACCATCGACGCGATCACCGCATCGACCATTACTTCCAAGGCCTACACCAAGTGTGTCAACCAGGCCCTCGCGGCTTTTATCGCCATCGTGAGCGAGCCTGTCATTTCGAGCGAAGCACCCGCTGTCATTTCGAGCGAAGTCGAGAAATCTATGGAGGACCCGTGCCATGAATAAATTCCGCATCCTGCTGGACGGTATCGTCAAGAACAATCCGACGTTCGTCCTCATTCTCGGTATGTGCCCGACGCTGGCCACTACCACTTCCGCCATCAACGGTCTCAGCATGGGCCTCGCGACGATGTTCGTGCTGATTCTCGCCAACATGGTCATTTCCCTGATTGCCCCGATCGTGCCGGACAAGGTCCATATCCCGGTCTACATCGTCGTCATCGCGACCTTCGTGACCCTGCTCCAGCTGCTGCTGAAGGCCTTCCTCCCGTCGGTAAACGAGGCGCTCGGCCTGTTTATCCCGCTGATCGTGGTGAACTGCATCATTCTCGGCCGCGCAGAAGGCTTCGCCAACAAGCACGGGATCGGGGAATCCGCCCTCGACGGCATCGGCATCGGCCTGGGCTTCTCGATGGCCCTCACGGTGCTCGGCGCCGTCCGCGAGATCCTCGGCAGCGGCGCCATCTTCGGATGGAGCTTCATCAAGACTCCCATGCTCGCCTTCGTGATGGCCCCTGGCGCTTTTATCTGCCTCGGCTACCTGATGGTCCTGTTCAACAAATTCGTCAAAAAGGAGAAATAAGCCATGATGACCTACTTCCTGATTATCATTTCGGCGATTTTCGTCAATAACATCGTCCTGGCGCAGTTCCTCGGCATCTGCCCTTTCCTCGGCGTGTCGAACAAACTGTCGACAGCGACGGGTATGTCGCTCGCGGTGTGCTTCGTCATTACCCTGGCGACACTGGTGACCTTCCTCATCAACAAGTATCTCCTCGTCCCGTTCGAGCTGACCTTCCTCCAGACGATCGCCTTCATCCTCGTGATTGCGGCGCTCGTCCAAATGGTCGAGATCGTGCTCAAGAAGGTGAGTCCGTCGCTCTACCAGGCCCTCGGCATCTTCCTTCCGCTGATCACCACCAACTGCGCTGTTCTCGGTGTCGCTATCGACGTGGTTACCAAGCAGTTCACCTTCGGCGGCGAGCCCCACATGCTGGGTCTCGGCGAAGCGATGGTCTATGCGTTCGCGACCTCGCTGGGCTACGGCCTCGCAATGGTGCTGTTTGCCGGCCTTCGCGAGCATCTCGCCCTGAACAATGTGCCCAAGGCCTTCAAGGGCGTTCCGATCGCCCTGGTGACCGTCGGCATCCTCGCCCTCGCCTTCATGGGCTTCAGCGGCATGGTGAAATAGTTTTTTCGTCATCCCACGGCCCAGTCCGTGGGATCTCAAAACATCAGAAAATGAAACGACTCTATACCCTCCTCATCACCCTCGTGGCCTTCTCGGCCATCGCATCCGCCCAGCCCAAGGCTGTCGGTATCCGCCTTCCGGCCTTCGGCGCCTTCGGCTCCGAATTCAGCTATGAGCATTACATCGGGGAATCCAATTTCCTGGAGGTGGAACTCGGCGTACAGCGCTACACCGGCTTCCAGGCCACCGGCACCCTCAACTGGGAACTCTGGCACCCGGATCTGACCGACCGCGGCGACTGGTCCCTCTATGCCGGCCCCGGCATGACCATGGGCTTCGTCGAGTATAACCGCGACCACTACGTCGACTTCATGATCGGTCTCACCGCCCAGGTCGGGCTGGAATACCAGTTCTGGTTCCCGCTCTCCCTGTCGGTCGACATCCGCCCGATCGTCGGCGTCTGCCACGGCTACTATACTTACGGAAATTACGGTTTCATCCCCTCCGTCTCCGCCCGGTACTACTTCTAAACGCCTAATTCGGCGAGAGCATCAGGAGGGCGTTGAGCTGGAGGGAGAGGGCTGAAGATAGGCCCTCGAAGGCGAGGGTGCGAAGGTCGCCGGCGTCGGTCTGATAGCGGATCGAAACGATCTCGCGACGCTGCAGGAGCGAGCGAAGTTCGTCGGCGGTAGGATAGAGAACCAGCGAGCCGCGGGCGGTCTGGCGCTGGGAAAGCGTCACTTCAGAACCGTCGGAGAGGCTGAAAACGACCGGACTGTCGAAAAGAATGACCGCGGCGGCATCGCCCTTCAGGCGGAAGGTCAGGTCGAAGTCTTCTTTCCTGGTAGAAGGATAGTAGATATACCGAAGCTGGCAGGCCGCATCCGGGAAGTCATCCTCCTTGGCGGCGATCACGGTGCTCGAAGCCTGCGGAGCATAACGGGCCACGCGGTCGCCGATTTCCACGGCCGGGGTCGGAGTGCGGCGGATGGCGGAAACCTCCCGGGCCAGAAGGGCGCCCAGCTCATTTTCCTTGAAAGAATAGGACAGGAAGCCGTCCGGCGTCCAGTCGTAAGATACTTCCATGGCGGTCACTCCGGCCGCCATTTTCCGTACATCATCGTCCTCGAAGACATACTGGGCCCGGTAGGTCTGCCCGTCCAGCAGCTGTTCGGCCCGGATAATCTTACCGGAAGCAGTCCTGGCGGAAAATGACGTCCCTTTCAGAAATCGTTTAGCGAGCTCGAAGCGCAGCTCCATCCGGAAGGCGGTCGAACCGCCCGGGAGGGTCACTTTCTCCATCCTGACGGAGAAATCCGCTCCGGGGACAGCCTCCCATTCGGTCGAGACATAGGCATATCCGTTATGGTAGTAGGCATAACGGATGGGCACATCCTGAGCCTGCAACGGCAGGATGCCGAAGCACAGCAGCAGAATACCCTGGAGGAGCCACCGACGCATCAGAGGGCCTCCTCTACTGGCAGGACATAGGCCCGGAGACCGAGGAGCGGGTTCGCCGCATCCGTCTCGCGGAGCGCCTTCATTACGGGCTCTGCCAGCTCATCCGCGACGACGGTCAGGATGGCGTGGTTCTGCGTCGGCCAGGCATGGTTCCCGAGATGGGGCAGGCCGTCCACGCTGCCGCGGCCGCCGACATCTTCCCATTTGGTATACCCCCGCTGCCCGAGACTCTCGAGCAGGGCGGCGATTTCTTCGTTATAGGCCTGGTTGTAGGCGATAAATATGGCTTTCATTGCTTACGCAGCTTTACTGGCGCGGCGGGCGGCTTTGCGGGCTTTCCGGCGGGCGCGGATTTCAGACAGGAGGCAGTAGAGGGTCGGGATCAGGACGAGGGTGATCAGCGTCGAAATCGACAGACCCCAGACGACGGCCATACCGAGGGAATTCCACATCTCGGAGCCCTCCTTGGTACCGATGGCCATCGGAATCATACCGAGGACGGTAGTCAGGGTCGTCATCAGGATCGGGCGGAGACGGCTCTTGGCCGCTTCGACCGACGCCTCGCGAACGCCCATGCCACGTTCCTGGCAGAGAATCGTATAGTCGATCAGCACGATACCATTTTTCACCACGATACCGAGCAGAATGATGATACCCACCATCGACATCATGCCGAGGGCCGTTCCCGTAGCCCAGAGGCCGAGGAACACGCCGACAAAGGCGAACGGAATCGAGAACATGATCACGAACGGCCCCATGAACGATTCGAACTGGGAGGCCATCACCATATACACCAGAATGACAATCAGCGCAATCAGCAGTCCCATATCCGAGAACATGTCCTGCTGGTCCTGGTAGTCGCCGGCGATTTCGCAGGAAACGCTGCGCGGGATATCGGACTGCGCCATGGCGTCCTTCGCCACCTCGACAGCATCGGACAGGGCATAATTCTGCGAGACGATGCCCGTAACGGTGATCATTCTCTCGCGGTTCTTGCGCTCAATGGTCGGCGGGATCTCGCTCTCGACGATGCGGCCGAGATCCTTGACACGGATGCCCTTCCCGAGGGGATTGTAGACGACGATATTCTCGAGGTCCTCGTCGGTCCGGCGGAATTCGGGCGCATAGCGGACGCGGATGTTATACTCCTCACCCTCTTCGCGGAAGAGGGATGCGACCGTTCCGCTCATCGCCGCACTGACGGCAGAGGCCGCCTGTGACGAGGTCAGGCCGTTGATGGCCAGTTTCTCGCGGTCGAAGTCGACCTGGTATTCGGGCGTATACTGGTCGCGGCTGAGGGTCACCTGCGAGAAGGCCGGATCCTGTTTCATCCGTCCCTGAAGCTGCTTGGCGACCGCTTCCGTCTCATAGAAATCATAGCCGTAGACCTCCAGCTTGATGCTGGACGCGCCGCCGATCATCATGCCGCCTTCGGTCACTATTGCGCGGCTGAGCTCCGGGAAATCGCGGAGGATGCCGCGGATCTGGTCGGAGATATCAGCCGTGGAACGGCCGTGCGAGGCGATACGCTCGGTCTTGGTACCGACATTGATGCGCATGGTGATCAGGTAGGTGCCATTGCTCTGCATGCTCGCGAAAGCATTGTCGGTATCAGCCTGGCCGAAGGAATAGTTGAGAATCTTGATCTCCGGCACTTCGGCCCGGATGCGGTCATAGATGCGTTCGGCCACCACAGCCGTTACATCCTGGGAGGTACCCACCGGGAGCTCCAGCGTCAGGTTCAGACGCCCCTGGTCGGCATGGGGGAAGAACTCGGTCTTGATCCTTGGTCCGAGAAGGCCGAGCGTGAGCCCGAAGACGGTGATGGCGAAGACGAAGACAGTGATCTTGTGGCGCATACACCAGCCGATCAGGTGGCTGTAGCCGCGGGAAATGCCGTTCAGCGCCTTGTTGATGGGCGCGAAGAAGATCCGGTAGATGCGGCTGTGCTTGTCCTTTCCGCCGAGCATGTAGGCGCACATCATCGGGACCAGGGTCAGGGCGGCCGTCGTCGACACGATCATGATGATCGAGACAATCCAGCCCAGCTGCTTGAACATGATGCCCATCATGCCGCTCATCATCGTCAGCGGCAGGAAGACGCAGAGCATCGTCAGCGTCGAGGCGATGACCGAGATACCCACCTCGGAAGTGCCGTGGACGGCGGCCTCTTTCGGTTTTTCGCCCCGCTCGATGTGCGAAGTGACGTTCTCCAGGACCACGATGGCATCGTCGACGACCATACCGATGGCGATGGACAGAGCCGACATCGAAATGATGTTCAGCGTATTGCCCGTAGCGAAGAGATAGAGCAGCGAGGCCAGCAGGGCGATCGGGATCGACAGGACGACGATCAGCGTGCCCCTCCACTTGCCGAGGAAGACGAACACGACGAGCATCACCACGAGGAAGGTGATCATGATCGTCTCGAAGAGCGAGTTGATCGTGTTCTCGATGTTGTCCGAGGTGTTCATGACCTCGGTGAAGACGATGTCTTTCGGGAGGCCTTTCTTGAGCTCCTCGAGCTTGGCCCGGACCTCGCGGATCACCTCGACCGTGTTGTGGCCGGACTGCTTCTGGATGATGAGCGTGGCACCGCGGACGCCGTTGGTATAGGATTCCTGCGTGCGCTCCTCGACGCCGTCTTCGATGCGGGCGACGTCCTTGAGATAAACGGCGCTGCCGCGGGAGTAGCCGATCACCAGGTCGGCCAGCTCGGCAGGATCGGAGAATTCCTTCTTGATGCGGAGCGAATAGGTGTTCGAGCCGACATCCAGGCTGCCGCTCGGGATATTGCGGTTCTCGGCGGCAATGACCGCGGAGATCGTGGACATCGTGATGCCGTAGGCGGCCATCTGGTCCGGATCCACATAGACATGGATTTCACGCTGCGGGGCGCCGGTCACGGAGACCGTACCGACACCGGAAATACGCGCAAGCGGGGTCGCCACGTCGTCATCGAGAATCTTGTCGAGGGCGGAGACGCTTTCGGTAGCCGTCGCCGACAGGATCAGGATCGGCATGTCGTCGGTGCTGAACTTGTAGAGCACCGGCGTCGATGCGCCGTCCGGCAGGTAGGAGGTGATCATGTCGAGTTTGTCGCGGACGTCGTTCGCAGCGTCGTCGATATTGGTACCGTACTCAAACTCGAGGGTGATCATCGAAAGGTTCTCCCGGGACTGGGAGCTGAGGTTCTTGAGGTCGCTGACGGAGTTGAGCGTATTCTCAAGGGTCTTCGTCAGGTTGTTCTCGACATCCTCGGCACTCGCGCCGGGATAGGACGAGAAGACCATCAGGACGTTCGATTCGATATCCGGGAAGAAATCGATCGGCAGCCGCAGCAGGGCGAAGACGCCCAGGATGGCGAAGGCCAGGTATAGCAGAAGGGTTGTGACCGGTTTGTTGACGGCCGTACGGTAGATACTCATGGCAGCTTAGGCTTTAACTTCTACCGTATCGCCGGTCTTGAGGCTGCTGTGGCCCTTGACGACGATCGTTTCGCCCTCATCGAGTCCCTCGACAATCTCATATTCGGCTCCCATATGGCGGCCCAGGGTAACGGGCGTCATCGTCACCGTCAGGTCGTCAGCCACGACGAAAACATACTTCTGGCCGGTGCCGGAAAGCTTGACGACGGCCTGGTCGGGGATGACGATGCGGCGGTTGGAGCCGAAAGTGACGCTAACCTTGGCATACATGCCCGGACGCAGGGCCCGGTCCGCATTCTGGACGATTACCTCGGCGGAGAAGGTATGCGTGACGGGATCGATGGTCGGATAGAGGCGCCCGACCTTGCCTTCGAACTCCCGGCCGGGCAGGGCGTCGACCGTGATGAGGACCTTGTCCCCCTTGGCGACCTTCGTGTATTCGCTCTCGGAGATGCCCACGAGGAGCTTGACCGGGGTCACCTGCTGCACCGTAAAGAGCGGCGCCGTCATCGCGAACATGTCGCCGACGTCGAAATTGCGGGCCGTGACATAGCCGCTGAGCGGGCTGCGGAGGATGGTATTCTCCAGGAGGTTTTCGTAGTTGGATTTGCGGAGCTTGTAGCCGAGCTCGGCGGTCTCGAAGTCGGACTGGGAGAGGCCGCCCTCCTCGTAGAGGCTCTTCAGACGGGCATATTCGATCTCGTCGTTCTGCACCTGGAGAGCCAGCTGATCGAGCTGGAGGCGGTCCATTTCGGCGAGAATCTGGCCCTTCGACACATAATCGCCGACTTCGGCGTTGATCTTTCGGATGCGGCCGCCCTGCTGGGGCATGATATTATTGGTCGCATAGGCCTGAACCGTGCTGGAATAGGAATTGACCTCGGGGACATCCCGAAAGACGGTCTGCGTCGTCTCGACCAGGGTCGCCGCCTTCATAGCCTGGACGGCCGTCGCCTGGCCATCTGCCGGGGCGTTTTCTTTCTTGCTGTCGTTTCCGCAGGAGGACAAAATGACCGCTGCGGCAAGCGGAAGGAAGATCTGCTTGAGTGCTTTCATATATCGTATTCTTTATTGTCTGTAGGAACCTTCGAGGTCGACGTTGCCGTCCTCGTCGAGGAAATCATAGCCGAGCATCTGCTCGAGGCTGGTTTTGGCGTTCAGGTAACTGTAGATGGCCTGGGAGACGCCGAGCCGGGCCTGCGTCAGCACGAGCTGGGCGTCGTTGAGGTCGGTCAGGGTGCTGCGGCCCACCTGGTAGGACTTTTTGGCGATATCATAGGCCTTTTGGGCGAGACCGACGGCCGTTTCCGCCGAGGCGTAGCTCTTCATGCCCGTTTCCATGGTCTGGAGGCTCTGGCGGATGCCGATCCGGAGCTGCCTCTCGGCATTGACCTTCTGCAGGTCAAGCTCCTCCTGCTGGATCCGGGCCTGGCGGACGGCGCTGCGGTTCTTGAAGCCGGTGAATATCGGGATATTGAGCTGGAGGCCGACATAGGAGTAGGGCGTCCAGTTGTATTCGCTGAATTTGAAGTCGTTCGTCATCGCCATGTAACTGTAGGAGAAGGCGAGGGCGAGCGAAGGCAGGTTGGCATAGGTCTGCGTGCGAACGGAGGTCGCGAGCATTTCGGCCTGGAGGGCCAGCTGGCGCATCTGGGTGTTGCCGTCGAGAGGCGTCGACTCATCGACACTGTTAAGTCCCTCAAGCATCGTGGAGGCATAGTCTGACAGGCTGCCGGCGACGTCGATCTCGCGGTCGAGGTCGATGCCGATGACGGCCTTGAGCTGCCACAGGGCCAGGATGACGTTGCTTTCCGCGGTATAGACATTCGGGATGGCGGAGGCGACATTGGCTTCGGCGCGGGTGTATTCCAGCTCGGATGCCTTCTGGGCGTTGTAGCGCCGCAGCGTCTGTTCGTAGTTTTCGACGGCATTCTCATAGACGCTCTTATAGACGTCGAAGGCCTCCTTGGCCAGCAGGGCGCCATAGTAGGCCTGCTTGACGCTGGAGACCATGCCGAGACGGGATTCGCGGGCCTGTTCGACGGCGAGGTCGACCTGCGTGCCGCTGATGCGGAGGCTTTCCCAAAGCTGGAAATTGATCAGGGGCATCGATGCCGTTACGCCGGCACTGTAGGTATTGAGACGGCCCACCTCGATGCCGCCGGAGGAAGAACTGCCTCCTTCATCGTCGCCGCCGCTCATCGCCGCCATGATCTCCTGGGCATCGAAGGGCACGCCCGATGCGGCCGCCATCTGGCCGAGGACATTGAAAATCGGCGCGAACATGCTGCCGAACATACCGCCGCTGCCGGACATGCCGTCCATATACATCACCTGCTTCTTGATGGTCCGCTGGTAGGACCCGGACAGGCTGATCTGCGGGAAGAGGGCGGAGTAGGAGCCTTTTTTCGCATACTCGTTGCGGGTAATTTCCTGATCCGCCACCTTGACGGAGATATTCTCGCTGAGCGCGATGCGAAGCGCATCCTCCAGCGTGAGGACGAGCGTATCCTGGGGAGCGGAAGCCTCCGCGACCGGCTGCGGAAGGGTATCCTGTGCCTTCAGCGCACTGCCGGAAAAAGCGGCCATCACCGCGACGGCCGCAAAGGAAAAAATAAAACCAAACTTCAATTGCATAAATGCATCTTTATTGCGCGCGCGACTTACTGCAAAAAATAAGCCACAGTGATTACCGTGGCGGATTCGCGATGGCGGGTTTGCCGCCTTTTCGGCGGCTCCAGATCCAGATGACAATGCCGGCGAGGATAAAGGGGATCGACAGGAGCTGGCCCATATTGAGCGCCATCCCGGCCTCGAAACCGACCTGGTCGTTCTTGATGAACTCTATGGCAAAGCGGATGCCGAAAAGGGCGATGAGGAAGATGCCGAAGATTTCACCGCGCCGGAGTTTCGGAAGGCGCTTGACATACAGCCACAGCAGGCTGAGGCCGAGAAGGATATAGCTGAAGGCCTCATAGAGCTGGGTCGGATGGTGGGCATGGGGCACGTAAACGCCGCCGGCATAGCAGACGTCGCATCCCCGGTCGAGCGGGAAATAAAAGCCCCAGGGCCGGGTTGTCACGTCGCCGTAAATTTCTGAATTAAAGAGATTTCCAAAGCGGATCAGCGCTCCGGCAAAGCAGACCGTAATGACCAGCCGGTCCATGATCCACCAGAAATCGATACCATACTTTTTGCCATAATGCCGGGCGAACCAGATGATCGCGAGAACCAGCGCGATAGCGCCGCCGTGACTTGCCAGGCCGCCTTTCCAGGGCATGAAAATCTCCCAGAAACCTTCCCAGCTCCCGAGATAATAATCCGGCTGATAGAAGAGGCAGTGCCCGAGACGGGCGCCGACGATCGTGCCAATCAGCAGCGTATACAGCAACGGGTCGAGAATGGCCTCGCTGACCTTCTCCCGGCGGACGAACCAGCGGTAGATAAAATAGCCGATAATAAAGCCGGAAACAAACAACAAGGAATACCAGCGGATGCTGAAACCGCCGAGGTGGAAAAGTTCGGGACTGACTTCCCAGTTGATGGCCAAAATATGAATCATAAGGGTCTGTTATCTTTTAATACGGACGAAAATGCTCAGCGGCAGCACTTTGCCGGCCGGGTCGCGAAGAGCCAGCTCGCCGGAGGTCATCTCGCGGAACTCCCCGCGGAAGGCCTCGTGGCAGAGGGTCTCGCCGAGCGTGGCCGAATAACCATTGGAATAGAGGTTCAGCACGAGGAAGCTGTCGCGGGGCGCGAGAATCTGCGCCACGTTCTTGAGCAGGTCGAAAAGCAGTTCGTCCAGTTTCCATTTCTCCCCGTCGGGGCCGTGTCCGTAGGCCGGCGGATCGAGGATGATGCCTTGATAGCGGTTGCCGCGCCGGGCCTCCCGGCGGGCGAATTTGAGCGCATCCTCAACGACCCAGCGGATGCCTTCGAGGCCGCTGCGCTCCATGTTTTCCCGGGCCCAGGTGACGACCTGGCGGACGGAATCGAGGTGGGTCACATCAGCGCCCGCGGCCTTGGCGGCCAGGGAGGCGCCGCCCGTGTAGGCAAACAGGTTCAGCACCTTCGGCCGGTCGAGCCCGTTGGCGCCGGCGATGCGGACAAGACGCGACGTCTCGGCGAAGATGAATTCCCAGTTCGGCGCCTGCTCCGGGAAGATGCCGACGTGCTTGAAGGCCGTCAGGCCGAGACGGAGACTGAGGTTCAGCGGAGCTGCGTCATTCCACGGCTTGTCCGTGGAATCTGGAGACCCCGCGAACGAGTCGTGGGGTGACGCAAAGGTCTCCGGCGCCCCTTTGTAGGAAACGGTCCACTGGTCCTCCATCTTTTTGAGACGGTTCCAGGTGCCGCTGTCCTCCTTGCCGGCTTTGCCAAAACCGGCGCCGGGGACGAAGGTGACATGGGTGAGACGCTTCCACTCCGATTCGGGGAGGGAAGGGTCCCAGAGGGCTTTCGGCTCCGGACGGCGGAGGACGTAAGGCCCGAATCGCTCGAGCTTTTCGCCGCGTCCGCTGTCCAGGAGCTGATAGTCCTTCCAGTAAGGTGCCGGGAATTCTACTGTCATGGCATTAGATTCCACGGACAAGCCGTGGAATGACGGGATTCGTCACCCCACGACTTGCTCGTGGGGTCTTTAGTCCTGAATCGCGGCAATGCCGGGGAGGATCTTGCCTTCGATGGCCTCGAGCATGGCACCGCCGCCGGTGGAGACGTAGCTCACCTTGTCGGCATAACCCATCTGGGTAACGGCTGCGACGGAGTCACCGCCACCGACGAGGGTGTAGGCACCGTTCGCCGTGGCCTCGGCGAGGTCTTCGGCGATCTGGAGGGTACCCTTGGCGAAGTTCGGAAGTTCGAACACGCCGACGGGGCCGTTCCAGAGGATGGTCTTGGACGAAAGAATGATCTTCTTCCAGTTCTCGAGCGAAGCCGGAGCGGCATCCATGCCTTCCCACTCGTCGGGAATCTCGGCGATCGGGAAGATCTGGCGGGGCGTGTCGTTGTCGAAGGACTGGCCGCAGACGGTAGCGACGGACAGACTCAGGTTGACACCGCGCTCCTTGGCTTCCTTCATGATCTCGAGTGCGTCGGGAATGAGTTCGTCCTCATGGAGAGACTTGCCGATATGGCCGCCCTGGGCCTTGATGAAGGTATAACCCATACCGCCGCCGATAATGAGGTTGTCGACCTTGCCGACGAGGTTCTTCAGCACGGCGAGCTTGGAGGAAACCTTCGAACCGCCGATGATGGCCGTCAGCGGACGCTGGGCGTTCTTCAGGACGGCGTCGATAGCCTTGATTTCACCTTCCATCAGGTATCCGAACATCTTGTCGTTCGGGAAGTACTCGGCAATGAGGGCGGTGGAGCCGTGGGCACGGTGGGCGGTGCCGAAAGCGTCGTTGATGTAGCAGTCGGCATAGCTGGCGAGCTTCTTGACAAACTCCTTCTGGGAGGCCTTGACGGCCGCCTTGGCCGCCTTCTTCTCCTCGTCGGTGGCATCCTCGGCAAGGCCGCGCGGCTTGCCTTCTTCCTCGGCGTAGTAACGGAGATTCTCGAGGAGGAGGACCTCACCGGGCTTCAAGGCAGCAGCCTGGGCGTCGGCTTTCTGGCAGTCTTCCGCAAACTGGACGGGGACGCCGAGGCATTCGCTCACGCGACCCACGATGTGCTTCAGGGAGAACTTCGGATCGACCTTCTTCGGACGGCCGAGATGCGACATGATGATGAGGGAACCGCCGCCGGCGAGGACCTTCTTGAGGGTCGGGATGGCCCTGCGGATGCGGGTGTCGTCGGTAATCTCGAAGCTTTCACTGAGCGGAACGTTAAAGTCGACTCGCACGATGGCCTTTTTGCCGGCGAAGTCATAAGAATCAATGAACTGTTGCATGATGTGTGTTATGTGTTGTTAATATTTGAATTCAGAAGCCATGGCGTAAATCTGGTCCTCGGTGATGAAGCCCCGGTCTACCAGCCAGTAGACGGACTGGCTGAAATCGTCGTACTGGAGGTCCTGCTCTCTCGGATCGGAGATGCTCATCACGGTCCTGTAGACCGCCTTTACCTTGTCCAGCACGGGCTTGGAGCACCGGGCGATCTCTTCGTCCGTCCAGAACCAGTAGCGGTCGATGACGGCGGCGACGGAGGCCATCTCATAGAGATCGTCGACCGTGTTGCCCGGCGAAAGCGCGTAAATCAGCGTCTTTTTGCTCTCGAAGGCATCCGCGAGAAGATCATAGACCTGTTCCTGCACCGTCTCGTCAACGGCGCCGTTATAGTAGTAATAGTCGCTGTAGAAACGCTGGACGAAGGCCATAAAGTTTTTCAGCTCCTCCGCACTCTGAGGCCTGACCTCAGCGGTCTTTTTCCAGATGAGGGTCAGCACCTTTTCGGCATCCTCCCCTCGATCCTGCGACACGTACAGATCCTCCAGATCCAGCGCGAAATCGGCAACGACCTGATACATGCCGACCGGATCGCACGGGATACTGCCCAGCAGGCGGACATGGGACTCAGCCATTTTGAGAAGATCCTCCTCCGGAACGAGGCTCCCCTCGGTCTCGGTGGGAAGCAGGTTGCGGTAGAGCGTCTGCAGGTCCTTGATATCCTGGTTCGAACGGATTTCGTATCCGCAGAGCATCCGGACGAGGCCGCCACCGACCGAACCCCTCAGCGCATCGAACGCATCCGCATCTTCGTGCGGGAGAAGCGGATACTCCTTCAGGGATGTCAGCAGGAAGAGCAGCTCCCGGGCATAAGCATACTGGGACTCGAAGAATGCGCCGCCGTTCTGGGTATATGCCGCATTGCGGATCAGCCGGGTGCCGAAATCCTTCGCAACCGCATCTCCCATCCGGGTGGCCTCCTCCGCCAGATCGGGGCAGCTGTCCGCGATCTTGTAGCAGAGCCAGATCAGGCGGTTGACGACCGAATCGTTGGTGGAGAATCCCAGCCAGTGGCTGTCGTAGGGATAATTCTTGGCCGGAACGGCTTCGAGGCAGCAGGCAATCGTCCCGAGGGCATGCCGGTAGGCTTCTTCCCGGGTCTCGACGGAGAGAGTCTCGTTTTCTCCGGCATCCATCTGCGAGAGCGCCGTGTAATAGAAGAAGGTACGCGGATTGGAAGACGCCATGAAGGTGTACCGGTGCTGGTAGTCGACATAATAGTCGGTCCTTCCGATAGCGTCCCAGCTAAAGCGGCGGGCACACTCGAGGGCATCATCCTCGTCCGGGAAGATCTTCCCGTAAAGCAGGTCCGCATAGGCCTTGGAGCCGGTGTAGACATCTTCCGTCAGCGGGGTCAGCACCGAGGAGAATCCGACATACATCATGTAATCATCCTGGCCGACATTGGCATACTGGCCCGGCAGGGAATGGAGCGGACGGTCCCACTGGTAATTGGACAGCAGGTCCAGCATAAACAGCTGGGGCTTGTCGAGATAATTGACCTTGAGCGTGATGGAGGACGGGATCGCATCGATCTCATCGTCCGTCAGCTCACCGTCGTGATTGCCCAGACATTCGTCCACCAGCTCCGGCGACAGGATCCCGCAGGCGATCATGTTGCGCTTGTGTTCGGGCGTAACCGGCACGATCAGATTGCCGGTCGGGAAGAAGCAGTAGTAGTCTTCGAGCTTGCTGTAAGCATACTGTCTCCGTCCATATTCGTCTTTATACTCGGAGCGCATATAATAGTCGGTCCGGGTGGGAAGCTGGGTCGCGATGAACGACTGGACGGCATTGCGGAGGGTATCCGTCTTCGGGAAGGAGACCTTTTCATATCCGTCGCGGCTCTTGGCGGGATCGGCTTTTTTGTAGAGCTCATAGCCCGATGAAGAGGCAATCATCAGCTGCTCGTTCTTGCCGTAGAGGTAGAGCTCATACGGAATGGACAGCTCGATCGGGGCGGACTCGTTGACGGCATAGCGCATCTGGTCGATGTGCCAGTCGGTGCCGAGCAGGGAGGTATTGATCACGCGGACGTCCGGACGCACCCCTTCGACCTCCTGGGCGTACCAGAGCGGGAAGGTGTCGTTGTCCCCGTGGGTGATCAGGTATCCGTTCGTCCCGACGGAATTGAGGTAGTTGCGGCCCAGTTCGGAGGCCGTATAGCGGTGGCTCCGGTCGTGGTCGTCCCAGTTTTCGACGGCCATCAGCACCGGCACGGCCAGGCATAGGCCGGATACGACGGAAGCCGACACGAGCGCACCCTTATTCTGCAGCAGATCCTGCAGCCAGCAATAGACGGCGGCGACGCCGAGACCGATCCAGGCTGCAAAGAAGTAGAAGGAGCCGGCATAGGCATAGTCCCGCTCGCGCGGCTGCATCGGCGGCTGGTTGAGGTATACCACGATGGCGATACCCGTCATGATGAACATCAAAAAGACCAGCCATACGCCCCGCTTGTCACGGACGAACTGGACCATCAGGCCCAGGATGCCCAGCAGAAGGGGCAGCATGTAGTAATGGTTCCTGCCGGGGTTGTCCTTCAGCTCGTCGGGAACGAGATCCCCGTCGCCGAGGCGGGCACGATCGAGAAAACCGATGCCGCTTTCCCAGTTTCCGAACACGAGATTCGGCTCCTGGCCGTGGATGTCGTTCTGGCGGCCGGCGAAATTCCAGAAGAAGTAGCGCCAGTACATCCAGTCGAGCTGGTAGTCGACGAAAAAGCCCAGATTCTCCCAGAAGGAAGGTTTTGCGTATTTGGCACCCGGGGCGGGCGTTCCCGACGAAGGATAATGCTTGACATAATAATTGACATGCGTCTCCGGGAACGGACTCCACATCCGGGGGAAGAGCATCTTGTCCTCGTCGCGGTAGTTGCGCTCCGGGGGCTGCGGGGACACGACATACTTCCCGTCCACCAGGGCGTGGTAGGAACCGGTGCTGTAAGGCTGATCCGGATCCTCCCTCGCGCCGTAGAAGGGACCGTAGACGATCGGCGCGGAGCCGTACTGCTCGCGGCTCAGGTAGCGCTCGAGCGTATACGGGTTATCGGGCTGGTATTCGTTTGTCGGGGTCTTGACACTGGAGCGGATGATCACCACCGAGAAGATGGAGAATCCGATCACCAGGGTCGTAAAGCAGAGTGTGCCGAGGTGCAGATAGTAACTTCCTTTCCTGCGGGAAATGAACAGTACGGCAAAGCAGATGGCAAGAAGCAGCACCATAAAGAAAGCCGCACCGGTGTTGCAGGGAAGGCCCAGGTCGTTGACAAAGACGAGGTCGAACCCGGCCGCCACACGGGGCAGATACGGGATCAGGCCGAACACCAGGAAGCCCAGCAGCACCGCCGAACCGGCCAGAATCGCCAGGAGCTGCCAGAAAGGATAGGAGCCCTGCTCCCGCTTGCGGTAGGCATACAGCATCACCAGGGCGGGAATGGCCAGCAGGTTCAGCAGGTGGATGCCGATCGACAGACCCATCAGGAAGAACACCAGCACGATCCAGCGGTCGGCGTGAGGCTTGTCGGCATCCTCATACCAGCGGGTCATCACCCAGAAGACGAGGGCCGTGACCAGGGAAGACATGCCGTAGACCTCGGCCTCGACGGCGGAGAACCAGAAGGTATCGGAGAAAGTATAGGCCAGGGCACCGACGACGCCGCTGCCCAGAATGGCAATGCCGTCACCGAGGCTCCAGGAGCCGTCCTCGCGCGGCCGGAAAAGCCGCTTGGCGAAGAAAACGATGGTCAGATAGAGGAAGAAAATCGTGAAGGCCGAACAGAGGCCGCTCATGAAATTGATGGAGACGGCGGCATGCTCCGGACCGGCAAACATGCTGAAGAAGCGCGCAATCAGCTGAAAGACAGGGTTTCCCGGCGGATGGCCGACTTCCAGCTTGTAGGACGAGGCGATAAACTCGCCGCAGTCCCAGAACGACGCCGTCGGCTCCAGGGTAAGGGTGTAGGTCACCAGCGCCACCAGAAAAACGCCCCACGACATCAAGCGGTTCCAAAGCTTAAACTGCTTCTTATCCATAAATACACTTTTACTATAAGCGGACAAAGATAACGATTTTTGTCGGTTTTTGCTATATTTGCAGGCATGAAAGACAATGATTGGAAGAACCGGCTCGGGGTGGTCTTCTCCACCGACCCCGATTTCAAATATACCGAGGCCGCCCCGGAGGCGGAGACGGATACCCTGCCGCCTGATAAGCAGAGACTCATTGCCGGCATCGACCGGCGGAACCGCGGTGGCAAGCAGGTGACCCTGATCACCGGCTTTGTCGGCACTGAGGAAGACCTCAAAGCCCTCGGCAAGACGCTGAAGGTGCGTCTCGGTATCGGCGGCACCGCCAAGGACGGCGAAATCACGCTCCAGGGCGACTTCCGCGACAAGGCCGTCGCGCTGCTGCAGGAGATGGGTTACACGCGGGCCAAACGCGGAAATTAGTCATGACCGCCTGGAACAGTTCTCCCCTTCTTTCCACCCTGATTGTCGCGCTGACTCTCGGCGCGCTGCTCCTGCTGCGGAACATCATCCATGCGCTCCCGCCCACCTTCGAGAGTTTTGCGCGAGTCCGGGGCAGCGCGGACATCGAAAGCAGCGTCCGCCTCAGCCGCGACCGCAACCTGACGGCCGCCCTGTGCCTGCTGCCCTTCGTGATGCTGCTCAGCCGGCTGCGCATCTACAACCCGGACTGGATGGACGGGTTTGGGGAAGAGGCGCGCTTCGGCGCCACCCTCGGCTGCTTCTGCGGCTATATGATTATTCGACTGCTTCTCAAACTCTGGCTCCGTCCGCGGCGGGGATGGAAAGACGTATTCACGATGGCGGCGCGCTTTTCCTATTCAGCCTTCATTATTCTGGTCCTCATCCTGCTGCCGATAGCGGGGATTCTTCTTACCGCAGGGGTGAATGATTTGACTGTCAAATGGATAGTTTCTGACATCTGCATCGTCTTTTTTGGCATCTATTGCTTCCGAAAAGCCCAAATTTTCGCTCTCGCTTGCAATCCTTTCACAACTTTTTTGTATCTTTGCGCCCTTGAAATTTTGCCGACGGCCCTTTTTGTTGCTACGGCAATGGTAGCGTAAAGATTTTATGGCGATTAAAAGCATCCTGATATCCCAGCAGGCCCCGAGAGTAAGTGCTCCGTATGATGCCCTGACTGAGAAGTATGGCGTCCACTTCGAGTTTAAGCCGTTCTTTGTGATTGAGCCCCTGACAGCCAGGGAGTTCCGCACCCAGCGGATCAATATCCTGGATTTCACGGCCATCGTTTTTTCCTCCCGTCACGCCATTGACGCTTTCTTCAAGCTCTGCGAAGAGCTCCGGATCAAGGTACCCGAGACGATGAAGTATTTCTGCACGACGGAAGCCGTCGCCATGTATCTCCAGAAGCATATCGTCTACCGCAAGCGCAAGATTTTCTACGGCACGGGGACTCCGGACAGCGTCATCGCGCTGATCGGCCCGAAGCACAAGGGCGAGAAGTTCCTGATTGCCAAGTCGGACACCGGATCGAGCGAGAGCCTGACCCGCCTCTTCGACGAGCAGAAGCTCACCTGGGAGACGGCCGTTTTCGTCAAGAGCGTGTCGCAGGACCTGAAAGCCCTCGACCTCGCCGGCTACGACCTCGTCGTTCTCTATAATCCCTCCGACGTCAAGTCGCTGCAGGAGAACTTCCCTGACTTCAAGCAGGACCGTCTCCAGTTTATTTCCTACGGCAAATCCATCGTCCGCGCGATGGAAGAGGCCGGTCTGAAGATTGCCATCCAGGCCCCGTCGCCGGAGATCCCTTCCGTCGCCCGCGCCATCGAAGTCTATCTGCAACAGGCAGAAAAATAATCCCTTATGGAAACCCTCCCGCTCCATACCCTTCCCAAAGCGGAGAGACTGAGCGGCAAGACATCCATCGCCTCGCTGCTCCATGAGGGGCATTACCTGAGCGTAGGATGCCTGCGGGGTTGTTTCGTGGCCGGAAACGGCTTTTCGTACAGCCGCATCCTGGTTTCCGTCCCGAAAAAGAGTTTCAAGCGGGCCGTGCGGCGCAATCTCCTGAAGCGTCGCATCCGTGAGAGCTACCGTCTGCAGAAGGAACTGCTCGGCACCCCCTGCGACCTGATGCTGATCTACACCGCCCGGGAAGTGCTCCCCTTCGAGACCATTTTCGCCGACATGACCGGGCTGCTCACGGCCGTCAGCACACAAAACGGCGGCAAATGAGCCTCCTCCGGAAAATCCTCATCGCTCCCTTTATCGGTCTGATCCGCTTTTATCAGATCTGCATTTCGCCGTACTTCCCATCTTCCTGCCGTTTCACGCCGACCTGCTCGCAGTATGCCCTCGAGGCCTTCCGGAAGCACGGCGTGGTGAAAGGATTCTATCTGACGGTGCGGCGCCTTCTCCGCTGCCACCCATTCGGCGGTTCGGGATACGATCCCGTGCCGTAAGCATGGCAGCCTGATTTGTACTTGAAGCCCATATTTATTATCTTTGCGGAAACAATCGATCCATTCCATGTTCCCGAAAGAAGTATATGTACGCCGCCGCCAGGAGCTGCTCGGAAAGCTCCGCGAGCAGGGCATTACGGACGGAAAGGTTCTGCTGCTCGGCAATGCCGAAGCCCCCGCCCAGTATTTTGACAACTGTTATAAATGGCGCCAGGACAGCTGCTGGATTTATTATTTCGGTATCGACGAGCCGCTGTATGCCGCAACGCTGGATATCGCCTCCGGCAGGGAGACCCTATTTGCCGACGATGTCGATATTGACGACATTATCTGGATGGGGCCGCAGCCTTCGGTCGCATCCCGCGCCGAACGGGTGGGCGTTGCATCCTGCGCTCCGTACAAGGCGCTCAAGGACGCGCTGAAAGGCGAGGTCCTGTTCATCCCTCCGTCCCGCTACTATAACAAGTTGATGCTGAGGGATCTCCTCCCGGGGAAGACGCCTTCCGTCGAGCTCGTCAAGGCCATTGTCTCCCAGCGCCTGGTGAAGGAGCCCATCGAGATCGAGGCCATCGATGCGGCCTGCGACCTCGGCATTGCGATGCATACGATCGGCCGCCGCGGCATCCGTCCCGGCCGTATCGAGCAGGAAATCGTCGGCGAGATGGAGGGCTACTGCCTAGCCGCCGGATGGGGCGTCTCCTTCCCGACCATCCTCACCCAGCACGGCGAAACCCTCCATAACCATATCCACGACAAGGTCATCGAGCCCGGCAAGCTGATGGTCATCGACGCCGGCTGCGAGGCCGGCAGCCACTATGCCTCCGACTTTACCCGTACCTACCCCACCGGCGGGACCTTTACGACCCGGCAGAAAGAGATCTACCAGATTGTCGCCGACTGCAACGAGCTGGCATTCAGTATGACACGCCCGGGCATCACCTACCGCGAGGTCCATCTCGCGACGGCCCGCAAGATGCTCGAAGGCCTCAGCGCAGTGGGCCTCGTCCGGGGCGATCTCGATGCGATGGTCGCTGACGGTATCGCCGGACTCTTCCAGCCCCACGGCCTCGGCCACAACATGGGCCTGGACGTCCACGACATGGAGGATCTCGGGGAGAATCTCGTCGGTTACGATCCCGACCAGACCCGCGCGAAACAGCTCGGCCTCGGCTCTCTCCGCATGGCACGCCGGCTTGTCCCGGGGCATGTCATCACCGACGAGCCGGGCATCTACTTCATCCCGGCGCTGATCGAAAAGTTCAAAAAGGAAGGCCTCGGCAAGGATTATGTCAACTACGCTGCGCTCGAGGGCTACTATGATTTCGGTGGCATCCGGCTCGAAGACGACGTGCTCGTGACCCCGGACGGCGCCCGCCGACTCGGCCACAGCCGCCTGCCGATCCAGCCCGGCGACGTAGAAGCCGCCATGGCGGAAGACAGGAAATAGGATACTCTGACAATTGCAAAAAGGACTGGCCTGCGAAACGGTCAGTCCTTTTTTCGGCTCAGGCGCTCGCGCAGCACCAGGAAGTGGAAGCGGGGATAGGTGAGGGTGCGGGGCAGCATCCGTCGGGGCTCCTTGATGGCGCGGTAGAGCCATTCGAAGCCGTGCTTCTGCCAGGAGACCGGTGCGCGCTGGATGGTGCCGGCGAAAAAGTCGAAAACGGCCCCGATCGTGCCGCAGTGGCAGTGGATGTTGAGTTCGTTCCAATGCGCCCAGGTCCATTTCTCCTGCTTCGGGGCGGTCATCCCGATCCAGAGCAGGTCGGGATTGCTGTCGTTGATGGCGCGGATGCAGGCGGCGTTGTCTTCCTCTGAAAACTCCGGCTTGTAGGGCGGAGAGTAGGTATCGACGGTGAGATTCGGGTAATCGGCGGCGCAGCGCTCGCGGATCTTTTCGAGCACGGTCTCGCTGCTGCCGAAAAAGAGGACTTTCCCGCCACCGCTCGCGTTGAGCCGCTCCATTTCGAAGGAGAAGAGGTCCCATCCGGCAATTCGCCGCTCGGGCGCATGCTCCATCTTGACCCTCCGGCTGGCCCAGATCATCCCGTAGCCGTCGGGCAGCAGGTAATCGCCGCCGCGAAGAGCCTCGACGAAGGCCGGGTCGCGCTGGGCGACGACGAAGGAATAGGCATTGAGGGTGTTGATCAGCCGCTTGCCCGGGGGGATGGCGGCCAATTCTTCCAGATTGCGGACGAAGGTGAAGCTGGATACGCGGATCATGGAATCATGATAATATAGGTCTTCCCCTCTTTGTTGACGAGTTTGGTGTCCCGCAGCCACAGGTTGGCCATCTTGAGGCGCTGGTAGGTCGTCCCGTTTTCGCGGGCAAAGGCAGCGAGGTCCTCGATGGCCCCCTCGACCACCACTGATTTCCGCGGCGGGATATAGGGATAGCGGTCCTCGGCCGGCACTTCGAAACCGAAGGATGCCGGATTCTCGAAAAAGAGCTTGCAGGTCAGCAGGCGGTACATATAGCGCATCGTCTCCTCGGGCAGCCACAGGTCGAGGCCGCAGGTCTGGCCCTGCAGCTCGACACAGTCCTGCAGACGCTTCTGGCCGGCATTGTAACTGGCCGCGACGGTCATCCAGTCGCCGAAACGGACATAGGCGCTCTTGAGGAAGTTGCAGGCGGCGAGGGTCTCCTTGGTGATGTCGAAACGCTCGTCCACCTCGTTGTTGACAAAGAGTTTATAGGTTTTAGCCGTCTCCTTGGTAAACTGCCACAGGCCTGCCGCACCGGCGCTCGAGACCGCCTTCGGGTCGAGGTTGCTCTCGATGACCATCAGGTATTTCAGGTCCTCGGGCAGGCCCTGCTCCTTGAGCAGCGGGGTGACCATCGCGAAGTAGCGCGGCGAACGCTTGAGCATCAGCAGGCTCGTCGTATGCATATTGGTGAAGGTCATCAGTTCCCGGTCCATCCTTTCGCGGCGGTCGAGCGTATTGAGGCGGATCGTATCGCCGGCAAAAACGACAAAGGCGGGAACGGGCGGGACGGAAGGGCGGACGCGGCTGTAGCCGAAGTTCTGGGCCTTCCCGAACGGTCCCGCCAGCAGAAGGGCCAGCGTCAGCAGGAGGATATGTATGCCGCTTATTCTCATGCGACCGGGAGGGTATCGGAGAGGGCGGCAGCGGCCCCGCGCATGACAGCGGTGGAAAAATCTTCGCAGGGGGCGATGGCGATATCGCCGAAATCAACCTCCAGCAGGTCGAGCGCCCGGGCGATCTGGCCGCCGAAGAGGACCTTCCGGATGCCGAGCTTTTCAAGCAGGGGCAGGGCGCCGTAGGAGAGATCCTGGCCCGCGCCGCGGAAAGCCGCCATGGCGTCGATATTGCCCCGGCGGGCCTTACCGGCCATTTCCTTAACATCGGCCTCGCCGCCCTTGAAACGATTCCGGATGCCGCGGCGGGAGACATAGTCTTCGAGGATAGAATCGCCGTAAGGCTGGTCCCATAGCCCGATTTTGGGCGATCCGTCGGGGCCGTTCACGATCACGCCGTCTTCGGCATAGCTGAAGCCGAGACCTGTGCCGAGCGTAATCATGGCCACATTCCCCTCCCGCAGCGACGGATCCATCTCCAGGCAGCCGCGGAAGGCGCCGTTGACGTCGTGGATATAGCCCACGGGGACATCCTCCGGGATGCCGGCGACGTCACGGAAGCGCTCGCCATAGACCGAGGCGAACTTATGCTTCATCAGGAAAACGCCCTTGACATAGTCGAAAGGGCCCGGGATGGCGACGCCGACGCCTTTCGGGTGCTCCCCGACCGCTTCCCGGAACGAGGCGACGATCTCGTCGCGCCCGGCTGCAGAATCGACGGGAACGGCCCGTCCGTCACTACATTTGATAAAGGTGCCGCCTACGTCGAGCAGTACGATTCCAGGCTGATTACACGGATTGTTTTCCATCGTTTGAGTCAGTTTGGTGCCTTTTCGGCGGTTCAAATTTACATAAAAAACCGATAATTTTCGATAAGAAACATAAAAAACAGCAGCCTCCCTGCGAATTGTCCCTTGCGCCCTGCCTCCCGGCCATTATCTTTGCAGTATGAGCGGACGAGCATCGGAATATCTTCGCGCTCTCGGCGATGTGTTCCTCCCCCGGCGCTGTCCCGTCTGCGGACGGGAACTGCTGCGCCACGAGGGGCGGCTCTGCCTGCCCTGCGCGGCCGACCTGCCCCTGACCCACCTCTGGCTCCTCCCCCGCAACCCCATGGCCGACCGCTTCAACGCCCGCCTGCTGGAGGAGGCTGAGGGGGAAGAGGTAGGGAATGCGAGACAGCCCGTCGCAGGTCCTGGCACTATCTGTCGCAGGTGCGAAAAAGAGGTGGTGACCAGCGACGCAAATCCAGCTTCTGTGCCCTCCAGTGTCGCAGGTCCGGCTCCAGAAATCGCACCTGCGACCAATCCCGGGGAGACCTGCGACAACCCTCCCGGATCGTGCAGGGAGCGCTACGTCTACGCCGCGGCGCTGTTTTACTACCGCAGCGAGGCGGGGTACAGCGCCATCACAAAGGCGCTGAAGTACCATGCCGACTTCGGAATGGGGCGGCACTTCGCCACGGAGCTGGGACGAAAGCTGGCGTCATCCGAGGCCTTCCAGGATGTCACGGCCGTCGTCCCGGTGCCGCTCCATCCCTGGCGGCGGTGGCGGAGAGGCTACAACCAGGCGGCCGTCATCGCCCGCTGCGTGGCCGCGGAGCTCGGAGTCCCGGTGAGGAAGAGCCTTCTCCGCCGGCGCCGCTACACCCGCACGCAGACGCGCCTCACCCGCGAGCAGAAGGAACGCAACGTCGCCGGTGCCTTCGCCCCGACCCGCCGGGCGAGGAAACACCCTCCCGTCGGGGAAGGGGCGCACCTTCTCCTTATCGACGACGTCTACACCACCGGCGCGACGCTCCGCGCCTGCTACCGCGTGCTCCACGCCCTCTTCCCCTCCGCCCGCATCAGCATCGCCACCCTAGCCGTCGTGCAAGAATGAGAATTATTTATTATATTTGTCATTCGAGAACACAAACCACGCGCTCTATGCATACCAACCAAGAACTTAAAACCATCGCCACGCAGGTCCGCAGGGACATTCTCCGGATGGTCTGTGCGGCCAAGTCCGGCCATCCGGGCGGATCGATGGGCAGTACGGATGTCCTGACCGCCCTGTACTTCAACGTGATGAAGCAGGACCCCGCCACCTGGACCCGGGACGGCAAGGGACAGGATATGTTTATCCTGAGCGCCGGCCACATGACGCCGGTGTATTATTCGGTCCTTTCGCGCGCCGGGTATTTCCCCGCCAGTGAGCTCGGCTCCTTCCGCCAGTTCGGCACCCGCCTGCAGGGCCATCCTTCCGTCCGCAAGAATCTCCCGGGCGTATTCCAGGCCTCCGGTTCCCTCGGTCAGGGCCTTTCCGCCGCGACGGGTCTCGCGCTTGGCAAGAAACTCGACGGGGATGAGAACTTCGTCTTCTGCCTCTGCGGCGACGGTGAGTCCGAGGAAGGCCAGATCTGGGAAGCCGGCATGTTCGCCGTCTATCACAAGCTCGACAATCTCATTGCCATGACCGACTGGAACGGCCAGCAGATCGACGGTCCTGTCGAGAAAGTCGCCGGCGAAGGCGACCTCGCCGAGAAATGGCAGGCCTGGGGTTGGAACGTAATCGTCGCCGACGGCCACGATTTCGACTCGATCCACAGCGCGTTCGAGCTGGCAAAAGCCGGCAAGGGCAGCGGCAAGCCCACGATGATCCTCTTCCAGACCGAAATGGGCCACGGGGTCGACTTTATGGCCGGCACCCACAAGTGGCACGGCTCCGTCCCGAAGCCCGAACAGCTCGAAGACGCGCTCAGACAATTAGGTGAAACGCCGCTGAAGGACTTCTAGATCTCTCCACGCGCTTCGCCCCAGGGTCGAGATGACAAGGATGTCTTTTCGAGCGAAGTCGAGAAATCTCTAAACCAGAACAAATTATGAAAAAATATATCGATACAGGAAAGAAAGACACCCGCAGCGGATTCGGCGCGGGCCTTCTCGAAGCCGGCCGGCGCGACACTCGCGTGGTCGCCCTCACGGCGGATCTCAAGGGCTCCCTCAAGATGGATGCCTTTGCCGCCGAGTTCCCGGAGCGTTTCATCCAGTGCGGCATCGCCGAGGCCAATATGGCCGGGGCCGCCGCCGGTCTCGCCATTACGGGCAAGATCCCCTTCATCGGCTCCTTTGCCGAGTTTGTCACCGGCCGCATCTATGACCAGCTCCGCCAGGAAGTCTCCTACGGCAAGACCAATGTCAAGATTGCCTCTTCCCATGCGGGCATCACCCTCGGCGAGGACGGTGCCACGCACCAGACGATGGAGGACATCGCCCTGATGCGGGCTCTCCCGGAGATGGTCGTCCTGGTCCCGTGCGACTACAACCAGACGATGCAGGCCACCATTGCGGCCGCGCAGTATGAAGGCCCCGTCTACCTTCGCTTCGGCCGCCCTTCCGTGCCGAATTTCACCCCCGCCGACGAGCCTTTCGTCATCGGCAAGGCGTATGTTCTCAATGAAGGCAAAGATGTCACCCTTCTCGCGGCCGGTCATACCGTCTGGGAGGCCCTCACCGCCGCGGAAGCCCTTGAGGCTGAAGGTATTTCTGCCGAAGTAATCAATGTCGCCACCGTCAAGCCGCTCGATGAGGAGACGATCCTCGCGAGCGCCCGGAAGACCGGCGCCGTCGTCATTGCCGAAGAGCACAACATGGCCGGTGGTCTCGGCGAAGCCGTTGCCGGCGTGTTTGCCGCCAAGCAGCCCACCCCGGTCGAGTTCGTCAACGGCGGCGACCGTTTCGGTCAGAGCGGCACCCCCGCCGTCCTGATGGAAGCCTACGGCCTCGACGCAGCCCACATCGCCGAGGCTGCGAAGAAAGTATTGGCCCGGAAGTAGCTCCGGCTTTATCCAAGTGCTCCCGGTGGGACTTTTTGAAGCACCACCGGGAGCACTTGGTCTATTTCTTCCGGAACCGGGCGACCAGCGAGATCAGCGAGCTGCCCAGCAGTCCCGCGCAGAGGGACCCCATCAGCACGGCGACCTTGCCGGCGTCGCGAAGATGCTGGGTCACTTCTGCCGGCGCATCCGCGAAGGAGAGCGTATCCACGAAGATTGACATCGTAAAGCCGATACCGCCGAGGCAGGCCACCGCAAAGAGCATGGCCCAGGTGCCTTTAGCGGGCATCTCGCCGATCCTGCACTTGATTGCGAGGAAGCTCGCGAGAGTGATGCCGACAGGCTTCCCGATCAGCAGTCCGAGGAAGATGCCCATGCCGACTCCGCCCAGGGCGGCATTCCACTGGAAGACATTGAAATAGGACAGGTCCGGGATGGTCACGCCCGCATTCGCCAGGGCAAAAACCGGCATGATCAGGAAGTTGACGATCGGCCCCAGCAGATGCTCGAGACGGTAGCTCGGACCGATCGAGCGTTTAGACAGGCCGCTCAGATGGCGCAGATAGTAGCGCTGGGGGCCATTGGGGAAACTCTCGGCGGAAGCAATCTGCTCACTCTCCACCAGTCCGGCACAGAGGATACGATGGCGGCGATGGAACTTGGCCCTGTTGTAGCGCGGCTCCATCGGAATGAGGAAAGCCATCACGACACCGGACATCGTCGCATGGATGCCGGAATAATAGAAAAGCACCCATACCAGAATCGCCGGCATCAGGTAGTAAAAGAGCCTCTTCTCGCCGAGGCGCTTGAGCAGTACGGTGAAGAGGATGACTACGACGGCTATCGCGAGCAGCAGGAAGTTGATATGACCGCCGTAGAAGAGCGCCACCACGAGGATGGCAATCAGGTCATCGGCGATAGCCAGGGCCGTCAGGAATACTTTGAGCGATACAGGCACCTTGTCCCCAAGCACCGAAAGAATGCCCACCGCAAACGCGATGTCGGTCGCCGTCGGGATGCCCCAGCCGGAGCCGGATAGCGTACCGTGGTTGACCGCCGCGAAAATGAGCGCCGGAGCCACGACGCCACCGAAGGCGGCAACGACCGGCAGCAGCGCCTTCTTCGGGGAAGAAAGCTCACCGCAGACGATTTCCCGCTTGATCTCGAGACCGACCGTAAAGAAGAAAACGACCATCAGAATGTCGTTGATAAACTTCTCGACGGTCATTTCCCTCGGGAAGAAGAAGCTGAAAGCCCCGTCCGGACTGCCTACATGGATGGAAAGACTCGTCTCAAGGAAAGCGTGATAGGCATGCCGGGTGAAGGGAAGGTTCGCCAGCAGCATCGCCACGATGACGCATCCGAGGAGAATGACGCCGTTGGCCCAGGGCTGCTTGGTAAAACGCTTCTGCGAGATCTTGAAGCTGTGAACTTCCTTTGTCCACCAATATATCGGAATCAGTGCCATATCATTACCACTTTTGGGGGCGCAAAGATACATAATTATCCGTCACGGCGGATGTTTTTCGACCCAAAAATTTGGGAATTGGAGCGAATAAACGTATTTTTGTGGACCAATAGGAAAAATACTAAACTTAAATCGAATATCATTATGGGACTTTTAGACGGAAAAGTAGCTGTCATCACCGGCGCCGCCCGCGGCATCGGAAAGGCCATCGCACTCAAGTACGCATCGGAAGGTGCTGACGTAGCCTTCACCGACCTCGTGATCAACGAAGCGGCGGAAGAGACCATCCGGGAAATCGAAGCCTTCGGCCACAAGTGCAAGGGTTATGCTTCCAACGCAGCCAACTTCGATGAGACCCACACCGTCGTCGAGCAGATTCTCGCCGACTTCGGCAAGATCGATATCCTCGTCAACAATGCCGGCATCACCAAGGACGGCCTCGTCCTCCGCATGACCGAGCAGCAGTGGGACGCCGTCATCGCCGTAAACCTCAAATCCGCATTCAATTTTATCCACGCCGCCCTTCCTTCGATGGCCCGCCAGAAAAGCGGCAGCATCATCAACATGGCCTCCATCGCCGGCCAGATGGGCAATCCCGGCCAGATCAACTACGCCTCCTCGAAGGCCGGTCTGATCGCCATGGCCAAGTCCGTCGCCAAGGAGATGGGCTCCCGCGGCATCCGTGCCAACGCCATCGCCCCGGGCTTCATCATCTCCGACATGACGAACGCCCTTCCGGAAGCGGTACGCGACGAATACATCAAGAATATTCCGCTGCGCCGCGGCGGCTCGGTCGAGGACATCGCCAATGCGGCCCTCTTCCTCGCCAGCGAACTTTCGAGCTACATCACCGGCCAGGTCATCGCCGTCAACGGCGGTCTGTACTGCTAGATTTTCCCGCCGGTATACATCCGGCAGATACCAAAGGAAAAGGCCTTGTGGGATACGGCGTCAAAGCCGCAATCCTGCAGGGTCTTTAAAAATGCCCTGCGTCCGGGGAATTTGAGTACGGAAGCGGGCAGATAGCTGTACGCCGCCCGGTCGCCGGAGATGCGGCCGCCGATCCAGGGCAGAATGTGAAGGAAATACAGATTATACATCCAGCGGATGAGACGGTTCTCCGGCACAGAAAGCTCCAGGATCACCAGCCGGCCGCCGGACTTTAAAACCCGCAGCATTTCGCGCAGACCCTTCTCCCGGTCCTCGAAGTTCCGGATGCCGAAAGCGATGGTCACCCGGTCGAAGCTCCCGTCCGGAAAAGGCAGCGACTCTCCGTCGCCCTGCGCTACGGAAATGCGCTCCGAGAGCCCTGCAGCGTCCACTTTTTCCCGCATCACCGCCAGCATTCCCTCCGACAGGTCGACACCGGCGACGTGGCCGGCGACGCTCCGCCGGTCCATCCGCCGGGCGATGGCAAGGGAGAAATCCCCTGTCCCGCAGGCGAGATCCAGCACCTCCAGCGGTCCCTCCGTGTCCACGATCCGCTTCAGCGCCTTACGCCGCCATCCCTTGTCGACGTTCATCGACATAATGTGGTTGAGCCGGTCGTAATCGGGAGCGATGGAGTCGAACATCTCCCGGACGTTTTCCTTTTTGGGCATACGCTAAAGAATGTTCGTAAAGTCCAGCATAGCCATATGACTGACGCCGGCAAGGATGCTCAAAAGGAATGTGGACATCACCAGAAGAGGCAGCATCGGATCCAGCGCGCGGCCTTCCCGGCACCATACCCCGCGAAGATGCAGGACATACAGCGGCAGGGGCAGCACCCAGAGGAAATGGATCCATGCGGGCGCAACTGGATGGCCCGCAGCGGCGAAATAGCGATATTCGACAAGGAAATACAGGCCCAGGAACACCCAGCCTGCCACAATCAGCGCCGTCTGGTACCAGCGTGCCCGGCGCGCCCCGAGACGCAGCGCCACCGTCCGGCGGTTGGCTGCATCGGTCGCCATGTCGCGGATATTATTGACATTGAGCACCCCCACGCTGAAGCAGCCGATGGCGGCCCCTGCGAGCAGGACGTTGAAATTGTTGGGGTATCCGCTGACGATGAAATAGGCACCGAAGACGGCTACAAGGCCGAAAAAGAGGAAAACGTACAGGTCCCCGAGCCCCCGGTAGCCATAAGGATTGCGGCCCAGGGTATAGCTCATGGCGGCCTTGACGGCAAAGCAGCCGAGCAGCAGCATCAAAACTGCGTTGAGGCTCATCAGCGTCCCGAAAGAGAAGCGGATCATCAGCACCCCGAATACCAGGCACGCTCCGACGAAAATGCCGATGAGGATGCGCATGTCGCGAACGGACAGGCCGCCGCTGTTGAGGCCATACTGCGGCCCGACGCGATCCGGCGTGTCGGTGCCATGCAGCACATCGCCGAGTTCGTTGGAAAGGTTCGACAGAATCTGGAGGCTGAGCGTCGTCAGCAGGAGAAAAACGATGGTCCAGAGCCTTCCGGAAAGGGTAATGGTCGCGAAGTCGCTAAGCGCCAGGAGCGTCCCGAGTACCACCCCCGCGAGCGACAGCGGCAGCGTCCGAAGGCGCATCGATTGTATGGCTGGTTTGATTTGCATACTAATCGAGTTTCAGCACCGCCATGAACGCACTCTGCGGGACCTGGACGGTACCGATCTGCCGCATCCGCTTCTTGCCTTCCTTCTGCTTTTCGAGCAGTTTGCGCTTGCGGGTCACGTCGCCGCCGTAGCACTTCGCGGTCACGTCCTTGCGCACCTGGCGGACCGTTTCGCGGGCAATGATCTTCGCGCCGATGGCCGCCTGGACGGCAATGTCGAACTGCTGGCGGGGGATGAGGTCCTTGAGCTTGACGCAGATCTTTCGGCCGAAATCGTAGGCATGGTCCTCGTGGATCAGCGTCGACAGGGCGTCGGCCGGGTCTCCGTTGAGGAGGATATCGAGCTTGACGAGCCGCGCCGGGCGGAATTCGGTGACATGGTAATCGAACGAGGCATAGCCCTTCGAGATGGACTTGAGCTTGTCGTAGAAGTCAAAGACAACCTCGGACAGCGGCATGTCGTAATTGAGCTCCACGCGGTCGGTCGTAATGTAGTGCTGGCCGATGAGCGTGCCCCGTTTATCCATGCAGAGCTTCATGATCGGGCCGTAGAAATCGCTCTTCGAGATGATCTGGGCGCGGATATAGGGCTCTTCGATATGGTCGATGATGGTCGGCGCCGGCAGGCCGGAAGGGTTGTGGACATCGAGGACGTCGCCCTTGGTGGTATATACCTTATAGGAAACGTTCGGGACGGTCGTGATGACGTCCATGTTGAACTCGCGGAACAGGCGCTCCTGGACAATCTCCAGGTGCAGCAGCCCGAGGAAGCCGCAGCGGAAACCGAATCCGAGGGCCAGCGAGCTTTCGGGCTCATAGACGAAGGAGGCATCGTTGAGCTGGAACTTCTCGAGCGTCGCGCGAAGCTCCTCGAATTTCGACGCATCGACGGGATACAGACCGGCGAAAACCATCGGCTTGACCTCCTCGAACCCGGCGATCGCCTCTTTGCAGGGCCGCTCGGTATGGGTAATGGTGTCGCCCACCTTCACCTCGACGGCCGCCTTGATGCCGGTGATGATGTATCCGACATCACCGGTGCGGACCTCGCCCGTGGGATTGAGCTTCAGCTTGAGGTTGCCGATTTCCTCGGCTTCGTATTCATTGCCGGTATTGACGAATTTGACCTTGTCACCCTTCCGGATGGCGCCGCTTACGACCTTGAAATAGGCGATGATGCCGCGGAAAGGGTTGAAGACCGAGTCGAAGATGAGGGCCTGGAGCGGCGCATCGGGGTCGCCTTTCGGGGCCGGAATCTTGTCGACGATCGCGTCGAGAACGGCCTGAACGCCTTCGCCGGTGCGGGCGCTGACGCGATAGACATCCTCCGGGTCGCAACCCAGCAGGTCACACACCTGGTCGGTCACCAGCTCCGGCTGGGCCGAGTCCATGTCGATCTTGTTCAGCACGGGGATGATTTCCAGCCCATGGTCGACCGCCTGGTAGAGGTTCGAGATGGTCTGGGCCTGGATGCCCTGGGACGCATCGACCACCAGCAGAGCCCCCTCGCAGGAAGCGATGCTCCGCGACACCTCGTAGCTGAAGTCGACATGGCCGGGCGTATCGATGAGGTTGAGGCGGTAGGTCTCGCCGCCACGCTGGTACTCCATCTGGATGGCGTGGCTCTTGATCGTGATGCCTTTCTCCCGCTCGAGGTCCATGTCGTCGAGGACCTGGTTCTCCATCTCCCGGTCACTGAGCGTGCGCGTCAGCTCGAGCAGGCGGTCCGCCAGCGTCGATTTCCCGTGATCGATATGAGCAATTATGCAAAAGTTGCGGATGTTCTTCATAGCCTGCAAAGATACGAAATAATAATGAGATTCCACGGACCGGGGCCGTGGAATGACGAATGCAGGGAACTACACAAACGCTCCGTCGGAGATATGGAGGGTGCGGTCGCAGAGGGCTGCAAGGGTCTGGTCGTGGGTGACCAGCAGGAGAGTTTGGCCAAGATCGCGGCGAAGATCCAGAAAGAGCGTATGGATCTGTTCTTTGGTGGCGGTGTCGAGATTGCCGGTCGGTTCGTCGGCAAAGAGGATGGCGGGCGCATTGACCAGGGCGCGGGCGATGGCGACCCGCTGCGCCTCGCCGCCGGAGAGTTCTCCGGGGCGGTGGGAGACGCGGCCAGCCAGGCCGACCCGTTCCAACAGCTCTCCGGCGCGGGCGCGGGCATCTTTTTCCCGGGCCCCGCCGATCAGGGCCGGGATCATCACGTTCTCAAGGGCCGTAAACTCAGGCAGCAGGTGATGGGCCTGGAACACAAAACCGATGCGGCGGTTCCGGAATGCGGAAAGATCCTTCTGGGAAAGGCTCAGGACATCGGTGCCGTCAATCTCCAGCACACCGCCGTCGGGGCGCAGCAGCGTACCGAGAATCTGGAGGAGCGTCGATTTGCCGGCGCCGGAAGCGCCCATGATGGCGACTATCTCGCCCTCGCCGACGGAGAGATCGATACCCTTCAGCACTTCGAGAGTGCCGAATCTTTTGGTGATGCCTTTCGCAGAAACAATCATAGTTTTGGAAATGAGGGAGAAATGATGTAATTTTGCAGCCCTTAACAACAAACACTCGGGGTGTGGCGCAGTTGGCTAGCGCATCTGGTTTGGGACCAGAGGGTCGTGTGTTCGAGTCACATCACCCCGACGAGATTTCTCGACAAGCTCGAAATGACAAGGAGGCCGGACAGGTAAGTGTCCGGCCTTCGTTGTCAGAAGATTACAGATTCTCCGCAGCCTCGACGGATTTGAAGTAGCGGTAGCTGCTGACCTTGCACTCGCCGATGGCGCCTTCGTCGCAGACGATGATGCCGGCGGGATGATTCTGCAGGCCGCTGAGGGTGCAGTAGTGCGACATCGGGCCTTCGACGGCGTCCCTGATGGCGCGGGCCTTCTTGGAACCGAAGGCGAGGATAACGACCTCCTTGGAGCTCAGGACGGTGGCGACACCGACGGTGAGGGCCTGCTTCGGCACTTCGTTGTAGTCACCGCCGAAGAAACGGGCGTTGACCTCGCGGGTATCCTGGGTCAGCGTAATCACGCGGGTGCGGGAGGCAAGCGAGGAGAAAGGCTCATTGAAGGCGATGTGGCCGTCTTCGCCGACACCGCCGAGGAAGAGGTCAAAACCGCCGGCATCGACGATGGCCTTCTCGTAGGCGGCACATTCGGCTTCGATGTCCTTGGCATTGCCGTTCAGGATGTGGATATTCTCCGGTTTCTCGTCGATCTGGTCGAAGAGGTAGCGGTACATGAAGGAGTGGTAGCTCTCGGGATGGTCCTCGGGCAGGCCGACATACTCGTCCATGTTGAAGGAGATGACATTCTTGAAGGAGACCTCGCCGGCCTTGACCATGCGAATCAGCTCGGCATAGGTGCCGATCGGGGTGGAACCGGTGCAGAGACCGATGACGAAAGGATCGCTGGTGCGGGCGGCCTTTTCGTTGATGCGTCTGGCGATATAATGCGCGGCCCAGACGGAACCTTCCTTGGAGTTGTTGCGGATAATGATTTTCATAGTTATAGAGAGTTTAATATGACGGGTAAAGGGACGGTTAATACAGTTTCAGGAATACCTCGATGGCCTGGTATTCGGCCATACCGAGTTCGTTATAGAGGCGCGCGGTATTCTGGGTGCGCTCCTCGGCCCGCTGCCAGAACTCGCGCGGATCTTCGCCCGGGAACGGGACGATGTCCTTCTGCGAGAGGTGGCGGAAGATGGCGTGGCGCTTCTTGACGACCTCGTCCGGCGAAAGCGGGACGGCCATGTCGACACGGCCGAGCTCCCATTCCATCCAGGCGCCGCGGTAGAGCCAGACATGGAGCTTCTCGATCCACTCGTTGCCGGGCTCCTCACGAAGCTGGTCGAGTGCCTCCATCGCAGCCTCCGTGCAGACGCGGTGCGTTCCGTGCGGGTCGGCCAGGTCGCCGGCCATGAAGATCATATCCGGCTGGATCGAGGAGACAAATTCCTTGATGACATCGACATCCGCCTGGGTACGCGGTTTCTTCTTGATGCCGCCCGACTCGTAGAACGGGAGGTTGAGGAAGTGGGCGTTGGTGTTGTCGTTGAGACCGAAGCTGCGGACGGCGCCGCGGGCCTCGCTGCGGCGGATGGCGCCCTTCATCTCGAGGAGGGCCCTCGGCTCCGGCTCGCCCGGAACCTTGCTGTCGACCAGCGCCTTGGCCTCGTCGAACTTGTCGGCAAAACCGAGCTGGAAGGCGGCGTCCATGTGCTGAAGCACGACATCGTCGTGGACGGCCACATTACCGGAGGTCTCATAGGCCACATGCACGTCGTGGCCCTGGGAAACGAGGCGGATGAAGGTACCGCCCATCGAGATGACGTCGTCATCCGGGTGCGGCGAGAAGATGATGACTTTCTTCGGGAACGGCGTTGCGGCGACGGGACGGGTCGTGTCGTCGGCATTGGGCTTACCGCCCGGCCAGCCGGTGATCGTGTGCTGGAGGTCGTTGAAGATGTCGATATTGATCTTGTCGAAACCGCCGAACTTTTCGAGCAGCTCGCCGAGGGAATTCTCGAGATAATCCTTCTCCGTCAGCTTGAGGATCGGCTTCCCGACCTTCTGGCAGAGCCAGACGACAGCTTTGCGCTTGAACTTCGGGGTCCAGTCGCAGGGACCGACCAGCCAGGGCGCTACGATGCGGGTCAGCTGCTCGGAAGCCGTTTCGTCGACATAGAAGGAGATATTGTCATGGTTCTGAAGGAAGGAAGCCGGACAGGAGGCGTTCGGGCGCTCCTCCACGACGGCGCGGACAGCTGCGGCCTTGTCTTCGCCCCATGCCATCAGGATGATCCGCTTGGAGGAGAGCATCGTGTCGATCCCCATCGTGAGGGCTGTCTTCGGGGTCTGGGAGAGATCGAGGTTGAAGTTACGGCTCTGACGCTGGCGGGACTTGTAGGAAAGGCGCACCAGGCGGGTGCGGCTGCGGGGCGAGGAACCGGCCTCGTTGAAACCGACCTGGCCTTGCTCGCCGATACCGATCACCAGCAGGTCGAGGCCGCGGGCGTTGCGGTCGAAGTAGTCGCAGAATTCGGCGAGTTTCTCAGGAGGGACGCTGCCGTCGGGAATATGGATGTTCTCCTCGAGGATATCCACTTTACCCAGCAGGGACTCATGGAGCTTGTGGTTACGGCTCTGTCTGGCATCGGCCGAGGTAGGATAGTACTCGTCGATGGAGACCACCTCCACATTGCGGAAAGAGACCTTTCCCTCTTCGAAACGGCGGGCCAGCTCGGTGTAGAGCGTCTTCGGCGTGGAACCCGTCGTCAGGCCCAGCCGGAACAGACGGTCTTTCGGGGCCGCATTGATGGCGCCCACGATCAGGTCGGCGATCTCGGCGGAAGCGACGTAGGAATCCCGGCGGATTTCCGTCGGAATGTTCTCATAGGCATGAAGAATTCCTTGCGGCAGACCTTTTTCGATCAGGCCGCCGTCATAAGGTAAGGTAAAGTGCTTGCTCATATGGTCAGGTTACAATTGAGATTCGGGAATATTGTAGGTATCTCTTTGGCTCATATCGCCCGTTGTGAGGCCCTTTTTCAGCCAGCGGAAACGCTGCTCGGCCGAGCCGTGGGTGAAACTGTCTTCCACGACATAGCCCTGGCCTTTTTTCTGGAGATAGTCGTCGCCGATCTTTTTGGCACAGTCGAGGGCTTCCTGGAGGTCACCGTCCTCGAGCGATCCGAACATCTTTTTCTCGTGGTAGCCCCAGACGCCGGCATAGAAATCGGCCTGGAGCTCGATACGGACGCTCCGCTTGTTGGCTTCCTTTTCCGACAGGCCCTTCATCCGCTGATGCTCGCGGTCCAGGTCACCCATCAGCTTCTCGACATGGTGGCCCACTTCATGGGCGATGACGTAGGCATAGGCGAAGTCTCCGTCAGCCCCGAGCTGCTTTCTCATGGTCTGGAAGAAGGACAGGTCGATATAGAGATTCTCGTCCGCAGAGCAGTAGAAGGGGCCCATGGCAGACTGGCCCTGGCCGCAGCGGGTGGAGGTGGCGCCGGTATACAGGACGAGGGTCGGGGCACGGTAGGTCTTGCCCATTTTGGCGAATTCCGCCGTCCAGACATCCTCGGTCGAGGCGAGAATCTGGCTGGAGAACTTGGCGAGCGCCTGTTCCTCTTCGGTGAATTCGCCGGAAGAAGTCACCTCTCCGCTGGGATCGATGGTCATGATGCTGCCGAGGACCGAACCCAGATCCACATTGCCGCCACCCATGAAGGTGGAAATCAGATAAATGATGACACCGACAATACCGGCGCCGCCGGCCAGGCCGGCCATTTTGCCGCCTTGTCCGCGGCGGTCTTCTACATGCGCACTTTCGCGTCTGCCTTCGAGTTTCATAGACTAATGGAGCATTACTGTAAGACCTGCCATGACGATGGAAACCATCGACATGAGCTTGATAAGGATATTCAGCGAAGGACCGGAGGTATCCTTGAACGGGTCGCCGACGGTATCGCCGACGATGGTCGCCTTGTGGGCCGGGGAATTCTTGCCGCCGTGGTGGCCTTCCTCGACATACTTCTTGGCATTGTCCCAGGCGCCGCCGGAGTTGGCGAGGAAGATCGCGAGCACAAAACCTGCGCCGAGACCGCCGGCAAGAAGTCCGATCACCCCGGCAGGACCGAGAATGACGCCCACGAGCATCGGGGCGATGATCGCCAGAAGCGACGGGAAGATCATCTCATGCTGGGCCGCCTTCGTCGAAATGCGGACGCAGCTCGTATAGTCCGGGCGCTGCTTCCCCTCGAGGATGCCGGCGATTTCCCGGAACTGGCGGCGGACCTCTACGACCATCTTCGAGGCCGCACGGCCTACCGCGGTCATCGTCAGGCCGCAGAAGAGGAAGGCCATCATGGCGCCGATGAAAATGCCCACCAGCACCGACGGATTCATCAGGGTGATGTCGTAATAAGCCACGATGTCGGTAATCGAGGCCTTGACCGTTTCGACCGCCTGGCCGCCCACTTCGATGGTCGTACGGCCGATATGGGCAAATCCGATCTTGATCTCTTCGATATAGGAAGCGAGCAGGGCGAGCGCCGTCAGGGCCGCACTGCCGATGGCAAAGCCCTTGCCGGTCGCGGCGGTCGTATTGCCGAGGGCGTCGAGCACGTCGGTCTTTTCGCGGACGGCCGGGTCGAGCTCGGACATCTGGGCGTTGCCGCCGGCGTTGTCGGCAATCGGGCCGTAGGCGTCGGTCGCCAGCGTGATGCCGAGGGTCGAGAGCATACCGACCGCGGCGATGGAAATGCCGTAGAGGCCGAGGCTCAGGTGGGCCGTATCGAAAGCGAAGCCGGTCGCGAAGCCGAACGACAGCAGGATGGCGGCGGCAATCGTCACCACCGGCACTGCCGTCGAAATCATGCCGAGGCCGACACCGTTGATGATAACGGTCGCCGAGCCGGTCTTGGCAGCCTCAGCAAGCTTCTGCGTGGGCTTGTAGGAATGGGAGGTGTAGTATTCGGTCACTTTGCCGATGATCACGCCTGCGGCAAGGCCGGAAAGCACCGACAGCGACAGACGCCACCATTCGGGCAGGCCGTTCTGTCCGAAGAATCCGAGGACATAGAAAATTCCGAAGGTCAGCACGGCGATCAGCACGGCGCTGAGGTTGGTTCCGACGGACAGGGACTTGAGCAGCTGCTTCAGGCCGGCGCCTTCCTTCGTGCGGACGGCATAGATGCCGAGGATCGAGAGGACGACACCGATGGCCGCAATCAGCATCGGGGCCATGATGGCCTTGGTCTGGGCCACCGTGCCGCTGCTGAAGAAGGCGGAAGCGCCCAGGGCCATGGTGGCGAGAATCGAGCCGCAGTAGGATTCGTAGAGGTCGGCACCCATGCCGGCGACATCGCCCACGTTGTCACCCACGTTGTCGGCGATGGTGGCCGGGTTGCGGGGGTCGTCTTCGGGAATATCCTGCTCCACCTTGCCGACGATGTCCGCGCCGACGTCCGCCGCCTTGGTATATATACCGCCGCCGACACGGGCGAAGAGGGCCTGCGTCGAGGCACCCATGCCGAAGGTCAGCATCGTGGTCGTGATGACCACCAGCTTCTGGGCGTCATCGGGCTCGCTGACGAAAGCGTTGAGCACCAGCCACCAGATCGAGATGTCGAGAAGGCCGAGGCCGACCACCGTCAGACCCATGACGGCGCCGCTGCGGAAAGCGACCTTGAGACCGGAATTGAGGCTGCGCATCGTCGCGTTGGCCGTACGGGCACTCGCAAAGGTCGCGGTCTTCATGCCGATAAATCCTGCGAGACCGGAGAAGAAACCGCCGGTCAGGAAGGCGAACGGCACCCACGAGTTCTGGACGTGGAAGCCATAGGCCAAGACGGCAAACAGGATCGCCAATACAACAAAAACGGCAATGACCACCTTATACTGTTGTTTGAGGTACGCCATTGCCCCTTCTCGGACATACTGAGCAATTTCTTTCATCGTGACCGTGCCTTCGCTCTCCTTCATCATCTGGTGGAAGAACAGCCAGGCGAAAAATAGCGCGATCACCGCTGCTACGGGCACTGCATAGAACAGGGTTTCCATGGTATATCAGGTTTTAATATACAATTTAGCCCTCTAAGTTACCCATTCCCCTGAAAAAATGCAAAAAAAAGATGCCCGAAACGCTTCGGGCACCTTTGTCATCTCGAGCGAAGTCGAGAGATCTTCTTCGGCGGCGAAGTCTTCCAGACGGCTGCGGAAATTATTTTTCGTGCAGCACTGCTCGAAAAACCAATTTCCTCCGCCTGGTTCGCCGCCTCCCGTCATTCCACGGCATGTCCGTGGAATCTCTTAGTCCACCGTAATCTCCAGCGTCACGATCTGCGTCGAACCGTCGGCGAGCGTCAGATGCGCCTCCACGGTGTGTACGCCGGCCGTAAGAATAACGGTGGGGCCTGCTGCGGGCTCATCGTCGTAGTACCAAAGGACCGACTGCACCGGACGGGCCGTCGCTTCTTCGAGCTCGAAGGTGAGAGCCTCTCCCGCCGAATAGTGGCCGTTCCCGGGGTTTGCGATGACCGTATACTCGATATCCGCCGTCGGGACGGTCGCGTACAGGGACACCTGGTTGGAAGAATAGGTGATATTGCTCAGCGAAATATCGGACGAGACACCGTTCCAACTCTGGGCCGTATACGTGGTATAAGTCTTGGAAGAGCCCGGGAAAGCGAAGCTGGAGCCTGTGTAATTGAGGCTCGACTGGCTGGCGGCGGGAATGATATAGAAGCAGGGATGGGAGCCGTTCTCGTTGATGGAGTTATAGGACTGCCAATTGCTCCAGAGAGTCTGGGCCGCCACAGAAACCGTGCTGTATCCGTTGCTGATGGAAACCTTGCGGGATGATTTGTCGACATGATAGACGATCAGGCCCGCCTGGGGGATGTATTTGTCCCAGCCGGACTTGCTGCGACATTCATAGACAAAATACTCGCCGTCCATGTCGGTCGGGGTCCTGTAAGTGATATTATTGTCGATCCCGGGGATGACATAGGTGCCGGAGGAAGGGAAGTCGCGGATGACGCTCCCATCGAGCCAGCCCAGCATGATGCGCTCTTCGATATTGAAATAGGGCGGGGTGTGGCCTTCGTTGTTATAACCGCCGCCGCACATGATCGAATAATCATACAGCCCGCCGGCTTCGCCGTTGGTCTCGTAGTCGGTATCGTAAAAATCGGGAAGTCCCATCGCATGGCCGAACTCATGGCAGGCCGTACCGATGCCGCACATCTTGCCGTTGTAGGTACCATAGCCGACGATTTCGTTGGTACAGGCATATTTGTCAATCCGCGTACCGTCCAGCGTCAGGCTCTTGCCGGCACTGGAAAGCTCCCACTGATGGGGCCAGATGGTCGAGGTTGCGCCACCGTCAGCCTCGCCCTTGCCGGCATAGTACATGAACACCAGGTCCACCTCGCCGTCACCGTCGTTGTCATACTGAGAGAAGTCGATCTCCGCGTCCAGCGCCTGGCAGCCCTGGATGACGGCATCCTCGGGCGCCTTGTCGTTGCCGGAAGAATCATTTCCGCCGTAGGTGGAGGTATTGTTGGCAAGCGTCACGGGACCGTACACGTCGAAGATGGGCTCGAAATAGCCATGGGAATTGTCATAATAGTAATCCCTGGCGGAACCGGTGCCGCCGTTGACGCTGTATCCCTGCTCGTTGAGAAGGGCCGTGAAGTCCGCGTTGGCCGTGCTGCTCTTGAACGCCTGGTCCTTGAAAGCCACCAGGATGACGAGGAAATGCTTCTGGCCGACGGCGACATGGCCGGAGCCTTTAGCCGGAGCCATGCGGCGGCGCTGCTCATTGGCGGCTTCGCGGCGGATGCGGGCTGCGCTGCGGCGCGCCTCGAGATTGGAAGCATCGGCGGGACGGAAATAACCATCCGCCGCCTGCTCGTAAACCTGCCCGGAGGCATCGGTCAGCCAGTGGCAGAACTCGTCGCCGGCCATCCGGAGGCGAATGGTCGTACCGTCAGGCTGGGTATAGTTGATAAATCCGCGATAGGCGGGAATGGCGAGAGCGAAGGTGCACACAAGGGCCGCAAGGGCCGTCAGAATCAATCTTTTCATAGGTCCTTACTTTTTAATGATGAAACCGTTGCCGCTGCCGTCGCCAATCCAGACCTTCGGGCCCTCCTCCTTGACGACCGTCATGGTAAACTGTCTGCCGCTGATATACTGGGTAAAGCCGATACGCCAGCTGACGGTGAGCGTCACTTCGTCGCCCTTGACCAGAGAGCGCCGGTAACCGCTGATCTCCATCTGGTCGAGCGTAGCCGGGCCGACGAGGGTAAAGGTCTGGACGCCAGAGCTGTATGAGCGAATCATCTGGTCTTCGCCAGGGGTATACATGCGCGCCGACGAATTCATGTAGCAGCCATACTGCGTCTGGGCCGTCAGCGGATCGTCCTCAACGGGACCGGATGCGCCGCCTGAGGCTTTGCGGTAAATGGCGACAGGATCCTTTATACTGGAGCTGGAACCATAGCCGCTGAAGCGGGAATAATTGCCGCTGTTGTAGTTGAAACGGAGGTAGGGGTAATTGCCACTCTTGGCTACTATGGTCGCATCACCGCTGCCGGTAATGGAAATCGTCCAGCTGCTTGTGGCCGAGATGTCGTCCGAGGTCGACAGGGAATTTTTCGTCGAAGTGGTCGTCAGGTAGCCACCGTCGCTGGGTGCGAGGGCCCAGGTGCCGGAGGAGCTGCCCGCGGCAAGAGTCAGCGGCGTCGTATTGCCGGCATCCGTGATGACGCCGTTTTCGACCGTAATCGGAACGGCCTGGCGGTAAGGCTTGTCGCCGCCCGTATTCTTCGGACCGAGGCCATAGGTCCCGGCCGTATTGGCAATGATCACCTCGTCTCCGATCTGGAGGTCTGACGCGGAGGTTACCAGCGTAAACACATCCTCTCCGGGCACCGCAAGTTCGATCCCGTCCATGTCGACCGTAAAAGTCGCGATGCGGCCGGAGGTGAAACGCCGGTTCTCCGGGAACTCGATTTCCTTGACGAGGGCGCCCTGGTCGGTAAAGACCGTAAAGACCATGATCTGCCCGGACATATCCACCGGAGCGCAGGCGAACCAGATATCCTCCGTCCGGCTGGTCTGCAGGGTCAGCGTCGAGGATGCGCCGTTGTCGCTCAGGACATGGCCTTCATTGCAGTTCCAGTACCAGTCTCCGACAAAAGGCGTTGTCGCCGTCATCTCGATCGACCGGACCGTCGCATCGCCGAGCACCAGGTTCTTGAACGAGAAGCGGCCATAGGCGGTCAGGTGGTTGAAATGGATATTCACCTCGGTCGGGATGGTCTCAGAGGATTCGCTGGCAGCAGCAAGAATCTGCGCCGCTTCGTCGACCGATCCCTCGAGCGGAGTCTGGACCGAAGGAATCGTCACATTCCATGCCTCCCGGCTCGGGCTCAGGGCCTTGGCGGCCGAGGCCGGCGATACGGCATAGAAAGTATACGGGGCATCTTTCCCCTGGGCGTCGATCTCTGCCTCAAAACTGGCGGTACGGTATCCCTCGTCGGGAATAACCTCTGCAACAGCGGCTTCGGTAAAGTTGAGGGCCAGTTTGACGGCCGTGTCATTGCCGGTCCAAAGGGTCGGGAAGACACCGTTCTCCTTCTCGCCGAAGGTCGTACGGGTGCTTACTTCGCCGGCCCGGAAGAAGACCGTCCTGACAGAGGAGTCAGTCTGATTGTCTGCCGTCCATTCGGCTTCCACACCCTTGCTGCAGGCGGAAGCGCCCAGGACGATTGCGGCGATGGCCGCCATACGGATCAAATTCTTTGTCTTCATGGCTTCCATCATTTAAAAGTCTCCCCAAGGGTCTTCCTCACCGGGGTCGATGTCACCCCAGGGATTGGTACCCAATAAAAAAGCCCGTTCAGCGAGGACCTTGCCGATCCGCACCGCCGGGGCTGAATAATGCTTCCGGAGAAGCTCCATTTCCTGGATTTGCATACTAATAATGTGGTCTTTTGCAAAAAGTCCGCAAAGCTACAAATTTTTTCCGACTTTAGGAAGCGTTTCGCCGGATATTCTCCCTTATGAGGCTTCCACTCTCCGGCACGTGTCGACAAATGTTTTCGAACTCATGTGCGGGATCGGGTATTCTTCCGGATAGTCCGGAAAGTCTTTGTCGTTGGTAATAATCATCTGACAGTATTCGCTGTCAGCCGTAGCGGCCTGGGCCAGGTCTTCCACATCGTGGACCCCCGCTTTCAGCGCCTTTGCGACGCCGAAAACGTGAATACTGACGATGTTGACAAAGCGGGTGATTTCATCAAGAGCATGCCGGATCCGGTCGCGGTCTTTGGAGAGTTTCGAGGCGCTGTAATAGGCATCCAGTATACTCTGAGTACTAAGAAACAGCTCGATCTTGTGACCACGGGCCATGTCGAACAGGATGGCGGCGGAATAATAGTGCTCCCGCTCCGGGAGTAAAAAATCCATCAGAATGTTGGTATCAATAAAAGCTTTCATCATAGCTTGCCGTATTTTTCCATCAAGTATTCGAGTTTGGCCTGCTTGTCCAGACGGATTTGCTCCTGCGGATCTTTTGAGAGGTAGCGGGGGTCGCATTTGATGCCGCGCGACAGGCTAAGTATCTCCTCGCTGATTTTGAAATTCTTCGGGATGTGGGGGAATTCCAGGCGGGTATCCCGCTCGATAAGCGATTCAAGGTAACGATTCAGGCTCTGATGCTTCTCTGAGGCCCGGCGCTTGGCCCGGGCGAGCAGATCGACGGGAAAGCGGAATGCGGTTTGAACGCGTGGTGCAGTTTCCATAGTGTTATCATTTTTTGCAAATGTATAACATTTTTTCTGGAATGCAAAGAAAACCGACACATCGTGTGCCGGTTTTCTTTGAGGATAGATCTCTCGACTTCGCTCGAGATGACAGGACTTAGTCCGTGCAGCGGACGAAGCCGTAGCAGTCGATCCAGACGTAGCTGTTGGACGGGACACCCGGGACCGGGCTCTTCGCCTCGAGGAAGGCGCGATAGTAGACCGGACCGGAGAGACCGCAGTCTTTCGCGATCACGCCGCCGTGCAGACCGTTGAGCTCTTCCAGGGTAATGTCGATATGCGGGTCGCTGGACTTGCTACCGAAGTTACCGCCGAGGGAAGCGTACGGATCGGAGCTGTAGAAGATCCTCGCCGTTACGTCGAGACCGGTCTCGTAGTTCTTGTACTCATCGTAGAACGCATCCCATCCCGGGAAGCGGGCCTTGAGGATGGAACCGCTGGACTGGACCGTCACCGCGGAGAATTCGGAAGAAGTCGGACGAGTGTCGGCGCTGACCGGACGAACATGTCCCGGATACGTGGCACGGTCGCGGACCATGGAGATGGAGAAGCTGGCAGGCTTGGAGCCATAGCCCCACGGGCCCATCTGGCCATAACCACAGCCGTTGGAACATTCGAGGTATCCGCCCGGACTCAGCAGGTTCGCAGGCATATAAGTGACCTCAGTGCTCGGAATCCAGATGGAATTGCCGTTCGGACCCGTGAAGCGGAAGCCATAGATATACCACACGTTATAACCCTCACGCATCTCTTTCCTGTCTTCTACGGCCGTACAGTTGTTGATCAGTTCATAGAAATCATCCGCGGTCGCGGCTCTCCATTCGGAACCCCACTGGGCCGTCGCCGGGTCATCCTCAGGATCGAGGTAGAACTTGCCGTCAACGAGTCCGTTCAGGCCATAGCCGGCATGGATACTGTACTTGGTGTACTCCTTGTCGTTGGAACCCCAACGGTAATTGTCCCAGGTAAAGGTGGTCTTCGGCTCGGTTTCGCCGAACACATAGAGACCGCCTTCGTAGCTGTACTCCTCGATGCAGCCAAGATCCCATTTCGCCCACTTCGTGCCGCTCGGCAGGCCGAGGTCGACCATATCGGAAATAACTTCTTCCCGACGGGTACGGAAGGTGGCGGAGCCGGGGGCGTAGTATTCCTTGTCATCAAACAGGATACCGGAGATGAAGTAGTAGTCGGTATCAGCCTCAAGGCGGGTAATCTGTGCGCAGGGGTAAATGCCGCTCTTGACAGCCTGGGCCTGGACATAGGTGCCATTCGACTTCCAGGAGCTGACACTGTTGCCATAATCGGTCTTGCTGTAGTAGAAGAACATCGACTGGAGCGTTCCTCCGGCAAGGGCTTCGGCGTTCAGCTCGGAATAGAGCGTCGCCTCATGGAGAGTGATCTCCTCGGCCGGGGCGTTGATGACCAGGGCCGGTTCCATCTTGACGTCGACCATCGTGAAGCCGCCCTCTTTCAGGGTGATGCTCCTGCCCAGCGAGGCCAGGTCGACGGACTTGACATACTGAAGCTCTTCGCCACTGTCTGTCGTCAGGACCAGGTCAATGGTGAAACTGTCATCGATGCAGCCCGAAAGGGTGCGGAGCGCCACATTGATGGATCCGTCAGAGCCGACATAAGGATACTTGACATCAAACTCGAGATCGTGGAACAGTTCGGTCGGAACGAGCTTCCCGTTGGACGGCAGATAATAGAAATTTGCGGCAGGCGCATAATTGTTGCCCGTCCGGAAGAAACCGTGGAGACTCCCCTGATAGCCCGTTACCGGGAAACCCTTGAGGTTCAGCAGGAGGGTCGTTCCCACCCGGGCGAAGCGAAGCCGGAACTCACTGGGAATCGTAGTTACCTCGAGCGGCTCGGAGATCATGAGGTCGGCCTGGGTATCGAAACTGGAGCCGTAGTACAAGTACTGGGTAGAGGGAATACTGCAGGTAATGCCGTACTCATATACTCCGTACGCGGACAGCCACTTATCCTGCGACGAACCATAGGCAGGATACACACCGACGATCTTGTGGTTGGTCGCCGAGCTGCTGTAGTAGAAATTCGCCGTAAATGTGGCGTCCTCGGTAGAAGAAGAAAGCTGATCCGAGTCCGTTACCTCCGGAGAATAATACCCGTCGGCATCGAAATCATACAGACGGATGCTGTCATAGCTGTCCCAGATGAAATGGATACCGTCCGATTCCCAGCTCCAATAGGTCTTCGTTTCCGGATCGACCTCGGGGGCCTCGGCGATCACCGTGACCTTCTTGCAGGCACGGCCATTATCGGAAGGATTGTCCACTTCGGCTTCCTGCTGGCAGGAAACAATGGAAAGCGGCAGCGCAAGGGCTGCAAGATATAATAAACTGTGCTTTTTCATAACTAGAACTCTCCTCCGTAAATAATATCATCACTCGGGACAATCGCACCGGCGCCGCCTTCGTCGCCGTAATTCAGGCTTTCGGTCAGTGTAGGATCATAGACCGGGCGAATGGGGAGCATACTAAACCTGGCTGTGGTCGAGAAGAAGACCTGGCCTCTATAGTCGAAATAGACTTCGAAGGCATCCCGGGACCGATCATCCATACCCAGGGAGCCGGTCCAATACTCTCCGGACCAGCCGCTACTCCAAGAGTACTGGGCAGGAAGGAAGATAGAGTTGCCGTTCGGACCGGTAACCTGGTATCCGTTCACGGAGCCGACCTGAGCCATTTCCCACTGGGCCTGGCTCTTCAGTTCGTACATCTCATCCGAATTCGGCATGCGCCATTTGCCGCCGAGGATGGCGTGGGCGGCGTCGTCGGCGAGTTCGAGATCGACCCGACGGCCGTCGTTGTAGAAGTACTTGGAGAAGGTGACATCATCTTCGGTCGTTCCACTGGCGGTCCATTTATAGTACTCCCATTGGTAAGGATACACCGGCCTCTGCGTTTCGCCCCAGGCAAAGCCTTCGCCCACATCTTCCGGTGAGGTGGCATTGACATTCTTTGTCGCCCAGAGCGTGCCGCTCGGCAGTCCGAGATCGACATAGGAGGCCGTCTGGTCGCCACTTCCCGCCATATTGGGATCATACACCGGACGGATCGGTGCCGGATAGCAACGGCCGCTGTCGCCGATGCCGGCAATGTAGGTATAACCCTGCTCGTAAATATTGAACGTTAATCCGGAGGTGGAACGTCCGTCCGTGGACAGCATGTTGGTCCAGTAGCAGGTGGTGTAATCACGGCTCCAGACAGGGATGAAGATCGAGTTCTCGGTATATCCCGGGATATTGCTCGTGATCCGGTATCCGGGCTGACCATTCAGGGTCGCGGGGGTCCAGGTGCAGTTGTTGATCAGTTCGTAGCACTCATCGACGCTCGGTATGCGCCATTTGTCGTGGAGATTGGCATTGGCCGCATCATCTTCGAGTTCAAGGTAAACAGCGTCCCCGTTACCACCGACATATTTGGTGAAGGTGACATCGTCCCAGGAGCTTCCGCTTGCATACCACTTGTAGTCGGACCATTCGTAACCGCTGGACAGGGAGGTTTCACCCCACTTGACTTGCAGGCCCCACTCCGCGGGTGAACTCGCCAACAGGTTGCAGCTGCCCCACATGACGCTGAGACCGAGATCGATGTAGGGATCCGTCGATACCGGCGTTTCAATCGTGATCTCCGGCATCTGGAGGATCGTGCCACGACCAACCGTCTGCGCGGAGGCGGTCATGTCGTGATCGAGGACGTAGTCATCGTTGGTGTTAAATACGCTCAGTCCGAAGCGGTAGGATCCGCAGGGGACCGGGAAATAAACGGTCAGGTCGGAAGGGCAGTTGCCGGACGGGAAATTGAACTGGACGGTTCCCCGGTTGTCGGAACCTTCCTCCACGAGGACACCCGTTCCGATCGAGCTGGCGGCGATGGTGAAAAGGCCGGACAGCTTGGTGCTGGACCAGATCGACATGCAGTTGGTGTTGGCCGGGACATCGTGCAGCGTGACCTTGACGGCGCCGCCGACATGCTTGAAGTCGAAGCTTCCCTTGTCACCCAGCATATCGAGCTCGGCGGCCATCGGCATACGGACCTTGGAGCCGTAGTCGGTGATACTGTTGGACCAGACCGTCGGGAGGTTGAAGGTCAGCACGCCCGTATTCATGTCAAAGGTGCTCTTGTCCGTGCACGGATAGATGGCAACGTAGCCGAAATCAACGCCTTCGGGAAGCTCGGCGGTGAACTTGGCAGCGGCGGTGCCTTCGCCGGAGGCCAGGGTAAAGGGAACGAACTTCGGCGTATAGGTCGCCTCAGCCTCAGCGGTAGTCGGATAGGTAAAGATACCGATCTGGTCACCGGCCTCCCATGTGAAGGTGCGGTCGCCTACGAAGACGACGCGGGTCGCATCATCCTCTCCGGGCATGCCGACAGAAACCTCCGCCACCCAGGTCTTTCCGGACTCGGGGACAGCGGCCTCTTTCTCAGAGCAGGAAGCGGCGAGCAGCAGGGCTGCGCTTCCGATCATGGCTAAAAGGTAGTGGTTTTTCATAGGGCAGGTCGTTTAGAAAAGATCTTCTTCCATGCCCATTACCCACGTACCCGGCTGGGGATCCGCGTCTTCGCCGCCCATAGAGATGAGGAAGTTCTCCTCCTCGCGAAGGGTAAGCTGACGAAGGGACGGAGCCACATACGCCTTTGTGTCGCGGCGGCTTGCGCCGCTCTTTGTTTGAAGTAATGACATATGGTTGATAAAATATGTTAGTTTGCTTTCATGGTTGCTCCGAAGCCTTCGGCCCAGATGATGGTGGGCGTATCTGTCGGATGGGGGCTGCGGACCGAGAGGAAGGCGCGGTAATAAACCGGACCGGAAATGCCGCAGTCTTTCGACAGGACACCGCCGTTCGCATTCTCCAGATCCTCCATCGTGAAGGTGATACACTTGGTTGTCTGGTCGTTGTAGCCGGTGCCGGGATCCGCGGAAGTAGCCGTGCTGTAGAAGATGCAGGCCCGGATGTAGGTAAACGTCTCGGGATAGTGCTTCTGGTTGTCCGGCAGGGCGTCCCAGCCCGGGAAGCGGGCGCGGAGCACCGAGCCGTTGGCGGGCAGCGTTTCCGCCTGCCAGAAATACTCATGGTGGGGTTCTGCGCTGACCGGACGGACAAGGCCCGGGGCGAGCGCGCGCTCCTGATACATGGCGAATGACACGCCGGCGTCGTGTTCCAGGGCGGAACTTCCCCAGTACGAACCGAAGCGTCCGAGGCCGATACCGTTGGTGAACTCGGAATCACTGTCCGGGGTCAGCAGGTCGGCGCCGAGATAACCGTAAGAACCGTAGTCGTTTGTAATCCAGATGGTGTTGCCGTTCGGACCCGTAAACTCATAACCGCCGATCCACTGGCCATTTATCTTCTGGTTCTTGTTCTTGACGGTGCAGTTGTCATTGAGCTCGGACCAGTCGGACATCGTCGGTGTGCGATAATCGCTCCCCCAGCGGACCGTCGCCGCATCGTCTTCGGGCTCGAGGATCATCTTCAGGTCGACGAGGTTGTTCTTTCCGAAGAGGGCGGAGTAGCTGTACTTCGTGAAGGAGCGGACGCCGCTGCCCCAGAGATAATTGTCCCAGCTGTATTCGTCCTTCGGGGCCGTCTCGCCGTAGGCATAGAAATCACCGACCTGCGCGGCGGCGCTGCAGCCGAGGTTCCACTGGGCCCACTTCGTACCGCTCGGCAGGCCGAGGTCGACCAGCGGGGCCGGGGTCTCGGGACGCAGGGTATGGAAGGAAGTGGCGTTGAAGGCGTAGTATTCCTTGCCGCCGATCCGGGCACCGGAAATGAAGTAGTACTGCGTATCTGCCGTCAGGCCGGTCAGGCGGCGGTAAGGATTGTCGCCGTCGATTCCGTCGGCCACGACCCGCGTGCCGCTGGCTTTCCAGGCGTCGACGGTGCCGTAATCCTGCGTTCCATAATAGAAGAATGCCTGCTCAAGGGCATCGCCGTCCTGGAGGGTAAGCTCGCTCCGGATGGTCGCTTCCGTGCCGGCCACCGCCTTCGCGCCCGCGTTCGTGACGCGCGGCTGGTCGAGGGCGACGGAGAATTCGGTGACACCGCCTTCGCGGAACTCGAGGACGCGGCCCGCGGCGGCGAGATCGACCCGGCGGGACAGCTCGTAAACCTTGCCGCTGCTGTGGGTCAGGGTGATCTCCAGGGTCATTTCGTCCGTGAGTTCACCGGCGAGTGTCCGGAGATAGACGGTAAGGCCGTCAGCGGTGACGGAGGGATAGCTCCGGTCGAAGGTAATCTCGTTGGAAAGGGCGTAGGGATAGAATTTCCGGGTCAGGGGATTGTATTTGACCGATCCGGCCGGGGAGAAACTCTTGCCGGTGGTGAGTTTGCCCTCCATCCGGGTGAAGTTGCCGGTCACGGCGAAATTCTTAATATGGATCACCGCCAGCGTACCAACGCGGGCAAAGGTGAGCTTGAAACTGGACGGAATGTCCGTCACGCTGTACGGCTCCGACACCATGATGTCAGCCAGCGTATCGTAATTGTCGCTGGTCAGATGCTGCACGGACGGAAGGGTGACGCCGAGGCAGACGGCATCCAGCTTGGCGTCATAAGCGGGCGTATAGGTCGCCAGGTCTTCAGTTTCGCTGGCATGGACGCCGACGAAAAGGTGGTTCGTGGCGGAAACCGAGCCCGGGAAGGTGGCCGTGAAAGTGGCGTTGTCCTCGCCGTAGCCGGTGTATTTGTTGGAGAATACCACCTCCGACTGGCTCATGTCGTCGGCATTGAAATGGTACATCCTCAGGCGGTCGCCGTACCCCCAGACAAAATGCCAGCGGGAATAGCGGGACTGGTATTCGACATAGGTTTTGGACTCCGCATCGGCGGCGGCCTCGACCGAAACGGTGAAAGCCTCGCCTTCCGGCTCCGTGAAATCGGCCTCGCGTTCGCAGGAAACCAGCGAGACGGGCAGCATCAGCGCTGCGATATAGAATAAGGTGCTCAGCTTTTTCATGATCAGAACTCTCCACCGTTAACAACATCGTCCTTGTGGACATCCTGGCCCGGCGTACCGCTGTTGCCGAAGTGGAGATCCTCCACCAGGGCGGGGTCGTAAACCGGGCGCACCAGCATGTGTGTCATCTTGCTGAAGCCCGACAGGAAAATGTTTCCGTCATTATCAAAGGAGAAGCCCAAGGCTTTGACACCCCTTGTATCGTCGTTGTCCAACTCGTTGGACCAGTAACCGGCGCTCCAGACCCCGTAGGAGTAACGCTCCTGGCAGGGGAGGAAGATCCATTTGCCGGAAGGGCCGGTAACCTTGTAACCGGCCTGGCCGGCAAGGTCGTAAGCGTCCCACTGGGCCTGGTCGATCAGTTCCTGGACCTCCGCGGCGGTAGGCATGCGCCATTTGCCCTTGAGGTTGGCATGGGCGGCATCGTCGGCCTGCTCGAGCGAGACGGTCTTTCCGCCGTCATAGCCATACTTGGAGAAGGTGACATTCGCGTCCGAATTGCCGCTGGCATACCATTTATAGCGGCTCCAGACGGTGAAATTATTCGAAGAAATCTCGCCCCAATAGTAATCCTCACCCATCACATCGGGACGGTCGGCGAGGACGTTGCGCGTTGCCCAGAGCGTACCGCTCGACAGGCCGAGATCCTCGTAACGGGCCCATCCGTCGGCCGGGGCCGGAAGCGCGATCTCGGGCATCTGGAGGATAGTGCCGCGTTCGATGACATTGGTGGACCAGGCTGTCCGCATGTAGTCGTATCCATTGTGGCCCTCGACGCGGAAGGTCAGGTCGAACTCGCCGCAGGGGACCGGGAAATAGACCGTAAGGTTCTGGGGGACAATGGCATCGTCCGGGAAGGTGATTTCGACGGAACTGGAACCGAAATCATAGACCATCGCTTCGGTGCTGATGTCATCCCGGTTGATAAGGAAACCGCCGCTGAGGCAGCCGTTGGCTCCCGCACCGTCGGCCCAAAGGGTAAGATGGTAGGTCTCCGCAGGCACGCCGGTCAGGGGAATCTTGACGGCGCCGCCGAGATGGTAGAAGGTAAAACGGTTCTTACCGGCCCCTTCCCCAAGGTTCGCGGCCATCGGGATGCGCACCTTGGTGCCGAGATCCGCGACATCCTCCCACTCGTCGGGCAGGCCGAAGGTAAGCACGTTGTCTGACGGGTCGAATCCGCCCGAATACTCTTTGTAAGGATAGACGGCGACATAGCCGTAGTCGACTCCTTCAGGGAGTTCGGCGCTGAACCAGCCCTCATTTGTACCGGCACCACCGGTCAGGGTAAAGGGATAGAATGTAGCATAGTAGGATTCCTCCGTCTCCGGAGTGACGCCATAGGTGTAAATACCGATCTGGTCGCCTTCTTCCCACATGAAAGTCTCGTCATTCTTGAACGCGACGCGGGTCCCGTCGTTGCCGACGCCGGCCCTGACCGTCACGGTGCGGGTCTTCACGGGAGCGGGGTCTTCATTCACCGCCGTCTCCGTCTGATTACAGGAAGCGGCAAGCAGCAGGGCCGCGCCTTCGATTATGGATAGTAGGTAGTGGTGTTTCATCGGGCGGCTCAATTAAAAGAAAAGATCATCGTCCATTTCCATTACCCAGGTGCCCGGACGGGGCTTCGCATTTTCGCCGTCGCCCGAAACGAGGAAGTTCTCCTCCTCGCGAAGGGCAAGCGGACGAAGGGCAGGAGCCACATACACCGTTTTCAGGTTGCGGCTTTCGCCGCAGCTGTGAAATTGTAATGCCATATTGTTTAGTTCAAGCGCTACTGGTATCGCAACTTCCCGGAAACCACAGTTTCAGGTATAGTCGCTGCGAATTTAGCCTTTTTTTCACGGAATAACAACCCCGTACGCCGTTAAACGCGAGGTTTTGCGGAAAATATACTATTTCTTGCGCGATTTGTACCCTCCGCGCCGCCGGGTACGGGTTTTCCCGGATTGGTCGCGGCGTAGGGGGGACAACAGGGCCACAGGCTGGCGAGGCGCCCGGAACGACAAAAAAGCGCCCGGCTGAAACCAGTCGGGCACTTTGGGATATAGATTCCTTCGCTTGCGCTCGGAATGACAGGCCTAGCGGCGCTCGCGACGCTCGCCGCGGTCACCACCGCGACGGTCACCGCCACGGCGGCCACCACGGTCACCACCGCGGCGCTCGCCGCCACGACCGCCCTGGGCAGCAGCCTGGGAGGCTGCGATGCCGGCGTTCGGGCTGAGGTCCTGCTTGCCGTACTTCTCACCGTTGCAGATCCACACCTTGATACCGAGGCAGCCGACCTTCGTGTTCGCGATAGCGAGCGCGTAGTCGATGTCTGCGCGGAAAGTATGGAGCGGAGTACGTCCTTCCTTGAACATCTCGCTGCGGGCCATTTCAGCACCGCCGACGCGGCCGCTGATCTGGACCTTGATGCCCTCGGCGCCCACGCGCATGGCGGTGGCGACGGCCATCTTGATGGCGCGGCGATAGCTGACGCGGCCTTCGATCTGGCGGGCGATGCTGTCCGCGACGATGTGGGCGTCAACCTCAGGGCGCTTGACCTCGAAGATGTTGATCTGGACATCCTTCTTCGTAACCTTCTTGAGCTCCTTCTTGAGCATGTCGACCTCCTGGCCGCCCTTACCGATGATGACACCCGGACGGGCCGCGTGAATCGTCACGGTAATGAGCTTGAGGGTGCGCTCGATAACGATTCTCGAAAGGCTGGCTTTCGCGAGACGGTTCTCGAGATATTTGCGGATGCGATAGTCTTCCTCGATCTTCTCCGCATAGTTGCCACCACACCAGTTGGAGTCCCAACCACGGGTGATACCGATTCGGTTGCTGATTGGATTGGTTTTCTGTCCCATAGTTTATTCCTCCACTGCTTTTTTGACGTCAAGGATGACGGTGATGTGGTTGGAGCGCTTGCGGATACGGCCGGCACGACCCTGCGGGCACGGACGGATGCGCTTGAGCGTACGGCCTTCGTCGACCATGAGGGTCTTGATGTAGACGTTGCCGTTATCCAGCTCGGATGCCTGGTCGGGATTCTTGGCCTCCCAGTTGGCAATGGCGCTGCGGACAACCTTCTCAAGGCTCTTGGAAGCATCTCTGGTGGAGAACTTCAAAAGGTCGAGGGCTTTGTTAACTTCCTGACCGCGGACGGTGTCGGCAACGAGGCGCATCTTCCGGGGAGAAGTAGGAATATCATTCATTTTGGCGATAGCGGTCTGCTTCTTAGCTTCTTTCAGACGTTCGGCCATCAGTCTTTTTCTCTTTCCCATAATGTCAATTCTCTTTAAACATTACTTCTTATTGTTGCCTGCGTGGCCTCTGAAAGTCCGGGTCGGAGCAAATTCGCCGAGCTTGTGACCAACCATGTTCTCAGTAACATAAACGGGAATAAACTTATTGCCGTTATGGACTGCGATGGTATGACCGACAAAGTCAGGGGAAATCATGCTGGCACGGGACCAAGTCTTGACAACCTCTTTCTTCTTGCTGCCATCATTCATAGCAAGAATTCTGTTTTCCAGGGCTTCCTGGATGTACGGTCCTTTTTTAAGTGAACGACTCATAATCTCTAAGTATTATTCCGTTATTTCTTTCTTCTTTCAATGATGAACCTGTTGGAGGTAGCCTTAGGATTACGCGTCTTGTAACCCTTTGCAGGGAGACCCTTGCGGGAACGCGGGTGTCCACCGGAGGCGCGGCCTTCACCACCACCCATCGGGTGATCATGAGGGTTCATGACGACGCCACGGTTGTGGGGACGGCGGCCCAGCCAGCGGCTGCGACCGGCCTTGCCAAAGGACTCCAGGTTGTGGTCAGTATTCGAAACGGTACCGACGACGGCACGGCAGGAGGTAAGGACCATGCGGGTCTCGCCCGAAGGGAGACGGAGGATCGCATAGTTGCCTTCGCGGGCTGCGAGCTGGGCGGAAGTACCGGCCGAACGTGCCATGGCGGCACCCTGACCCGGGCGAAGCTCGATGTTGTGGACGAGCGTACCCACCGGAATTTCTGCGAGAGGGAGGCAGTTGCCAAGCTCCGGAGCAACACCGGAACCGGAAACAACGGTCTGGCCCACTTTGAGTCCGTTCGGAGCGATGATGTAACGCTTCTCGCCGTCAGCATACTGGACGAGGGCGATACGGGCGCTGCGGTTCGGATCGTATTCGATCGTGAGAACGGTCGCATTGACACCATCCTTATTGCGGAGGAAGTCGATGACGCGGTACATTCTCTTGTGGCCGCCGCCGCGATAGCGGACGGTCATCTGGCCGGTATTGTTGCGGCCACCGGTCGACTTGAGGGGTTCAAGAAGTTTCTTGTAGGGCTTGTTGGTCGTGATTTCGTCAAAAGCGCTGATCGCTTTGTTACGCTGTCCGGGAGTTACCGGTTTGTATTTCTTAATAGCCATAGTATCGGTCCTCCTTAGATATTAGCGTAGAAGTCGATCTTGTCGTCGCCGGCGAGGGTGACGTACGCCTTCTTGAAATGGTTCATACGGCCGCGGAGAAGCCCGGCCTTGGTATAGCGCTGTTTGCGCTTGCCATGATAGTTGAGCGTGTTGACAGTCTCGACGGAGACGCCGTACATCTGCTCGATGGCAGTCTTGATCTGAAGCTTATTGGCTTTACGGTCAACGATAAAGCCGTAACGGTTCAACTTTTCGCCCTGAGCCGTCATCTTCTCTGTTACGATAGGCTTAATTAAAATTCCCATTGCTTGTGTCCTCCTTAGATTAGACCCGGGATGCGAGGATGTCCTGGACACCGTCCACCATGACGATCGAATTGGCGTTCATGATCGCGTAGGTGTTGATCTCGTCAACGGTGATGACATCAACCTGCTGAAGGTTACGGGCTGAGAGATAAATATTGTTCGCGTTCTGCGGGAGCACGACGAGCACCTTGCGGTCTCCGGCCTTGAGGGCGGAAAGGATACCGAGGAGCTGTTTCGTCTTGGGAGCTTCCATGGTGAAGGGCTCGACAAGGGTGATCGCATTCTCCTGGGCCTTATAGGAAAGGGCGGAGAAACGGGCGAGCTGTTTGACCTTCTTGTTGAGCTTGTTGCGATAGCAGCGCGGCTTCGGGCCGTGGATATTGCCACCACCGACGAAGGTACCGGCCTTGAGGGAACCGTGACGTGCGCCGCCACCGCCCTTCTGGCGACCGAGCTTCTTGGTGGAATAGGCCACCTCGCTGCGGTCCTTGGTCTTCGAAGTACCCTGACGCTGGTTGGCGAGGTACTGGAGAACGTCGAGATAAATAGCGTGGTCGTTCGGCTCTACACCGAAGACTTTCTCGTCGAGAACGACTTTCTTTCCGGATTCAGATCCGTCAATTTTGTAAACAGAAAGTTCCATAGTTTAGGCCTCCAGAATTAAATAAGAACCCTTGGCTCCGGGGACGGAACCCTTAACGACGAGAAGGTTGTTCTCAGGAATCACCTTGACAATCTCAAGGTTGAACACTTTGACGCGGTCGCCACCCATGTGACCGGCCATTCTCATGCCGGGGAACACGCGGGACGGCCAGGAGCTTGCACCCATAGAACCCGGGTGACGGAGCCGGTTGTGCTGGCCGTGGGTCTGGCCGCCGACACCTGCGAAATGATAGCGGTGTACGACGCCCTGGAAACCTTTACCTTTAGAAGTACCGACGACGTCCACGAACTTGGTGTCATCCTTGATGACATCGGTCAGCGTGAGCGTGTCGCCAAGCTTGAGCTCACCCTCGAAATCGGCCTCGAATTCGACCAATTTGCGCTTGGGGGTGGTTCCTGCCTTTTCGAAATGGCCCTTCAGGGCCGCGCTGGTCTGTTTCTCCTTCTTTTCGTCATAGGCAAGCTGCACGGCGGCGTAACCATCGGTCTCGACCGTACGGATTTGCGTGACAACACAGGGACCAGCCTCAACAACGGTGCATGGAATATTTTTTCCATCAGCACCAAAGACGGAAATCATTCCGACTTTTTTTCCAATTAATCCAGGCATTGGTTTGTTAATTAATTGTAACTTAATACTTTATATAATTCCGCATACTTTTGCGGACCGCAAAGGTACGACTTTTTCCGCTGATTTCCAAATGCTTTTGCGAGTTTTCAACAAGTTTTTCAACAAGAAAAAGCCCGGCTGCAAACTCTTTGCAACCGGGCCGGTTTCATTCCATGACGGAACCCGTCTTTATTCGTCATCCGAGAAGACCAGCGCGGCGAAATCCGGGTTAAGCAGGGGACGAAGCTCCTCCCAGGGGATTTCGACCTCGATGACACCGTAGCAGTAGGCGGCTATCTCGTAGGGATTATATACATAGGTAACACCTAAGGCGGTGATATAGTAATTGTCATTGGGGCTGATACCGTCGAAAAGCATGATTTCTTCTTCCTGACCCTCCTGCAGATATTTATCCAGCAGATAAGTCAGATACTCTTGATAGCCCTCGATGAAAAGATCCGTCTCTTTCAGCCGCTTTCCGGTCTCCAGGGAGAAGACCGCGGGACAGACATAGTGGTAACCGTGCGCGGCGCCGAAATGGTATTCGTCACCGGAAACGAAGTAGTTGATATATCCATCATAGATAACGGGCGTGAAGACGCCATAGATGTCAAGATTGCCGGTATGGCCGAATTCAGGGAAGAAATCCTCCTCGTCGTCTCCGTCACCGTCGTAAATCTCTTCCTCGAAAGAAGTCGCAATCCTGTCTGCCATCCCGTCTGCCAGCTCCTGCATGGAACCGGCCGGGAAGTCTTTCCCGTTAAAGACACTGTCTCCGATCCAGGCATTGATCGAATCGCGGGCTTCCTGGCTGACCCGCTCGTCCTCGACGTACTGGACATCGAATTCGAGACTGACCTGATAGCCTTTCTTGAGGGACCGCACATCAGAGATTTTGGCGGTCTGATAGGAAATGGTATCTCCCAGGGTGAAGACATGAGGGGATTCTTCAATCTCCGTTTCTGGCGCTATCTGGGGTGCTTTTTCGGGTGCTTTCCCTTCTTTTCCCGGATTGGACTTGCAGGCCGCGACGACTGCCGCCGCAAGCATGGCAACGAATAAAAGCTTTTTCATTATTTCAGGAGTTGTAGTTTGATCAGTTCGCGTTTTTGTGCAGGGCCCCAGGCGTATTCACCGACATCGATCGTATCGAGCAGGTACAGGTCGCTTCCCTTGAACAGGGTCGATTCGGCACTGCGGCGGATCTCCCGGATCCGGTCGATGGACTCTTTCGGCACGATCAGGTGGCAGGGAATCACCCCGGCGACGGGATTGAGCGCCACGGCATGGGCGACAGCCCGCACGCCCTGGGGATTGCCGACCCGTTCGGCCAGGTCGGTATAGCTGAGCAGGGTGGCCTTTTCGCCGGTATGCGTCAGGTCATACAGGGCCTTCCAGACGGATTTCTGGAACTTCGAGCCGAACAGGCAGAGGTCGTCCCAGACAAGCGAGGAATCGAGCGACAGCAGCTCGTCCGTCGTGATTTTCCGGGTCGCCACCCGATCGACAGCATCCGGGCTGCGGGAGGCCAGACGGGCCGCAATGTCCGCAAAACGGCTGTAGTCGGCCGCTATGGAGGCAACTTTACCGTCGATTTCCGTGAGTATCCATTTCATGGGCAGGGGGTATTAGATTTCTCGACAAGCTCGAAATGACAGTATTAATCATTATTCAGTTCGCCGATATCAACCGGGCGCGGGGTCTTGTCCCCGATCAGCCAGCGGCTGTAGTAGTCGGCCATTTTCCAGAAGAAATACTCGTTCATGTCGCCGAAGCCGTGACGCTGGCCGGGCAGCACCAGCATGTCGAAACGCTTGTTCGCCCGGATCAGCGCATTCACCACGCGGTAGGTATTGGACGGATGGACGTTGTCGTCGATGTCGCCGGTCACCAGCAGCAGGTGTCCCTTGAGGTTTTTCGCCAGCTCGGGGTTCGTCGCGACATGGATGGTATAGGTCGTGTCGCGCTCGGTGATGGCCTCGCGCACGCCGTGATGCTGTTCGCTCCACCAGCGGTTATAGATGTTGTTGTCATGGTTGCCGGCGCAGGAAACAGCCGCCTTGTAGAAGTCGGGATAGGTCAGGATGGCCGCCGTCGACATGAATCCGCCGCCGCTGTGGCCATGGATGCCGACACGGGCCGGATCGATCCAGCTGTAGCGCGCCGCCAGCTGCTGCACGGCGCATTTCTGGTCCTCCAGGCCGTAGTCGCGCAGGTTCCCGTATCCATAATTATGGTACCATTTCGAGCGGTTGGGATGGCCGCCGCGGTTGCCCACCGTGATGACGATCATCCCGAGCTGGGCCAGGCGGTCGGTCCTGAGGTTGAAGCGCCAGCTCACCTCGTTGGCCTCCACCTGCGGTCCCGGATAGACATAGTCGGCGATGGCGTAGACCTTGGAAGGGTCGAAGTCGAAGGGCTTATGCATCTCGCCCCAGAGGTCCGTCACCCCGTCGGCCGCCTTGACGGTAAAGCGCTCCGGGAACTGGTACCCGGCCTCGAAAAGACGCGAGAAATCGGCTTCTTCCAGATCCATGACCTTCCGGCCCGCCGCGACGTCGAGGAGCACGACAAACGGCTTTACGTCGACACGGGACACATTGGCAACGAGGTATTTCCCGTCGTCGGAGGCTGTCGCCAGCACGTCCATGTCGTCCATGTCGAGCTGGACCGGAGTGCCGCCGGAGAGGGCCACCCGGTAATTATGCATCTGGTAGGGATTCTCGCCGGCGTTATAGCCGCAGGCGCTGTAGGCGACGGTATTGCCGCTCACCCCGAGAATGTCCTCGACATGGTAGGCGCCGTCCGTGAGATTCCGCTTGAGGGTGCCGTCAGGGCCATAGAGATAGAGGTTCGCCCATCCGTTGCGCTCGCTCCACCAGAGGAAATCCCCGCCCGGAAGCAGTTTCGGGTCGCGCCACTCCAGATACGTATTCATCCGTTCGCTGACGAGAGTCCGCGTCGAATCGGCATCAACGGCCACATAGCACAGGTCCAGCTTATGGATGTCGCGGCTGAGACGGTACATATAGAAGCCCTTCTCGTCGCCGAGCCAGCGCATGCTATAAAAGTCCTGGGCGGCATCCTTTGCCGTCCTCGGGGCCGTCAGAAGGCTGCCGTCCTGCTCCTTGAAAGCGTACCAGGCCACCTCGCGGGAATCGCCGGAATCGACGTCAAAGACATGGAGGCTTCCCTTCGGAGCCGGCTCGCCCGGCATCTGGTAATGGTAGGTCTGCAGGGTCGGCCGGGGCTGGGCGACGGCATTGATGACCCAGAGCTTCTTTACCGGGGACATATCCCAGCGGACGAGGGCGAAATGCCGGCCGTCCGGCGACCAGTGGACATAGGGGAAGGAACGTTCGGTCGAATCGGTGACGGTGTCGCCCGAATAATCATCCCCGTTCCAGGACCATTCTTCGGTGCCGTCCGTGGTCAGCGCCCTTTCGACGATGAGGCTGTCCTTCGGATCGTTCGCCGCCAGACGCAGCGAGGTCGAATCCATCAGGAAGAGATTGTGGTTCTTGATATAGATGCCGCGGGTCCCGTCCGGGGAAACATTCGCCCAGGAAGGGTAGCGCTCCTTCTGCTCCTCGGTCGTCCACGAGGTCAGCTTTTTCGAGGCGAAATCATAGACGAAATGATAACTGAGCTTCTCGCTGGTGGTATGGCCCAGCGAATCGAGCTTCGGGGCGGAGGAGGCGATGTCGAACTCGAAGAGCTTGTCGTCCTTGAGCTCGAGCCCCTGCATCGGGATATGGGCAGCATCGAAGGGATCGCGGACGATCTCGGTCAGCTGCATGGCAAGCCGGGGCATGTCGAAAATCTCTTCTTTGGTCTTTTTCGCAGGGTCTACAATATAGTATCGGGTCCCCTCGGAGGTCTTCCAGCTATACCAGAAGCGATCGGAATGCTGGAACCAGTTCGGCCGGATACGGGTCGAATAGACCATCTGGGAAAGCTTTTTCTGCGTAAACTGCTCTGCAAGGGCGTAATTGGCCCGCCGGACATACCGTTCTCCGTCGGGACCGGCCTGGTGGCGGTTAGGCTGGGCCGTCGCGGCAAAAGCGGTGAGGGCGGCTAAAGCCAGCGTTACGGCCATCTGTTTGAGTATCATTTTCATCATCTCTGTCGGGAATAGTTCCCAAATATACGAAAGATACGTGGAATATGCAAAAAGCGGCACTCAAAAAGGATTTTGAAATATTTTTTGATTTTTATTAAAGATTTATTGTTTATCAATAAATAATTATTATATTTGCAGAAAAGATGCCCTGCGCTTGCCGGGCATGACAGAACAATAACGCCATTTCGCGGCCTTTCCGCGGGATCCAAAAAACCAAGTATTATGTTCAGTTTTTGGGCAGAACTTACTGTCGGGATGAAAATCCTCTGGTGCATCACCCTCGCCACCTCCCTGATCTTTATCGTCCAGTCCATCGCCACCTTCCTCGGCGCCGACGCGGACCACAGCGGCCTGGACGGCGATCTCAACATGGACGGCATCCCGGACGACCCGTCCTTTGCGGACGTCCACTCCTCCGGGATGAATCTGCTGACCTTCCGCAATTTCATCAACTTCCTCCTCGGCTTTGGCTGGTCCATGGTGCTCCTGACGGGCATTCCTATGGGCTGGCGGATCCCGATTGCGGTCGTGGTCGGCGTCGGTCTGGTCGCCATCGTGATGCTGCTGTTCCGCTGGCTCAGCTCGATGCAGCAGTCCGGCAACATCAACATCTACAAAAGCGCCGTCGGCTGCACCGGGACGACCTATCTTTCCATCCCGGGCGCCCGCAAGGGAGAAGGGAAAGTCCAGATCACCATTGGCGGCGCAGTCCGCGAATATGGCGCCGTCACCGACGGCCCGTCGCTTGCGACCGGCACCCGCATCCGGGTGGTCGAAGTCGTCGACCCGAACACCGTCCTCGTCGAAGAAATCAACTCCTTAATTGTATAACGCCCTATGGGACAGAACGAACTCTACCTTATCCTGATCATTGTCGCCGTCGTCATCGTCACCCTTTCGGCGATCCTCAAGCGCTACCGCCGCTGCCCGTCCGACAAGATCCTCGTCATCTATGGTAAGACCGGCAAGAATTCCGCCGGTTCGATCTCTTCCGCTCGCTGTATCCACGGCGGTGCCGCCTTCATCTGGCCTGTGTTCCAGGACTATGCATTCCTCGACCTGAAGCCCATCTCGATCGAGTGCAACCTGACCAACGCCCTCTCCAAGCAGAACATCCGCGTCGACGTCCCCTGCCGCTTTACCGTCGGTATCTCCACGGAGCCCGACAACATGACCAATGCCGCAGAACGCCTCCTCGGCCTCTCGATCGACAGCATCCAGAACATCGCTACCGATATCCTCTTCGGCCAGCTGCGTCTGGTGATCGCGACGATGGATATCGAGGAAATCAACTCCGACCGCGACAAGTTCCTCGCCAACGTCTCCACCAACGTCGAAGCCGAGCTCCGCAAGATCGGTCTCAAGCTGATCAACGTCAACGTCACCGATATCCGCGACGAATCCGGCTACATCGAGGCCCTCGGTAAGGAAGCCGCTGCCAAGGCCATCAACGACGCGAAGAAATCCGTCGCCGAGCAGAACCGCTTCGGTGAGATCGGTAAGGCCGAGGCCGACAGGGACAAGGATATCCGTATCGCCGAGACCACCCGTGACACCCGCATCAAGACGGCCGAGGCCAACGCCCTCGCCGTCGAGGGTGAAAACAGCTCGAAGATCGCCATCGCCAATTCCGACGCACTCCGCCGCGAGAAGGAGGCCGAAGCCGCCCGTGTCGCCGTCGCAGCCGAAAAGGTCCAGGCCGCCAAGGCCCTCGAGGAGGCCTACAAGTCCGAACGCGACGCCGAGCTCGCCCGTGCCGAGCGCGAGAAAGCGACCCAGCAGGCCAACATCGTCGTCCCGGCCCAGATCGACAAGGAGAAGGCCATCATCGACGCCGAGGCCGAAGCCGAGCAGATCCGCCGCAAGGCCAAGGGTGAGGCCGATGCCATCTTCGCCAAGATGGACGCCCAGGCCCGTGGTATGCTGGAGGTCCTCTCCAAGCAGGCCGAAGGTTTCAACCAGCTCGTCGGAGCCGCCCAGGGCGATGCCCAGAAGGCCGTCCTGATGATGATCGCAGACAAACTGCCCGAGCTCGTCAAGACCCAGGTCGAAGCCGTCAAGGGTATCAATATCGACAAGGTCACCGTCTGGGATACCGGCAGTGGCGCCGACGGCAAGACCGCGACCTCGAATTTCATCTCCGGGATGATGAAGAGCGTTCCCCCGCTGCAGGACCTGTTCAAGATGGCCGGTATGGAACTGCCTTCCTATCTGAAGGGTCCCGAGGCCGCGCCGGCCGCCGCTGAAGAGCCCGCCGCCCCGGAACAGCCGAAAAAGAAGTAGTCTGAGATGGCCATCGTCGTAAACGTAGATGTCATGCTGGCCCGCCGGAAAATGTCTTCCGGCGAGCTGGCCGAGAAAGTGGGCATCTCCCCGGCCAATCTCTCCATCCTCAAGACCGGGAAGGCCAAGGCCATCCGCTTCTCGACCCTTTCCGCCCTCTGCGACGCCCTGGAATGTCAACCGGGGGACCTGCTGGCATTCACTCCCGAGGAATAGCCGCGTCTTTCGCCGCGAGGCGTTACCGGAGCGGCTGGCCGCAGTGGCGGCAGAATTTGGCGGTGGGATTGGCGACCGGGCTGCCGCAGCAGGGGCAGAATTTGCCGGCCGGGGCGGGCTGGGATGGAGCGTCCTCTGCAGCAGGAACCGGGGGTGCCGGAGCCGATTGTGCGGCAGGCGAAGGTATCGATGGTGCCACAGGCCTCGAAGCCGTGTCCGCTGGTGCCGTCGGATCTAATGCAGCAGGAGCCGCAGCCGGTGCTGGGGAAGCCACAGCCTTCGGGGCCGGCACCGCAGGTACCGACCACCGCCTTCTCGGCCGGGACAGAACCACAATCAGGAGAACGATCAGCAGCACCAGCAGCGCTCCGCCGCCAATCAGGATCCAGAGGGGGACATCTTCGGCTTCATCGGAGCGGGAATCCGGCTCCGGTTCAGCGGAAAGCTCGCCGAAAACTTCCTGAATATCATCCATTTCCGCAATGGGCATCTCAACACCGACTGTCCCGGCGAGGTCCGGACGCTCGGCGGCGATGCCGTCGCTGGCATCGGGATCGCCGATCAGCAGGACGGCGGCGGCCACCTCGGAATCGGCTTCCTCGCCGGCCCAGGCCATCCCATCCGGCAGGCACATCCCGATGTCGACATAATCCTCGTCGTAATGGTGTTCGATATCCTCCATCGGAACGCCCAGTTTCGCCGCTTCCGTCGGGACGTCGATGGGGACGAGCCGGTCGCCGTTCACGTCGTCATAGACAATCCGCTCGCCGGAGCGCGCCGTCAGGGTGTCGCCATGGGCATAGACCATCGCCTCGCCGACCAGGACGGTGGTGGCGCCGAAACCGAAATGGACGATGCTGCCTCTGATGCCGCCGCCGCGGGGGTTTCCGGTCGAACCGGCGATAATATTGGGATCCATCCCCTCGTACCGCTGGCCGGTCAGGAACATCTTCAATGGACTGGAAAACCCTTCGTCGCGCCGTTCCTGATTCCTTTTCAGGTTGATCAGGAGCCCATCCCCCATCGAATACTCGGCATCCGGGCTCAGGTGCTCCGCCACCATGAACTTTTCGTCATAATCATTCTCCCCTTCCCTGAAAAAGGAAAGGGCGGTCTGGTTACAGATCTGATACCGGTCCTTCGTCTCGTCGTCAATCAGGTTGACAAAGGCGAGGTCCGTCAAGATGACGTCACCCTCATAAATGGCCGGGCGACGAAGCAGCTGCTTGAAAGTCAGCGTCTTCATGTGATCCGGGTCCTGGCTGCAACCGAAGCGGACCGTCCCGGCGAAATTCTTGAAACGCATCGAAGTCCGTTTGCCGCCGCAGACGGGACAGACGTCCTTCTTCCCTTCATCCTCCCCACCTCCGGCCGACGCCTGAGAGGATTTGTTCCCGCCAGGCTCGGCATAAGGCTTCAGTTTCGTTTTGATGTATTCCTTGCCGCTCAGGACATAATAGACGGCGTCAATGCTGACCGAGAAGGGCAGCCATCCCTCGATGTTCCAACTGTGGGAAGTGTAGGAGATATGGACATTGACCGCCGAAATCTCAGCATCGGCGGGGATATACATTCCGGTGCTGATGGGAGCCGGCTTGGTCCCGTATTTCGCCCTTCTTGTTTCCATAACCTCGGGAACGACCGTCCCCGTCCCATTCACGTCGGCGCCGATCGTCCGGATTTTGTCCGAGCGGACCGCGGTCATCGTCACCACCATGTCGTTGGTCAGCGGATCCGCCCCCACATCGAAACAGCCGAGAGGGATGGCATCCACTACAAGATTGGCCGATTTCCGGATCACGCCGATATAGGAATAGTTTACGCTGCGCGATGTCCGGGAGACCTCTTTCTCACCGGAACGGCCGCCGGTAATGCTGAAACGTAGTTTTGTGGCACCGGCCTGGATATCCTGGGACTGTCCGCTCAGGGAAATAGTGACGAGCAGGCCCGCCAGCAGGGTAACAATTCTTCTCATAGCAGCGGCCTATTCTACATCCATGACAAAACGGAAGCCGATGCCCCCCTTCCCTTTTTTCGGCAGGGTAAATCCCCGCCTGACGACACGGCAGTCGTTTTCATCGCTGTTGCAGCTTCCGCCGCGGATTACCCGCAGCGTTCCATCCTCCGGACCGGCGGGACTGTCCTGTACCGCCTCGGTGGCGATGTAATCATCATACCAGTCGCTGCACATTTCCCATACGAGGCCGCTCATATCATACAAGCCCAGCTCGTTGGGGGTTTTCTTCGCGACATCATGGAGGGCGCCGCCGCTGTTGCCCTCGTACCAGGCCACGGCGTCGATGCCGTGGCCGCCGCTATAGCGGTAACCGCGCGTCTTCCTGCCCCCACGGGCGGCAAATTCCCATTCGGCTTCCGTCGGCAGGCGGAATTTCACTCCCAGCTGACTTTCGAGCCGATAAAAGAAATTGGTGACATCACTGTAGGTCGCCCCGGTGATCGGATGGTTGGACGTCTCATTCGGTTCCACCTCCCTATTCCAGAACACGCTGTCCCAGAGGCGGACCGTCACCGGCGTCTCCAGCATGTAAAAGCTGTTGACCCGGACCTTGTGCCGGACCTGTTCGTCGAGATCCCCCTCTACCAGCTCCGTTGGTTGCGCCCCCATCATAAAGGTCGCCCCTTCGACATAGACCAGCCGGACGGTAATACCGTGGAGCTCGAAAGTCTTCACCGGCTCTTGGGCATGGAGGCATGTCCAGGTTATCAATAAGGCGGCCACCGCAAGAAGGTATCGTTTCATGGTAAGAGGGTGTTTATCGGAGAGTTGCCGGGAGGTCGCGGCTATGAAAGCTTCAGCGTCAGGGCGACGAAGTCCTCGACGGAAAGGGTCTCCGGACGGAGCGAGAAGACGGGGTCGGCGAGGAAGGCGGAGAGCTGCTCTTCGCTCCAGCCGAGACGCGCAGCCTTTTCCCGGGCGAGCGGCCGGAGGGGGTTGCGCATCATCTTGCGTCGCTGGCCGAAGGCCGTTTTGACGACGGTCTTGAACAGCGCTTCGTCGCAGCCGAGGTCCGTCCGGCCGTTGCGACGGAGCCGGATCACCGCACTTTCCACCTTCGGCGGCGGGGCGAAGCAGCCCGAGCCGACGGTGAAGAGGTATTCGATATCATACCAGGCCTGCAGCAGCACCGACAGGATGCCATAGGTCTTCGAACCCGGCTTCTCGGCGATGCGCTCGGCCACTTCCTTCTGGACCATGCCGACCACCTGCGGGATCTGCTCGCGGTAGTCAAGAATCTTGAAGAAGATCTGCGAGGAGATGTTATAGGGGAAATTACCGATAATGGAGAACTGCGCCGGGAAGATTTTCTCCAGCCGCAGCGTCAGGAAATCCGCCTCCATGAGCCTTCCCTGCATCCCCGGAAAATGCGTCAGCAGGTACTCGACCGACTCGCTGTCGATCTCCACGAGGCGCAGGTCGATATCCTTCCGCTGCAGCAGATACTGGGTCAGCACCCCCATTCCGGGGCCGACTTCGAGCGAGGGCAGACCGCCGTCGAGCGCATCCACGATTGCCATTGCGACCTTCTGGTCGGTCAGAAAATGCTGGCCGAGGGCCTTTTTTGCACGTACTTCCATCATCTATTTTGCTTTAGGGCAGCGGGCGCGGATCCATTCGAGCACAAAGTCGAAGTCTTCCCGGGACGCATAGACCTGGTTCTTGTTGAAGGGCTGGTTGACCTTGATGAGGTGGCGGCGGGGATAGGCCTTTATCTTGCGCACGTTCTTAAACTCCGAAGTCGAAGATTGCTTCGTGGCGGCGAGCAGCCCGGCGCCGGCCGTGGTCGGACGCTTGGACGCAAGGCCGACCAGCGCGGTCAGCAGTCCCAGCGCCTGGGCCCGCTTGAACTGGCGCGGCAGCTGGGTATGGACGACCTGCGTCTGGTCCATCTCGAAAAGGACGACATACTTGCCGCGATACATCCAGCAGATAATCAGATAGGCCAGAATCAGCAGGATGCCCATCAGCGCCAGCACGAAAAACAGGGCCTTCGTCATCCCCCACAGCCCTTCCCAGTCACCGGGAAACACATAGAGAATCAGTCCGAAAAAGGCCCACAACCCGAGAATCACCCCGCCGAGGACCTTCGCCACGGTAAAGAGGATGGTGGGGTTCGTAAACATGTTGAGTTCGTACACCCAGCGATACTTCCCATCCTCGCAGAGGCGGATCTCTTTTCCCTGATACTTTGTTTCCATGTCTGCAAATATAGGCAAAAAGCCCCGCAACGGCAAGCCTTCCCGCGTACAGATTCCTTCGCTGCGCTCGGAATGACAAAGGCGGCGCCCGGAATGACAAGGGCAACGCCCGGCAGGGCAGGATACAGCAATGCCCCGGACGGGCCGGGGCATATTGGTGCGTATGTGATGCCTGGCCGGAGCCGGGCATAACGGGTCGGATTATTCCGCTGCGGGAGCTTCGGGAGCGGCTTCGGCTGCAGGAGCCTCGGCGGCCGGGGCCTCGACGGGAGCTTCGGCCTTCTTGGCGCGGCTGCGGCGGGTGCCTTTCTTCTCAGCCTTGGCGGCGGTGGAAGCGAGGGCGGCTTCGTTGAAGTCGACCAGTTCCATCAGCACGACGGAAGCGGCGTCACCCTGGCGGAAACCGAGGTGGAGGATACGGGTGTATCCGCCCGGACGTTCGGCCACCTTCGGAGCGATGGTGCGGAAGAGCTCGGCGGTCGCATACTTGTCCTTCAGATAGCTGAAGACAACGCGGCGGGAGTGGGTGGAATCTTCCTTGGACTTGGTGATCAACGGCTCGACGTACTGCTTGAGGGCTTTGGCCTTCGCCTCGGTGGTCTCGATTCTCTTCTTGAGGATCAGGGAGCAGGCCATGTTGGCAAGGAGAGCCTTGCGGTGGCCGCTCTTGCGTCCGAGATGATTGACGGCTTTATTGTGTCTCATGTTTAAACGGTCTTTTTCTTGGGTTCGATATTGTACTTAGTGACATCCATTCCGAAGGAGAGCTTCATCTTCTCGACGAGGAGGTCGATTTCGTTGAGGGACTTGCGGCCGAAGTTGCGGAACTTCATCAGTTCGCTTCTCTGATAGGACACAAGGTCGGCGAAGGTGTCGATCTCAGCGGCTTTCAGGCAGTTGTAAGCGCGGACGCTCAGGCCCATGTCGGAAAGCTTGGTGAGGAGAAGGTGGCGCATCCGGAGGGATTCCTCGTCGAGTTCCTTGGATTCTGTCTCGACCGGGCTTTCCAGAGCCAGCTTCTTGTCGTCGGTGAACAACTTGAAGTGGTAGATCAGGATATTGGCGGCGTCCTGGAGGGCGACGTTCGGAGAGATGGAACCGTCGGTCTGAATCTCAAGGTTGAGCTTCTCATAGTCGGTCTTCTGCTCGACGCGCCAGGGCTCCACCGTCCAGTTGACCTTCACGACCGGGGTATAGATGGCATCCACGGGAATGGTGCCGATCGGAGCGGTCTCGTCGCGCATTTCGTCTGCGGGAACGTAGCCGCGGCCCTTGGTGATCGTAAGGGTTATCTCCAGTTTGACGGAGGGTTCGAGGGAACAGATGTGCAGGTCCGGATTCAACACCTGGAAAGAAGACAATCCCTTCGAGATATCCTCAGCGGTGAATTTCTGCTTGCCGCTGATGACGATATTTGCCGTCTCGCTGTCCACCGTCTCGACCATCCTTTTGACGCGGACGCGCTTGAGGTTGAGGATAATGTCCTGCATACCCTCAATCACACCGGGGATGGTGTCGAACTCCTGGTTGACGCCGGAGATCTTGATGGAGGAGATGGCAAAACCTTCGAGGGACGCAAGGAGGATGCGGCGAAGGGCGTTACCGATGGTCGTGCCGTAGCCAGGCTCAAGCGGCCTGAACTCGAACCGGCCGAGGGTATCGGTACCTTCGAGCATGATCACTTTGTCCGGTTTTTGGAATGCTAAGATTGCCATAATACTTCTTTTCTTGGTGTTTACCGATTACTTGGAGTAGAGGTCGACGATCAGCTGTTCGTTGATGTTCTCAGGGATCTCCGTACGGGCAGGAACGTTGAGGAACTTGCCGACGAGGGTCTTGGGGTCGAACTCGAGCCAGGCATACTTGCTGGCGGAAGCCACGCTGCTCTGGATCACCTCCAGGCTCTTGGAGCGCTCACGGACGGCCACGGCGTCACCGGGCTTGACCTGGGCGGAGGGGATGTTGCAAATCTCACCGTTGAGGGTGATGTGGCGATGCAGGACGAGCTGACGGGCAGCCGGACGGGAAGGGGCGATACCGAGACGGTAAACGACGTTGTCGAGACGGGATTCGAGGAGGAAGAGGAGGTTCTCACCCTTCTGGCCCTTCATGCGGGAAGCCTTCTCGTAAGTGTTGCGGAACTGACGCTCGAGCACACCATACATATATTTGACTTTCTGCTTCTCCTTGAGCTGGGTACCGTATTCCTTGGTCTTTTTGCGCTTGGCGGCGAGGCCATGCTGTCCCGGAGGATAATTTCTCTTTTCGAAGTCTTTGTCTGCACCGTAAATGGGCTCACCGAACTTGCGGGCGATGCGGGTCTGGGGACCAGTATATCTTGCCATAATAATTCTTCTTTAAAGGTTAATTAAACTTTACGGCGTCCCTTCGGGCGGCAACCATTGTGGGGCATGGGGGTCACGTCAACGATCTCGGTAACGATGATACCGGCATTGTTGATGGTACGGATGGCGGACTCACGGCCGGCGCCCGGACCCTTCACATAGCACTTGACCTTGCGCAGGCCAGCGTCGAAAGCGGTCTTGGAGGCATCCTCGGCAGCCATCTGGGCGGCGTACGGAGTGTTCTTCTTGGAACCGCGGAAACCGCACTTACCAGCGGAAGACCAGCTGATAACCTGGCCCTGGGCGTTGGTGAGCGATACGATTACGTTGTTGAAGGTCGATGAAATATGGGCCTGGCCATAAGCTTCAACCTTGACAACTCTTTTCTTGGTGGTTGTTGTTTTCTTTGCCATAATTCATCTAAAACTACTTGGTTGCTTTCTTCTTGTTGGCAACGGTCTTCTTCTTACCCTTGCGCGTACGGGCGTTGTTCTTGGTGCTCTGGCCGCGGACAGGGAGACCGATACGGTGGCGGATGCCACGATAGCAACCGATGTCCATCAGGCGCTTGATGTTCATCTGGACAGCGGAACGGAGTTCGCCTTCGATCTTGTACTCGTTGGCGATGAGGGTACGGATGGCGGCGACCTGCTGGTCATTCCAGTCACCGACCTTGATGCTGCGATCGATTCCGCATGCGTCCAGGATGGACTGGGCGGAGCTGCGGCCGATACCGAAGATATAGGTCAGGCCTATCTCTCCACGTTTGTTATTCGGTAAATCTACACCGGCGATTCTTGCCATAATTTATCTTTTGCTAATTGTTATACGAGTTAACGATTATCCCTGGCGCATCTTGAATTTGGGATTCTTCTTGCAGATCACGTAGAGACGGCCTTTGCGCTTGACGATCTTGCAATCCTCGCTGCGCTTTTTGATGGATGTTTTGACTTTCATTGTATTGCGTTTTTATTTGTATCTGAAGGTAATTCTTCCTTTGGTCAAATCATAAGGTGACATTTCAACCTTGACCTTGTCGCCGAGGAGGATGTGGATGAAGTTCATCCGCATCTTGCCGGAAATGTTGCAGAGGATGACGTGACCGTTGTCGAGCTCCACGCGGAACATGGCGTTCGGGAGGGTTTCGACGACTGTGCCGTCCAGTTCAATAGCTACTTGTTTTGACATCGTTCAAAAAATTTACTTGTCACACTTAAAATTTAATCGTACCGTCCTTCTCGATATAATCAAAGGTCGACAGCTGCTCGGCATGGCCTTTCCGGATAACAACCGTAAGCTCGTAATGCGCCGCGTTGCGGTGGTCCGCCGTGTGTACCGCCCAACCATTTCTTGCGACATACACACCGCGCGTTCCCGCGCAAATCATCGGCTCAATACAGATCACCATTCCGCTTCCCAGCTTGGCACCGCGGCCCGGGCGGCCGTAATTCGGCACACCGGGGTCTTCGTGCATCTTCTTGCCGAGTCCGTGTCCTTCAAGTTCGCGGACGACGGAAAAGTCGAATGACTCCGCATACGATTGCACCGCGTATCCGATATCGCCGACGCGATGCCCGTCCACAGCCTGCTCGATGCCCTTGTAGAGCGACGCCTTGGTGACGTCCAGGAGCTTGCGGGTCTCCGGATCCACCTCCCCGACGGGGAAAGTGTAAGCCGAATCACCGTTGTAGCCCTTGTAGAGCGTTCCGCAATCTACCGACACGATGTCGCCTTCCTTGAGGACATAGTCCGACGGAAAACCGTGGACGACGACATCGTTGACGGAGATGCAGAGGGCTGCGGGGAAACCTTCGAAACCTTTGAAAGAGGGAATTGCGCCATGATCGCGGATGAAAGTCTCGGCCACCCTATTCAACTCGAGAGTTGTCACACCTGGGGCCACGACCTTACCGACTTCCGCCAGCGTCCGGGACACGAGATCTCCGTTGATGCGGAGCAGCTCGATCTCTTCCTCGGTTTTCGGTTTAACCATCTTGCTCTGATTCTATTTCAAAAAACTACATTCCGGAACGTCCGGAGAGCCGGCCGGTCTTCATCAGGCCATCGTAGTGGCGCATGAGAAGATAACCCTCAATCTGCTGCAGCGTGTCGAGGACGACACCGACGGTAATCAACAGGGAAGTACCGCCGAAGAAGCTGGCAAACTGGGCGTCGATACCCGCCATGCGGGCGAACGCCGGCATAATGGCGATGAAGGCGAGGAAGATGGAACCCGGGAGGGTCACTCTCGACATGATTTCGTCGAGATATTCCATCGTCTTCTTGCCGGGCTTGACACCGGGGATGAAACCGCCGTTCTTCTTAAGCTCTTCGGAGATCATCTGCGGATTGACCGTGATGGCCGTGTAGAAGTAGGTAAACAGAACGACGAGGATGCCGAATACGAGATTGTACCAGAAACCGGTATAATCGTTGAACATCGAAGCCATGGTCGAGCTGTAACCGGCGAAGAGCATCGGGAGCATCATCAGGGCCTGGGCGAAGATGATAGGCATAACACCTGCCGCATTGATCTTGAGCGGGAGGAAGTTGGTGCCGCCGTACTGACGGTTGCCGATCATGCGCTTGGCATACTGCACCGGAACCTTGCGGACCGCCTGGACCAGTGCGATGGCGGCTGCCAGCACGAAGAACCAGACGACGAATTCGATGATGATGAACAGGAAACCGCCGCCGGCGAGAGCCAGACGTTTGCCGATTTCCGTCGTGATGGCGAGCGGGAAGCGGGCGACGATACCGATCATGATGATCAGGGAGATACCGTTGCCGATACCGCGGTCGGTGATGCGCTCACCCAGCCACATGACGAACATGGAACCGGAGATGAGGATCAGGGCGCGGTAGCTCAGCAGTGCGCCGAAGAAGCCGGTAGGCCAGTCCTTATGGAAATAAATCCTTTCGGAGGCCTCGACACCCTGGCTGCCCAGGGAGAGGAGATACGCCGGAACCTGGATGAGCAGGATGGCGATGGTCAGGTAACGGGTCAGCTGGTTGAGCTTGCGACGGCCGCTCTCGCCCTCCATCTGGAGCTTGCGGAAATACGGCACGAAGATGCCCAGCAACTGCACCACGATGGATGCCGAGATGTACGGCATCACACCGAGCGCAAAGATCGAAGCGCTGGAGAAGGCACCGCCGGAGAACATGTCGAGGAGGCCGAGGAGACCCTGGCTGCTCCCTTCATGCGCAACGAGCGCAGCGCCGTCGATACCCGGGAGGACCACCTGGCAGCCGAGACGGTAGACCAGAATCAGCACGAAGGTGTAGGTCAGACGGGTACGAAGCTCTTCAATCTTGAAGATATTCTTGATGGTATCAATAATTTTCTTCATCGCTACTTAACGATATTGGTTTTGCCTCCGGCAGCCTCAATCTTGGCAATGGCGGATTTGGAGAAAGCGTTAGCGGTGACATCGAGCTTGGCAGTCAGTTCCCCGTTACCGAGGATCTTGACGAGGCCGGCGCCCTTGACAAGGCCAGCGTCCACGAGCGTGGAGAGGTTGATTTCGGTAACACCCTGAGCCTGGGCCAGCTTCTCCAGAGCGGAGACATTGACCGGCTGATACTCGACGCGGGTAGGGTTGGTGAAGCCGAACTTCGGCAGACGGCGCTGGATAGGCATCTGACCGCCTTCGAAGCCGATCTTGTGCTCATAACCGGCACGGGCCTGGGCGCCCTTGGTACCACGGGTGGCAGTGCCGCCCTTACCGGAACCCTGACCGCGACCGACGCGCTTGCTATTGTGGGTTGCACCCTTTGCGGGTTTCAAATTTTCAAGTTTCATCTGTCTTTCCTCCTCTTAGTCAATAACTTCAAATTCTACGAGGTGGTGAACCTTCTCGAGCCGGCCACGGTTGATCGGGTTGTCCTCAACCTCGACAGTCTGATGCATCTTGCGGATTCCCAGGTTGCGGAGATTGGCAATCTGACGCTTGGTCTCACCGTTCTTGGAAACGGTCTGAGTGATTCTAAGTTTTGCCATAGTGCGTACTCTTTTAACCGTTAAACACTTTGCTCATCGGAATTCCGCGGAGACCGGCGACGGTGTAGGCGTCACGCATCTCGGTGAGAGCGGCGATCGTAGCCTTCACAAGGTTGTGAGGGTTGGAAGAGCCCTTGCTCTTGGCGAGAACGTTCTGCACACCGGCAGACTCGAACACGGCACGCATAGCACCACCGGCCTTGACACCGGTACCGGGAGCGGCCGGCTTCATGAAGACGCGGGCGCCACCGAAAGCAGCTTCCTGCTCGTGGGGAATGGTCGTGTTGATAACGGGAATCTTGACGAGGTTCTTCTTTGCATCCTCGACGCCTTTGGCGATCGCTGCAGTGACTTCGTTCGCTTTACCGAGACCATAGCCTACAACACCATTTTCGTCACCAACGACGACGATGGCAGCAAAGCGGAAGTGACGGCCACCCTTCGTAACCTTCGTCACGCGGTTGATGGCTACCAGTCTGTCCTTGAGTTCGAGATCAGAGGTCTTAACTCTTTTAACATTTGTATTTGCCATAGTCTGTAGTATTAGAAATCGAGACCGCCTTCGCGGGCGGCATCAGCCAAACTTTTAACTCTGCCGTGGAAGAGATATCCGCCGCGGTCGAACGCGATCTTGCTGATACCCTGAGCCTTGGCACGCTCTGCAATCGCCTTGCCGACGATGGCAGCAGCTTCGATACCGCTCTTGCCCTTGGTCTGGGCGGCGAGTTCCTTGTCGTTGGAAGCGGCGGCGCAGAGGGTCTTGCCCTGCTCGTCGTCGATCACCTGGACATAGATCTGCTTGTTGCTGCGGAAGACAACCATACGGGGTCTCTCGGCGGTGCCGTTGACCACTTTGCGAATCCGGTAGTGGATCCTTCTTCTTCTTTCAATTCTATTGAGTGCCATAATCTTATCCTCCTAATTATTTCGCGGCAGCAGTCTTGCCAGCCTTGCGGCGGAGCTGTTCGCCAGCAAACTTGATACCCTTGCCCTTATACGGCTCAGGACGACGGAATGAGCGGATCTTGGCGGCAACCTCACCGACGAGCTGCTTGTCAGCGCTCTTGAGGATGAGGACCGGATTTTCACCCTTGCGGACCTGCGGAGTCTCAGCCTTGACCTCAGCGGGGAGCTGGAGCTGGATCTCGTGGGAGTAGCCGAGGGACATCTTGACCATCTGGCCTTCGGCGACGACACGGTAACCGACACCGACGAACTCCTGCTTGATCTCGAAACCGGTAGAGACACCGACCACCATGTTGTGGATCAGTGCGCGGTAGAGACCGTGCATGGAACGCATGCGCGGCTGGTCGCTCGGACGGGTGAATTTGATTTCGTTACCCTCTATTTCAACGGTGATAGCCGGATCGACTTTCTGGCTGAGCTCACCAAGAGGTCCTTTCACCTTCACCACGTTGCCGTCGAGCAGCTGGACGCTCACGCCGGCCGGAAGGTTTACAGGAAGTTTACCAATTCGTGACATTCTTGTACTTGTGTTAAAGATTAATAAACGTAGCAAATAACCTCACCGCCGACGTTCATCTCGCGGGCTTCCTTGTCGGTGATGACACCCTTGGACGTGGAAAGGATAGCGATGCCGAGGCCGTTGAGGACGCGCGGCATGTTCTTCACGTCAGCATACCTCCGGAGACCGGGAGTAGAGACTCTCTGGATCTTCTTGATCGCAGGGCTCTTGGTCTGTGGATGATACTTGAGGGCGATTTTGATGGTGTTGAAGGGCTCACCCTCGACCACCTTGTAGGTGAGGATGTAACCTTTCTCGAACAGAATCTTCGTGAGAGCGACCTTCATGTTGGAGGAAGGGATCTCGACGACCTTCTTACCGGCGGAATAAGCGTTCCGGATTCTGGTCAGAAAATCTGCAATAGGATCAGTCATTTTTTTGTCTTTTTGTGGACCGGCGCCACTTCAGCGCCCGATATCCGATTGTTGTTATAATAATATAATTGTGCTTGTATACTACCAGGAGGCTTTCTTCACACCGGGGATCAGACCGGAAGAAGCCATCTCGCGGAACTGGATACGGCTCAGACCGAAATCCCTCATGTATCCTTTCGGACGACCGGTAAGGGAGCAGCGGTTGTGGAGACGGACCGGGCTCGCGTTCTTCGGGAGCTTGTCGAGGGCGGCATAGTCGCCGGCGGCCTTCAGGGCAGCTCTCTTCTCAGCATACTTAGCAACGAGTTTCGCGCGCTTTGCGTCGCGGGCTTTCATGGATTCTTTTGCCATCTTGCTACTGATTAGTTATTGTGTTTCTTGAACGGAAGACCGAAAGCCTTGAGAAGGGCGTGAGCCTCTTCGTCGCTCTTCGCGGTCGTGACGAAAGTGATTTCGATACCGTGGATGCGGGGGTTCTTGTCGATGTCGATCTCAGGGAAGATGATCTGCTCCTTGATACCGAGGGTGTAGTTGCCGCGGCCGTCCATCTTCTCGGCGATACCGTTGAAGTCACGGATTCGCGGGAGGGAGACGCGGATCAGGCGCTCGAGGAACTCATACATCTTGACGTCGCGGAGGGTCACCTTCGTACCCACCTGCATGCCCTTACGGAGCTTGAAGTTGGAGATATCCTTGCGGGAGGCGGTGATGACAGCCTTCTGTCCGGAGATCACGGAAAGTTCTTCAGCGGCTTCTTCGACAAGCTTCTTGTCCTGGGTAGCGTCGCCGACACCTTCGTTGAGGGTAATCTTGACGAGCTTCGGGACCTGCATGACGGTCGTGTAAGAGAACTGCTTGACAAGCGCGGGGACGATCTCTTCCTTATAGACCTTCTTCAGGGTCGGGACGTAGCCGGCAGGCAGGGCCTGCACCTCGGCCGGTTTGTTAGTTTTCTTTGCCATAATTACTTGATCTCCTCTCCAGATTTTTTAGAAATACGAACCTTCTTGTCGCCGTCGATCTTGTAGGTAACCTTGACGGGCTTGTTCGTGGACGGGTCGATGAGCTGCAGGTTGGAGACATGGATGCCGGCCTCCTGCTTGATGATACCGCCCTGAGGGTTCTTGGAATTGGGTTTGGTGTGCTTGGACACCAAGTTGATACCTTCGACGATGGCTCGGTCCTTTTCCGGATACACGGCCAGAACCTTTCCGGTCTTGCCCTTGTCGTTACCGGCGTTGATATAAACGGTATCGCCTTTCTTGATGTGTAACTTCTTCATAGTCTGTACTCTTTTAAAGGACCTCCGGTGCCAGTGAAACGATCTTCATATAGTTCTCGCGGAGCTCTCTGGCCACGGGGCCGAAGATACGGGTGCCGCGGAGTTCGCCGGCATTGTTCAGAAGAACGCAGGCGTTGTCGTCGAAACGGATGTAGGAACCATCCTGACGGCGAATTTCTTTTTTCGTGCGAACGACGACAGCCTTCGAGACCGTACCCTTCTTGGCGTCACCGCCGGAGATAGCGCTCTTGACTGCCACGACGATCTTGTCGCCAACGGTCGCATAACGATGGTGGGTACCGCCCAGAACGCGGATGCAGAGGACTTCCTTCGCACCGCTGTTGTCGGCCACCAGTAAACGTGTTTCCTGCTGTATCATAATTACTTGACTTTTTCTACGATTTCAACTAATCTCCAGTTCTTGGTCTTGCTGAGGGGACGGGTCTCCATGATGCGGACGGTGTCGCCCTCGCTGCACTCATTCTTTTCATCCTGAGCGACGAACTTCGTGGTCTTCTTTACGAACTTGCCGTAAATGGGGTGCTTTTCCTGACGCTCGACAGCGACGACGATGGTCTTGTCCATCTTGTTGCTGACCACGATACCGATTCTTTCCTTGCGAAGATTTCTTTCCATAGGAGTGCTTCTTTACTTGTTCTGCTGTTTTTCTTTCTCGGCGAGGATGGTAAGCATCCGGGCGATGTCCTGCCGGGTCTTCTTGAATTTGGACGTGTCCTCCATCGGAGAAATGGCGTGATTGATTTTCATGGTGTCCAGATTGCGCTGCTCGACCTCGATACGGTCGCGAAGATCAGCAATCGACATTTCACGTACTTCGGAAATTTTCATTTTCTGTTCCTCCAATCAATTATTCTTCAACATAATCCCGACGGACGATGAACTTCGTGGCGACAGGGAGCTTGTGGGCTGCCAGGCGCATTGCCTCCTTCGCTGTGGCGAGGGAAACGCCCTCAGCCTCGAAGAGGATACGGCCGGGAGTAACAGGAGCGACAAAGCCCTGGGGATCACCCTTACCTTTACCCATACGGGTATCGAGCGGCTTCTTGGTGAAGGGCTTGACAGGGAAGATGCGGATCCAGATCTGACCCTCACGGTTCATGCGGCGGGAGATGGCCTGACGGGCGGCCTCAATCTGCTGGGCGGTCAGCCAACAATTTTCCAGGGTCTTCAGACCGAAGGAACCGAACGCAAGCTGGTTTCCACGACCGGAATTACCCTTCATGCGGTTTTTCTGTTCCCTTCTGAATTTGGTTCTCTTAGGTTGTAACATTGCTGTATTCCTTTAAAAATATATTTCCAATTTCCCTAACTCATTGAGATTCAGCTGGTTGGTGCATTTCACCCCAATTTTTAGGACTGCAAAGTTACAAAAAAATATCGAAAAACAAACATCTTTTGAAAAATATTTCAACATTTTCGACCACGAATTTCGAAAGCTATGCATTTGATTTTTCGCCGGTTACAACCATGGTTGAAAACTTTTTCATCCTATTTTCGACATAGCTCACCGTCGTTCCGGGCATAGCGAAGGAATCCCCGCATCTCTCTTTGCAAATTCCGTCATTGGTCCTATCTTTGCACTGTCATTCGCCGGCTATGCGGAAAACGTCCCTCATACTGCTCGCTGCGATGCTGCTTCTGGCGCTGCCGGAGGCGGCGAGCGCGCAGCGCACGGCGCGCCAGGCCGCAAGGGAAGACACCCAGAGCGGTAATCCCAAAGGCGGATGGCTCGGCTATAAGATTGAGGACGGAGACACGGTCTATCTCGACAAGATCGGTCCCATCTGGGTATTTCCCCGCGACCGGAAGGGCCAGAAGAGCCTCAGGAAGTACTATAAGATGGTCTATAATTTCAACAAGACCTATCCCTACGCCCTGGTCGCCAAGAAGATCATTCTCCGGGCCGATTCCGATATCACCGAATCGTCCCTGAAGGGCCGCAAGAAGGAAAAATACGTCAACCGCACCCAGGACGAACTTTTCGACGTATTCGAAAAACCCCTGCGGAAAATGACCTATTCCCAGGGCAAAATGCTCGTCCGGCTGATTGACCGCGAAATCGGGAAATCCCCCTACGACATCATCAAGGACTACAAGAGCGGCGTCGCCGCCGGTTTCTGGCAGGGGGTGGCCAAACTCTTCGACAACAACCTGAAAAAGCGCTACGACCCGACCCAGGGCGATGACGCGGTCCTGGAACAACTCGTCAAGATATGGGAAAAGGGCGATTTCCCCGCCCTTTACTTCTCGATTTTCTATGAAGACCCGCCCGAGGTCAAAATCCCGTCGAAATACAGGTAGTAGGACCCCTCGAACCAGTCCTTCAGCACCCGCAGGCGCGCGCCGCCCTCGACCGGGACGTCGATCTCCATATGGTAATGACCGAAAATGAAGTAATCGACCGGCTGCCGCGCCTGGAACTCCTTACAATAAATATATAAAGGCTCCTTTTCGCCCTTGAACACATAGGGCTTGCGGTGGGTGCGGGTCCGGCGGGACCAGGAATTCCCGATCCGGAACGCGATGCGCGACGGGACGAGAGAAAACAGGAACTGGAAGAACCGGGCGTGGAACACCCAGCGCATGACCTTGTAGACGCGGAATCCCGGGCCGAGCCCGTCTCCATGGCCTACGCAGAAGCGTTTACCGCCGAATTCGAAGACATAGGGCTGTTTGAGGATTATCTGCATGCCAATCTCCTCGAAATAGCGATAGCACCAGATATCGTGGTTCCCCTGGAAGAAATAGACCTTGACTCCGGCGTCCGTCAGATCCTCCAGTGCGGCGAAGACGCGCGCAAAGCCTTTCGGAACGAGGTGCTTGTACTCATACCAGAAATCGAAGATGTCGCCGAGCAGGTACAGCGCTTCGGTCTCCTCAGCGGGAATCGAGCGCAGGAAAGCGACGAAACGGGCCTCGCGCGCCTTCGGATCCATGATATCCATTCCGAGGTGCGCATCCGAAGCGAAGTATATGCGCTTGCGGGCCGGTTCCATCTTTTATGCGAGGACGAATACCAGGATGGCGGCCAGCACGCAGTAGATGGAGAACCACCAGAGTTTCGCGCGGCGAACCAGGGCAATCATCGCCTTGCAGGCGAACAGCCCGGAAAGGAAGGCGGCCACAAAGCCCAGAACGAGCGACAGGGTCGACATCTCAGGGCCGAAGAGCGGCGTACCGGAAGAGACGGATTTGGCCACGTCGAGCAGCTGTTCGCCGAGAATCGGGGCCAGCACCATGAGGAAGGAGAACTGCGCCATCACGTCGCGGCGGACACCGGTCAGAAGGCCCGTTGCAATCGTCGTTCCGCTGCGGGAAAGCCCCGGAGCGACCGCGACGGCCTGGCCAATACCGACGACAAAAGCCTGGCCGAAGGAGATGCCGTTGCGATGGTCCCTGCCCCGCACGCGGCCGCTGAAGCGGTCTGACAGGAAGAGCAGCAGGGCCGTCACCAGCAGGAAGCAGCCGACAACGACGAGTCCTTCCCCGAAGAGCGCCTCGACCCGGTCCTTGAACAGCAGGCCGACGACACCGACCGGAATCATCGACACGACGAGCTTCGCGACATAATCGGTCTCGTCGTTATAGCGGAAGCGGAAAAGCCCTTTCAGCAGCTTCCAGATCACTTTCCAGAACACGACAAGCGTACTGCATACCGTCGCGAAATGGACCAGGACCGTAAAGCCGAGAAAAGCCTCCGCGTCGGCATCGACGCCAGTCAATGTGCGGAAAATGGCCAGATGTCCCGAACTGGACACCGGAAGGAATTCGGTCAGTCCCTGGACAAGACCGAGGACAAGAGCCTGCCACCAGCTCATACGCTATCGGGGTATTGAATAAGTAATGGACAGCGTCGGCACCCGTCCGCCCGCCTCGGGGCCGCGAAGCACCGCCTTGTAATAGCGGTCCTTGTCGAGCTCGGTGGAGGTCGAGGTCGTAGACGAGGAGGAATACATCGACGCCATCATCATATAATTGTAGTAATTGTAGTAGCTGCTGTTGTAGCCGCCATAGCCATATCCGCCATAACCGTAACCATAACCGCCGTATCCGTAGCCATAGCCGTTATACAGGCTGTTGAGGTAGTTGTAGTAGGCCAGCTGCTGGTATTCGCTGCTCAGGTTGTTGGAATTCTCGGTCACCGTCGTCTCGCTGGCCATGATCAGGAGCCAGATGTCGAAGATATCGAAATCCGCGTCATCGCCCTGGCGGAGCAGTTCCTGCAGATGGTGGGCGATATCGGGGGCATAGCAGAGGAGGTCGCGGTGGATCGTACCCTGGTCCTCGTCGCTGGCGCTGGAGTCGGAAAGGCCCGCAAAACTGGCGCCCACGCCCTCTGTGACAATCCGGCATGTCGGACTGAGCGTCGAAGGGAAGAAAGTCCCCAGGGCCTCGTAGTCGCCGTCATAATCGAACGGCAGCTCGATCTGCGCCCGGTTGATGATGGCGGACGAAGGGTCGCCATGCGCTCCGATTTCGGCACGGACCTTATCCAGCAGGTCGCGGGAGCGGATGACCGGCTTGAGACCGCCGCCGCCTTCGACCAGGATCCGGTCCGCCGCACGGCCGCTGACGGGACGGGTCTCGTGGCGGGTGATGTTATAAGCGTACTGCGGGAAACGCTGGCTTTCGTCCAGATACGCCTCCTCGTCGACCAGCCAGGGCTCACCGGCCACGAAGACAAAGGACGTGTCCTTGCGGACGCCGTCATAAGTCGATGTAAAATAGAGCCTGGCACAGTTGCCGTTGAGATAGTAACTGTTATAACTGCTGGAATAGTTGAGGCAGCTCAGGTCGAAAAGGTTGATGCGGCCGCCGTTGCCGACCGGCTCTTCCATCTCGATATAGATTCCCGGGAAGCGGCTGGTGAAATGCGGCATCGTATCGAGCTCGGTCTCCGCGTCGATGGTCAGGTAGCGCTCGCCGAAAGAGCGGGTAAAGTCGAAGGAAAGGGAATCCCGGCCGTTGAAGACGATGGCGCCGTCGGTGATCAGTTCGCCCCGGTGCGGCACATCGGTATTGGTGCGGGCCTTGGTCAGGTCGAGCGGCTCCGAAAGCTCGTAGACGCGCACATTCTGGAGAATATACCGCTCGGCGGGAGAAGGGACGGACACCGTGTCGAGGGCGGTCGAGAAATGCATCGAGCGGAAGACGGGATCCTCACCCACATCGTAGTCCTTGTCCCATACCGGAACCAGGGTCAGGGCGCAGCAACGGGAAGTCAGGCCGAAGGTTTCGTCCCGGACGGCTCCGAGGGTAATGCGCTTCGACGAGAGGCCGGACAGGCTGTCGGCCATCTCCATGTCGATGTCGGTCAGGGGAATCTCGGCGGAATAGATATCGAAAGTCTGGTCCGTCGCGATGAGATTCTTGCCAAGGTTTTCGTCGATATTGACGCAGGACGCGCCGCTCAGGAAAGCGGCCCCCATGGCCGCAAAGAGGAAGAATCGCTGTCTGAAATTCATTGCCCGAAAAGCTTCTCAGCTAAAAGAGCTGGTCGTAAAACTCGTTGTACTGGTCGACATATCTGCCGTTTTCGTACGACGCGGCATCGTAGGGGAGGACCGGAAGCCCCAGCGTTTCCTCGCTGAAGCGGATGAGTTCCTCGTCGACATCGGCGTCGCCGATGATCACTCCGTCGGAGTATCTGGCGGCCAGTTTTGCAAGAAGAATGCCAGAGGGCGCTCCCTCCCCGAGATCGGCGACATCTTTCGGCGCGACGGTGCCGAAGAGGATGCGCCCCGCGAAATCGGACTGGAAAGGCTCTTTCGGCGTGTCGCCGTACAGGGACAGGACAATCTTGCTCTGCGAGAAAATCGGGTCGTTCTTGTATGCCTTTTTCAGATAGAGGGGAAGCACGTGGGAAATCCAGCCCTGGCAGTGGATCACGTCGGGAGCCCAGCGGAGTTTCTTGACGGTCTCCAGCACGCCGCGGGCGAAGAAAATGGCACGCTCGCCGTTGTCTTCGAAGAATTTGCCGTTCGCGTCGGAGAAGATCTGCTTGCGGCGGAAATAGTCTTCGTTGTCGATAAAATAGACCTGGATACGGGCGGAAGCGATGGACGCGACCTTGATCACGAGCGGGCGGTCGACATCACCGATGATGATGTTCATCCCGGACAGGCGGATCACTTCGTGGAGCTGATTCTTCCGCTCATTGATACACCCGTAGCGGGGCATGAAGCAGCGGATTTCCTTTTTGCGCTCCTGGATACCCTGCGGCAGATTCCTCGCGATGGAGGCGATCCGGTTCTCCGGGAGATAAGGGGTCATCTCGGAATTGACAAAAAGGACTCTTTTGACGGTCTCGGCCATTGTTTTTCTTCTTTATTCCTACAAAGGTAACAATTTTTTTTCTAAAATTTTGTTATTTCACTATCTTTGAGGCCAAATTGCCGGATTGTATGCCGAAAAAAGAGAATAGAATGATGGCGCGCCGACTCCTGTCGGCCTACCTCTCTTCGGTCATCAGCATTTCGCTGGTGCTGCTGCTTCTCGGCATGGCGACGATTCTTCTGACCGGCGCCCGGAGCGTCACCAATTCCATCCGCAGCCACCTCCAGATCGAGGTTTTTCTCGAGAGAGGCGTGACCGAAGCCTCGGCCGGCCAGATAGCCGGCGTGGTCGGGAAAATACCCGGAGTGTCTGCGGTGCGTCTCATCTCGGAAAGCGAAGGCAGGGACGACCTCCAGATGCTCCTCGGGGATGAATTCCTCGACGTGTTCGGGGAGGATGTCGAGATACCGCTCTCCTATGAGGTCTCCATCGCTCCGGAATATACCTGCACGGACAGCCTCGGCAAGGTGGGCGCACAGATCGAAGCGCTCCCCCAGGTCGAGTCGGTCAGCTATCCGGCCGGGCTGGTGGACAAGATGGGAAGGCACCTCAGGACTGTCTCCGGCGTACTGCTCCTTCTGATCGCGGCGGCGCTGTTCATCTCCTTCGTCCTGATCGGCAACACCGTGCGCATCAATGTTTTCGCCCGCCGCTTCACCATCCATACCATGAAGCAGGTCGGGGCCACGAAGGCCTTTATCCGCCGGCCGTTTATGTGGAACGGACTGCTGCAGGGCTGCGTCTCGGCACTGCTGGCCCTGCTATGGGGCTGGCTCCTGTGCCTGCTCCTTCGCCACGAGGCGCCGGAAGCCGCGACGCTGCTGCTGACCCGGGAAAGCCTGACGATGACCGTCTGCGTCGTATTCGGCGCCGGCATCCTCCTCTGCCTGCTGAGCACCTACCTCAGCGTCAACCGGCTCCTATCCATGAACAAAGACCAATTGTATTTTTAGAATATGGACGCGAATAAGAATCAACCCTCCTCCAGGATCATGCCCCTCGCCGGCAAAGGCGTGGAGTATCTGCTGATCGGACTGCTCGTGATGGTTTCGGGCTTCATCCTGATGATGGGCGGTGGCAGCGACGACCCGGCGGTCTTCAACTACGCCATGTTCGACTTCCAGCGTCTGGTGGCCGCGCCGCTGGTGATTCTCGCCGGCATCGCGATCGAAATCATCGCCATCGTCCGGGTCCCGAAACACAAGAAGGAATAGATCTCTCGACTTCGCTCGAGATGACAATCCTCCCCTGTCATTTCGACCCTGGGGCGAAGCGAGTGGAGAAATCAAAAAAAGGCTGGCCCGATTTCGGGTCAGCCCTTTTATATAGAAAAACCTGCTTTGGATTACTCCTTGGCGGCAAGCTTTTCTTCAACTTTTGCAATCGCGTCAGCGACAGTGGCGATACCGCTGGTCTCCTCATCGGGGATCTTGACGTCAAAAACCTTCTCGAATTCCATAAGAAGCTCGACAGTGTCGAGGGAATCCGCACCAAGATCATTGGTGAAGTTGGCGGTTTCGGTCACCTCGGACTCTTCAGCGCCAAGCTTGTCGACGATGATTTCTTTCACCTTGGCGACGATTTCTTCGTGTGTCATAATGTTCAGATTTTAGGTTTATTTAATTAAATATTCTTCCAATTCTCCAGTACGCGATTACACATACGGACTGCAAAGTAAGCAAAAAAAAACCGAAAAAGGAAATCTTTGCCTAAAAACCCGACAAAAGCGGGGCTTTCAAGCTTCCTCCCGGCTCAGTCTGAGCCAGATGCGAAGGCCGTTGACGGCGTTTATCAGATAGAAGGTATATTTGATGATATAAACCGTCGCATAGCCTGTATCGGAGCTGCCGTCGTGGATGGCGACAGCCCACATGGCGATGGAACTCACATTGACCGCCAGCCACAGGATCCACTGCTCCATGAAGGCCGTAGACATGAGAAACTGCCCGAGGACGTTGCAAACCAGCGGGATGGCGTCCAGCAGCACCGCTACCCGGATAAAGGAGCGGGCGGCAGAACGGTCGAAGCGGAGCAGAACCAGGTAGGACACCAGCGTCGCGATGACGAAAATGCCCGTCAGGAGCCAGCGCCGAATAGGCGAAAGCCTCCGCGGCTTGACCTTTTCGCTGGCATGGGCACCCCTTCGGCGCCACTGGTAATAGCCGACAAACTGCATGGGAACGAGGTAGGCAAAATGGAGGATGGCCTGTCCGAGGCCCGGGCCGCCGCCGTACCAGGTATGGGCACATACGAAGCCGTATATGGACACGTCGAGAAGGCCGAAGAGGAAGGTGATGATCCATCCGTTCGCCGCACAGACGGTCGCCAGAACACCCATCAGCGAGCCCAGGGCCGACAGCAGCAGCCAAAGGGTCTGTCCGTCGGCGGCGCGCTGGAGTTTATATCCGGTTGCGATACAGGTTGCGATCATCATCCCCGCAAGGATGAATACGCTAAACCATTTGTTGAAGGTTTCTTCTTTCATTTCTTTCTTTCAAACAGATCTCTCCATGCGCTTCGCTTAGTCGAGATGACATATCATAATGAACCAGGTTTCTTTGTCATTTCGAGCGAGCGAAGCGAGTCGAGAAATCTATTATTCATTCTTCAAATAATCATGTATCCGGATCGCCAGATCCGCCCCCACCTGCGCCGACAGCTCCTCCAGCGGGGCCGCGGCAATCCGGGCGACCGAACCGAAATGCAGCAGCAGGCGCTGCTCGGTCTTCTCGCCGACGCCCTTGACATCGCGCAGGGCGCTGTGGATGGCATCCTTCGAGCGCAGGTTGCGATGGAAGGTAATGCCGAAACGGTGGGCTTCGTCGCGGATCTGCTGCAGCACGCGGAGCGCCTGGGAATTGCGGTCGATGAAAAGGGGATACGGGTCGCCGACGCGGATCACCTCCTCCAGGCGTTTCGCCAGGCCCACCACCGTCACCCGGTCCAGCAGGTCCAGCTCCAGCAGCGCCTGGTAGGCAAATTCGAGCTGGCCTTTGCCGCCGTCGATGACGATGAGCTGGGGAATGTCGTCCGGGGCCTCGGCGAGCATACGCGAATAGCGCCGGTTGACGACCTCTTTCATGGAGGCATAGTCGTTGGCACCGATGACGGTTTTGATCTTAAAGCGGCGATAGTCCTTTTTCGAGGGCACGCCGTCGCGGAAAACGACGCAGGAGGCGACCGGATGGGTCCCCTGGATATTGGAGTTGTCGAAACATTCCATATGGCGCGGCAACTCCTTCATGCCGAGGGCCTTGCGAAGGTCCTCCATGACGGACTGCTTGTAGCTGTCGGGGTCGGTATGCTCGCGCTGCTTGATGGAGTTGAAATGGAATTCCTTCGCATTCTTGGCGCTCAGCTCGAGAAGGGCCAGCTTGTCGCCCCGCTGGGGGACGCGGAACTCAACGCCCGGAATCTCGACATCGGGAAGGAAGGGCACGATAACCTCGCCTTTGAGCGCGCCGAATTTATCCTCGATTTCGGCGATGAAGGCCTGCAGAAGGGCCTCCCGCTCCTCTTCCAGATGACTCCGGAATCCCAGGTTCAGCGACTGGATGATGGCTCCGCCGCGGACGCGGAGGAAATTGCCGAAGGCATCGCTGCCGTCCTGGACGAGGGCAAAGACGTCGGCATCGGTGTCTGCCGCCTGTGTGATAACAGACTTGGCGTAATGGCGCTCGAGGGTGCGGAGCTTTTCCTTATAGAGCTGGGCCTGCTCAAAATCAAGCGCTTCCGCAGCCTCGGCCATGAGGGCTTTGTAGTGGCGGATGACTTCCCCGCCCCGGCCGCTGAGGATGCGGACGATCTCGTCGATGCCTTCCTGGTACTCCGCCCGCGAGATGCGGCCGATGCAGGGCGCCTTGCACTTTCCGATATGCATCTTGAGGCAGGGGCGCAGCTTCCCGTGGAGGATGGCGTCGGAGGTAATAGCCATACGGCAGGTCCGGAGGGCATAGACCTCGTCGAAAAAGTCGAGCAGGTTTCGCGCATGCATCACGTGGCTGTAGGGACCGTAATAGCGGTTGCCCTTGCCTTTTTCGATGCGGCGGGTGATGAATACGCGGGGGAACTCCTCTCCGGTCACGCAGATCCAGGGATAGGTCTTGGAATCCTTCAGGAGGATGTTGTAGCGGGGCTTGTACTGCTTGATGAGGTTGTTTTCCAGCAGCAGGGCATCCGCTTCGCTGTCGACAACGCTATAGTGCGCATCGGCAATCTTCGCAACCAGCAGGCGCGTTTTCGTATTCAGCCGCTCCGGCGGCACGAAATACTGCGCCACCCGCTTGTGGAGATCCTTCGCCTTGCCGACATAGATTACCTTTCCCTCGGCGTCATAATACCGGTAGACGCCGGGGGAATGGGGAAAGAGGGCTATTTTTTCGCGTACTGTCACTACAGCCCGAGCGCCGATTTTACGGCTTCCTCGATGCGTTTGCCGCGAAGATCGCGCTTGATGATGATGCCGTCAGGGCCGAAGAGGATGATGTGGGGAATGCCTTCGATCCCGTAGATATCGGTCGGAATCTGCTGGGCATTGATGATCTGGGGCCATTTCAACCCTTCTTCGTCAAGAGCCTTCTTTGTATCGGCCGGCTTGTCCCAGACGGCAACGCTCAACACTTCAAAACGGTCGCCGTGATACTTCTCCCAGACCCCCTTGATGTTCGGGATTTCCATACGGCAGGGACGGCACCAGGAAGCCCAGAAGTCGACGAGGACATACTTTCCCCGACCGACATAGTCGGAGAGCCTGACGACCGATCCGTCTTCCTGCGGAATCGAAAAATCGGTAAAGAGCTGGCCTTCCTCGATGCCGCGCTTAACCTGAGGTTCTGCCTCGGGAATATCCTGCACGGGGGCAGCAGCGGGCTCTTCCGCCGGGAGAGAGGCCTCCTTCACGGCAGACCCGGATTTCTGGCCATTGGCACATGCGGCCGAAAGGACGCAGGCTGCAAAACCGATGAGAATGAGTCTTAGTTTCATAAGCTGGTTGGTATTTACGGAATACGGTCCGGGCAATGAAGGCCTGGACCGCATTCCAATGTGGGGTAAGAATTAGTCTTCTTCCTGCTCCTGGGCAGCGTATTCGGCGAGGAGCTTGGTCTGGACATCGGCCGGGACCTGCTGATACTCGGCGAAGCGCATCTGGAAGGTAGCGGAGCCACCGGTCAGGGAGCTGAGGACGGTCGAGTAGCGGTAGAGCTCGGCGAGCGGAACGCGGGCGTGGAGGACGGTGAAGCCCTTGTCCATGTCCTGGTTCATGATCATGCCGCGACGGGTGTTGAGGTCGCTCATGCACGGTCCGACATAGTCGTTCGGGGTGATGATGTCGACGTTGTAGATCGGTTCGAGGATCTTCGGACCAGCCTGGCGGAAGGCCTCCTTGAAGGCGTTGCGGCCGGCGATGATGAAGGCGATTTCCTTGGAGTCGACCGGGTGCATCTTACCGTCGTAGACATAGACGCGGATGTCGCGGGCGTAGGAACCGGTGAGCGGGCCTTCCTCCATCTTGGACTTGATACCCTTGAGGATAGCGGGCATGAAGCTCAGGTCGATCGAGCCGCCGACGACGCAGTTGTAGAATTCCAGCTTGCCGCCCCACTCGAGGTCGGTGATATCCTGGCTCTTGAAGTTGAAGACGGTATCCTTGCCGTCGATCTTGAAGTTCTTCGGGGCTTCCTCGCCTTCGACGTAGGGGCACACCAGCAGGTGGACCTCACCGAACTGGCCGGCGCCGCCGGACTGCTTCTTGTGGCGATACTGCGCGGTCGCGATCTTGGTGATGGTCTCGCGGTACGGCACCTTCGGAGCATAGAGCTCGATGTTGAGCTTGAACTCGTTGTTGACTCTCCACTTGACGTAGTTGATGTGCTGCTCGCCCATACCGGAAAGGATGGTCTGGCGGAGCTCCTTGGAGTACTCGACATTGATGGTGGCATCCTGGGCAGCGATCTTGTTGAGGGCGTCGCCGACCTTGGCCTCGTCGTTCTTGTCGACGGCCTTGACGGCGCAGCGGTACTTGGCGTCCGGGAATACCATGTGGGAAATGGCCTCGACACCGCTCTGGGCGAGGGTGACGTCGGTCTTTCCGGCCTTGAGCTTCATCACGCAGCCGATGTCACCGGCAGGGATGGCAGAGACCTTCTCCTTCTTGGCACCTGCGACGGCGTAGATGGCGCTGAGGCGCTCGCCGTTGCCGGTCTCGGGGTTGACGAGGTCGGCACCTTCGTTGAGCGTGCCGCTCATCACCTTGAAGTAGGAGACTTCGCCGAGGTGCTGCTCGACGCTGGTCTTGAAGATAAAGAGGGCGGTAGGGCCTGCAGGCGAGCAGACGAGATCGCCACCGTCCACCGTCTTCTCGACCTTGCCGGCGGGGCTCGGGCACATGTCCACGATGACCTCCATCAGGCGGCGGACACCCATGTCGGCCTTGGCGGCGACACAGAAGACGGGGATGACCTCACCCTTGGCGAGGGCGGCGTTGAGACCTTCGTGGATCTCCTCGGTCGAGAGCTCCATCGTCTCGAAGAACTTCTCCATCAGCTCGTCGGAACCTTCGGCGGCCTTCTCCATCAGCTCAGCGCGGAGCTCTTCGGCCTCGTCGGCGTAAGCGGCGGGGATGTCGAGGGCTTCGTTCTTGGCGTTGTAGAACTTCATCGAAATGACGTCCACAAAGCCTTCCAGGCCGAGACCCGGGTTGACGGGGAACTGGCAGATGACGGCCTTCTTGCCGAACTCCTCGGCGATGGCGGCGCGGACACCGTCCCAGTTGGCCTTGTCGTGGTCGAGCTGGTTGACAGCTATGACCATCGGGACCTTGTACTGGTCAGCGTAGCGGGCGAACAGGGTGGTACCCACCTCGATGCCGGCCGTGCCGTTCATCACCATGATGGCGGACTCGACCACCTTGAAGGCGGAAAGGGCGCCACCGGAGAAGTCGTCGGAACCCGGCGCATCGATGAAGTTGATTTTGCAGCCACCGAACTCGGCATAGAGCGGAGTGGCGTTGATGGACTTCTGGTTGGTCTGTTCGAACTCGGTGTTGTCGGAGACGGTGTTCTTGTCTTCCACGGACCCGCGGCGGTCAATCACTTTACCTTCGTAAAGCATGGCTTCGGAGAGAGTGGTCTTACCGCTGCGGGAAGCTCCAATGAGGACGACGTTGCGGATGTCTTTTGTTGTGTAGGTTTTCATCTGATATGTTTGTTATTAATTACAATTCGTAAGGAAAAGTGCCCTTTAGGGCATAACCCCGCAAAGTTAGCAATAAATTTTGAACTCGGGCACAAAAAGGGGGTGTTTTTGTGTCCGAGTTACGATTTCGACAGGGTTCGGGCACAAAATCGGGGTATTTTTATGGCCGGAACCCTCTCGTTTCACCCCCCCCGCTCCCGACGGCCGCTTTTCGAGGGCCGTCAGGCGCAAAAACCCTACAAAAATGCTCCCGACGGCCGGGGAACGGAGGCCGTCAGGAGCAGGTCGTACAGAAAGGGGGAAATGCCCGAACTATTTCTCCACCGCAGCGGCGAGGCGGGTGGCGAGCTCGAGGAAGGCGAGGGAATCGGGGCGGGAGCCGAGGGCGGCGGGCTCACCGGTATCGCCGCACTCGCGGATCGACTGCACAAGTGGGATCTGCCCGAGCAGCGGGATGCCGAATCGCTCGGCCATCCGGGCGCCGCCACCGTTGCCGAAGAGGTAGTAACGCTCATCGGGATGTGCCTCGGGAGTAAACCAGGCCATGTTTTCAACCAGTCCAAAGACCGGACGCTCAATGTTCTTGTTGCGGAACATGTCGACCCCCTTCTCGACATCGGCAAGGGCCACGTCCTGGGGCGTCGTCACGATGACGGCGCCTTCCATCGGGATCTCCTGAACGAGCGAAATATGGATGTCTCCCGTTCCCGGGGGCATGTCGACGAGGAGAAAGTCCAGCACGCCCCAGCGCACCTGGAGAATCATCTGCTTGAGGGCGCTGCATGCCATCGGGCCGCGCCAGATCAGGGCCTGGCCCGGCTGGGCGAAATAGCCGATGGACATCCACTTGACACCGTATTTCTCGATCGGGAGCATGATGTCTTTATCGTCCTCTTTGATCATCTCGGGCGTCTCGCCCTCCGTGCCGGTCATGATGGGGACGGACGGGCCGTAGACATCGGCGTCCGCGAGGCCCACCCGGTAGCCCTGGCGGGCCAGGGCGATGGCGAGATTCACGGCGACGGTCGATTTCCCGACGCCGCCCTTGCCGGAAGCGATGCCGACAATGTGGCGGACGGTAGCCACCTCGTCGAGAGTAAACTCCGGCGCCTTCTGCTTCGGGGCCGGACTCTTGACGACCGAGAGGACCTCGATCTGAGTCCCGCCGGGCAGCGCCCGGTAGAGAGCTGCCTTCGCCGCACCTTCGAGGTAATTCTTGAGCGGATCAGGACGCTTCGGGAAAGCCAGTGTGACGGTGACGCGGCCAGGCTCGAGCTCAATGTCCTGGACAAGGCCGAGCTCGACGATGCTGCGGTCTTCCTGCCCGGGGTGCGTGACCCCGGTGAGGATGGAGAGAATCTGTTCTTTGGTCATAGGAGCTACTCACTGTCATCTCGACCAAACGAAGTGCGTGGAGAGATCTCTCGACTTCGCTCGAGATGACATTATTCAACAAATACCATCTCGTCAATCAAACGGCTGCAGCCGCCGAGCTTCTCGACGAGGAAAAGCACATAGCGGATATCGACACAGATACAGCGCTGAAGATCAGGCTCGAACATCACATCGGAGCTCATCGACTCCCAGTTGCCGTCGAAAGCGAGACCGATCCAGTTGCCCTCGGCATCGAGCACCGGCGAGCCGGAATTGCCGCCCGTGATGTCGTTGTTCGTGAGGAAGCAGGTATGGACACGTCCGTCTGCGGCATCGGCGTAGCGGCCGAAATCCTTCTTCTCATACAGCGCCTTCAGCTTCTCGGGCACAATGAATTCGGGATTGGTCGGATCTTCCTTCTCCATCACACCGTCCAGCGTCGTATAATAATGGAAATGGGTGGCATCCTTCGGCGAGTAGGAGAGCACATGGCCATAGGTCAGGCGCATCGTCGAATTGGCATCCGGATAGCTCGGCTGCCCGGCCTGCCACTCGAGCAGAGCGGCACCATAGGCCTTCGCAGCCTTGTCCTGATCTTTCTCCGCCGGATCCATCACCTCGTACATCCCCATGGCAAGATTGACGATGGAACCGCGGAGCTTCATGGCCGGATCGTCATCGATGACTCCTGCCTCGGCGGCCGCAACGAGCTTATCCGGCGAGGTGAACGCACTGTTTTCGAAGAGCCAGTCGACATAGGCCGGGATATCCATTGTCCAGAAATCATCGAATCCGCCGCCGAGACCTGCCAGGCCGTCGCTCTTACGGGCGCGTTCCCGATAGAAACCAAGCAGAGCGACCGCCTCTTTCTTGTCGAGCGCCACATCGTAATCACGGAAATAATCCGCCGTCGCAGCGGCAGCCTCTGCCTCCGTCAGTCCGGACCGGCCTCCACGATAATTCCGCATATACATTGTCGCCAGGGTGACCAGCTCGATGCGGAAAGGCGCTTCGGTGATCAGGGTCATCGCCTTGATCTCGGCGTCAGAGGCTGCAACGGCGGCGGCAATACCCCCAATGGCATCGCCATAAGCCTCTTTCCGGCGGGAATCCTTTTCGATCCAGCGGGTCAGCGCGGCCTCTTTCTCCTTTTCGCGGCCGATGATGTCGAGCTTTCCGAAGGCCAGCTCTTCGCCCTGCCATTTCTTCCAGCCGTTCGCGGAGGAAGCATACTTATTGGCATAGCGGAGCTGCACGTCCGGATCAGCGCACATTGCCTCCCACATCAGATCCTGACGGACCGTACGGGCATCGATGCGGATACGATTCACTTCGATCATCTGCTGGAGCTGGGCCGCGGTCTGGAAGCGCTGCGTGCGGCCGGGATAGCCGAGAACCATCGCGTAGTCGCCCTCATGAACGCCCTTGAGGGACACCTTGAGGAAGCGTTCGGCCTGGTAGGGCTTGTTCTCCGGGGCATAGTCGGCCGGCTCGTTGTCAGGACCGGCATACACCCGGAACATGGAGAAATCGCCCGTATGGCGCGGCCACATCCAGTTGTCCGTCTCGCCGCCGAACTTACCCACCGATGCCGGCGGAGCGCCAACGAAACGGATATCCTTATAGGTCTTATAGACAATCAGATAGTAGACATTGTCGTTGTAGAAAGGCATCACCAGCGAATGGCAGTGCGGATTAGCGGCGTCGGCCGCGGCCGTCAGCTTTTTGGTCTCGGCCTTATACTCCTTTCCCTCCAGGCCGGAGAGCTGCCCGGTCACATCCTCCATCGAAATGAGGAAGGTCACGCTGAGGCCGGGGGCCGGAAGCTCCTCGTCGGAACTCATCGCCCAGTAGCCATTCATCAGGTAATTGTGCTCCGGGGTGCTGAGGCCCTGGATATGGCTGTAGCCGCAGTGGTGATTCGTGGCGATCAGCCCCTGGGAAGAGACGATTTCGCCGGTGCAGCCTCCCCCAAAGTGGATGATGGCATCCTTGAGGGAAGAGTGGTTGATGCTGTAGATTTCATCCGGAGTCAGTTTGCAACCCGCTTCCATCAGGGAGCGGCCGTTGATCTGGTCCAACAGGGGAAGGAGCCACATGCCCTCATCCGCAAAAGCGGAAAAGGAGAGGGTGGAGGCAAGAATGAGGGACAGTATCTTTTTCATGCGATTCTATTTTACGAGGTCCATTTCTTTGAGGAGTTTGCCTGCGCCGCCCAGCTTGTCGATGCAGAACAGGACATAGCGGATATCCACGCAGATGCATCTCTGGAGCTCCGGCTCGAACATCACATCGGAGCTCATCGACTCCCAGTTGCCGTCGAAGGCGAGGCCGATCAGGTGACCGTCACCGTCGAGCACCGGCGAGCCGGAGTTGCCGCCCGTGATGTCGTTGTTCGTGAGAAAGCACAGGTGGAGCTTGCCGTCCGCCTTGTCGGCATAGCGCCCGAAGTCTTTTTTGAGAATCAGCTCTTTCAGCTTAGCAGGGACGATAAACTCGGGATTGTCGGGATCTTCCTTCTCGATGATGCCGTCGGAAGTGGTGTAATAATTATATGTCAAGCCATCTTTCGGCGAGTACGGCAGCACCTGTCCGTAGGTCAGGCGCATCGTAAAGTTGGCATCGGGGTAGGACGGCTGCCCGGCCTGCCATTCGAGAAGACCGGCGGTATAAGCCTTGTTGGCGGCCTTGCCGGCTTCCTCTATCGTATGGCTCTCCATATAGAGCCCGTAAACCTGACGATAGATATTGATACCCAGCAAAAGGGCGGGATCGGAGAAGAGGTCGCCGAGGAAGGAGTCACCGGAGAGATGCTCGACCAGTTTTTCGCGAGAAGAGAACATACTGTTATCGAACAGATAGTCCGTATAGGCCTGGAGGTCCATCGTGGCGAAGCTGTCGAACCCGGTCGCGAGCGAATCCAGGGCCGGGAAGAGCTCGGGATTCTGATTCTCGCGGTAGAAGTCCAGCATGGCGGCGGAAATCCGGCGGTCGAGGGCGGGATCGTAGTCCTTATAGGCCTTGTCGCAGGCATTCAGACCCGCCTCGCCGGCCTCGGCAAGATTCCCGCTTCCCTGGAAGGATTCCATGAAGGCATTGGCGAACGGGAAACAGATATCCATCGCCAGCTCGATGTTCCAGAGGGACTCGTAAGCCACTTGGAAGTCGTGGTTGACCTGAGAGGCGGCGACGGTATTCTCGTTGATGTCATGTATGGCGTTGATATACTTTGAGATACGCTCTACATCCTCTGCCACCCAGTCCATGAAGGCAGCCTCCTTGGCCCGCTCGCGGTTGATGATGTCGAGCTTTTTGAAGGAGATCTTCATACCCTGGAAATTCTTGCGGTAGTTGGTCGAAGTGGCATATTTGTCGGCATATTTGAGCTGGATATCGGGATCGGCGCACATCGCCTCCCACATCAGTCCTTCACGGCGGAGACGGGCCGCGATCACGACGTCATGCTGCTCCAGCATATCCTCGAGCTGGACGGCGGTCATATAGCGTTCGGTGCTGCCAGGATAGCCCATGACCATGGCGAAATCGTTTTCCTTGACGCCCCGGAGGCTGACCTTGAGGTGCTTCTGCGGCTTGAGGGGGACATTCTTGACATCATACTCGGCCGGAGCGCCCTTCTTGTCGGCATAGACCCGGAACATCGAGAAATCGCCCGTGTGGCGCGGCCACTCCCAGTTGTCCGTGTCGCCGCCGAACTTGCCGACAGCGGCCGGCGGAGTGCCGACCAGACGGACATCCTTGTACTCGATGTAAGAGATCAGATAGTAGACATTGTCGTTGTAGAAGGACACCAGCTCAACCTGCTCGTAGTCATAATCCGTCTTGTAACTGCCCATAAGGACTTCCATGATGGCGTCCTCATCGGCGTCCGGAACCTCGTCGAGAATCATATTGACATGGTCCGTGACGTCGGTCAGTTTGTGGAGGAACTTGACGGTAAGGCCCGGGCAGGGCAGCTCGTCGGCGTTTTTAACAGCCCAGAAACCATCGCGGAGATAGTTGTGCTCGGGGGTGCTGAGCTCCTGGATCCGGCTGTAGCCACAGTGGTGGTTGGTGATGAGGAGGCCCTTTTTGGAGATAATCTCGCCCGTGCAGCCATTGTCGAACTGGACGATAGCGTCCTTGAGCGAAGAGTGGTTGACACTGTAGATCTGGTCGGCCGAGAGGCGGCAGCCTTCGGCGGCCATGACGTTGATGTTCATTGATTCCAGCAGCGGCAGCAGCCACATGCCTTCGTCCGCCGAGGCCGGAAAGGCGACGGCTGCGGCAACAATCAGGGAAGTCAGTAGTTTTTTCATACGCGTATAATTATTTATTGTCAATCGAAAAGGGTGGGCTCCAGCTGCTTGACGTGGAACGAGCGGCGGTGCCACGGGGTCGGCCCGAAGGCGCGGAGGGCGGCGATATGGTCCGGGGTCGGGTAGCCCATGTTGCGGTCCCAGCCGTATTCGGGGTATTTCCCGGCAAGCTCCCGCATCTTCTCGTCACGCCAGGTCTTGGCGAGCACGGAAGCGGCCGCAATGGAGGCAAAGGTCGCATCGCCTTTTACCACCATCGTATAATGCGCCTTCGTATAACGGCCGAACGGGCGGAAACGGTTGCCGTCGATGAGGAGATAATCCGGCGCCGGGTCAAGCCGGAGCACCGCGCGCTGCATCCCGGTCACCGAGGCCCAGAGGATGTTCAGCGCATCGATCTCCGCCGGCTGAATAGCCTCAACGGCCCAGGAGACGGCTTCCGCCTCGATGATGGGCCGAAGCGTATCCCGCTGATGCTCCGTAAGCTGTTTGGAGTCATTGAGCAGCGGATGATGGAAATCGGGCGGCAGGATCACGGCGGCGGCATACACGGGACCGGCGAGAGGGCCCCGCCCTGCCTCGTCGCACCCCGCCTCCAGCCTGCCGGCTTCGAGGAACGGCCGTAAATGCGGTTCTGCGCCCATTACTTCTCTCCCAGTTTATCCTGCAACATCTTAATCATCTGACGCTGATACTCGATCGTTTCCTGCTGGGAACGAATCAGCTCGGCCTGCAGGGCGATTTCCCGCTCGCGGGCCTCCAGCAGCGCCGTACGCTCGGCAGCGCCGGTCCCGTAACCCATCGTCCTTTCGCCCAGGGTGTGCCCTTCGCCGAAAAAGAGCTCGTCTTCCGGCACGTCAAAAAGACGGGCGAGCTTTTCGGCACTTTCGTTAAAAAGACGCGTCTCGCCGCGCTCGAGCTTGGAATAGGCAATCCGGGAAATGCCGAGCTGGTCGGCGACATCCTGCTGGGTCAGCTTCCGCTGGCGGCGGAGCTTGACGGCGTTTTCCTGAAAGGTCTTGTTGTCCATAGGCACACACGCTGGTTTCAATTACAAATATAAGGAGTGTTTTTCGATTGTGCAAATAAAAACAAGACAAAAAGCTAAATAAAAGTTTACATTTTACTTGTTTTTCCGAAAAACAATCCGCACCTTTGCAAAAAATTAGTTTACATATGAAAACAGACTCAATACTTTCCGCCTACAATCAGTTCTGCCGCCTGCTCTCGGAAGAGCGCCTCTACATTGACCCGGCCTTCTCCTTTTCCGCCGCCTGCCGATGGATCGGCGTCTCCCCCGCTTCCCTCAACCGCCTGCTGGAAGCCGAACTCGGCTATTCGGGCGATGCCCTGATCGCCCATTTCCGCTCCCAGCTCTCCGCCCGCCTCCGCGACACCTACGGCCTCTCCCTCGCCGACCTTCCGGATGAATAGATATCGAAATTATGTGCTATACTCAGCGGCAAAGCCAATCCCACTTTTGAACAAGCCAAGGTAATTGCATCTCGATTGAACATATCCCCAGCAATTGTCCTTTCGTAAATCAAACAACGTCTCATCCGATACGCAGAATGACAGCCGATTGGGGCTGTCATTCTGCGGAGAGGACGAGATTCGAACTCGTGGTACACGGATAGCGTACGGCAGTTTAGCAAACTGCTGGTTTCAGCCACTCACCCACCTCTCCTGAGGTTTCTGTCTGAAACTCCGCGAAAGCGCGGACTGCAAAGGTACGAATAAAAAACGAAACTCCAACTTTTTTTATTCTTTTACCTCCAGGATTTCACCATTGTCGGCGGCGACCACCTCTTTCCAGTGATCCGTATAGCCCGGCCAGTCGATCTTGTCGGGAACGCCCTTGGAGTATTCGCTGTGGAGGAAGCTGCCGTCCGGGGCCTGCGGCTTGACGTTGCCGTCCATAAACTTGACGAGGAGTTCCTCCTCCAGCTTCACCCAGGCGCCAAACTGCCGCTGGGCCGTCTCGACGGAATATTTGGTCAGATATCTCCGCACGCCGGCAAAGGGGTCTCCGGAGACCATGACGTCGCGCTTTTTGGCCTTCTCCAGTTTCTTCTGGATCTTGACAACCTGGACGTTATACATCGTGACAGCCGTACTGTCGGCCTCACGGATGGCGCGGAACATCTGCTCGTTTTCAAAAGCGTCGATCCGGGCGCGCACGTGCGGTGCCATCTGGTTGTACATCTTGTAGCAGGCATTCGAAACACGGTTGTTGATCCAGAAAGAGGCTTTCGCGCTGTAGTGCAGAAGATCGCCATTACCCTCCGCAAAGCATTCGGGGACCTTCTCGGAGCAGGTGTAGATCGGCGTCAGGTAAGAGGTTGCCGCATCGTCGGTGCCGAACCACAGGATGCCGCCGATTTCGTCGGGATAGTAGCTGCGGGACTGGCCGACGAACCAGAATCCCGTCTGCTGCGTGGCGATGGCCCGCTCGTTGAGGTACATCTTGCCGTCGACGGCATACTCCATCGGACGCCAGCGGTAGGGCAGGGCATTGCCGCCAGCACCGATATCCTGGGTCATATCCATCGGCGTGCCTTCATAGTGGTCGCGCATGGTGTCGGCCACCTGCTTGACACTGACCTTCGTTTTCGGGAAAATATACAGCGGCAGGTCGCCGTCGAGGTCATATCCCATCGCGTAGTCGAGAAAATCAGCGGCATCGCGGGTCAGCATCCGGCCGTCTTCGGGATAGGTGAACCAGCCTCCGGAAAGGATGTTGAAGGCGCTCCATACCCGGGCATCGCAGCCGCGGACAGTGCCGAAATCGGCGGGACCGTAGGCCTTCTTGAAGCTGAACTCCTCATCCTCGCCGTTGAAATAGCCTTTCCTGCGGGCGAAACTGATGACGTCCGGGGCATAAAGGCAGTTCTCGGGGTCATTGAGCGGGAAGCGGCCGATGCGGGCCTGGTTGGCATGGGCCGAGATGCTGCCGTCGGGAAGACGGACGGCCACCCAGACGGCGCCCTTGTAGATGTTGATCCCGTTCCGGACGTTCATTCCCTTGCCGATCATTTCGAGAATCCAGACTTCGTCCTTGTCTGCGATGGAGAAGGTTTCGCCCTCCGATGCATAACCATAGCGCTCGACCAGGCTCGTCATTACCCGGATAGCCTCCCGGGCCGTTGTCGCCCGCTCCAGAGCGATATAGATCAGCGACCCATAGTCGATGCCGCCTTTCTTGTCTTCCAGCTCCGGGCGGCCGCCCCAGGTCGTCTCGCCGATGATGAGCTGATGCTCGTTCATGTTGCCGATGCGTTTGTAGGTATGGCCGACCTGCTCGATTTCGCCCAGGTAGCGGTGGCTGTCCCAGTCGTAGACCTTTCGCACCGAACCGGCGCTCCACGACCCGGCGGGACTGAAATACAGTTCGCCGAAGAGCCAATGGGAATCCGCCGCATACGAGACCATGCAGGAACCGTCGCGGCTGGCGCCTTTGGTGACGAGGATGTTGGTGCAGGCAAACGACTCCGTGGCGGCCCCTGTAGCAAGGACGGCGGCGGAGAGAAGGGCCAAAAAGTTGCGCTTTATCATAGAATTATGTACTTTTGTCCGATTGAAATGACAAAGATAGCATTTTTCCATGAATAAGATTCGTTTCGTCCTGTTCGTCGCTTTGACGCTGCTTTCCCTTCCGGCCCTGGCCCAGAATCAGCCCATGACCCCGGAAGAAGAGGCCAAGCAGCTGCGTGAGGGAATTGACCGTGAGATAGACCGGCTGACACTGCTTCTCGACCTCGAAGACTGGCAGGTGTTTTATGTCGATTCTACGCTGACCAATAATTATCAGGAACTGATCGCCGGCCGCGATGCCCTGGTGAAAGCCAAGGTCAGCAACGCCGACCTCTACTTCCTCAACGCCGACAAATGGAACGAAGCCACTTATGAGCAGTTCCGCCGCATCTTTACGGACGAGCAGTGGGAGAAGTACCTTCGCAGCGGCGCCCGCAAGGATAAAAAGGCCCGCGACAAACGTGCAGCCAAGATGGCGGAGGCCACAGCCGCGAACAAAAACAAAAAATAATTGCTAACTTTGCCTTCCGCAAAAAGGTATACCGTCTATGAAAGAAGCCATCGAACAGATTCTCGCCGAGCTGGAAGCCCTGAAATGCTCCTCCGAAAAGGAAGTGGAGGACGCCCGTATCCGTTTCCTCGGAAAGAAAGGTTCCGTCACCCGTCTATTTGAAGAGTTCCGCACCGTCGCTCCGGAAATGAAGCGCGAGTTCGGCCAGAAACTCAACCAGCTGAAGAAACAGGCTGCCGAACGCATTGAGGCCCTCAAGGAGAGCATCGGTCCCGCAGCCTCATCCGGCAGTGCGGCCGAGGATCTCACGATGCCCGCTGATCCGATGGAGCTCGGCTCCCGGCACCCGGTCTCGATTGTCCGCCAGGAGATTGTCGACATCTTCCGAAAAGTGGGCTACGATGTCGCCGAGGGACCCGAGGTCGAGGACGACTATCATGTGTTCGAGGCGCTTAACTTCCCGCCGGACCATCCGGCCCGCGACATGCAGGATACCTTCTTCGTCTCAGCCGGACATCCCAATCCGCTGTTGCTCAGGACCCATACTTCTTCCGTCCAGGTCCGCATGATGGAGACGCTTCCCCTGCCGATCCGCGTGATCTGCCCCGGGCGCGTTTTCCGCAACGAAGCCATCTCCGCCCGCGCCCACTGCATTTTCCACCAGGTAGAGGGCCTCTATATCGACAAGGGCGTGACCTTTGCCGACCTCAAGCAGGCCATCCTGATGTTCGCCCGTGAAATGTTCGGGCCGGAGACGCAGATTCGCATGCGCCCGTCCTACTTCCCCTTCACGGAGCCGTCCTCCGAGGTGGACGTCAGCTGTAACATCTGCCACGGCAAGGGATGCAACATCTGCAAGGGAACCGGATGGCTCGAGATCATGGGCTGCGGTATGGTAGACCCGAACGTGCTGAAAGCCAGCGGTATCGACCCGAATGTCTACAGCGGCTTCGCATTCGGCATGGGCGTCGAGCGTATCGCCATGCTCAAGTGGCAGGTCAACGACCTCCGCCACTATTTCGAGAACGACATGCGTTTCCTCGGCGAGTTCGCCACCGCCCCGGAAGTGTAGGCTGCAGGGGGCGTCCTATTCAATTTTTTCCAGTGTAGTGAGGCCGTTGCGGGTGCCGATGACGTAACTCATGTCGGATTCGCCGCGCACGAGCCTGTCCAGACACATTTCGCGTCCAAGTTGCATCCGGACGCAGGTGAAGGTGTCTCCCTCGCTGAGTTTTGAATTATGAGTTTCGATGGCCTCGAAACGATGATTACCCAGATACCTGATTACGCAGAGCCGGTTGGGGCGCCAGCCGATGCGCACTTTGGCGCCCACACGCAGGGAATCCACATCGATACAATTACCGTCGAAGAGTTTTGACTCTACATTCGCGTCATCGTCCAGCTGCCGGCTGAAAGCTTCCCAGTCTGAATAGCCCACATAGCGGCAGAGGACGTTCAGTGAATGGATGGCCACCGTCGAATAGCCGGCTTTGTAGCGCCACACGCGCTGAAGGGTCGTTTCCGACAGGTATTCCTTCAACGATTCTTCGATATCATAGGACAGCGATGAAAAGTGGCGGGGCGCACGCATCGGGCAGCCGAACTTCTGTTCGACAGCCCTGCGAAGTGCGGAAATCTCCGGCGTATTGATATCGACCCTCATTTTGTCGCAAAGTTAATAAGTATTATCTTTGTAATCAAAGCCTAATTATGCCTTTTTATGTGCGCAGACACTTCGGAATCTAATCTCTTCCCTTCTGATTCCAGCTGGGAGCAGAATGCGGGGTACGGCGGCTTTCAGCTTCTTCACGAAGGTGTTTACGCCAACGTATACCGCGCAAGCAAAGCGGGCAAGTATTTCCTGCTGAAGGCACCCCGCTCCGGAGATTCTGCCTGTCTGAATATGCTGAAGCGGGAGTATGAAGTCTCTGTGGGGCTGGACCATCCGAATATCATATCGGCCTTCACTTTCGAGACGGTTCCGGGGATCGGCCCCTGTCTGGTTATGCAGTATGTGGACGGGGAAGACATGGCCACCTTTCTCAGGCAAAAACCCGGGGCGCGAGTCCGGAAGAAAGTATTGTTGCAGCTGCTTTCCGCGGTGGGTTATCTCCATAAGAGAAACATCCTCCATAATGACCTGAAACCGGAGAATATCCTCATCTCCCGGCAGGTGAACAACCTAAAACTCATCGACTTCGGCCTGAGCGACGACGACGCCCACTATTTGGCGAAGACACCGGGGTGCACACCCGCTTTTGCTTCTCCGGAACTTCTCTCCGGCGGCGCACTGGATGCCCGGAGCGACATCTATTCCATCGGAAAGATAATCCGGCTGCTTTTCCCGGTAAGGTATGCCTGCATTGCCGCCAGGTGCACCCGGAAGCGACCGGGCCTGAGATACAAGAGCGTGGAGAGCATCCTGTGGAGCATGGGTTGGAGGAGAGTTGTAAACTGGACGCTGCCCTTCTTGATAGTCCTTGGTGCCGCCGGGTATTGTCTGTTACCCGACATCTTGCGGCGGAATGAGTACGATACCGCTGTCGGAGAAGCCGAACGCGCCTTTCGGGAGACCTGCGCGGCCGAAGGGTTGCCCCCTGAAGACATCCCGTACATGAGCCGGGACGCATATCTCTCGGCCGGGCACGACAAGACTGCCAGGAAGGATTCCCTGAACCGGATTATGCAGGCGGAAATCGGCGAGCGAATCGTCCAAAAGGAGGGATTGGAAAAGCTGGATTCCCTTTTCGAAGCATATAAGGAGGTCGTGCGAAAGCAACCCTTCCAAGCCTTCGGCAAGGCGAAGGTCACCGATTTCGCCATAGCGTACAACCACATTCGTGACGACTACCGCAACCGCCTGAAAAGGGAGGATGACAAGAAGTCGTTTTATACCGCTTGCGAAAACAGGTACCCCGGTTACGCATCCGCTCTTTACAAGATAGCCGATACCCTCCCGGGCTACGAGAATCTCTCCTATGAGGAGATGAATTTCTATACCAAACTAATTTCGAAGCACGAGCCGTACCGCCCCTATAAAGGGGAATAAACAAGGCATAAAAAGGCACAGTTTTTTTCTTTCCCGCCCCTTATCTTTGCAGGCAAACAAAGATAAAGGCTTAAAACTATGTCTCCAAAAACCATTATTAACGGGCCCTGAAACAAAATAAGATAGGCCGGCCGCGCAAAGATGAAAAAAAACGCTATCTTTGTGGAGGCAGTTCGTTCTGCATACATAAAAGCGTTTAGCTTTATCCGTTCCTAACTGAATCTGGACAATTCACAAAGAGACGACGGATAATGTCTGAATGTTTCGTCGGCTATAATCCGGACGCTGTCCGAACTATAGTAGCGCGGGCATTCGACCTATCTTATTTTGTTTCTTCTGGCAGTCCAGAGCCGAGTTAGGACAATAAGACTAAGTCGGCTCGCGCTTTTTGTTGTGTATTATGGTCTCCGTCAGGGCCGGATGGGGAGGTTGAGGTAATAATGAGAAAAGAAATCCGCACGCTTGAACTTATTACGTTCGCAAAAGCTTTTAAATGGTTGAAACGGGAATCGACACAAGAAAACCCTGCTTATATTCCACAATATGGAGGGTGTAGCCAATTACCGTTTAAGGCTTGGGTATTTGCTGATAGTATTCTTCTTGCCAGTAACGAAAATGCAAAAACGCAAGTAAGATACATTTTGACTAAAGAGAAATGGGATGCTTTCTGTGATTATGTCGGTAAGAATCCCCATATGCTGATGGGAGAACTGGCAAAGAACTATCGATCATTTGAATGTACCAATCGTTTATTCTGGCCATCTATCATTTCCATTAGCAAGGCTGTTCTTTCATCTGACCAGGGAATCAACTGTTAAACTTGTCCTAAATATTGTAAAACTTTAAAACATACTGTTATGACTAATAGACTAATTCTAATCGCATTGGCATCCTTTGCCGTCGTGTCCTGTGGTACGGCAAATAAGGCGCAAGAAGCAAATCAGCAACAGTACCCCAATTATGGTGGGTATTATCCCCAGGGACAACCCGGGAATTATCAACAGGCACAAATGGGTATTCAACAGAATCAGGTGCAACCTGGCTATAACCAACAGTATCAGACTCAGTTGGGTCCGGATGCGGCCGGTTACGTGGAAATTAAGAAATCTCCGATAGAGGAGTTGTCTCTTGCTGTCGGAACAGGAGAAATCAGGGCGTATGGTCAGGCTGAATCCGGGAATGAACAACTTGCCTTGAATGCAGCCCGTGCTCAAGCGACAGCTTCGTTGCAAGAGAAGATAGAAGTGTATGTTAGAGCGGGTTTGGACCGGTATGTTCAGGAAACTGGCGTCAATGGAGAGTATTCTCTGGATGAAATGACCAGAAACCAAATAATTACTGCGGTTAAGGGAATTGTAAACGGGGCGACCATCCTTGATAGCAGAAAGATGTATAACCCGACTACAAGAAGATACAAATACGAAGTGTGCGTCAAGTATGACCGTGCCGGCATTCTCAGCACTATGCAACAGCAAAGCTCAAGAATTCGCGCAAACGAACAGCAGTTTGAAGCTGATATGCAGCACGCATGGGATGCTCTCGATGCACAGAACAATGGTACTCCCATTGTTCCGCCGCAGGAGACTCTTTAAAACGAAACTTGTTTTAAGAAGACTAATGAGCTCTTAACCAATGGAACTACATAAGGGTATACGATGAAGAAAACACACACAGTAACAGGCCTTTGTCTGATATGTCTTCTTCTCTGCCAGATTAATTCGTTCGCGCAGGACCGGTCTGAGAGAATCAAGCCTAAATGGGTCACCCAGACTCTTCCTGAAAGTAAATCTGGGTCATATATATTTGTCCGCGGTCTCGGAGAAGGTGCCACGCTTCAGGGCGCAAAACAACAGGCGTTCATATCGATGTCACAGATGCTTGAGATTGAACGAGGTCTGACAGTCAATACAAGTGTCCAAGTTCGGGAGCAGTTATCTCAGACCCAGACGACTACAGATACAGAGTATCAGCAGGAGATTGTTCTGGATGTTACAGAGAAAGGACGTCAGCTTAAAATCGTATGCCGCGAGATAGACGAGTACTGGGAACTGGCTGACGGGAAGTACTTGGTTAATGTGTTATATACTGTTTCGGACAGGAATGCCCGTGGCGGAAGTTATGATGACAAGATTACCGTCACAGCAAAATATGGAGCTGCTGCGGGGCTCCTGTCCATCGTACCTGGCGTGGGGCAATTTTACAAAGGGAGCATTGCAAAGGGTAGCTTAATCTTAGGCGGTGAAATACTTGCTGCCGGAGGGATTATCCTTTGCGAGAACACCAGAGCCGCTTATATAAAAAAAATGAAAGAGCAGCCGAAACATGCCTCTGAATACAACTCTTTAGCCAATCGGTGGGAAATAGGACGAAACATCAGTATAGGAGTTGCTGCTGCCATCTATATTACCAATCTCATTGATGCCTTTGCAACTATCGGAGCAAAGCATATTGTTGTTCAGCAAGGTCGGGCAACTCTTTCTGCTGCACCCTATGTTGATTCTCGAAGCGCAGGCGTAGGCTTTGCACTGAAATTCTAATTATATCGAAAATGAAGAAGACTTTGAAACAGATAATAATCCTCCTTTCAGGGATCGTGATCACATCGTGTGCCATGGATATAGTCGACTTGACGGGAGGTATCCAAGGCACGGTCAAAGATTATGAAAGTGGTCAGTTTGTTGAAAACTGCCGGGTCGCACTATCTCCTGGTGGCAAGTCCACTACGACCGATGCCAATGGGGTATTTGTTTTTGAAGATCTGGAAGCTGAGACTTACACGTTATCATTCAGTAAATCGGGATATGTTGACGAAACGCAGGAGGTCTCGGTCGTTACCGGACAGATTACTCGAATGAACGTGCTAATGAGACTTCCTTCGGCCAGTAAAGGTGCGATATCCGGCACGATTAAGGATTATGCCAGCGGCCAACTGATATCCAACTGCAATATTTCAATCACGCCGGGCGGAATGTCAAAGACTTCTTCATTATCGGGGACATATGAATTCTCGAATCTTGATCCGGCAGAGTATTCCCTTACCTTCTCCAAGGCAGGCTACGATGATGCCAATTCGACAGTAAGCGTTACCGCAGGGAAAACCACGACTGTAGATGTTCTCCTCAAAGCGAAGTCTTCCTTTGCCATTTCGGAGAGTAACTATGACTTCGGCGATTTGGAAACAATAAAGACGTTTTATTTTTTCAATAATAGTGATGAGAGTTGCTCTTTTACAATCTCTAATGTCCCGGAGTGGCTTACTTTCAGTAAAATGAGCGGAACTGTTACAGCTTCCGGAAACGAAGCCGTAACAGCAACAGTCGACAGAGATAAGGTGACGGAGGGAGAATATAGCCAAAATGTTACCATCTCATTCTCGGGCAAGACGTCAGGTTCCGTCAGTTTGTTTGTCAAGATGAAGAAAGTTGTCTTGTCTGCACCAACGGTTTCTATTGCAGGGTCTGCAGAGAATATCCAGCAGACGAGTTTTGATATCCGCGGAAATATTACAGCTACCGGAGGAGCGCAAATAACTGGTTATGGTCATTGTTGGAATACCACGGGCGAGCCGACGATTAATGATAACAAGACCGATCTAGGAGCAACAAGTGCGATATGTTCCTTTAAGAGTTCTGTAGAACATTTGAGTACCTATACTACGTACTATGTTCGTGCATATGCGAAGAATTCGCAAGGCATTTCATATAGCGAACAGATTGCCGTTACGACTCAAGATGTCTCAAGTGACAAATGGGATGGGAATATTGCATCCTCTTTTGCTAGTGGCAGTGGATCTTTTGCCGATCCTTATATCATTAAAACCGGAGGACAACTTTTACTCGCGAAGGACTATAATGACAAGTACTTCGAACTGGGAGGGAATATTGATTTGGACAATAGAAACTGGCTTCCGTATAGTTTTAAGGGCAGTATAGATGGAAAAGGTTATTCAATTATTAACCTTTGCATCAATCGTTCTGATGATTATCAAGGATTGTTCTCCAAGTGTTCTGGGACAATTTCAAATCTTACGATAAGGCAGGTCACAATCAAGGCCGCTACTAGTTGTTATATTGGCGCCTTCTCCGGTTCGGGAGGTGTTTTCAATAACTGCAAAGTTGTTTTAAAGGACGGGGCGTCTATCCTCGGTAAGAACTATGTGGGAGGAATCTCTGGCTCGGGGGCAGGCACATATTCAAATTGTTTTGTCGAATCGATCGCTTCCAGCTCAGTAATAAAAGGGGAATTTGGTATTGGGGGTATTATTGGGGATCCATCAAGTGATGTTTCGATCAGCGATTGCCATGTTAGCGCCTCGATATCTGGAGAGAGCGCAGTAGGGGGCTTGGTTGGGGCAGCGGCCTTTACTAAAGTGTATTCCTGTTCCTTCACAGGAGAAATAGTTGGGAAGGACTGTATTGGAGGCTTAATCGGAAAAGGGCCGTGTTCAATTTATGGAAGTAAAGTTTATGCCAAAATTATTTCTTCCGGGAAATACATTGGCGGAATCCTCGGAAATCTTTCTTCTGCGGTCGGTGGTCAGTATGCATATATATATGGGTGCTATTCCGATGGCAGCATTTCTGCTAACGGAACTTCTGGAGGGATTATCGGGTTTTCATCTGCGTGGACAGGGGAAACTTATCTATGCTATTCTACGATGACTTCTGATTCTAGTTCTTTCTATGGTCTATGTGAAAAATTTAGTGGAAAGGATTGTGCGACTGTTTTCCCTCGAGCAATTGATGGACAAGGGCAGAATGTTCAAGCATCTTGTACCGATATTACCACTTTCCTCCGAGAAGCATATTCTGAGTACGCTAATTACTGGAACTTCAATAACACCTGGAATTGGGAAGGCACTATTGGAAGCAGTCAGGTAACCGTTAATTGCCCCAAACTGGCCTGGGAAAAATAATCACGACTCTGGAACAAAGCCCATATCAAACGGGTATGGAAGGTGCGCCAGATGGGGTATTTCGCACCCCCGCCAGGTGCAGTTTCCCCGGGAAAACGCGCTTAACGGGATGAAAACAACCCCCGTTAGGTGCGGTCCTTATGGGGGAATCTTTCCATCAACGCAAAAAGGCAACCTTTGGTTCAGCCTCTTTCTTTTATCTGTTCCGGAGGACAATCTGGTCTCCGGCGACGTCGACCTTGATGCGGGAGTCTTTGCGCACGGTGCCGTCGAGGATGGATTTCGCGAGCAGGTTCACCAGCTCGCGCTGCATCACCCGCTTGACGGGACGGGCACCGTAGACGGGGTCATAGCCCTTCTCGGTCATGTAGTCCTCAAAGGCGGGGGTGAAGTCGATTTCGACATTGTTCTCCTCCAGCTTCTTGCGAAGCTCAGCCATCTGGATGTGGAGGATTTCGCGGATATCGGCCTTGGAGAGCGGATCGAACATGATCACTTCGTCGATACGGTTGAGGAATTCGGGACGGACGGATTGTTTCAGCACGTCCAGCACCCGGCCCTTGCACTCTTCCAGCATCGCACGGCGGCGGGACAGCGCCTCCATATCGATGCCCGTCACCTCCGGCAGGCGCTCCATATAACCCTGGATGATGTCTGAACCGACATTGGAGGTCATCACCAGAATCGTATTCTTGAAGTCCACCGTCCGGCCCTTGTTGTCGGTCAGACGGCCGTCGTCCAGCACCTGCAGCAGCACGTTGAACACGTCCGGATGGGCTTTTTCGATCTCATCCAGCAGAACCACTGAATACGGTTTCCGCCGCACGGCCTCGGTCAGCTGGCCGCCTTCGTCGTAACCGACATAGCCCGGAGGCGCACCTACAAGCCGGCTCACCGTATGGCGCTCCTGGTACTCAGACATATCGATACGCGTCATCATGTTCTCATCGTTGAACAGGAACTCGGCGAGCGCCTTGGCCAGCTCGGTCTTGCCGACACCGGTCGTACCCATGAACAGGAAGGAACCGATCGGCCGCTTTTCATTGCTCAGGCCGGCCCGGCTGCGGCGGACCGCATCGGCGACGGCACGGATGGCCTCATCCTGGCCGACGACCCGTTTATGGAGTTCCGATTCCATGCGGACGAGCTTCTCCTTCTCGCTTTCGAGCATCCGCCTGACGGGGATGCCGGTCCATTTGGCAACCACCTCGGCGATGTCTTCCGGCGACACGGATTCGTTGATGATCGGATCCTTGATGGCCGCCTGCTTTGCCGTCAGCTCGTCGATGCGCTTCTGCGCCTGGGCCATCTTGCCGTAGCGCAGCTCTGCGACGCGGCCGTAATCGCCCGCCCGCTCGGCCCGCTCCGCCTCGATCTTGTCGTTCTCAATCTCCTGGCGGGCTGCCTGGAGGCCGGAAAGAATGCCTTTTTCCTCCTCCCAGCGCTTCATCAGCTGCTCCCTTTCGGCCTGGAACTGCTTCAGGTCGGACTCGATCTTTTCGAGCTTGAGCGAAACGCCCTCGCGCTTGATGGCCTCCTTCTCGATCTCGAGCTGGCGGATCCGGCTGTTGAGGTCGTCGATGGGCTCCGGCACGGAATTCATCTCCAGACGGAGCTTCGAGGCCGCCTCGTCGACGAGGTCGATGGCCTTGTCGGGCAGAAATCTGTTCGAAATGTAGCGGTGCGACAGGTTGACGGCCGCAATCAGCGCGTCGTCTTCGATGCGCACCTTGTGGTGGTTCTCATATTTCTCCTTGAGGCCACGGAGGATGCTGATCGACTCGGCCGGGGACGGCTCGTCGACGGTAACGATCTGGAACCGGCGCTCGAGGGCCTTGTCGGATTCGAAGTACTTCTGGTATTCGTCGAGGGTTGTCGAGCCGATGGTCCGGAGTTCGCCACGGGCGAGGGCCGGTTTGAGGATGTTGGAGGCATCCATGGCGCCGGAGGAACGGCCTGCGCCCACGAGAGTATGGATTTCGTCGATGAACAGGATGATTTCGCCTTCGCTGTCGACGACTTCCTTGACCACGCCCTTGAGCCGCTCTTCGAATTCGCCCTGATACTTGGCGCCCGCAATCAGCGAGCCCATATCCAGGGAATAGATGGTCTTGGACTTGAGGTTCTCCGGGACATTGCCGTCCACGATCTTTCGGGCGATGCCTTCGGAAATGGCGGTTTTGCCGACACCGGGCTCGCCGACCAGGATCGGATTGTTCTTGGTGCGGCGCGACAGGATCTGGAGCACGCGGCGGATCTCGTCGTCGCGACCGATGACAGGATCGAGCTTGCCTTTGGCGGCCAGATCGTTGAGGTTGATGGCGAAGCGGCTGAGGAACTCGGGCTGCTTCTGATTATTGGTATTTGCATTCATATTCAATATATCTCCTTTTTATCCCTTCCCTGGACAGAATGCAGAAAGAGCCGTCTGCCCCGGGGGACAAACGGCTATGGTCAAATAATATTCCAATGGAGGAAGGCTGACAATTTGTCAGCCCTCAACCGGGAGACCTCAGGGCCTGAACTTCCTAGCGGAGGAAGTTGGTGATGATCGATGCGACGAAGATAAATCCGACGAGGATCCAGGTCAGGCGCTCCAGGCCGGAAGCGGTCTGGCGGACACCGAAGGTCTGGTTCGCTGCGACGAAATTGCTGGCAAGACCCTCACCCTTGCCGCTCTGGAGCAGCACGACGGCGGTCAGCAGAATGCTTGCGAGCACGATCAGGACAATGAAAAGTGTGAACATCGTATGCTATTTTTTAACTTAACTTTGAAATTTGGGCTGCAAAGTAAGCACTTTTTTCCGGATATGCCAAAATTAGTTTATTATAAATGCGTTTTGCCTGGTCAAAATAGCCTTGTTCGGCATAAATGACAGCCATGGTTTCAGTGCAGAAGACATCTTCGAGGGCGACGACGGTCCGGGCAGCCTCCGCATCCGGCTGGACCTTCTCGCTACGGGATGGCTGCGGAGAAAAGACGCCCGCCGCCTCCTTGTTGTCGTCGTATTCGGCCTGGGTGAAATAATCCCCGCCGACCACCCGGACCTTCTTCGTTTCCTGCTGCACATGGCGGAGCATCTCCTCGATATCCTTGTCCGAGCAGTCCGTCTTCCGGGCGCTCCGGAGAAGGTCCGCCAGGAGGTGGCGCGAACCGATATAGAGGGCCTCTTCGGCATACTGGCGCTCGCCCCAGGCCTCTCCGCCGGAACGCAACATGCGGCGGCAGAGCTCCTTGCGGGCACCGCCGTACCAGGGGTAGATGTGGACGACGCCGGCAAGCTCGTCGATGGTCAGTTTTCGAAGGTCGATATAGTCCATGGGGCACTACCAGTTGGCGACGGAGGCATTGAAGATATCCTCGCAGAGTTTTTCGATAATTTCCTCACAGAGACTGCTTTCCACCGAGTCCAGCGACATCGCCGAATCGAAGTCGGCATAGGCGGAGAAGCTCTTTTCGAAGTCGTCTTCGGGGTATTTGCGGTTGGTAAAGGAAATCTTGACCGTGACGGTCAGGCGGTTCTGGGCGGCGACTTCCGCGCTCGTGACGGCCTGGGCCTTGACATCATAGCCGGTCACTTCGCCGGTAAGCTCGAGATCTCCGTCCATGTCGACCTGCTCGAGGCGGGTGCCTTTGCGGAATTTGTCCTTCATCGCTTCGGTGAGGTCGTTGCTCAGGGATGGATTCACCCGCAGGGCCGTGTACTCGAAGTAATTGATGGTCACGCTTTTGACATCTTCCTGGATGGAAGTGCCGGTAAAGGAATACTGGACGTAGTTGCACGAAGGGGCAAGCAGCAGGGACGCCGCCAGCAGCACGAGTATGCGAAGGAAGGCTTTCATCTGACGGTGGATTTTTTATTGTCGCTGCGGAATACGTCGGGGAGCTTCCGGTAAAGGGTACGTTCGGAGATGCCGAGCTCGGCGGCGGCCAGCTTGCGGTTCCCGCCGTGCTTTTCCAGGGCGCGGGCGATCATGTCGGCGTTGATTTTCTTGAGGGAAAGCTCCTCGGGGGCCGGTTCTGCGGCAGGAGCATCTTCCGCAGGAAGCGGATCGGCCGGGGCCGGGAGGGCCGGGGGCATAGAATGGGAAGCATTGCCGCCCGTACCGCCGTATACCACCTGTTTCAGGGCGTCCACCTCCTCTTTGAGGAACATCAGGGCGTGGACAATCTTCTGGATATCCTCCGGATTCCCGGCTCCGGCGGCGGGAGCGGCCTCCTCCATCGGGACGGGCAGGTTGACCGTGTCGGTGGGCATATAGCGGGCGAGCGTCTCGGCATTGAGTTCGATGCGCCCGGACAGCGGCGTGATCTTTTGCGACTCCAGCGAGGTGACGCTCTGGGTGAAACCCTGGAGCTGGCGGATATTGCCGGGCCAGGCATAGGAGCGGAGCATCGCGATGGCGTCGTGGGTCAGGCTGATCTTGCACATGCCGTACTTCTCGGAGAAATCGGCTGAGAACTTCCTGAACAGCAAGTAGATATCATCCTTGCGCTCACGCAGGGCCGGGACCCGGATCTGGGCGGCGCAAATACGATAATAGAGGTCCTCGCGGAACTTGCCGCGGCTGACGGCATAACCCAGGTTGACGTTGGTCGCCACGATGACGCGGACGTCGGTGTGTTCCACTTTCGTGGAGCCGACTTTCATATATTCGCCGCTCTGGAGCACCCGCAGCAGCAGGGCCTGCGACTGGAGGGGCAGCTCGCCGATCTCGTCGAGGAAAATGGTGCCGCCGTTGGCCTCTTCAAAATAACCGGAACGGTTGTCGATGGCGCCGGTAAAGGAGCCCTTGACATGGCCGAAGAGCTCGGAATTGATGGTGCCTTCCGGGATGCCGCCACAGTTGACCGGGATGAATTTCCCGCCCCGGCGGCGGCTGTACTGATGGATGATCTTGGAGATATTCTCCTTGCCGACACCGCTCTCGCCGGTGACCAGGACCGTCAGGTCGGTCTGCGCGAAACGAACGGCCGTCTCGAGGGCGAGATTCAGGGCCGGATCGTTCCCGACGATGTCGAATTTATTCTTCAGCTGCTGTAACTCTTGTGCATCCATAACGAGGGCAAAGTTACAAATAAAATAAGAAAAAAATGATTCCTTCTGTTTTTTTGGCTATATTTGCAAACTGCACACGCAAAGCGTGCCGCCTTCAGAATCAAACAATATTACGATATGAGAAAAAGCATCCAATTCTTTGCCGCCGCAGTCCTCGGACTCGCCGCTGCCGCCTGCGCCTCTCCCGAAAAGATGGCGAAAATGGCCGAGAACGTCACCGTTACCTGCAACCCGCCCGTACTGGAAGCTGTAGCCGGAAAGGTCGAGGCCACCGTTTCCGTCACTTATCCGAAGGACTACTTCAACCCGAAGGCCATCCTCGAGGTGACGCCCGTTATCGTCTACGACGGCGGTGAGGCCAAGCTCCCGGCCCTGTACTATCAGGGAGAGAAGGTGAAGGACAACTATAAAGTCGTCTCCTCCGACGGCCAGACCGTCACCGAAACGCTCAGTTTCGACTACGAAGAAGGTATGGAGAACTGCTATCTGGAGCTCCGTGCCGTCGCCCGCGCCAAGAAGAAATTCGTCACCCTCCCTACCCGCAAGGTAGCCGTCGGCTGCAACACGACCTACATGCTGGTCGAGCAGGACGGCAATGCCCCGCTCAAGGACGACGGATATCAGGAAGTCGTCGCCATTTCTTCCGAAGGCCAGATCCTGTATCTGGTCAACAGCTCGGAGGTCCGCAGCGGCCAGCTCCGCTCCCAGTCCATCAAGGACTTCCAGGCAGCGCTCGACCAGATCTCCGCTGACGAGCGGACCCGCCTCGTCGGTACCGAAATCGTCGCCTACGCTTCCCCGGAAGGCGCAGAGGACCTCAACAACAACCTCTCCAACAAGCGCTCCCAGTCGGCCAATCAGGTCTGGGGCCAGATCGTGAAGGGTCATGAGGCCACCGATCCCGAGGTCAAGAGCGTCGGCGAAGACTGGGAAGGCTTCCAGAAGCTCGTCTCCGAGTCCAATATCGAGGACAAGGACCTTATCCTCCGCGTCCTGTCGATGTATAGCGATCCTGCCGTCCGCGAAAGCGAGATCCGCAACATGTCCGAGGTTTTCACCGAGCTCAAGGGTGAGGTGCTTCCCGAGCTGCGCCGCGCCCGCCTGATCGTCAACAGCGAGTATCAGAACTACACCGCCGAGGAGCTCCTCGAGCTGGCCGAGAAGGATATCGCCGCCCTCGACGAGCCGGCCCTCCTTCGTGCCGCCCGCCTGCAGAAGGATACCGACAAGAAGATTTCCCTCTACGAGAGAGCCGTCAGCAAGTTCGACAGCGACGCCGCCCGTTTCAACCTGGCGACCGTTTATGCAGGGAAGGGTGACTACGCCCGCGCCGAATCCATCCTCCGCAATCTCGACAAGGATGCCGACGTCAACAACCTCCTCGGTGTCATCGAGATGCGTCGCGGTAACAACGATGCCGCCATCCGCTACTTCAACGCCGCCGGTTCCGATGCCGCACAGGCCAATCTCGGCGCCCTCGATATCCTCCAGGGCGACTATGACATGGCTGTCAAGCATCTGTCCGCCGTCTCCGACAAGGGCTTCAACCTGGCCCTGGCTTATCTGCTGACCGACCAGCTCGACAAGGCTTCCGCCGCCATCAAGTGCAAATGCCCGAAGAGCAACTACCTCCGCGCCATCATCGCCGCCCGCCAGGGTGACGCCGCCAAGGTCAAGGAATACCTCGAGCTTGCCAGCCGCAGCGATTTCTTCCGCGAGCGCGCCGCAAAGGACATCGAGTTCGCCGACTACCGTTAGCAGATAACGGATATCTCCGACCGGCCAACTGTCATTCCGAGCATAGCGAAGGAATCTCTGCTTGGCCGGTTTTGATTTCTCATGAAACGGGTTCTCATCATCACCTATTACTGGCCGCCGTCGGGCGGATCAGGGGTACAGCGCTGGGTCAAATTTGCCAAGTATCTCCCCTCGGAGGGCTGGCAGCCGGTGGTGTATGCCCCGGAAAACCCTTCATACCAGCAGCTGGATGAGACTCTTGCCGCCGATATCCCGCCCGAGGCGGAGATCCTGCGCCGCCGGATCCGCGAGCCCTATGCCGCCTACCGGCGCCTGATGGGCCGCGGCGCCTCGACGGATCTGAAGACGCTGACCGCGCCTTCTTCTTGTCATTCCGACCAAGGCCTAAGGCCGCGTGGAGAAATCTCTTCTCCCGTCACCCCTATCTCCTCCGGCCGCAAGAGCTGGAAGCAGCGCCTGTCGCTCTGGATCCGGGGGAATCTCTTTGTCCCCGACCCGCGTGTCGGCTGGGTGCGCCCGAGTGTGCGATTCCTGAAAAAGTATCTCCGGGACCATCCCGTCGACGTCATCGTGACGACCGGGCCGCCGCATTCGATGCATCTGATCGGTCAGCGGCTGCATAAGGCCCTCGGGACGCCCTGGGTGGCCGATTTCCGGGATCCGTGGACAAAGATGTACTACCTAAAGCATCTCGGGATGACCCGGCGCACCTGGCGGAAGATCGAGGCGATGGAACAGGCTGTGCTTGACGAGTGCTCGACAGTCCTCGCTGTCACACCCGCCGTCCAGGCGGATTTCCGCGCCCGCACCTCGACTCCCGTCGCCATGATTACCAACGGCTTCGACGAAAGCGATTTCGCCGCAGTGCTTCCGGCCTCCAAGCCGGAGGTAGAGGGCTCCGGGGAACTCCGTTCGCTCCGCTCACTCCGGCCCCTCCCAACGTCTGCCGCGTCATCGCTCTGCGATAACTTGCATCCGTCGGGCCCCTCCCCCTGCCCCTGTCCGGGGGTGGACAGGCCCCCGGAGCCCTCTACCTCCTCCTCTCCGGCCTCCAGCTCCCCCACCACACCCTTTACCATCACCCACACAGGGCTGTTTGCAGCGGACGGGAATCCGTTGACGCTGTGGAAGGTGCTGGGAGAGATGGCCGCGGAGGACGCGGACTTCCGGGCGGCACTCCGGCTGCGGCTGTGCGGAAAAGTGGACCGGGAGGTGTATGAGGCCATCGCCGCGGCGGGACTGTCCGGTGCCATCGAGGACCTGGGGTATGTGGACCATGCCACCGCCGTCCGGGAGCAGTGCAGCGCCACCGTGCTCCTGCTGCCGCTTCGGAATGACCCCGACTACAAGCCCATCCTGCCGGGCAAACTCTTTGAATATCTGGCTTCCCGCCGGCCCATCCTCGGTATCGGCCAGGAGGACGGCGCGATGGCGCAGGTGCTCCGCGAAACCGGCGCCGGAACGATGTGCGACTGGAACAATGAAGCCGGCATCCGCGCGGCCCTTTCCGACGCATGGGAGCAGTTCCGCCGCGGAGATTCCACGGACAAGCCGTGGAATGACGATTTACAGCCGCAGGCGCCGGTCAAGCCGTGGAATGACGCCGCGGTGGCGCGGTATTCCCGCCGGAGCCTGACCCGCGAACTGGCCCGGCTGCTGGAGGACTGCGCCAGTGGCGACGCGTTGACAGCCAGAGGGCCCTGGAAGGCCGATTCTGTGTCAACGCGCAGCCAAAAACCGCCAAAAACGTAAAAAACCGCGACGCGTTGACAGCCAGAGGGCCCTGGAAGGCCGATTTTGTGTCAACGCGCAATGACCACCATCACGATGAACAAGCAATTAAAGAAAACCCTTCTCATCGGCCTCGGTGCCATCGTGTTTTTCCTCGGACTGTCCTACGCCTTCGTGCCGGACGTGCTGGACGGGAAGATCGTGAACCAGGGCGACATCCAGCATTATATCGGGATGTCGCACGAGATGAGCCGATGGAACGCAGAACACCCCGACGACCCGACCTACTGGACCGGATCCATGTTCTCCGGCATGCCGACGGCGCCGATTACCGTCGTTGGCGGCGGCGATACGACCAAGCCGCTCTACGATGCGCTTCTTTTGGGATACAGGCCGGCGACTTATCTTTTCGTGGCGCTGCTCGGCGGATTTCTGCTGATGCTCGCGCTGGGGGTGGACTGGCTGCTCGCAATCGGCGGCGCGGTCGCCATCGGATTCTGCTCCTACCATTTCCAGATTATTGAGGCGGGGCACAACACGAAGATGCAGGCCATCGCATTCATGCCGTGGGTGCTGGCGGGGCTGATATGGACGTATAAGGTGGCGCTGGGAGACCCCACGATCAAGTCGTGGGGTGACGAGAATCCAGCCAGAGGCAGTGAATCGTCATGCCACGGTTTGACCAGCGCCTGCGGCAGTAAATCGTCATGCCAAGGCATAACCGTGGCATCCTGGTGGGCACGGACCGTGCTCGCGGCATCGCTCTTTGGCCTGGCGCTGAGTTTTGAGATCAAGGCCAACCACGTGCAGATTACCTACTATCTGGCGCTGATGATTGCCCTGTACGCCCTCATGATGGTCGCGTGGGTCCTGTGGAAGCACCGGGACCGGCTGAAGGAATTCCTGATTGCTTCGGGGCTGCTCCTCGTACTGGGAGTGCTGGGCATCGGCACCAATGCCAACAAGCTCCTCCCGATCAATGATTATCAGCCCGTTTCCATTCGCGGCGGATCGGAGCTCACGGCTTCGGAAGACGGTCAGAAGGCGCAGAACGGCGGGCTGAATCTCAACTATATGACCACCTATTCATATGGCTGGAACGAACTGCCGAACCTCATGATCCCGAACTGGAACGGTGGTGGCTGCGGGGCCAGGACCTCTCTGAAGGGATCCAGGACCGCCCAGGCATTTGCCGCACGAAGCGAAGCGAAACTGAGGCAGGAACAGGTCGAGGTGCAACAGGAACTGGCCTCCCTTTCCGCCCAGAGACAGGAGTATCTCAATTACTTCTATCAGCAGGAGGTGCTTGACGGAAAAGAGCCGGAAGAAGCGGAACGGGTAGCCGGGCAGCAGCTCCGGCAGTACGAATCAGATCTGAAAAAGTACGATTCCATGATTCGCAGCGAGCTTCAGCAGAACCTCGAGGAAGCTGAAAAGACAGCTTCCCAGCTGATGTACTGGGGGCCTCAACCGCCGACCAAGGGACCGCTGTATGTAGGCTGCATCTCGATTTTCCTCTTCGTTCTCGGTCTGTGCCTGTATAAAGGAAAGGAGAAATGGTGGCTCCTCGCCGTCACGGTTATGGCAGCCCTTCTGGCCATCGGCTACAACTCCGACGGGACCCCCTACTACGGCATCCAGAAGTGGGCGGCCAATACGCTGCCGATGTACTCCAAGTTCCGCGACGTCAAGACGATCCTGGTCCTGCTGCATGTCGCCCTGCCGATGCTGGGCTTCCTGGCGCTGGACCGTATTCTCAAAAAAGGATATGATCGGAAGCGCTTCCTCCGCGGACTGGGCATTGCCTCCGGCGCCTGCGGCCTGTTCCTTCTGATTGCCGCCACCGTGAGACGCAGTTTCTCCGGTCCCATTGACGCGCAATACCAACTGGAAAAAGATCTGGTGGATGCCCTGGCGGCCGACCGGAGCGCCCTGCTTTCGGGCGATCTTCGGATCTGCCTCGTGCTGATTCTCGCCGTGGCCGCCATCCTGCTGGTGTTCTATCTGGCTCCCGAGCGGAAAGAGATGTGGCTCAGCCGCAACCGCCGCCCGGTCGCCGCAGGAGCCATCGGTGTCCTGATTCTCGCGAATCTTTTCACGGTGGGTCACCGCTACCTCAACGAGGATCATTTCATCACGCCGGGGGATTTCGAAAAGGTCTATCAGGAGAGGCCGGTCGACCGGGCCATCCACGAACTCGATCCCGGGAAGACCGCCCGCGTGCTGGATCTGACCGAGTTCGCCTCCGCGATCCCGTCCTATCACCACCGCTGCATCGGCGGTTATTCTCCGGCCAAACTCCAGCGCTACGAGGACCTGCTCCAGCGTTATGTCTACAATGGGAATGATCCGACGGTGATGGATGCCCTCAACGCGAAATATATCATCCACAGCGCCTCAGCCGACGGGCTGGAAATCAACGACGGAGCCTTCGGGCCGGCCTGGTTTGTAGACAGGACCCTGCAGACGGAAACGCCCGACCAGGAACTGGAGGCAATCGCTTATACCAATCTCTGGAACACGGCCATCCTGGGTCCGGACTTCCGCGGCGCCGCGCCCGACAGATTGCCGGGAGACGAGACGGACGAGGTTGAGCTGCTTTCCTACGCCCCGAACCAGATGCATTACCGCTATCATGCGGCCTCCGAGCGCATTCTGGTTTTCAGCGAGATTTATCATAAAGACTGGAAAGCGACCCTCGACGGACAGCCGTTGGAGCTGTTCCGGACCGACTGGGTGCTTCGCGGCGCCGTCGTTCCAGCCGGAGAGCATGAAATCATCATGCGCTTCGACCCGAAGGTGTATGCAAGGGGACGGGGCATTTCGCTCGGAAGCTCCCTGGCGCTGCTGCTGATACTTCTTCTTTCCGCCGGCGGAAGCCTCTGGCTCTGCCGGAAGCGTTAATCCTCTTCCTCCGGCCAGCCGGGGGCATGGACGGGCAGTTCGGCACCGTCCGGCGTCACGATGACGGCTCCGACATCGCTCTGGGCCATATGGCCGATGATGTCGAAAGTCGGGAATTCGCGGCGGAATTTCTCCATACTCAGGATCGGAACCACAAACAACAGCTGGCAGTCATCCCCGCCGCTGAGCGCCGCCGACACCGGATCGATGTCCAGTTCCTTCCCGAGGGCGAAACTGTTGCCCTCGAAAGGAATCTTCTCGCCATAGACCTTGGCGCCGAGCCCGCTGTCGCGAACCAGCCGCTTGAGGGCATCCGCGAGGCCGCCACGGGTCAGGAAATAGCCATAGGAGGGATAGATTTCCGCCTGTTCGAAACGGTCTACCAGGCCCTCCGGGAGCTCAGGCTTGAGGTAAGCCCCGACGAGCATCCTGTAGCGCTCTAGATCCGCAGGCTGCCGGCCGCTCTTTTCAAATTCCCGGCTGCCGCGCTCTAGCAGCTGCATCCCCAGATAGGCGGCCCCAAGGCGGCCGGAGACGCAGAGAAGGTCCTTCGAGCGGGCGGCCATGCGGCGATGCACCGTCAGGGCGGTCGTCTCTCCGCTCGCGGAAATACTGATCTGCAAACCATTCCGGGACGGCACCAGATCGAGATCGACTGCCTCAAAGCCCTGTTCCCTTGCGCCTTCCGAGAGGCCCTTCCACAGCTCGCGAAGATCCTCGAAATTAAAGCGGGCGGACACGCCGAAAACGACGCTGAGCACCTTCGGCCGCGCCAGGCTGGCGAGCAGTTCGCCCGTCACCAGCAGCACGGACTTGTAGCCGAGATGCCGGAGCGGGAAATAGACCAGATTGAAATCCAGCCCTTCCGAAAGAAGGCGGGAAACGGTCGTGACGGAAGCACCGCCCTGGCCGGAGGTAAAGCTGCCGCCCCGGACGGGCGAATAGGCGGATTCTGCATATAATTGCCGCAGGGCATCGATTTTTCCGATATCGGCGAGACTGACTGTTGCCATACTGTGGGAGACAGGGTATGATCCTCCTGTCTGCTGCACAAAGTTAGGACATATTTTTCTGATTCGGAAATCAGGCAGCCATTATTGTTTTTGCGCGCGCAAAGTCTTATCTTTGTTCTTTCTGACATATCAGAACCATGCTTCCGCATTATTTGTCCATACACGATATTATTCCGCAAGCTGTCATCTGGCTCCGGGGGGCCATGCATGAGCTCAATTCCAACCATATTGTACTGATGCTCTGTACATTGGTTGCCATTGCCATCGTTGTTGCATATCTTCTGTATCTGTCACGGATGAAGACCAAGGGCGTCAAGCCTTTGCTCCTGCCGGCCATCTCTATCTGGTCGCTCGGAACGGTGCATTTCATGTTCGGGACCTACGCAGAGGGACACACCAACCTGTTTGCGCTCTTTGTCGAAAGCGCCTCGGACGCGTTGGATATGTTCATTGCAACGAATCAGGTCTGGAACATGCAGGGCGGATACCTTCCCCCCTATGGAGAGCTGGTCGATCCAAAGGAGATTTCCCTGTATATCCTGATATTTGCCACCCTTTTCACGCTGGCCATCATGACCAGCATCTTTTTCGTCATTCGTCTGGTTGTCCGCCGTCTGTCCAGACGCCGCTGGCTCAACCGCCATGCCGACGAGGCAGGAAAGGGGGGCACCTCCATCTTCTTTGGGATCGAGCCCGAAGCCTTGAAGATGGCTGCAGCCGCCAAGGAAAAGGCCCTCGTCATCTGCTACGTCGAACGCGAGTCTTCGTTGTTCAATTTGCGGCTCGGCCTGATGCACCTGATGGATTTTATCCAGATACGCCGGCGGCCCTGGAATCAGAATCTGCTGCCCGAGGGGAGTAACGGGACCGTCCTCCATGCCAACGCCCCCCTTGCACAGACCGATCTGGACGGGGATCCGCTCGAAGAGATGGGCCTGCATGGCCTGGAAAAATGGCTCGCCTGCCCGGCCAACAAGGTATACCTGCTCAGCGAAGACATAGAAGAGAATCTGCGCGGCGCTCGCGTCCTGCGTACACTGGGCACCAAAGCGAGCGTATTTGCCCGGGTTCCCCGGGAAGGCCACTTCAATCATCTGGAAATGTCCCTGCCCGCTAATTACTGCTTTATCGACGAAGCCACCCTGTCGCTTCAGGAGGTTATCTCCCGACCGGAACTGCAGCCGGTTCGCACGGTCAAGATTGCCGAAAAGAATGGCCAGAGGCTCGGCAAGGTAGAATCCCCCCTCAACGCTCTCATCGTCGGGTTCGGCGATATCGGAGAGCGCATGCTCGCGTTCCTGTATACCTTCGGCGCATTTGTGGGCCCGGACCGGAAAAGAAGTCCGTTCCGCTGCACCGTCTTCGATCCCGCGTCCGGAGAAAAAGAAGGCATTTTCTGGCAACGACATCCCGGCATCGACCCCGCTTCTTCCGGTATCAAGTTCAGAACGGCCAGTCCCGGATCGGTCGAATTCCTCGAATGGCTGCGCAAAGAAGCCGACAACCTGAATTATGTCATTGTCGCGGCCGGCTCCAACAGCGACAATATCTCCGTTTCGGTCGATATCCTCGAATACGTCCGCCGTTTCCGCAAGCAGGATCTGGACCATTTCATCCTCCTGTACCACAATAGCGGAGACAGCCAGGAAGCCCTTGAGACAGATCGTTTTTATCAAAAGAATTACGGTCAGTGGATGCATTCCTTCGGCTGCGTCGACAAGCTTTGGCGGGAAGAGAATATCGCCGAGAAACAAAAAGAGATGGCGGTCCGCACCTTTCATCGCAATTATGTCCTTGCCAGCGGCAGCACTGACGCCATCGACCCCTGGGACCAGCTTCTGGAAGCTCGTAGAACGGGTGACCTTCCCGCCATCAAGTCATCACGGCGGAAGATTCAGCAGAATTACGACAATTTCTTCCACATGATCACCAAACGCGAGCTGTGCCGTGGCCCCGTACTCGACAATCCGGCCGTAGCGAACGGGATTCCGGCCATTTTCAGCGGCAAATTCTGTGAGTTCGAAGAGAAAGTTCCTCCGCGAAGCGCTGAAATTCTGGAGAATCTGGCCATCACCGAACACCTGCGCTGGCAGGCCACCCTGGAAATAATGGGATACACCTGGGGAGAGACAACGGATGATGAGTTGATGACACACAACTGCATCTGTAGTTATGACTCTCTTTCAAAACAGATCCAGCACTATGACTGGCTGGTGGTCAAGAGTGCTTTACTCTTTGGTAAAGACTGACTTATTTGCTTAATTTGTGAATAATTACTAACTTGAACGCTTATTCGCGAAACCAATGAAGTACGACGTATTCATCAGCTACTCCCGTAAGGATACGGCAGTTGTGGATAAGATATATCAAACCCTGACCGCCGACGGCCTGACCTGCTTTATCGACAGGACCGGTATCGACGGCGGTGCCGATTTCCCGATCGTCATCACACAGGGCATCCTGGATTCGCGCTTGCTGCTGTTTATCGCCAGCAAGAATTCTTACGACTCGGACTTCACCAAGAAAGAGCTTACTTTTGCCGTCACGAACAAAGGCAGCAGTTTCATTTTTCCGCTGATTATCGACGGGACGCCGCTCCCCAAGAGCCTCGAATTCCTCCTAAGCGATATCAATTGGCGCAGTCTTTCCAGTTCCTACAGCATTGAGAAAGAACTGTTGGCCGAAGTACGCAAGCGTCTGGCCAATCCAAGGGCCGGACAGACGCTGGAAATGCGCCGGAGCCGGAACCGTAACCTCTCCCTGATCGTCATAGCCCTTCTGACCGTCTTGAGCGTGGGTGGTATTCTGTATTTTCAGACCAAGCGCACCGAAGCCGTCCAGAGCCAGCAGGCAGCCCGGCTGGCGGCGGATGAGAGCAGTGTCATGGAAGCCGGCGAACGCTTTATCCAGCTGCTGACAGATGCGCGGGACAGCCTGAGCCATGCCAACCAGCTATGGAATCAAGGCGACCCCAAAGCCACGTTTGAGGCTGAGCTTTCCCTGCTGGAAGCATCCGACAGCCTGATAGGCTCCGCAGAAAAACTGCGCAACACCTATATCGCCAAACGCGCCATCTACAAGAGTTACTTCCCGGACGACCCTCTCTTCGAATCGCGGAAATCTGCAGAATCGGCCCGTTCCTCGCGTTTCACGTTCTGGAAAGAAAGAGCTTTAACCATCTACAACGAGTCTTACCAGAAAGATCCCGACCTGTTCCGCGCCTTCCTGGGGGATATCCTGGATATGGCAACCCTCCTGAAAGCGGACCCGCAGCTCGATGAAATTAAAACGATAATCCAAAGTCAATAACACTATGATAAAAAGGATTCTTCTTATCCTGATGACCACCTTGATGCTGGCCGCTCCGATGGCAAGCGCCCAGGGGGATCCTTTTACGACTGGATACGAAAAGGCCAAGGCATCTTTCTACGCCGGCAAGTACGACGATGCCATGAAACAGCTCGACATCATCCGGCCCGTCGCCTTGTCAGCCAAGCAGAATGATGATCTGAACCGTCTGTACCGGGACTGTCAGCTCAAAAAGGCGGAAGGCACAAAAAAGGCCGAGGTGCTCATTCTCACAAGTACCCAGATTGGCGTCCAGGCACAAGGAGGAGACTACAGCGTGTCCTTCGAGGTGATGAATCCATCCAAAAAGAAATCCGCCGTGACCGCCAGCGCCGCCACTGAATCTTCTTCGTGGATCTATGGAGTTAGCGTAGACGAGGACGCTTCTCTGATCACCTTCAAGATCCATCCCAACGACATCTCCACCCAGCGCATCGGTCAGATTATTATCAAAAAGGGAGAGCTTCGCGAGTATCTGACCGTTTCGCAGATGCCAAAGCCGATCGTCTACAAGACAGTTGTTTTCTCAACTACGCCCAAACAGGCCATCATCCATGTTAACGGCACCCAGCTCGAGTTTAATAATCTGTCGGGAGAGTATCTGGCCGGTTCGGACCTGATTATCAACGTGGAGAAAAGCGGCTACGACAGCATCAACCAGATCGTTCACATCAACGATACCGAGCTTGAGCAAACCACTGTCAGCATTCCGTTCACGCTGGTGCCTCGATTCGGTATGGTCCGATTTGAAATCAAACCGGAAGAAGGTTTTGAATTCGATCCCGACACGCCCGAATACAAGAACTATACGCTCCGTCTCAATTCGGAGGAAATCAAACTCGATCCCGACTCGATCAAATCCTTCGACGACTACGAGAAGGAAATGAAATTCTACAAGGCCTACGAAGATGCCGAGAACAATGTCTGGATTCCCGTCGATTTCGATGGAGAAATCCGTTACAAGATTACCGCTCCCGGCTATTTTGACTTTGCATCCACCGTATCCGTCGAAAAGGGTGAGAAAAAGGTGATACCCGTGACGCTCCAGGCCCGCACCGGTCTCCTTTCCGTGCTGGATGAGAAACGCGCAGACGGAGCTTCTGTCTTTCTGGACGGGAAGTGTATCGGCAATATCCCGGTAGTCAATTACAGGGTTGCCGAGGGCGAGCATGTCATCCGTTTTGAAAAGGAAGGACATAGCCCCATTCAGGAGATCATCCCTATTTCCATAGCTAACGACGAGTATAAAGAAGTATACGCTTCCATGCGTCGCGTCGCCGAATACAGCTTCCAGACGACCCCCGCCTATGATGCTCTGTTTATTGACGGCGAATTGCAGGGGAGCCGGGTCGGCAACAAGTTCCAACTGGCCGAAAAGCCGGATAACGCGCCCTATTCCATCGTTCTCGTCAAAAAAGGATATCTTCCCTACAGCGGCACCCTTACGCTGACGGAGGAGGATTTCGGTCCGGAAGGCCGCACATTTACCCACGAGTTCTCGCAGCTGTATTCTCTCGAGTTCAAGGGTGATGAGCCGGGTCTTCGCCTGGATGTCACAGCCAAAGACGGGACCCTGTTACTTTCGGGCATTGATTTGCCTTCCACTATTGAGCTTCCCCTCAGTAAGGCACCGTACAATGTCAAGCTTTGGCGTTCCTATGCCGATCCCTCCTTCCCCCAGAAGGTTATCTGGAAAGAGGCATACCGGGGCCGCATGAAGTTTGACTCGGAGAGTAAGTCCAAACATTCCGTGATCACCAACAGTCGCACAGACCTTCGCATCCTGACTCTCAACATGAGCCTGTCGGCCAAGCAATTCCCGATAGGAGTCGATCCGAACAGCTTTACCGTTGCTCCGCGCGGCGATGTCGGTTTCATTAATTTCAAGATTCTGCCGGGGTGGACGACCTCCATTCTGAAGGCCGGCATCTTCTCTTCCGGCGGCAACCCGCTGGCGAAAAGGCCCGTTTCCGTCCCTCAAGACATTGCCAAGAAAGAAGCTGACGCCACGTTCGATGCGATCGGCATCCTGCCGGCTTTCTCCGCCATGTTCCTCAACGACGAATTCCGTATCGGCGGCCGCATCACGGACTATGCCAATGTATGCCTGATGGGCACCTATACCTGGTATCCCGACCTTGTCAAGAAGATTGCAAAGTTCAATCACTTCTCCGGACACGAGATTTTCATTGGAGTGGAAGCATCCACCCGGCTGCCGATAGCTTCTGTCAGCTTCCGGGCCGGCTGGCTGACTTATGGCAAACCCATTGCCAACATCTACAACGAGAATATCAACGTTAATGACAAAGATGCGCCGGGATACTGGGCACAGCCTCTCGATATTCCGAACATGATTGTCGTATCACTGGGCATCTCCCTGGGAACGCATTCCGTCAAGGGAAATAATATTCTCACGCTCTTCCGTTTGCTGTAGAATGAAGAAAAAGATTATACTTGCAGCATCCGTCGCTCTGCTTTTCTGCCTTTCCGCCTTCGCACAGAAGGACGGGACACTGACGGTCATTTCCTATAACATCCGCTACGGTGATGCCAAGGATGGGACCAATGCATGGTCCTACCGTTATCCGGCATCGCAGATGATGATCATGGACCAGTTGCCGGATATTTTCGGGCTGCAGGAAGCCTTGCTCTATCAGGTCGAGTATCTCAAAGATTATTGCAAGGGATACAAGGCTGTCGGTGTCGGTCGCGAGGATGGAAAGAAAGAAGGCGAATGCATGGCCATCTTCTATCGCAAGAAGTCTGTTAAGCTGGTGAAATGGGGCACCTTCTGGCTGTCAGAAACCCCGGAAGAGCCGTCGATGGGCTGGGATGCCAGGTGTAAGCGGACCGCAACCTGGGCGCTGATGAAATCGAAAAAGACCGGACAGAAGTTCTACTATGTCAACACCCATCTCGACCACATCGGCTGGGAAGCCCGGGAGAAGGGCCTTCAGCTGATTGTCGACCGCATCGCCGAAATGGATCCGAAGGGCCGGTATCCCATGGTCATCACGGGCGACTTCAACATGACCCCCGAGCGGCCGGAGTTCGCCCCGCTGCTGAAAACCATGAAGGATGCCCGCGAAACGGCCTTCAAGACCGACCACCTCGCCACCTTCAATGCCTGGGGCAAGGATGACACCTCCATCATCGATTATATCTTCTACCGGGGCTTTTCCTCCTGCATCGAATACGAAACTGTGCGGAAAAGTTATTTCGATCGGAATTTCATATCCGACCACTACCCCATCAAGGCCGTGCTGATGTTCTAGTTCATCGCCCGAGGATGTGCTGATCGGCACCTGCCGCCACATGAGCTTGACAAATCTATTTTGGGAAGGTCCTTTCCATTTGCACAATCGATGGATTCTTTCTAATTATGTACATTATAATGTACTTGTGTTATGGTGGTAATCAGTTCCGCGGAACTCCGCAACAATATGAAGAAGTATCTGGATTTAGCCCGCTCTGAGGCCGTTTTTGTGCAAACGCGCAAGGAACTACAAATAGTCCGTAGAATCATACCCAGCCAACTGAGCCAGGCAGGAGAGGAGTAGGCCTGCGTCTGCGTCTTTGAGAAGAACTTTCTTGTCGCGGTCCAGCAGGTACATCGACGGAATGGCGCGGACGTGGTAAAGAAGGTCGTCGCGAATCTGGAACTTGTGGTCATATCCGTTGATCCAGGCGCGGGGATAGTCGGCCGACCGCGCTTTCCAGGCATCCACTTCCCGGTCGATAAAAATATCCACGACCTTCAGGCGGCCCGATGTAATGAGAGCCGTCACGTCCGAATCCGCCTCCATATCACGCACAAGATCCTTGCAGGCGCCGCAGTCCGGGTTACCGAATATCAGAAGAAGGTATTCAGCATCAATGCTGTATAGCGTCCGCACCCTCCCCCGGATGTCCGTAAAAGGGAAGTCGGCCGCCGGCGTCCCCATCCGGTTCAGCGCACACATCCTGGCCTGGAAGCCATAGCTCATCCTCTGCTCCTCGGGCAGGAGATCTCCTTCGGCAAGTTTCTCCACGAAGGGGAGATAGAAATCCTCGCAGCGGACCGGGGAATTCGGGTCATAGAGATAATGGGACATCCATTCGACGAAAGCCTCCGCGACCGGGACATTCCGGGATGCGGCAAGCAGGTCGTAAAGGCGGGATGTCGAGGCAGCAGCCGTTTCGGGCGATACGCTCCAGAGCAGGGTAGCATAAGAACCGAAAGCCTGCTCCAGCTCCTTTCGCCCGACCCCGCCGACATGGAGACTGTCCGTCCGGAAACGGCTGACATCACGGAAATAGTTGTCCCAGAAATGCTCGACGGCATAGAAAGTCGCCTCCATGGGACTGTTTCCCGCCATCATCGCGGGCTGTTCCACCCGGGGGAACGAACGGGTCGGAAGGAGCTTTCGTGCAAGGTCGGAAGCATCCGCCTGCGATGACGGATTCCCCCGGCCGCAGGAGGCGACCGCGAGGAAAACCGTCAGCAGGATAATGCGGAAGAAACGGATCATTTATTCGACTTTATGACCGCACTCGCCGCAGAACTTGGCGTCCGGATCGAGCGGAGCACCGCAATTGGAACAGAAGCGGGGCGCGGCCGGGGCCGTAGATTCCTTCGCTTCGCCCGGAACGACAGTCGCAGCGGCAGCGGCGGCAGCAGCGGCTTTTTCTGCGGCAGCCTTCTCAGCGGCCGCTTTCTTTGCCGCCAGGGCGGCTTCTGCGGCGGCCTTGCGTTCAGCAGCAGCTTTTTCTGCAGCGGCCTTGCGCTCAGCAGCAGCCTTTTCGGCAGCGGCTTTTTTCTCAGCAAGGGCAGCTTCTGCGGCGGCTTTGCGCTCGGCGGCAAGTTTTTCTGCAGCCGCTTTCTTCTCGGCCATGGCAGCCTCTGCAGCAGCCTTCTTTTCTGCCATAGCGGCCCCGGCAGCAGCCTTACGCTGCTCTTCCTGGGCTTTCTTCTCTGCAAGAGCCTTTTCCGCAGCGGCCTTCTTTTCAGCCATCGCAGCTTCTGCCGCAGCCTTCTTCTGGGCCATAGCCGCCTCTGCTGCGGCCTTGCGCTCGGCGGCAGCTTTTTCTGCGGCCGCTTTCTTCTCGGCCATAGCGGCCTGTCTCTCAGCCAGAGCTGCCTCGGCAGCGGCTTTCCTTTCAGCCTTGGCGGCCTCTTTGGCTGCTTTCTTTTCGGGGTTCTTTCTGAAAATCAGAACCAGCAGGAGAATCAGAATAAGCAGTCCCAGCAAAGCGCCGCCGCCATAAAGGACGACATCCATCATCTTGAAATCCTTGCCAAAGAAGGTGAAGAGGACCTTGTCTTCCTCATCGTCATCCTTGCCGGCTGATTTCTTTTCGGGAGAGGATGCTTTTGCCTTCTTTTTCGGTTCCGGAATCACGACCGGCTCTTCCTCTTCCTCGACAGGCTCGCCAAGGGCGTCTGCTTCGGTCGAATCCAGCTCAGGGAAGCCGTCCATCATGTCGATCGAATCCACCACTGCCAGCGGTTCCTCCTCGATGACAGGCTCCAGGCCCTCCATGGGCTCGACAGGCTCAATCACTGGCTCGGGCTCCAGGGCGGGCAGTTCGTCCGCAGGTTCCGTCGTTTCGACAGGGGGCTGTACGGCAGGCTGGGTGGTAGTTACCACTTCCTGTACCGGCTCATTCGGCACCCACTCATAGACATAGACGGCCTTTATTCCGAAGCCCTCGTACACAATAGAAAAGTTCGTTCCGGAAGAAGGGACTCTTAGTGAAGTGGAACCGCTTCTGGTACCGGCTTTGCTCAGACTGACGACAACAGGAACGGAGGTGTTCTGGCCGGCCTTGCCATTGACAAGGGCCGCTCCGGCGCTGCCGGCTGGGTTACCCGTCGCCCGCCCGCGTGTTTCGAGCTTGAGGGTGATCGAGACATTGATCGCATCGCCCTTGGCGTAGGCTTTGGCCGGGACGGTAAAGGTGGCCTTCCGTCCATAATTGATGGTCATGTCACCATTTTTCTGGTCAGAAGTGAACACGCCGGCGTTGAAGGTTTTCTCCCGGCTGGTCCCGTAAGTGTTGACACTCGTTTGCTGCCATTTCCCGCCCTGGGCCATCAAGAGGGCAGAAGCGAGGAAAAGACCTGTTAAGAGAGTTGCTAGTTTTTTCATAGGGTTATCGTGTTTTCAGATTATTCCTGGACCTGTCCGCCGCAGTGGGGGCAGAAACGGGCATTGGGATTCTTGAGCGCCTTGCCGCACCACTTGCAGAAATGGACCGCAGGGCCCTCGGGGGCGGGCTGGACCGCCTTTTCCTTGGCCTCGGCCGCCTTGGCTTCGGCTGCCTTCTGCGCCGCAGCCAGCTCCTGCTCGGCCTTGTTGTAGGCATCGACGGTGGCCTGGACGATGGCATCGCGCTCCTCACCCGGCTCCATCGGAATGAAAATCCAGCGGATCTGGTACTCCAGTCCGGAGGCGGAATACCCGATGGCCCCTTCCCGGGTCACATAATAGAAGCCCGGATCGCCTTCCTTCCGGGGATGCTCCTCGTCCCAGCGCTTGGCAAAGCCGAATACGTCAAACAGGGGGCAGGGGGTAAAGTCCTTGGCAAGGCGCCAGGCCGGAACGCGGTTGACCGCAACGGCGAGGGCCTGCGTCATGAAATCATAATGTCCGGTAAGATAGGCCTTCTTGGCATCTTCCTGCGTATAATTCACTTTTTCCATGGCTTATTCTTTTACACCGTAATAGGCAAGATACATACTTTCAACCTTTGAGTTCTTCCAGTCGGAGAAACTGTCATTGATCATCTGGGAAATGTTCTTCTCGTTATCCCCTTTCCCCATGGTCATCATATCATGGGCGCGGCCGTAGATTTCGCCGATACCGGCCTTGGAGTTGTCCACAATCGCCTTCGCGAGCTCGGCGTTGTTGGAACCGTCGCCGCCGTAAGCCTTGTCCATGACACCGCCGAAGACCGTGGATATGGCGACGTCTCCGGTCTTTTTGACCATGGCCGCCTGGGCATTTTCCACGGCATCTTCCAGGCTCTCGCCCCGGGTGAGATCATGGACGAGGGTCTTGGTGCCTTCCAGATAGATATTGCCGGCCCCTTCGAAGACGATCTGCTTGACGCCGGTGGTGCCATAGGCCTTCGACACATCGCCCAGGTGGTTTTGCGCAACGGTAAAACCGCCCTCGACCGCACCGCCGACCAGGCCTCCGGCAACACTGCGGCCCTTCGTGTAGGCCTCCATGCCGCCGACCAGGGTCGCCTTCGCGAAATTGTGGGCATCCTTAACCACCTTGCCGCCGGGAACCGTCTCGCCGAGGATATTGATCGTGCCTTCGGCGACATTGTCGATCAGTTCCGCGTCGGCCAGGTAGAGCGAGGCGTCCAGCTCCTCCTGGGCATAGACCGCCTGGTTGGCATTTTCCATCCGCTGGATGATGCGGATCATGGTTTCCGTATCCTGCTTGACCAGCTCGATGTCGCGGGGATTGCCGTCCTCGTCATCCACATCGATGCCATACTGCATGGCGGTCACCCGGATATCGTTGCACTTTTCGGGCGTGAATCCCTTATCCAGCAGCGCCTGCGCGTTCTCCCGCTCGATTTCATCGTCGAGGCGGGCCTGTTCGGAATGGGATGCAAATTCGGCGGCATCCTTCTCGAAGGCTTCCTGATACTGCTGGTTGGTTGCCTGCTGGTTCTTCCAGTGATCCCCGTTCTCATCCTGGCTCCGGACCCACTCGTTGACATCGTTGTTATCGTACTCGACGCCGCTCCGAAGATTTGTCCAGCCGCCGTTTCCGTCCGGCTCGAGATCGATCTTCTCGCCGGTAGATGGACTGGTCATCGTTATCGAACCGTCCGGATTGCGGGTAACATAAGGATTGTTTCCAAAGGGATCCTTCCCTTCGGCGGGCTGTTCCGCTTCCTCCGCTTCCTCCGGCTCTTCAGGCTGTTCCACCTCTTCCGGCGCTTCCACATCCTCATATCCATCCTCTTCCGGCTGTTCCGGCTCATCCCCGGTCTCTTCATCCTCATACTCGCCGTCGCCATCACCATCACCATCGCCGCCGTCGCCGCCTTCGGTATCGTCTTCCTCCTCATCCTCGTCTTCTTCCTCATCCCGCTCCTCAGGCTCCGTGGCTTCCCAGTCGCCGTCGGGAAGATCCGGCAGTCCGCCGCCAGCACCGCCGGCGCCGCCTGCTGCTCCCGCCGCTGCTCCGGCCGCCGTAGCGGCAGCGGCGCCTGCACCGATGCCTTCCCACATCGTCACATCGTCCTCATCTTCTACCTGGGAACTCTCGTCCGCCCAGCCTTCCGTCGCCACTTTCTCGATCTGCTCGCTGGTCTCATCGTCCAGGCCGAGCTTGGTCAGGATACTCTCCTCCCCCTTGGGCTTCCAGTCCAGATCATCCGCGCCGGGGCCCTTTCCGAAGGGATTCGCATCGACGCCGGGCGTGTCGGTATCATCGTTGGACGGATTATTTCCATAGGGATCATTCCCGTTTGGATCGCCGCTGCCGGAGGAGAAGTCGCCGTCGGGAGAGTCGCCAAAGGGATTGCCCGTGCCGTCGCCGATAACGGTGATCGGCTCGCTGCCGATGTCACCCAGATCCTGATGTTGCAACTGAATCTGCTGCGCCATTTCCATGAGCTTCATCGCATCGTTGGCCTGATTCATATAGAGCTGGGCGATTTCGTTGGCATACCGGTCCGCCGCCGCATGGTCGCCGCGGGCCTCGGCTTCCGCCGCCAGCTGCTGGAGCCGCTCCACCTTGCCGCTGATGCTCTGGTCGTTGGCCTTGTCGTAGAGCTCCTTCATCTCCTGCGGCATCTCTGCCGCCTGGCCGCCGTCCCGCCGGGCAAATGCCACGAGGGCGTCGTGATAGTTCTTCTGGGCCGCTTCGAGCTGACGCTGCGCCTCGTCCTGCTCCGCCTGCGGCGTATTCTCATTCTGCGACTGGACCACCGCGATGCAGCGGTTGATCTCGTCGACATAGGGCTGGAGCTCCTTCGCATGCTTTTTCCCGGCCGCCTTCAAGGCATCCTGGCTCTGCTGGACCGGGCTGACCAGGCAGGACGGGCTGTCGGCATAGACCGGCACCATCAGCAGCGCCGCAATCGCGACCGTCGTGAATGCCGCCCGCTGGCGCTTACCAAACCAGATGAACAGGATGGCAATGGCAAAAGCGCAGGCTGCGATAAAGACCGCCCAGCGGAGTCCGAAAGCATTCAGCACCGTACCGGCTGTAAAACCGACGGCCATACCGGAGAGGAAACGCATGATACCTACATAAGAAGGCACCCGTCCACGGCGCGTAAACCCTTTCGCAAAGCTGAACAGCAGACTGAACAGCATGCCTCCCCGCTGGCCGATGCTTTTGATGAGGAGAATCGCACCCGCGACACCGACCAGGCCTTCCTGCCAGCGCTGGGTGATATTCATCACACTGTAAATCATCAGGGCCAGCGAGATACCCATGAGGAACCAGGACATGGCACTGAGGCTGTTGAAGGCAAAGCTCTTGAAAAAGCCGCCGATTCCGCGGCCGAATTTGGCAAAAGGCCTGGAGCCCTTCATAAACAGGGGCATGATCAGGGCATTCAGCAGCGTCGCTATCAGAATCTTGCCCACGATGCCGCCGATGGCGCCAGCCAGGCCGCCGAAAAGGCCTCCCTGGGTAAAGGTGAAGAAATTCGCCCAGTCAAAGGCCGGAGAAGCAGCCATCCGGGTCTGGGCAATGCCGAGGACGATCCAGGCTGCCGAAAGGAGCAGCGTCGGGATAAACGCCCAAGGGTGTTTGATCATTTGCCACAGGTTCTTGAAATACGCTTTCAAGAACTGGCCGAAGGGTTGTGGCTGTTCGTTTTGCATAAGCGGCGTTATTTCCTTAATACTTCGATTTTTTCAATGCCGAGGTCGCGGAGCTCCCGGAGCAGATCCGATCCGGCAGCAACCTGGAACTGTTTGGAATAGAACGGAACCCGGTAGCGGGTCTCGGGGTCGTAGAATTCGATATTCAGGGGGAGTTTCCCTTTATGGCGGCGGAGGACCTTGACGAGACGGTCCCGGAACTGCGGGGTCAGCATCGGGGTCGTAATCTCCATGGAAAGGCCTGTCAGCAGGGAGTCGGCCACATTCCCGAGCAGGGTAACTTCCTTGATCTTGAAGGCATAGGGAGCCGTTTTTCCGGCTGCCCGCTCTTCCGGCTTGAGGAAGTATTTCTCATCGATCTCGCCGTCGATGTAGAGCGATTCATGGACGCGGCTTACATAGCTCATGAACTTTTCGTGGTCCTTGCCGAACAGGGCCAGTTCATAGCTGCCGCTATAATCCTCGATGATGGTGCGGGAATAGGGCTTGCCGGTGCGGGTGGTCATCGGCTTGTAGTCGGTGACGATGCCGGCGATGGAGATCTTGCGCTTTTGTTTGTGTGCCTCGCAATCGGCGATAGTCTCGGGCAGACGGGCCAGCTCGCAGTTGGTAAAAAACTGCATCTCGAACTCATAGCGTTCGAGCGGATGCGAGGAAAGATAGCGGCCGACGAGGTCTTTTTCCTTCTGGAGCTTGTCGAGAATGTCCTCTTCCCCGGTCATGGCCGGCATGGCGGGACGCTCGGGCTTCATCTCTTCCATGCCGCCGAACAGCGATGTGGCGGCGTCGACGCTGTCGTTGTGGAAACGGTCGGCATAGGTGGAAAGCTCGTCGATAAAGAGCTCTCCGCTTCGGCCCGGAAGGAAGAACTGGGCCCGCGTATAGCCGAAACTGTCGAAAGCGCCGGCCTGGACCAGAATCTCGAGGGGCTTACGGCCCACCACGCCGCCCATCCGTTCCATGAAGTCGAACACATCGGCGAAATCTCCGCCCCGGGTCCGTTCTTCGATGATGGCGTCGACAATATTGGAGCCGAAGCCCTTGATGCCGCCGAGGCCGAAGCGGATGTCGCCCTTGGCATTGACGGAGAAAGGCCCGACGGATTCGTTGATGTCGGGACCGAGCACGCGGATGCCGCCCCGTTTGCAGTCGTCCATGATCTCCTTGATCTCGTCCATATTGGAGAGCTGGTTGGAGAGGTTGGCAGCCTGGAACTCGGCCGGATAATGGGCCTTCAGCCAGCCGGTCTGGTAGGAAACCCAGGCATAGCAGGTCGCATGGGACTTGTTGAAGGCATAGGAGGCGAATTTACGCCAGTCGGCCCAGATCTTTTCGAGCGTCTCGGTGGGATGGCCGCGCTCGACGGCGCCCTTGATAAAGTCGTTGTGGAGGCCCTCCAGCACATCGATTTTCTTCTTGCCCATGGCCTTGCGGAGCTTGTCCGCCTTGCCTTTGGAGAAGCCCGCGACCTTCTGGGAAATACGCATCACCTGCTCCTGGTAGACCGTGACGCCATAGGTCTCCTCGAGGAATTCCTCCATCGCCGGGAGGTCATAGGCAATCTCCTCCTCGCCGCGCTTGCGGGCGACGAAGGAAGGGATGTAGTCCATCGGGCCCGGACGGTAGAGAGCGTTCATAGCGATCAGGTCCTCGAAGCGCTGGGGATGCAGCCGCTGGAGCCATTCCTTCATGCCGGGGGATTCGAACTGGAAGACGCTCTTGGTGTCGCCGCGGGAATAGAGCTCATAGGTGAGCGGGTCGTCGATCGGAATCTTTTCGATGTCGATATCGACGCCGAAACGCTTTTTCACGAGCGCCAGGCATTCCTTTATGATGGACAGCGTCCGGAGACCCAGGAAGTCCATCTTCAGCATGCCGACATCCTCGATGTAGGAGCCCTCATACTGCGACACCCAGACATCCTGGCCGGTGGCCTTGTCGGTGCCCATCGTAATGGGGATATATTCCGTGAGGTCGCCGCGGCCGATGATCATCGCGCAGGCATGGATGCCCGTCTGGCGGATACAGCCTTCGAGACGGACGGCATATTCGAGCACCTCCCGCACCTCGGGCGTACCGGATTCGTATTCCTGCCTGAGCTCGGGGAGGTATTTGATGCAGTTTTTCAGCGTAGGCTTGAACTCCTTCTCCTCGCCGTCCACCTTGACGGTAAAAGGCCGGTCGGGGACCAGCTTCGCCAGGCGGTTCGACTCGTCCAGCGACAGGCGGCTCACCCGGGCGACGTCCTTGATGGCGAGCTTGGCCGCCATGGTGCCGAAGGTGATGACATGGGAGATGTGGTCCTCGCCGTATTTTTCCTGGACATACTGGATGACACGGTAACGGCCGTCATCATCGAAGTCGACGTCGATATCCGGCATCGAGATACGCTCGGGGTTGAGGAAACGCTCGAAGAGGAGGTCGTAGCGGATCGGGTCGAGGTTTGTGATGCCGAAACAGTAGGCGGCGGCACTGCCGGCGGCGGATCCACGGCCGGGACCGACCGAGATGCCATGATTCTTGGCCCAGTTGATAAAGTCCTGGACAATGAGGAAGTAGTCCGGGAATCCCATGCGGGAGATGGTCTTGAGCTCGAAATCGAGCCGTTCGGCCTGTTCCTCGGTCAGCGTATCGCCGTAGCGGACCCGTGCGCCGTCGTAGCAGAGCTTGCACATGTAAGCGACGCTCTGGCAGAACTCGTCCCCCCGGTAGTTGCCCTTCTCGTCGCAGCGGCCGGCGTCGATGACGTCCTTGTATTTCTCCAGCCAGGAATCGATGTCGGCGAGAAAATCCGCCGGCAGCTCGAAGCGCGGGAGCACGTGGTCGCGGTCGATCTCATAGCGCTCGATCTTGTTGCAGACCTCGACGGTATTCGCCAGCGCTTCGGGATGGTCCGGGAACAGGGCCGCCATTTCCTCCTCGCTCTTGAGGTACTCCTGCTGGGTATAGCGCAGACGATCGGGCTCGTCGAGGAATTTGCCCGTGTTGAGGCAGATCAGCCGGTCGTGGGCGGGGCCGTCCTCCTTCTCGACGAAATGGACGTCGTTTGTCGCCACCACTTTGACGCCGTGCTTTTCCGCCAGCTCGAAGATCTTCGGGACATATTCCCGCTGGCCTTCCCACACCTCCAGCGACACGCCCGGCACTTCGGTCTTGTGGTACATCACCTCGAGGTAATAGTCCTCTCCGAAGAGCGCCTTATGCCATTCGATGGCCTTCGAGGCGGCATCCATATCGCCGGCAAGGATCGCCTGCGGGATCTCGCCCGCCATACAGGCCGAGCAGCAGACAAGGTCTTCGTGGTAACGCTCCAGCACCTCGTGGCTGACACGCGGCTTGCCGTAGTACATACCCTCGATGTGCCCCGTCGAGACGATCTTCATCAGGTTCTTGTAACCATTGTAATTCTTCGCCAGGAGGATGAGGTGGTAGTACTTGCGGTGGGCGTTGTCCTTGAGATGGTGGTCGTAGCCGCGCGTGACATAGATCTCGCAGCCGACGATCGGTTTGATGCCCGGATGCTTCGCGGCGTACTTGTAGAACTCCTTGATGCCGTACATGTTACCGTGGTCGGTAATGGCAAGGCCCTCCATCCCGAGCGCTTCGGCCCGGTCAAACAGATGCTCGATCGAGGACTGGCCGTCCAGAATGGAATACTGGGTATGTACGTGCAGATGGACGAAGGACATGGCGAAGGTAAAGGCTTAGGAAACAAAGATAACGAAAAAAAGAAAGGTGACCAAAACTAATTGGTCACCTTCTTCAATCCTTTTGTCGGAGCCTTATCGGCGGGCCGCAGCTGCTTTCTTGGCGCGACGGGCCTCGCGGGCCGTGTAGACATCATACATAATCGGGGTACCGATCATGATGGACGCGTAGGTACCGACAATGATACCGAGGCTCAGCGCAACGGCCAGACCCCTGATCGACTCGCCGCCGAAGATCGCGATGGTGATCATCGGGAGGAGGGAGGAGACGGAGGTGTTGACCGTACGGGTGAGGGTCGCATTGACAGCCGTGTTGACCGTTTCCTTGAACGGAGTCTTCGGGTGGAGGCCCTTGTACTCACGGATACGGTCGAAGATAACCACGTTATCGTTGATGGCATAACCGATGATCGTCAGGATAGCGGCGATGAAGGTCTGGTCAACGTCGAGGTTGAACGGCAGGATACCGGTAAAGAGCGAGAAGAAACCGATCAGGATGATGGCCGTATGGGCCAGGGAGACGACACCGCCGACACCCCAGGCGAGACCCTTGAAGCGGATGGCGATGTAGCAGAAGATCACGATGAGGGCGAGAACGACGGAAATGATGGCATTGGTCGTCGTTTCGCTGGCGATGGACGGACCGACCTTCTCGGAGGTCACGATACCGTTCGGCGAGAACTCGTCGACTTTCTTGAATTCCTCATCGGTAATCGGGGTGGCATAGAACGGCAGGACGGCCTCGTAGAGTTTGTCCTTGACGACGTCGTCGATGTTCTCCTCCTTCGAATTCAGGCCGAAGTTGGTCTGGATACGGAGCTGGGAGTTACCGCCGAATTCCTTGACCTCGGTCGAGGAACCCTCAAAGATGGAGACGACGGAAGAACGGACGTCATTGGCCTTGACCGGCTGGTCGAACTTGACGATGAAGTTGTAACCGCCCTTGAAGTCGACACCGTAGGTAAAGCCCTTGAAAGTGATGGAGGCGATGGCGATGACGATCAGGATGCCGGAGAAGATATAGGAGAACTTACGCTTGGAAACAAAGTCGACCTTGGTGTTCTTGAGGAAGCTCTTCGTGAGACGGTTCTCGAAGGTGATCTTCTTGCCGCGGGCGAGACGGTCGTCGATGATGATGCGGGTGATGAAGATCGAGGTCAGAACAGACGTGACGATACCGATGATGAGGGTCGTGGCAAAGCCGGCGACCGGGCCGTTACCGCCGAAGATGAAGAGGATGATACCCGTAAGGAGGGTGGTCACCTGGCCGTCGATAATGGCGGAATAGGCATTCTTGTAACCATCGGCAACCGCCTTTCCGAGACCCTTGCCGGCGGCAAGCTCTTCCTTGATGCGCTCATAGATGATAACGTTGGCATCCACCGCCATACCGAGCGTCAGGACGAGACCGGCGATACCGGGCAGCGTCAGGACGAGGTTGAAGGAGACGAGGGTACCGATGAGGAAGAGGACGTTGACGAGCAGTGCGATGTCCGCAACGATACCTGCACCCTGATAGAAGAAGATCATGTAGATGAGCACGAGGCAGAACGCGATGGCGAAGGAAATGAGACCGTTGTTGACGGATTCCTGACCCAGGGACGGGCCGACCACCTCGTTATGAATAACGCGTGCACGGGCGGGAAGGGTACCGGAGAGGAGGACGTTGACAAGGTCCTGAGCCTCAGCCAGCGAGAAGTTACCGGAGATCTGGGAACGACCGCCTTCGATGACCTCGTGGACAACCGGGTAGGAATAGACGAGGTTATCGAGGACGATGGCGATCTGCTTGTTGCCCTGGGAATTGACCACCTCGCGGGTGAGGCGGGCCCATTCCTCGGAACCCTTGCGGTTCATCACCATCGAAACGACGATCTTACCGTTGTTCAGGGTCTCAGGCTCGGCCTTGGTGATCACGGAACCGTCCAGACGGGGCGTACCCTCCTCGACATCCATGGCGACGAGGCCGAAGAAGTCGAGCTGGGCGTCGATTTCCGGGCTGGGCTTCACTTCCCAGTAAGCACGGAAACCATCCGGGAAGATACCGGTGTTCTCAAGCTCGCGGAAATAACGGGAAACGAGGGTCGTATCCTTATCCTGTGCATAACCGATGCAGGCACCGGATTCCATACCGGCATCCGGGAAGCGGATCAGGGAAGAGAGGGCGGCAGGGCCGTCGGCAAGGCCGTTCTCCTCGAGATAGTTGTCCGCCTCGGGAATGCTGTTGCGGATATCCAGACCGCTGAAGGTCTTCCAGAATTCGAGGGAAGCCGTACCGCGGAGGATCTTGTTGACACGCTCGGGCTCCTTGACACCCGGAAGCTCAATGTGGATTCGGCCGCTGGTGCCGACATCCTGGATCACCGGCTGGGCGACACCGAGACGCTTGATACGGTTCTCGAACACGTTGTGGGCGCTCTTGATGGCAGCGTCGGCTCTCTCCTCGAGATAGGCGATGACTTCCTTGTTGGACTTGCCTCTCAGGGTGGGCTCCTTGCCTACGAAGATAGGGGCCAGTTCGCCTTTATTGCCCCAGGCCTTTTCGAAATGCTGGATGAAATCCTCGCCGTCGGCAGAATTCTTGACGGCCGTCTCGATAGCCTCCTTGAAAGCGGGGTCATCGGCACGCTCGCCGGCCAGGTTGACGAGAATATCTTCGATCTGGACCTGGAGGGTAATGTTCATACCGCCCTTGAGGTCGAGGCCCAGATTGAGCTCTTTCTCCTTGATATCCTTGTAAGTGAAACCGAAATAGAGGGGCTTCTTGTTGATTCCGGCGATGTAGTCGCGCTTCTTCTGGGAAGCAATCGTGTCGATGATGTAGGCTTCGTTGCCTTCTACATAAAGCTGCTTGCCGGACACGGTGGGATCAGTGGTGTAATCCTCGAGGAACTTCTGCTTTGCCTGCTCGCGGCTGATCTGCTCGGCCTTGTTGTCATAATGACGGGCAACAAAGGTGAAAGAAAGCTGCCAGATACATGCAAGAGCGATGAGGATTGCCAGCACTCTGATGATACCTTTACTTTGCATTTTGTATTGTTTTTAATATTAATTTGTTCATTATCAACGCCTTATGAAGAATCAACCTCCATAGGCGGGCAAAATAGGCTACAAATTTACAACTTTTTTCGTTAAAAATCCAAAACAGATGCTTACTTTTGCAATTCCCAACGGACGATTGGCTTGAAACGAATTCCATATATCCTGCTGCTGCTTGCATGGGCGTTCCCCCTTCCGGTTCGCGCCCAGCATCCCTGCGACAGCCTCCTCGCGCGGGGCGATTCCCTCCACCGCACCTGGCGTTTCAGCGAAGCCGGAGAGTGCTACCGGCAGGCCGCCGAAGCCTTCCTCGCCGACAGTCTTCTGACCGCTTCCGGCGACAGCCTTCTCCTGAAGGAAGCGGGCACCCGGGAGATCCTCGCCCGCAACGGCGCATCGATGGCAAACTATGTCAGCCGTCCCGGCGTCATCGCCCGCGCCCGCCACAGCCGCGACGATTTCTTCCTTTATTATCCGCTTCCGGACAGCTCCTGGAAGGAAAAGCCCGGCTTCCCGGACTACAGCGCCCCGTCGCCGCTCGCGCCGGCCACCCTAAGGCCCTGGAAGAAAGATGCCCCCTGGTGCTACAGCGTACCCGACGAGACGGGGCATTACCGGATCTGGTTACGGTATGATGGCGAGGAGGCGACTCTCGTTCCCGGCCTCCCGGAGGACAGTGACGCCCTGCTTCCGGTCCTGTCGCCAGACGGCAGCGAAATCCGCTTTTCGGCGAAAGGCCTGCCCGGCGTCGGCGGCTATGACCTCTATTCGATACGCTGGAATCCGCGTAAGCGCGACTGGGACGCCCCGGTCAACATGGGCTTTCCCTATTCCTCCCCGGGCAACGACTACCTGTATATCGCCGCCCCGGACGGCCAGTATTCGGCCTTCGCCTCCGACCGGGCCTGTCCCGGGGCCGACAGTCTGGATGTCTATATCCTGGAATACGAACTCACCCCGGTCTATTCCGCCGTCGACTCCCCTGAAGAGCTAGCAGATATCTGCCGGCTCGATCCGCCCGTAAAGCATTCTGACGCCCCGTCGGCGGCCGGGGATAACGGCACCAGCCGCTATATGGCCAGCATGTCGGAAGTGCGCCAGCTCCGCGATACCCTTTCCCGCCACATCAAGCAGACGGAACAGCTCCGCAGCCGCTTCAGCGCCACGCCGGACTCGCTGCGCCATGATATCCAGAACCTGATTCTCCAGGCGGAACGGGACGAAGCCTCCATCCGGGCCCGCATCGACCGTCTTTCCGCAGAACTGAGCCGCATCGAGAGCGAATTCCTCCAGGGCGGCCTCTTCCTCCCGGTGGAAGAACCCTCCCAGAAAGAGCCTGCGCGCCCCGAATTCGTCTGGCAGCGCCACTGCCCCCAGCGGCCGTTTACCGAGCGCGAGCGCCGCATCATCGAACGCTCCGACAGCGTGATGTATGTCACCGTGCTGCCTGAAGACTCGCTCATTCTGCGGAGCATCTCCCGCGACCTTTCGGCCGATGAGCTGGCATCCCCGCTGCTGCGGACCCTGCTCGACAAGATGGTGGCGACTGTCACCTCTCCCCAGCAGGGCGGAGTCGGCATCGCCGCGCCGCAGGTGGGGCTGAACCGCCGCATCGTCCTCGTCCAGCGTTTCGACAAGCCCGGCGAACCGTTCGAGGCCTATGTCAATATCCATATCGACAGCCTTTCCGGTCCGCTGCGCAGCGGTCCCGAAGGCTGCCTGTCGGTTCCGGGCAAGCGCGGCATGGTCCAGCGCCACTCCCTGGTGACCATTTCCTACCTCGACGGAGCCACGCTAACGCCCCGCACCGAAACCATCGACGGCTACACCGCCATCATCTTCCAGCATGAGTGCGACCACCTCGACGGCATCCTCTATATCGACCGCACGAAAATCGTTGTCGACAATCCCGACTGGGAAAGCGAACGAGCGCAGTACGACTACTCCAAGCCCGACTGGTGGTAGCGCCCTGTCATCTAAAAATCCATACTGAAAATCATCCTGACACGGGTGCGGCTCCCCAGGTCCGCATCCCGGAGCGGCGCATAGAGATTGCCGCCGTTGGCATCGAAACCGATGCCGAATGAGCCCTCGAAGGGCATCCACAGGAAATTCGAGAGACTGGCGGTCAGGTCGGCGCCGACGCTCAGCAGATGGTCCCTGCCGCCGCACCAGGTCAGGTCGGCGTGCGGGGTCAGGGTGAAATGGCTGATATACACCACCGGACTCAGGCAGGAAATGTCCCCGAAGGAGAAGGGAATGGCATAATCGGCGCTCGTTTTAAGCAGGTTCGGCCGCGTCCGGCTGAGTTCCCGGGCCGCAGCGGAGGTAAACCCTCGCGGCTGGACGGACAAATGGACGTCGCCGAGCGACCCGTCCTTCAGGAAAAGATGCTGGAGCGTGGCACTGAGGCGCAGTCCCTGCTCTTCCAGCAGCCCCGGAAGATAGCCGTAGACATAGCCGTATACGCCCGGAGCGAAGAAATCATTCAGCCCCGGCCGGAAGAAACCGCCGACCTCGGCGCCGATGCCTCGCGACGGATACGTCTGACTCTCGGCGGCCGGACGAAGGATATAACCCCTGAGGGAAGCCTTCACGTTTTGCAGCAGGACCGGGCCGCCGCCGCTTTCCGAACCCATGAATTTCCGGAGAGAGAAGCCCTCCTCGTCGCCGTCATAGCGGAAGAAGATGCGCTCACGCGAAAAGATGTCGTTCGACACAGAATACGCAATTTGCGGCACGAGGCCCCGGGAAATGCCGCCTTTGGTAAAGGTCAGGGGCACATAGGCCTGGAAGGAAGCCTCAACGGCGGGCGCTTTTGAAATATAGCCGCCATTGAGCGAAACGGGCGTCCCGAAACGGTCGATCTCCTGACGGAAATACATGACCGCATCCCGGTCACCGACGGAAAGGCGGGCCTGCAGGACCGGATAGAGACCGGTATAGGTCAGCCGCGTATGGAAACTGTGGCGCCATCTATCGCCGGTCAGGTCGTCCTTATGATAAGCATAATTGGCAAAGCCGTAGAAGTTGCCGAGAGTATTCTGGAGTAGGAGAGTCGCACCGGGTGCCACGTCATCCCGCACAAGGTCCCCGCTCGATCCGGCAATCTCGTCATAGTCGAAGGCAAACGGCGCCCAGGAGTGGATGTGCAGCAGATGCAGCCCCTTGCGGTACGGCCGCGTCTCGCCTGCCGCAGCGTCAGCGGAAGGGGTAGCGGCAAGCGAGGCCTCCTGGGCCGAGAGGGCGTCCGCTATGCGGTAGCGATGGACCTGAGGGGTCGCGGGGCGGGGCCGAAGCGAATCAAGCGGCGTCTGGAAAAGGGCCATTCCGCGGGAAGTCATCGCACTGAAATAGAGTGCCTTGCCATCGCAGGCAAAATCCGTTGCGCCGTAGGGGGTACTCGTCACCTGCAAAAGATCGCCGGCAGCGACATCATAACGATACAACTCATTCACTCCGCTGCGGTCGGAGACCCATTCGAGAGTACCGTCGCTGCCGGAGAGGTTATGCATCTTGACATATTCGGGGTTCGTCACCCTTTCCCACAGCCGCCCGGCATGCCTCCAAAGGGCAAAACCATCTTCGGAAAGCCCCAGGGCATAGATTCCGTCGGGCTGCCAGGCCACTTCGGTCAGCTGAACGCCGGCGGGAGCGGGAACCGTCTCGAAGATGCTGCCGTCTTCCGCGCGGAGAAGGCGCAGCAGCGATCCGCCCTCCGGAGGGTATTCAACCGCCACGACGACGGAACCCCCATGGGGCGATGCCACCGGATTATAAAGCCGCCCGTCTGAGGTCAGATCCCGGACGCAGCCCTCCTCCGGGGAATAATAGCGGATGCGGGAAGTGCCTGCGAGCCCCCAGCGAAGATCCGGCACCGATTCGCTCCAATAAAGGCGATGACCCGCCGGATCGGCATGAAGCGCGCCAGTATGGGATGACATCGGCATGATCGCTTCTTCCCTGCCTTCCGCATCCAGACAAACCAGGGTCGGCGGCGTCACTTTCCCGCTTTTGACGGCATAGAGCCGTCCGTCCAGCCAGGCGCTTTTTCCATAGTCGGTCGCAAAACGGGGTTCCGCGACCAGCCGTTCCATCATCATGAAAGGCTCCCGGGCAGTCCGGTCGTCAGCCCACCCGGCGGCAAAACCCTCCTGGATGGTCCGGAAAGCCTCGCGGAAGCGGCGAACCCCGGCGCCTTCCTTCAGCATTTTGCGGAAGCGCCCGATGCGCAGCGGATGGCGCGACACATCGTCGAAATAGCGCTGCATCAAAAACGGATCGTCAAAGAGCACCCGCGCCCCGCCGACGGTCACATACCCCAGGGCATAATGGTCCGGCGCATAGTCACGGAAGGAGCCATAGCACCAGCGGTAATAGTCCCGCCAGTCGCCGTTTTGCCAGGCGAGCTGATAATAGGTCAGGAAATCACCGCTGCGGCCGCGGCCCGACGGGGTCAGTCCCGTTTCCGCAACGACGGCATCGCCCTCCAGCAGCACCTTGCCGGGATATACCCCCGCCAGCGCCCCGGGGACCATCTCTCCGAAGAGCCAATTCAGCGGCTTGAACAGCCAGCCCCTGTGGCCGAACTGCATCTGGGAGAGGTGGCGCTGCTCGTGAACCGAAAGCTGAATGGCCCACGGGGTCGCCTCACCGTTATAGGGGTCCGGCAGCGTATAGAGGTCCATCCGCTTCGGCGCCCAGACGACAGCACCGTTGGAATAGAGCGAACGGGTATGCAGAAGGACTGGCGTCTTTCCCCACTGTGCGCTTCCCGGCGCCATCCCGAGGCTCAGTCCCACCCGGGGGTAAAAGGCCTCCAGGGAACGGGCATACTCCCCGGCGAGGAATTCACCGCCGGAAGTGGCATGGAGCAGACTGTATTCGCTCCGGGGATAGATGATGCGGAAGTGCGGGGTCTCCAGTTCCTGCCAGCGCACCCACGCCGGGTTGTCATCTCCCGGCTGGAACTGCGCGAATGCCGTACCGGCGCATCCAAAGAGCACCAGCACGGCAGTAAGGATTCCACGGGCAAGCCGTGGAATAACGGACGACGGTCCTTCCGACATTCAGAGTGAAATCTCCTACTTCAGCAGCTTGAACCCGACCTTGAACGTGTCATATCCATCCGCAAGCGAAGCGATGGCGGCGATTTCCGACGAACGCTGACCGGCGAGGGACGCGCACTTTTTGAGGAAGGTCAGGAGCTTGTTGGCCGGGAAGAGCATCTGGCAGCCGCCGGAGATGGATTCGAGCGAACCGGTCATCGAGAGGTATTTCAGCTTCTTTCCGAAAGTCAGCGTGACAGTCTTTTCGCCCTCGCCGACCTTGTAGTTACCCGTCAGCGGGAGCCCCATCACATTGCAGGTGAAGGTGTTGTCCGCCGCATTGAAGGTAAAGCTGGTGATCCCGGGCTTGACGCCGAATTTCTCGAGGGTCTTGTCGACTTTCGACTCCACGGTGGAGGTTACGGCCGTACCGGCCAGATTCGACAGCAGATTGCCGTCGCTTTTGCTCATGCTGACGGCCGAACCGCTGTAGGTATACGTTCCGTTGAGGGAAACCGGAGCGGAATAGATGACGTTTCCGAGGCTGCCGAGCACATCGTCGACGGTCTTGTTGCCGGTCAGGGATCCGAGGATGTCACCCAGCCCCTGTGCAGAGGCGGAGAAACTGAAAGCTGCCGCAAGGGCAATCAAGGAAAGAATTCTTTTCATATCGATGTGATTTATTCAGCAATAACGGGGCGGACCGAAAGCCCGGTGGCACGGGAATAGGTCCCGTCGATATAACCATTGACGTTGAAGCCGGCATAGTGTGCCTTGTCGGGCTGTTTCGTATTCAGGGAAGCGCTCCAGTAGTATCCGGCAACGCCGCCGTCAACCAAGGAGGTATTCCGGTAGCCCGCGGCGGGAAGGAAGATGCTCTGTTTGCTCGGTCCGGTCACCTTATAACCGTTCCCTGTCCATTCCCAGGAGCATTTTTCGCAAAGCTCATCCCAGTTCTCCCGGGTAGGTATGCGCCAGGACTTTCCCCACTGCTTGCAGGCTATGTCATCGTCGGACAGCAGCTCCGTCTTGCGGTCCGTCTTGCCGAAGAAGGAGTTCTGGTTATATTTTTTCAGGTGCATATTGCTTCCTTCTTCACACCAGGCGTAGTTGTCCCATCCGAATTCTTTCTTCTGGAGGGCCAGCTCACCCCAGGCGACAAACTTACCGGCTTCCTCGGGAGCGGCAGCACCGACATTACAGGTGGCCCATTTGACGGAAAGACCGAGATCGACCCAGGCGTGGCCATTATCTTCTCCGGTAAGTACTACCGAGGACTTTCCGGATTTACATCCCGCAAGCATCAGCGGAAGACACAGGGCGGCAAACACTAGTATTCTTTTCATAACATCAGATTTAGCAATAAAGTAACTACAAAAATACGTTATTCTGCGGATAATCGCAAATGAAGGGCCTTACCCCAGGAAAGACTCCACCCAGGCGGCATCCACGACGGCAAATCCCGCCGGAGGACGGACGGAGGGGTTGCGAAGGAGGATCCCGCGGCAGTCTTCATAGACATTGAATCCGATCGGAACGGACTGCATGGCGCCTCCGAGGGGGAAGGACAGCAGGATCTGCTGGTCGGCACCGTCCATCCGGTAAAAGCGGAAAGGGGCCTTGAGCAGCTCTCCGGCATGGACGGCATCCTTTTCCGCCAGCTCGCGCCGGGTGACCCATTTGGCCAGTTCGATCACCTCGTCGTCGAGGCCGGCATCATGGATATGGACCTTCTCGATGAGATCGCCGGCATGGAAGACACGCCGCATCGTATAGCCGTCAAGCCCCGCTTCCGGATCGGCAAACTGCCTCTCCAGCGTCTCCGTGATGGACTTTTCCTTCTCCGGGGACAGGATGCCAGCCGGTAGCAGCCACACCATCAGCCTCTCCTCGGGATCGTGGTACAGAAGCTGGGTATTCGTGAGGTTGCGCCGGCCGCAGTGGGGGCATTCCCAGACAAACAGCGACCCGTCGCGGACCGCCGCCTTGAACTCCGGCTGTTCGGCCGTATTGATGCGAAGATGCACCGGAACGGCTTGTTCCATCCCGCAGCCGGGACATGTCATATCAATGGTTGTCTTCATTCTTTTTCCTGCTTTTGCCGTCTACCCACACCCAGAGCCGGTACATCAGAAAGCCCCAGGCGAGGAAGAGGACAATATGGACCCAGCGGGGAACGGCCGTATCGTACCGCGCATCCGTCGCGAGGTCCTGAAGCTCGGGAGCGTCGGCGTAGTAATACGCCCCGGCCCCGAAATCGAATCGGTCGGAAAGGCCCAGGTGCCGGGCCATGATCCAGACCGCGCAAAAAAGGACGGCGACCGCCGCAAGGACGGTCGCTACCTGATAAACAGTCTTCCGGATATTACTCCGCGGGGGCATCGGCGGGAGTTGTTTCCGCAGATTCGGCATTGCCGTATGCGACGACCACTACCTCGTCGAGCGGCTCCTCAGCCTCTGCGACCGGGACGGCGACCACCTGCTCCGCCTTGGCCTTGGAGTCATAATCCTCCAGCTTCGGCACCGGGAACAGGACGCCGGACAGGAGCACCCAGACGGCCAGAAGGGTCAGAATGATATTGAACAGCTGACCGACAATATAGAGCCAGAGGACCTTCCCGCCCTGCATCTGCCGGGCAATCTCCTTGAAGTTGGTGTCGAGACCGATGGAGGTAAATGCGAGTACGAATGCCCAGTTCTTGTACTGGTCGAGAACACCGTTGATTTCCTTCACCGTGCCGGCGTCCGTCATCGGGAGGACGACGAAGGAGGCGATAAGCGATGCTGCGAAGAAACCGAGGATGAACTTCGGGAAACGGCGCCAGATTTCGCCGGCTCCGACACGGGCCTCGCCGTTACGCTCCACGCGTGTAGCGAAGAAAATGGCCACGAAGAAGGCGATGAAGCCGATCAGGATGTTCTGGATGGATTTGACCAGCACGGCCGCCTGCTCAGCCTCGGGGCCGAGGGCGTTGCCGGCAAGGGCTACGGCGCCCGTGGAATCCACCGTACCGCCGATCAGCGAGCCGCCCATCAGCGGACTCATGCCTGCCCAGCTGATGATCATCGGCTCGAAGACCATCATCAGGATGGTGAAGATGATCGAAATGGAGATGGCGATCGAGAGGTCGTTCTTCTTGGCACCGGCGGCGGCACCCGTCGCAATAGCGGCAGATGTACCGCATACCGAGGTGGCGGACGCAATGGTGATAACCATAGGTTTATTGCTCATTTTCAGCACCTTCGTTCCAAACCACCACATAAAGATGATGACGATCGGGGTCACCAGCCAGGCGATGCCCAGACCGTAGAGGCCGAATTTCGCGATATTCGAAAAGAGCACCGAGAAGCCCATGATCACGAGGCCGGTCTTGATGTAGAATTCGGTCCGGATAGCGGGCCGCAGCCACTGCGGAATTCCGACCGTATTGGCAATCAGAAGGCCTACGATCAGTGCCCAGAAGGCCCATTCCAGATAGCGGTTGAGGGTAAATTCCGCACTGATGCATCGAACGAGCAGGGCAATGACAAAGAGCGCCACGAAAGCCCAGAGGAATTTCGTGACTTTCTCCCCCTGGAGTTTCACGCCCGCGGCAAAGAGGGCTGCGAGGCCGCAGAAGGTTACTATGGTCCTGTACCAGAACAGCTTGGAACCGAGCTGGGTCAGCAGCGGGACAGCCTTATCGCATTCCTCTCCCACCGTCCATGTTTTAAACTTGATGGCGGACATGTCGAACCATCCCGTCAGCACGGAGAGGATCGCAAAGCCGATTACGATAAATCCGATCCAGACTGCCAGCCAGTCCTCTTTTTTCCAAAGATCAGAAATATTTTTCATATTGATATATTATTCGTCATTCCACGATAAAAACCGTCATTCCACGGCTTGACATATCATTCGTCATTCCACGGCTTGACCGTGGAATCTCTATAACTGCCTTGCACCGTCGCTGATAACGACGTCGTAGATCTTCGGGGCGTGGCCAAACTTCGCCTCGAACTGCGCTTTGGCCTCCACGATGAAATGATCGTAGAGCTCGTCCTTGACCAGATTGATGGTGCAGCCGCCGAAACCGCCGCCCATCACGCGGGAACCGGTAACGTCGCACTTGCGGGCGAGTTTATTCAGGAAGTCGAGTTCTTCGCAGGAGACTTCATACAGACGGCTCAGGCCGAAATGGGTCTGGTACATCATCTCGCCCACGGTCTCATAGTCACCGCGCTCGAGCGCGTCGCACACGTCGAGGACACGCTGCACCTCACCGATCACATATTCGGCACGGAGGAAGTCCTCTTCCGGAATCTCTTCCCGCACCTCGTCGAGCCATACACGCTTGGCATCGGAGAGGAACTCGACCTCAGGGTGATTCTTACGGATGGCCGCGGCCGCATTCTCGCAGGAAGCGCGGCGCTTGTTGTAGGCGCTCGAAGCGAGCTCGTGCTTGACGCAGGAGTCGATCAGGACCACACGGTAGCCCTTCGGGTCGAAGGGGAAGTACTTGTATTCGAGGGTCTTGCAGTTGAGGCGGATCAGGGAGCCCTTCTTTCCGAAGATGGAGGCGAACTGGTCCATGATGCCGCACATGACACCACAGTAGTTATGCTCGGTGCTCTGGCCGATCTTAGCGAGCTCGAACTTGTCGATGCCGTTGCCGTTAAGCTCATTCAGCGCATAGGCAAAAGTGCTCTCGAGCGCGGCGGAGGAGCTCAGACCGGCGCCCAGGGGCACGTCACCGGCAAACACCGTGTTGAATCCGGCCACCTTGCCGCCCCGCTTGATGGTCTCGCGGCAGACACCGAAAATATAACGGGCCCATGCCTTCTCCGGCTTGTCGGCCTCTTCCAGACCGAATTCGCAGAATTCGTCATAATCCAGCGAGAACGCCTTCACCTTGTCCGTACCGTTCGGCTGGATAGCCGCCATAATGCCACAGTCGATGGCGCCGGGGAACACATAGCCGCCATTGTAGTCGGTATGCTCACCGATCAGGTTGATACGTCCGGCCGAGGCGAAAAGGATACCGTCACCGCCAAAAAGCTCGCGGAATTTTTCCTGGATTTTTTGTTTCATTTCCATAGTGTTATCGTGTTTTATTTGTTAGTCTTCCGATAGTTTACAAATATACGTTTTATTTGGAAAAACTACAACAACTCCCTCAATAGTTAAGAAACCTATAAATGCAATTAAGAAATCTAAAAAGTTGACGTCATTCGTCCCTATTTCTGGTGAAATGTCTGACAAATCGTTATGTTTGCCTATGACCCTATAAACAGTGATAGAATGAACAAAGCCTTTTTCGTCGCTCTATTTGTACTTTTTTTGTCCGAACCACTTGTTGATGCGCAAACGAAGACAGTTGCAACTTTGGTCTTTTGGAATCTGGAGAACTTCTTCGATTACCGGGACGCCGGCGAAGGAGAAGCGGACCACGAGTTTTCATCCAGGGGAACGCGCCACTGGACCAGAAAGCGATTCTACACTAAGTGTAACCTGATTGCCAAATCCTTACTCTGGATGGGAGACCACTATGGCGGGATGCCGGATATCATCGGATTTGCAGAAGTGGAGAATGCTTTCGTCCTGCGCCGTCTGTTGCAGTCGACGGCTATGAAAAAACTGGATTATGGATATGTCCATTATGATTCTCCGGATCCTCGCGGAATCGATGTGGCATTGCTCTACAGGCGGGATTATTGGAAAAAGCTGTCCGCAAAGCCCTGCCGGGTTGGAGATTCCTTGTCTTTTCGAACCCGGGATATCCTTCATGTCCGCTTCTCACATAAAGAGGAGCGGGATACCCTGGATGTGATGGTCTGTCATCTTCCTTCCAAATATGGCGGAACCACCTTGTCGGAGAGAAGGCGGAAGGTGGCTCTGGAACGGCTTCGATTCATTGCGGATTCCCTTTCCCGGGATGGAGGATGCGGGCATATGATAGCTATGGGGGATTTTAATGATACCCCTGACCATCCGCTTTTCAGTCTGCTCCATCCGTCCTTGATTCTGATACCCTCCTCCATCGACGGAACCATCCGCTATGAAGGGAGATGGGAGTGGATTGACCTGGCTTTTGTTTCCCGGGTCCTGTTACCGCGATGCAGGATAGAAAAAGTGGAGATACCCTTCCTGATGACCCGGGATGCCAGCCATCCGGGCGATAAACCCCTGAGAACCTATTCCGGTCCCCGTTATACAGGCGGTGTATCGGACCACTGTCCTATTGTTATTACAATCTACTGATCATGCCCGTCTATCACACGTGTTTTACGTCTCACTATGAGACGCTGTATCGGAATGATGTGTACAAAAAATGCAGGCCGGAGAGCAATAAGGGTTGGCCAAAACGAATTCGGTCAACCCTCTTACACTGATTGATACTCCTTACGGAGCCAGATCCTACACATTAAAGAGGAAGTGCATGATATCGCCGTCCTGGACGACGTAATCCTTGCCTTCGATGCCCATTTTGCCGGCGGCGCGGACGGCCGCTTCGGTCTTGTAGTGCATATAGTCGTCAAACTTGATGACCTCGGCGCGGATGAATCCCCTTTCGAAGTCGGTGTGGATCACGCCGGCCGCCCGGGGGGCCTTGTCGCCGATACGAATGGTCCAGGCGCGACATTCATCGGGACCGGCCGTAAAGAAAGTCTGGAGCCCCAGGAGCCGGTAAGCCCCCTGGATGAGCCGGACAACGCCGGACTCCTCAAGCCCCATCTCCTCCAGGAACATCTTCCGGTCTTCGAAATCCTCTATCTCGGCGATTTCCGATTCGGTCTTCGCGGCGATCACCAGAATCTCGGCATGCTCGTCGCGGACGGCCTCACGGACCGCGTCGACATAGGCATTCCCCGAAGCGGCAGAAGCATCGTCGACATTGCAGACATACATAACCGGCTTATTGGTCAGAAGGAAAAGGTCCCGGGCCATCTGCTCCTCGTCCGGAGTCTCCGGCACGACAGTGCGGCAGGATTTCCCCTGCAGCAGGGCCTCGCGGTAACGCTGGAGCAGCGCCAGGAGTTTGCGGGCCTCCTTGTCGCCGCCGGTCGTCGCCTGCTTTTCCACCTTCTTGATCCGGGCCTCGACGGTCTCGAGATCCTTGATCTGAAGCTCCAGGTCGACCACTTCCTTGTCGCGGACCGGATCGACGGAACCGTCTACATGGACGATATTACCGTCGTCGAAGCAGCGCAACACGTGGAGGATGGCGTCCGTCTCGCGGATATTCGCGAGGAACTGGTTGCCAAGTCCCTCCCCCTTGCTTGCGCCCTTGACGAGCCCGGCAATGTCGACAATCTCGACCGTCGCCGGAATCGTCCGCTTGGGCTGGCAGAGCTCGGAAAGGGCATCGAGCCGGCGGTCCGGCACCGATGTCGATCCCAGGTTCGGCTCAATAGTACAGAACGGGAAATTCGCACTCTGCGCCTTTCCCGAACTGATACAATTGAAGAGGGTGGATTTCCCTACATTGGGAAGCCCCACTATTCCGCATTTCAGCGACATACTGCCTTAGAACCGGAGAGTGTGATCCTTGACGTCGTTCGAACGAATGACGGAGCGGAGTGCATCCGGAAGAGCCAGGAAGTTGAAATCCCAACCCATGTATGCAGGATAGTCAGCCGTCAGATGAGCATTCTGACGGGCATATCTGGTGCGGAGATCCTCGCGGCCCGTATGGTTGCCGGCATTGGCCTGCTTGACCTTGAAGACATAGACCTTGCCGTCCTTGCCGGCCACGGCGCCCATCTCACCTTCAGCATAAGCGCTGACGGCACCGAAGAGGCGGGGATCGGAAGTGTTGTAACCAACGGTCATCTCACGGACGCTTTCGCCCCACTTTTCAGCGAGAACAGAGAGATCCTCGGCATCCTTGAGCTCGGCGCGAACCTCGGCGAGGCGGCTCTCGGCGGCCTTGCGGGTCATCAGCGTCTCGTTCAGATCGTCGCGGACTTCCTCGAGCGTAGCGGGACCCTCGGCACGATCCGATTTCACCGCGATGGCGAAATAGTCATAAGGACCGGCGGATTCGTAAATCACGGAACCCAGCTTTGCGTCAAAGATGTTGCGGGTCAGGTTGTTCAGCTTGTCGACAGGGCCGTTGAGCGTCTGGAAAACCTCCATACCGTCGATCACGGTCGCTTCGAAATAGTCGACATCGCCTTCGAGCTCACTGAGATTCGCCCTCTCCACACCGGTGGCGGCAGAAACAAATTCGTAAGCGCGGTTTTTGACCTCGGCATCCGTCTCGTCGCTCGGTTTGACATAGACGGAGAAGATGGCGACCTCCTTCAGCAGGGCCGGCTCATCCTTGCTCTCCAGTGCGCAGGCATACTTCTCGGTACCGGCCTGGTAGACCTTGAAATTGTTGACCGGCTCGTCGAGGATGCCTTTCAGCTGAAGGGCGTTGTTGCCAAGGGACACGGTAGCCTGGTTGCGGTTGACGCTCTGCGAGGCGGAGAACTCATAAATCTCATGGCGGGCCTTCAGGGAATCGGCCGGTTCGCCGGCGTTGAGGCAGGCGACGAGGCTGTCCGCCTTGGCGGCATCCTCAAAACCGTAAACCTTCACGGAACCGGAGAAACTGCGGACCTCGGAAGAGAGAACGCGGGCGGAAGTGAAGGAATACTCATCCTCATCCTTGAGCATTTCGGTCTGGTTCTGACCGGCGCCGAATACGAGACTGTTCAGCTCCTCGGGAAGCTCGCCCTCATGATAGAACTTCACTTCCTTGTCGGCGGAATTGGCCTTCAGGAAGCGGGCCATATTGTCGGTAGAAACAAAGGTCTCATACTGACCCATGTACTTCTGCTCGGCAGCCTCCATATCCTCAGCGGAAGGATAGACGTGGAAGTCGATATAGGCAACCTCGCGGCTGCGGGGCTTGTTGTAGTACTTGTGGAGCTTGTACTCGCTGCGGAGCTCGTCGTCGCTGACGGTCACACCCTCATTGGAAGGCTGAAGGACGATGACATCAATCGGAGTGATGCTGTTGTAGTCGGCCTCGAGACGGTCGAGATAAAGGTCGTTGGGGTAGTTGGCCTGTGCGATCAGACGGGCATAGTTACGGGCATAGAGCTCATTCTTTGCATCCTGGCGCAAGACGTCGATGACCTGCGACACGGCAGGATTCCCCTGCTCGGCAGCCGAGACGAACATCTGTACGGTCTGGGCGGGAATCTGGGTATAACCGGCGGAAACACCGTTGGTCAGAAGGGCCTCATTGACCTCAGACTCAGTGAAGTAAAGACCGGCCTCTTCCATCTTGGGCATCAGCAGACGGGAATAAAGGAGCGAACGGAACGCCGTGCTCTTCATCACCTGGTCGTCATTGACACCGAGATAGTTCTTGTAAGGCTCATACTTGTTGGAAGCCTCAATGAACTCAGCGTAGGAGATTTCCTTACCATTGACATAACCGACAGGATCCTGCTTGTAGGCACCAATCCCGAAGAACTGGGAAATGGAAGTAGGGTCAAGCAGGAAGAGGAGGAGGGCGAAGGCAATAATCAGGGACAGCCAGATCCCCCATCCGCGAATTTTCTGTAAAACAGCCATTAGTTTATAATTTTTAAAATTTAATTATCTGTAAATACCCGTCCAAAAAGGATATGGGGTGCGAAGTTAGCAATTTTTCTTGAAATCCCTGCTAATTTTTTGACTTATCTGCCGGAAGAGGCCCTATCAGGTTGACATAGTCAATCTCCACCCGCGTCGAATCCTTCACCACAACACTATAGCTGTTGAAGGGTTTCATGATGATGGCATTGCGCGCCATCTCATCGGAACGCATCCCGTAACCCTGGAGAAATCCGGACGGGGAATACATCCGGATATAGCAGTCGGTATAGATTTCTTCAGCTGTGCGGTCCCAGTACAGCGTGTCCGTCTCCATCGTCTCATTCTTGATATTGTTATGGACGACGACATTGCCGAAAACCGACCAGGTTTCCTTCCTGTCGCCGGTTCGGAACATCTTGTGGAGGGCGTTGTCGGCCGTAATGGTCGTTTCGAGGAACTGGTCCGCATCGTACCCGTAAATGAACATTCCTTCCGGGAACAGCTCATACTCGAGCGAGTCAGTCTGGTAACGGTCCATCCGCGGGGCCTCCATCCGCATCTTCAGGATGCCGTTTTCGGTCTGGACGACAGACATGCTGTCGACCGTCTGGACCGGCGTTACCGACAGGTCGAGACGGTCGGCGATGGAGAGTTTCTTGTTGCAGGAAAAGACGACGAAAGCAACCGCCGCAGCGGTTGCCATCGTCTTCAGGATATGAAACAGCGGTTTCACAGGGGACTACAGACGGGTTCTGATGGTCGTGGTGGCGCTCAGGCCGCCGCAGGAAACCGTGTAGGACTGACCGTTCACGAGGTCATAGTTGGCGGCATCCACGGCCAGCGGGAAGTTCGCGCTGTAGCCGGCGATATAACGGCCGCACTCGTCTGCGATTTCCGGATCCGCACTGCGGGCGCGCTGCATATAGTCGGTCGCCACCCAGAGGGCCGCCCAGCGGTCGATTTCACCGCCGCAGCGGTTTGCAGCCCAGATACGGCCAATCAGCATATAAGCCTTGCCGGTCCAGTTCTTGGCCTCCAGACCGCTCTCCAGACGGACCACCTTGTTCGCCTGCTCGACGGCCTTGCCGTTGCGGTTGTTGGCATAGCAGTAACGGGCAAGCTCGTAGCAGAAGCGGGCATCCTTTTCGGCATCGGACTCATCGAATTCGATAGCCTCCTCCAGATACTTGATGGCCTCGGAGGTATTGTTGCGGGCGGCATTCAGCCGGTACAGCGAGTAGGCGGCGGTATAGGAAGGACGCGCGGCATACAGGGCCGTCGCAGCATTGAAATAGAGGTCGTTGTTGTTGCAGTCCTCGGCGTTGTTGAGCATATTCACGATCTTCTCGATCAGGTCGACATCGTTCGGATTGTTCTCATAGCGGGGAGTGAACAGGGCGACCAGGTTTTCGCAGGAAGCGACACGGCTGGCGATGAACAGTTCCTCGACGTCGCGACGGGCGTTGACGATAGCCTCTGCGTTATCCTCGAGGGCCTTCTTGTCCTTTTCGTAATTCTTGGCTTCCGGCGACAGGGCGGCCAGCGAGTTGGTGTTCGTCAGGGAAGACTCGTCAAGCAGGTTCATCAGGAAATCATACACGCCGATCACCTTTTCGGCATCATACTTTCCTGCTACATACCCGGATACGGTACCCTCCATGTAGAAAAAGAGGATCTGCGGATCGGTATAGGCGCCATTGCAGTCGATAACCTGCTTGTAAACCGCATACTTGCGGTCGGGATCGTCGACATACTTCGTCACGTCGAGGGCCTTGCGGTTCATCTGGGCCTGGGCCGTCTTCGGATAGGCGGCGGCGCGCTCGTCGAACAGCGCCAGCAGCGAATCCACCAGCGCAGCGCGGTGTTCTGCCGTCAGGGTGGCATCCTTGTCAAGGATATCGCGCATCATCGTCTGACCATGCAGGAAAAGGTTCGAGCTGGCGGATGCAGGGCAGATGGCATAGGCCTTCCGCCAGTTGGTCATGGCACCCTTGAAATCTTTCTGCTTGTAGTAGTCCGTGTAGAAGGATAGATACTTCTTGCATTCTTCCGGATTGTCACCGTACTTGGCGTCCTGTGCATAGGCGCCGGCGGCGGAAAGCAGTCCCAAAGAGGTAAGGAATAATGCTAAATACTTTTTCATGGCACGTGTGTATCTTTATTTTATTCGTATCTGTATTTACGGAACCAAATATCGTGGATATTGAATCCGATGTTAAATGTCAGGTAGGTTTCCCGCACCAGGGAAGCGTCCATGGACCCCCTTCTTCCAAAATCGATGCCAAGCGAGACACCGTTATAAAGGCGGTTGTTGATCGGAAGGGTGATGCCGAGGGTGATGCCGTACGCATCGATGCGGTGGCCGCCCACCTGATAATAGGCCTGATTGTAATAGGCACCGCCCCGGTAAGTTACCCGCCGCAGGTAGTAACGGGCGTCGTAGCGGTTCGGCGTCAGTTCGAATCCCGTCCGGACGCTGTGGCATGCCGTCGCCGAGAATGGCAGTTCGCCCCGGTTGGCAAAGCCCCTGCGGGCGTCAAAGCCGCTACCGGACCAGTCGGAATAGCTGTAGTCGAGTTCGACGCTCCAGCGGTCGCCTTTCCTGAGGGCAAGACCGAAATTCAGCTCCTGGGGCAGATAGGTGGGATTGTGCGACAGGGTATCGGTTTTATAGGAGAGCGTATCGGCAACCGATGAGATCTGGGCAATCCGGTAATCATCGATATAGCCCTTGAGCGGGGTTTTCATCCGGTAGGTGGCGCCGGCTGTCAGGGACATATTGCCGGGCAGCGGCTGCTCATACTGGAGGCCGAACCGGGCGGAAGCGCCATGAAGCTGGAGATCCAGGCCCGTAGCAAGGTTCCGGATGGCCGAGCGCTCGAAAGTGACATTCGTCTTCTTCTGGAGGTTACCGAAATAATACTGGAACTCGGCTCCCAGGGACAGACGCTCCCACAGCGTTGCGCCGGCGGAGAGGAAGAAGCGGTAGAGGCTTCCGTTGCCGTTGCTCTTGTAGCCGACATTTCCGATTTCTCCGATCAGGGCAGGATCAACCACGGTCGTGGAGAAATCATAACCCATGTCGCTGTAAGGCATAAGCCCCACCATCATAGCCGTCGAATGCCAGAGGGGGAAGGACATGGCCAGCGTCTGGATATTAAAGGTATTGTGACCGGAATGATGACCGTCCTGCTCGTAAAAAGTATTGGAGCCGGAAACGGAAAAATCAGCCATGAATGACAGGGAGTCGCGGGCTGTAACGGCGGCCGGATTGAGCAGATTCATGATGCGGCGGTTCCGCATGGCGATACCCACCCCGCCCATTGAACGGGTCGTCGCCGTCCCCTGGACGGAAAGGTCACCGATGCCGTATACCGAGTAGGGCGAATAACTGCTGTAAGTCCCGTCCTGGGCCTCGGCGCGCCCGCCGGCAAAAAGAAGGAGAACGGTTGCCACCGCCCCCATAAACAGAGTCCGTATATGTCTGTCGCTACGCATCAACATACCTGTCGGCAATTAAAGCCAACCCCATCAGCACGAGGTTGCAAACTACAAATATGGAACTTTTCATCCGTTTTGCAAAATAATTGGCATCGCCGCCGGTAAAAACGACGATGTTGTCCGGATAGCGGTTCCCGTAACCCTGTATCTCAAATATGATGCCCGAAATCACGCCGGCTTCGATGGAAGATGGAATCGAAGATCCCATTTCGGGATAATCATCGGGCGTATTCACCAGCGGAAGGACCCTGGAATAGCGGTCCAGCGCCTTGAAACGCGTACGGCAGCCGGGGGAAATGTTGCCGCCGAGGAACTGTCCGTCCGCATCGAGAAAATCGACTGTCAGCGTGGTACCGAAGTCCATGATCGTGCATCCCTTGCCGCGGAACAGATACCGGACCGCAAGGATCGAAGCCGCGCGGTCGTAGGAAAGGTATTTCGGCAGAGATGTCTTCTGGAGCAACTCCGGATGGGCGCTGTCGAGAATCACGAGACGGCGGCATTCGCCGCGAAGCCTTTCCTCATCCTCCGGCGGAATAACCGAAACGGAAGCGATGACCAGCACGTCGGGCTTTTCCTTCGCGAAGAGGGTCATGATGAAATCCATCGTCTTTTCCCCCTGATAGCGGAAAGTTTTTCCGAGGGTCATCCCATCGGACCATGCCGCCTTCAGCGCAGTATTACCTATTTCTATTAACAGATTCACAGGATTCCGGCTTCGCAAAAATGCAGATAGCCTGCAAATTTACACATTTTCCGACAATATTTTCAAATTCTGCCAGGCTTTCTCCAGCGAATCCACTCCGCGGGTGACGATTTTCAGTTTATTCTCGCTCTGCTTGAGATTGAAAACGGACGCATGTGCGTTAACACTCTTCAATAGATGCTCGAAAGTCTTCGACTGATAGTACGGCGACATCGGATTCGAAATGAAAAAGAGGAGTTCCATCCCGTTTTTGATGATGATCTTCTCAAAGCCCAGCCGTGCGCCCAGGTTGCGGATGCGGACTACCCAGAAGAGATTTTCCAGCTCGGGCGGAAGGGTACCAAAACGGTCGGCAACCGTACCACGGAAACGCTCGATTTCCCTGTCGTCCCTAAGGGAATCGAGATCCTTGTAAATACGGATCTTTTCGGCCATTACGTCGATGTATTCGTCCGGAATCAGCGCCTGCTGGTCGGTTTCTATCGTACAGTCTTCCACATACGCGTCGCGGACATTCTTTGTGGTCAGGCCCGTCTCCATACCCAGTTCTTCCATAGCCTCCGAAAGGATAGACTGATAGGTCTCATACCCCATGTCGGAGATAAATCCGCTCTGTTCGGCTCCGAGCAGATTGCCGGCGCCACGGATGTCCAGGTCCTGCATCGCGATGTTGAATCCGCTGCCAAGGTCTGAGAATTCTTCGATGGCCTTGAGACGGCGGCGGGCATCTTCCGTGATAGACACCAGCGGAGGGACGATCAGGTAGCAGAAAGCCTTGCGGTTGGACCTTCCGACGCGGCCGCGCAGCTGATGGAGGTCGCTGAGGCCCACATTCTGGGCCTGATTGATCAGGATGGTATTGGCATTCGGGATATCCAGGCCGTTTTCGATGATGGTCGTACAAAGGAGCAGGTCATAGTCGCCCCGCATAAAGTCGAGCATCCGGTTTTCCAGCTCGCGGGATTCCATCTGGCCGTGGGCGACACAGATGCGCATGTCCGGAACCAGGCGGTGGAGAATATCCTCGATGGCGGGAAGCTGCTCCACTTTATTGTGCAGGAAGAAGATCTGTCCGCCGCGGTTGAGCTCGTAATTGAGGATGCCCTTGATTTCCTTCTCGTTGAAAAGGATGATTTCGGTCTGGATGGGGATACGGTTCGGCGGCGGCGTGGAAATGATGGAAAGGTCGCGGGCACCGAGCAGGGAGAACTGGAGGGTTCTCGGGATCGGAGTGGCCGTCAGGGTGAGCGTATCCACGCTTTCTTTCATCTGGCGGAGCCGCTCCTTGGCGCTGACGCCGAATTTCTGCTCCTCGTCGATAATAAGAAGGCCGAGATCTTTGAAGGAGAAGGCCTCCGACAGGATCTTATGCGTACCGATGAGAATATCTATCTGACCCGACGCCAGGCGCTTTTTGATATCCGTGATCTGGCCGGCCGTTCGGAGGCGGCTGACATAATCGACCGTACAGGGGAAATCCTTAAGACGGGAGGTGAAGGTCGTATAATGCTGCAGGGCGAGAATGGTCGTCGGCACGAGGACGGCCACCTGTTTTCCGTCGGTAGCGGCCTTGAAGGCGGCCCGGATGGCGATTTCTGTCTTACCGAAACCAACATCGCCGCAGATCAGGCGGTCCATCGGGCAGGCATCTTCCATGTCGCGCTTGACGGCAACTGTCGCCTTGTCCTGGTCGGGCGTATCTTCATATATAAAGGAAGACTCCAGTTCTTCCTGCAGGTAGGAATCGGGCGAAAAGGCAAATCCTTTGGAGGCCTTTCGGCGCGCATAGAGCTGAATCAGGTCCTTGGCGATATCCTTTACCTTGGACTTCGCCGAAGATTTGAGATTCTGCCAGGTCTTGGAGCCGAGTTTATGGATACGGGGCGGTTCGCCTTCGCGGGAGCGGAAGCGGGATATCTTATGCAGGGAATGGACCGATACGAAGACCACGTCGCCGCCCTGGTACATCAGTTTCACCACCTCATGGACCCGGCCGCGGTCGTCCCGCATACGCACCAGGCCGCCGAAGATGCCGACGCCATGGTCGATATGGACCACATAGTCGCCGATATTGAAGGCCGTTATGTCGTTGAGGGTCAGCTGCTCACTCTTTTCGACGGTCCGCCGGATGGAAACGCGGTGAAAACGCTCGAAAATCTCGTGGTCGGTATAGTAGCAGCGCTTGTCGTCGAGGTCGATAAAGCCGGCATGGAGGCTCTTTTTTATAAGTTGAGGTACTACACCGGCGTTTTCGAGCAGAATCGATTTGATACGCTCGAGCTGATTGGCGTTTTCCCCGTATATGCTGACCGAAAAGCCGTGGTCGGTTTTTTCCCGGATATCCGCTTCGAGAAGTTCGAAGTTTTTGTTGAATACCGGCTGGGGAGCGATATTGAATCGGACGAGATTCCACGGACAAGCCGTGGAATGACGGTTTATTGCCGCAGGCGCCGGACAAGCCGTGGAATGACGGTCATTCCCGTCATGCCCGACCTGATCGGGCATCTCAAGTATCTGGCTGCGAAGCGCCAGCGGAACATCCAGAAATACCCGCCGAAAGTCCTTCAGTTCCTTGAAAAACGGTCGGTCCTTATACATATCCGACGAGTCCAGCCAGAGGAGGCTGTCCTTATTTGGAAGAAGTTGCAAAAGCGAGATTTCCTGACCTCCCGCTATATCTGACGAGAGATCGGGATAGATATCCACCTTGTCTGCCTGACCTTTGGAGAGCTGAGTATTACAGTCGAAAAAATGGATTTTTTCCACTTCGTCCCCAAAGAAGGAAATGCGGTAAGGAAGGGCGTCTGAAAAGGAAAAAATATCAATCAGTGAGCCCCGGATGGCATATTGTCCCGGCTGGGAGACAAAATCAACTTTTATAAATCCTTTTTCTCCCAGCAGAGTACGGACCGTATCAAAGGATATCTCATCTCCGACGCCAAGGTGAATGACCGCATCCGAAATCTCAGCCGGACGGGGAAGCGTTTCCTCGATGGCTTCCGGATAACTGACAACAAAGAGAGGTCCCTCCTCAGGATGGAAGGAAAGCAGTTTTCCGACGGCAGCCGTTCGCTGGACGGAAAGGGAAGACTTGTAATTGCTGCGCTCAACAGTCTTTCCGGAATCGGGAAGGAAGAATACCCTGTCACCTTCTATTAAAGAGTACAGATCGGCCGCACAGTATTCCGCCGCTTCTTTGGTAGGCAGTATAATCAGATGAACCTTGTCTTCAGGAGCCGCCGAAGAAACGGCCAGCCATCGGGCCGACAGGAAGAGTCCCGTACAATAAACTACGACGGGATCCCCTGTCAGGGAACTATTGATGGAGCGACGAAGGTCGTGAAGGGATTGTTCCATTGTTTATAAATCTGTTGATAACCCTGTTGAAAAGTATGTTTATTACTTTTTCAGCCGGAAGGCAAATGGGATTTCAACATCATATCCAGACTGTATCAACATTATTTTAATGTTTTTTCAACACTATTAATTATTTATCAATCAACGTGTTTTATCAGCTTATCAACATTTCAACAGTCTATACAAAAACAAAAAGTCAAATAAATAAATTATATTTGTAATTAATAATTTTGGACGCAGCCCTATATGAGCGAATTCGACCCACGCGATACATCCGTCCGCAAAGATAATGAATTGGACGGAATAATCAGGCCCCGCGAGCTGGATGATTTTACCGGACAGAAGGAAATCGTCTCGAACCTGGCCATTTATATCAAAGCAGCCAAAATGAGGGGCGAGGCCCTGGACCATACCCTCTTCCACGGTCCTCCGGGTCTTGGAAAGACTACGCTGGCCCATATCATCGCCAACGAAATGGGCGTCGGAATGAAGGTGACTTCCGGTCCGGTCCTCGACAAACCCGGCGACCTGGCCGGCCTTCTGACCTCGCTGGAAAAGGGAGACGTGCTGTTTATCGACGAGATCCACCGGCTCTCCCCCGAGGTGGAGGAGTATCTCTATTCCGCGATGGAGGATTATGTCATCGACATCATGATCGACAAGGGGCCCGGCGCCCGCTCGGTGCGGATTTCACTCAATCCGTTTACCCTCGTCGGCGCGACGACCCGAAGCGGTCTTCTGACAGCTCCGCTTCGCGACCGTTTCGGCATCAACTGCGCACTGGAGTATTATGACACGGAGGACCTTCAGCGTATCGTGATGCGCAGCGCCCGGATTATGGAAATCGACATAGACGACGATGCAGCCCGGGAAATTGCGCTCCGAAGCCGCGGTACGGCGCGTATAGCCAATGCCCTTCTCAAGCGGGTTCGCGACTTCGCCCAGGTGCTCGGCGACGGCAGGATCAATCTCGAAATCACCCGTTTTGCGCTCAATAAGCTCAAAATCGACAAGCGCGGTCTCGATGCCATCGACAACAAGATTCTCCGTACGCTGATCACCACTTTCAAAGGCGGACCGGTCGGCGTCGGCACGCTGGCAACCTCGATCAGCGAAGATGCCGGCACACTCGAAGAGGTTTATGAGCCTTTCCTGATCAAGGAAGGCTTTATCGTGCGCACCCAGCGCGGCCGGGTGGCGACGGAAATGGCTTACCACCATCTCGGAATGGACGAATATCTTTCAACCAGACGCGTCAATGATGAAAATCCTTCGCTGTTTTAGATGCCCTGCATTCGCTGGGCATGACGAAAAAAACGTCATTTCACGGCTTATCTGTGGAATCTCCTGTATATTATTATTACTTGCGCCGGTGGCTGCAGATGCCTGTACGGCCGTCATTATCAGCGGCCGGGTGCGTCCGGACGGGAAACCGCTCATGTTCAAACACCGTGATACATCGAATTCCGACAACTCGATCGAGTGGTTCCGGGGCGAAAAATACGCTTTTCTCGGTCTTGTCAACCGCGACTGGCGGACAAATCCGGTGGCAAAGAACACCGGTGGCCGCCCGGAAGTATGGTCAGGTCGCAATGAAGTGGGGTTCTGTATCATCAATACGGCCACTTATGACTTGAAGGACGACCGGGTACCGATGTCCGAGATGGACCGCGAAGGGCTGGTGATGTACCGGGCGCTGGAGATTTGCCGCACGACGGCGGATTTTGAGCATTTTCTCGATACGCTTGCCCGCCCGATGGGCGTTGAGGCCAATTTCGGTGTCATCGATGCAGACGGTGGAGCTGCGTGGTACGAAGTCAACAACCGCAAATGGACCAAGTTCGACGTCAATGAGGAGCCTTCCGGCTATCGCGTGGTGACCAATTTTACCTTTACTGGTCGTAAAAAAGACCGGAAAGGCGTCGACCGATACGAAAAAGCCTGCAGCATACTTGCTTCGACGGAAGTTCCCGTTGCCGGCTGGGATCATCGTTTTCTGATCGATAACATCTCCCTTTCCGGTGCGCCTATCCTTCGGGATATCAGCGCTTCCGTCATTATTTTCGAAGGCGACCGGACCTTTGCCTGTCTCGGGCGACCGGACCGGGTCGGATGTGAAGAGTTTTATCTTCCTGAGAGGAAAAAATGCGATTATACCTGCATTCGTTAGGGAATCTGCTGAAAAATGATTAAAATTGCAGACTGATTAGATTCTATAATAAACACTACATACACATGGCCGATACAAAACTTATCTCCAAGATTCCTGACGGACCGCTCGCCGAAAAATGGACCAGGCGCAAGTCAGAGATTCGCATCGTTTCCCCGAATAACAAACGGAAACTCGAGGTTATCGTGGTAGGTACCGGTCTTGGCGGAGCCTCTGCAGCCGCATCACTCGGCGAAATGGGCTACAACGTCAAGATTTTCTGCATTTCCGATTCTCCGCGCCGGGCGCACTCCATTGCGGCCCAGGGCGGTATCAATGCAGCCAAGAACTATCAGAACGACAACGACTCCGTTTACCGTCTTTTCTATGACACGATCAAGGGTGGTGACTACCGCAGCCGCGAAGCCAATGTCTACCGTCTGGCCGAAGTCAGCGCCGCCATCATCGACCAGTGCGTCGCGCAGGGCGTTCCGTTCGCACGCGAATACGGCGGATACCTGGCGAACCGTTCCTTCGGCGGTGTTCAGGTGAGCCGTACTTTCTATGCCCGGGGACAAACCGGACAGCAGCTGCTTCTGGGTGCCTATGCTTCGCTGAATAAAGAGATTGCCGCCGGCACCGTAAAGAGTTATCCGCGCCATGAGATGCTCGACCTTGTCATCATCAACGGCGAGGCCAAGGGTATCATCGCCCGTAACCTCGTTACCGGCAAACTCGAGCGCTTCGGTGCCCACGCGGTCGTTCTCGCAACGGGTGGTTACGGAAATACTTACTTCCTCTCCACCAACGCCATGAACTCCAACGGCAGCGCCGCGATGCAGGCTTACCGCAAGGGCGCTTTCTTCGCCAACCCGTGCTTCGCGCAGATCCACCCGACCTGTATTCCGGTCCATGGCGACCAGCAGTGCAAGCTGACGCTGATGAGCGAGTCACTCCGTAACGACGGCCGTATCTGGGTGCCGAAGAAGATGGAGGACGTGATGAAGCTCCGCAAGCACGAAATCAAACCCTCTCAGATTCCGGAAGAGGACCGCGACTACTATCTCGAGCGCCGCTATCCGGCCTTTGGTAACCTCGTTCCGCGTGACGTTGCCTCCCGTGCCGCCAAAGAGCGCTGCGATGCGGGCTACGGCGTGAACGAAACCGGCCTCGCCGTGTTCCTCGACTTTGCCGACGCCATCAAGCGTCTCGGCCACCAGAGAGTCCAGGAACGCTACGGCAACCTCTTCGACATGTACGAAAAGATCACTTCCTCTTCCCCTTGGGAGGAGCCGATGATGATATATCCGGCTATCCACTACACAATGGGCGGTCTCTGGGTCGACTACGACCTGCAGACCACGATTCCGGGCCTGTACGCCATCGGTGAGGCCAACTTCTCCGACCATGGCGGCAACCGTCTCGGAGCCAGTGCCCTGATGCAGGGTCTTGCCGACGGTTATTTCGTACTGCCGTATACGATCGGCGATTACCTGTCCCACAAATTTGCCGAGCCTAAGACCGATACCAATGCGCCCGAATTCGAGGTAGCTGAAAAGGCGGTCCAGGAGCGCATCGACAAGCTGTTTGCTGTCAAGGGTACAGAGACTGTGGACAGTCTCCACAAGAAACTCGGCCACATTATGTGGGAGTATGTAGGTATGGCCCGCAGCGAGGAAGGTCTGAAAAAGGGTATCGAGGAAATCAAGAAACTCCGCGAAGAGTTCTGGAAGACCGTCCGCGTGCCTGGCACGAACGAAGAGTTCAATCAGGAACTGGAGAAAGCTCTCCGCCTTGTAGACTTCTTCGATATCGGCGAACTGATGGCCCGCGACGCCCTCAACCGCCGGGAATCCTGCGGAGGTCATTTCCGTATCGAAATGCAGACCGAGGAAGGCGAAACCAAGCGCGACGACGAGAACTTCATGTATGTAGCAGCCTGGGAGTATAAGGGCGAAGGTGCTGATCCTGAGCTCCATAAAGAGCCTCTCAAGTACGAGAATATCAAGATTGCGACCCGTAACTACAAAGACTAATCGAGTATGGAATACAATATCAAAGTTTGGCGTCAGAAAAACGCAAAGGCCAAAGGCCATTTCGAGACCTATCATGTTACGGGTGTCGAGGAGGATGCATCCTTCCTCGAGATGCTCGATATCCTGAACGACCAGCTGATCCGTCAGGGCACGGAACCCATCGCTTTCGACCATGACTGCCGTGAGGGTATCTGCGGCGCCTGCTCGCTGTATATCGACGGCCGCGCCCATGGTCCGGACGACCAGGTGACGACCTGCCAGCTGTTTATGCGTCATTTTAAACCCGGTGCAACGATTACCGTAGAGCCTTGGCGCAGTGCCGGTTTCCCGGTGATCAAGGACCTTGTTGTCGACCGCGGCGCTTTCGACAAGATTCTCCAGGCCGGCGGTTTCATCACGGTCCGCGCCGGCAGCGCCCAGGACGGCAATACCATCCTGATTCCGCACGATGATGCCGAGAACAGTATGGATGCGGCGGCCTGTGTGGGTTGCGGCGCCTGCGTGGCTACCTGCAAGAACGGCTCTGCGATGCTCTTTGTCGCCGCACGCGTGTCTTCGCTGGCCCTGCTGCCTCAGGGAAAGCCCGAGGCCGCCCGCCGCGCCAGGGCGATGGTTGCCAAGATGGACGAACTGGGCTTTGGTAACTGCACCAATACCCGCGCCTGCGAGATGGAATGCCCGAAGCACATCACCATCGATCATATCGCCCGACTTAACCGCGAGTATCTCAAAGCCAAGTTCAGCGAGTAATCTTTTTTAATTTCTTTAAAAATAGCGACCCTGAAGGGCCGCTTTTTTTGTAATTATTAAAAAATAAACCTTCCCTGAAATCATTGTGAAGCTCTGTTAAACAAGGAAATGGAAATCGGCATAGACCTGGCGAAGTCTCTATAAATAAAAGGTATATAATATAAAATATAAAAAAATTTAAAATTAGAATTTGTTACCAAAAAGCCAAAACTACCGATAATCTAAAACTATTTTATAAAAAACAACGATTAAAAACCGACCAAAAACAGTTTAAATCTAATGCTCTTGCATATGGTTTAATGATTTAGCATTTGGTAAATTCGAAAATGTTTCCAATATTTGCGAAAATTTTTCCGTTTTTAGGGACGGAGGGTTTTTTGGTGTATTCCGATGCAAACAATTTTTTGTATCAATATTTATGTTTAATTTTATCAGCTTATGAAAAAAATCAAAGTTTTTTTCACAGCAATGGCATTAGTCCTTTCGGCTTTTGTCCTGAACGCACAGAACATTCGTGTGCACGGTAACGTTGTCGACGCTGCAGGTGAGCCTGTCGTTGGCGCCAGCGTGATCCTTCAGGGAAGCACGAGCATTCATGCCTTGACTGATGAAGGGGGTAATTTCAGTCTGAATACTCCCTCTGACGGCACCCTCGTCGTGAGTTGCCTGGGTTATGTTACTCAGGAAATTCCGGTCAGCGGCCGCAGTTCCATCCAGGTGGTCCTCATCGAGGACACCACCCTGCTCGACGAAACCATTGTCGTTGCGTATGGTACTTCTACGAAGAGTTCCTTTACCGGCTCTGCCACGATGGTGAAGGAAGAGTCCATCGAGAAGAAGATTGCGACGAACGTCACCAGCGCCCTCGCCGGTGCTGCCCCTGGCGTCCAGGTTATCACCACCAGCGGTGACCCTACCAGCAATTCTCCTACCATCCGTATCCGTGGTGTCGGCTCCATGAGTGCCAGCAACGCTCCGCTCATCATCGTTGACGGTGTTCCGTACGAAGGTGCTATCTCCGACATCAACCCGCAGGACGTCGAGTCCATGTCCGTTCTGAAGGATGCTTCCGCTTCCGCTATCTACGGTCACCGCGGTGCTAACGGTGTTATCATCATCTCCACCAAGAAGGGTAAATCCGGTGAGGCCCAGGTCAAGTTCGACGCCCGTTATGGTGTCAACAGCCGCCTGATCCCTCAGTATGACGTCATCACCGATCCGGCTCAGTACTACGAGGTATTCTACCAGAAGTTGTACAACAAGGCCTACTATGCTACCGGTGACGCCGCCCAGGCTTATGCCGCCGCGGATGCCAACCTCTTCGATGTTGTCAACGGTGGTCTGGGTTATCAGGTGTTCACGGTTCCGGATGGCGAACTCTTCATCGGCCGTAACTTCAAGATCAACCCGAACGCTACGCTCGGTTATTCCAACGGTGAGTACTACTACACTCCGGATGACTGGTACAAGGAAGCCTTCCACAATGGCTACCGCCAGGAATACAATGTGTCCGTCAGTGGTTCTTCCAACCGCTTCAACTACTACGCCAGCGCCGGTTTCCTGAATGATGGCGGTATGGTGAACAACTCCAACTACAAGCGCTACACCGGCCGTATCAACGCCGAGTATCAGGCTAAGGACTGGCTGCGTTTCACCACCAACACCACCTTCTCCCACAGTGATTCCCAGATTGCCCAGTACTCCAGCACCTGGGGTTCCTCCGGCAACATCTTCGCTATCACCAACACCATCGCCCCTATCTATCCTCTCTATGTCCGTAAACTGGACGAGAACGGAAAGCCTTACATCGTGAAGGAAAACGGCCGTGTTCTCTACGACGCCAACTCCACCACCGATGTGAACGGTGTTTCCATCCTGAGGGCGGGTACCGCCGGCAATGCCGTCCGTGATAACGAGTACAACGATGAGCACCAGTTTGCTGACGTTCTCGTCGGCAAGTGGGGCGTCGTCGCTACCCCGATCAAGGGTCTCTCCCTCATGGCTAACGTGGGTGTCACCTCTGACAATACCCGTTACACCTTCCTGGGCAGCAAATTCGCTTCTTATGTCGCTACCGACGGTTTGGCTTATGTCAGCAGCAGCAGAATGTTCACTGTGAACAACCAGTATCTGGCTGAGTACAAATTCACCCTCGGTAACATCCATAACTTCGACGTCCTCGCCGGTTATGAGAAGTACACCCGTATGGTCCAGAGCCACACCGGCCAGAACGACCACCTCTACAACCCGTACATCGGCGAACTCGACAACGCTGACGGTCACGCCAGTGAGTATGCCACTTCCAGTACCGACCGTTACATGACCGACGGTTTCCTGGGTCGTATCCAGTATGACTATGACGGCAAGTACTTCCTCAGCGGATCTATCCGTCGTGACGAGTCTTCCTTCTTCGCTCCCGGCCATCGCTGGGGTACCTTCGGTTCCCTCGGTGCCGCCTGGCTTGTCAGCAAGGAGAACTTCATGAATAATGTCGACTGGGTTGACCTCCTGAAGGTGAAACTCAGCTACGGTGTCCAGGGTAACGATAACCTCAGTTCTTCGAACTACTACCCGTACATGAACCAGTACACCCACTCCTACAACGAGGCTACCGGCGAGTACAGTATCGCCCTCAACAGGGTCGGTAACGAGAACCTCACCTGGGAAACTTCCAAGGCTCTGAACTTTGGTGTCGACTTCGAGCTGGGTCATGGTCTGCTTAACGGTACGCTGGAACTCTTCTCCCGCACCACCGAAGACCTCCTCTACAACCAGGATGTTCCGTATTCCTCCGGTAACCCGAAGGGCTATGTTCCTACGAACGTTGGTTCCATCAACAACAAGGGCTTCGAACTCACCCTCGACGGAAACATCATCCAGACCCGCAACGTCAACTGGAGTTGGAATGCCAACTTCAGCCACTACAAGAACACCATCCTCTCCCTCGACGAGTCTGTCGCGAAGGACGGTATCAAGTATACGGGCGGTATCTACTCCGTGGACGGTTCCCTCTATGACGGTTTTATGTATAAGTATGCCGGTGTAGACAAGGAAACTGGTAAGGCCCTCTACTATCAGAAGGTCTATGCGAACGACGAAGACGGTAATCCGTACTGGACCGGTGAAGAGAACATTATCGACGATTTCGGCAGCCTGTCCGGTTCTACCGAGCATGACGACCGTTACAACATCGGTTCCTTCCTCCCGAAACTCTTCGGTGGCTTCGGTACCTCGGTCAACGCTTACGGCTTCGACTTCTCCATCCAGTGCTCCTATCAGCTGGGCGGCCGTTACTATGACGGTACCTACCAGTCCTACATGCACACGCAGGATAACAAGGGTCAGGTGATCCACAAGGATATCCTCCTTGCCTGGACTCCTGATAACACCGACACCGACGTTCCTCGTTGGGATGGTGACATTCTGGTTGCCCAGACCCCTGTCGATCGTTTCGTAGTTTCTTCCAACTATCTGAGCATCAACAATGTTACGCTCGGTTACACGCTTCCTTCATCCCTGGTGAAGAAGGTTGGTATCTCTTCCATGAGAGTTTACGTAGCTGGTGAGAACCTCTATGTCTTCTCTGCTCGCAAGGGTGTCGATCCCCGTTACAGCATGGGTATCGGTTCCATGACTTCCGGTTCCGGTTTCGCTAACAATGCCTACGGCACCATGCGGAACATCACCGGCGGTGTTACGCTCACTTTCTAATTTAAAAGGAGAAAGAATATGAAACTCAATAGAATTCTTTTTGTTTCCGCAGCTGCCCTGTTCACCTTCGCAGCCTGCTCCGAAATTGAAGAAGCCGTTCCCGCTGGTGGTAATCTTCTCGAATCCCAGGTTCAGGAAACGAACGTCTCGGATCCGAGCAGAGGTGCTGCCTCCTTCAACGGTCTGTTCACTTACCTCGGTAAGCCCAACAACCCGCTGGGTGGTTCCGTGCGTCCGGACTGCTACAGCTTCATCATGATCACCTTCTGCGATGATCTCGAAGGTGCTGATGCCTGGATCCCGGACAGCAACTACAACTGGTTCAGTGTTTGCGGTGAGATGTCTTCCCGTAACGCCAACTACCGTAACCCGGGTGTCCGTTACAAAGCTCCGTACGACCTGATCGGTCTCTGCAACACCTTTATCTCTTCCTATCCTGCGGATGTTGACGATCCTGAGATTGTCGCCATGGTTGCCCAGGCTTACGCGCTCCGCGCTTTTGCCTATCAGCGCCTCGCTATCAACTTCTCCTTCGGTCCCGCTATCGCTCCGGATGCCCTGTGCGTTCCTATCGTTACCCCGGAAACGACCGACTTCGCCAACAACCCCCGTGCTACTACGAAGGAAGTTTACAACCTGATCCTCAGCGACCTCAACTACGCGGTCGATCATCTTGACGGTTACACCCGTCCCGACAAGAGCCGGATCAACAAGACCGCTGCTCTCGCTCTTCGTGCCCGTACTTACCTGGCCCTGGGTGAGTGGCAGAAAGCTTATGACGATGCTACCGCTGCTATCGCAGAAGGTGCTTCCGAGAATATCGCTCCCAAGTCTATCGACGAGATCCGCAATTCCGTCAAGGATTTCACCGCTTTCGAAAGCCTGACCGAGAAAGACTGGATCTGGGGTTACGATATGACCGACGTCATCGCCAATGTTTATGACGTTGCCACTTCCAGCTCCTGGCTCCGTTCCTTCTCCGCAGAGGCTTACTCCTGCTGGTGCCAGACTTACACCTGCATCAATACCCTCCTCTACAATAAGATCCCTGCAACGGATATCCGCAAGCAGTGGTGGGTTGATGAGGACCTGAAGTCTGAGCTAATCGAAGGTCTGACCTGGGATGGTGAGCATGAAATCGCTTCCTTCACCGATGGTGGTGACACCAAGACCACTTATCTCCCTTACACGAACGTCAAGTTCGGTTGCAACCCGATCGCTACTGTCACCAACGAAGAGGACTTCCCGTTCATCCGTGTTGATGAAATGTACCTGATCCAGGCTGAGGCTAAGGCTCATCTTAGCGAGGCTGAGGGTGCTTCCATCCTGACGAACTATGTGAAGACTTATCGTGACCCGGCTTATGACGTAAAGGGCAGGAATCTGTCGATCTTCAACGAGATCTGGTTCCAGCGCCGCGTTGAGCTCTGGGGTGAGGGCTTCTTCACCTTCGACATGAAGCGTATGGGCAAACCGCTTGTCCGTTTCCACGGTTCCGGTCAGAATAAGGGCAATCAGCCTGAGAACTTCGCTTTCAATATGGAAGCTGACGATGCCTGGCTGAACATGCGTTTCTCCCAGGGTGAGCTTGACACCAACCACGGTATTGTGGATAATACAGGTAGCAAGATTCCTGATCCCGGTCAGAATCCGAACCTGCTTGATGGCGTTACCGACTAATTTAATTCAAGAAGTATGAAATACGTAAATATATTATCTTTTGCGGCAATTATTGCTCTGGCTTTCTCCTGCAACAAGGATGAATATCCCGAGTATAGTAAAGGCCCGGCTGATGCGAGCGAAGGTAAGACTGAGGTTTACTTCCCTGTTACTTCTCATAATGTAGAGTTGGAACCTACTGCCGAAACGTTCGAAATCACCGTTAAAAGAACCGATGCCGCCAGCGCTATCTCGGTTCCCCTCATTGTGAACAACCCTTCCACGCTGTTCGATATTCCCGAGAAAGTGGAATTCGCTGCCGGCGAAGAGGAAGCTACTCTGGTTGTCGGTATTTCCAGACTGGAGCTCGAAACCGTTTACGAGTTCTCCGTCTCCATTCCGATTGAGTTCTACTATGCTTATAAGGTAAGCGACTACAGTGATAGTATTACTTATCACTTCAGCGGTCTCAAGCAGAAGTGGAATGATGCTGGTACCTGCGTTTTCTATGATGGTACCTGGTTCGATGATATTGTCTCTGCAGAGAATGTCAGTATCCAGAACCACGAGGGAACGGATGACTATCGTATCATTACTCCTTATGCCCTGATCAGCCCCGAGGACTTCGATCCGGTCAATATTACCTTCAGCATCAAGGATAACGAAGTGGTCTTCAAGAATGGTACCTATAACTTCTGGTCCGGTACCGGTTACTACTTCTACTGGGATGCCGACAACTACGGTGCTTACTGCTATGTCGAGTACTCCAAGGAAGGTGACGACGTTGTCGTTGAGGTCAATTCCCTGGTCAGACAGGGCAGCAGCCTCTACACGGGTGGTTACTTCGCTTTCGTCTGGACCGGTGGTCCGCTCGTAGTCGAAGACGAACCTGCTGAGTAAGACTTCACTAATCTATTAAAAAAGAGCGATATCCGTTTGGATGTCGCTCTTTTTATGTACATTTGTACTATGAAACGCATATTGAGCATATTACCGCTTTTTCTGCTGCCGCTTTCCCTGGCTTTTTCCCAGCCGACGGCGACTCTTTTCCGGGGCCGGCAGCCAGCCATGATGCAGTATGCGTATAACGGCACCCCCTTTTGGGAGAGCAAGAGTTTCGCGGAAGGAAGCATCTGGTATAACGGAAAAGTCTATTCCGGTGTGCTGCTCAATATCGACGCCTTCCATCAGGAAGTCCAGGTAAAATATGCGGTCAATCTGGCTCCTATCGTCATCTATCGCGACGAAGTGGCGTGGCTGCGCCTCGGTGACAAGTGTTTTGTCAATCTCCGCTATCTGGGCTACGATGCGGCACAGGAGGGATTCTATGAGATCGTTCGGGATGGCCCGGAGGCGCTTCTTCGCCGGGTCGAAAAGAAATTCCGCTCCAGTACGCATAACGAAAATGGCGACGGTATCGGGTATACCGATCCGGATTATGATCCGCGCCTTACCACTTACTTCGCCTGCTACGAGTATCGTTACCTTCTGCGGGAAGGCCGGCTCATCCCGATCAGCCGGGGGAAACTCCGTAAACTGCTCCGCCAAGGCGGTGAAGAGAGTGGCCAGGGCCTTCTTTCCGATGTCCGCTGGCATCCTGTCACGGAGCCTTCCGGAACATTGATGGCGCAGGTAATTCCTTTGCCGGACGCTCCGCTTCCCGATGGCTTTTTCGAAGCCGTTAAGACCGAAGATGATTCCATCAGCGGTCTTTTGCCGGCGCAGGCCGCTTCCTACCGCAATAAGGTATATACCATCGGTGTCGACAACGGGCGGGACGAAAAGGTCCTCGTGCGGGGTTATGTCATCGACCGGGAAGCGGATGCGCCGATGCCTGGCGTGCTGGTCCATGACGAAAAGACGGAGACCTATGCGAAGACGGATGCGAAAGGAAATTATTCCATCCTGCTTCCCAAAGGGGAGAATATCATCCATTTCCTCGTAGAAACCAAGGAAGAAACCGTCGTCAAGGTGGATGTCGCCGGCGAAGGCAATCTGGATATCTCCATGACGGATGTCATCAATCAGCTTGCCAGCGCCGTCATTTCCGCCCAGAGCATGGAGCAGCACCGTCGGACGTCGATGGGCCTCGAGAAGGTCAGCGTCAAACTGATCGGCAAGATTCCGACCGCTTTCGGCGAAGGAGACGTGCTCAAGGCCATCCATACCCTCCCGGGCGTCCAGACTTCCGGAGAGGCGGCCGGCGGCATCAATGTCCGCGGCGGTTCGCCGGGGGAAAACCTGATCCTTTTCAACGGGAATACGATTTACAATCCCAGTCACCTTTTTGGCATTTTCTCCGCCTTCAACCCGGATATCGTCGAGGAGGTGCAACTGTATAAGGCGACCGTTCCGTCCCAGTTCGGCGGGCGCATTTCTTCCGTCATGGACGTCGAAAGCCGGAGCGGAGATATGCAGAAATTCCGCGGCACGCTGGGTCTTGGCCTTCTGACGAGCCGTTTCCATGTGGAAGGCCCTCTTGTCCGCGGCAAAACGAGCATTCTCGCCGGCGCCCGGACCACGTATTCCGACTGGCTGCTCCGCCAGCTGCCTTCTTCGAGCTACTACAGCGGCGCCAGGGCCGGCTTTACCGATGCCAATCTCGTCCTGACCCATCGCTTCTCCGAAGGGAAAGATCTCCGTTTCTCCGCCTATTACGCTGCAGACCGCTTTACGCTGACCGACAACCTGTCTGTCCGCTACGGCAACTGGAATGCATCGGCGCTCTATCGCAGCCGTGACGACGAAGGGAGCGGATTCGAGCTCTCCGCCGCCTATGACCATTATCACAACACCAACGGCGACTACTCATGGCCGCAGGGTGCCTACGACCTGACGGCACAGATCGACCAGTTCTCCGTCAAGCCCATCTGGCAGAGGCCACTCGGCGAGAAGCATACGCTTTCTTTCGGCGGTGAAACCGTCCTTTACAGGCTCATCCCGGGGGTGCTGGAGCCTTACGGGGAACTTTCCACCCTTCTGCCGGATCGTCTGGAGAACGAATGGGGACTGGAAGAGGCGCTGTTTGTCTCCGACAGCTATCAGCTCCTGTCTTCGCTGTCGCTGGAGGCCGGAGCCCGAATCAGCTCTTTCCAGGCCCTGAAGCCCTTTGATCTGACCGGCGGCCCGGAGCTTCGCCTTTCGGCTAAATATACGCCTGTCAATACTTTTTCCCTCAAAGGGGGCCTCAATATGATGCGCCAGAACGTGCATCTGATTTCCAATTCTTCCGGTATTTCGCCGACCGATACCTGGCGGCTTTCCAGCCGGGATATCCGACCTGCTACCGGATGGCAGGGAGCCGGCGGTATCTACTGGACGTGGGTTGCGCCCGGGCTTGATTTCTCGGCGGAGACATATTGGAAAGAGACCTCCAACGCCCTGGACTATAAGGCCGGCGCCAATCTGTCGATGAATCCCCATTTGGCGGACGACCTTGTGAAAGTCTATGGACGGGCCTATGGCGTCGAACTGATGGTCAAAAAGCCCGCAGGGCGCCTGACGGGCTGGCTTTCCTACACCTGGTCCCGTTCGCTGCTGAAGGAAATGGAGGACCGCGGTATGCAGACTATCGCCGGCGGAGACTGGTATTCCGCCCCTTACGACCGTCCGCACGAGGTGAAGCTGATTACCAACTTTGCTTTCACCCACCGCTATTCCTTCTCCCTGAATGCGGAATATTCGACCGGCCGGCCGGTTACCGTTCCGATCGGGAAATACTATTTCGGCGGCGCCTGGCGGATGGTCTACGGCGAAAGAAATACCCATCGGATTCCGGATTACTTCCGTGTCGACCTGGCTATGAATATCGATCCGGGCCACTATCTCCGTGCCGTCACGCATACTTCCATTACCATCGGCGTTTACAACCTGCTCGGCCGCAAGAATCCCTATTCCGTCTACTTCCAGCCGACCCGCGACGGCCGTATCCAGGGTTATCTGCTCTCGGTTTTTGCCACACAGGTGCCTTATATCAACCTCAATATCCTGTTCTGATGTCCCTGATCCGAAGACGACATATCCTCCCTGCCTTCCTGGTGGTGATGCTGGTGAGCTCCTGCGTATATTCTTATGACGATATACCCACAGGAAGCGACGAGGCGATACCCGTGTTCCATGGAAGCATCGTACTGGGCGAAAAGGCCGTGTTCTCTTATTCCTGGATGCAGAATCTGCAGGGGAAATACCCATCCGTCATTTCCTCCGATCCCCAGTTTTCCTGGTGGGTGGAAGATGATCTCGGGAACCGCTACGAAAGGAGCGATGAGACAGGCTATGTCGATTTGACGGAGGCTCCGGATGACCGTTCTTACCGGATTTGTGCGGAACTGCTCGGCAAAACGTACGAATCATCCTTGGAGCGGGCGTTGCCTACGCCGGAGATCACCGATATCGGGTTTTCGGCCGATGATGAGAATGTGCTGGTCAGTATCTCTTTCGCGGAGGCCGATGGGGCGACGGGCTATATGGCCCTTACCTACGAAGAGACCTGGGAATTCCATGTTGATTTTATCCCGGAATACCTCGTCAACACCCTTTCCTGGACCGTCTATTCCATCTCGGATCTGATGATGCCGATAGAATCCAATTACTATTGCTGGCGCAGTTACACCAATGGCAGCGATATCGTGGTCGACCTGAGCCGGATCGACGGTCCCATTTCGGATTATCCGCTGGCACAATTCAGCCGCAGGAGCAATCGCAACCATCGCAAGTACTCCATCCTGGCCAAGGCTCGCAGCATCACCAAGGAGGAATACGACTACCGCCACAATCTCGATCTCAATGAGGAGGGAGGCAACAATCTCTTCCGTCCCAATCCCGGCGAGATTGCCGGCAATATCTCCTGCGTTTCCGATCCTTCCCAGAAGGCACTGGGTTATATATCCCTGTCGAAATCGGCATCCCGCCGGGCTTTTCTCGACAATCGCTACCTGATATCGGTTCCGCCGGACAATAATGTATTGATGGCGGTCACTCCGGCCAGTTATCAATACTATTACAATACACTGGAATATCGTCCTGTCAAAGAAATCATGGTCAATGGAGAACGCGTGGTCGGTTGGGGACCGCTCCGCTGTGTCGACTGTGTGGCTGACGGCGGAACCCTCGAACAACCAGACTTTTGGGAATGAAAAAGCATAGAATCCTACTGTTTCTGCTGCCGCTTTTGCTGGCAGGACCGTTTGCTGCCATGGGCCAGACGGTCGAGCGGGTCTATGTGTCGACCGACCGGAATGCATATGTATGCGGCGAAAGGGTCTGGTTTTCGCTGCTGTGCCTTGGCAGCGACGGCCGTTACTCCGGCGAGAGTGCTGTTTCGTACCTGGAGCTGATATCGGAAGACGGCACGGCGCTCCGGACCAAGGCGGCGCTGATGGAGGGCCGCGGGGCCGGTTCGCTGACCCTGCCGGCAAGTCTTCCGACCGGAAATTACCGCCTGGTGGCGTATACCGGGACCCGAAGCGTCTCGATGGCCGGATCGCGCCTGCTGTCGATCTATAATCCTTTTTCTACGCTCCGGGTCAGCGGCGATGCGGTCCGGATCGACTCGCTCCCTCCGTCGCCGCCGGCTGAAGGGGCCTGCATCGGTTTAATGCTCGCAGATCTTGGCAGCGGCCGCGCGATTCTCGAATGTTCACGGGCGGCCAGCCTGTCCCTGTCGGTATACAGACGGGATGGGCTGAGTCAATTGCCGCTTCCTTCCATCGAAGATTTCCTTTCTGCCCGGGAAGAGCTCTCCTCGGGTGAGCCGGAGAAGGACGGAGAAGTGATCCGGGGGTGGGTCGGCCGCGAGTCGGAAGGCGCTTATGTGTATCTTTCGTCTGCGGGATCGCCTTCGGATGTGTTTATTTCCCAGGTGGGACCGGACGGATCGGTCGTATTCCCGACGGGGAACATCCACGGAGACCGGGAGCTGGTCTGTGAGGTGATGGACGGAGCCGAAGGGGCTTCCGTCGCCCTGGAGTCTCCTTTTATGGCTCCGGATCCGGGCGAAATCCCTTCTCTGGTGCTCTCTGAGAGCCTCCGTGGCGATCTTCTGGCCCGGAAAAAGGCTCTGGGGATCCGCCTTCAGATTGATACGCTTTCGTCCTTCCTTCCCCATCGCGAGGATCTGCTCTATGCCGGCTCCGACTGGGAGGTCTATTGCCTCGACGATTATGTCCGCTTCCCCACCGTCCAGGAAGTGATTCGCGAAATTGTCAGCGGCGTCCGTATCGGCCGCTATATGGGAAAACCGGCTTTCAAGGTACTGGTGCCGAATGCGACGGATAATAAGCGGGCTGTCCGCGAGCACGTGCTGACGCTGATGGACGGGGTCATAATCTCCGACATCAACCTCATCCTGAACTTCGACGCCATGCTTCTCGACCGCGTGGAGATCAGCCGCCAGCCCCTCATTATCGGCATGACGCCCTATGACGGGGTGCTCCATTTCGTCACGAAGAATCGTTATGTGACGGCGCTCGCTTTCCCGGAAAGCGTTCGCGTGGTGGACTTTACGGGTGTGAGTTATCCGGTGGCCTATTATGGAGCCGCGCCCTCGGAAGGAGCCGATTTGCGTTCGCTCTATTACTGGGATCCGCTGCTCTCGCTGGAGCCTGGCCGGGTCTGTGAGATTCCGCTCGCGCTGCCCGCCGGCTCATACCGGCTGGTCGCGGAGGGAATGGACGAGGAAGGGAACCCTGTCCGCTGCGTCCTGGACAGGGATATCCGCTGATTACCAAAGGAAGTTGTTGAACGGGTAGCGCCCGGCATGGATTTCGGCGACCATCTTGTAGAGGTCGTTGCGGAGCTTGTCGATGCCGGTCTTCTGGATGGCGGAGATAAAGATGCAGGGCGTCTTCTCTTCGGCGATCCAGCTGTGGCGGAGCTCGTCGAGGGTGCGGTTCTCGGGCCTTTTCGGCTCCAGGGAGAACTCATCATACTCCTCGTGGTGGTAGGCGTCAATCTTGTTGAAGACGACGTAGACGGGCTTCCCGGCGGCTCCGATATCCTGCAGCGTCTTTTCCACCACGCTCATCTGCTCCTCGAATTCGGGATGGGAGATATCGACTACATGGACCAGGATATCCGCCTCCCGGACCTCGTCCAGCGTGCTTTTGAAGGCTTCGACAAGCTGGGTGGGCAGTTTCCGGATAAAGCCGACCGTGTCGCTCAGCAGGAAGGGGACGTTCTCGATAACGACCTTTCGGACCGTGGTGTCGAGTGTCGCGAACAGCTTGTTTTCAGCGAAGACATCGCTCTTGGCAAGCAGGTTCATCAGCGTCGACTTTCCGACATTGGTGTAGCCGACAAGGGCCAGGCGTACGAGGGATCCGCGGTTGCTGCGCTGGGTTGCCATCTGGCGGTCGACCTTCTTGAGATCTTCCTTCAGCTTGGTTATGCGCTCCTTGACGATACGGCGGTCGACTTCGATCTGGGTCTCACCCATACCGCCGCGGGTGCCCATGCCGCCGCGTTGGCGCTCGAGGTGGGTCCACATGCCCGCGAGACGCGGCAACATATATTGATAATGAGCGAGCTCGACCTGCATCTTGGCGTAGGAAGTCTTGGCCCGCTGGGCGAAGATTTCGAGAATGAGGCTCGTCCTGTCGATGACGCTGAGGGCCTTGTTGTCCAGCTCGCGCTCGATATTCCGCTGCTGGGTGCCGGTCAGTTCGTCGTCGAAGATAACGTATTCGATGTCATTGTTCTCGCAGTAGGCCTTGATTTCCTTGAGCTTGCCGGTGCCGATATAGGTCGATTTGTCCGGCCGGTCGAGGCGCTGCATAAAGCGCTTGTCCGGCACTGCCCCGGCCGTTTCGGCGAGAAAAGCCAGTTCTTCGAGGTATTCGAGAACTTTCCGTTCGCCGTTCTTTTCCAGGACGACCCCGACAAAGACCGCCTTTTCGCTATGTTGCTGATTCTGTTCTATCATTGTTTCTCAAAAAAGGCCGCCCTCAGGACGGCCTTTATTCTTTTTTGTCATCAGGAGCAGCAGCCGTAAGATCTCTCCATTCGCTGCGCTCAGTCGAGATGACAGGTCTTTTATCGCAGCTGGAAGATCACCGGGAAGGTGTAGGTAACCTTGGCGGCGCGGTCTCTCTGGCGGCCAGGAGTCCACTTCGGGGAGCTCTTCACCACACGGACGGCCTCCTCGTCGAGGGACTTGTCCACGCCACGGACGACCTTGACATTGGTCATGTTGCCGCCGGCATCGATGGTGAACTGGAGAATAACGCGGCCCTGGATGTTGTTTTCCTTGGCAATCTCAGGGTAGACAAGCCGCTGGTTGACCCACTTGGAGAAGTCGTTGGCGTCGCCACCCTGGAAGGAAGGCTTGACCTCGACGAGGGCGAAGGGGATTTCCTCCTCTTCCTCTTCCTCTTCCTGGACCTCGATGTTCTCGGTCCGGGAAACGGCTACGATCTGAACGTCGTCAGCATCAACCATTTCGCGGACGGACTCTTCCTCATCGTCCTCGACTTCTTCGATGTCATCGGAGAATTCTTCCTCTTCGGGCTGCTCCTGCGGGATTTCCGGTTTCGGTTCTTCCTCGATGAAGACTTCTTCCTGTTCGGCCTCGTCTTCCATCTTGGCTTCTTTCTGGAGTTTAGCCTCTTCTACTTCCTTGGTCTCCCAGGCGAAAGCGCCCCAGGTCAAACCCAGAGCCAGGACCAAACCCACCTCAAGGAATACCAGTCTTTTGTTTTCAAGACTTGCTTTTGCTGATTTCTTGATCTCCATATCTAGTAATTTTTATTGTCCACACGGGCGTATAGGCCGACAAATATTAGGCCATTAGTTCGTCAAAGATAAGAATTATTCTTCTCTTTTCACAATTTTTTGATTTAATATTGTAGATTTGCAGGAAATATCGGAGTTCCCATGATTGTTTATTTGAGCGAAGATACCCCTTTCCGTTTTGACGGGAAGAAGATGCGGACAAGCCGGTGGCTGCGGGAAGTGGCCCGTCGGGCCGGACGCCGTATCGGTGATATGTCCGTGGTGTTCTGTTCTGATCCTTACCTTCTCGGGGTGAACCGGGAATATCTGGGACATGACTATTATACCGATATCATTACCTTTGATTATTGCGAGGGCGACGATGTGCTGTCGGGCGATCTGATGATCAGCGTCGATACGGTCCGGGCCAATGCGGCCGAGTACGGTGCAGCGTCGTTCGAGGAGGAGCTGGATCGCGTGATCGTCCATGGCCTGCTCCATCTGATCGGCTTTGACGACCATACCGATGAGCAGCGCAAGGAAATGCGGGCGCAGGAAAACGCGGCGCTCGAGCTGCTAAAAACAATGGCCTGACAGTGGAGAAGCGCTACGATATCATCGTTGTCGGCGGCGGACATGCCGGATGTGAAGCAGCCATGGCTGCGGCGAACCTGGGATCGTCGGTGCTGCTCATATCGATGGATCTGGACGGCTTTGCGCGCATGTCCTGCAACCCGGCCGTCGGCGGCATTGCCAAAGGACAGATTGTCCGGGAGATTGATGCGCTCGGAGGGTATACCGGCATCGTGACAGACCGTTCGACACTCCAGTTCCGGATGCTGAACCGCTCAAAGGGTCCGGCGATGTGGAGCCCGCGTGCGCAGTGCGACAAACGGGCTTTTTCGATCAATTGGCGCTCAATTCTTACAAATCATTGTAGGTTAGATATTTACGCAGATTTGGCTACCTCTTTCCTCTTTGAGAATGAAGAAATCGCGGGCGTTAAGACCAACACCGGTGCAATTTTCCATTCTCGGGCGGTTATCCTGACGGCCGGGACCTTCCTTGGCGGCAAACTCTTTGTCGGGCAGACGGTTTGGGAAGGCGGTCGTATCGGAGAGAAAGCCTCGTATGGACTGACGGAGCAACTCGCCGCCCGCGGTATTCCGACGGCCCGGATGAAAACGGGTACGCCGCCGCGCATCGATATCCGGAGTGTCGACCTGTCGCGACTGCCGGTCCAGCTCGGCGATGAGGATCCGGAACGTTTTTCTTTCCTGCCCATCCCCTCCGCAATTCAACCCGCTGAACCGTCATTCCACGGCTTGACCGTGGAATCTCCCCACATCGCTCAGCCGCAGCTCCCCTGCTATATCTGCCATACCAATCTTAGGGTCCATGAGATCCTTCGCACGGGCTTCGACCGTTCGCCGCTTTTTACGGGACTCATCCATGGCCGCGGTCCGCGTTACTGTCCGTCCATCGAGGATAAGCTCCGCACCTTCGCCGACAAGGATTCGCACCAGCTCTTCCTGGAGCCGCAGCATCGCGACTCGACGGAATACTATCTCCAGGGATTCTCATCGTCGCTGCCGCTGGATGTCCAGATAGAGGCGCTCCACGCCATCGAAGGCTTTGAACATGCTCACATTTTCAAGCCGGCCTATGCGGTCGAGTATGACTATTTCGACCCGATGTATCTTCGGCCTACCCTGGAGTCGCGGCTGGTGCCGGGGCTCTATCTGGCCGGGCAGGTCAACGGGACGACGGGTTACGAAGAGGCGGCCGCGCAGGGACTGATGGCCGGCATCAATGCCCACCTCAAGCTTTCGGGGCGCGATCCTTTTGTGCTGCATCGCGACGAGGCGTATATCGGCGTGCTGATTGACGACCTGATCACCAAGGGCGTCGACGAGCCATACCGGATGTTTACTTCCCGGGCGGAATTCCGTATTCTGCTACGGCAGGATAACGCCGACCAGCGGCTGACACCCCGTTCGCATGAGATCGGTCTGGCCTCCGAAGATAGATATGCGCTGACGATGCGAAAGTATGAGGCGGTATCGGCGCTTTCGGACTATGTCGAGCATACGCTGGTGAAGGCGGATGCGATCAATCCTTACCTGGAGTCGTGTGGTTCCGCGCCGCTCACCGAGTCCCGAAAGCTGGCCGAACTGGCTGCCCGTCCCGAACTGAGCCTTGCCGGCCTTCTCCAGAATGTTCCACGTGGAACAGAGGATCGGGAGGTTGTTGATGCCGTCGAAATTGGCCTGAAGTATCGGGGCTATATCGAGCGCGAACGGGCGCAGGCAGACAAGATCGCGCGGCTCGAATATATCCGTATCCCGTCTGACTTTGATTTCGATGCGGTCTCGTCCCTTTCGATGGAGTGCCGCCAGAAGCTGAAAAGATATAAGCCCGAGACCATCGCCCAAGCTTCCCGCATCTCCGGCATCTCTCCCGCCGACATTTCCGTCCTTCTGGTCTACTTCGGACGTTAATTTCGTCATTCCACGGTCAAGCCGTGGAATGACGATATAGACCTCTCACCTAGCAGTTTATATACCGTACTCCGGGAAGTGTTTGCGGAGATTGAGCGAGGCAATTTGGCGGAGAGGAATGAGGACGAAATCGCGTTCTGCGATGCGGGGATGGGGAATGGTGACTAAGCTGTCGTCGCCCTTGTACGATCCGAAAAAGAGAATATCGATGTCGATGGGGCGGTCGCGGTAGATGCGATGGCCATCGTTGTCATACTCGACCTGTAAGTCGCGTCCCATTGTTTTCTCAATGGTTTTGATTCGCTTCAAGATCCGGTGACACTGTTTGATGGGATGGTCATCGCGAAGAGGCACTTCGTACCGAACGCAGCAATTCAGAAATGGATGGGGACTGTCGAAGCCGGCGGGGGCAGTTTCGATGAGGTCCGAAAGAGCCTTGTAACGGCCGTAGGAACGATTGAGTGCTGTCAGGGCAGCCCGGATGTTGGCTTCCCGGTCTCCCAGATTACTGCCTATAGAAAGATATAGTTCAATTGGGCTGGAGAGAGATTCCACGGACAAGCCGTGGAATCTCGGTTTATTGCCGCGGGCGCCGGACAAGCCGTGGAATGACGGTTTATTGCCGCGGGCGCCGGACAAGCCATGGAATGACGACTGTACCGTCATGCCCGGCGAATGCAGGGCATCTTTTTCAACCTTCGTAGTTGGCATAAGCGTCGTCGCTTTCATCGTAATCAAGCCCAAGCTCGACACGGGCTTCTTCCGAAAGCATGCTCCTGTCCCAGACGGGTTCGAAGGTGAGCTCGATTTCGACTTTTGTGACGTCGGGGACCGCCTCGACGCTTTCCCGCACCTCCTGAAGCACTTCGTCGGCCATCGGACAGTTCGGCGCAGTAAAAGTCATCTTGATATAAACCTCGCGCGAAGGGTTGATGTTGAGCTCGTAAATCAGTCCGAGGTCGTAGATGTTGACCGGGATCTCCGGGTCGTAGACGCTTTTGAGCGCGGTTACGACCTGCTCATACAGCGGCTGCAGCGCCTTGACGTCTTCGGCTGTGAGTACGATGGGATGCCCTGTATCCGCTGTGGATGATGTATTAGAATTCGCCAGGTTTGGCATTTGATTATTCTCCTGCATAACTCTGCGCTGTCTTTTTGATGGTGTCGATCATGGACGCCAGGCCTCCGGCTCGGGTGGGAGAAAGATTCTCCTTCAGGCCGATCTCGTTGACTATGCCGAAATCATCCGCCGCAATATCTTCCGGCGTGGCGCCTGAATAAATGGAAATCAGCAGGGAAATGATCCCTTTGGTAATAATGGCGTCGCTGTCGGCCGTAAACCAGAGACGTCCGTCTCGCAGCTCACAGTCGAGCCAAACCCGGGACTGGCAGCCCTTGATGAGCCGCTCGTCGGTCTTTTTCGTCTCATCAAATGGTTCCAATGCTTTTCCCAGCTCGATCAGATATTCGTACTTGTCGAGCCATTCGTCGTACATCGAAAAGTCTTCAATGACCTGCTGTTTCTTCTCTTCTATATTCATTGCAGCATTGTAATAGCCTTGTCCAGGCATTTCAGGAAATACTCAGCTTCCTCGATGGTATTGTATGGCGCGAAGGATGCGCGGAGCATTCCGGTCACGCCGAAGCGGTCCATGAGGGGTTCTGCACACATCTGTCCGGAGCGGACGGCAATCCCCATCTTATCCAGAATCAGGGCCAGGTCCTCGTGGTGGACGCCTTCGACAGCGAAGGAAAAGAGAGGGATCTTCTCGTTTGTTCCACGTGGAACACCGAAGAGGTGGATCCGCGGGTCGGAGGTCAGACCTGTAAGCATCCGGTCGCGAACGGCATCGCTGGCAGCGTTCAGGTCTGCGTCGGCTCTCCAGGTCTCCATGGCGTCTATCGCCGGGATCAGGGTGGGGACGGCGGCGAAATTCTGTGTCCCCGCCTCGAACTTTTGCGGCAGGGGGGCGAAGGTGGTGCCGGAGAAGCGGACGGTCCCGATCATCTCGCCACCGCCCATGAACGGAGGCATGGCATCGAGCCATTTTTTCTTTCCGTACAGGACCCCCGTTCCGGTCGCCGCATACATCTTGTGTCCGGAGAAGGCATAGAAGTCGCAGTCCATCGCAGAGACGTCCACTTTCTTGTGGATGATGCCCTGAGCGCCGTCAACGAGCACCGGAACGCCTTTTCTGTGGCTGATTCGGATGATTTCCGTTACAGGATTTACAAGGCCTAATACGTTGGATATCTGCGTGATGGCCACAATTCTCGTGCGCTGAGAAATCAATTTTTCGAGCTCTTCCACCATCAGGTGGCCGGATTCGTCGACAGGAAGGACTTTAATGACGGCTTTTTTCCGTCCGGCGAGCATTTGCCAGGGAACGATGTTGGAATGGTGCTCCGCCTCCGATACGATGATCTCGTCGCCTTCCCCGATGAAGGCTTCGCCGAAAGAGCAGGCGACCAGATTGATGGCGGCCGTCGTCCCGGAGGTGAAGATGATTTCTTCCCGGGAAGCGGCGCCGATGAATTCCCGTACCCGGTCGCGGGTCGACTCGTAAGCCTCCGTCGCAAGCGCCGACATATGGTGGACGGCGCGATGGATGTTGGCATTGGCATGACGGCTCAACCACGCCTCCCGGTCCAGGGCGGTATCGAGACGCTGGGCCGTAGCCGCATTGTCAAGGTAGACCAGCCTCTTGCCGTAGACCGATTCGCCGAGCAGCGGAAAATGGGTGCGAAGTTCTTCTGGCGTCATGCTTTATAAAAACGATAGCCTGCAAATTTACGAAAGTCTTCTTTCATTTGACAGAGATTTTTGATAAATTTGCATCTGTGTCATTCCCCGGCTCCGGTCCGGGGAATCTAATACCATCGCTATGATCGACTATATCACAGGCAGCGTCGCCGAACTGACTCCCACCGACCTGATCCTCGAAACCGGCGGCATCGGATACCATATCCTGATCTCGCTCCAGACCTACGAACAGCTGAAAGGGAATTCTTCCGCCAAGGCATATATCCATCATTATCTCCGCGAAGATGAGGAGCTCTACTACGGATTTGCGACCAAAGACGAGCGCGAACTGTTCCGCCTGCTGATCAGTGTCAGCGGCATCGGCGCCGGCACAGCCCGGATGATGCTGTCTTCGCTCACAGCCGAGGAGATTCGCTCGGCGATTCTCAGCGAGGATGTCTCCCGCATCAAGAGTATCAAGGGAATCGGCGTCAAGAGCGCCCAGCGGGTGATTCTGGAGCTCAAGGACAAGATTGTCAAGGGGGCCGGCGCAGACAGCGGCACAAGCATTTTCGCCAAGGCTGATAATGCCGCCGTCGTGGATGAAGCGACGACCGCCCTCGTGATGCTGGGCTTTTCGAAGGCCAATATTTCCAAGGTCCTGCCATCAATTCTCAAGGAGAATCCGGCCGCACGGGTCGAGGATCTGATCAAGGCCGCGCTGCAGAGACTGTAAATGATGAAACAGCTGAAATATCTTGCCGTCATCTTGCTGGCGGCGTGTCTTCTGGGCGCCTGCGAAAAGGACCGGATCGAGCCGGCGCCAGAGCCTCAGGAGGAAGAAAAGACGGATCCCGAAGACCCGAATCAGGAAGATCCGAACGGGGAGGACCCTAATGGCGAGGATCCGAACCCGAATGATCCGCCCCAGGAGGAGCCGGATCCGACCAAACTGACGGGCACCATCATAGGCACTACGAAATGCGTCAACTACGACACAGGGACATCCTCCACGACGGTCAATACCAGGGAGAACGCATTCGACGGCAATTATGACACGTTCTTTGCTACCTACGAGCGCAGCCGCACCTGGGCGGGACTGGACCTCGGGGAAGAGCATGTGATCACGAAGGTGGGGTGTTCGCCCCGCATTTCGCAGGAAGGCCGCGTCGAGCTGGCCCTTTTCGAGGGAGCGAACCAGGCGGACTTCAGCGATGCGCTGCCTCTTGCAATCGTCAGGGAGAAAGGGAAGGCCAGAGAGATGCAATATATTGATATAGAGTGCTCCAAAGGCTTCCGCTATGTGCGTTATGTCGGCCCTGACGATGCCCGGTGCAATGTCTCTGAAGTGGAATTCTACGGCTATAAGGGCAAGGGCGATGAGTCAAAACTGGTTCAGCTGACCAACCTTCCGACCGTCGTCATCAATACCGAAGGGGGCAAGGCAGTAACCTCCAAGAAAGAGTATATCAACGCGAACGTATACATCATTTCCGACGCCGGCACAAAGCTTCTTGCGACCCAGGAGACCGGTGTCCGCGGCCGCGGCAACGCGAGCTGGAGTTTTCCCAAGAAACCCTATCGCATCAAGTTTGCCGAGAAACAGAATCCCCTCGGCGCCCCGGCGACCGATAAGAGCTGGACGCTGATCAATAATTACGGCGACAAAACCCTGATGCGCAACATTCTGGCCTTCGAGGTCAGCCGCCGCGTCGGGATGGCCTATACTCCTTTCTGCACTCCTGTAGACCTCGTTTTCAATGGAGAATATGAGGGTTGCTACCAGTTTTGCGACCAGGTGGAGGTAGGGACGAACCGGGTTCCGGCAAAGGATGGCTATCTCATTGAGATCGACGCATATGCCTATGACGAGGATGTCTATTTCTATTCGGCGAAAGATATCCCGGTTACGGTGAAATATCCCAAGGATGACAAGATTACCGCCGAGCAGAAGACCTTCATCCAGAACTTCTTCGGGAAGATGGAGACCGCTGTTTTTGCGTCGACCTACAAGGATCCGGAAAAAGGCTACCGGAAGTATCTCGACCTCGACAGTTTCCTCCAGAATTTCATCGTCGGCGAGTTCTGCGGCAATACGGATACCTATTGGAGCGTCAATATGTATAAGGATGCCGCCGAGGGGGCGTTTATTACCGGCCCCGTCTGGGATTACGACCTGGCATTCGAAAATGACAACCGCACCTATCCTATCAACAACCTCAGCGATTTTATCTATGCTTCCGCAGGTTCTGTAGCGGCCGATGCGGTCCGGAAAATGGTCAACCGGATCGTCAAGAGCGACACCGGCGCCCGGGCCCGGCTTGTGGAGATATGGGATGAGACCCGGCCGAAGCTGGAGAACCTGAATGACTATGTCGATGAGACGGCAGCCCTGCTGGAGGAGTCCCAGCAGCTCAATTTCAAGCGCTGGCCCATCCTGAACCAGTATGTCCACCAGAACCCCCGGACCTATGGCTCCTATGCCGGCGAGGTGAATGCGGTTAAAAAATACATCACCGGCCGCCTCACAAAGTTTGACGCCCTGGTGAGGGGGACGAAATAAGGGAGTTCCTATATCAGCGACAGTTCCAGCCAGCGGGTTTCTTTGGCGTCGAGAAGGCCAGAGAGTTCGCCGTGTCGGGTGGAGGCTTTTAATAGAGCGTCGCCGGTGAGGGTGCCGGAGGAGAGGTCTTCTTCGAGCGCCTCTTTCTCGGCGGTCAAGGCGGCTATTTCGGCCTCGAGAGCCTCCATTTCGCGCTCCTGCTTCCAGGTGCGCTTTTTTGGTTTGTCCTCCTGGCCAAGCGCTTTTCCCCTGTCATCTCGACCAAGCGCTGTTCCTTTGTCATCTCGACCAAGCGAAGCGCGTGGAGAGATCTCTCGACTTCGCTCGGGATGACAAGAATCCTTCGCTCCACTCGGAATGACAGAGTCCGTCACTCCACGGCCTGTCCGTGGAGTCTCCGTGTCGCGCAGGAACGATCGGTATTCCGTGTAATTCCCGATAAAGTCCTTGACCACACCGTCGCCGGTAAACACCAGCAGATGATCCACCAGGCGGTCGAGGAAGTGCCGGTCGTGCGAAACGATGATGAGGGATCCCTTGTAATCATCCTTCAGGTACTCCTCCAGGATCTCCAGCGTGACGATATCGAGGTCATTCGTGGGCTCGTCAAGAATCAGAAGATTCGGCTTTTGCATCAGCACGGTCAAAAGGTATAGCCGCCTCTTTTCTCCGCCGCTGAGGCGTTCCACAGGCGCATTCAGCATCTCATGCGGGAAGAGGAAGCGGCCGAGCAGATGCGTATCCGCGACCGTCTCCAGCACCGTCTGGCCCGGCTTGAAGGTGATGCCCTTCTGGCGGTAATATCCGATGCGCAGCGAATCGCCACGCTCGATGACGCCCTCCATTTCGCCGCCCCAGGAGGGGTTCCAGCTGCCGGTAATCAGATCGAGGAAGGTCGTTTTGCCGGAGGCATTGCCTCCGACGATGCCGACTCGCTCGTAGCGCTGGAAGTTGTAGCTGAAGCTATCCAGATAGCAGCGCCCCTCCCAGCGGAAGCTGACACCCTTGCAGTCAATGACCTTGTTGCCGAGATAGGTGGTTCCGGAGGGCATTTCGCCGAGGTCCACCTTGCGCTGGATATAGCTGTCTTCGGCGCGCTCCTTGATGCGCTCGAAGGCCTGCTTACGATATTTGGCCTTGCCGCTGCGGGCACAGGGAGTCGCATGGATCCATTCCAGCTCGCGGCGGAAGAGGTTACGGACGCGCTCGGTCTCGGCGTTGAAATTCTGGATACGGTCTTCGCGGCGCTCCAGGAAGTTGAGGTAGTCGCCCCGGTAGATATAGATCTGCCCGCGGTCGAGCTCCATCACCGTATTGCAGATACGGTCGAGGAAATAGCGGTCGTGCGTGACCATGAAAAGCGTCCGGCGCGACTGCTTGAGGTAATTCTCCAGCAGCTCGATACCGTCGAGGTCAAGGTGGTTCGTCGGCTCGTCCATGATGTAGAAGTCGGCATCTGTCGCGAGCATCGAGACGATCGCCACCCGCTTGACTTCGCCCCCGGAAAGCTGATCCATCCGCCGCGGGTCGCTCCCGAGGCCGAAGCGGGTCAGCAGCTGCTCGAGGCGGAGCTCATAGGCCCAGCGCTGCTCCTCATCCATGGGTCCATCGACATCGCTGAGCAGTTGTTCCCGAATGGTCCGCGAGGGATCGAAGGCATACTCCTGCTCCAAAAAAGCGATGCGTATATCCTTGAGAAACAGCACCTTACCCCCGCTGTCTGAGCTGTCTTTCCCGGCGAGGATCCGCAGCAGCGAGGTCTTTCCCGACCCATTAGGCGCAATCAGCGCTACTTTATCGCCTTCGTTGATATTGAACCCGATCCGGTCGAACAGCACCTTGGTGCCGTACGACTTGGAAATGTTCTCTATCTGGAGGAAGCTGGGCATATCGTTTTGCAAAAATAACCATTATCGGTGAATTTTTCGTTAACTTTGCGATAATCACTTTTAACAGCATCACAATGGCAGCCACCAAACGCTCCAATGGTCTCGTCAAGACCCTTCTGATCCTGATGGGCGTCGTCGCCCTGGGAGTATTCATAGCCGTCGGCCTTCTTTGGGATTCGGGAGAGAAGTCTTCCGAGGGTACCGGGATTGCCCCGAGCGAGGCCATTGACATCGAGCCCGTGCCGGGCATTCGGATCGTGGCGGCTGAGGGTGCTTTGGACCAAGACCGGGAAATCTCCTTTGACTTTGTCGATGAGGACCAGTGGGAGCAGGCTACGGAAGCGCTGAAGGAGGAGCCAGTCATCCCGCTCTGCGCATTCGAATTCGACGCCGGAATGGAGCCGCAGGAGACGATTCCCGGCGAGTTTGAGTTCAGTCTGGACCTCGAGCAGATGGGCATTCCGAGCGAGCTGTATCCGCGCATGCAGGTCTGGCGCATCGGGGAGGATGGCAACTATTACCGCTATCATACCCGCACGGAAGGGAACCAGCTTTGCTTTAAGAGCAACCAGAACTCTTTCCTAATGCTGGCCATTGGGACAGTAGTCACCTCGTACATCGTTCTGAAGGGTGTCCAGTTTATCCAGAGCGCCCAGATGCGGTACTATTTCAAAACCGGGAATACGGACAAGTATGATTGTTTGAAGGTCCCGGTGGAGAATAAAGACGGCGATTTCAATATCTATTTCAAATTCTCAGCAACGGAGCGGAAAGGCGGCGGCCAGGCGTTCCTTGAGAACGAAAATGCGGCCCTCGCGCGGGTGGAAGCCATCGGGAAAGAGGTCGACGCGGAGATTGAGAAGCAGGTCAACAAAGCCGTTTCCGGGAAAGAGGAGATGGGCTGGTGGGACAGCTGGTGGCTGAGCGATAAGCGGGCTGCGGCGAAGCAGGCCATTGACCGTGAGGCGCTTTTGCAGGAGAGAATCGCCCATGATCCCGTCCTGACGGAGCTCAACAGCAGCCCTGATGCCCAGCTTCCCTTCAGCGTTCAGCAGGTTATCCAGATGGTCAAGCTGTCGGAGCACTATCTGTATAATGTCGCTAAGGTGAAACCTCTGACCTATGTTTTCGATGTGTATCTGCTCGAGAAAAGGGTCTTCAGTGACGCTGGCCTATGCGTCAATCCTGTCGGCAACGGCTATGTCGGCGGCAATCCCTTCCTGTATGTCAATATTGACTCCTGTTTCGATGTGGACGAGTCGGGGAACCGGACTTTCTCGCTGGCGGCGAACAAGGGGCAGTCGACGTTGCTGACCATTACGCATGAGCTCTTCCACGCCAGCCAGCAGACGAATTATTGTACGGTTATTATGGGTCAGTACCCGGCCGAATCGATGGCAGGTACCCTGGAATATGATGCGGCCAGGTGGTACTATCGTAACGGCATCATCAAGGCCAATGTGGATGCTCCGGATAACGACAATCTGCAGATGTCCGAGCGGAAAATGATGCATATTTTTGCCAAGCCGCTGAACGAAATCTATTCGACCGACAAGTATTCCATCCTGGACATATCCTCGCCCAAACGCCTGTGGGAGAAGGTTTCCGCGGACTTTTCCAATTTCTCCGATATCGGCTATACCCTGGCTTACGTCATCGAGGCGGCACGGGACTATGCCGGCAAGAACGACCGGTCGATGCACCATTTTGCGCAGGCCTATCAGGACCATCATTCCTCCTTCAGCGAGATGGTCCGCTGGGGCGTTCCGCTCAGCGAAGACAAGTTTGATGAGGCTTGGTTGTTCTTCTGCGATCGCCATATGACCGAATTGTACGATCGTCAGTATAGTAGTGATCAAGGAGATTTTGAAAAGATTAAGACGGAATTCTATACCAAGGAATTCACGGTTAGTGAAGGGGCGGCCACCTACGAACTGTCGCTAGATAAGAATGACTTTTACTTCCGGACCTGGCGGGCCAAACTGGACCGGAAATCGGGGAAGGAGTATAACCTCTTCATTACAAATAAGGGCAGCAAAGACATCAGTTCCTATGTCTCATTCTATAGCGTCGAGGCTAATGTGGGATTCAAGAAGAAAGGGGGAAACAAGCCGAACCGTTATGTCAAGGGCCCGGAATCGGATGTCGAGATCGGGGCGGCGGTGAGTTCCTACTCGAAGGAGCAGCAGACGGATAAGTATTATGCCGCCGGGCTTTTTAAGCCCAGGGAGATCAAGCTGAACAGCCAAAATCGTGATACTGTGGTGTTTACGCTGCCGCCGGTGGGCTCCGACCTGTTGAAACAGGGGCTTATTACCGGTGCGGTCGTGACCTTCTACCCGGCCAAGGGCCAGCCCCGGAAACTGACCGTTGAGGCGGATAAGCTGAAAAAGCCGGTGAAATGGGTACTGGATGGCATCAGCAAGGAAGGCGGCCCGTTCTCACTCTCGTGCCACTGGTTCTACAAGGAAAGCGACAAGGTTACGTACGAGTCCCCCGAATCGGAGAAATACAGCTTTACGGCTCAGAAATACGAGGAGGAAGTGCAGGAGCCAGAACCCGTGGAGCCGGAGAACGAACCGACTGAATCGGAGCCGGATGCCGGGTTAATCCGGCCGACCCTGGAGGTTCCGTATGCCGCCGTGAACGTTTCAGTTTATGGTTTGATTTCTAAAGAGGAGGATAGCTACCTTACCTGTGTCAAGTCTCCTGCTGTATGGGGATTCGGAGGATCGTGTTGGGCAGACAAGGGCGAGATATCCGTTGTCTATGAAGGCAAAGGTCGGTGGCATATCGTGTGTAACGCGACTTGTGGCGACTATGAAGAAGGGAAAAATAAATCATCTTCCGCGACGGTATCGATGTCGCTCTATTATCAGATGCAGCTCGGAGAGATGGTCTATGAGAATGATCACTGGCAGTTTAAAGGGATTGAAGAAACCCTTTCCGGCACATATAGCATTTCTTACAAGCAGTATATCCAGGCCAATTGCGAATGGTATGATTACAGCAAGAATGAGTGGCATTTCGACTATTGCACCGACACGGCGACTTCTTCCGGTTCGTTCAAGGACTTCTATGGATGGAGCGGATCATATATGAGGGAGGGCTCGACATGGTCGTGTTCGTCGTTCAGCGGCATCCCGCTTTCCTTCGACTTCCAGGATTCGTTCATGCAGGCGGTCGGGGATAAACTGGTACCTCGTCATGTTGATGCCACGCTTGACGACCTCCTTGCATTAAAAGCAAAAAAGGAGCAGGAAATAGCCGCAGGTGAGCATCCCTACTGGGAAGGTGGTCGCGGCTTTATCACAATCCTGCTCGACCTCGACCTCGACAAGGACGGAGACGGCGACCCGAATACCCGTCGGCTCAACATCAATCCTTTGAAATACGAGGAAGTATTGTAGGTATTATACCCGAAGGGGGATAATTATTAAGATGCTTGTCTAAATTATCCCCGAAATGGTATAATATTAATAATAATGATTATATTTGTACCCGATTAGGTATAAATCGAGATGGGTTTATCAGCACATATCAAGCAAAAACGGAAGAAATTCGGCCTGACGCAAGTGGAGCTGGCGGAAAGGGCCGGTGTGGGACTTCGCTTTGTCCGGGATCTGGAACAAGGGAAGCAGACACTTCGCATGGATAAGGTCAATGAGGTCCTGGCGCTCTTTGGAGAAAGTCTCGGTCCGGTAAAAAATGAGCAGGTATGAAGCAGGCGGATATTTATGTCAATGACCTCTTCTGTGGAATTCTCGTTGAGGATGAAGAGGGGTTTCATTTCCGCTACGATGACGCATACCTGACCCGTCCCGATGCGGTCGCGGTCAGCCCTACCATGCCGCTGACGGATAAGTCCTACGAAAAGGAAATGATGTTCCCGGTCTTTGACGGACTTATCCCCGAAGGATGGTTGCTGGACATAGCTTCCTCGTCCTGGAAGATTGACCCTCGCGACCGGATGTCGCTCCTGCTGGCCTGCTGCAAGGACTGTATCGGTAATATCAGCGTAACGCCCCATGAGTAAATGTCTATACTGTTATAAGGAATTGGAAGAGGGTCAAGTGGATTTTCATCCGGAATGTGCCCGGGGATTCTTCGGCAGCCCAATAGTTCCCATCCTGCCCTATACCCGGGACAACATGTCCGAACTGGCACGTCAGGTCATCCGAACGAGTGCTTCCGTGACAGGTGTTCAGGCAAAAATGTCGCTGGACGTAGACCGGGGCAGAAAGAATGAGCCGGCGAAATTCACCATTGTCGGACTTTGGGGCAAGTATATCTTCAAGCCGCAGAGTTCGAAATACCCCTGCCTGCCGGAACTGGAAGACCTGACCATGAAAATGGCAGAGGCTGCCCATATCCGAACGGTCCGGCATACGTTAATTCGCCTTCAGGATGGCGAACTGGGGTATCTGACCCTTCGCATGGACCGAGGGAAGAAAGGCGAGAAGATCTCCATGCTGGATATGTGCCAGCTGTCCAATCGTCTCACGGAGCATAAATACCATGGTACCTATGGGCAACTGGCCGAAACGGTGAAGCGTTTTTCATCTGCCCCGATGCTCGATGTCCAGCGCTTTTGGGAGGTCGTCCTGTTTTCCTGGATTACCGGGAACTCGGATATGCATTGCAAGAACTTTTCCCTGATCGATTCAGGAGAAGGAGAATATGTGCTGGCTCCGGCGTATGATCTGCTGGCCGTCCTTTTGGCGGATCCCGAAGATACGGAAGAGATGGCCATGTCTTTCCGGGTCGGTGGGCAGAAACGGGGGTTCGACCGAGGTGCTTTTATCTCGGCGATGCTGGAAAGTGGCATGACAGAGGCGCAGTCGAAAGCATTGATAGAGAGAATTACTTCCGCCCATCCGCTCTGGAAGGATCTCATAGAGGAATCATTCCTCCCCGACAAAATGAAAAGGGCGTATTGTCGCATGATAGACGAGCGCCTGTCAAGACTTAAAGATTAGATAATAAACGCACAATATGTCAGCTAACAAACGCTCTAACGGTCTTGTCAAGACCCTGCTGATCCTGATGGGCGTCGTCGCCCTCGGAATGTTTATCGCCGTCGGACTCCTGTGGGAGTCGGATGGGACTTCCGACGAACTCGTAATGGATACGGGGCCGCTGGTGGAAAGCGATCCGGCGACCTTTACCGGCAACAGTAAATCCTTCGACATCGAGCCGATGGAGGGCATCCGCATCAGTGCGGCGCCGAATGCGCTGGACCGCGACCGGACGTTCAAGGTCCGGGAGGCGACCAGGGCGGAGTGGAAGCAGGCGGAGCAGATCGTTTCCGCTTATGGCGGACGGCCTTTCCTGGTGCTGGATATCGATGCCGGAATGGGGCCGCAGGAGATTCTGCCTGGGGTATACAATGTGGATATCGACCTCGAAGAGCTCGGCGTTCCTGAGGAACTCTGGGACCGGATCGGCGTGTTCCGTATCGCCGGCGAGGGTGCGCAGCAGTCCAGCTATCGCTACAACTCCCGCGTGGATGAAAACGGCATCCTCCACTATGAAACCAACCAGAACTCGCTGAGCTGCCTGGCGGTCGTCATTGCGGCCAAAGCATGGTTCCTGTTCAAGTGGTATGTGGTCGGGAAAGGCATCAAGGCTGCGGTAAAATGGCTCGTTCAGATGGATGTGAACGACTACTTCAAGGACAAGTCGGATTATATGGGTGTGCCGTGGGACGACCCGAACGGTGACTTTACCGTCCATTTCCGCTGGCGGGATATGGGCGACAAGAAGGCTATGCAGGAGTATCTGGATTTGGAAGAGGCCGTATTCCAGCGTCTGGATGCCTTGAAGGTGGAGGCGCACGAGGAATACGAGCGGCGGATCAATGCGATGGCAACCGGGCAGGCGAATCTCTCCTGGTGGGAAAAATGGAAGAATCGGGCGGCACGCGACAAGGCTCGCGAGGTGCTTCTGGAAGAATCGGTTTTTGAAGAATACAGACTCGGTGATCGTCAGTTGAATGCATTGCTGACGGATCCGCGCGGCCAGCTGCCGGAGCCGGTCCTGCAGACCATAGAGATGGTCAAGAAGGCCAACGCCTACCTTAACGGCCCGGCCGGAGTGCGTCCGCTTGGATACAGGCTTGACGTTTATATGATGAATAATGCGGAGATGGGAGGTGTGAACGGAAAGAATATGAAAGTCCCCGGCGGTCCCTGCTACATTAAGTTTGGATTTGAGAGTGGTATGGTCGGCGGGAAGTGGTCCGATACGCCCGGAGCGGCCCAGTCGGTGCTGCTCACGCTGGTCCACGAACTCTTCCACTCGCGCCAGCAGAGTGTTTATGGCCTCGTCAGTATGGGTATGAATACCGCAGAATCTACTGCGGCGGTGCTGGAGAGTGATGCCGCGCGGTGGTTCTATCGCAATACCGGCGACGTCTCGTTGGATATCGACACCCCGCAAGGACGGCAGGCTGTTGAGCTTACACCCCGTCCGCTGTATTATATCTATGGTCGCCCGCTGAGTCATATGTTTGCGACATCGTCCCTGACGTTGGATGAGTTCACCACCTGGGAGGGCATTGACACGTCTTTGCGTTCAGACTGGAAAGAACTCGGTGCCGATACCGGATACACCCTGGCCAGCGTTATTGAAACGGTTCGCGAGGTGGCCGGGAAGCAGAATGTCGGTATGGCCACTTTCTGCGAGAAGTATATCGAACTGGAACCTTTCGGCTCCCTGCTCAAGCGGGCGCTGGATATCGATGATGCGACCCTGGAAAAGGGATGGAATGTGTTTATAGACAGGTATATAGGATCGATTGCCGATTCCCAGTCGACATTGGAAGTCAATGACAATTTAAAGATTCAGAGGGATTGTTATATGCTGGATCTGGAGTTTGACGACTGGCATCCGGTCCGTAAGATCCGTGCCGGCTGGCTGGAGGATCTTCATCATTACGATTATCTGAATAACTTTTATGTGAGGACCTGGTGGTTGAAAACGTACCGGAATTATCAGAAGAACTTTTCCGCGTTCATTCTTCCGGTCGGAGAGGGCTTCAATCCCCATATCCGGTTCTACATGAAAGACAGCGCCTTTGAAGACGGCAAAGAATCGCCCTCTTTGTATAGTGCAGGCTCCGACAGTCATTACGTAGCGATGTCGGTGGGGAATTACCAGGTGCCGGAGAGCGAGGATGACCAGGACTACTGGGTGGTTGCGCTCTTCGAGCCGTCCCCGGTTGAGATTGTCCAGGCCAAGGATAACCGCCTGGCGCTCAAGCTCCCCGTGCCGACCGAGGAAATCATGGCGGGGCATTTTATCTCGGGCGCCGTCCTTACCTATACCGACAAAAACGGGCAGCACAAACAGACCCGGGAGGTGAGTACTTCGGAGTTCGGGAATACGATTGTATGGAATGTGCCCGGCTCCACGGAACCTGAAAACGGATTCTCTATTACGATCCACTGGTACTACAAGCCGGACGATGCGACCGTCTACGATTCGCCGGAGAGCGAACCCGTCAAATACAATGTGAAAAAGGATCCGAAAAAGGAAACCCGGGACAAGGATCTATCGAAGCCGCACTGGAAGATGATCAGCCGGGAGGTGGAGACGATAGAAACCCCGTTCGACCCTGCCCTTGCCATGGCGACGGATGTTCTCAGCGTCAGTTTCTCTCCGTCGGTTTTTGACGGCATCTATGACTTTAAGGGTGTCTCCTCCTATGCCAAAAGGGAAGAAGGTGGACCGAAAAAAGGACAGATTGTGCGTGACAAGGACAAAAATGTCGTATATATAGACGAGAATGTCCTCAGTGGCGCCATTGCCTTCACCGAGCCGCCACGGTACTGGTTCCCGAAGGAAGAGTACCAGATGGAATGGAATGTCTACAACGATCCTTATATCAAGTTGGATGGGATGCAGTATAACTTTGCCACCGAGAATAAGGCATCCGTTCCGGCCTACTGTAAAAAAGGCGCGGAAAAGAAGCAGCAGGGGGAATCCAAGCTGGCAAAGGGTGCGACCTGGCTTTCCTCGGTAAGCACGAGCTTTACCGCTCAGGAGCCCGGTAAGGATGATCCGAATAAGCATTTCACCTTCACCCAGGAATATTCCATCGGCGATCCGGCCAACCCGGACCGCGTGGCTAAGTTCCAGCTCATCTATGTCTATACCTGGACGGGCGAGGAGGAAGTCATCGCCGAGACCGAAGGCCCGGGTCTTGACGGCGGGTACTGGCAGCAGGTCAAGGTTGAGGTGGATGACAGCCAGGCCAGTTTCACCCGCAATAAATACGAATCAGACCATTCTTCCTTCTCGATTACTGGCAGTCGGGGCGATTATCAGGTCAACTGTCTGATTTGGGGTGATATTATAGAGAAAAGAGGAGGGATGAATTATGTTGTGGGGCATGGCGAGGTCGGCACGCGTCAGCGGAGCTTCCATTTCGAAGCACCCCGGATGCGCTACGTCCCAGGAGAAGCCTTCAATATCAATTATACCTTTGGAAAAACGGTCGAGACCGGGCAGCCCGATCAGCCGGGGATACACATTCCTGCCGGGGTGATTGGCATTGTCCCTTCGGATGATAAGGAGACTCATCGCATTGTCATGTGGCCCTCTTCCGGCGACCTTGTTCAGGAGACCTTCTCCGAGACGGTCCCTCAGCCGCAGCAATATCCCAATGGATTCAAAATCAGGGAATTTGTCAAGGCGGATGATGCCTCCGTCATCACGTATTATTATTACGAATGGGTCCCGGCGCAGGGGGATCAGTCGATTACAATGCTGGGCTTTTCTGGTGTCGGAAATCCGTTCTATTACATGCCCCAGCGACACCCGGGCGATGCGACCGTCTCACTTTCCCGTACGGCAGACGGGTATGTGTTTAAAGGGACCAATCACGAGCATAAATGTAGCGTGGAAATCCATCTCAACGAGCAAATGGCGCCGCTCACAGGCTCCTATTCATCGACCCGGTATTCCTACTCCTTCGGCAATTTCACCCTGGTTGATCAGAACCGCCATGAGTACGGGCAGCAGTACGTCTATAATGGCTTGACCGCCTCTTCAGAAGATGTTCGCCTCGAAATCGTGCTGAATTGAAAAAAAACCGTAACTTTGCAGATTATGAAGTTGATAAAGAGAAATATTGCGCAGATTGTTGCCTTATGCGAAAAGTATCGGGTAAAAGAATTGTGTGTATTCGGCTCCGTGTTGACAGATCGTTTCGATAAAGACAGCGACGTAGATTTTACGGTTGTCTTTGATAAAGCTTCTATTGACGACTACTTCATCAATTATTTCGATTTTAAGTTTGCGCTTGAAGAACTTCTTCGGAGGGAAGTGGATTTAATAGAATACGAAGCTATCCAAAATCCTTATTTCAAAGAAGAGGTTGATGAAACCCGTCAACCCATTTATGGATAGACAGATTAAGGCATATCTTTCGGATATCTTGACATCCATCGAACGCATTGAGTCTTTCTTTGAAGGGAAGCCGATGCATTTGAAAGAAAACAATATAGAAAAATGACACAGGACGAACTTTTCAAGGTGCTGGTAGCACACTGCAAGGAATACGGGTTCATTTTCCCGTCCAGTGAGATTTATGACGGTCTGGCAGCGGTCTATGATTACGGCCAGATGGGCGTCCAGCTCAAGAACAATATCAAGAACTACTGGTGGGAAGCGATGACCCGCCTCAACGAGAACATCGTCGGTATCGACTCCGCGATTTTCATGCACCCCCGCATCTGGGAGGCTTCCGGCCATGTCGGCGCCTTCAACGATCCGCTCATTGACAACAAGGACAGCAAGAAGCGCTACCGCGCCGATGTGCTGATCGAAGACTTCCTCGGCAAGATCGAGGAGAAGATCGAGAAGGAAGTCGCCAAGGGTAAGAAGAAATTCGGTGACAGTTTCAACGAGGAGCAGTTCCGTGCCACCAACCCCAACGTCCTTCGCGAGAAGGCGAAATGGGACGAGGTGCACAACCGTTATGTCGCCGCCGAGAAGGCCAACGACCTCAACGAATATCGCAACATCATCATCGACAACAACATCGTCTGCCCGATCAGCGGCACCTGCAACTGGACCGACGTGCGCCAGTTCAACCTGATGTTCCAGACCTCGATGGGTGCGGCCGCAGAAGGCGCGAACATCATCTACCTGCGTCCGGAGACCGCCCAGGGCATCTTTGTCAACTACCTCAACGTCCAGAAGACAGGCCGCATGAAGATCCCCTTCGGTATCGCCCAGATCGGCAAGGCCTTCCGCAACGAGATCGTCGCCCGCCAGTTCATCTTCCGCATGCGGGAGTTCGAGCAGATGGAAATGCAGTTCTTCATTAAGCCCGGTACCGAGCTCGACTGGTTCAAAAAGTGGAAAGAGACCCGCATGAAATGGCATGTCAACCTCGGCATGGGTGCGGAGAATTACCGTTTCCATGACCACGAGAAGCTGGCGCATTACGCCAATGCCGCGACCGATATCGAGTTCAACTTCCCCTTCGGCTTCAAGGAGCTTGAGGGTATCCACAGCCGCACCAACTTCGACCTCGGCAACCACCAGAAGTTCTCCGGCAAGAAGATCGAATACTTTGACCCTGAGGAGGGTACCTCTTATACCCCGTACGTCATCGAAACTTCGATCGGCGTCGACCGTATGTGCCTCGCCGTTCTCGCCCACAGCTACCAGGTCGAGAAACTGGAGAATGGCGAAGAGCGCGTCGTAATGCGCATTCCGGCTCCGCTGGCCCCGATCAAGGTGGCCGTCATGCCGCTGGTGAAGAAGGACGGCCTGCCGGAGCTCGCCCAGAAGGTGGTCGACGAGCTGAAGTACGACTTCTCCTACCAGTACGACGAGAAGGACTCCATCGGCAAGCGCTATCGCCGCCAGGATGCCATCGGCACCCCGTTCTGCGTGACCGTCGACCATGACAGCCTCGAGAACGGCACCGTCACCGTCCGCGAACGCGACACGATGACCCAGGAGCGGGTGAAGATCGAAGATCTCCGCGCCCTGATCGAGAAGAAGGTCTCCCTGACGAACCTGCTGCGCAATTTATAATGCAACAGTATCTCGATCTGTTACGACATATCCGTGCCAACGGCGCGATGAAGACCGACCGCACGGGGGTTGGCACGCAGAGCGTGTTCGGCTACCAGATGCGCTTTAACCTCGCCGACGGATTCCCGCTGCTGACGACAAAGAAAGTCCACCTCAAGTCCATCATCCATGAGCTTCTGTGGTTCATCGCGGGGGATACGAATATCAAGTATCTAAAGGACAACGGCGTTACCATCTGGGACGAATGGGCCGACGAAAACGGCGACCTGGGGCCGGTCTACGGCCACCAGTGGCGCTCATGGCCCGCTCCGGACGGTCGGAAGATCGACCAGCTCCGGAATGTCGTAGGGCAGATCAAGACGAATCCCGACAGCCGCCGCTTGCTGGTCAGCGCGTGGAACCCCGGTGAGGTGGACCAGATGGCCCTGCCGCCCTGCCACTGCCTCTTCCAGTTCTATGTCGCGGAAGGCAAACTCTCCTGCCAGCTGTATCAGCGGAGCGCGGATGTCTTCCTCGGGGTACCGTTCAACATTGCCTCCTATGCCCTCCTGACGATGATGATCGCGCAGGTGACGGGTCTCGAGCCGGGCGAGTTTATCCACACCACCGGCGATACCCACCTCTACCGCAATCATTTCGAGCAGGTGGCGACGCAGCTCTCCCGCGAGCCCCGGCCGCTTCCCCGGATGATCCTCAACCCGGAAGTGAAAGACCTTTTCGCTTTCCGCTACGAAGATTTTACCCTTGAGGGATACGACCCCTGGCCCGCCATCAAGGCCCCGGTCGCCGTTTAACTGTCATTTCGAGCTTGTCGAGAAATCTTTGCCGCCTATGAAAAAATGCATCATCGTCGCTGTCGCCGACAACTGGGGAATCGGCGTGAAAAACGCTCTTCCCTGGCATATTTCGGAGGATCTCCAGTACTTTAAGGCCGTGACGAAAGGATATCCCGTCATCATGGGCCGGAGTACCTATTTCTCCATCGGGCGGCCGCTGCCAGGGCGTAAGAACATCGTCCTGAACCTCGGCGGTGACCCGATTCCCGATGTGACCTGTGTCTATTCCTTCGATGAGGCGTATGCCGAAGCGGAGGCGACGGGAAAGGACAAGTGCTTCATTATCGGCGGCGCTTCCGTCTACCGGGCCGCCCTGCCCGAGATGGACCGGCTCTATATCACCCATGTCCATACGGAGGTAAAGGATGCCGACGTCTTCTTCCCGGAGATCGATCCGGAGGTGTGGGAGAAGATTTCTACGTCCGAGACGCATACGGACCCGGAAACGGGGTTTGAGTTTGAGTTCGTTGTATACGAGAAGAAAGAGATTTCTCCACTCGCTGCGCTTCAGGGTCGAAATGACTAATAAAGCTCGGTCGAAATGACAGCTGTCATCTCGACTAAACGAAGTGCATGGAGAGATCTCGTCAGTTAATATGACAAGCAAAAGGGAAACATTCGGCAGTAATTTCGCCGTGATCATGGCGATGGCTGGGTCGGCGATAGGCCTCGGCAACATCTGGCGTTTCCCCTACCTGGCCGGCCAGTACGGCGGGGCTGCCTTCATCATCGTCTACATTCTCGCGACTTTCCTGCTGGCGCTCCCCATCTTCTATGCCGAATCCATCATCGGCCGTCGCAGCCGTGCTAATACCTTCGGTGCCATGCGAAAGCTCGCCCCGGGCAGCCGCTGGCACTGGGTGGGCCTGCTGACGGTCCTGTCTCCGCTGCTGATCCTGAGTTACTACAATGTCGTCGGCGGCTGGTCGGCGCAATACCTGTTCAAATCGCTGGCGCTGGACTTCTCGCAGAAGGACCCGGCCGCGGTGACGGGATACTTCGGAAGCTTTATCACCTCTACCTGGGCGCCGCTGGTGGCCCACAGCCTCTTCGTGCTGGCGGTCGCGCTGATTATCCTCGGAGGAGTGAAATCCGGTATCGAGAAGTTTACCAAGTGGACCATGCCGGCGCTGTTCCTGCTGATCATCGCGATCGTGGTCTATTCGGTATGCCTTCCCGGGGCCGGCGAGGGAGTCGGTTACCTGGTGAAACCGGACTTCTCCAAGTTTACCGGTCAGGCGGCGGCTTCGGCCATCGGACAGGCATTTTTCTCGCTGTCGCTGGGTGTCGGCACCATCCTCACCTATGCCTCCTACATGCCGAAGAAGGACAATATCGCCGGAACCGGCATAAAGACCGCCGTCGCAGATATGGGCTTTGCCCTGCTCGCCGGATTTGCGGTGATGCCGGCGGTATTCGCTGCCGGGCTTGCTCCGGGGGCCGGTCCGGGGCTGATTTTCGAAAGCCTTCCGTATCTGTTCAACCGGATGAGCGACTCGCTGCCGCTGCTGAGCGCCGGCGTGTCGATCCTGTTCTTCTTCTCGATCCTGATTGCGGCGCTGACTTCCGCCATCTCGCTGATGGAGGTGGGGGTGGCCTATGTCGCGGAAGAAACCCGTCTCAGCCGGAGGCAGGCTACCTGGCTGCTGACCTTCGCCATTTGGGCACTGGGCGTGCTGTGGTCGCTCTCCTTCGGGCCGCTGGCCGGTGTCAAAGTCTTCGGCTTCTCGCTCTTTGATGCGGTGGACACCTTCTGCTCCAACATCCTCATGCCGCTCGGCGGCCTGCTCTTCACCCTCTTTGTCGGCTATAAGATGCCGGCCCCGGATGTGTACGACGAATTTACCAACGGCGGCAGCGTTAACCGTCGGCTCTATCCGGCCTTCCGCTTCCTGATCCGTTATGTCGCTCCGGTGGGTATCATTCTCCTCCTGCTGACGCCCTACCTGTTCTAAGGGTTCGTAATGGTCAAGGCGCTGGACCGGTAAGGACTCTCTTTTTCGTTCGAGTCTGCTGGGAGATGATGCGAAGAACTCCCACCCCTCAGCTCCTTCTCGACGCGCGTCGACACATAGAATGCACAGAATGGCGATTTCGTGTCAACGCGTCGCCAAAAACGGCCTAATTCGCCCAAATCGCCCGCGCGTCGACACAAAAACGCCCTTCCAGGCCACTCTGGCTGTCAACGCGCATTATGTTCAAGTCTCTCTCAAACGAAAAAGACACCCCAGCAAAGCTGAAGTGCCTTTTGGAGCGGAAAACGAGACTTGAACGCTATTTCTCATATCATTATCAATCAATTATTTACAAATCAGAAAGAGTAGTCGGGTGTAACATAGGAGTATAATAAAGGTGCATTCAATTCCCTTTGAGAAAAGGAATTCAAGGGTAGTTTGCGGGAGAAAGGGAAAGAAAGGGTAGGTGTAAAATAAGGTGTAACGGTGGCTGTTACAGCGCAATTATTTGGCGGCATATACGGATTTCATTATATTTGTGACTAAATACAATATTGATTATGAAATCCCGCATAAGCGTATTGATTTTTTGCTGTCTGACGATATTCCTGACGGACGGCTGTGACAAGCAGGAGGTGACATACCGCGACATCCAGGTGAAACTGTGGAGCACCCTTCCTACAACGAACAGTGCAGGGGATGTTTTGTTTAATTTCCTTGGTGACTTGAGCCTGGATGTGGATTTTTCCACGGATACGGGAGATAGAGGAAGCGCCACCCTGTCGTATGAGAGCCCGAACATCGTGACAGGCAACTTGAACGGGGTGAGTTCCACGGCAAAAACTCTGTGGTGTTTCACCCCCGGCTTGGACAGTCCGTCGGGTCCGGTTCCGGTATCGGCCAGTCTCTCCAAGGATAACCCTGAGACATCGGCCTTATTCACGGGAATGGCGTTCAGATCCACCCCCATATCCCTTTCCAAGGAAATCTTTTCCGGGCTCATCAAGCCGCTCACTTCGGCCGTTGTACTGGATATTATTGATTCAAAGGGAAGGGAATGGCCTGCTATCACCTCCGTGACGATGGCCGCGGCCGATGGAACCCTTCTGGCAACGGGTTCCCCTTCCATCACATTCAACTGCTCCGGGATTACCGTGGGGAAGGCCGACAGCCCCTCTTCTCTTGGCGCGGTGGTACTGCCCTGCACCTTCATGGGTACGATAACCGTTTCCGGAGAGGGCTATACGGCGGTCTATACCTCCGGTCAACTGGACCTGCAGGCCGGTTATGTGAAACACATAGAGGTGAATCTGGCCAGGGCGACTGTCAACGGAGAGGAGCCCAAAGGCTTCCCCACAAGGCTTGGCATCATGGGCGATTCCATTTCCACGTTTGAAGGAATTATTCCATCGGACCATCGCACATATTATCCCAAGAGCGACTGCGATGTGACCGACTGGACCATGACCTATTGGGGCCTCCTTGCAACCCAGTACTGGAAATGCGAACTGGATGTGAACACCTCCTGGAGCGGCAGCTGCGTCGCTGCAGATCCAAGGACCGGCAGTTCTTACCGCAAGCCCTTTGTAGACCGCGTCAACCTGTTCCAAAACCCGGATGTCATCATCCTGTTCGGAGGCACGAACGACATTAACACCAAAAACGGGGTGGGCCTTGGCGAGTTCAACTACGACAAGCCTCTGGACCAGATGGATACGTACTGCCGTTTCCGCGATGCATATATCTTCGTAATCCGCTCATTGCAGAAAAACTATCCCGCCGCGCAGATTATCTGCATTATCGGTACGGATGTTACCGGAGATTACGGCGCATCTGTGGAGACCATCGCAAAACACTACAATCTCCCTTACGTGGATTTCCGCGGCGAGAAGAATGTTCCGGGGAAGGTTTCGATTTATGTCGGCTCACACCCCGATGCGGCCGGTCACGCCTACAAGGCCAGAAAGATTTACGAAGAGACTTTGAGCCTGTTCCAGTGATTGATATAAGCTAAAAGAATAAGGGTGGCGCATCACAACTGCGTCACCCTTTTGTTTGGAGCGGAAAACGAGACTCGAGCCCGCTGAAGCGGGCAGGCGCGCCATCTACGTTACCCCCCCCCGCCTCTGGCGGTTGCCCCCTCGGGGGGCGGGTCGCTTCGTTCGAGTCTCTCGCTCAAAACGAAAAAGGCACCCCAGCATAGCTGACGTGCCTTTTAGAGCGGAAAACGAGACTCGAACTCGCGACCCCGACCTTGGCAAGGTCGTGCTCTACCAACTGAGCTATTTCCGCAGTTTTCTTCGGTTGTACAAAGAGCTTCCCGTCAAACGGGATTGCAAAGGTAATACTTTTTTTTGAGTCTCCAAAAAAAATATGGTTTTTTTAGATTCCACGGACTGGCGCTGTGGAATGACGTATAGACTGGCGTCACTTATACAGCTTATCCAGCGAGTAGGAGGTGTGGGGGATGGACGGATCGTCGACGAGGGCGTCGATGGTGAGGGGATTGCCGATGAAGACGTTCTCTACGATAAAGCGGCGCTGCTCGGGGAAGGTCGCGAGGAAACTGGAGGCTATTTCGTGGTCATGATCCTTGAACCGGTAGATATGGTAGACATACCCCTTCTTGGCATAAATCTTCGCCAGGGCGCTGCTGCCATACATACCCCAGCCGAAAAGGGCGGTCTTGTCGTATTCGACCAGCCCGTCTGTCGTGCCGTGGAAAAGCAGCTGCGGGCAGGGCGCGCGCTTATATGTCGGCTTCCCGGACGAGGACATGATGGCCCCGGCAAAGGACATGACCCCGACGAAATTGAAGTCTTCCGGCAGGACGGCCGTACGGGGGCTGCCGTTGCAGATTTCCCATTCGGCAGAGAGACTGATCATCGCCCCGGCGGAGCTGCCGGCCAGAATCAGATTATCGACCGGAATGCCCAGCTCGGGATGATCGGCGAGGTATCGGACCGCCGAGAAAAGATCTTCGATTCCGATCTCTACCGCTTCTTTTGTGAGGCGCGCAGTCTGGAGCAGGTGGAACAGGTCGAAGCGCAGTTTCTTGCCCTTAAGCCCGAGCCGGTAGTCGATCGTAACGACCGGATAGCCATCATCATTCAGCAATTCGAACCAACGCAAGTAGTACGGATTCGAGCGCTCGCCGCCGATGAAGCCGCCGCCGAAAACAAACAGGATAGCCGGTCTTTTGGAGACCTCCGACGGCCGGTAGATGTCCATATATAAGGAGCAGGTGTCGCGCTCGGCAAAGCGGACGGTCTCAGCGGAGGGCTGGGCGATGGCAGAGAGGCTCAGGGAGAGCAGCACTGCGGAAAGAAGGAGGAGATGGCGGAGTCTTAGCATGATCGTTCGTTTATCATTGACTTGCAAAGTTATCATTTTTCCAGCTTTTTTCGCTATTTTTGCATGCAATGGCAAAAATCCTGGAAGACACCCCGCTGCTCAGGCAGTTTTTCGAAGTCAAGGCACAGAACCCCGAAGCGATCCTGCTCTACCGGGTCGGTGACTTTTACGAGACCTATTCCGACGACGCGGTCACGGCCTCGAAGGTCCTGGGACTCGTCCTGACCAAGAAATCCAACGGCGAGAAGGGCCCGGTCGCCATGGCCGGCTTCCCCCACCATGCCATCGAGAATTACCTCCATAAGCTGATCCGCGCCGGCTACAAGGTCGCTATCTGCGACCAGCTCGAGGATCCGAAATTCGCCAAAAAGCTTGTCAAGCGCGGCGTCACCGAGATCCTGACCCCCGGCATCAGCTTCGGTTCCGGCATGCTCGAGCAGAAGGAGAACAACTTCCTCTGCGGACTGACTTTCGAGCGCGACCAGTGCGGTGCCGCCTTCCTGGATGTCTCTACGGGCGAATTCCGTCTCGCTCAGGGCAGTCTCGACTACATCGTCACGCTCGTGTCGACGATGACCCCGAAAGAGCTTGTCGTCCAGCGCGGCTGCGAACGGGGCGTCCGCGAGCGCTTCGGCGAATTCTATGTCACCAGCCTCGACGAATGGGCCTTTGTCTATGATGCCGCCGCGGCGAAGCTCTGCCGCCAGTTCGAGGTGGATTCGCTGAAAGGTTTTGCCGTAGATCCGTTCCCGCTGGGTGTCTGCTCGGCCGGGGCGCTGATGGTCTATCTCGAGCAGACCTGCCATACCGGTCTCAAGAATATCTGCTCGCTGAGCCGCATCGACGAAGGAAAATTTGTCTGGATGGACCGTTTCACCCTGCGGAACCTCGAGGTTTTCCAGAGCGCTTCGGGGCGCGAAGGCGTGTCGCTGGTCGAGACGATCGACCGCTGCTCCACCCCCATGGGCGCGAGGCTCCTCCGCAGCTATCTGGCCATGCCGGTGCTGGACCTGAAGGAGCTCGCCGCGCGCCACGACATCGTCGGATTCCTCGCTGAGCAGCCGGAACTGCTCGGGAGCCTGCAGGCCGCCCTCGGGGAGATCGGCGACATGGAACGCATCCTCGGCCGTGTCGCCAACGGAAAGGTCGCCCCGAGGGAGATTCTCCAGCTCGGTCGCGGCCTCGCGAAGATGGACCCGATCGTCGAAACCTGTTCCGGGCAGGGTTGCGAGGCGCTCGACCGCCTGGTCGGAAAGATCCGCAGCTGCCGCAAACTCTCGGCCCACATTTTCAGCACCATCGCCGAAGATGCCGCCGCAGCGCTCGGCAAAGGCCCCGTCATCGCCGCCGGGGTGGACAAGGAGCTGGATGAGCTCCGCGCCATCTCGACCGACAGCAAGGACTACCTCCTCCACCTCCAGCAGCAGGAGGCCGAGCGGACCGGCATCACCTCGCTCAAGATTGCCTATAACAACGTCTTCGGCTACTATATCGAGGTACGCAACACCTTCAAGGACAAGGTGCCGCCGGAGTGGATCCGGAAGCAGACGCTGGTGAGCGCCGAACGCTATATCACCGAAGAGCTCAAGGCCTTCGAGGAAAAAATCGTCACGGCAGAGGCGACCATCTACGAGATCGAAACCCGCATCTACCGCGAGCTGATCGAAGCCATCCAGGGCGAGATCCGGACCATCGAGGCCGACTGCCGCATCCTGTCGAAAACCGATGTGCTCTCCGGTTTTGCCGAGGTCGCCGTCGAGCGAAATTACTGCCGCCCGGAGATGACCTCCGACAAGTCTATAGACATCAAGGCCGGCCGCCATCCCGTCATCGAAACGCTCATGGCCCCCGGCGAGGCGTATGTCCCGAACGATGTGTATCTCGACACCGAAAAGCAGCAGATCATCATCCTGACGGGACCCAATATGGCCGGTAAGTCGGCGCTGCTGCGGCAGACGGCCCTTATCGTGCTGCTGGCCCAGGCCGGGTCGTTCGTCCCCGCCGCCTCCGCCCGTATCGGCCTTTGCGACAAGATCTTCACCCGCGTCGGTGCGACCGACAACATCTCCCGCGGCGAGTCGACCTTCATGGTCGAGATGCTCGAGACGGCGATGATTCTCCACAACCTCTCGCCCCGCTCACTGGTGCTGCTCGACGAAATCGGCCGTGGTACCTCCACCTATGACGGCATGTCGATTGCCCGCGCTATCGTCGAGTATATCCATGAGGACGGAAAAGGCGCGAAGACGCTCTTCGCCACGCACTACCACGAGCTCAACGACCTCGCGGACATCTACCCGCGGGTCAAGAATTTCCATATCGCCGTCAAGGAGTCGGGCAAGGATGTGCTGTTCCTGCGCACTTTGAAGGAGGGCGGCAGCGCCCACAGCTTCGGTATCCATGTCGCCCGTATGGCCGGCATGCCACGCGAAGTGCTCGAGAGCGCGGAACGGACGCTCCGGGCCCTCGAGAACGCCGAAACGTTGGAGCGGGTCCAGCAGCTCTCGCAGCGGCCGGTGAAGCCCCACAATACCCGCGAAGGCCGCGTCCAGGGCGACGGCTCCATCCAGCTATCGATGTTCCAGCTCGACGACCCGCTCCTGGAATCCCTCCGCGACCGCCTCAAAGCCGCCGACCTCAACAACATGACCCCCCTCCAGGCCTTCGACCTGCTCCGCGCGATGAAGGACGAGCTGGGGATCTAGATTATCCCGCGGCGCGTTGACAGCCAGAGTGGCCTGGAGGGGCGTTTTTGTGTCGACGCGCGGGCGATTTGGGCGAATTAGGCCGTTTTTGGCGACGCGTTGACACGAAATCGCCATTCTGTGCATTCTATGTGTCGACGCGCGGCGAATCGAAGAATAATTGTATCTTTGCAAAGACCTTTATCGCCGGGACCCATGAAAAGACTCCTAATTATCCTTTTACCGCTGGTGGTGCTGCTGTCCTCCTGCCACAAGGCCATCTGGGACAAGCTCAATGACCACGAGGAGCGGATTGCGCGGCTGGAGCTGCTCTGCAACCAGATGAATACCAACATCAGCGCCCTGCAGGCGCTTGTCAACGTGCTCAATGCGCGGGACTCGGTAAAAGATGTCATTCCGGTCATGGAGAACGGCAAGGTGATCGGGTATACCATCTCCTTCTATGCCAGCAATCCCATCACCATTTATAATGGTACAAATGGCGCGGACGGCCGGACGCCCCTTATCGGGATCCGGCAGGACGCGGAGGACGGCTTCTGGTACTGGACGCTGGATGGAGAATGGATCCGGGATGAGGCCGGAGGCCGGGTCCGGGCAGACGGCAGCCAGGGGGCAGGCGGCGTTACACCGCAGCTCAAGATTGAGGATGACTATTGGTGGGTATCGTATGACAACGGCATCTCGTGGATGCAGCTGGGTAAAGCTGTCGGCGATCCGGGAGCAGGTGGGGATTCCATGATCCAGGAGATCCGTCAGGACGAGTGGTATGTCTATATCGTCCTCTCGGACGGAGAAGTCATTACCGTCTCCAAAGGCGGTCTCCACTGGGAATATGTTTAGCAACTAATCACAACCCGATATGGAAATCAAGAAACAGCTGTGGGGCCAGGCCCCGGACGGAAAGGAGATTTTCCGCTATACCCTGATCAATAAGAGCGGCGCCAGCGTGGAGCTCGGCAGCGTCGGTGCGGCCATCGTGTCGATCAATGTGCCGGACAGAAATGGCGTTCTCAAGGATGTCGTCCTCGGCTATCCCAACGCGCTCGACTACTTTGCCGACGGCCCCTGCTCCGGCAAGATTCCCGGCCGCTATGCCAACCGCATCGCCAAGGGGCATTTCACCCTCGACGGTAAGGAATACACCCTCCCGATCAACAACGGCCCCAACCACCTCCACGGCGGTCCGAAGGGCTTCCAGAACCAGGTCTGGGACAGCCGCATAGAAGGCGATGCCGTCGAATTCATGTACTTTGCGCAGGACGGCGAGGCGGGCTATCCCGGCAACCTCAAGGTCGTCGCACACTACACCTGGAACGACGATAACGAGCTGAAGCTCACCCTGACGGCAGAGACTGACGCCCCGACGGTCATTAACCTGACGAACCACGTCTACTTCAACCTCGCCGGCAAGGGTACGGTCCTTAACCATCTCCTCCAGCTCAACGCTTCCACCTGGCTTCCGACCGACGAGACGCTCATTCCGACCGGAAAGGTCGACGATGTCGCCGGAACGCCGATGGATTTTGTCAACGAAAAACCGATCGGCCGCGACATCAAGGCCGATTTCCCGGCGCTCAAATACGGAAAGGGCTACGACAACTGCTTCCTCATCGATGACGCCCAGCCCGGCCAGCTCGCCGACGCGGCTATCCTGAAGGACGCCGACTCCGGCCGTACGCTGAAGGTCACGACCACCCAGCCCGCCGTCCAGATCTACACCGGCAACTGGCTGAAAGGCTGCCCGAAAGGCATGGAAGGCCAGGAGTTCAATGACTACGACGCCGTCGCCATAGAGTGCCAGCACACCCCCGACGCCCCCAACCAGTCCGGCTTTCCGTCGACAGTCCTCCGTCCCGGCGAAGTCTTCGAAGAGGCCATCATCTGGGCGTTCGGAGTGGAATAAAGTTTTTTCCGCTGCGAGTGCAAGATTCCCCGAAACCCGGGTTTATTGTGGCGGAAAGAACAATAAACAATGATAAAAATGAAAACGATGTCTCTTTGGGCTACCGGTGCCATGACGCTGGTAGCTTCCCTTTTCCTGGGCTCCTGCTCGGAAGCGCTGTATGATGATTCCGTCGAGATGGGCGACGGCCGTGATAAAGGTGAATACGCATATGACGCCGACGTTTCCGGTGGCTCCGGCAGTGATTTCGGAGGTGGCGACAACAACCATCAGGGCGGCGAAGCCGGTGTCCTGACGGCCGGCGAATGGCGCGATCTGGCCCACTGGGATTTCTGGATAGAGAAGATTCTGGGCAGCCAGTCTTTCGGCGAGGAGCTTTCCGTGTGGAACTTCTCCACCCGCGGCCGCGTTGCCGTCCGGGTCAAAAACCCTTCCGGCGCTCCGCTCGCCAATGTCCCCGTCAAGCTTCGGATCGGCAGCGGCGATGTTTGGGAAGCGCGTACCGACAATGTCGGCGAAGCCAACCTCTGGATCAATCTCTATGGCGGTGAGGACAGTGCGGAAGAAGCCTTCTTCGTCGTCGACGGGAAAGAGGTGAAAAGCATCCCCGTCCTGGTCTCCGCGGCAAAAGAAGACGAGGCTCCCATCCAGTGGAATGAGCTGACCTGCACTCCGTCCAAGACCGCAGCATCCAAGGCCGACATAGCCTTCATCGTCGACGCTACCGGCTCGATGGGTGATGAAATCGAATTCCTAAAAAAAGACCTCCAGGCGATTCTCACTTCGGTCGCCCAGTCGCAAAGCGGTATTGAGATCCGTACCGGCGCAGTCTTCTATCGCGACGAAGGTGATAATTATGTTACCAAGAGCCAGGATTTTTCCACCAGCATCAGCAAGACCATTGAGTATATCGGCAAGCAGGAGGCCAGCGGCGGCGGAGACCTTCCCGAGGCCGTCCATACCGCGCTGGAGGTAGCCCTGTCCGACCTTTCCTGGAATCTTGACGCCCGTTCCCGCATCGCCTTCCTCGTTCTTGACGCTCCGGCCCACGGTGACCGCCAGAAGGTCATCGACAGTCTCCAGAAGAGCATCCGCAGTTTTGCCCGGAATGGCATCCGGATTATCCCGGTCCTCGCCAGCAACAGCGACAAGGCTTCCGAATTCATGAGCCGTCTGTTTGCCATCGTCACGGGCGGCACCTATGTCTTCCTGACGGATGACAGCGGTGTCGGCGGAGAGCATCTCGAGGCCAGCGTCGGCGAATACCAGGTCGAGAAGCTGAACGAGCTCCTCATCCGCCTGATAGCCGAGTTTATCTAAAAAATTTGTACATTTGTGCACTGATCACAAATGAAACCCTGAGCTATGAAACTCCGCCATCTGCTTCTTCTCCTTCTGGTCCCGGCGCTACTTGCCTGTTCCAAGGACAACGACGAAAACAGCGACAATAACGACAATCAGGAGGTCAACACCCCTGAGGAGCAGGAAGAACTGCCAACCGAGGTCAAGGACGGCGACATCGTCCTGTCTACCAATGCGGTCGTCGAGAAGTTCCTCAACGATGTCCATTATCCCAACCACGACTACAGCTACACGAGCCTGCTGACCTGGGCGGAAGCGAACGACGTGAATGTCTGCCCGGGCAAGTGGGACAAGCCCCAGACCTACTCCATCCGCTGGAAGGAGGTTTCCGGAGATGTTACCGTCAAGCTGTGGGAAGGGTCCTGGAGCCGGGAGCAGACCGTCTCGGAGGTCAATTATCTCGCCATCACGAATCTTCGTCCCAATGCTGATTACCACTTCGAGGTGAAGGATGCGTCGGGCAATATCCTGAATCAGGGCGCCTTCAAGACGACGGGCCATGTCCATCAGCTCTTTTTCAAGAACTATATCCGCAACTGCCGCGACCTCGGCGGCTGGAAGACCGAAAGCGGCAAGACCGTCAAGTACCGTATGGTCTACCGGGGCGGTCGCCTGGATCCCAACATGGTCAGCAAAGCCGGTGCGAAAGACATCGCGGCCGAGGGCATCAAGGCCCAGCTCGACCTTCGCGGCAAGAGCGATGTCCTTTCCAAGAGTACCCTGGGCGACGATCCGGAGGAGTATCCCTTCTGCGCCCCCGTTATTGAGGAAGGGTATTCCACCTTGCTCAAAAACGACAAGGACCGCGCCCGCCAGTGCATGCAGTTTATCATGGACTGCGTCGACCGCAACAAACCGGTCTATTTCCACTGCTCGCTTGGTCGTGACCGGACCGGTACCATCGCCATGCTGACGCTCGGCGTTCTCGGCGTTCCGGAAGGCGACATCTCCCAGGAATACGAGCTCACCCAGTTCTCTGTCAGCGGTTTCGCCACCTCCTCGGGCGAGACGACCAAAATGACCCGCCTCGCCGATTACGACAGCGCGGCCAATGTCATCTGGACCTATGTCGACGAGTCTAAGGGAGAAACCTTCGCCGACGGTGTTGAGAAATATCTCATCGAGATCGGCATCTCCAAGGCGGATATCGACAAGTTCCGCAGCAATATGCTCCAGTAGCGGAATTTGCCGCTCAGTCACAGGGGCCGGCCCGAAAGGACCGGTCCTTTTTGTACTTTCGCCGAATTATGGTATATTTGTACGTTATGGCACTACTGCCGAATACTCCATTATGATGAAACAGTATGATAAGCCGGCGATGAGACGCCGTTATCTGATTCCAAGTGTTCGCCCGGTCGATCTGGGGGAAGAATCGAATTTTCTCACTTCTCTCCCGCCCATCATTGAGGACGACGATGAGTTTGACTGGTAAATGGACGGATCTATGAAACAGAGATTACACCTTCTTTTCCCGGCCTTTCTGGCCCTCGCTTTCATTCCGGCCTGCAACAATGTCGTTGAGGAGGAAGTGCCATCCGCGGCGCAGACCCGCCTTTTCCATGCCCGCATCGGCGAATTGCCCGAGGCCCGTGCCTATGCCAGCCGCGAGAACGGCATCCTGTATATGGTCTGGCATGCGGATGACCAGATCAGCATCTTCGATCATTCGACCCGCAACCGCCGCTACCGCTTCCTCGGCAGCGACGGAGACCACGACGGCGATTTCGAAGAAGTGGCGACTTCCGGCGAAGGCGCATTCGATCCGGTGCCCTGCAATGTGGCCGTATATCCATACAATCCCGACTATACCTGCGATGCCGGCGGGAACGTGTCGCTCGCTTTCCCGGGCAGCCAGAGCTACCGGGCCGACAATTTCGATCCGGCGGCGGCGCTGATGCTGGCGGAAAGCGAGGATCTTGACCTGAGCTTTCTCCACCTTGGCGCCTACTTCGTGATCCAGCTCTATGGCGAAGGCGTCTCGGTCCGGAGCATTACCCTGGAAGCCAATGACCATCAGGCACTTTCCGGACAGATGACGGCCTGGGTGGACGGCGATCAGGTGGTCAGCGAGTTTGCCGGTTACGGCACCGGAGAATCCATCACCCTGACGGCGGCGAGTCCCGTTGCGCTCGGAGCAACCAGCGCCGAGGCGGTCCCCTTCTGGTTCTGCGTTCCGCCCGTTACGATGAATGATGGCTTTACCGTCACGGTCCGCGATGCCGAAGACCGTCCCTGCGTGCTGCGCTCCGACCGGGCATTTACCTTCTCCCGCTCACATCTTATCCGGATGAAGGCCCGGCAGGTCATTCCGGAAGAAGAAGCTCCCACCGCCCTCGGCATCCATTTCGACGGCGAGGCTCCGGTCCTCTTTGATGCCGCTTCCCAGCAGTTCAGCGTCTACAAGGCAGAAGGAAAGGTCTGGATCCGTATGGTCGACCTTCCCTCCCTGTCGATGTATCAGCTGGGTCCCGTGCCTGCGGATGCCGCTCCCGGGGACGAATTCGACGTAAGTCTCGAGCACATTTCCTTCCTGAATCCCGGTGAGAATACCGTGGCGCCCTATAACGTAAAGGTTTCTTCCGTCGAAAACCGGGTCATTACCCTCCGGGCTGCCGGCGAAGCCTGGTTTGTTTTACGATTCTAAAGCCTGCCCGACATGATGAAAAAGATATTTGCATCCCTTGTTCTTCTGCTGGGCATCCTGGCAGTCGCATCCGCCTCTCCGGCCCTTCCCGGCAAGTTCAAACAGCTTCAGCCAGACGGCACGGTCATCGTGCTGGAAAACCATGGCGACGAGTATGATCACTGGCTCACCGACGAGCAGGGCCGTATTGTAGAAAAATGCCCTGACGGCTTCTACCGGCCGGTCGGCGAGTCCGTGGCGTCCTATCGCGCCCGCCGCGCAAAGCCCCGCCCCGTGCGTCCCAGAGCCTGGTCGTCCTACGACAATCCCCCGGTGACGAATTTCGGCGACCGGAAGATTCTGTGCATCATAGCGAATTTTACGGATTCGACCTTCACCCTCGACAATCCCCGTCTGCGCTTCTCCAACATGTTGAATGAGGAAGGCTACAGCTACAACGGCGCCATCGGTTCCGTCCGGGATTATTACATAGACAATTCCATGGGCCAGTATCGCCCGCAGTTCGACGTCTACGGGCCTGTCACGCTGAGCGGATCGTCGAAGTATTATGACGACAACGGCGTATACCTCGCTATCATGGAAGCGTATGAGCAGCTCGCCGCCCAGATTCCGATCGATGATTACGACACCGACGGCGACGGCAATATCGACATGGTCCTGTTCTATTATCCTGGTCACAACCAGGCGGAGAATGCCGATCCGGAGTCGATCTGGCCTCATCAGTCAACCGGCTATTTCGGGCAGATGGGATCCAAAGGTTTCGTCCGTTATTTCTGTACGTCGGAGTATCGCGGGAAGAGCGGACATGAAATGTGCGGTATCGGAACGACCTGCCACGAATTTGCCCATTCCCTGGGCCTGCCGGACTTCTATGACACCGATTATGAAACCAATGGCTGGAATTACGATACGACCTCTTACTATGATCTGATGTCTTCCGGAAACTACAATGATTCCGGTCGCCGGCCGCCGTATCTGGGCGCCCTGGAGCGCAATATGCTCGGCTGGATGGAAGCACCGGAAGTGATCGAATCGTCCGGCAGTTATTACCTTCAGCCCATCGAGACCAATTCGGCTTACAAGAGCCTCGCGAAGACACCGGGCGAGTATTTCATCTACGAGTGCCGCACGGCGCAGAAATGGGACAGTTACCTGAGTCCCGGTATGGTGTTATATCAGGTCGATCAGTCCGATCGTATCGTTGTCGGTGAAATGACCGCCGCTTACCTGTGGAAGAATACCAATATGATCAATGCTTACGGCGGTCATCCCTGTTATACGCTCATCCCGTCCCATGATCCGATCGAGTATTGGCAGGATATGGTCTTCCCCGGGAGGGTGAACAAGACCAGCCTGACGCCGATAGACTGGGACGGCAACGATACGGGAATGTCGATATCGGGCATCAACTACAACGGCTCATATGTTTCGTTCCACGTGGAGATGGACAACATGCGTTATCTGACGGGCTTTGTCGGCGATGCCTCGGGCAATCCCATCGAACATGCCGAGGTGGTCCTCTCCCGCGCGGCTTTTCCTTTTGCGGCGGCTCCCGGATTGCTCCAGAGTGATATCGTCACCTATACCGACGCATCCGGCCGCTACGAGCTGGTGATGGGTTGGGACGAGCCGACCGACCGCATCCTGTCGGTCCGCTGCGACGGTTTTGTGCCGGCCGCGGTCAATCTCGAGCTGACCGAACGCTTCAATATGCAGGATGTGTATCTGCTTGCTGTCGGGGAAGGAATTCCGGCGACGCTGCAACGTTTCGACAGCAATTCCAATTACTACTACACCCGGCTTGGCAATCTCACCGAGGTCGCTTTCGGTTCCAATTATTCCGTCGAAGAGCTTCTTGCCGGCGATCTGTACGGCAGCCAGATTACTTCGATTGCCTTCCGGGCCAACGCGAGCGTTTATGACAGGGTTTATCTGATCGTGGATTTCGGTGAGGAACGGGTACTCCTGAGGGATGTGACGGACCAGTATTCCCGGGTGAACTGGTGCCCGGTGGATGTGTCCGATGCCAACCTGATCATTCCCGAGGGAAAGGATGTCACAATCGGCTGGGGCATGACGGGACTTTCCGGCTCGGAATACATCTTCATCAATTACCCTACGCCGGACAATCGGGGCGGGATTTGCTTTACCACGAGTCTCTTGTCTTATGATGGCTGGTACAGGGTCAATTTTGGGGAAGGGTACTATACCGAACTGGCCCTCAAGGTGAATACCGAGAAAAAGGTGACGGTCGCTCCGGATTCTTTCGGGATCAGCTACATTACCCTGAATGAGGGTGTCCCTGAGCTCGTCCCAGCTGCCGGTAAGACGGTTAAGCAGGTTACCTGGGAGCTGGACGGTGCTGCCGTCGGCAGTCCGGAAGCACTTGCCGCAGCCGCCTCCGGCACCCATCTCTACATCGCGGAAGTGACTTACTACGACGGCACGGGCGAATCAGTGTTTTATCAATTCACGAATCTGTAATGGCGCTGAAACGAATAGCTCTGCTGCTCGCCGCCCTGGCCCTTTTTTCCGGGACTCTGCGGGCTCAGGGGGGCCGCCAGCTTTGGAATGACGGCTGGAAGTTCCGCCTGACGGAGGAGGATGCTTCCGCTCCGGACTATGACGACCGCAAATGGCGCAGCCTCGACCTGCCCCACGACTGGGGCGTGGAGGGCGGTTTCCGCCAGGAGTATCCCGGCGAAACGGGCAAACTCGCCTGGTGGGGGAAGGCCTGGTACCGGAAGCACCTCAGCGTGACGGAGGAGGACCTTCGAGGCCTTGTGCTGCTGGATGTCGACGGGGCGATGTCGAATGCGACCGTCTGGGTCAACGGCCGCTGCGTCGGCGGCTGGCCCTATGGATACGCGTCCTGGGAGGTCGACATGACGGAGGCGCTCCACGTGGGCGACAATGTCGTCGCCATCCATCTCGACAACAAGGAAGATAGCTCGCGCTGGTATCCCGGCGGCGGCATCTACCGCAATCTCTGGCTGGTCAAGGACAATCGTGTGGGTGTTGCCTACAGCGGCATCGGCGTGACGACAGAGCTCGCCGGCAACAAGGCCCGGGTGACCGTCACGATGGCCCTTCGCAACCGCAGCGGTTCTCCGGGCAAGATCGATTTCACGATGGTCGTGGCTCCGGAGGATCAGCCTTTTGCGGGAGAAGTGGATCCGGAAACGATGGCTGCCGACTTTTTCCGGGTAGACCGGATTCTGGACGGCGACAAGATCACACATACCCTCGAAGTGCCGAATCCCCGGCTGTGGTCGCCGGAGCAGACCCATCGCTATACGCTTGACATTGCCATGAAGCCGGAAAGCGGCGAAGGACTGGTATCGACGGTCTCTTTCGGCATCCGGACGGCAGAGTGGAAGCCGGACGGGTTCTACCTCAACGGCAAAAAGACTTTCCTTAGGGGTGTCTGTCTCCATCATGACGCCGGCGGTCTCGGCGCTGCCTGGAATACTTCCGCCTGGATCCGTCGCCTGACGATGTTGAAGGAGATGGGCTGCAACGCCATCCGCACCTCGCACAATCCGCCGGCCCCGGAGCTGCTGTACCTGTGCGATGCGATGGGTTTCCTGGTCGTCGACGAGCTGACCGATACCTGGACCTATGCCAAGAAGCCTAACGGTTATGCGGCACTTTTTGACGAGTGGGCGGAGAAGGACCTCGTGGCCATGATCCGGCGCGACCGCAACCATCCCTCCGTCATTCTCTGGTCGATTGGAAACGAATGCGGCGAGCAGGGGGACCCGGAGCGCTGGTGGATTCCGGAGAAGCTGACCTCGATCGCTCACCGAGAGGATCCGACCCGTCCGACGACGGCGGGAAACGACAATCTCTGGGCGGCTTCGACGGATTACGCTTCGACAATCGACGTATACGGATTCAATTATAAGCCCCATGCCTATGAGGCTTTCCGGGACGCGCATCCCGGGCAACCGTTCTTCGGAAGCGAAACGGCCTCCTGTATCTCCACGCGGGGATATTACCTCTTCCCGGTAGCGCAGGACAAGGGGTCCGGATGGATTGACGGCGGCGCCCCGTTCCAGGTGAGTTCGTATGACCTGTATGCCCCCGGATGGGCCTCCAAGCCCGATTACGAGTGGCTGTACGAGGACCAGGTGCCGGAATGTGCCGGCGAATTCGTCTGGACGGGATTTGACTATCTCGGCGAGCCGACGCCCTACAATCTCGACCTTTCGGTGCTGTCGAACTTCCATACCGAGGAAGAGAAAGAGGCCTACCGCAGGATGGTGGAGTCCTGGGGTAGTTCGATCGCATCTGTGCCGCTGCCATCTCGCAGCAGCTATTTCGGCATATTTGACCTTGCCGGTTTCCCGAAAGACCGCTACTGGCTCTACCAGTCCCGCTGGCGGCCGGAGCTGCCGATGGCGCACATCCTGCCGCATTGGAACTGGCCGGGCCGTGAGGGCGAAATAACCCCGGTGCATGTCTACACCTCAGGCGACAGCGGTGAGCTCTTTATCAACGGACGTTCGAATGGAATGCGGAAAAAGGCCCCCGGGCAGTACCGGCTCGTCTGGGATGACGTGGTCTATGAGCCAGGGAAAGTGGAGGTCGTATGTTTCAAGGACGGGAATCTCTGGGCGACCGACGAGGTGGAGACGACCGGCGCACCGGCGCACCTGGGCATCCAGATGGAAACGGGAAGCGGCCCTTCGGAGGCTTTTGGCGGCGATGCCGATTCTTCATCCCTTCTGAATGAGAAATATATACAGTCCAAGGAGATCCTCATTTTCGACATTCGGATTACAGACGCTGAGAACCGCATTGTCCCGACGGCGGACAACCTCGTAAAGGTCAAACTGAAAGGCCCGGCCGAGCTGCTCTATCTCGATGCCGGCGACCCGACGGCGCATACCCCTTTCCAGGGGAAGCAGTTCCGCGTCATGGGCGGTCTCGGCACCGTCGCCATCCGCATTACGGGCAATGGGACCGTTACGCTCAAAGTCCGTTCCAAGGGCCTCAACGGCCTCAATTACGTCATGAAGTACAAGGACGGATCCATGAGTTCCTTCGTCAAACTCCCCTGGTTTTCCTGGTAGTTTCCGCCTCAAAAATAATCTCCTCAATTCCGCGATTATTTGTATCTTTGCAGGCTCGACAGAAACGAAGAACAAAACATATGTACAGAACACACACTTGCGGGCAGCTCCGCATTGAAAACAAGGGACAGCAGGTAACCCTCGCCGGCTGGGTCCAGAAGGCCCGTAAGCTCGGCGGCATGACCTTTATCGACCTCCGCGACCGTTACGGCATCACCCAGCTCGTCGTCGAGGCGGACGCTCCGGCCCAGCTCGTCGAGAAGGCGACTTCCCTCGGCCGCGAATTCGTGATCCAGGCTACGGGAGAAGTCGTTGAGCGTCAGGCGAAAAACGCCAAGATGCCGACCGGCGACATCGAGATCAAACTCTCTGATATCACCATCCTCAACAAGAGCGTCACGCCGCCCTTCACCATCGAGGACGAGTCCGACGGCGGCGAAGATCTCCGCATGAAGTATCGCTATCTCGATCTTCGCCGGGGACCGCTGAAAAACGCCCTGATGCTCCGTCACAAGATTGCTCATGAGACGCGCAATTATCTCAACGACAAGGGATTCCTCGAGATCGAGACCCCGTATCTGATCAAGTCCACTCCCGAAGGCGCCCGCGACTTTGTCGTTCCGTCCCGTATGAATCCGGGCCAGTTCTACGCCCTGCCGCAGAGCCCCCAGACCTTCAAGCAGCTGCTGATGGTCGCCGGCTACGACCGCTACTTCCAGATCGTGCGCTGCTTCCGCGACGAGGATCTTCGTGCCGACCGCCAGCCCGAGTTTACCCAGATCGACTGCGAGATGTCCTTCGTCGAGCAGGAGGATGTCCTGAATACCTTCGAGGGCATGATGCGCCAGCTGTTCAAGAACGTTCTCGGCGTCGATATCCCGGATCCGCTCCCCCGGATGAGCTGGTACGATGCCATGGATAAGTACGGCTCCGACAAGCCCGACATCCGTTTCGGCATGGAGATCCACGAGATTACGGAAGTGGCCAGGGGTAAGGGCTTCGGCGTCCTTGACGGCGCGGCCTACATCGGTGCGATTGCCGTTCCCGGCGCGGCCGAATATACCCGCAAACAGGTCGACGAGCTGACCGAATGGGTCAAGCGCCCGCAGGTCGGTGCCAAGGGCCTGATCTACATCCGTGTCAATGAAGACGGCAGCTACAAGTCCTCCATCGACAAGTTCTACGGCCCTGAGGATCTCGCGAAGATCGCCGAAAAGGCGGAAGCAAAGCCCGGCGACCTGCTGCTCATCATGAGCGGCGACAACCTCCGCAAGGTCCAGACCATGCTCGGCGTCCTCCGTATCGAGATGGGTAACCGTCTCGGCCTGCGCGACCCGAAGGTCTTCGCGCCGCTGTGGATCGTGGACTTCCCGCTTCTGGAGTGGGACGACGAGACGCAGCGCTTCTACGCGATGCACCATCCCTTCACGGCCCCGAAGCCGGAGCACGAGAAGTGGTTCTACAGCAATAAGAAAGAGGATCTGGAGCGGGTCTGTGCCAATGCCTACGACTTCGTCCTCAACGGCACGGAGCTCGGCGGCGGCTCGATCCGTATCCACAATGCCGATATGCAGAAGCGCATGTTCGAGGTGCTCGGCATCGGTCCCGAGGAAGCTGAATACAAGTTCGGTTTCATCATCCATGCCTTCCAGTACGGCGCTCCGCCTCACGGCGGCCTCGCTTTCGGTTTCGACCGCGTCTGCGCCCTCTTCGGCGGCCAGGATACGATCCGCGACTATATCGCCTTCCCGAAGAACAATCAGGGCCGCGACGTGATGATCGATTCCCCGTCCCAGATCGACGACAGCCAGATGGAAGAGCTTCAGATCCGCTCGACCTGCGTGAAAGAATAGTCAGGCATGGAACTTTTCGGCTTCATCAAAATCGGCTTTGCAGATATCGTGGACATCCTTGTGGTGGCCCTGATCATCTTTTTCCTGTTCCGTTCGCTGCGGGGCACGCCGTTGATAAGCCTGTTCTATATCCTGATCCTGCTGATGATTCTCCGGGTCGTCGCCGGAGCCGGCGAAATGCGCATGACGAGCCGGATCTTCGATACCCTCTTCGATGTCGGTATCGTCGGCCTGATCGTCATTTTCCAGCCCGAGATCCGGCACTTCCTGATGCGTTTGGGGTCCAATGCGGCCCGTGCAAGCAGCGGCTCCACCCTGGTCAGCCGCCTGTTCGGCGCCAAGCGGGACGGCCTCGAAAGCGAAACGGTCAAGGAGATTGCGGAAGCCGTCCGGCATATGTCGAATGCCAAGACCGGTGCGCTGATCGTCCTGCTCCATTCCAACGATCTGGAGCCCGTCATCGAGACCGGCGACCGGATCGACGCCAAGGTGAACCGGCGCCTGATCATGAACCTGTTTTTCAAGAATTCCCCTCTTCACGACGGTGCCATGATCATCGGCGGCAACCGCATCATCGCGGCCCGCTGCACCCTCCCGATCACCCAGCGCACCGATATTCCGCCGAGCTACGGCATGCGCCACAAGGCGGCTATCGGCATAACCGAGGAGTCGGATGCCGATGTCATCGTCGTTTCGGAGGAGACGGGCAACATCCTTTTCCTCAGCGGCGAAACCATTCAGGAAATCCACAGCATCAATGAGTTGAACCTGCTGCTTGGAGCCTCTATTTCCGAAGAGGCCGCTGACGGGTCCAAGCAATCATGAGCGGGGAAATCGACAGGAGACTGGAAGCCAAACTGGGCTTTGACCGGGTGCGTGAGATACTGGCGGCCCGGACGATGACCGCCTATGCCGATGCGCGTGTCCGCACGGAAACCCTTTCCATCCGCCCCGAAGAAATCCGCCGCCGGCTCCAGCTGACCGACGAGATGCGTCTCGTGGTGATGTTCGAGGAGTCTTTCCCGATGTCGGGTTATATCGACTGCAGGGACTTCCTCGAGCCGCTCGCGGAAGGGAAAGGAGGCTCGATCGACCTGCTTTCGCTCGGCAAGCTCAAAACCCTCCTCGAGACCGTCCGCAAGATTACCGGCTTCTTCGCCGGTGTCAAGGACGGAGTCTATCCGAACCTCAAGCACGCCGCTTCGCAGGTGCTGTATTTCTCCGAGGTCAACCGCCGCATCGATACCATTCTGGACCGCTACGGCGATGTCAAGGATACCGCTTCCGATGAGCTCTACCAGATCCGCCGCCAGATCCGCGAGACGGAGGGTACCATCTCCAAACGCATCGGACAGATTCTGCGGAAAGCCCAGCAGGAAGGCATTGCCGACGCTGATGCCGGCGTGTCGGTTCGCGACGGGAAGATGCTGATTCCGGTCATCTCCGCCCACAAAAAGCGCATTCCCGGATTCGTGTATGACGAGTCCGCCTCCGGCAAGACGACCTTCATCGAGCCGGCGGAAGTGGTTCAGCTTCAGAACGATCTGTCTGAGCTGCGCTTTGCCGAGACCCGGGAAATCGCCCGGATTCTTCGCGTCTTCACAGAGTTCCTGCGTCCCTATGTGCCGGACCTGCTGGTCGGGGCTGACTTCATCGGCGAAATCGATTTCCTGCTCGCAAAGGCCCAGACGGCCCTCGACATGATTGCCGGGATGCCCGTCATCTCGACCGAAGGCGATGCCCGCATCCGCAAGGCGCGCCATCCCATCCTCGAGCGTGCGCTCAAAAAAGAAGGGAAGGAGATGATCCCCCTGACGGTCGAGCTCAGCCCGGAAAAGCATATCCTGCTGATTTCCGGTCCCAATGCAGGCGGCAAGAGCGTCTGCCTCAAGACGGTGGGCCTGCTCCAGTATATGTTCCAGTGGGGCATGCTGGTGCCGACTTCCGAGACCTCCGAAATGATGGTCTTCGACCGCATCATGGTCTCCATCGGCGACGACCAGTCCCTGGAGAACGACCTGTCGACCTACAGTTCTTTTCTCGCGGACATGCGGACGATGCTCTCCGTCGCCGACGGGCGGACCCTCGTTCTGATCGACGAGTTCGGCTCGGGGACGGAACCGGCGGCTGGCGGCGCCATCGCCGAGGCCATTCTGGCTGAGCTCGACCGCCGCGGCGTTTACGGCGTGATCACTACCCACTATTCGAACCTCAAGTTTTATGCGGCCGGCGGTCCCGGCACGGGCGTTGTCAACGGCGCCATGCTTTTCGACGCGGCCAATATCACGCCGCTCTTCCAGCTGGAGATCGGCCTGCCCGGGAATTCCTTCGCCTTCGAGATGGCCCGCAAGATGGGACTGCCCGAGGCTATCGTCCATGATGCCGAGCAGCGGGCCGGGGAGGGGCTGGTCGCCGTCGAGCGGAATCTCCGCAAGATTGCCCGCGGCCGCCGGGCCCTGGACGAGAAGCTTCAGAAGGTCAAAGCCGCCGACAAGACCCTCGAAACCATCACCGACCGCTACCAGAAAGAGCTCGAAGACCTCCGTACCCAGCGGAAGGACATCATCGAAGGCGCCCGCCGCGAGGCGGAAGACATCATCAAGGGCGCCAACCGTCAGGTCGAGCATACCATCCGTACCATCAAGGAGTCACAGGCCGAAAAGTCGGCGACGATGGAGGCCCGCAAAGGCCTGCAGGACTTTATCCAGGCCCTCGGAGAGACGAAGCGCCAGCAGGCGAAGAGCCGCGAGGCCTACATCGACGACAAGCTGAAAAAGCTCGAGCAGCACAAGGCCCGCGAGGCGGAGAAGCGTCTGCGCCGCGCTCCTAAGCAGGAACGGGATGTCGTCGACGCCAAGGCCGAGGAGGCGCGCCGCCTCGAACAGTTCCGCACATCGCCCCTCAAGGTCGGCGAGAAGGTCCGCATCAAGGATAACGGCCTCGTCGGCGAGGTTTTCAAACTCTCTCCGAAAGCCGTTACCATCATCGTCGGCAACGTCCAGACCAAGCTTCCGCTCGACCGGGTGGAGAAGATTACCTCCAACGAGTTCCGCGCTGCGGAGAAAAAGACCCCGTCCTCCCGCGTCCCGCTGCAAAAAATCGACGATTCCCTGCGCGAAAGAAAACTCCGTTTCACTCCGGAGCTGGATGTCCGCGGCCAGCGGGTCGGAGAGGCCCTCGAAAATGTCGTCCGTTATCTCGACGATGCCCTCATGCTGTCCGTCCCGTCCGTCCGCATTCTCCACGGCAAGGGAACCGGCGCCCTGCGTGAGGAAATCCAGCGCTATGCCCGGACCGTCCCCGGCATCCAGTCCGTCGCCGACGAAGACATCCGTTTCGGCGGCTCCGGCGTTACCGTCATTCAATTCGGATAGGGAGTATGGAAAGCAAGATCCGGAAAGGCCGCAAGGCGGCGGGGAATCAGGGCGAGCAGGAGGCTTGCAACTTTCTGGAGCAGAACGGCTTCACTATTTTGGCGCGAAACTGGCGCAGCGGTCATCTCGAGCTGGACATCGTAGCGGCTGACCCGGAAGGGAACCTGCGTTTCGTCGAGGTGAAAACCCGTATCGAGCCCCTGGCCACCGCCCCCGAGGAGCAGGTCGACCGCGTCAAGCGGCGCCGCATCGAGGCGGCCGTGCGGGCCTATCTCCAGGACGATCAGGCGCCCAAACTCCTTTCCGGCGCCACCGGAGAGTCTTTTTTTGACATCATTGCCGTCATCCTCGGCGGCGAACACCTGGAGGTGAATTACATTCCCTCCGCATGGATTCCGATGTATACCTGACCCATGAAAAGAAACCTCTATTGCGTCATCATGGCCGGTGGCGGCGGAAATACATTCTGGCCCGTCACCCGCGAAAACCGTCCCCAGCACTTCCTCCAGAACTCGCTGATCCGGAACGGGTCCTTCCTGCGCGGGACCTTCGACCGTTTCGCCGAGATTGTCCCGAAGGAGAATATCCTCGTCGTAACCTTTTCGAAGTATGAGCTTCTGGTGCGGCGCGACCTCCCGGAGCTGCCGGCGGAGAACATCCTGCTGGAGCCTTTCCCTCGGAAAACGGCGGCCTGTATCGCCTATGCCTCCTGCGTCATCCGGGAGCGGGATCCCCGGGCCATCATGATCGCCACCCCGGCCGACCATATCATCGAGGAAGGGCCCCTGTTTACGGAGACGCTCGGGAAGGTGGTCGAATGCGTGGATGCGAACGACGTCCTGATGACCCTCGGCATCATTCCCACTGCCCCGGAGACCGAATATGGCTATATCCAGGTCCAGGGCGGCCGCGAGGCCATGTCTTCCGGCGATCCGATGCCCGTGAAAACCTTTACCGAGAAGCCGGATGCCGCCCTGGCAGAGGTCTTTTTCGGCAGCGGAGAGTTCTTCTGGAACGCCGGTATCTTCGTCTGGCGCAACGAGACCATCATTTCCGAAATCCGCCGCTATGTGCCTTATCTGGTGCCCATGCTCGACGGGTGGGCCGAGGTGGCCGGTACCGACCGGGAAGAGACTTTCCTGGCCAGGACCTATGCCGACTGCGAAAAGCAGTCCATCGACTATGCCGTCATGGAAAAGACCGACAAGGCCTGGCTCTATCCCGTCCAGTTCGGCTGGGCCGATATCGGCAGCTGGGAGGCGCTCTGCCGCAGCATTCCCGGGCGCGAAGACAAGGACGGCAACCTCGTCCTGACCGAGCATACCTATCTGAAGAACGCCAGCGGCAATCTGCTCCTGTCGGACAATCCGGCCCGGCTCCTCGCCGTCGAGGGACTTCGCGACTGTATGATCATCGACACGGGAGATGTTCTTCTGATCTGTCCCCGCGACGACAGCCGCTACCGAGATTTCGTCTCCGGAATCGCCCTTCCCGGCTACGAGGCCTTCCGGTAGGCAGTGTAACCTGTTGAAAACTTTGTTAATTAATTTTTTTTTCGTACCTTTGTCGGCCCAAAATGCGGGTACATAAGAACCGCCTTTGGGCCGTAACTATAATTTATTTATTAACAAACCTTTATGCCTACAATTCAACAACTTGTCCGCAAAGGACGCGAGACCATCGAAGTGAAGAGCAAGTCTCGTGCGTTGGATGCATGCCCTCAGAAGCGTGGCGTATGTCTTCGTGTTTACACGACGACCCCTAAGAAGCCGAACTCCGCGATGCGTAAAGTCGCCCGTGTTCGTCTTTCCAACGCGAAAGAGGTCAATGCTTACATCCCTGGCGAGGGTCACAACCTGCAGGAACACAGCATCGTGCTGGTTCGTGGCGGCCGTGTGAAGGACCTCCCGGGTGTACGTTACCACATCCTTAGAGGAGCTTTGGATACCGCTGGCGTGGAAGGCAGGACCCAGTCCCGTTCCCTCTACGGCGCGAAACGCCCGAAGAAGTCTAAGAAGTAAGTTTTCACCTATTAATTTTTTTCAAAATGAGAAAAGCGAAGCCTAAAAAGAGGATTCTACTTCCTGATCCTAAGTTTCACGACGTGGAGGTTACCCGTTTCGTGAACAATCTTATGCTCCAGGGGAAGAAGAGTATCGCGTATTCTATTTTTTACGATGCCATTGACATGGTAGGCGAGAAGATGAAAGATTCTGACAAGGCTCCTCTCGATATTTGGAAGAAAGCACTCGAAAACGTGACCCCTCAGATCGAGGTCAAGTCCCGTCGTATCGGTGGTGCGAACTTCCAGGTGCCGACCGAGTTGCGTCCGGAACGGAAGGTCTCCGTCTCCATGAAGAACATGATCTCGTTCGCCCGCAAGCGTTCCGGTCACTCGATGGCAGAAAAACTTTGCGCCGAAATCGTCGCCGCTTACAACAATGAAGGTGGTGCATTCAAGCGCAAAGAGGATATGCACAGAATGGCAGAGGCCAACAAGGCATTTGCACACTTCCGTTTCTAAACCAGTGAGAGCAAGCTAAATGGCCGGCAGAGACCTCACATTCACACGTAACATCGGCATCATGGCGCACATCGATGCCGGCAAGACCACTACATCGGAGCGCATCCTCTACTATACGGGCAAGACCCACAAGATAGGGGAAGTGCACGAGGGGGCCGCTACCATGGACTGGATGGTCCAGGAGCAGGAGAGGGGTATCACCATCACCTCCGCTGCGACCACCGCGTTCTGGCACTACCGGGGCAAGGTCTATCAGATCAATCTGATCGACACTCCCGGCCACGTCGACTTCACGGTCGAGGTGGAGCGTTCCCTCCGTGTCCTTGACGGTACGATTGCGACTTTCTGCGCCGTCGGTAGAGTCCAGCCCCAGTCCGAAACGGTCTGGCGCCAGGCGGACAAGTACGGCGTGCCGAAGATTGCGTATGTGAACAAGATGGACCGGGTCGGGGCCGATTTCCTTTCCTGCGTGGAAGAAATCCGGACCAAACTCGGTGCGAATGCCGTGCCTGTCTGCCTCCCGATCGGTGCGGAGGACAAGTTCGAAGGTATTGTCGATCTCCTTTCCCGCAAGGCCATCTATTATGACAGCTCCGAGGAGCTTGTCAATTATAAGGAAGGTCCTGTTCCCGCGGATATGGAAGCGGAGGTCGAGGAGTGGAGAGAGCATCTCATCGAGGCGGCCGCCGAGTGCGACGAGGCCTTGATGGAGAAGTATTTCGAAGATCCCGATTCCGTTACGGAGGAGGATGTCATCGCAGCGCTGCGCAAGGGTACGATCTCTATGCAGGTCGTTCCTGCCTGCTGCGGTTCCTCTTTCAAGAACAAGGGGGTCCAGTTCCTTCTCGACGCCGTGATGCGTTACCTTCCGTCCCCGCTCGACAAGGGCGCCGTTTCCGGTACCAACCCGCGTACGGGTGATACCATCGAGCGCAAACCGTCCGCCGATGCGCCTTTCTGCGCGCTGGTGTTCAAGATTGCGACCGACCCGTTCGTCGGGCGTCTCGCCTTCCTGAGAGCCTATTCCGGACGGCTCGATGCCGGTTCCTATGTCTATAACACGCGCACCGCGAAGAAGGAGCGGGTCGCCCGGCTGTACCAGATGCATTCCAACCACCAGAACCCGATCGAGTTCGTGGAGGCGGGTGACATCTGCGCGGCTGTGGGCTTCAAGGACCTGCGCACCGGCGACACGGTCTGCGTGGAGGACCATCCGATCGTGCTCGAGTCCATGGAGTTCCCCGATCCGGTCATCGGTATCGCCGTGGAGCCCAAGACCCAGCTCGATCTGGATAAGCTCGGCATTGCGCTCGGCAAGCTCGCCGAAGAAGATCCTACCTTCACCGTCAAATCGGACCCCGAAACCGGCCAGACCGTCATCAGCGGCATGGGAGAGTTGCATCTGGATATCATTGTCGACCGGCTCCGTCGCGAGTTCGGCGTCGACATCAACCAGGGCGCTCCCATGGTCAACTACAAAGAGGCGATCACCGGCACGGTCCAGTGGAGGGAGGTCTTTAAGAAGCAGACGGGCGGCCGCGGCAAATTCGCGGACATCATCGTCGAAATCTCTCCGGCAGACGAAGGCACGACCGGTCTGCAGTTCGAAAACGCCGTCAAGGGCGGCAATATCCCGAAGGAATTCATCCCGTCGATCGAAAAGGGCTTCCAGGCAGCGATGTCCAACGGTGTCCTGGCCGGTTACGAGGTGCCGTCCCTGAAGGTGACCGTGCTCGACGGATCCTACCATCCGGTAGATTCCGACCAGCTCTCTTTCGAACTCGCAGCCCGCATGGCCTTCCGTCATGCCTGCCCGAAGGCGAAACCTGTCCTGATGGAGCCCATCATGTCTCTCGAGGTCGTGACCCCGGAAGACTATATGGGCGACATCGTCGGCGACCTCAACCGTCGCCGGGGACAGATCGTCGCCATGGATTCAACCGCAAACGGTGCACGCATCGTCAAGGCATTCGTTCCGCTCGCGGAGCAGTTCGGTTACGTCACAGTCCTCAGGACCCTGTCCTCCGGCCGTGCCACGAGCACGATGACGTTCGACCACTACTCCGAGGTCCCGGCCAATCTCGCCAAGGATATCGTCGAGAAGAGCGGCTACCGCAGCCTGTCCGACGATGCGGATTAATTTGTAGAAATCATAAAAATAGAATTTGATATGAGCCAGAAAATCAGAATCAAACTGAAATCATTCGATCACATGCTCGTCGACAAGTCGGCTGCCAAGATCGTTGATACGGTGAAGTCTACAGGTGCAAAGGTCAATGGTCCCATTCCGCTGCCTACCCACAAGAAGATCTTTACCGTGAACCGCTCGACCTTCGTCAACAAGAAGTCCCGCGAGCAGTTCGAGCTTGACTCCTACGTCCGTCTGCTCGACATCGATGACAGCAACGCCAAGACCGTTGATGCCCTCATGAAGCTCGAGCTCCCCTCCGGCGTAGAGGTTGAGATCAAAGTCTGAGACTAATCAGTCAGATAAGCGTGCGGGGCTGTTTCTGTAGCAGAAGCGGCCCCGTCCCCGGTCCCTTAGCTCAGTCGGTTAGAGCAGCGGACTCATAATCCGTGGGTCGTGGGTTCAAGTCCCCCAGGGACCACAAAAAAAGAGGCAATTAGCCTCTTTTTTTTGTGGCCCCTATTCCATCTAACCCCCAGCCTGCGCTTTGCGCCTCCAACCCTCAACCCGGCTGGCTTTTGTGGTCCTTAGAGGAACAATTATCTTCCTATCTGCGGAATTATGCTTATATTTGTTCCTGAACCACCGGGATGAGGAACCCGGACACTAAAACGCGAAGCCATGAAAAGATACCTGTTGACCATGTTAACCCTGATCACATCGATGTGGACGGCAATGGCCTCGGACGGAGGCCTGCGGCCCGGGGAGAAAATGCTCCTTCGGGAGGGATGGACCTTGAAGTCTCTGGACTGCGAGCGTCCCGGCGTCCATCTGAAGAACGTGCACGTTCCTTCGACTGTTGCAGGCGCATTCCTCGAAGCGGGCCTTATCAAGCCCGATCTTTTTGAGGCTCAGAACTATAAGAACATACCGTCGGCCCTTTTTGATGACGTGCCTTTGCAGTACGAGAAAGATTTCACGGTCAAGGACTGGTCGAAAAAGCGTCACTACACCCTTCGTTTCGACGGGCTCAACTACTATGCCGACATCTGGCTCAACAATGTTCAGATCGCATCTTCGGATACGACCGCCGGCGTATTCTGTGTCCGGGAGTATGACGTGACGCATCTTCTGAAAAGGAAAAACCATCTGGTGGTCCGGCTCGAAAAGGCGCGCCCGGGGGATCTGAATATCGGTTTTGTCGACTGGAATCCAGCGCCGCCGGACGGTTCGATGGGCATTGTCCGCGACGTGACGCTCTCCTGCAGCGAGGTCGTCAGCCTCAGCGACGTGTATGTCCGTACGCTCAGCGCCTCGGAGAAGGTGGCTGAGCTGGAACTGCGGGCTACGCTGACCAATCATTCGGACGCTCCTGTGAAGGCTTCGCTGCTTTTTGATATGGGCGGACAATCGATCTATCCTCTTACGCTCGCTCCCGGGGAGACCTCGCTGCGTCTGACCTCGGCGGATCTGCCGCTGCTGAAAGTGGAGAATCCCCGCCTCTGGTGGTGCCGCGGCATGGCCGTTCCGGATCCCGTGGCGGAAGACGGTGCCGCCATGTATGCGCTTTCCCTCTCGGTCTCGGTCGGGAAAACGGTCTCAGACGCAGCATCTGTCGATTTCGGCATCAGGACCGTCGGGAGCCGCCTCGATGAAAACGGCCACAGGGCCTACTACCTCAACGGGCAGAAGCTGCTCGTTCTCGGCGCCGGCTGGACGGATGACCTGTTCCTGCGAGACACGCCGGAAAGCCTGGAGCAGCAGGTGCGCCTGGTCGCAGATATGGGCCTCAACTGCATCCGGTTCGAGAATATCTGGGGCAAGGATTCATACATCTATGATCTTTGCGACCGCTACGGTATCCTGGCGCTCGTCGGCTGGAGCTGCCAGTGGGAATGGCAGAACTACTGCGGCATTCCGCACGACAAGCTCTATGGCTGTATCAATGACCCGGAGCATAATGCCCTGGCGGCAAGATATTTCAGCGACCAGCTGAAATGGCTCCGGAACCATCCTTCGATTATCGGTTTCCTGACCGGCAGCGACCGTATTCCGAACCCCGATCTCGAGAAAGCATACTTCGATGTGCTGGCGAAGGAGGCTCCGGATATGCCGTATGTCTGCTCCGCCGCCGCGCTCGGCTCGCTCGCCGGGCCGTCCGGCAACAAGATGGAAGGGCCGTACGAGTATGTGGCTCCGGAGTATTGGTACGATCCGGATAATCGCGTCGGCAGTGCCTGGGGCTTCAATACGGAGACCTCGATCGGCCTGAATATGCCCCAGTCCCCGTCCCTGCAGAAGATGCTGGGCGGCAAAATCTGGCCGGTTGATCCGACCTGGGACTATCACTGCACGGTGGCGGGCGAAGACATGCACTCGACCGATGCCCTGCAGGCGGTCATCAAAGGGCAGTTTGGCGAAGCCTCCGACTTCGACAGTTTCGTGAGCCGAGCCAATGCCGTCGACTATGACGGCACGCGGGCGATGTTCGAGGCTTTCCGGGTGCGGCGGTCCCAATGCACCGGTATCGTGCAGTGGATGCTCAATTCCGCCTGGCCGTCGATCTACTGGCAGCTCTATGACTACTATGGCGTTCCGACGGCGGGATACTATGGCGTCAAGAAGGGGCTGATGCCGCTGCAGGTGTGCTATAACTATATTACCCGCGACCTGGTGGCCGTGAACGGTACGCTCTCGGATGCCGCCCTGTCGGTGCGTGTCCGGGTGTTCGACGCCGATTCGCAGCTGCTGTCCGAGGAGACGCTTCCGGTCCTGGTGCCGGCATCCGACGCGGCTCCGGTTCGTTCGCTGAGCGAATTTGCCGGCCGCCCTGTTTTCGTATTCATCGACGTGGAGGGCCCGGAAGGCTACCAGGCCGATAACTTCTATGCGCTGGCAGCCCAGGGCAATGAGCACGACTGGAAGAAATCTAATTGGTACCAGACGTCCGTCAAGCGTTATGCCGACATGCGCTTCCTGACCGCCCTTCCGACGCCGGAACTGGATGTATCCATTGTCGTGGATGCAAACTACAATAAGCGTATCCGCGTGGAGAATACCGGCAATACGGTGGCTTATCAGGTCTATCTTTATCAGTTTGTCGGCAACGGGAAGTACGAAGCCGTCCCCGAACTCTCCGACAACTTCTTCTCCCTCGCCCCCGGCGATGTCCGCTACCTCATAGGCCCCTACGCCTACTACGTCGCGACCGCCGGACTGTAGTGTCAGAAGTACTTCTTCTCCTCATGGTCGAGGGCGATGAAGATAAACAGCAGCAGGGTAAAAGCCCAGAGAGAGGAGCCGCCGTATGAGAGCAGCGGCAGGGGGATGCCGATGACCGGCATCAGGCCGATGGTCATGCCCACGTTGATAAACAGGTGCATGAAGATACAGGCCGCCACGCAGTAGCCGTATATGCGCGTGAAGGACCCCCGGGAGGCTTCGGCGTCCCGCAGGATGCGCAGAATCAGGAACAGGTAGAGCCCGATCACCACCAGCACCCCGACAAAGCCCCATTCCTCGCCGACGGTGCAGAAAATAAAGTCGGTCGACTGCTCCGGCACGAAGCCGAATGCGGTCTGGGTGCCCTGAAGATAGCCTTTTCCGTCAAATCCGCCCGAGCCGATGGCAATCATCGACTGGTGGACATTGTAACCGACGCCGGAAGGGTCTTCCTTGATGCCGAGGAGCACCTCGATCCTCTTTCGCTGGTGGTCCTGAAGGACGTGGTCGAAAATGAAATCGACCGAAAAGACCAGCATGATGCCCGCCAGCACGCCCAGCAGCATACGGAAGAGGAAGGGATTCTTCGCCCGGAAACAGCGCCAGAGGATGACCACCGTCGCCACGCCGAGGGCCGAGAGCATCAGCGTCATCGGCGACACCCCGGTTACGCCCCATTGCCGGAAGAGCATCGGCAGGTGAGAGAAAACGAGTACGAATGAGCCGCCGCCGATCAGCCAGCCCCAGGGCCCGCGCCGGCTCTTAAAGGCCAGCGAGACCGTTGCCAGCCCCACCAGGACCCAGATGGCCACGTAGGCCGACGTCGTCAGGGTCAGGATAAACAGCAGCACGCAGGTCCCCATCAGGATGAGGAGCCATCCGTTCAGCCCCTCCCGGTACATCACGAGCAGAAAGCCCATATACACCAGCGCCGATCCGGTCTCTTTTTCCGCCAGGATGATCAGCATCGGCAGCGCGATGACAGCGGCCGCCATCAGGAAATCCCGGGCCTTGCTCATCCGGAATCCGGTCCTTCCCATCACCACGGCCAGCATCAGGGATGTCGATATCTTGGAGATTTCCGCCGGCTGGAAACGCACGGGCCCGAATTCGAACCAGGATCGGGAGCCTTTGACCTCGATGCCGAGGAAAATCACTGCCAGGAGAAGCAGCAGCACCGCTCCGTAAATGGGGAAGGAAATACCCTCCCACAGCCGTGCGCTGAACACGAACAGCACGAATCCGGCCAGCCCCAGGGCCGTCAGGATCCAGACGAACTGCTTCCCTGCCCGGGTCGAAAAACTCAGGATCGAGCCGCTGTCCGCCGTATGTCCGGCCGAATAGATATTGATCCATCCGATGAGCACAAGGAGCAGATAGGCCACCACCAGCGCCCAGTCGAATGAATGCTTCATACCTCTTTGACTCGCTTCCAGCATGGCTCTACTTCTTTTTAGGCATCACCTGGTTGGTCAGAATCTGCTTCTCCATCTCCGGACGGCTGATTCTCCCGGTGAGGTACCGTTCGACCATCAGCGAAGCGATGGGAGCGGCCACCGTCCCGCCGAATCCGCCTTTTTCGACATATACCGCGACGGCAATCTTCGGATGATCCTTGGGGGCGAAGCACATGAACACGGAGTTGTCCGTGCCGCTGGAATTCTGCGCCGTACCGGTTTTCCCGCAGATATCCAGTCCGGACACGGCGGCCCGCCATCCCGTCGCACCGGAGGTAGTCCCTCCGTTGACAGCCCGCCACATACCTGGAATCACCGTCTCGAAATGGGCCGAATCGACCATCGTATAATGTCGCTCCCGGAATTTCGGGTCCAGGGGCATTCCTTCCGATTCCTTGACGATATGGGGGGTGTAATAATAGCCCCGGTTCGCCACGATGGCGCAAAGGTTGGCAATCTGCATGGGCGTGGCGCCGACTTCCCCCTGACCGATCGAGATCGATATGATGGTGGGGAATTTCCAGCCCCTCCGGCCGTATTTGCCGTCGTAGGTGGCGGAAGTGGGAATGTCTCCGGCTACCTCATAAGGGAAATCGCAGCCCAGTTTCTCGCCGAAACCGAAGCTGTGGACATAGGCGTTCCACCGGTCGAGCGCCTCCTGGATGGTCGCGTATTTCTTGTTCTCGAGGATATTCTTGAGCACGTAGCAGAAATAGCCGTTGCAGGACATCATGATCGCCTCCTCGAGGTTGAGGGGGGAACGGTGGCCGTGGCAGCCGAGTTTTCTCTTCGTGGTATAATAGTACCCGTTCCGGCATGGATACGAATAGGACGGCTTTAAGACCCCTTCCTGAAGGCCGATCAGTCCGTTGACGAGCTTGAAGACCGATCCCGGGGGATAGGATGCCTGGATGGCCCGGTTCATCTGCGGTTTGTTCTTGTCCCGGGCGATGGTGTTGTAATTGCTGCCGATATCGGACAGGACGACCTCGTTGAACGAAGGGCTGGAGACCAGGGCCAGGATCTCCCCGGTAGCGGGCTCGAGGGCTACGATGGCCCCGACCTTGTCCTTGAGAAGTCGCTGGCCGTAGCGCTGGAGTCCGGCGTCGATGGTGGTATGGATGTCCTTTCCGGGGATGGCTTCCTTATCCTTGGTCCCGTCGCGGAAGGCGCCTTCGATCTGGTTCCGTGCGTTCCGGAGGAAAATATGATAGCCCTTTTCCCCGCGAAGGTCCGTTTCCCGGGCCGCCTCGATGCCTATCTTTCCGGTGACGTCGCCCGGCTTGTATTCGGGATGCGTCTTGAGGAATTCGGCGCTCACTTCGGAGACGTAGCCCAGCAGGTTGCCGTCGGAGTCTTCCGGATAGTCCCGGACACTGCTGACCACGCCCTTGAACCCCGGGAACTTATACTTGATCTCCTCAAAGCGGATATACACCTCGGCGGGGACGTGACGCATCATAACGACCGTCTGGAAGCCGATTTTGCTCTTGTCCCGGGCATATTCGTCCATCTTCTGGGCAATCCACTGCGGATCGACGTCCAGCGCCCGGGCCAGCGCGAGCGTGTCGAAGGTCTTGACCTCGAAAGGGGTCACGGCGATGTCGTAAGCCACCCGGTTGCCGACGAGAATCTCTCCGTTACGGTCATAGATGATGCCCCGGGTGGGGTTGATAGCCTCGTAAAAGAGCGCATTGCCGGTGGCCGCTTCCCGGTATTCCGGCGTCACGAGCTGGATATAGAAAATCCGCCCGAGCAGAATCAGCGCAAAGGCAATGACCCCGATGACGATCTTGATATGGCGGTTGTTCTCCGGCTGTTCCATGGCGTGAGCGTCAGTCGCGACTGTTATCGGACAGCAGGTCGCCGGCCATCAGGCAGAGCAGGACCCCTGCGACGAGGGAAAACAGGAAACGGAGCAGGTTGAACCAGAAAGGCGTCGTGCCGGCGCTGTCGGCCCAGATGTAGAGCAGCAGGAAAAGCGCCTCTCCGATGAGCAGGACGGTGATGACGGTACCGGTGCCGTGTTTTTTCATGGACAGGTTTTCCCCGTTGGCGTAGAGCTCGCTGCCGCACACCAGCGACAGGATGCTCCTTCGGGCGAAGGCGACCGGGACCAGCGCAAACATATTCAGCCCCGGAAGCCCCTCGGCGAGGGAATCCACCAGAAGTCCCGTCGCTGCGGCGATGAGCATCGCGCCGACGGTCCCGATGCGGGTCGGCAGGAACAGGATCAGCGCCGGCAGCAGGCTAAGGGTCACATAGTAGGTCAGATGGAAATAATTGCATATCACCATCTGGGCGAGGAGAAGGATCAGATACATCCCCGTAAAACTGACGCGGCGAGGTCTCATTTCCGGGGTCCTCCCTGATGACTGCCCGCTTCGGTTTCCAGCAGCTGGATTTCGTCCCGGCCGTCGTTGTGGGCGACGGAAACGTAGCGGAGGGTGGAATAATTCTGGAACAGGGTGACGCTGATGTCGTAGGTCGAACCGTTGACGATCCGGGCCTCACCCAGGGTGCCGAGCGGAATGCCCGGAGGGAAAATCGAGGAGTGGCCGCTGGTGTAGACCGTGTCTCCGGCGGAGAAGCGGTACTGGAGCGGAATCTCCCGGAGCGTGGCTCCCTGCGCGCTGCGGCCGTCCCAGCTCATCGGCCCCGACGCGCCGTCGGCGCCGATCCGGGCGCTGATGCTGACATCCTTGTTCTGCAGCGAAATGGCATAGGCATAGTGGTCTCTCACCGCCTCTACGATACCGACCACGCCCCGGCTGGTGATGATGCCGTCCTGGGGCCGTACGCCGTCTTCGCTGCCACGGTCGATGATCAGGTAGTTGTGCTGCTTGTTGCGGCTGAGCTTGGTGATACGGGCATCGACATAGGAGAAACCCGATGCGGGGAGCGTCCGCAGCACCGAATCCAGCGCCTCGGCGGAGGAGATGTCCTCATATCGGCCGAGGGCTTCGCGAAGGCGCACATTCTCGGCGGTCAGGGCCTCATTCTGTCCCCGGAGGGAGAAATACTCCTTGACGCTTTCGGTCTTTCCCCAGAAGTATTGCTGCCAGGTGTGGGAGATGCCGGCGAGAAAACTCTGCTGGATTTCGCCTGAGCGGGCGAGCATATGCAGTGCAGCAACCTCCAGGAAGATGAAGATTGCTGCATGGACTGCGGACCGCAGAAGGTGTCTCTCCTGCCGGGGCATCAGCGCATCAGGAACGAGTAATTGTCCGTATTCTTGAGGGCAATGCAGGTGCCGCGGGCCACGGCGCGAAGCGGGTCTTCCGCCACATGGAACGGGATGTTGACCTTTTCGGTCAGACGCTTGTCCAGGCCTCGCAGGAGGGCGCCGCCGCCGGAAAGGAAGATGCCGTTCTCGACGATGTCGGAGTAGAGCTCAGGGGGCGTCTGCTCCAGCACATGGAGGATCGCCGTCTCGATGCGGGCGATCGATTTGTCGAGGCAGTGGGCGATTTCCTGGTAGTTGATGGTGGCGTCCACGGGATGGGCGGTCATCAGGTTCGGACCGCGGGCCGTGAAGGGCTCGGGTTCGACTTCGAGCTCGGGAATGACCGCACCGACGGCGATCTTGATCTTCTCGGCCGTGATTTCGCCGACCTTGATATTGTGCTGCTGGCGGAGATAATTCTGGATGTCGGCCGTGAAAACGTCACCGGCTACCCGGATCGAGTCCTGCTGGACGATGCCGCCCAGGGAAATGACGGCGATTTCCGTGGTGCCGCCACCGATGTCGACGACCATGTTGCCCTTCGGAGCCTCAACGTCGAGGCCGATACCGAGGGCTGCGGCCATCGGCTCGAAAATCAGGTAGACGTCGCGTCCGCCGGCATGCTCGGAGGAGTCACGGACGGCCCTGATCTCCACTTCGGTAGAACCGGAAGGGATACCGACCACCATCTTGACGTTGGGCTGGAAGAGGTGGCGGTGCTTGCCGTTTACCTGCTTGACAAACCCGCGGATCATCATTTCCGCAGCCTTGAAGTCTGCGATCACGCCGTCCCGCAGCGGGCGGACGGTCTTGATCCCCGGGTTGACTCTTTCGTGCATCAGCTTGGCCTTCTGGCCGAGTGCGATGCACTTTTCGGTATTGTTGTCGATCGCGACGATCGAGGGCTCGTCCAGAACAATCTGGTCGTTCTGGAAGATGACGGTATTGGCCGTACCGAGGTCCATTGCGAGCTCTTGGGTCAGGAAGGAGAAAGCCATTTTCGTTCGAAATTAATTTTAGCTTGTAAAATTAAGAAGAAATCCGCGTATATCAAAAACTATTTTCCCGAAACTTGCTAACTTTGTGACCGGACCAGAAATGCAAGCATATGGAAGCAAGAGAGAAATATCTCGTCGTGACGGCCGGGGGTTCCGGCACGCGAATGGGTGCATCGATGCCGAAGCAGTTTCTGCCGCTCGGCGGCCGTCCGATCCTGATCCGGACGCTCGAGCGTTTTGTGGAGGCCGTGCCGGATATCCGCATCGTCACGGTACTGCCCGGGGACCATCTGGAACTGTGGAAAGAACTCTGCATCCGGTACCATTTCGACCACACCCAGCGCATCGTCCCGGGCGGCATCACCCGCTTCCACAGCGTCCGTGCCGGGCTCTCTTGTGTCCCTGAAGGGGCGCTGGTTGCCATTCACGACGGTGTCCGTCCCCTGGCTTCGGTCGCGCTGATCCGGCGCATGTTCGAGGCTATGTCCCCGTCGTGCCGTGCCTTGATTCCGGTGCTTCCGGTCACCGATACGCTCAAGCGCCTGAAGCGCTCGCCGGACGGTTCCCTGCAGGATTTCGACGACGGGACGCCTGCTCCGCAGAGGAGCGTCCTCTTTGGCGCCCAGACCCCGCAGGTGTTTTATTCCGAGGATATTATCGCCTCCTATCGCCAGGCTTTCGATACGTCCTTTACCGATGACGCCAGCGTGGCTGCAAAAGCAGGCGTCCCCCTGGTCTGGACCGAAGGGGAACGCCTGAATCTGAAAATCACCACTCCGGAGGATCTCCTCCTCGCGGAGGCCATCCTGGGCTCACGTCAGCGCTAGTCGCGGGAAGAGGTGGCGGAGAAACTCGTATTCTTGTAATCTTTGACCCAGACCTGGCGCTCAATCGCCTCGTCGAGGGAAATCATCGTCTCGGTCGATTGGATGTAGGGGATTTTCTGGATCGTGTTGAGGAGAATCTCCATCAGGTGGTCGTTGTCGAAGCAGTAGACCTTGGCGAGGATGCCGTATTTGCCGGTGACAAAGTGGCACTCGACAATTTCGGGAATCTTCTTCAGGTAGGAGATCACCTCGGGATACTTGTTGGCTTCCGACAGCGAGATGCTGATGAATGCGCAGACGTTGAGGCCGATGGCCTGGGGCTTGACCAGCAGGCGGGAGCCCGTGATCACGCCGCCCGCTTCGAGCCGCTTGACCCGCTGATGGATGGCTGCGCCGGAAACGCCGCATTCGCGTGCGATTTCCAGGAAGGGCATCCGGGCGTTCTTCACCAGGAAGGAAAGGATCTTCTGGTCGATCTGGTCAATGTGATAGGTGGACATATCGAGTTGATTAACAATTATTTCTTGTTTGCTGCTGCAAAGCGGCGGTGACGGGCGCTGCTGGCTCTGGTGGGCGCCTGTTCGCTGACGATTTTTTCACAAGTCTCCGCCGTCAGGGTGGAAGGATCCATCCCGCGCGGAATCTTGTAATTCTTGCCGTCCTTGCGCAGATACGCGCCATACCGTCCGTTGACGAGTTCTACCTCGCCGAAGGTGGCGAGCACCTCGTTTTCGCTCTTCTTTTCTTCCTTCTTTCTGGCGGATTCCGCCTCCTCCATCACCTTCCGGCAGCCCTCCAGGTCAATCCTGAGCGGGTCGACGCCCCGCGGCAGCGAGACGTTCCGTCCGCCAAAGCGGATGTAGGGACCGAAACGGCCTTTCGTGACGATGACCTCCACCCCGTCGATTTCGCCGACGCGGCGGGGAAGGTCGAAGAGGCGAAGGGCCTCCTCGAGCGTGATGTTTTCGATGAGCTGGCCTTTGCCGAGGCTGGCGAACTGCCGTTTTTCCCCTTCGCCCTTCTGGACATAGGGACCGAACTGGCCGAACTTCGCGATGAGTTGGTCTCCCGTTGCGGGATCGGTGCCGAGAACGCGCGAAACGCGGGAATACTGGCGGTCGCCGAGCGTTTCCTCGACCTGCCGGTGGAAAGGACTGTAGAAGGAAGCGATGACTCCGTTCCAGGGCTTTGCACCCTCGGCGATGTCGTCGAAATCCTTCTCCACGCGGGCCGTGAAGTCATAATCCATGATGTCGGAGAAATGGCCTACAAGATAATCACTTACGATGATGCCGATCTCCTGCGGGAGGAGTTTTCCCTTCTCCGCTCCGATGGTCTCGGTTTTGGTGGAGGAAAGGATCTCTCCGCCGCTCAGGCTGAGATTCTCCACCGTTTCGTTGCGCCCCTCCTTGTCCCCCTTGACCAGATAGCCGCGGCCGGTGGTCAGGGTGGAGATAATCTGGGCATAGGTGGAAGGCCGGCCGATGCCGAGTTCTTCGAGTTTCTTCACGAGCGTTGCTTCCGAGTAGCGCGGCGGGGCAACCGTGAATTTGCACAGGGCGTTCAGCCCCTTCTCCTCGAGGATTTCTCCTTCTGCGAGTGCTGGAAGCACCTGATTATCAGCCGTCTCTTCGTCGTCACGACCTTCTGCATAGAGGCGGAAGAAACCGTCGAATAGAATCTCCGTGGCCTGGGCCGTAAAACGCTCGGGCCGGCGGTCGGAGGCGATGCCGAGGGTGGTGGCCATCACCTTCATGTCGGCCATCTGGGAGGCGACGGTGCGCTTCCAGATGAGGTTGTAGAGTTTCTTCTCCTGGGGAGTTCCTTCAATGGCGACATTGTCTATATAGGTAGGACGGATGGCTTCGTGGGCCTCCTGGGCGCCCTTGGAGCGGGTCTTGAACTGACGGATGCGGGAGTATTCGGGGCCGAAGGTGGCGTCGATATACTTTTTCGCCGTGTTGATCGCGAGGGCCGACAGGTTTGTCGAGTCGGTACGCATATAGGTGATCAGACCGCGCTCGTAGAGCCCCTGGGCGATGCGCATCGTCGTCGATACGGGGAAACGGAGCTTGCGCGATGCCTCCTGCTGGAGGGTTGACGTGGTGAAGGGAGCGGCGGGGATGCGGACGCCTTCCTTCTTCTCGACGGAGGCGATGGCATAGCTGGCCCCGATGCTGTCGGAGAGGAATTTCCGGGCCTCGTCGATGCCGCTCAGGCGATTGTCCAGCACGGCTTTGATCTTGATGCTGGCAGGGGCTCCGACGGGATGGAAGGTCCCTTCCACGCGGTAGAAGGCTTCGCTCTTGAAATCCATAATCTCCTTCTCACGGTCGACCACCAGGCGTAGCGCCACGCTCTGGACGCGGCCGGCGGAGAGCTTCGGCTGGATCTTTCTCCACAGGATGGGAGAGAGTTCGAAACCGACGAGGCGGTCCAGTACGCGCCGGGCCTGCTGGGCGTTGACCATGTCCATATCGATGGTCCGCGGGTGCTCCACCGCCTGGAGAATGGCATCGCGGGTGATTTCGTGGAAGACGATGCGGCGGGTCGTTTCGGGTTTCAGGCCCAAAACGTCGGAAAGATGCCAGGAAATGGCCTCTCCCTCGCGGTCTTCATCGGAAGCCAGCCAGACGGTCTTGGCACCGGCAGCGGCCTTTTTGAGTTCGGATACGATTTTCTTCTTTCCGGCCGGGATGACATATTCGGGCTGGAAACCATGCTCCACATCGATGCTGAGCTTGTTGTCCTGCAGGTCCCGGATATGGCCGAAGCTGGATTTCACGGTATAATCTTTCCCCAGAAACCGCTTGATGGTTTCGGCTTTTGCGGGAGACTCCACTATCACTAAATTGTCTACCATATCGAATCAAAATTTCTGCAAAGTAAATCACAAAGGAGGCACATTTCCAAATTTTATCGTTAAATTTGTAAACTGAATTTACGCCGGAAGATGTGCGAAAGATTAATCTTTCGGAGAAAATGACCGAGACCATGACACAAGCGACGAAAAAGCAGCGAAAGCCTCTTTCCCCAAAAACGAAGAAGATCATCGTCATCTCCTTCTGGACCTTGTTCGCCGGGGTCTGCCTCTCCATCCTGGGCGTATTCCTCTATGTCTGGTTCAATGCCGTCATTCCCGACATGGCCGAGCTGGAGTCTCCGAAGATATCCTATGCCTCGCAGGTCATCTCTGCCGACGGGAAGGTCCTGACGACCTTTTTCAACCTCAGCCGTGACGACGAAGGCAACCGTTCCTTTGTGGGTTATGACGAATTGCCGCAGAATCTGATCGACGCCCTGATCGCTACCGAGGACGCCCGTTTCTACAACCATTCCGGCATCGATTTCCAGGCGCTGACCCGTGTCGCCTTCAAGACCATCCTGCTTTCCAACAAGGACCAGGGCGGCGGATCCACAATTACCCAGCAGCTGGCGAAAAAGCTCTACAAGCGCAGCGCCTCCAATATCGTCGTCGACAAATTCAAAGAGTGGATCATCGCCGTCAAGCTCGAGCGGATGTACACCAAGGAGGAAATCCTCGTGATGTACCTCAACAAGGTCGAGTTCGGCAGCAATACCCACGGTATCAAGAATGCCGCCGAGACCTTCTTCGGCAAGCAGCCGGCCGACCTCACTGTCGAGGAGAGCGCCGTGCTTGTCGGCATGCTCAGCGCCAATACGCGCTACAATCCGCGCGTCCATCCCCAGGCGGCCCTGACCCGGCGCAACCTCGTCCTCTCCCGTATGGTCGAGGCCGGGACCCTGCCGGCAAGCCAGGCCGATTCGCTGCGCGCCCTGCCGATCAATCTCGACCGCTTCCACATCATCAACGAAAAGACCCAGCAGGCTCCCTACTTCCGCGAAATGCTCCGCAAGGAGATGAGCGCCTCCGAGCCGGTCCGTTCGGACTATACCTATTATGAAGAATTTGTCCGGGATTCCCTCCGCTGGATCGAGGATGACTTCTACGGCTGGCTCAACAAAAACCGCAAGCCCGACGGCTCTACCTATAATATCAACAGTGACGGTCTCCGCATCTATACGACGATCGACTCCCGCATGCAGCGCTATGCCGAGGAGGCGGTCGCCGAATATCTGGGCGGCTATATGCAGCCGGCCTTCCACAAGGAGCAGGAGCGACTTCGCAAGGCCCCCTTTGCCGCAGAAGTCACCGATGAGTCGATCGCTTCGTCCATGGCACAGGCCCGCCGGTGGAGCGACCGTACCCGCACCATGAGAAAGCGCGGCGCTTCGGATTCCGAGATCGCCGCCTCCTTCTCCCAGCCCGTACCGATGCGTATCTTCCGCTGGGAACAGGAGCCCAAAAGCGGGAAATGGATGGGTGCCGCCGTCGATACGGTGATGACCCCCGACGACTCGATCCGTTACTTCAAAGGCTTTATGCGGGCGGCCTTTATGGCCATCGAGCCGCAGACGGGCCATGTCAGGGCCTATGTCGGCGGTCCGGATTTCAATTTCTTCCAGTACGACAACGTCCGCCAGGGTGCCCGCCAGGTCGGTTCCACGATCAAGCCTTTCCTCTATACGCTGGCCATGCAGAACGGCATGTCGCCCTGTACGGAGGTGGTCAATGTCCCGCAGACTTTCATTATCGGCAACAAGACCTGGACGCCGCGAAGCACCGACAAGCAGGAGAGCATCGGCAAGACCGTCACCCTGAAATGGGGTCTTACCAACTCTTCCAACAATATTTCGGCCTACCTGATGAAGCAGTTCGGTCCCGAGGCCATGGTCGCGATGATGCACCGTATGGGCATCACGTCCCACCTGGATCCCGTGCCGGCGCTTTGTGTGGGACCTGCCGACCTGTCCGTCTTCGAGATGGTCGCCGCCTATAACACCTTCCCTTCGCAGGGCCGTCGTCCCGAGCCGATGTTCGTTACCCGGATCGAGGACAACGAGGGCAATGTCCTGGCCATTTTCAACGAAAGGAGCAAGGAAGTCATCGACGCCAAGACGGCCTATCTGATGGTCAACCTGATGCAGGGTGTCGTCAACGGCGGTACCGCCATGCGCCTGCGCAGCACGGCCTATTACGGCCTCAAGGGACAGATCGCCGGCAAGACCGGCACCACCAACAACAACACCGACGGCTGGTTTATCGGCTATACGCCGACCATCACGGCCGGCGTCTGGGTGGGCGGCGAGGACAAGACCGTCCATCCTTCGATGGCCCTGGGCCAGGGTGCGCATTCCGCCCTTCCGATCTGGGGTATCTGGATGCAGAAGGTCATCGCCGACGGCCGCCTGGGCGTCAGGGAGTCGGATGCATTCGTGGTCCCGGGCGACTACCATGTCGACATGAGCTGCACCGGAGGAGATTCCGACCGCCGTTCTTCCGAGACCGAGACCGGAGAGGAAGGAGTCAGTGTGATAGATGACGGAGGGGAATATTTTGAATAGACTTAGCTTATGAGCAAGTACAAAACCATCGCCGTCGTTTACGGCAGTGATTCTTCCGAGTGGGAAATCTCCTGCCGGAGCGGGGAATATACGGCCTCCCGCATTGACGAGAACCGCTACGATGTCTATGAGATTTTCGCCCGCCACGGGCAGTGGAATCTGGTTGCCATGCGTAAGGCCAATGCCATGCGGACGCCGTTTCCGGAGGGCGCGCGCCCCGAGGTGGACAAGACCGATTTCTCGGTGATGGTCCTCGGCGAGAAGGTGACGTTTGATTTCGTCTATATCATGCAGCACGGCGCTCCCGGGGAGACAGGGCTGCTCCAGGGCTATTTCGAGATGCTCGGCATACCGTTCTCGACCTGCAGCGCCTTCGTGACGGCCGTGGCCTTTGACAAGTATTCCTGCAAGAGCTATCTGCGCGATGCGGACTTTGTCAAGCTGGCTCCGGATGCCTTCATCCGTCTCGGCGACGACGTGGAGACGTTCTCCCGCAAGGCCGTCGAGCGGCTGGGCCTGCCGCTGTTTGTCAAGCCCACGGGCGGCGGATCATCCTTCGGCATTTCGAAAGTGACGCGGGCCGAGGATCTTCCTACGGCTATCCGCTACGCTTTCAGCGAAGGAGATACGGTCATCGTGGAAAAGGGTATTGCCGGCGAGCACGAGCTCACCTGTGCCGTTTACAGCGATGCGGAGGGCGCCAGGGCCCTGCCCGTCATCGAGATCATTTCCGAGACCGGCTGGTTCGATTATGATGCCAAGTATAATGGCCTGAGCCGCGAAGTCTGTCCGGCCGAGATTCCGGAAGCGCTTGCCGCCCGGATTCAGGACATCTCCTGCCGCATCTACCATCACCTGGGCTGCAAGGGCCTGGTCCGGATGGACTATATCGCGACGGCCGAAGATATCTATTTCCTCGAGGTCAACATCATTCCCGGCATGACGAATGCCTCGCTTGTGCCGAAGATGGTCCGTGCCGCCGGGATGGACATGACCGCTTTCCTCACTACCGTTATCGAGAATTCGTGATGCTGCTGAATGATTTTATCAAGGAAGGTACGACGGCTCTCGAGCATCTGTACCCGACCGTCGAGGCGCGAAGCATCGTGCTGATGCTCTGCGGCGACCATATCGGGACGAAGAACTATACCCACATCGTCGAGCCGACCTACGAGATTCCGGCCAAGGCGCAGCCCCGGCTCAAATTCGACCTCGAGCGCCTCTCCGCCGGCGAGCCGATCCAGTATGTCATCGGGAAAGCGGATTTCTGCGGCCTGGTCTTCAAGGTCAATCCGTCTGTGCTGATTCCCCGTCCTGAAACGGAGCTCATGTGCCGGACCGCCATCAAGATTGCCTCCCGTATCCAGCGGATGAGGGTCCCCTATGGCAAGAAAGCCAAGCCTGTCCGTATCCTGGACCTGTGTACCGGTTCCGGCAACATCGCCTGGACGCTGGCCCTGTCGGTCCCGGGTGTCGAGGTGCTCGGCGTGGATAACTCGGAGGCGGCCCTGAGCGTAGCCTCGAGCCAGGATTTCACGGAGTTGCTCCACGAGCGGAAGGCCGTCGCGCCGAAGTTTATCTGCCGCGACGTGCTGGATCTGTCTGTCGTGTCTCCGTCGGAGATGGGCAGTTTCGACCTGATCCTGTCCAATCCGCCCTACATCATGGAGTCGGAAAAGAAGCTTATGCGAAGGAACGTTCTCGATTACGAGCCGGCCAGCGCGCTTTTCGTTTCCGATGAGGATCCGCTCGTTTATTACCGGGCCATCATCCACTGGGCCCAGCGCCTGATGGCTCCGCAGGGAAAGGGGATCGTCGAATGTAATGAGGTGCTGGGGCAGGAAACGGAGTCCCTTTTCGTCGAGTCGGGCTATCCGCTCACGGAAATCATCAAGGACTTTTACGAAAAAAAGCGTTTCGTGCTCTTCGAAAAATAGGCTTTCAGGCGGGCCTGGATGCGTTTTTGCATTTTATCCGTGTACATTTTCTGTACACGGTTATTTTTTGCTCACTTTGCAGTGCGGAGGAGTCCTTCTCTTCCAGAGCATGTTGTTAAATAATAAAAGTGAGTTAAAATGAGTAAGAATGGTATTATGAGAAGGGGAGGATTCCTTCTCCTTTTAACGGCGGCCTGCCTCCACGGGGCCGGCTGCGAACGGGTGGATGTGCCCGGAGATTATCTGGACGCCGGCGAGCAGCGGACGGATGGCGGACTGCCGCTCGACGAATTGGCGGACCTGATGGCCAGCCTGCCCCTGGACGTGCCGCAGATGGAAGAAGTCCGCGATGCGGTGGCCTCGTCGGTGGACAACGGCTATGACGAAGAGTACCTGATGGCCGACCTGTTCGCCGAGCCCGGAAAGGGCGTGGGAGAGGAGCGCCTGGAAACGCGCTCGGCTCCCCGTTCCACCTATGCTGCGCCGATACGGGACATGCTGGAAGCGCGGATCCGGCAGCGCCTCTCGACCCGATCCGGAGATGACGCCCCCGATGCGGACGCCTTCCTGGCGCAGCTCCAGTCTTCCGACATCCAGATTTATTGGCCCTACAGCGAGAACTGGGACGGAGAGACGCTGCCGGTCATTACCTATGATCCGGGTGACGGGGCTTCCAGCAACGTGGGTTATCGCCTCTCCGACCGCGACGGCATCCGCTGCATCGAGACGGTGACCGTGACCGAGGAGATGGCCCGGGAGACACCGGTCTGGGTGCTCAACGATAACGATGACGCCGGCTACGCCACCATCGAAGTGCTCCGGAAGAACGATCCCGACTGGGGCATGGGGGGCTCCGTGACAGTCAAGGGCGGAGATGATTCCATCGACGGAAAAACCCTGCGTATGAAGTATTTCAAGATGCTCCAGCACTACGACTGCTGGTTCCGGGGCGGATCGGAATTCCTGGTCAAGGCGGGCAGCATCGAAGATTTCACCGCCTCGACGGAAGCGGAACTCCGCCTCTACCATCCGAGCATCACCGACTTTATGGTCAATGTCCGTCGCGGGAGCCGAGGCGTTGCCCTGCCCATCAACACCGTGCTGATTTCAGAGTGGACCCCGCAACTGGACAAGATCGCCTTTATGGTGACAGAGGACGACGGCGGCTCACAGACGAGCTGGAAGTGCAGTGCAGTGGTCAAGATCCAGTCCAAAAGCTACGGGTTCGAACTCGAGCTCCCTTTCAAATCCTACGACGACATCGTCTGGCGCGGCCAGCTCTCCCGCAAGTACTTCGAAAAGAACAACCACGTCACCGGCCGCTTCGTCGACGTGGAAATCGAATTCGGGTTCGATTAACGGAGCAACCCGCTCTTTTCGGGCGGGGTAACGGACCGTTTACACATAATCCATGAAACTGACCAGAAGGGACATCCTTGACGGGATGAAAGAGTGGATAAGAGATAAGATGCCTTCAGTAAAACTGCCAGATGGCAATGTGGCAAAACGCGCCGTCGTTAATATTGCCGGTCGGGACATTCTTGTAAAGAGCACCTTTCTTAATGAGACCTATGCTAACAATAAGGACTATGTCTCAACGGACAAGCTGGATCTGACGCTACGATTGGCAAGAGAATTTCAAGATTGGCTCCCTACTGCCAAGTGGACGATGTCAGAAATGGGCAAGCATAACAAGGGCTGGTATGATGTTTATGAAACAATCTATAAGGGTGAAAAAATTCGCGCCCTTGTTAAATCGGAGACAGGTGTTCTCTACACAATGAGGTTAAACTAAAAGAGATTGGAAACCTTACTCGAATGGCGTTTGAAACGCCCATGAGAAGTATATCCAATCTCTTTCTATTTCTTTTGCAAAGGTACAAAAATCTTTCTAACCTACAAATTATTATTGCAAATGATTCGGTGGCCGATTTGGGTCAACGCGCGGTTAGTAGTCAAACGGATCCGTCAAGGAGGCGGACGGAGCCGGTGAGACGGCAGAGTAAGACTTAACGGAGATTGAACGAGGTGGTGCCAAGGAGGCCGGCGACCGTGTAGAATTCCACTTTGTAGATACCTTTCACCAGCTCGGGAACGTCATTGAAGTAAATCGTGACGGACAGGTCGGCGCCGGCATATTCGACCGTACGGGAGGCGGAGGCGACGATGGGGTCGCCGGTGCCGCTCTCAAACGGGACGCTCTGCTCGTTCGTCAGGAGGAAGTCTTCCGGATCGAGGATGCGGATAAAGATGGTAACGTCTCCCTTCGGCGCGAGGTCGTTCTCGGAGAGGGTCAGCGAGGAGACTACCCGTGCGACGTTCTTGTGGGAGTCGGTCTTCTTGCCGCTGGATTTCTCCGTGAAGGCTTCGAATCCCCGAGCTTTGAGTTTCTTGCCCACGGACACCTGCTCGGACATTGCGGCGACCTGGCGGGTCAGGTCTTCGTTCTTGGCCTCGGACTCGCGAAGCTGCTTGCGGGTGGCCTGGTTCTCGGCCATGAGCTGCTGATTGAGCTTGTTGAGCGAATCGAGCTGGCCCACGTAGCCTTTCATGATGGAACGGAGCGTGGCCAGTTCTTTCTTGTAGCTGGCAACCTGGGCGCGGTTACGGGCTTCGGTCTGCTCGAGACGCTCCAGGAGCGCGTCAACCTGCAGGCGGGCCGTGTCGAGCTGGGAGCTCAGGTATTCGTTGTCAATGGTCAGGCCCTGGGCCTGGGCAATCATATCGTCAAGCTGGGTGCGCGTCTCAAGAAGTTCGGTCTTGGTCGCATTCTTTTCGGCGATGGCATCGGTGCCGTTGTATTTCTCCCAGACATAGAACAGGACGCCGCCGAGGGCCACAGCGATGACGGCCAGGGTGGCTACGAGTATTTTCAGCTTTTTGGTTTGGGATGCTTTGGCCTCGCGGGCACGGCGCTCGAGAATCGGATCAAATTCTTCTTCCATGGCAAGATTAGATTGTTTCAGCGTGCAAAGATAACATTATTTTACTATCTTTGCCGAACCCGAGCAAAAATCGAACCGAATTCTTATCGCTATGAGATACTTCGTCCGCGCTGTAAAGTATTTTGTGTCGATGGCCGTTATCGTCATCGTTCTTCTGGGGGTCTTTACCTATGTCCAGAACGGTACTTTCAATATTCTGGACGCACTGAGCGACGGTGTCCGTTCCGCTGTGTGGATTGCCGTGATTCTCGCGTTGTTCTCAGCCGTCTATCCGCGCTTCGGATATGCGGACCGCCCGCTGGACGTGCGCGGAGATACGGCCGAGATTGAAAAAGTCATCCGCCAGTATATGGATGAGCGCGGCTATCGTGTCGAAAAAGAAGAACTGAACCTGCTGACTTTCCGTGTCCGGAGCCCGTTTACACAGTTTTTCCGTATGTGGGAAGACCGGATCAGCTTCAACCGGACCCACACCGGGTTTACCATCGAAGGCCTCAACCGGGAAATTGTCCGCCTCAAGAGCGGCATCGAGTACCGGTTCGAAAACCGTGATATCCTCTAATACCATGACCGAACAGTTTAAAACCGTCGCCACGTTCTACTATAGGACCAGTGCCGACATCGCCTGCGAGCACCTGCGCAGCGCGGGCATCCCTGCCGCCGTGATCGGCGACTGTTCTCCCTATCCTTCACTGGGCTTCAGCAGCCCGATCGAAGTGAAAGTCAACGCGGAGGATTATGAGCGTGCGTTGAGCGTGCTCGCTGCGGCCGAAAGCGCCGAATAGAACTCCTCCCCGAAACGATCCGTCAGCGGTCCGCGTAAGAACTCATATACGCGGACCCTTTCTTTTTTCCCTTTCTCGAAGGCATCCCGGCAAATGGCCCAGCGGTGGAGGTTGAGGGCGTAACGGCCGGGGGAGAGTTCCGATACCCGGATGGGGTAGAGCCGGCAGGAGACGGGTTTGCGGAAACGGCATCCGCCGGCGAAGAAGCACTTTTCGATAGCGCAGAGGCAGTTCCCGTCCGGTTCGACGGATGCGTATGCGCAGGCTTCGGATCCTTCGACGCAGGGCGTCACCAGATCTCCGTCCCGGTCGACGGCAAAAAAGCCGCTGGCCTGGGCGGCCGCCTTTCCTTTTTCGTCCATATAGGCGGAATAGGCGGGGAAATCCTCTTCCAGCGCCTCCAGTTCTTCTTCGAGAAGGGGGGCGCCGCTGTCACCGATGATGCAGCAGCAGCCCTTGCATTTCTGATAGTCGCAGCAGAAAAACTCGGTCACGACCTCCGAGGAGACCAGGATGTCGCCGATTTCGATGATGGTGTCGTAGTCGCGCTGTCCCATTACTCTTCTATATATTCTATGCGGGCACCGGCGTCAAAGGCCTGCAAAATGGCGGCGATGTCGGCGGCGGTAACGGTGCCGATCGATTGCCGGTAGCCTGTCATGATATCTTTACCCTCGCTGTACCGCTTCAGGACGGCCTCTACCAGGGATGCTTCGCCGGCCAGGACGGCGGTCACCTGGTCTTCCCAATACTTCCGGTAGAAATCCATCATGGCATCAGATACCGGCGTCCGGGCGGCCTGGCGGAGAGCGGCGCGAAGAAGAGTCGCCGTCTTCTGCGGCGAGGCGGGGACGATTCCTTCCGGCAGGTGCTCCTCCGCAACGGGAATGACGGTAAGATCCATATCCATCCAGCCTTGCGGGTAGGAAGTAAAGCCGCTTCGGATGCTGTAGCTGTGACCGTGCGGGGTCAGCGCCTTTGTCAGGCAGTCGGACAGATACAGGCCGGCCAGGCTGAGCGCGTGGGAGTTTCTGGCCGTATACAGCATCGGCGCCTGGAGAAGGAACCGGCATTCCGGCCGGTCTTTCTCCCGGGCAGGCCGATACATCGTCAGCACACCGGCATGGGGCTGGTAGGCGATGCTCCCCGTCTTTCTCCCGCGGGAGGGGTTCGTTACGCAGGCGCCGAGCCAGCGGGAAAGCAGCCGTTTGGTATAGTCGGGATCGAGGTCGCCCACCAGCACGAGAACGCCTTCCTGGCTGGAAGCGAAGCGGCTCCTGAAATAGCGCTCCGCCTTTTCCGGCAGCGAATCCGTCAGGCAAGAGATCTCTTTGCGGTCGCTGAAACGGTAATCGGCCGGCCGGAGGGCATTCCACATGGCGGCTGCGATGCGGTCGCCTTCCGCAACGTGCAGTTTTTCGTTCTCCCGATAGGTCTCGAAGGCTGCGCGATCCACTTTTCTGTGGCGGGAAAGCTCGATCAGCGAACGCAGCAGCAGTTCCAACTCCTGTGACGGCGCACTTCCTGTCAGGCGCAAGTCCTGCAGGCTGACGGCGGGTTGCAGTTCGATCCGGCTGGCTTCCAGCATATTGAAAAAGTCGATGCCCCGCAGCGGTCCGATAAAACAGAGGCGCAGCATGTCGCCGACAAAGGGGCCTTCCCCGGGAGCGAGGTCCGGCACTTCGGGGTAGCCTCCCTTCAGCATCCAGCCGAAGCGGAAGCGGCCGATTTCTCCTCCGGTGCGTTTGAATACGACCTGCATGCCGTTGGAGAAGGTCCAGATTTCCCCGCCCGAGACGGGTTCCGGGGCCACTTTCCGGCATTTGACCTTGACCGGCTCGACGGACAGGCTCAGCGAATCCGCCTTATTGTTGACATAGGAATATATTAATGTTGTGTCGCGGCGGGTCCAGTGGCTCTGGAACCGGGCGAGCGGATCGCTGTCCGTGCTGCCGGAGAGGGTCACGCTGAGATTGGCGGCGCTGTCAAGAAGGGCGGAGATATAGCCTTCGAACAGGACCTTCTCGCGGCCGGGCTCGACTTTTCGCGAAGAGAGGAAGCGGGACACCGCCGCGAGGTCGGCCAGGTCGCAGCCATACAGGCATGCGGAGATGCAGCGGTCGGTCAGGCGGGCGTTCGAGCTGTGGGCGGAGAGGCGTTCCGCACGGTCTCGCACCCGGACGGTCCCGTCGGCGTATTCATCCGGAAAGACGCCCCGGTTGTCGACGGCGCACAGGGTCTCCGCCATCACTTCCAGCATCCGGTCGACATGGAGGGAATCGGTCGAAACGAGCAGGGAAAACCGCTCGTCGCCATCGCTCTCGGAAGTTGGAATATACCGGTAGTCAATGGTTCCGTACGGGAGATGCTCGGACAGGCAGACCGTCCGGATGCGGCGGGTCAGGATCCATCCGAGCGTCTGGGCGTAGAGCTTGGACACATACGGCTGGAGGGTCTGAAGCTGTGCCCGTCCGATGCGCGGGAGCCGCCAGGAGAGCTCGACGAAGGGGTTGGCCCCCTCGGAAAGCGGCCGGCGGAGCAGCGTCGCCGTGTCGACGGGCTGCCAGCGGTAGCGGTCGGGGAACTGCTGGGGTTTCGCGGCCGGGAGTTGCAGGGAGAGATAATGCATGGCCGTCCGGCAGGCATCAGGCTCAATATCGCCCGCAACGATGACGGCGTGGTTGCCGCCCGGGGTCGAAGCGATCAGGTCGAAAAGCAGGTGAAGGGTCGAATCCCGCACGGCCGGCGAAGAAAGCCGGATGCCGGGAAAACGGAAAAGGACGACCCCGCTCCGGCGGCTGATCCATCCTTCCGGTCCCAGGGCGCATCCGACCCTTGCGAGAAAGCGGGCCGGACCTCCCTTGCCGAAATGAGGCAGCTGCTCCAGCAGCCTCTGCGGCCGGGGGGCGGAGAGACTGTCGCAAATCAGGGTGAAATCGGCCATCCCGCGCTCTTCCCTGCAGGTTGCAAGGTAATAAGGAACCCCGGAGGGGAGGGTGCCGGTCCGGATGTCAGCGGAAGGCTTCATGGGGTCTTGAGCCCTTGCTGGCATCGTTATTGCAAATAACAGCACCGCTGCCGCCGCGGAAAGGATATGAACGCGCAGATGTTTCATCGCTTTTTGCGTATCGGTCTGCAAAAGTACGATAAAAAATTGCTATTTTTGCAAGTTCAAACGAGTAATTAACAAATATAAAGCATCATACCATGAAAAAAATCTTTCTTGCTTTGGCAACGATTCTCGCCAGCGCCACGCTGTCCTTCGCGCAGACTTACAATGAGGTAGCGGACAAATACGAAGCTGCCGGCGCCGCGATCGGCAACGAGAACTACGAAGAGGCAATCAAACTTCTGAAAGAAACCTATGCCGCCGCCCTGACCGTCGAAGAGGCCGCCGAAATCGCCGCTTCCTGCAAGGCCCTGATTCCGCAGATTACTTTCAAATGGGCTGGTCAGGCCTACAACGCCAAGGATTGGGCTGTTGCGGCCGAGAGACTCGAGGAAGTCATCTCCGTCGCCGGTGAATATGAGAACGAGGAATATGCCGTCAAGGCCGCCGAGCTGCTCTCGGATGCAAAATACGAAGCCGCTAAATCCCTCGAAGAGACCGATATCGAGGCCGCCAAGGAGGCTATGAAAGTGCTCGTGGAAGCCGGTGAAGCCCGGGCTACCAGCCGTCTGGCCTTCCTGACCTCGAAGCAGGCTACCGACCTTCAGAAAGAGGCTTCCTCGCTGACCGACGCCGCTGCCAAGAAGGCCGCTTTCAAGCAGGTCTACGAGCTCGCCCAGGAGTCGCTCGGTTATGAGGAATCCGCTGCCGCCTACAAGACCATGGCTGCCGCCGCCCGTAACATCGACAAGTGGAACGACGCCATCCTCGGCTATGAGAAATACCTTGAGCTCAAGCCCGATGCCAAGGACGCCCTCAACCAGATCAACAATCTCGCCATGTGCTACGAGAAGGTGGGCAACAAGGCCAAAGCCATCGCCTGCTACAAGAAAGTTGCTGCCGGCGACAACGAAAAGCTGAAGGAAAAAGCCAAGAAGAAAATCGAGGCGCTCAGCAAGTAGTTTCCCCTTCCCATGCAGCCCCGTACGCCGCTCGAACTGCTTGCGCCTGCAAGGAATCTCGACATCGGCATCGCAGCCATCGACTGCGGTGCCGATGCGGTGTATATCGCGGGGCCAGCGTTCGGCGCCCGCCAGGCGGCCGGGAACAGCGTGGACGACATCCGGACGCTCTGCGGGTATGCCCACCGTTTCGGTGCCCGTATTTATGTGACGGTCAATACCATCCTGTTTGAAAACGAGCTCGGGCAGGCCGCGGCGCTGGTCCGGGAGCTCGCCGCGGCCGGGGTGGATGCCCTGATTGTCCAGGATATGGCGCTGCTGGAGCTCTGCAAGGGACTGGGCTTGCCGCTGCATGCTTCGACCCAGTGCGCCATCCGGACGCCGGAGGGCCGCTTTCCTGAAGGAACTCGGTTTTTCCCGCATCGTGCCGGAGCGGCAGTTGTCGCTCCAGGAGATCCGGGCCATCCGCTCCGCGGCTTCGGACTGTGAGATCGAATGCTTCGTTCACGGGGCTCTCTGCGTCTGCTACAGCGGACAGTGCTATCTGTCCGAGTTTATCGACGGCCGCAGTGCCAACCGGGGCGCCTGTATCCAGGCCTGCCGCTCGCGCTACGATCTCGTGGATGAGCGGGGGAAGGTGCTCGTGCGGGACAAGGCGCTGCTGTCGCTGAAGGATTTCAATCTCCTCGGCCGGCTGGGCGATCTCGCGGATGCGGGTGCCTGTTCTTTTAAAATCGAGGGGCGGCTCAAGGGCATTTCCTATGTCCGGAATGTCGTCAGGGCCTATTCCCTTGCGCTGGACGAACTGATCCGCCGGAATCCCGAACGCTACTGCAGGACCTCTTTCGGCTCTGTCGTGGAGGGGTTCCGGCCGGACCTTCAGAAAACTTTCCAGCGGGGATATACCTCGCTTTATCTGGACGGCAGTCGCGCCCGGGGCTGGTCCAGCTCCGATGCCCCGAAATCCATCGGGGAGGAAGTGGGGAAGGTCCTCGCTGTCCGGCCGGCCGGACAGGAAGGGGTGCGGATCGAACTCCGGCCCGTTCCGGGCGTTTCGCTTCAAAACGGTGACGGTTTTGCTTTCTGCGGGGAGCGGGGCGAAGTGGTCGGCTTCCGCGGAGATGTCTGCGAGGGCGGCACGATCCGTTGCAACAGATCCGTCAGCGGCTTGCGTCCCGGTATGGCGCTATACCGCAATATCAGTGCGGCCTTCGAAAAGGGGATGGACAGAATGCCCTGCCGGCGGATGATCGCGGTATCGCTCTCGCTTTCGCTCGGGCCGGATGTCCTACGGGTGTCGGCCCTCTCGGAGGATAGCCGCCGGGTAGAATCCGTTTTCTCCACCTCGGGCCTTCCCCTTGCCGACAACCAGGCCCGTATGCTTGAAATCATGGCCGGACAGCTCTCCAAGACCAGTGGCATATACCGTTTTACCCTGTCTGCGGTCCCGGAAGGCCCCCTGCCGCTGCTGAAGGCCGCCTTTCTCAACGAGATTCGCCGCCGCATGGCCGAAGCGCTGGATGCGGCGCAGCCGTGCATAGACACCAAAACGGCCTTCCGGGGCGCTCCAGCTGTTAGCGCGCAAGTGGATTATAAGGAGAATGTGGCCAATTCGCTGAGTCGCGGGGTTTATGGAGCGTGCGGGGCAAATGAGATCGCACCGGCTTACGAGCTCAGCCACGAAAAAGGCGCCGAACTGATGCGCAGCCGCTACTGTATCCGCTATGAGCTGGGGCTGTGCTCCCGCCGGCAGGGCGCCCGCGATCCCGGGCCGCTGTACCTTCTCAACAACGGCCGCCGCCTCGCGCTTGGCTTTGACTGCGCCCGCTGCGAGATGACGGTCAAAGAGGCTTGACCTCCTCCTCCTGCTGATACTAGACCAGCTCGCGGATGATTTCGTCGGAAACGAAGAAGTGATCCTCCGGGATGCGGATACGCTGATCCCTGGCTTCGAGTGCCCCGGAAGCGAGAAGGGTGGAAAGGGCTGCCGGGTCGCTGTGGCTTCGGAGCCAGTTGGCGTCGACCCCGTCGGCGGTCCGGAGCGAGAGCATGATGGTCTCCGTCCGGGCGTTCTCTTCCGTCAGCACTTCTTCCGTAGAATGATAGTCCGCCAGGCAGGCATCGTTCCAGGAGCGGATGGCGGTGCCGCCTTCGAAGCGGAGCGAATGGGCCCCGGGGCCGAGGCCGGCGTAGGGAATCCTCCGCCAATAGCCGCCGTTGTGCCGGGCCTCGCATCCGGGGCGGGCGAAATTGGAGATCTCATAGTGGCGGTACCCGGCCGCTGCGAGGCGCCGGCAAAGCATGGTATACTGCCGCCCGCACAGCTGCTCCCCGGCTTCGGTGTACTTTCCGGCAGCGACGAGGGCCGCAAGTGCGCTTTCTCCTTCGACGCTCAGCTGGTAGCAGGAGATGTGTTCGGGATTGAGCGAAAGGGTACGATCCAGGGTGGATTCCCATATCCGGTCGTCCATCTGTGACAAGCCGAAAATCAGGTCGACGCTGATGTTGGTAAAACCGGCTTCCCGGGCCATCAGGACCGCATTTTCGGCCGTTGAAGCATCGTGACGGCGGTTCATCCAGCGGAGGATGCCGTCGTCGAAGGACTGGATGCCGATGCTGAGCCGGTCAACTCCGAGCGCCCGTAACGCGCAAAGATAGTCCCCTCCGCGGGTGACGATGTCTTCCGGGTTGGCCTCCAGGGTGAACTCTTCGAACGGGACTTCGTGCCCGGTCTCCTGAAGGGCTTCGAGGATGCGCCGGATGACATCAAGCGGCAGAAGGGACGGGGTCCCGCCGCCGAAATAGAGGGTATCGGGATGGAAACACTCCGGCGCGGCCAGTTCTTTCCGGCGCCGGCGGATTTCCGCACAGACGGCGTCTGCGTAGCGCCCGAAAGCGCCTTCTCCCGCGATCTCCGAGTAGAAGTCGCAGTAGGTGCAGAATCGCTGGCAGAACGGGACGTGAATATAAATCATGGCTTCCTCCTTCCGCAAAGGTATCCAAAAAGCTGCGAATCGGCAAATATGGGAGAATTTGTCAGAACAAAAAGCAATGATTATATTTGTGTAAATCAACTCTTGTCTACGGATGAATCTCTATTTTGGTCGCATAAAAGCCCTCCGGGCGCTGATGGCCCGCGAAGGCTGGGATGCCGTCGTTCTGACCGGCTCCGATCCCCATGCCAGTGAATATCCGGCCCCCCGCTGGAAGCAGGTCGAGTGGCTGACCGGGTTTACGGGCGAGGCGGGCGATGTCGTCGTAACGGCAGACCATTCCGGCCTCTGGACCGATACCCGTTATTTTATCCAGGCGGGACGCCAGTTGCCCGGAACGGGCGTGGAGCTCCATAAAACGCGGGTTCCCGAGCAGGTACTGATCCCTCAGTGGCTGGGCCGGCAGTTCTCCGCGGGCGCCCGCATTGCCGTCGACGGTCTGTGCATGACGGCCGGTATGGCAAAGGAGATACGGGAGGCTTCCGGCTGCGAAATCCTGTCGGTGCCCGATCTGTTGTCGAGTCTGTGGGAGGATCGTCCCTCCATTCCGTCCACGCCGGTGGAGGTGCTTTCCGCCGGGCAGGTGGGCGCATCCCGCGAGGAGAAAATCGCCCGTCTGCGGGAATGGATGGGCGCTGTCGGCTGCGACGGCATGCTCCTGACAGCCCTTGACGAGATTGCCTGGCTGCTGAATGTCCGGGGCCGCGACATCGAATACAACCCTTACGTGATATCCTCTCTGCTGGTGACGCCAGGCGGCGTGAAGTGGTTTGCAGGCCGGGAAGATGTTGCGCTTCCCGGGGTGGAGATGTTTCCCTATGATGCCGTCCGGGATGCGCTGAAGGGCTTCCGGGGCAGGGTCTGCGCAGATCCATCGACGCTGAACCTGGCGCTTCTCGAGGCGATTCCCGAGCCGATTCTTCGCCCTTCGCCGGTGCCGCTCTGGAAGGCCGTGAAAAATGAGGTGGAGATCGCGGCCATGCGGAAGGCGCACCTTGCCGACGGACTGGCCTGCGAGCGTTTCCTCTATTGGCTGGAGAAGGAAATCGCTGCGGGTCATACCGTTACGGAATGGATGGCGGCCTGTCGGCTGGGCGAGCTCCGGGCGCAGATTCCGGGCTATCGCGGCGACAGCTTCGAGACGATTTCCGCCTACGGGGAAGGCGCCGCGCTGCCGCATTATGTCACGCCGCGCGGCGGTGGAGCCTGTTTGCAGCCCCGGGGGCTGTATCTCGTCGATTCGGGCGGGCAATATCTCACCGGCACGACCGACATCACCCGGACTGTGGCGCTCGGACCCTGCTCCGAATTGGAGCGTGACGACTATACCCGTGTGCTCCAGGGCCATATAGCCCTTTCGGCGGCGGTCTTTCCGAAAGGGACGGCCGGCTGTCAGATCGACGCCCTCGCCCGCGAGCCGCTCTGGAAGGTCCGGCGCAATTTCGGGCACGGAACCGGTCACGGGGTGGGCTTCTATCTCGGGGTCCACGAAGGTCCGCAGGACATCCGGCAGAATTTCAATTCCCAGCCCCTGCTGCCGGGAATGGTGGTTTCCGACGAGCCTGGCATTTATCGGGAAGGCCTCCACGGGGTTCGGCACGAAAACCTGCTCCTGTGCGTGCCGGACGGGGATTCGGAGTTTGGAAGCTTCCTGCGTTTCGAGCCGCTGACGCTCTGTCATTTCGATACGGCTCCGCTGGAGCGCTCCCTGCTGACAGAAAGCGAGCGGGCCTCTCTCAATGCTTACCACGCCCGCGTATATGATACTCTCTCTCCCTTGCTGGAGCCGGAAATTGCAGCCTGGTTACGGGAAAAGACCCTTCCCGTGTAGCTATCAGGATTCCTGTACCCTGATGGATTCGTCGTGGATGGCGGAGAAAACGCGGCGGATGAATTCTTCGGAAAGCCCGGCCTCCCTGCCGCGGGCGATCATGTCGGAAAGAAGCGCCTCCCAGCGGCCTGTCTGCAGGATGGCGACGCCGTGACTGCGCTTACTCCCGCCAATCTGCCGGCTGATTTGCATCCGGGACGAAAGCAGCTCTAAAAGCCGGGCGTCAATGTCGTCGATTTCAGCGCGAAAGGCTTCGATCTCTGCCCGCCAGGAACCTTCCGACGAATCGCCGCTTCGCTGACGGAGATTTCCGAGCAGTGCCCTGAAATCGTCCGGAGTCAGCTGCTGGGCGGCATCGGACAGGGCGGCGGCGGGGTTACAATGAACTTCGACCATCAGGCCGTCCAGCCCGAGGTCCAGGGTCTGCTGGCAGAGGAGAGGTATCCTTTCGCGGTTTCCGGCAATATGGGAAGGATCCACCAGCATCGGCAACTGCGGAAAGCGTGTTCTCATGCCGATGGCAAGCGGCCAGACCGGGGCATTGCGGTACGGACCGCTCTCGGGCGTTGTGAATCCCCGCAGTATCAGCCCGATTCTCCGGACACCGGACTTCTGGAAACGTTCGACGGCTCCGGCCCAGAGTTCCCCGTCGGGCGTGACCGGATTCTTGATATAGACGGGAATGTCAACCCCCTCGAGCGCTGCGGCAATTTCCTGCATCAGGAAGGGATTGGTGGTCGTACGGGCGCCAATCCAGAGCAGGTCGATTCCGGCGCTCAGGCATGCCTCCACATGGGAGGCTCCGGCGACCTCGGTGGCGACTTTCATTCCCGTTTCCGCCCGGACCTCCTGGAGCCAGGGCAAACCTTCCGCACCGACCCCCTCGAAGGAACCGGGATGGGACCGGGGCTTCCACAGCCCGGCCCGGAAAACGGAAACCCCGCAGCCGGCAAGGCCACGGGCCGTTTCCATCATTTGCGGAAGGGACTCTGCGCTGCAGGGACCGGCGATGAGCATCATGGCCGCTAGACGGTCAGGATCTCCTTTTCCTTGGCGCTGATCAGGGCGTCAATCTCCTTGACGCGCTTGTCGGTCACCTTCTGGAGCTCATCCTCGCCTTCTTTTTCTCCATCTTCGGAGAGGCCTTCGTTCTTCTGGGCCTTCTTCAGCAGGTCGACACCGTCGCGACGGGCATTGCGGATGCCCACCTTGGAGGTCTCGCCGGCGGCTTTTGCCTTCTTGATGAGCTCGCGGCGGCGCTCCTCGGTCAGGGCCGGGACCATGCAGCGGATGATCTCACCGTTGTTGGAAGGGGTGAAGCCGAGATTGGCATCGAGAATGGCCTTCTCGATCTTTCCGATGAGCGAACGCTCCCAGGGCTGGATGGCCAGGGTCTTGGCATCGGGCGTGGTGATCGAGGCTACCTGGTTGATCGGGGTCGGAGTGCCGTAGTAATCGACGACAACGCCGTTGAAGATGGAAGGGTTGGCCTTTCCGACGCGGTAGGTCTTGAGGTCTTCTTCGAGATAAGCGACGACATCCGCCATCTTCGCATCGGCGGCGTCGACAATTTCTTTGGCTTTCGGTAACATATAATGTGGTTATTATTTGTGAACAACTGTGCCGACGGTCTCGCCGCCGAGGATGCGGGTGAGGTTGCCGGGGACGGTCATGTCGAAAACGAGAATGGGCATGTTGCCTTCCGCGCAGAGGGCGAAGGCCGTCTGGTCCATCACCTTGAGATGTTTGGAAAGGGCTTCGTCGAAGGTCAGCTCGTCATAGCGGACGGCGGTCGGGTCTTTTTCCGGATCGGCGGTATAGACGCCGTCGACGCGGGTGCCCTTGAGCAGGGCGTCCGCCCGGATTTCGAGCGCCCGGAGCGCTGCACCGGAATCGGTCGTAAAGAAGGGGTTGCCGGTGCCGCCGGCAATCAGGGCGACGCCGCCCCGCTCCAGCACCTCGACGGCCTTGTCACGCATATAGTATTCGGCCATCGGCTCCATCGGAGTGGATGTAAACACCTTTGCCTCAACGCCTTCCTCCTTGATGAACATCGACAGGGCGAGCGAGTTGATCACCGTCGCGAGCATGCCCATCTTGTCGCCGTCGACGCGGTCGAAGCCCTTCCCGGCCCCCTGGAGGCCCCGGAAGATGTTGCCGCCGCCGTTGACGATAGCAATCTGGAGACCGGCTTTCGCCGCCGCGGCCACTTCCTTCGCGGTTTTGTGGAGGCTGTCGGTATCGAGGCCTTTTCCGGCCGGTCCGCCCAGCGATTCGCCGCTGAGTTTGAGTAATACCCTTTTGTACATATCTGATTTGGTTTTATTCGCCTTGGGTTGCAAATGTAAGGATTTTTCGCGGAAAAATTTTCAAACTTGGTAGAAAGAATCTATCTTTGTATGCTCATGCAGCACGAAAAGATACTAAAACGACACACTATAATGGCAAGATTCCTTACTTCCTCTATCGGCAAGAAGTTTATTCAGAGCGTCTCCGGCGCTTTCCTCGTTCTCTTCCTGCTGCTCCACGGAACCATCAACTTCTTCTCCGTCATTGACTCCATCAAGGGTAATTTCGGGAAGGTCTTCCCGGACGAAGAGCTTTACACCACGGGCGACGGCTACTTCAAGCTCGGCTGTGATTTCATGTCCACGTCCTTTATCGACATCATGGTCCCGATCCTGGCCCTGGGTTTCATCATCCATATCGCCTACGGCATCTACCTGACGATCGGGAACCTCAAGGCCCGCGGCGGCCTGAAGCGCTACGAAGTGGCTTCCAAGGCCAAAACCGACTCCTGGTCGGCCCGCAACATGGTCGTTCTCGGCATCATCATCCTCGGCTGCCTGTGCTTCCACCTGTCTGACTTCTGGGCGAAAATGCAGCTTCAGGACTTTATCGGAAAGAGCGCAGAGGAGAATCCTTACCTGCTGCTGATGCAGACTTTCAAGAGCCCCGTCGTCCTGGGCCTGTATATCTTCTGGTTCGCCGCCATCTGGCTCCACCTCAACCACGGTATCTGGAGCATGTTCCAGTCCGTCGGCTGGACCAACAAGATCTGGCTGAAGCGCCTCAAAGTCATCGGCATTATCGTCAGCTCGATCATCGTCCTGATGTTCGTCTCCGTTGCGGTCAACGCCTATATTGAAGCGCACAGCGAAGCCGGCCAGGCCCTCTTGAATATGGCCCAGGCCGCATAGGCACTGTATCCGTCAGAATCTGAGCCCTGCCGATCTTCCGGCAGGGCTTTTTGTTGGAAACTCCGTTTGCGGGATTACTTTCCCGGGATCAGCAGGAGCGTCCAGCTGTAGTCGCAGTTGTCCCAGAGGGTGCGGTCGTGTTCGGGCCAGTAACCCCAGCTGTTGTAGCCGCCGACGCCGCTCATGCGGTAATCCAGGCAGATCTCGATATCCTCACGTTCCGGAAGGTCTGTGAGATGGGTCTGCCGGCGCAGGCTGTTGCGGGCCGCAGCGGGATCCTTTTCCGCAGCGGGATCGTAGTTCTTCCACTGGTAGTCGCAACCGGTGGCTTCCTCGCAGTCGAGATCTTCGACATATTGCCCTAAAACATTGAATTCGAAGGGTTCATCCCCGGCAACGACGGAGAAGGTCCCGCCCCTGAGCCAGCGGACACCGGTATGGTGTCCCGTTTCCTGCGGTCGCACATAGGGGTAGAATTCCGCGGCCGGGGTCGATTCGTACTCACCGACGAACGCGCCGCTGCAGCGGTCCCAATAGTTTTCCTGCGGACCGCGGCCGTAATAACTGAAGCGGGGCCACTCCTCCTTGAGCACACGGGTACGATAGCCCAGGCGCGGAATGTCCCCGGCCTGTTCGGCCGTCTGTTCCGACCGTTTGGCCGCCCGATCGGGGCGCCCGCATCCCGAGAATGCCGACGACAGTCGGAGTGCGCCACCCTCCCGAAGCTCGACCGTGAGAGAGAGGGTTGTCTCGTCGGGCAGGGCATACACGGCCGTTATGGCGCCGCGTTCACTGACCGTGACCGTATCCACTTCCGGCAGCAGGGAGGCCTGTTTCCATGCCTGCAGACGGGACGGCAGTCCGTTGCCGTAGTCATTGTCGTTCGGACCCCGCCAGAAGTTCGGGCGCAGGCCGAAGGCCGGATCGATGAGGTCTGTCCCGCCGATGCGCCAGTAGGTGATGCGGCCGAGGCTCTTGTCGAATTCGAGTTCGCATCGGCCGGCGGTCAGTACCACCCTCTCCTCGTTCTCGTAGACATCCACCCGGGCCGGTGCCGGGGTTTTCGGCGCCACCTGGCGCTCCCGGATGAGGATCTGGTCCGAAGCGATTTCGCTCCCGCGGCGGCGGAGGGGCTCATCCTTCAGGGCCGAGAGCGAGAAGATGATATAGTATTCCTTGTTACGCTCCAGCGCCGGCATCGGAATCGTGAAGTCGAAATAGCTCTGCGGCCGGACCGTGACAATGTCGTTGAAGGCTACGATGCCTTCCTTGACCGGGGAGCCGTCCGCATAGATCCGATAGCTCAGCTGGTAGTCGTTCAAATTCTTGAAATAGAAGCGGTTCACCAGGCGGAAGGCGCCCTTTTCGGCGACCCGTGCCTCCACGGTGGCGTCCTGATAGACGTGGCGCACCTCGTAGAAGCCCGGATGCGGCCGGCGGTCGGGATTGACGATGCCGTTGCAGAGGAAGTTTCCGTCCGAGGGCGCGTTCACCCCATAGTCGCCGCCATAGGTCCAATACTTCCGGCCGAGGGAATCCACTTCCGCAAACCCCTGATCGACCCAGTCCCAGATAAAACCGCCCTGCAGATGCGGCCAGGCATAGATGGCCTCCCACTGGAGGTCGATGGAACCGGTCGAATTCCCCATCGCATGGGCGTATTCGCACGGACAGACGGGGCGTTCGTCGTAATTCTCCCCTTTGTCCCGGAACCAGTCGGCATCCGGGTACATGGGCACAATCATATCCGTATTCCAGTCATATTCGGCGCGTTCGTAGCAGACGGGACGGTTCTGGCCATCCTTTTCGAGCCCCTTCAGGACCTCATAGCAATGGTAGAAGTTGACGCCGTTCCCGGCTTCATTGCCGAGCGAGAGGATGGTGACGCAGGGATAGTTCGCCGTGCGGGCGTACAGATTCAGGACGCGGTCCTCGTGCTTGGCCTGCCAGTCGGGATTGTTTCCGAGCGTGCGGTCAAGATCATAGCGCATGCCGTGCGATTCGATGTTGGCCTCGTCGTAGACATAGAAGCCCAGCGAGTCGCAGAGCTCGTAGAATTCGCGGGACTGGGGATAATGGCAGGTGCGGATGGCGTTGATATTGGCCTCGCGCATCAGCCGGAGATCTTTGAGAATCAGCGCCCTGTCGGTATAATGGCCGGTATATTCGCTGTGCTCGTGGAGATTGACACCCTTGAATTTGACGGGCTCGCCGTTGACCAGCAGCACATGGACCGTGCGATCCTCGCCGATGGGGTATTCCTTGATTTCTATCCGTCGGAAGCCTACATGGAAGCGGGCGTATTCTTCACCGGCGCAAAGGACCAGGTTATACAGATCCGGCGTCTCGGCGCTCCAGCTTCGTACGCCGGGGACCGTGCCTTCGAAGACGGCTTCTCCCCGGACGGGGCCGCTGCCGGACAGGACGACGGAGTCCCTCGGGCCGAGCAGCTGGTAGGAGAAATCGGGAATCTCGCCCCCGACGCTGAGGCGGAAGAGGCCGTCCGTCATACCCTCATCCAAGGTAGATACAATACGGAAGTCCTTGAGAATGGAGGACCTGGACTCGCTGGAAAGGTAGACGTCCCGCTCGATGCCGCTGATGCGCCAGAAGTCCTGGCATTCGAGGAAAGAGCCGGTCGAATAGCGGTATATCTTCAGGAGCAGGTCATTCTCCCCGGGGCGGATGGCTGCGGTGATATCATAGCGGGCCAGGCTCTTGGAATCTTCGCCGTAGCCGATCTCCCGGCCGTTTACATAGACATATACGCCCGATTTTGCTCCGGCCAGGTTGAGGTAGATCCGACGGCCGTTCCAGCTTTCCGGGACGGTGAAACTGCGGTGGTAGAGGCCCCCCGGAACGATCTCCGGCAGCACTCCGGCGACGGGATCCTTTGGGCAGAAATCATAGGGAATGTTGGTGTAGACGGGGATTCCGAATCCCTGGCGCTCCCAGTTGCCCGGGACCCGGATGGAGTCCCATGGGCCTGTGGCAGCGGAATCGGCTGCGAAGGCCTCCATCTGACGATGGTCGTCGAAATAGCGGAAATCCCATGTCCCGTTCAGGTCGGCATAATACGGACTCTGGCGGAATCCCTTTAGAAGGGCATCCTGCGCGCTTGGGAAGAAGATGATTTCGGGGCGCCGGGTCTCGGCATTGACCGAGGTGACCTGGACATCCTGCCAGTATGGATTGGTGGCCGGCGTTTCGGGCTTTTTCCCGTCCTTGCAGGAGAATAGCAGAAGGGAGGAGAAGGCCAGAAGCAGTATCGGGGAGTGTTTCAGCGTCATAGTGCGGGGGCTTTGTAGCGTGCAAATATATGTATAATAACGGTGAAATACAAGGAACGCACATTTAGTTAAAACAATTTAACGATATTTCGTTTTTTTTCGTTACCTTTGGGCGAACAATTGTGAACAATGACTGCTAAACACATTACCATCAAAGATATCGCCCGGGAAGCGGGGGTGTCCATCTCGCTGGTTTCCTTCGTGATGAACAACCGCGTCGGTGCCGACGGCAAGCGGAAATACCGCGTCAGCGAACAGACGCGCCAGCGGGTGCTCGAAGTGGCCCACCGGCTCAATTACCAGCCCAATTCGGCGGCGCGAAATCTCCGCAAGGGCCGTTCCCACGTCATCGGGGCCATCCTGTCGGATATGTCCAACATTTTCTACGGCTTCATCGCCCGTCAGCTCGAGGATCTGGCCTTCCAGCAGGGTTATACCGTCCTGTTCGGCAGTTCTGACGAGGATCCGGGCAAGTTCGAGACCCTGGTCCGTTCCTTCCTCGACAAGGATGTGGAGGGATTTATCGTCGTGCCGTGCGAGGGCAGCGAGGAGACGATGACGGCCCTGCAGGAAACCGGCATTCCGATGGTTGTCATCGACCGCCACCCCGACTATCTCCGCGTCCCCAATGTCATCACTGACAATGCCGAAGCGATGGAACAGGCGCTCAATCTGCTCATCAGCGGCGGCGCTTCACGCCTTGCGATGGTCTCCTACGCCATGCGCATTTCCAGCATGCAGGACCGCGAAGACCGTTTCTGCTCCTATCTGCGGGAAAGCGGCGAGAAGGATCCCGAGCGGCGGATTTTCCGCATTCCCTTTGAGATGACCCCGGATGATTCGCTGAATATCGTCGACCAGCTGATTGCAGACGGGTGCGACGGTCTTGTCATCGCCTCCAACATGCTGGCCGTCTCGGTCATCAAGGCACTCCACCGCCGGGGCGTCCGGGTCCAGAAGGACATACGGATCGTATCCTTCGACTATTCCAATGTCTACGGGCTCTTCGATCCGGCCATTCCCTATATCCAGCAGCCGCTGACCGAGATTACCCGGACGGCCGCTGAGACGCTGTTCCGCCTGATCGACTGCCGGAACGAGGGTCAGGACATCGGCAATGAGCACCAGCTTATCGTCTTTAAGGGGACGCTTAAATACGAATGATGAGATTTCTCCGTTCGCTGCGCTCGGTCGGGATGGCGGGGCTGATCGTTTTGATGACGGCGCTGCCGATGCGGGCGCAGGAGCCGGTCGACTGCGTGGACCCCTTTATCGGGACGACCCGTTACGGGGCCTGCCATCCCGGCGCGGTGACTCCGAACGGGATGATGAGCGTGGCGCCGTTCAATGTGATGGGGTCCGCTCTCAATACCTATGACAAGGATTCGCGCTGGTGGAGTACGCCCTATGACTATGAAAACAAGTACTTTACCGGTTTTTCCCATGTAAACCTGTCCGGTGTCGGCTGCCCCGATCTCGGTGCCATCCTGACGATGCCGACGACGGGTCCCGTGCAGGTGGATTATCATGTTTACGGCTCCGAATACAGCCATGAGTCCGCCTCGCCGGGCTATTATTCTCTGGAGCTTTCGAGCGGCATCCGGGCTGAGGCGAGCGCCACCTGCCGCAGCGCCATCGAGCGCTATACCTTCCCCGGCGGCCCGGCCAACATCCTCGTGAATCTCGGCGAAGGCCTGACCAACGAGAGCGGCGCAACGCTGCGCCGGGTCAGCGCCGTCGAAATCGAGGGCTTCAAGCTGATGGGGACCTTCTGCTACAATGCCCAGGCGGTGTTCCCGGTCTATTTCGTGCTTAGGATCAATCGCATTCCCGACAGTGCCGGCTGCTGGAAAAAACAGCGCCCGATGGAGGTTGAGGCCTCCTGGGACGGCGATGCGGGGAAGTATAAGCTCTACAGTGCCTATTCCCGCGAGTTTTCCGGCGACGACATCGGCTACTGGTTCCATTTCGATGCGCTCCGCCCCGGGGAAAGCGTCGGGCTCCAGATCGGCGTCTCCTTTGTCAGCACCGACAATGCCCGTGAGAATCTCGATGCCGAGCAGCCGGGCGGATTCGATTTCGATGCTGTCCGAAATGCCGCGAGGGAGCAGTGGGTCGCGGATCTTGGCCGCATCGCCGTCGAAGGCGGCACGGCGGACCAGCGGACCATCTTCTATACCGCCCTCTATCATGCGCTGATCCATCCGAGCGTCATCAGCGATGTCAACGGGCAGTATCCGCTGATGGAATTCGGCAATCCGGAGGCCAGTGACAGCTTCCGTATCGCTACCGGTCCGCTCGGCCAGTCGCAGCTGAGACTGCGAGAAAAAGGCATCGGGACCATCTCCGACGGCCGCCGCTACAGCGTTTTCTCGCTTTGGGACACCTGCCGGAATCTTCACCAGCTGCTTACCCTGGTCTATCCCGAGCGGCAGGTCGAAATGGTACGGAGCGTCATCGACATGTACCGCGAATGGGGCTGGATGCCCCGCTGGGAACTGTTCGGCCGCGAGACCTGGACGATGGAAGGCGATCCCGCCATCCCGATGATCGTCGATACCTGGCTGAAGTTCCGAGACGGAGAGAAGGGGGGCTTCGACATTCGCCGGGCCGTGGAGGCTTTTGAAAACTCGGCGAATCTGCCCGGGGCGCAGAACCGGATGCGACCGGATATCGACCCCTATCTCGAGAGAGGGTACATTCCGCTCGGAATCTTCGCCCAGGATTTCAGCGGCGACAATTCCGTCTCACATGCGCTGGAGTACTATGTCGCCGATGCCGCCCTCGCGCGGTACTATGAGGTCCGGGCGGGCGAAGAGATTCCACGGACAGGCCGTGGAATGACAGAAGGGGCGAACTGCGGAATGACGGAGCGCAGCGCGGCCGATAAGGCGGCGGAGTACCGCAGGCGGTCGCTAGGGTACCGTCATTATTATAGCAGCGAATCCGGCACCCTGCGACCTCTCGGCCCGGACGGGAGCTTCCTTACGCCTTTCGATCCTTCTGACGGAGCTGATTTTTCCAATGCCCCGGGATTCCATGAAGGCAGTGCATGGAACTATACCTTCTATGTGCCGCACGATGTCGAAGGGCTCGCCGCTCTCATGGGCGGAAGCAAAGCCTTTGTCCGCCGCCTCCAGAAAGTCTTCGACGAAGGCCTTTATGACCCGGCCAACGAGCCCGACATCGCCTATCCTTACCTTTTCAGCCGTTTCAAGGGCGAAGAGAAACGCACCTGGAAGGAGGTCGACCGCATTCTCGCGGAGCATTATTCGGCCCGCCCGGACGGTCTGCCCGGCAATGACGACACCGGCACGATGTCGGCCTGGGCTGTGTTCTCAATGATGGGATTCTATCCCGATTGCCCGGGGGAGGCGGCCTATACCCTCACGCGCCCGGCCTTCGACCGGGTGAGCATTACGCTCAACCCCGCTTACCTCCCTGCGGCGAAGGAGCGGCTCGTCATCACCCGCTCCCGGAAGCCCTCGAAGGCCCTCCTCGGCGGGAAAAACCGCGGCTACCGCGTCAGCCATGATGCGCTGGTCGGCGCCGGCTCCCTCCAGTGGAAATAAGCCGTCGAATGGAAATTGTTGATTAATAGCGATTAACGCAATTTGCTACTAGCCAAATAGGTGGGTAGCAAAGTAAATAAAAAACTGATAACCAATGAGATACATTTTACGCCCCGTAGAACTGATCCTTCCCGTTCTGCTGCTCGCAGCCGCTGGCTGCACCTCTACTCAGTCCGGTCCCGAAGACACGACCGACTACGCCGCCTACGTCAACCCCAAAATCGGCACCGGTGCGCACGGACACGTCTTCGTGGGGGCCAATGTGCCTTTCGGCCTGGTCCAGGTCGGTCCGACGTCGATCACCCAGGCCTGGGACTGGTGCTCCGGGTATCATGACGGCGATTCGACCGTCATCGGATTCAGCCATACCCACCTTTCCGGAACGGGCTGCGGCGACCTGTTCGACATCACCCTGATGCCGGTGACGGGGCCGGTCCGGCCCGAGCGCGGCCGCGAGAGCGAGCCCGGCTCGGGTATGTGGTCCTACGGAGACCGCTCCCGTGAAGTGGCCGAGCCCGGCTATTACAGCATTCCGCTCGAGCGATACGGAATCCTGGCCGAAATGACGGCCACCGCCCGCGTCGGTTTCCACCGCTACAGCTTCCCGGCCTCGGAGGATGCCGCCGTCGTCATCGATCTGGAAAACGGCGGCTGCTGGGATGATGTGCGGGATGCCGGATTCCGGACCGAGACCGATGTGGAGGGCCGTATCATAGCCGTTTCCGGTTATCGTTACTCGACCGGCTGGGCGCGTGACCAGAAGGTCTTTTTCCGAGCCGAGTTCTCCCGTCCTGCGGAATCATTCACCGTCGAGGAGAATCCGGACAACCCTCGGGGAGCCCTTCGCAAGCCCCTCTACGGCCGATTCCAGCTGGGTCATACGGAGGAGGGAGAACAGATTCTGGTCAAGGTAGCCCTTTCTCCGGTGGATATCGAGGGCGCGGCCGGGAATCTCGCCGCCGAGCTCCCGGGATGGGATTTCGAGGCGGCCCGATCCGAAGCCCGTACGGCGTGGAACCGCCAGCTTGCCAAAATCCGGATCCAGTGCGACGATCCCGACCGCCTGGCCGTTTTCTATACCGCCCTTTACCACACGATGGTCGCCCCTTCGGTTTATAGCGACACGGACGGCCGGTACCGGGGCAGCGACGGAGAGGTCTATGAAGGCAAGTTCATGAATTACACGACCTTCTCCCTTTGGGACACCTACCGTGCCGCCCATCCGCTCCTGTCCATCATCCATCCGGAAATGATGGATGACATCATGGCAACCATGTATCATATCTACGCGGAGCAGGGGGATCTTCCGGTCTGGCATCTCTGGGGCAACGAAACCGACTGTATGGTCGGGAATCCCGGCCTCGTGGTCTTTTCCGACGCGGTCGTCAAGGGCTACCGGGGCGGCCTGACGGACGAGCAGATCCTCGATGCGATGGTCACGACGGCGACAACGCCCGACCGCGGACAGGACCTTCGGATGGAATATGGCTGGATCCCGGCCGACCTCTATCACGAATCGGTATCAACCGACATGGAATATGCCCTCGCCGATGCCGCTCTCGCGGAAGCCGCCGCCTGTCTCGGCCGCATGGATGTGGCGGAGCAGTACCGTGAGCGCAGCCGCAGCTACCGCCGTTTCTGGGATCCCGGGCTGCAGTTTATGCGCGGGGTCAATGCCGACGGGAGCTTCTCCGAACCCTTTAATCCGATCGGGTCCAATACCGCCGCTTCCGACTATACCGAAGGCACGGCCTGGCAGTATATCTGGCTGGTGCCGCAGGATGTCGAAGGGCTGGTGGAACTGTTCGGCTCGCGGGAAGCGTGCCTGGCGAAGCTGGACGGCCTATTCGAAGCCCCAGACCATATCGAAGGGGAACATGCCGCCCCGGATATTTCCGGCCTGATCGGACAGTATGCCCACGGCAACGAACCGGGCCATCACACGCTCTACCTGTATTCGATGCTCGGCGAGCCGGCCCGTGCGGCTGACCGCATCCGGGAGGTTTGCGAGGGGATGTATCGCAATGATCTTGAGGGCCTTGCCGGGAATGAGGACGTGGGACAGATGAGCGCCTGGTATATTCTCTCGAGCCTTGGTTTCTACCAGGTCGAGCCGGCCGTTCCGCGCCTGTGGTTCGGCGTTCCGCTTTTCGCCCGGGCTGAGGTGAAAGTCGCAGGAGGCATTTTTACCGTCATTGCCGACGACATGTCCCCGGAAAACAGGTATGTCCAGGAGGTCAACTTCAACGGGAAAGCCTGCCGGAAGGGCTATATCGACTATGCCGACATCGTCCGGGGCGGCGAACTCCGCTTCAAGATGGGACCGGAGCCGAAATGCTGGTATGAATTATAAGCGAAAAGTATTATCTTTGTAGCTTGAACCAAAATTGAGAAACTATGATCAAGGAAGTTACCAATACCAACCTCTCCGAGGTGCTGGCTGACGAAAAGCTCGTCATCATCGATTTCTGGGCTGTCTGGTGCGGTCCCTGCCGTATGCTTTCCCCGATTGTCGACGAGATCGCCGAGGAGATGGCCGGCCAGGTCAGCGTCGCCAAGTGCAATGTCGACGAAGCTGACGAAGTGGCCATGCAGTTTGGCATCCGCAGCATTCCGACCCTGATTTTCTTCAAGGGCGGTCAACCGGTCGACAAGCTTGTCGGCGCCCTGCCGAAGGCTGAGCTCATCAAGAAAATCAACGGTCTCCTTTAATCCCGGAAACGTATGAAACGTCTTATAATCATCGCTTTTGCTGCCCTTGCCCTCGGCGTCACGGCCGCTGCGCAGTCTTTCGGTATTACGGGCGGTCTGACCTCGTCCGACACCAATGTCCAGCATTTTGACACGAAGAACGTCAGTCTCTACCACGCCGGTATCGTGTTCGAGATTCCCCTTGGCGGCGGCTTCGGCCTTCAGCCCGGTATCACCTACCAGATGAAAGGCGCCACCCTCGACCAGTATATCGAAGGGACCGAGACCATCGGCAAGTCGCTCGAAACGGAAGTCGGTTATCTCGAGGTGCCGCTCCAGATCCAGTGGGGACCGGATCTTTTCCTTTTCCGCCCCTATGTGTTCGCCGAGCCTTTCGTCGGCTACGGTATCACTTCGTCGAATAAGGTGACTTACGAAACCATCATCGACAAGACCCAGCGCAACGAGTGGAAAGACAATGCCCTGAAACGCCTGGAGTACGGTATTGGCTTCGGCGTGGGTCTCGAGTTCTGGCAGCTCCAACTGTCGGTCCAGTATTTCATGAACATGGGCGGCCTCTCCGACGGCACGGAAGTCGTGGACGGCGAGGATGTCAACAACGCCATCAAGAACATCATGAATACGGCTTACGAGACCAAGAACTTCAACGGTATCAAACTCTCGGCAGTCCTCTTCTTCTAAAATGACCTGCGTCCCGCCCGCATCCCTTCTGGGGCCCGCCTGGACGCGGACCGAAGCGCTGATGGCGCAGTATCTCAGCAGCGATATCGAGCTGCTCGACCGCACCAACCGCAGTCTGCTCGCCCATGGCGGCAAAAAACTCCGTCCCATGCTCTGCCTGCTGTCCGCCCGGGCGGCCGGCGGCGAGTGTACGGAGGATTCCGCCCATTATGCCGCTGCGATGGAACTGCTCCACAACGCTACGCTCCTCCACGACGACGTCGTCGACGGGAGTCCGCTCCGCCGCGGCCGGCCGACCATAAATGCCCTGCTGGGCGGTACGGCATCGGTCCTGCTGGGCGACAGCTGGCTGGTCAAGGCACTCGACAGTATCCTTGATGCCCCGGGCGAGTCTTCGGGGCAGGTACTCCGCCTTTTTTCCTGGACCCTGTCGGAACTGGCGGCCGGAGAGATTCTCCAGCTGCAGATGGCCCTGTCCGGGAATACCGGGGAGAAGGAGTATTTCCGCATCATCGGCGCCAAGACGGGTTCGCTCTTCGAGACGGCCGTCGTTTCTGGCGCCCTGTCGGTGGGGGCATCCGCTCCGGTAGTCGACGCCCTTCGGGAATATGCCCGGAATCTCGGGCTGGCGTTCCAGGTGAGGGACGACTTGCTGGATGTCGCAGGGACCGAGGATACAGCCGGAAAGCCGGTCGGCGCGGACCTTCTGGAGCAGAAGATCACCCTGCCGCTTCTCGGGGCTTTCCTCTCGGCCGGTCCGGAGGAAGAGGGCCGCATCCGGAAGATGATTCCCGGCGTGGCTGACCACCCGGAGCAGGTGGCGGAAATCGTGGCTTTCATTCGCGCTCATGACGGTGTCGCCTATGCGGCCCGCCGTTTGGAGGGACTCATCGATGCGGCCCGGGCGGCCCTGGAGCCCCTGCCGGAGTCGGAAGCCAGAGGATGGCTCCTTTCGGTGGCGGAAGAATTAAAATGGAATCGGATATGACCTTTGCGGACATTTCAGGCAACGAGCGGACGGTAGCGGCCATGCAGAATATGGTCTCTACCGGGCGCATCCCCCATGCCATCATGCTCTACGAGAATGACGGCGGCGGTGCGATGCCGCTTGCGCTCGCTTTCCTCGATGCCCTCTATGGCGGGTCTTCGAAAATCGCGAAGCTGATCCATCCCGATGTCCATTTCGTCTTCCCGGTTACGGGCGGCAGCAAGGTTTCCGCTTCGGAAAAACCCACATCCGACAGCTATCTGCGCTGGTTCCGCGAGCTGGTGATGGAGAATCCCCTTTTCACGGAGAACGATCTTTACCAGGCGCTCGGCATCGAGGGGAAATCGGGGCTGATCGCCGTCGGCGAGGCCCGGCAGATTCTCGACAAGCTTTCGCTGACCGGTGTCGAGGGCGGCTGGCGCTGCGTGGTGATGTATCTTCCCGAGAAGATGAACCAGGAGGCGGCGAACCGTCTGCTGAAAATCGTGGAGGAGCCGTCGGAAATGACGCTGTTCCTGATGATTACCCATGCGCCGGAGAAGGTGCTGAAGACCATTTCCTCGCGCTGCCTGTCGATCCGGGTGCTGCCGCCGGTAGATTCCACGAACAAGCCGTGGAATGACGGGATGAAGGGCGAAGCGAGCGGAGAGATCTCCGAGAACGCCTCGCTCTTTGCCGACCTGGCGGAGGGCCTGATGGCTAAGGACCTGATGACGCTCCTCGAGGTAGGGGAATCACTATCTGCGCTGCCTTCCCGCGAGAAACAGAAGGCTTTCTGCCGCGATGCCGCCGAGAGGTTCCGTCAGGTGTTTCTGATCCAGCAGGGGATGGAGGCCCTCGTGACCGTCCCGGCGGTGGATCGGCCGTTCTACGACCGGCTCGCAGACGCCTGCAAGAAAAATTTTCCGCGGCAGGCCGCCGCTCAGCTCGACCGGGCCGTTCTCCTGATCGAGCGCAATGTCAGCCAGAAGATCCTCTTTACCGACCTGGCCGACCGTTTGTTTATGAATATGATGAAGTAGCGATTGATTATGCACAATCTCGATAATGAAAATGTAAAATTCGACTGCTTCCGCGGCTGCAGCGTGGAAAGGGACGGGGAGACCGGGGAGCTCGAATGCAATTATAAGCCCGGCTGCTGCAAGCTGGAGGTCTATGACTGGCTGAAAGGCATCGGCCAGGAGGAATACGACGACCTGTATGAGGTGCGATTCAAAAACACGCGCAAGGGCATCTACGTCAATACCTCCGGCCAGAGCGTCAAGACCGGCGACCTGGTGATCGTCGAATCCACCAGCGGCCATGACCTCGGCATCGTGACGCTCGAGGGTCAGATCGTCGCCCGCCAGATGCGCTGCAAAGGCGAGAACCGTCCCCGGGAGGAGCTGCGCCGCATCTACCGCAAGGCCAAGGCCATCGACATCGAAAAATGGCAGGAGGCCATCGCCCGCGAGCAGGAAACCATGATCCGGGCCCGCCAGATAGCCCAGGAGCTCGGGCTCGAGATGAAAATCGGCGACGTCGAGTTCCAGGGTGACGGCACCAAGGCGATTTTCTACTATATCGCCGACGGCCGCGTCGACTTCCGCCAGCTGATCAAGGTCTTTGCCGAGGAATTCCGCATCCGCATCGAGATGAAGCAGATCGGCGTCCGCCAGGAAGCGGGCCTGATCGGCGGTCTCGGCATCTGCGGCCGCGAGCTCTGCTGCGCCAACTATATCACCGAATTCAAGTCCATCACCACATCTGCCGCCCGGGTGCAGGATCTGTCGCTGAATCCCCAGAAACTCGCCGGCCAGTGCGGCAAGCTCAAGTGCTGCCTCAATTACGAGGTCGCCAATTACATGGATGCCCAGTCCCGCATCCCGAAAGTGTCCGAGCCGCTGGAGTTCGAGGACGGTCCCGCCTGGCTTGTCAAGACCGACATTCTCAGCGAGACGATGTACTTCTCCTACGAAAAGGGATCGCTCGTGGATATTTACCCGCTGCCTGCCGAGGAAGTGATGGAGATCATCAAGATGAACCGCAACGGCATCAAGCCCGAATCGCTCAAGGCCGGCTTCGAGCCCGCGGCGCCCGAGTTCGTCTCCGCCGTCGGTGACGACAGCATTTCCCGTTTCGATGAGGCCCGCAAGAAAAAGCATCGTCGCAAAGGCGGCCGCGGCCGTTCCGGGAAGGAAGGTTCCAAAAAGAAGGAGGCATAGCGCCATGGGCCACGGGAAACTGCGGAAATTCGCCGAGAACGAGACCTTTGCTTGTCTGCTGCAGCCGGAGACCCGGTCGCTGCTCGAAAGGGGGGCCGGTCCCGGACTCCACGTGAGCGACCATCCCGTCAAGGGCCATTGGAACGAACGCATGTTTGCCGCGGCCCAGCCCATCGTGCTGGAGCTCGGCTGCGGAAAGGGCGACTACACGATTGCCCTGGCCGAGCGCCATCCGGAGCTGAATTTTATCGGCGTCGACATCAAGGGCGCCCGGCTCTGGAAAGGGGCGAAATACGCTACGGAGAGGGGCCTTCCCAATGTCGCCTTCCTCCGCACCCGCATCGAATTCATCACAGCTTTCTTCGCCCCCGGCGAAGTCTCGGAAATATGGCTGACCTTTTCGGACCCGCAGCTGCGCGGCAGTGACAACAAGCGGCTCAGCTCGCCGCTCTTTCTGGAGCGCTACCGGAGTTTTCTTCGCCCCGGCGGCCTTGTCCATCTCAAAACCGACAGCCGTTTCCTCCACGAATACACCCGCGCCGTCATCGCCGCCAACGGCCTGACGGTCCTTGCCTCCGGCACGGACATCTACCGCGAGGGGGTTCAAGTACAAAACGGGCCTGTTTTGTGCCTGACCCCCGGGAATTCGACCCCCTCAAGTACAAAAATGCATCATTTTGTACCTGACTATGCTGCCGTATTCGAGGTGCAGACCTTCTACGAGAAGATGTTCCTGCAGATGGGGCTGCCGATCACTTATCTTCGCTTTACCATTGACCATGAGGGGCCGTACGTGGCTCCGGAGGATTTCGACGCCGACTACTGGCGGGCCGAAGAAGGGCCGCGCCGCACTTTCGGACATCAATAATTGTTAACACACTATGACCAACGTCCTTACCATCGTATCCAAGTGGAAATTCTGGAAGGAACTCATCATCATGACCGTCGGTATGATGATCGCCGCTTCCGCCGTTTACTATTTCATGATGCCGAGCAACCTCATTGTCGGCTCGATCTCCGGTCTTTCCCTTGTCATCACGCGACTGACCGGCTGGGAAATGTCCATCATCGTTATGGCCATCAATGCTTTCCTGCTGGTGCTGGCGTGGCTGCTGATCGGTAAGGAATTCGGAGCAAAGACGGTCTACACGGCGCTGATTCTCGGTCCGATGATCGGCCTGTGGGAGAAGATTTATCCGGCAGAGAATCTCTATGTGGCGACGGAGGCCGTTCAGGGCTTCAATTCGGTGATGGGCGACCCCTGGCTCGACATGATCTGCTTCGTGCTTGTGCTGAGCCTCTCGCAGACGGTTCTTTTCGGCATCAATGCTTCGACCGGCGGTCTCGACATCCTCGCCAAGATCGTCAACAAGTATCTCCACTTCGACATCGGTACGTCCGTGACGGTCGCCGGCGGGATCATCTGCTGTACGGCCTTCGCCATCAATCCCTTCAACATGGTCGTCCTCGGCCTGATCGGCACCTGGATCAACGGTATCGCGATCGACTATTTTACGGCGTCATTCAACCGCAAAAAACGCGTCTGCATCATCTCCAAAGATCATGAGCAGGTGCGGAAATACATCATCGAGGAGCTTCACCGCGGCTGCAGCCTTTATGAGGTGACGGGAGGCTATTCGGGCGAGAAGAGTCTCGAAATCCAGGCCCTTCTCACCAAGGACGAGTTCTCCGCCCTGATGGCCTATTTCAAGGAAAACAATATCCAGGGCTTCATCACCGCCGGCAACGTCAGCGAAGTCTACGGCTACTGGGCCAACAACCGTCACCACCGTTCCGAGCACAAAGGCTGATGGCCAAGCGTCCCTTCATCCCCATACCGCCGCCGGCGCCGCTTCCGGAGCCGGAAGTGCTGGACGTGGATGCCCTTCGCGAGGCATGCCTCTCCGGCGAGGTGGACATTGTCTGCGTCCTCGGCCCCACGGCCTCCGGCAAGACGCGCTATGCCGTCGCCTTGGCGCATGCGCTGTCCTGTCATCTCGGGCGCAGTCGAGAGATCTCTCCACGCGGCACTTCGTGCCTTGGTCGAGATGACAAGACTCTCCGCTGCGAAATCATCTCCGCGGATTCGCGGCAGGTCTATCGCGGCATGACGATCGGGACGGGGAAGGACCTGGATGAGTATGGAGTTATTCCCTACCATCTGATCGACGTCGCCGAGGCGGGGGAGCGCTATGATCTTTACCGCTATCAGCAGGATTTCGAGCGCGTGTATGCCGATATCCGGGCCCGGGGGGCTTTCCCCATCCTTTGCGGCGGCACCGGGCTGTATATCCAGGCGGTTACCCATGCCTTCGCCCTGAAGAACGTGCCGGCCGACTGGGATCTGCGCCGGGAGCTCGAGGAGATGGATCCGCTGGAACTGCTGGAGGAGTATCGAAGCCGCTGCGGGGAGCCGGATCCGACGACCCTGGCCTCGCGCCGGCGCCTGATCCGCGGCCTGGAAGTCGCTTATGCCATGGAGCGGGGCCTGCCGGACGGGGCTGAGGTGAGAGCGACGAAGTTTTATCCCAAGAATACTTTTTTCATCGGCACCCTAGTCGACCGGGACGAGCGCAACCGCCGCATCGACGAGCGCCTGGACGCCCGTCTCAAGGAAGGCCTGGTGGACGAAGTCCGCGGCCTGCTGGACCGGGGCATTGGACCGGAGGATCTGATCTACTACGGCCTCGAGTATAAGTTTGTCACCCAGTATCTGCTGGGCCTGCTGGACTATGATACCATGCGGACGCAGCTCGCGACGGCCATCCACCAGTTTGCCAAGCGCCAGATGACTTTCTTCCGCGGCATGGAGGCCAAGGGCGACCGGATCCATTGGGTCCGGCCTGAATAATCCGCCGGATTCTTGCTTTTTACATGAATCCATATTATATTTGTAGGCATTACCTTGAATTCTAATCCTAAACAACAATTCAATATGGCACTCGACCTTAAATCCATGTCCTCAGAGAAGAAGATCGTTCTTTGCGGCGCCGCTGTGGCTGCACTTTTCGCCTTTGTAGCCCTTATCCTGTCCTTTGTCTTCCCGGCTACGGAGGAGGGTATCTTTAAAACCATCATTAAGGGCGGTAGCTTTGCTTCCCTGAACTGTGCATCCATCTTCCTGTTTTTCGCCACACTGGGTGTCGCTGCGATTCAGTATGTCAAGGCTGCTCCTTTAAAGATGCTTCCGATGATTCCCGTCAAGATAGCCGCCCCGGCCCTAATTGCTCTTACCGGTCTTTTCACCGTGCTGTATTTCCAGGTCAGCTTGGAAACCGGCGGATTCCTTTCCGGCCGGAACGCTCTGGGTATTATCCTCCTGATCTTAGCCGTTCTGGAGATCTGCCTTTTCGCTCTCAATGTTCTTGAGAATAAGGACGTTCCCGGCATTGTTCTCCTTGCTTCCGCAGTCCTTCTGCTGGTCCTTTCGATCATCGCTCTCGCCGAGACGGCTAAAGACGGTATCGTCGCGTTCAAGCTGTTCTACATCTTCTATGTCGTGTCCGTCCTGGCCTATGCCGGACTGGTGTGCTTCAATGAGATTAAGGAATAATAAACAACAAATAGAATTATGTTTGATCTTCTTACCCCCGGGAAAAAAATTTCCCTTTTCGCATCGATCGCGATTGCTTTCATGATGCTCACCGCCTTCGTCGCCTGCCTGACGGAGGATGGAGCTAACATAGACTGGGCAGGATGGCTCTGCTACTATTCCCTGATCGGCTGGGGCGTCATCCTGTTCTTCGGCGAGCTTGATTTCAAGAACAACAAGGACCTCGCCCGCGTCGCGACCTGCGTCTTCGCCATGGCTGGTGTCGTCGGCATGCTGGCCTCGACTGGAATCTTCCCGATGATTATGTTCATCCTGGCGTTCCTTGGCTCGGCGGCGACCCTGGTGCTCGATTACATGGCCGAGCAGAAACTGAACCTCGTCTACTGCGTCATGGCGCTGGCTTTCCTGATGCTGATGGTCTTCTGGATCATCCTCGTGGCCGGTTCGACCTCCCAGACCGTGGCCCTGATGACCGTCGACTTCCCGACGGCCCTGTTCGCCATCGCCGGCGGCCTCAACGCCTACAAGATTCTGAAGGAGAACTAACCGATCCGGTACTGTTGATTGACAATGGGCTGACTCGAGTGAGGGGTCAGTCCATTGTTTTTTTGTAAATCTTCCGTACCTTTGCAGCCCCATGGCAAAGGAAAAGAAACATAAGGGCGTCCAGATCAATAACAAGCGGGCCTCGTTCGACTACGAGTTCCTGGAGACCTACACGGCCGGCATCCAGCTGGTCGGGACGGAGATCAAGTCGATCCGGGCGGGGAAAGCTTCGCTCGCTGACGCCTATTGTTATTTTGCCGGCGGAGAGCTCTATGTGCGGGGAATGAATGTTTCGCTCTATCCCTGGGGCAACTCCTGGGGCCAGCACGAGCCCGTCCGCGACCGGAGGCTGCTGCTGACGAAAAAAGAGCTGCGGCACCTTGCGATCGAGGACAAGAAGGCGGGCCTGACGATCGTCGCCGTGCGGCTTTTCATCGCGGAAAACGGCTACGCAAAGCTTTTGATCGCCCTCGCCCGCGGTAAAAAGGAGTACGACAAACGCGAGTCCATCAAAGAGAAGGACGTCCGCCGGGAAATGGAAAGAAATTATTAATCAATAGTGGACAAATTTGCTTGCTTGCAACCACGTTAAAACAATGCTAAAAATGAAAGATACTTATCTGTTTACGTCCGAATCGGTGTCCGAGGGACATCCGGACAAGGTAGCTGACCAGATCAGCGACGCCATTCTCGACGAATTCCTGCGCCAGGATCCCGAATCGAAGGTGGCCTGCGAGAGTTTCTGCTCGACGGGTATGGTCGTTGTCATGGGCGAGGTCAAATCCGAAGCCTATGTCGACATCCAGACGACCGTCCGCGACACGATCAACCGCATCGGCTACAACAAGGCCGAGTATATGTTCGACGGCAACAGCTGCGGCGTCCTGTCGGCCCTGCACGAGCAGAGTCCGGACATCAACCGGGGCGTCGAGCGCGCCAGCGCGGACGACCAGGGGGCCGGCGACCAGGGCATGATGTTCGGGTATGCCTGCCGCGACACCGAGGACTATATGCCGCTGCCGCTGTATCTGAGCCACAAGCTGCTGGAGGTGCTCTCCGCCATCCGTCACGACGAGATCGATCTGATGCCCTACCTCCGTCCGGACGCCAAGAGCCAGTTTACCATCGAATACGATGCTGCGACAAACCAGCCGATCAAGGTCCATACCATCGTCCTGTCGACCCAGCACGACGAATTCGACAGCGACGTAGCGATGCTCGCGCGCATCCGCTCCGATGTCGAGACCATCGTTATCCCTCGCCTGAAGGAGATCCTTCCCGCGGATACGGCGGCCCTGATCCACGACTATATCCTCCATGTCAATCCGACGGGCAAGTTCGTCATCGGCGGGCCCCACGGCGACACCGGCCTGACCGGACGCAAGATTATCGTCGACACCTACGGCGGCAAGGGTGCCCACGGCGGCGGCGCCTTCTCCGGCAAGGACCCGTCCAAGGTCGACCGCAGCGCGGCCTACATGGCCCGCTATATCGCCAAAAACCTCGTCGCGGCGGGTGTGGCGGGTGAATGCCTGGTCCAGCTCGCCTATGCCATCGGCGTCGCCGAGCCGGTGAGTGTCTATATTAATACATATGGTACGGCCCGGACGGGACTTGGCGACGGAGAAATCGCCGAACGGGTACGGACCCTTTTTGACCTCCGACCCGCAAAGATCATCGAGCGCTTCGGCCTGAAAAGCCCGATCTACGGTCCCACTGCGGCGTATGGCCATTTCGGCAAGAAACCTTACATGAAAGAAGTGACCATTCTCGAAGGCGGCCGCAGCGTGACCCGGCCGGTGCGCTTTTTCGGATGGGAAGCCCTCGATGCCGTTGAGGAGATTCAGCGCGCATTCGAGATGGATCTGTCCTCTCGAGCGTAGTCGGGAGATCTCTCCACTCGCTTCGCTCGGTCGAGATGACAAATAGAAACGCTTGGTCGAGATGACAATAAAAACGCCCGGTTTTACGCCGGGCGTTTATTGTTAAAAAATTAAATTTTTTAGTATTTCATAATCCGAACTAATATCGTATCTTTGCGTCGTAATTTTTACAAACCCTATATCAATATTTATGAAACAAGTTTTCAAAAGCCTTATGCTCACAATCATTACTATGTTTGTGGGCAGCGTAGCCTTTGCCCAGGTGACGACCTCCGCCCTCGGCGGCAAGGTGGTCGACGCCCAGGGTGAAGCGGTCGTGGGTGCCTACGTCGTAGCGACGCACACCCCTTCCGGAACCATTTACGGTGCGACGACCAACCTCGACGGACGTTACACCATCCAGGGTATGCGTAGCGGCGGTCCCTACACCGTCGTCATCTCCTGCCTCGGCTACCAGGATGTGACTTACACGGAACTGATTCTTCAGCTCGCGGAAACCGCAACCGTAAATGCCACGCTTACCGATGACACCCAGCTCCTCGAGCAGGCGGTGGTTATCGGCCAGGCCGCTTCCAAGCTCTATCAGGAGAAGACCGGTGCTTCGACCAACATCACCGGCAGCCAGATTACAGCGCTGCCGACGGTATCGAGAAGCATTACCGACGTCACCCGCCTTTCTCCTTACGGCGGCAACGGCATGAGCTTCGCAGGCTCCGACGGCCGTACGGCCAACTTTACCGTTGACGGTGCCAACTTCAACAACAACTTCGGTCTGAACGACAATCTCCCCGGCGGCGGCAACCCGATCTCGATCGACGCCATCGACGAGCTCCAGGTCGTGATTTCCCCGTATGACGTCCGCCAGACGAACTTCATCGGCGGCGGTGTCAACGCCATCACCAAATCCGGTACGAACACCTTCCGCGGAACAGCTTATATCTATCATCAGAACGAGAACCTCCGCGGCGACACGGTCGACGGGTCCATCATCACAAGCGCCCGCGACAAGGACCGAAAGACCATTTACGGTATGACTTTCGGCGGCCCGATCATCAAGAACAAGCTCTTCTTCTTCGTCAATGCCGAAATGTCCAAGATCCCGACCGTGGTCAACCGCTACCGTGCCAATCCGGAGGGCCAGCGCGACAAGGACAATTACCTCTCCCGTACGACGCCGGATGACCTGAAGGCCGTTTCCGACTATGTTTATGAAAAGTATGGTTATAACACCGGTTCCTGGACCGACTTCCCGGCCGACGAGGACAACACCAAACTCCTTGCCCGCCTCGACTGGAATATCAACCGCGACCATCACCTCGCCCTCCGCTATAATTATACGCTGAATAATTACTGGCAGAACCCGAACGCCACCTCCATGGACGGCGGCACCCGTATGGCCAACGCCCGTGTGTCCGATTACTCGATGTCCTTTGCGAATTCGATGTATTCGATGCAGAATCTGGTCAACACCTGGTCCCTCGACCTGAACAGCCGCCTCAGCGACAATCTCTCGAACCAGTTCCTGGCCACCTATTCCGAGCTCAACGACATCCGCGGATCCAACTCCTCCGAGTTCCCGTTCATCGATATCACCCGGGACACCGGCGAAGGCGTTGACAACTACATGGCCCTCGGCTATGAGCTCTTTACCTGGAACAATGCCGTCCACAATACGGTTGCGAATGTCAAGGACGACCTTACTTACTACTTCGGTACGCACAAGATCACGGCCGGCGCTTCGTTCGAATACCAGATGGCCGACAACCAGTATATGCGTAACGGTACCGGTTACTACCGCTACAACATTACCGACAACATGTACGGTGCCGACGGTATCCTCAATGCAGCCGCCCTGTTTGCCAGCACCCCTGAGGTGGTCTGTCTGACCTATGGCTATGACGGTGAGAAGAAGCCCGCAGCCCGCGTCCGCTTCAACAAGGCCGGCATCTATGCCCAGGACGAATGGAGCGTGATGGAGAACCTGAAGCTGACCTACGGTCTCCGTATCGACGGCCTGTTCTTCAACAACAGCGACCTGATGACCAACGGCGTCCTCGCTTACAATGAGGACGGCACCATCGACGCTGCCAACAGCAGCGGTATCCTGTCGCTGTCATACTATCCCAAGAAGTACGACTTCAAGGAGAAGCACATCGACACCGGCACCTGGCCGAAATCCACCGTCACGGTTTCCCCGCGTATCGGTTTCAGCTGGGACGTTTTCGGTAACCGCAGCCTCAAGGTCCGTGGTGGTACCGGCCTGTTCAGCGGCCGTCTCCCGCTGGTGTTCTTCACCAATATGCCGACCAACGGCGGTCTCGTCCAGTACCAGGCCCAGCTCAGCGCCTCGAAGAAGATTCCGGATGGCTATACCGGTGCCTATATTGAGGATAGCAAGGGTAACAAGTATATCGACATGAATCAGTTCGCCGGCGGTCTGGTGACCGGTGCCGACGGAAAGACAGCCAGTATCGAGGCCCTCTACAATAAGCTCGTCTCGCTCGGATATCCTGAAACGGTGACTCCCGAAGACGGTTCCGTCCCGTCCACGATTTCTGCCGTCGACCCGAACTTCCGCATGCCGCAGGTCTGGAAGACTTCCCTCGCTTTCGACTACAGCCTCCCGACTTCGTTCCCGCTCTCGATCACTGCCGAAGGTATCTTCAACAAGACCATCAACGCGGTCTCCATCTCCGACTGGAGCATGAAGGATGTCGGCGGCTTCGCCCGTTTCAACGGTGTTGACAACCGCCCGATCTATCCCGCCGATTTCCGTCAGGGCAAGCCTGCCTTCGTGCTGGAGAACACCGACAAGGGTTACGGCTGGTCCGCTAATGTCACCCTCAACGCGAGCACGGCCAACAGGGCTCTTGAGTTCATGGCCGCGTATACCCACACCGTCAGCAAGGAAATCACCGGTATGCCGGGTTCCGCCGCCGAGTCGGCCTTTACCTATGTGCCGACCTCCGAAGGCCCGAACTACATCAAGCTCCACAATTCGCAGTATGTGACCCCGAACCGTATCGTTGCCTCCCTGACGCATAACGACAAGAGCGGTAATCACTTCAGCCTCATTTATGAGACCTGGATGGGTGGTTACAAATACTCTTACATGCTTTCTAACGACATGAACGGCGACGGCTACAACTATGACACCGTCTACATTCCGACGGATGCCCAGGTCGAGAGCGGTGAATTCCGTTTCGTCTCCGACGATGACCGCGACCGCTTCATGGATTATGTCCACGCCAGCGATTACCTCTCCGCCCATCAGGGCGAATATGCCGAGCCTTACAGCCTCTACAACCCCTGGGTCCATCGCTTCGACATCAGCTACAAGCATGACTTCAAGATCAAGGTCGGCAACACGACCAACAAGTTCCAGGTCGGCTTCGACATCAAGAACGTGCTGAACATGTTCAATTCCAGCTGGGGCGTTTCCAAGTCCCTCAACCCGGAGCTGGGCAGCGATCCGCGTATCCTCAAGTATGAGGGCGTCGACGGCGACGGTTATGCTACCTTCTCTACCCCCGAGGCCGTCAGGGGCTCGCTCAAGACCTTCACTCCGAACCATACGCTCGGCCAGTGCTGGTACGCTTCCATCGGCATCAAATATCTGTTCAACTAATCTAAAAGGCAGAAACCATGAAATTGTATAAATATAGCATCCTTGCCCTCTGTGCTGCGGCTTTTACAGCGCTCACGGGCTGCGAACAGGAGGCCGATCACTTCCTCAGTGAAATCAAGGTTTCCACCTCTTACGTTTCCCTGCCGGCCGAAGGCGGCGAGACCACCGTTACCCTGACAGCTGACGAGGCCTGGGCTTTCGATAAGGTCTATACGCTCAAGACCGGAGAGAAAGACGAGAACAACAAGGACATCACCGTACAGGCGATTGCTCCCGAATGGCTGACCCTCGACCCCGTTTCCGGTGAGGCCGGCGAGATTACCATTACCTTCAAGGCAGGCGCGGCCGAGGAGACCCGTGAGGCCACCGTGGTCATTGCCTGCGCCGGCAAGAAACAGAATATCAACGTGATCCAGATGACCGAGAAGGCGGAGCTCCCGATTCTCACCATCGCGGAGGCGCTGGAGATCATCAAGCCGCTCGAAGAGGGAGCTGTCGCTCCGGGAACCTACCGTGTCAAGGGTAAGGTCTGCAAGATCACCGAGATCAGCACCCAGTACGGCAATGCAACCTTCTATCTGTCCGACGACGGAACTTTCCAGGGTAATTCGAAAGCCAACTGCAACTGGCTCCAGGTCTATCGCGGTCTGTGGCTCAACGGCGGCGCCTTCACCAGCGGAGATGAATTCGACGTCGGTGACGAACTGGTCATCGAAGGTCTGCTGATGGACTACAAGGGCACTCCGGAGACCAAGGAGAAAGCCGCTTTCGTCGTCTCCATCACCAAGTCCCTCATCAAGATCGAAGGTGTCGACTATGGCACCACGACCGACGAGGAAGGCAAGGAGATCGCCCGCACGTCCTTCCCTGCCGAGGGTGGCGAAGCCCGCCTGAAGCTGACCGCCAAGGTCTCTCCGCTCATTGTCAGCAGCGACGCCAGCTGGCTCACCATCGCCGATGTCAAGGATGGCGACTACATCCTCGAGGCGGCTGCCAACGACTATACGGCTGTCCGCAAGGCCCATATCTCCATCAAGGGTGACGGCGCCGTGGCCAGCGTGGAAGTTGTCCAGGACGGCGTTCCCGCAACGGGTGCTACCGTGACCGATATCGCCGCCATGGCCGATGATTCCCAGATCGAAACGCTCGAGTGTACCGTCATCGCCAAGTCCGCCCGCGGTGTTGTCATCTGGGACGGCGCGACGGCACTCTATGTGTATGACAAGGAGAAATTCGCCGGCGTCAATGTGGGCGACAACGTCAAGATCTTCGGTAAGAAGACCACTTACAACGGTGTCCCTGAGATTACCGACGTGACGGATTTCGTTGTTTACTCAAACGGCAATCTCTTCGAGCTTCCTTCCCCTGTGGACGTGACCGCCGATGCCCTTACCTATCAGGCCGACAAGGCTGAGTACATCAAACTGACCGGTACCCTTACCGTCAGTGGCACCTACTATAACCTCCTCCTCGACGGCGTTGATTCCGCTACGAAGCAGGGCTCCATCAACTATCCTGTCGATGAGCTGGATGCCGCTTCCTTCAACGAGAAGAAGGTCACCGTAACGGGCTGGTATAACGGTCTTTCCAGCGGCGGTAAATTCCTCAACATCATTGCCACCAAGATCGTCGAGGCTGTCGACAACCCGAAGGGTACGCTGACCAATCCGTACCTGCCTTCCGAAATCGCGGCCCTCATTCTGGGCGGCACGATTCCCGAGGAGGACGTCTATGTTAAGGGTGTCGTTTCCGTCGTTAAGGAATTCTCCGCCAGTTATGGCAACATCACTTTCTGGATCTCTGATGACGGCGTGGCAAACGGTGTCTCCGAGGATATGAAGACCACGACCGAGCCCACCAAGGATTTCGAAGCCTACCGCGTCTACTGGTTCGACAATCAGAAGTGGGCAGAGGGCCAGGCACAGGTCGTTGCCGGTGATGAGGTGGTTCTCTACGGAAAGATGGCTGTCTATAACGGCATCGCCGAGACCAGCCAGAACAAGGCCTGGGTCTACAGTGTCAACGGTGCGACGACGGATGCCGATGGCCTCGGCAGCGCCGAGTATCCGTTCAATGTTGCCGGCGTGGAAGCTTTCATCGACCGCATGGTCGCCGCGAAGGCCGAGGCTGCCGCGAACGAGCTTCCGGCTCCGGTGTTCCCGGATGTCTGCGTGAAGGGTAAAGTCTCTGCCGTTCAGGGAGAATTCGGTGCCCAGTATGGCAACGGAACCTTCTGGATTTCCGACGACGGTGTCGCCTATGGTATCGCCGAGGACAAGAAGTCCACAACCGAGCCCGCGAAGGATTTCGAGTGCTATCGCGTCCTGTGGTTTGGCGGTGAGAAATGGGCGGAAGGCCAGCCTCAGGTCGTTGTCGGTGACGAAGTCATCGTCAAAGGCCAGATGACCTTCTATGCTGCGAAGGGAATCTACGAGACAGACCAGAACAAAGCCTGGGTCTACAGCCTCAACGGCGCAACGGAATAGATCCTTCGTCGCTTCGCTCCTCAGGATGACAGAAGTGCCGTTTTAAGCACATTCCTCTGTCATTTCGAGCGAAGTCGAGAAATCTCCTACCCCAAAGGCGGTCCGGTTTCCGGGCCGCCTTTTTATTTGCATTATCGGAGATAATGATTATATTTGCATACTATACTAACTTGTCGAAATATTCATACATTAAAACCAATATCATGAAACTCAAACATCTGTTTCTTGCAGCCTTTGCTGCCGTCTTCTCGCTGACAGCCTGCGAGGAGGAGGAAGACCTCGGAGCAGCCGAAGTCAACCTTGACGTCGCTTCGATCACTCTCGGGAAGGAGGAAGCCTCCGAGACGGTCACCTTCGTCGCCACCCGCGACTGGAAGGCCACATGCCCGGACTGGATCGGCCTGAGCGCCACCAGCGGAAAGGCTTCGACGGAAAAGCAGACCCTCGTGATCTCCGTCGAGGAGAACACCGGCAACGACCGCACCGGAGAGGTTGTCATCTCCATCGGCCTTGCCAAGGGATACATCACGGTGACCCAGAAGGGTGCTAAAGGCGAATATGTCGTCGAGGAAGGCGACGGTACCAAGGAGAAACCGTTCTCTGTCGCGCAGGCCTGCGATGCCGTCAAGGATCTGACCTGGACGGACAAGGACAATTATGACAAGGTCGGTCCGTACTACGTCAGAGGCAAGGTTTCCTCGATCACGGAAGCCTACGGCGCCCAGTATGGCAACGGTAACTTCAACATCTCCGATGACGGTTCCGCAAGCGGCCAGCAGCTCATCTGCTACCGCATCCTCTATCTCGAGAACAAGAAATGGGTGGAGGGCAATGCCCAGATTGCCGTCGGCGACGAGGTCGTCATCTATGGCGAACTGATGAACTATAGCAACAGCAAGCCGGAAACGGTCCAGAAGGGCTCCTACCTCTACAGCCTCAACGGCGAGACGACCGCATCCGGCGGCCAGGAAGTCGACCACAGCAAGGATCCCGCCAAGACGGTTGCCGAGTTTATCGCCGCGGCGGATGCGAGCACCTACTACAAGCTTACCGGCAAGGTCTCCAAGTTCAACGCCACTTACTGCAGCTTCGACCTGACCGACGATTCCGGCACCATCTACGTCTACAGCGTCGACAACAAGGACGCCTGGGTCAGCAAGATCGCCAACGGTGCGACCGTCACCCTTTCCGGCAAATATGCTTATTATGAGGCGAAGCAGCAGCACGAGGTCATCAATGCTTACATCCTCTCCTGCGATGGTGGCAGCCAGGGCGGCGGCGCCGGCGAGCCTGCCGGTACCGGTACCCAGTCCGATCCGTACAATGTCGCGGCGGCCATCAATGCCGTGAAGAACCTGACCTGGACGGACAAGGACAACTATCAGAAGGTCGGTCCTTACTATGTCAAGGGCAAGGTCAAGGACATCACGGAGCAGTATGCCTCCCTGTACGGCAATGCGACCTTCACGATGGTCGACGACGGTGCCGACGCTGTATTCACGGCCTACCGTATCCTCTATTTCGACAATAAGAAGTGGACCGACGGCGGTGATCAGCTCACGCCCGGCGACGAAGTCATCATCTATGCCGAACTGATGAATTATCGCGGCAATACGCCCGAGACCGTCCAGAACTCCGGTTATCTCTACAGCCTCAACGGCAAGACCGGCAGCGGCGGAGGCGGACAGAGCGGCGATTATCAGAACGCTCCCGCGAAGACGGTTGCCGAATTCCTCGCTGCAGCCGATACCGAGAATTACTACAAGCTTACCGGCTCGGTGTCCAAGTTCAACTCCCAGTATTGCAGCTTCGACCTGACCGACGCGACCGGCACCATCTACGTCTACAGCGTCGACAACAAGGCCGACTGGACGTCCAAGATTTCGGACGGCGGCACCGTCACGCTCGCCGGCAAGTATGCCTTCTATGAGCAGAAGCAGCAGCACGAGGTGGTCAATGCCTACATTCTCTCCTTCGAAGCCGGCGAAACGCCTCCCGGCCCCGGTGAAGAGGCCAAGGGCGACGGTACGCTCGAAAATCCCTACAACCCGAAGGCTGCCTATGATACCGCTGCGGCCCTTGGCAACGGCGAGAAGAGCGGCGAAGTATATGTCGCAGGAAAGATCTCCTCGATCAAGTATACCTTCGACGCCAATTATGGCACGGCCACCTTCAACATTTCCGAAGACGGCAGCACCAATGGTACCCAGTTCCAGTGCTACAGCGTCTACTATTTCGGTGGCAAAGCCTGGCAGAACGGTGACACGCAGATTGCTGTCGGCGACGAGGTGATCATCTACGGCAAGCTCACCAACTACAATGGCAATACCCCTGAAACTGCTGCCAAAGAGGCCTGTATCTACAGCCTCAACGGCAATACGGGCGCCGCGCAGGATCCTTTCCTCAAAGTGACTTCCCTCAAGCAGACGTCTGTCCGGGGCTTCTCCGCCAGCTGGACCACGAATGTCGAAGGCGTTTACTATTCCTGGACCCTCTATCGTGTCAGTGACGAGACGGAAGACGGTGTCGTATATTCTGCGATGGGGCGGATTACGGACACCTCCGTCACCACCCTCAATTCCCAGGAAGGCGGCACCGACGGCTGGTATGAAGACCTCAAGCCAGGCGAGACCTATTACTTCTCCCTCCAGTTATATGGCACGGGTCCGAATCCCTTGATTACGAATAATCCGGAAAAGGATTTCTTTGTCGCCAAGGATATGAGCCAGGGCGGCGGAGACGGAACCCTCACCATCGACCTGACGAATGCGACGTATACCTTCAATTCCGTTACCGGTGAAGGTGCGCTGAAGAAAGGCTACATCGCCGAGGTGGAAGGCTTCAAGGTGGGTACCTACCAGTACAAGAGCACCTCTACTCCCGTGGCTCCGGACCAGTACAGCATCCGTATCTACAAGAGCGCCATCTTCTATATCGAAGCTCCTGCGGGCATCAAGATTACCGAAATGGTCTTCAAGGCCAATGACTACAGCGACGGCAAGTACTGCCTCGACCTGACGGAAGTCGAAACGGGCAACGGTTCCGCAGCGGCCGACACGGGCTCGATGACCATCGGTCCCTGGACCGGCGAATCCGGACTGGTTTACCTCCAGGCCGCAGCCGGACAGGTGCGTCTGGAGAGTGTGACTGTAACCTACGTCGCTGAATGACGGTTTTCAGCTGGAAAGCGCTGGCTATCGCGGCCTCTTTCGGCCTCCTCCTTGCCTCATGCGGGGAGGAGACCGACGGGGGGAGTGACTATTTCTCCTCCGTCAAGCCGCGGAAAACGCTTCTTGAGGCGCCTTCCGGCAGCACGTTCGTGGAAGTGGACGTGGCCGAGGGGGTGCAGTGGACGCTGACCCTGGAGTTCCTCTCCGGAGGGACGGATTGGGCACGGGTGGAGCCTTCCTCCGGCAAGGGGCCGCTTGGCAACGCCCGCCTCCGCTACGATGAGAACGCGGAAGAGAGCCCCCGCTCCCTGACGCTCGTCCTGAAGCCGAAAAAGGCGTTCCTGCCAGCGTCACCATCGAACAGCTCGGCGCCGAGGCCCACGTCATCAACCGCTATGGCTACGACGTCGCCCCGATGGACTGGCTGGAGCTGCCGGCGACGGTCGCTGACGACGGTCGCGAAGTGCTTGTGCATGCGATGGACGGCGGCAAGTACGTCTCCCAGTCGCAGAACGGCACCCGCAACTGGTCCTGCTACTGGGACTATGAGGAGCATCTCTCCCCGTGGGTGGCCTATCCGCTCAACAATTCCCTCAAGGGAAGCGGCAGCCGCTCCAATGCCTGGGGCTTCGATCCGCTGCTGCCGACTTCGCTCCAGCCGAACCTGACGAACGGTTCCTATGGCGGCGGCTGGACCCGCGGCCACCAGATTCCTTCCGCCGACCGTCTGGCCACCTATGCGGCCAATGCCTCGACTTTCGTCCCGACCAATATGACGCCGCAGGATTACGATTTCAACTGCAGCATCTGGGCGGATCTCGAGAACAGGGTCCGGTCCTATGCATCCCAGTCCGACACGCTCTATGTCGTGACGGGTTGCTGCTTTGAGAATTCCAGCCGCTGGAGCGGAAACAGTTCCGGTTTTTCCGTCAAGATTCCCACCCATTATTTCAAGGCCCTCCTTTACAAGGGCTCCGCTTCCGCCGCCAAGGCGACTGACGGCTATATGGCCGCCGGCTATCTGCTGCCGCACGATTCCGGGATTGCCGAGGGCAATTACAAGAACTACATCCTCTCCGTCGACCATCTGGAAGAGAAGACCGGCATCGACTTCTTCCCGAATCTGGCCAGGAAGATCGGACAGGACAAGGCCGACCAGATAGAAGCAACCCTTCTCTCCTGGTGGTGATAACACTGAAACATAAAATACTCCATATGAAACGAACACGCATCCTGATTGCATTCCTAGCCCTTATTCTCGTCTGCCCGTTCTGCACGGCGCAGCGGCACGGAAAGAGCCACGTCATCGGTTTTTATAACCTGGAGAACCTATTCGATACCTACCACGACGAAGGCAAGAACGACTACGAGTATCTGCCTGACGGCGCGAACGAGTGGACCGAGGCGAAGTATCAGAAGAAGCTCTACAACATGGCCCATGTCATCGCGGCCATGAAAAAGGACAATGGCGTCTGGCATACCGTCCTCGGCGTTTCCGAGGTGGAGAACCGCCACGTCCTCGAGGACCTGGTCGCCGAGCCCGAGATTGCAGCGGCCAACTACCAGATCGTCCATTATGACGGTCCCGACCGCCGTGGCGTCGACTGTGCCCTGCTCTACCGTCCGGACCAGATGACCCTCGTCGAGAGCGAATCGATTCCCTTTACTTTCGAGGGCGCCCACGACATTTCCTTCGAAATGACTCCGGACGAGCAGGCGAATTTCCGCACCCGCGACATCCTGATGGTCCACGGCATCATCGACGGCGAGCATTTCGCCTTCTATGTCTGCCACCTTCCTTCCCGTATCGGCGGCAAGGGCATCGACACCCGTGCCCGCGGCGGCCAGATTGCCTACGACCATGCCTGCTCGATGATGGCGAAGTATCCCGGCATCAAGTGCATCATCATGGGCGATATGAACGACAACCCGACCGACGACTCGATGGCCATCTGGATGAGAGGCAAGGAGAAGATCGACGAGGTCGGCCCCGATGATTTCTTCTCCCCGTTCCTGTCAATGTACAAGAAGGGCTACAGCACGCTCTACTACCGCGGCGAAGGCAATATCTACGACTGCATCCTCTGCAACTATGCTCTCGCCCATGCCGAGCCCGGCACCTTCCAGATCCAGCCGATCACGAAGAAGCGTTTTTACGGCCGCGTGTTCTCAAAGCCCTTCATGACCAACCAGTCCGGCCAGTATAAGGGCACGCCGTTCCGCACCTTCTCCGGAGGCCAGTTCATCGGCGGCTACTCCGATCACTACCCGACATATATCGTCATCAAGAAATAGATTCCACGGACAAGCCGTGGAATGACGTCATTGCCAGCGCATGCGGGCAATCTTCAGAAACAAACGACAACCCTATATGAAACGACTCCTATTGGCTTTTACGACCCTTTTTGCCACGGTGACCCTGCTTGCGCAGAACCCCACCGGCGGCGTCAAGGGTACGGTCGTCAACCGTAACGGACGCACCGCCGTCGAGAATGCCCGCCTGACCCTCCTCCAGGGCGCTGATGAGCTTACGACGGTCGTTACCGACGCGGAGGGCAACTTCATGATTCCGGACCTCTCGGACGGAATGTACACCCTGGTCATTGATGCGCCGGACTTCCTGGAAACCCAGGTCCAGGTGACCGTCAATGACGGCTATGTCAAGAACATGTTCAAGTTGTCCCTGACACCGATGGACAAGGTGACCGACGTCGATGCCGAATCCTTTACCGAATTCGACATGGACGACAGCGGCTACAACGACAACCCAACCATCCTCTTCGGCTCGAACGACGTGTTCAACAACATCGCCGGCTACAACTTCAGCGCCGTCCGTTTCCAGGCCCGCGGCTACGCGTCGCAGACCCAGGACGTGTATCTGGCCGGCGTCAAGCTCAACGACGCCGTGACCGGTTACGGCCCGTTCTCCCTCTGGAGCGGCCTCAACGAGGCGATGCGCTCGAAGGAGACGGTCAACGGATCGGAGGTGGCCGACTGGGGCCTTGGCGGCTATAACGGTGCGACGAACATCTTCGGCGATGCCTCGAATGTCCGCAAGGGCCTCCGCGGAAGCATCATGACCAACAGCGCCCTCTACCGCCTCCGCCTGATGGCCTCCTACGCTACCGGCGTGATGGATAACGGCTGGGCTTTCGCGGCGAATATTTCGGCCCGTCTCGGCGGCAACGACTGGATCGACGGTGTCTACTACCGCAGTTTCGCCTACTATCTGGCGGCCGACAAGGTGTTCAACCGGACCCACAAGATGAGTTTCGCCTTCTTCGCGACGCCCGGTGAGCGCGGTGCCCAGAATGCCTCCACGCAGGAAGTCTACGACCTCGTGGGCGACAATATGTACAACTCCAACTGGGGCTACCAGAACGGCAAGGTGCGCAACGCCCGCGTCCGCAAGACCCATGAGCCCATCACCTTTGTCAAGTACGACTTCACCCCGGGCGATGACTTCAGCGCTTCGGCGACCGCCATGTTCCGCTTCGGCAAGAACGGCTACACCGCCCTCGACTGGTATGACGCCCAGGACCCGCGTCCGGACTACTACCGCAACCTCCCGAGCTACTTCTATGATGAGAATCCGGACCTCAACCGCAACAATTATATGAAGAAGGCCTGGGCCGAGGAAGTCTGGAGCAATGCGAGCGCCTATCCGAATCTCACCCATATCGACTGGGACCGTATCTACAACATGAACCGCCTGCAGAACGGCCGTTCGAAGTATGTCCAGCAGGAGCGCCGGACGGACCAGCGCGACTTCAACTTCGCCGCTTCCTTCAAATGGCGTCCGATGGATCATGCCGTCGTCAATGGCGGTCTCAACGCCCGGATCAACCGCACGGAGTACTTCCAGACGGTGGCTGACCTTCTCGGCGGCGAGTATTTCATCGATACCGACAACTTCGCCGAGCGCGATTTCGCCACCTCTCCCTGGAAGGTCCAGAACGACCTCGACTACTGGCTCGAAAAGGGCGAAGCCCGCACCCTCAAGGTCGGCGACAAGTACGGCTATGACTATTATGCACAAATCCGCAACTTCGGCGGCTGGATCAGCGGCAAGTATTCGCTGGGTAACCTCAGCGCAACGCTCGCCGGCCGCCTCGGCTACGAGAGCTTCTGGCGCGAAGGCCTCAACCGCAAGGGTCTGTTCCCCGGCCATGCCGAAAATGCCACGATGGCTGCCCAGTGGGCTGCAGCTGGCATTCAGGAGACAGATATAACATCCTACGGCAAGTCCGACGTCACGAGCTTTGTGACCTATGCCGGCAAGCTGAACCTCAATTACGTCATCGGTGGCCATCAGCGGGTTTACGCCAACGCCGGCTACTTTACGGATGCGCCGAAGTTCAACCAGGCCTTCCTGTCCCCGCGTACGCGCAATACCCTGATGCAGGACCTGACGACGGTAAAGACCCTCTCGGGCGACGTCAACTGGCAGTATGCCGCTCCGGGCATCAACGTCCGCGCTACGGCTTACTACACCACCATCAAGGACCAGTCCAAGGTGATGAGCGCCTATGACGATATCCAGAATGCCTTCTCGAACTTCGCCATCAACGGCATCGACCAGCGCCACATGGGCTTCGAGCTCGGTTTCAAGGTCCCGACCTACGTTTTCGAGAGCCTGTCGCTCCAGGGCGTGCTGAGTCTCGGCGAATATGTCTATACCTCCAATCCGTATATGACCCAGACCGTGGACAACAGCGCGGAGACGGTGATGGACCATGTGCTCGTGCCCTACTGGAAGGAGACCCTCTACAGCGACGGCTCGAAGCAGAAGCACTATGTGCCTTCTACCCCGCAGATGGCGGCGAGCCTCGGCCTTTCCTATAACCACAACTACTGGTTCATCGACGCCGACGTCGAGTATTTTGCCAAGGCCTACCTCGACATGAATCCGCTCTACCGCACGGACTACGCCGTTGCCGGACAGGACGGCCTTCTGCCGGACAATGCGGCCCAGTACGATGCCGAGCTGAAGTATATGACGGCCCAGGAAGAATTCGATCCGGCCATTCTCGTCAACTTCTCCGCCGGCAAGTCCTGGTATATCCAGCGCAAGTATCAGCTCGGCTTCTCGCTCAACGTGAAGAACCTGCTGAACAACAAGGATGTGAAAACCGGTGGCTACGAGCAGACCCGAATCGTCGACAACACCGTCGCCAAGGACCGCTTCTACCGATTCGACCCGAAGTACTTCTATTCCGCCGGTATGAATTATATGTTGAACGTTTATTTCAGATTCTAAGCGATTATGAAAAAGTTATTCTTTGCTTTTGCGGCCCTTGCGGCCTTCGTTTCCTGCCAGAGTCTGAAAGAAGAATGGCAGCCGGTGTTTACCTTCGGCGACAATGAGCCTGCCGAATTCGTCCCCTATACCCCCGAGACCCTTCCGGGCTTCGCGGGCGAGTTTATGACCATCAAGGATTTCCGGGGCCTTTACAACAACGCCCCGAAGGAAATCACGGGTAACGTCTGGATCAAGGGCCAGGTCATCTCCGACGACCGCGAAGGCAATGTCTACCGCGAGCTCTATATCCAGGACGAGACCGGCGGACTGGACGTCAAGATCGGCAAATCTTCGCTCTACAGCGAGTTCTCCCGTGGCCAGTGGGTCTATGTCAAGTGCCAGGGCCTGACCCTCGGCGCCTACAACGGCATGCCGCAGCTGGGTCTTGAGAAAGATGAAGGCTCCGAGTATGAAACGTCCTACATCGATCTGCAGGCCATCATCAACGACCATATTTTCCGTGGCGAGCTTGGCGCGGAAGTGGCTCCGCAGCTGATTACCGAGGCCGAGCTCAAGGCTTCCATCAGCAAGGATTTCAAGGGCGACCTCTGGGGCCGTCTCGTAAAGATCGAAGGCCTCAAATATGGCGCCAAGGGATCCTATGCCACGGATAAGTACAAACGGATCTTCATCCTCCTGTATGTCGACCAGTACCGCGACAAGAAGTCCGGCGACAACCGTGTCTTCTGCTCTTCTGAGACCTACGGCGTCAACACCTGGGCGATGTCCAAGGCCAAGTTCCTGGAATATCTGGACGGCGGTCATTTCGATGCCTGCAAGACCAACGGCGGCCTCGGGATGGATGACGCCTTCACCTCTTTCGACAAGGACAACAAGAAGACGGTCAAGCAGATGCTCCGCGAAAATGCCGTCGCCGTCACGACCAGCCAGTATTTCCATCTCGGAGACACCCCGGTCCAGATCCGTACCAGCGGCTATGCCAAGTTCGCCGACACCGAGATCGATCCGGCCATCATCGGCGATCCGTCCGCATCGAACGACTCCGATTGTGCCCCCGTCACGGTAACCGGTATCCTGACGATCTATAACGGCGCCGCCCAGCTGACCCTGGTCGACAATCCGTCCGTCTCGGTCAAATTGTAATTGTCATTCCGAGCAAAGCGAAGGAATCTCTTTTACCATATGAAAAAGATCTTTTTTACCATCATGACCCTTACCGCGCTTTCCGCGTGCTGCAAGAACGCTGAACGCACCAATCCCTTCTTCGAGGAGTGGAATACCCCTTACGGAAATGCACCTTTCTCCAAGATCGAAGTTTCTGACTATATGCCGGCATTCGAGAGAGGCATTGCCGAGCAGAAAGCGGATATCGAGGCCATTATCGCCAATCCTGCGGCCCCTGATTTCGAGAATACCGTGGCTGCCTTCGACCGCAGCGGCGAGCTGCTCTCCAAGGTGAGCGGCGTCTTTTTCAACCTCGCCGAATCCGACTCCACGCCCGAGATGCAGGCCATTGAGGAGGAGGTGACCCCGATACTGACAGCCGCCTCGGACGAGATTATGATGAATGAGGATCTCTTCGCCCGCGTCAAGGCGGTCTATGAGAACATGGACGGCCTGACCCGCGAGCAGCAGATGCTCACGAAGAACCTCTACCAGTCCTTTGTCCGCAATGGCGTCGGTCTCGATTCGCTCTCCAAGGAGCGTTTCTCCGAGATCAACACCCGCCTGGCGACCCTCTCGCAGAAGTTCGGCCAGAACCTCCTCGCCGAGAACAATGCCTTCAAGGCCGAAATCGGCATCACCGTTTCCGAGTACCCGTCCTTCATGACGACCTGCGAGGACCGCGACCGGCGCGAAAAGGCCTTCTATGCCTATTCTTCCCGCGGCAACCATGGCAATGAGAACGACAACAATGAGATCGTTCTCGAGGCGATGAAACTCCGCGCCGAGCGTTCGAAGATGCTGGGCTATGACTCTTTCGCCGCCTATCAGCTCTCCGACAAGATGGCCGGGGATCCCGCTACGGTCGATGCCTTCCTGGCCAAAATCATGGAGGCCTCGATGGTCAAGGCCCGCGAGGAGATTGTCGACATGCAGGCGGTGATGGACGAAGACATCGCTGCCGGACTGCTGCCGAAAGGCTCGAAGATCCAGCCCTGGGACTGGTTCTACTATGCTGAAAAGGTCCGCGTCCGCAAGTTCGACCTCGACGAGAACCTGACGAAGCCCTACTTCCAGGTGGATTCCGTCAAGAGGGGTCTCTTCTATGCCGCCCACAAGGTCTATGGCATCAATATCGAGCAGGCGCCGGAGGTGGAGGTCTACAATGATGTAGCCAGGCCCTATAAGCTGACCGATGCCGACGGCTCGCTCATCGGCATCTTCTACTGCGACTACTTCTCCCGCGAGACCAAGCGCAGCGGCGCCTGGATGAACAATTTCCGCGAGCAGTACGTCACTCCGGAAGGCGAGGATGTCCGTCCGATCATCGTCAATGTCTGCAACTTCCCGCCGGCGACCGAGGAGCAGCCTTCGCTGCTGACCGTTGACGAGGTCCAGACCGCCTTCCATGAGTTCGGCCACGCCCTCCACGGCTTCCTGACCAAATGCCACTACAAGGGGGTCAGCGGTACCAACGTCACCCGCGACTTTGTGGAGATGTTCTCGCAGTTCAACGAGAACTGGGCTTTCCAGCCGGAGATTCTCTCCGTCTATGCCCATCACTACCAGACCGGAGAAGTGATTCCGGCCGAGTTGGTGGAGAAGATTAATAACTCGCTGAAGTTCAACCAGGGCTTCCTGGCCGGCGAACTTTGCGCGGCGTCGATTCTCGACATGCGCTGGCACGAACTGACCGTTGAGGAAGTGTCCAAAATGACTACCGCCCAGGACATCCGCGACTTCGAGACGAAGGTCTGCCGCGAGATGGGCCTTATCGACGAGATGATTCCACGCTACCGCACGACCTATTTCAACCACATCTTCGGCAGCGGCTACAGCGCCGGCTACTACGGTTATCTGTGGTCTGAGGTGCTGGATGTCGACGCTTTCGAGCGCTTCAAACGGGAAGGCCTATTCAATCCGGAAGTCGCCCTGCAGTTCCGCCAGACCTTCCTCGAGAAGGGTGGCAGCGAAGAGCCCATGGTGCTCTACCGCTCCTTCACCGGCGCCGATCCCAACCCCGACGCCCTCCTTCGTGCCAGAGGATTGATGCCATGAAAGAATACATCCGGAAGAATAAGGAACGCTTCTTCGAGGAACTGTTCTCCCTGCTGCGGATTCCTTCCGTCAGCGCCAAGCCCGAACATAAGGATGATATGTACCGCTGCGCCAAGCGGCTGACAGAACTCCTTCTCGAGGCCGGGGCGGACAGCGCCGACGTCTATGATACCACCGGCCACCCCGTTGTCTACGGCCGGAAGGATGTTCCCGGGGCCGAAAAGACCGTGCTGGTGTATGGCCACTATGACGTCCAGCCTGTCGAGCCGCTCGAGAAGTGGCGCACCGATCCCTTTGAGCCGGTGATCGCTCCGGATCCCCTGACCGGCGAAGAAGCCATCTACGCCCGCGGGGCCAATGACGACAAGGGCCAGTTGTTCATGCACCTGAAGGCCTTCGAATACATGGTCCGCAGCGGTCTGCTTCGTCACAATGTCAAGTTTATCTTCGAAGGCGAAGAGGAAATTGGCAGCGGTGCCCTCCCGGGCTGGGCGGCAGAGCACAAGGATCTGCTGAAGGCCGACGTCATCCTCGTTTCCGATACGACGATGATCTCCGACAAGGTGCCGTCGATGGGCTGCGGCATGCGCGGTCTGGCCTACCTTGAGGTGAAGGTCACAGGTCCCAACAAGGATCTGCATTCGGGACATTACGGCGGCGCCGTCGCGAATCCGATCCAGGTGCTGTGCGAGCTGATTGCGGGACTTATCGACCCGGAAACGGGCCGCGTCACCATCCCCGGGTTCTACGACAAGGTCGTGGAACTCAGCGCCGAAGACCGCGCCGAGCTCGCCCGGGCGCCATTCGATATGGATGAATACAAGCAGTTTCTGGATATCCGGGAAGTTCGCGGGGAGAAAGGCTACACGACGCTGGAGCGCGTAGGCATCCGTCCCTGCCTGGATGTCTGCGGCATCTGGGGCGGCTACACCGGTGCCGGCGCCAAGACGGTCTTGCCTTCGACGGCCCATGCAAAAGTGTCCATGCGCCTCGTCCCGAACCAGACCGGTGCCGAGATTTCCAAGCTCTTCGCTGAGCACTTCCGGCGGATTGCCCCTCCGACGGTCAAGGTGGAGGTCACGCCCTTTGAGGGTGGAGATCCTTTCCTCATCCCGATCAGCTCAGAGGCCTTCCAGGCGGGTTCCCGTGCCATAGAACAGGTGTACGGCATCAAGCCCGTTCCCTCCCGCGGCGGCGGCAGCATCGCCGTGCTGGCCGATCTCCAGAAGATCCTCGGCATCGATCCGCTGCTCCTTGGCTTCGGCCTCGAGCGTGATACGATCCATTCTCCGAACGAGAGCTATCTTCTCCGCCAGCTCTTCGCCGGCATGGAGTCGATAGCGCTGTTCTATCGATACTTTTAACGCAAGTGCTCCCGGTGGTGCTTCAGATTGATGGACCGGGAGCAAAACAAGCCAAAAATGCTCCCGGTGGTACTTTGTCAGACACCACCGGGAGCAGTGTGATCGAGTTGGGACTCGAACCCAAGACCCACAGCTTAGAAGGCTGTTGCTCTATCCAACTGAGCTACTCGACCGGGACAGGCGAAGCCGGGAAAACACCGGCGGAAACGCCAAAAATTCGGCTGCAAAGTTACGAAATAATTGACAAAACGCAACTTTTTGATTATGTTTGTATGTTTAGAATAATAGTAACAACCACATAAGCGATTATGAAACGTACATTATCACTTCTTCTTGCAGCCGCCGTCCTCCTGACGGGCTGTTGTCAATCTAAAAAATGCGACTCAGCCTGCTGCAAAGGCCCTATTCAGGTGGCTGTACCCGAGCGTCCCGCCGGCCAGCAGAGCGCCCTCGGCCTGAGAGTCGATCCGATTGAGACAGTCCGTATCGGCTTCATCGGTCTTGGCGACCGCGGCACCGGCGCCGTTCCGCGCTATTGCTATATCCCCGGTGTCGAGATCAAGGCCCTGTGCGACCTGCGTCAGGAATGCGTCGACCGCAACCAGGAAACGCTCTCCGAATTCGGCCTCCCCGCCGCAGACAGCTATGTCGGCGAAGATGCCTGGAAGCAGGTCTGCGAGCGTGAAGACCTCGACCTGATCTATATCTGCACAGACTGGGTCCACCATACCCCGATCGCCCTCTATGCGATGGAATGCGGCAAGAATGTCGCCATCGAGGTCCCCGCCGCGACGTCTCTCGACGAGATCTGGTCCCTCGTCAACACCTGCGAGCGGACCCGCAAGCACTGCATGATGCTCGAAAACTGCGTCTACGACTTCTTCGAGATGGCCGCCCTCAAGATGGCCCAGGACGGCGTCTTCGGCGAGATTATCCATGCGGAAGGCTCCTATCTCCACAACCTCGATCCGTTCTGGAAGGGCTATTGGGAGAACTGGCGTATCAAATTCAACCAGGCCCACCGCGGCGACGTCTATCCCACCCACGGCATCGGCCCCATCTGCCAGGCCCTCAATATCCACCGCGGCGACCGCATGAAGACCCTCGTCTCCATGGATACCGACCCGTTCAACGGCCCCGGCGTGTATGAGAGACTGATGGGCGAGAAGTGCGAAAGCTTCGCTAACGGCGACCAGACCACGACGCTGATCCGCACGGAGAAGGGCAAGACCATGGTCATCGAGCATGACGTCATGACTCCGCGCCCGTATGACCGCCGCTTCCAGCTCATCGGTACGGACGGTTATGCCGGCAAATACCCGGTCGAGCAGATCTGCCTTCGCGAAAACATCGACCGCGAAGTGAACTATCAGGATCTCGACTTCGAAAAGATCTATCAAGGCGATGAGCTCTGGGCCCTGCTCGATGAGCACCGCAGCCCCATCAATACGCCGGAGCTCGAAGTGCTTGCCAAGGAAATCGGCGGCCACGGCGGTATGGATTTCATCATGGACTATCGTCTCATCTACTGCCTCCACAACGGCCTTCCGCTCGATCAGGACGTCTATGACCTCGCGGAATGGTGCTGCATCAGCGAGCTGTCCCGCATCTCCATCGAGAACGGCAACGCTCCGGTCGCGATTCCCGACTTCACCCGCGGTGAATGGGACAAGATCCAGGGTTATCATTACGCTTTTGCCAAGTAGAAGAATATGGAACTCAAAGCTATCGCCGCCCGCTTTGCCATAGAGGGCAAAGTGCTGGAAATCAAGCCACTTGGTAATGGCCTGATCAACGACACCTATAAGATTACCACAGACGGACCGAAAGCCTATGTCCTCCAGCGGGTCAACAACGCCATCTTCAAGGATGTCGACCTGCTCCAGAACAACATTGTCGCCGTCACCCGCCATATCCGGAAAAAACTCGAGGCCGCCGGCGAGACCGACATCGACCGCAAGGTGCTCACCTTCGTCCCGCTCGTGGACAGCGACAAGACATACTGCGTCGTTGAGGACAAGTATTGGAGAGTCTCCGTTTTCATCCCCGACGCCTATACCTTCGAGACCGTCGACCCGAAGTATTCCCGTTTCGCAGGCCAGGCTTTCGGCCGCTTCGAAGCCATGCTTGCCGACATCCCCGACCAGCTCGGCGAGACCATCCCGGACTTCCACAACATGGAGCTCCGTGCCCGCCAGCTTCGCGAGGCCGTCGCCGCCGACCCTGTCGGCCGCGTGAAGGAGCCTGAGGTCCAGCAGATTCTCGCGATCCTTCTGCCCTTCGAGGAGGAGATGTGCAAGGCCGAGCGGATGCACCGCGAGGGACTTCTCCCCAAGCGCATCTGCCACTGCGACACCAAGGTCAACAACATGATGTTCGACGCCGAAGGCAACGTCCTTTGCGTGATCGACCTCGACACGGTGATGCCGAGTTTCGTCTTCTCCGACTTCGGCGATTTCCTCCGCACGGCCGCCAATACGGTCGCCGAGGACGATCCGGCCGTGGAGAAGGTCGACTTCAAGATGGATATCTTCAAGGCGTTCGCCGAAGGCTATATCTCCTCCGCCAAGGTCTTCCTGACCCCTGTCGAGCGGGAGAACCTGCCCTATGCCGCCTGCCTGTTCCCGTATATGCAGGCCGTCCGCTTCTTTGCCGACTACATCAACGGGGACACCTATTATAAGATCAAATACCCGGAGCACAACCTCGTCCGCACGCGGAACCAGGTCGCCCTCTTCCAGTCGGCCCTCTCCAAGGTGCCCGAGATGAAGGCCTTCCTGGAGACGCTGTAGATGCCCTGCCTCCGCCGGGCATGACGTCGTCATTCCACGGCCCTGTCCGTGGAATCTGTAATACCAACAATTGGGGATTGCGGGGGTTCCCGGGAACTGCTATCTTTGCAACAGTGAAACGAACCCTTTTATTGTTGTTGACCATGATATCGGCCCTCCTGTCTGCTGCGACAGGATGGGCCGGTGTCTCCGTTTATGGTTTCGTGCGCGATGCCGAGACAGAGGAGGCGCTGCCCGGGGTTGCGGTGACCCTGGACGGAGGCGCGCTCTGGGCGGTCAGCGGCGCAGATGGTCGTTACGAACTGAAAAATGTCCCGAAAGGGGAGTACCTTCTCGAGGCCGGTCTCATCGGTTATGAGAGCTTCAGGCAGGTGATCAGAGTGGGCGAAGAAGCGGCTTGCCGCCGGGATATCCGGCTCCGGGTCAGTTCCCTGGCCCTCGACGAAGTGGTCGTGACGGCGGAGGCTGCCAAAGAGAATATCAATACCACGCGTACGATAGGCCGGACTGCGCTCGATCATCTCCAGATGTCGGGCGTGTCGAATGTCGCGGCGCTGCTTCCCGGCGGCAAGACCGTCAATCCGGATCTTACGACAGAGTCGCCTCTGAGCCTTCGCGGCGGTGGCGTCACTGCCGGCAATGCCGCCTTCGCGACGGCCATCGAGGTCAACGGCGTCCGTATGGGCGACAATGCTTCCTTCGGCGACCCCGGCGGCGTGGATACCCGCTCCCTGCCGGTGGAGAACATCGAATCGGTGGAGGTGCTGACAGGCGTTCCTTCCGCCGAATACGGCGACCTCGGCAGCGGCATGGTCCGGGTGATTACGAAAAAGGGCCGTACGCCGCTGAGCATCACCACTTCGGTAAATCCCCGCACCTACGACGTCTCTCTGGCCAAGGGTGTGGAACTGTCACGTGGCGTCCTGAATATCAGCGGCCAGTGGACCCGCGCCACGAAAAAGCTCGTTTCGCCCTATACATCCTACACCCGGCGGGGCTTTACGGCCGAATACAGCGCCACCTTTGCGGACATTTTCCACGTCGAGGCGGGCATCACCGGCAATGTCGGCGGCATGGATTCGAAGGACGATCCGGACAGTTTCTCGGAGCAGCGGACCGTCGCGAGCGACAACATCCTGACCCCGCACGTCAAGGCCCAGTTGCTGCTGAACCGGGATTGGGTGACGAATGTCAGTCTCGAGGCATCCGTCTATTATCATGACCAGAAGACCCGCGAACATCTGTATAACTCTTCGGCCTCTTCGCTGCCGGCCGTGCATGCCGCGCAGGAGGGCTATTTCCTTGCGACGGCCCTGCCCCCGACCTACTATGCCGACCGGGTAACGGACTCCCGGGAGCTGGACTATTCGGCATCACTCAAATATGACTGGCTGCGGCATTTCGGCCCTGTCAAGAGCAGTCTCAAGGCGGGTTTGCAGTGGAAGGCGGACGGCAATGTCGGCGAAGGTGAGTATTATGAAGATCCGGCCCTGTCGGCCAACGGCTATCGTCCGCGGCCGTATAAGGACTATCCTTATATGCATACCCTCTCGGCCTTTGTCGAGGACAAACTGACGCTGCCGCTCGGACGCACGAGGCTCGATGCCAGCCTAGGCCTTCGCGCCGAAACGGTGCTGCTCAAGGGGGCGCATTACGACCATCTCCGGACACTGTCGCCCCGGATCAACCTGCGCTGGCACTTCTCCGATGCACTGGCCCTGCGCGGCGGATGGGGCCTGGCCCGCAAACTCCCGTCCTTCTTTGTGCTCTATCCGAAGCAGGAGTATCTCGATATCCGCACATTCTCTTTCTCCTACGGAAACGAAGCCGGATATGTCTACTACACCCGGCCCTATCATCTTGTCGACAATCCGGACCTTCGCTGGCAGACCCATGCCAATTCGGAAATCGGCATCGACTACGAAAAGGGCGGATGGAAGCTTTCGCTGGCGGGGTTCTGCAACCTGACGCTGGACCCGTACGAAAGCGCAAACGCTTACGCCCCATTTAGTTACAGGACCTTCAGTGTGCCGGATGGCTTTACCGCTTCGCTCAACCCCGACGCCCGGGTGGATGCCCAGACGGGCGAGGTATTCCTTCGCGACGAGGACGGCTACTACCAGATGATGCAGGAGGGGGTGACCGACCGCAGTTTCGTCAACGAGCAGACCCGCCGGGGCGGCGCGACCGTCCGCCGGACAGGCCTTGAGATGACGGCCGATTTCCCGGAGATCCGCCCGGTCAAGACGCATTTCCGCCTGGATGCCTCCTACACCTGCACCATCTACCACGATACCCGGGAATCCTACTACTACAATACCGGCTGGCCCTATCTGAACCATCCGAACCGGTCCTACCCCTATGTCGGCATCTATGAGGGCCCCGCTTCCGTCATCCAGGGCCGCCGGACCGACTATCTGGATGCGAACCTGACGGCGATTACCCATATCCCGATGGCTCGGCTCATCGTGACGCTCCGCGTGGAGGCGGCGCTGCTCCGCCGCTCGCAGAACCGTTCGGACCGGGCCTTCACGGTGACTTCCGACAGTCTGGACCCCACGGGCGGCGATATCTACGATGGCCACAGCTATACGGCTGTCTGTCCCGTCGCCTGGATGGACCTTGACGGCGTGCGGCACGACTGGACCGCGGCGGATGCGGCCGATCCCGACCTTCGCCGCCTGATCCTGCGTTCGACCAATGCCTATACCTTCGCCACAGACGGGTACGATCCCTATATGAGCGCGAACCTGAGCCTCACCAAGGAAATCGGCCGCCATGTGTCGCTGAGTTTTTTTGCCAATAATTTCACGGCCGCCCGGCCCTGGAGGGAAAGCTATGCCACCGGGGTCAGCGCCATTTTCACCCCCGCCTTTTATTACGGACTGACCTGCCGCATCAAGCTATGATCCTGAAAAAACTCGCATATCTGCTGCTGCCCGCGCTCCTTGTGATGGCCTGTGACAACTTCTCCGACCCTTACGCGGAGCGGCTCAATGCGGTGACGATCTGCCCGGCGTTCCCTGCGGGCAGCGCGCCGGCGAGCTATACCGTCCGGATGGAAAACATCGCTACCGGAGCTGTCTGGACGGCGGAAAGCGAGAGTGGGGAGCGGTCGCTGACCGTCGAGCTGCCGAACGGGGTCTACCGGATCACCGTCCGCGGCCGCGAAGGCCAGATGATCTATAACGGCATGGCCGACCGCGTGGTCGTAGCCGGGGCGTCGATTACCGTCGAATTCGAGATGCAGGGCTCCGAGGCTGGGACGCTCGTGGTGAAGGAACTCTACGTCGGCGGCTGCAGCAAGGCGCCGGAAGAAGGCACCTGGCAGAGCGACCAGTATGTCCTGCTCCATAATAACGATGTCGATCCGGTCTGTCTGGACGGCCTGTGCTTCGGCACGCTGACGCCCTACAACTCCACCGGCGTCAATCACTGGCTCGGCGAGGACGGCTCGCTGCCCGGATTTGCCCCGGTGGTGACGGTGGTCTGGAAGTTCCCCGGCGACGGGACCGCCCATCCGCTGGCCCCGGGGGAAGATGCGCTGATCGCCCTTCGCGGGGCCATCGACCATACGGCCCAGTATCCCTTGTCGGTCAACCTGAACCGTCCGGACTGCTTCGTATGCTATAACGAAACCTATTTCCCGAATCCGATCTACCATCCGGCCCCGGGCGATCGGATCCAGGCCGACCATATCCTCGAAGTGGCGGTAAAAACCGGCCAGTCCAACGCCAATGTCGTCTCGATCACTTCGCCCGCTTTCCTCATCTTCCGGGCACAGGGGACGACGATCGAGGAGTATCTCCAGCAGCCCGACGTGATCGTACCGACCCCCGGAGCGAGCGCCGACATCGTCGTCAAGGTCCCTTACGAGTGGGTGATCGATGCGGTTGAGGTCTTCGACGGGCGCAGCACCTCGAACGGAAAACGCTTCCCGGCGTCGCTGGATGCGGGATTCGTCTACCAGAGCGAACCTTTCAAGGGTCATTCCTTGCTGCGGCGCACCGACGAGGAGGCTTCCGCGGCTGCGGGCTTTACGATCCTTCAGGATACCAACAATTCAAGCGAAGATTTTTATGAAAGCGAAACGGCTACGCTACACGTGGATTAGCGCTCTGATGCTGATCCTTCTCCCTGCGGGGGCCGCTTTCGCGCAGAAAACGGGCTCCTCGGCCTCGGTATGGTCCCGTATCGAGCAGGGAGACTTTCGCCCGGGCTTCAGCAGTTCGTCCATTTGGAGAATGGGCGCCGAGGCTCATACGGACGGGATTTTCAACAGCGGGAAGACCTTCCTCTCCGGCTCCTTCTCTTTCGAGGAGATGCACGGAAAGGATATGATGACATCGATATTCATCAACCCCGGCTACTATCCCATCGACGTGCTGGAATTCACCCCGGGCGACAAGAAACTGCAGACCTACCGCTTCAGCGGCGGCATCCGCCACGAGGTCGCTTCCGACTGGCGCATCGGCGGCTCGATCGACTATGCGACTCAGAATTACTCCAAGCAGAAGGATATCCGCCATACCAATTACGCGCTTGACCTGACGCTGAAGCCTTCCGTGTACTGGAATGCGGTTTTCGGGCAGATGGCACTCTCGGGCGTATTCCGGAAGACCTCCGAATCCATCGAGGCCGAGCAGGTCGGTGCCGCAACGGCCGATTCGTACATGGCCTTTTTCGACAAGGGACTCCGCTACGGCACGATGCAGTCCTGGGACGGCGCCGGCATCCATCTGGCGGAGGCGGGCGTCAACCGCCTGCCGGTCCGGGAGTTCTCCTTCGGTGCGGCCGGACAGTTCTCGCGCCGGGACGTGACCATCGATGCCGAGTATCTCCGGACCCGCGGATCGGTGGGGGAGAAGGGCTACGACTGGTATCGCTTCCCGGGTCATAAAGTGGCGGCTAACCTTAGGTGGAACCGTTACTGGCGCTCGCTCCATACGGTGTTGACCGTACATTTCGGCTGGATGGGCCAGGCGCTCGAGGAATCGGTCCTCGACAAGGTCAATTCGGGCGGCGTGACGCTCCCGACAGTCTACGGCTGGAATCTCGTGAGCCGGCGCCGGCAGGCCGATTTCGTGCCTATGCTGGTGATTGACTTCCGCGGAAGAGCTTTTCGCGCCCTGACCCTCGGCTATGTCGGCATCATCAAGGACGAGCAGGCGTCGCCTTCCTATCCTTATACCGACACCTGGCATGCGGCGCTCCACCGGGTACACGGGACGGCCTCCCTCGGCCTTCCTTTCGGCCGGGTATGGCGTCGCTTCGACCTCGGTCTTGGCGCGAAGGCCCTCTGGGGCTCCGACCGTTCGCAGGGGCTGGAGCCGGGAGACCCCACGGACAAGCCGTGGGGTGACGGAACAGCAATCTCCGGATCGCCCAGCGCCGGCGGCGATACACCGTCATTCCACGGCTTGTCCGTGGAATCTCAGCCCACGCGCCTCCTCTCCGACTGGGTCCGGAAGCGCGAGTACATGCTCGCCTCGGCGCTGGAGCTAAACGGTTCGATCCGTTACCGTTTCGACGCGGTTCCGGGCCTCTGCCTCTCTGCCGATGCCGCCTGGCTCCATGCCTATAGCATTGAATATCTCCTTGGGAAAAACCGCCTTACGGCGACCCTCCGACTTAGTTATTATTTCTAATCTATTTATTATAAAAGCGTATGAAAATCAGTAAATTCTTCCTCCTGGCAGGTCTGGCCATGATGGCCGCCGCCTGCGACGAAAAGCCCGAAGTCGAGCCCGTTGAGCCGATCGGTGATGACTATTCCAACGTTCCCGTTCGTGTAATGCCGCTCATTACCCGTGCCACCGAGACAGACTTCGAGATTTCCGACGCCATCGGTCTCTCGATTTCCCGCGAAAGCGGTGTCTATGTGACCAATGAGAAGCTGACCTATGACGGCAGCGCCTTCTCCGGCAGCCTCAAATGGTATTCGGAAGGCGGAGACAAGTCCACCCTTGCCGCTTACTATCCTTACCAGGATGCCGTCCCGACGACCTTTACCGTCGCCGCCGACCAGTCGACTCTTGCCGGCCTCGCCGCTTCCGACTTCCTTTCTTCCGTGAAAGAGGATGTCCTTCCGAGCGCAAATGCGATTTCCATGGTCTTCAAGCATCAGCTCAGCCGTCTCGTGATCACCGTCGTGAATAACTCCGGCGCCGCCATCGACGGCATTACCCTCAAGGGCGCGATCCCTACCGCCGCCATCGCTGAGGACCTGACCGCCGAAGCGGCTGCCGGAACGACGCCGATCGACATCAAGACCGGTTTCTTTGCTGACAAGTATCTGGCCATCCTTCCTCCGCAGACCGTTACCCTGACGGCAGCAGTCGACTATCTCGGCCTCGTCCGTGAGCAGGAACTTGCCGAAGCGACGCTCCTTCCCGGCAAGCAGTATTCCATCTCGATCATCGTCAATGCCGCCAACATCAAGGTGGTCCTTTCCGGCGACATCGAGAACTGGACCGACGGTGGTGAAATCGGCGAAAAGCCCGAGGATCCCGACAACAACGAGCATCTCGAGGACAACTATATCACCTATGCCGGCGAGGTCTATACCGTGGCCCAGATGAAGGACGGCAAGTGGTGGATGACCCAGAATCTCCGCTATCTCCCTGAGGGCAAGGTTCCCGCGAGCGAGCTGACGGCCGTTACCGCCGGTGTGTTCTATCCGGTCAAGGTCAACGCAGGACATACTGCGCTCGAATTTGCGACCGACGCCGAAACGATCGCCGCGAACGGTTATCTCTACCAGGCGGAATTCGCCCTCGGCCTGGAAGTCGGCGATCTTACCAGCATCGAGCAGGCCCAGGCGCTGGAAGGTGTCCAGGGTATTTGCCCGGCCGGCTGGCATGTCCCGACCATCAATGACATCACCGGACTTGTCGGCAAGGCGGTTTCCCCGATCTCGACGAATGCCGACGCTCCCTACTATGACGGTTCCAACGGTTCCATTGCCCTGCTCAATGAAGATGGGTTCAATATGGATGCCTTCGGCGCCGTTTCCATCCAGGACAACACCAAGACCACCGGCTCTTTCATGGGCTGGGCTTCCGGCTATCCGGACAAGATCTCTTCCGGTATGTTCTGCGGCTCCAGCTATGCCGGCGTGACCTACAACACCTCGGGTGACGCTACGTCCGGTGTCAAGAACCTCCAGTTCTTCGGTCTCATGCCGATGACCAACAAGGCCGCCGAGAATCAGTACACCTGCAACGGCACCAAGGTCAGCTACCGCATCGCCGGTCCGGTCCGTTGCGTGCGCGACGCCGAATAGTAGTGGTGAGACGTTGTTCATTACTGCTGCTTCTGCTCTCTCTGCTCGCAGCGCTTCCGCTGCGGGCAGATGAGGGTATGTGGCTGGTGCAGGCGATCACCCGCGCCCTCCAGCAGCGGATGCAGGATCGGGGCCTGGAGATGGATCCGAACCTCATCTATGATGCTGAGGTCTCCGAAGGGACCCTTTGCGGGGCCGTCGTGTCGATGGATTTTATCGGCACCGGCAGCGTCATCTCCCCGGAAGGCCTGCTGATCACGAACCACCATGTGGCCTACAGCGACCTTGCGGAGATGAACCTTCTCGAAACGGGTTTCTGGGCACGCTCCCGCGATGAGGAACTCCGCATTCCCGGGAAGAAGGTCCAGATCCTCCGCAAGGTGCTGGACGTCACGGAGGAGACGCGGGCGGTCTCCGATTCGCTGACAGCGATCGGGCAGCGCGCCGGCTCGCGAAAACTCTCCCACCTGATGGAGCGGCGCTATGCCGTTCCCGGGTGCGAGGTTTCGCTCCAGCAGATGTGGGCGGGGGAGAAGTATTACATGGCCTTCTACCAGGTCTATGACGACGTGCGCCTCGTCGCCGCGCCGCCGGTCTCGATCGCCGCTTTCGGCGGGGATGAGGACAACTGGGAATGGCCGCAGCAAAAGGGCGATTTCACGCTCTACCGGATCTATCAGAACGACCGGCCGCTCCAGAGCCTCTGGCACTTGAAAATCGCCGCCGCAGGTGTGCGGGAAGGCGATTATGCGATGGTGCTCGGCTATCCGGGCCGCACGCACCGTTACTCCTCTTCCTTTGAGATGCGTCACCATATGGGCGTGGAATGGCCCGTGACGACGAAGATCCGCGGCCGTCAGATGGAGATGCTCCGCCGATGGATGGATGCCGATCCGGCGATCCGGCAGAAATATGCCGACCGTTTCTTCTCGCTCTCGAATGTCCAGGAGATGCAGGAGGGAGAGGCCGCCTGCTGCCGGCGCTTCGGCGTCGTGGCGGCAAAGGAAGCGGAAGAACGCGAACTCGCGCAGTGGATAGCTTCCGATCCCGCCCGCTCGGCCCGCTGGGGCGATGTGCTGGAGACTCTTCGGGAGACTTATGCCGCCGCTTCGGGCGGAGAACGGCAGAAGATCATCCTTCGCGAGACGCTGATTCGCGGCAGCTCGTTCGCCCCGACGGTGCTTCGGATGCGGAATGACCGCTCCGGACGGAAGGAGGAAATCTATGTCGCGGGCCTTGAGGGCGTCGATCCCCGCGTCGAGATGGATCTGCTCTCGTATTCGCTGAAGGAATTCTTCGGCCGCATGGATAAAACCGGATCTGTCCAGAAGGCGCTATACGAGCAGTGCCAGTCGGATCCCGACTCGCTTGCCCGCTTCCTCTGGGCCCACCCTGACCGCTATGGAGACTTCCTGACGGAGGTCAAAATGGACAGTTTCGAGGGGCCGTCCCTTTCCAGCGTAGAGGTGACCGAACTTCGTCACCGGTATATCCGTGCCCTATATGCCATGCGGCAGGAAAAGGGCATCCCGCAGTACCCGGATGCGAATTCTTCGCTCCGCCTGACCTTCGGGCGCGTGTGCGGCCTGGAGCCCTGGGACGCCGTTTCCTGCAGTTGGAAATCTACTGCGGCCGGCATTTTCCAGAAGGCGGATCCGTTGCGGCATGATTTCGCCGTGCCGGAAGAATTCCTGTCGGTGCTGTCAGAATACCGGGATCCGGTCAACTTCATTACCGACCTTGACATTACCGGCGGCAACAGCGGCTCGCCGGTTCTGAACGCCCGCGGCGAACTGGTCGGTCTCGCCTTTGACGGCAACAAGGAGTCCCTTTCGTCTGATTTCTATTTCGTGGAGGACGTCACCCGCTGCGTCTGCGTCGACATCCGCTATATCCTCTTTATCCTTAAGCGTTTCGCCGGGCTGGAGGATATCGTCTCCGAGATGGCGGCCGAATAAAAAAGTCCCGGGGGGCTGCATTTTCTTTTTTAACATCTGCACCCTTCGTGCATCTATATGATGTAACCCCACGAAAATGAGTCCCGACGCAAATGACATACTCCAGCAGGCAGCGGACCGCTACGGAAAGCGGCTGTATTGGCATATCCGCCGGCTGGTGGTCAGCCACGACGATGCGGAGGATGCCTTGCAGGAGACTTTCATCAAGATCTTCACCAGGGCCGATTCTTTCCGGGGAGATTCCCTGGAGGCCTGGTGCTACAGGATTGCCACGAATGAGGCGCTGCAGCTGCTTCGCAAGCGTACGCACGCATTCCAGTCCCTGGATTCATTGAGCGGGGAGCTCTCGGAAATGGTAGCGGCCGAGAGCGCTCCGGGTGCCGACCGCAGTGCGGTCCTGTTCCAACAGGCCATCCTCCAACTGAGTACGCAGCAGCGGGTTGCATTCAACCTGCGTTACTATGACGAGCTGTCCTACGCGCAGATCGCTGCCATTACGGGTAAGAGCGAGAATTCGCTCCGGACCAATTACCACTATGCGGTGGAAAAGATTAAAGAGTACCTAACTGAACACGCGATATGAAAGAGTTTGATTCCATCCCTACCGGCCTTCCCTATCAGGAGAGTCCCGACTATGTAGAGCAGCTGGTGATGCGCTGTAAGGATGCCGCAAAGCAGGCGGAAAAACCCGCGCAGCGCTTTGTGCGGCCGTGGTTTTACGCTGTGGCCGGCCTGGCTGCCGCCGCGGCCGTTGCGGTGAGCGTCTTCCTGTGGCCGTCCAGCAGTCCCTCTGATCTTTCCACGACTGCCGGTCCTATAGATACGTTCCTCGCTTCGCTGAGCGACGAGGAGGTGGATCTGATCATCGACTGGTCGATTGATGACATTCCGGAATACGAATAATCATACACTTGACTCATTAAATCATTCAATCCCATGAAAAAACTCATTCTTACCCTCTTTATCGGTCTTTCCGCCGTGACCGCTTTCGGACAGAATCAGAACGAGGAAGTCAACCAGCGGTTTTTCGAAGCCAAGATCAGGGAATTTGTCTATCGGCTGCAATTCACTGACGAGCAGCGGGATGCCTTTATTCCCATATACAAGCGCTACAGCGACGAAATGCGAGCCGCCATGGGCGAATGGAAGAAGCCCGAAGGCCGCCCGGAAACCTCCGAAGAAGCCGCGGCCCGTGCCAAGGCCCGCATTGAGCGCCAGCAGATGGCCCAGTCTATCCGCCTGAAATACATCGACGAATTTGCTGCCGTACTGGCTCCCGAGCAGGTGAGCCGCCTCTACGAAGTGGAAGGCCAGATCAATCGCAAGCTGATGGAACGAAAGCGCGAAGGTGCCGGTCGTCATGGTCAGCATGGCGGTCAGCATCGTGGCGAAGGCCGCCGGCAGCACCGCGACAATCCTCGCGCTCCCCGAGCCCCTCGCCGTTAAGGGCCGTCACATATCTGTACCAGACAGTTTCCGAAAGGGGCTCTCTGGTTTTCGAAAAGGTTCTTTTTTCCTAACTTCAATGGGAAAAGAGAACTTTTTTGCAAAAAATGATTATATTTGTTGTTGTAAAGAATAACCTACAACAGTAATAACCAATACTTATTGTTTACACAATGAAAAAATTTCTGACTCTCTTTGCGGTGGCAGCTCTTGGGCTGTTTGCCGTGTCCTGTGAGGACGAAGAAGAAGAGACGACCGTTGAGCTCAAAAGTATTGAGCTCAGCCAGGCTTCTCTTACCATGAATGTGGGCGATGAGGCGACCCTTACGGTTACCTATAAGCCCGATAATGCGACGGAAAAGCCCGCAGCTGAATGGGCTTCTTCCGATGCGACGATCGCTTCCGTCGCGGAAGGCAAGGTCATCGCCGTGGCCGCAGGTAACGCTACGATTACCGCTACGGTCGGTAAGCTGACCGCCAACTGCTCGGTGACCGTCATGCCCGTTGACGAGCCGGTCCTTCCCGAGGAAGGTGACTCCGAATGGTCTGTCGTCGGTACGCTCCTCAACTCCAACTGGGGCAACGACAAGGACTATGTCTGCGCGAAAGACGGTGACGTCTATGTCCTGAAGAATGTCAAGCTGACGGCTACGGACGAGTTCAAGTTCCGCAAGGACAAAGACTGGGCTGACAACCGTGGCGGTAACTTCTCCGCTGTCGGTGAGCCTTTCACCGTTACGAAGGATGGTCCGAACATCGTTGTCGGTTCCGCCAACGTCTTCGACCTCTACTACAATGCCGCTACCGAGGAGGCTTGCGTCGTCCTTCAGAACGGCACCCCGACCTGGTCCGAGATTCCGGAGCCGCAGGGCATTATCGCCATTGACGGTGACTTCTCCGACTGGGCCAATATCGAGGGCCTCGGCGATGGCAACTATGGCATGTTCAAGTTCGCCTTCGACGACAATTATGTCTATTTCTACACCTGGAGAAACACCGGCGGCCGTTACAGCGAGATTTGGGGCGGCTCCGGTTATGTCTATGTCGCCCTCGACCTGGACAAGAACATGGGAACCGGTGTCGAGCTCTGGGGCAACGGCCCTTATGAGTTCGTCGGCGTTCTCTATCCTTTCGGCGGTTCTGCCGAAGCTCCGGAAATCAACGAGAAGCCCGGTGATGCCTGCATGCCTGCGGATTATACGCTCGCCAATGCCATCTGCAAGGGCGTTATCGACGCTGAAGGCGCCAAGGTTGAGATCCGCGTTCCCCGCAAGGACCTCCCGGCTCTCACCGATAAGTTCGACATCTATTCCTGGGGCAACAAGGACCTGACCAAGGTCATGATTTCCTACCCGTTCGAGATGCCCGATACCTGGGATTACACCCCGAGCGCCGAATATCTTGCCGATGACAATATCTGGAAGGCTGTCGACGCTGCCAACACCGTGACCTGGTTCTACAACCCGAACTGGGCCGGCGAACAGTCCGCTCCGGAGACCTCCTTCAAGGAGTCTACCTGGACCGTCAAGCTCGGCGATGAGGACGCCGCCGCCGAATGGACCACCCAGATGAAGATCCATCCTGCCACCGAACTCTTGCTCGATACCCAGAAGAAGTATACCTTCACCGCGAAGGTCTTCTCCTCCACCGGTACCCATGTCTTCTTCAAGATGTATCAGGACGGTGTTGACTGGCCCGAGAGCTTCGAATCCCCTGCCGGTGCCGCGCGTATCGCCATCGCTCCCGGCGAGACCAAGGAAATCAAGGTCGAAAACTTCATTCCGCTCGGAACCCCGCAGATCCTGCTGATCGACTTCGCCCAGCACGGCGCCGACAACACGATCCATGTCAAGGATATCACTCTCAAGGTGACCGGTGAGGTTGAACAGCCCGTCTCCTGGGATTACACCCCGGGCGAAGAGTATCTCGCTTCTAACAACCTCTGGAAGCCTGTCTTTGACGCCAATGCCGAGAAGTACTATTATTATCACTGCACGGGTGCTGACTGGAATGGTACCGACACCGTCTCTTCGGAGGTTCCTTTCCTCACCAAGAACGAGTCTACGTACGAGCTTACCTATGAGGCTGAGACAGGCGCCTCCTGGCAGAACCAGCTCTTCATCTTCCCTGACACGGGTCATGAGATTCCGTTTGCTGCCGACAAGACCTACAAGGTCAAGGTGACCATGGGTACCAACGCTTCCGTTGCCCCCGGCTTCTTTAAACTCTCTCAGTTTGACGCGAACAACGCAAAGGGCGAAGGTGCCGTTATCTGGGAAAAGGGCAGTGTTTCGCTGATGGGTGCAGAGCCCATCGTGATCGAGACCCCTGAAATCACCGGTGTCGAATGCGGCAACATCATCCTCGTCATGGACTTCGGCGGCAACCCGGCCGACACGAAGATCTACATCAAGGACATCACCGTCGTCGAGGTGGCTCCTGCAGCTCCCGCTACGATTGCCGAGATCATCAAGGCTATCCCCGCCGAGGCTACCGGCAGCAATACCGCTGTGACCTTCGAGGCCAACCTTGCCGAGCCTGCCACCGTGTCCTATGTCAACGGCAGGAACGCCTACTTCGAGGACGCTACCGGCGCTATCCTTCTCTATCTCAACGACCATGGTTTCGTTGCCGGCGACACGATCAAGGGCAAACTCTCCATCAAGGCTTACTGGTACAACGGTATCCCTGAGATGGTAGCTATCGGTTCCGAGTATGAGAAAGGCAGCGGTGCATCCGTGAGCCCGAAGCCCGTTACCATTGCGGAACTTCTCGCCAACTATGACGCCTATCTCCTCCGTCTCGTGAAGATTTCCGGTGTTACCGTTACCGACGGCATTGCCGACGGCGACCGTAACGGCGAAATCACCCAGGGTGACGACAAGGTCGCTGTCTATGCTCAGATCAACAACGGCGGTCTTCTTCTTACCGAAGGCGCTTATGGCGACTTTGTCACCATCCCCGCCTACTACAAGACGAACAAGCAGGTCTACCTCTGGGACAATGCATGGTTCACGGCGAAAGATCCTTCTGCCGGCGGTTCCGGCGTTCCGGACTATGACCCGATCACTGGTTTCACTTGGTAAAATAAGGAGGACAGTATATGAAATCTATATTCAAGCTTTCTGCTCTCGCCCTGCTGGCGACAGCCCTGACCGTTTCTTGTACCAAGGAAATGGAGGCCCCCGAAGCAGCCCCCGCCGAGAAGGTGACCCGCACCTTCACCTGCACCTTTGCCCAGCCTGACACCCGTCTCGGTGTCACGAACGAGGGTAAGACGACCTGGGAAGCCGGCGATGAGATTATGATTCACGGTGGCACCGACGGCAAGTCCCGTCAGCTGGTCACCCTGACCGCTGGCGATATCAGCGCCGACGGCAAGACCGCTACCATTACGGTAGTCGATATGGAACCTTACAACCGTGCGGATGCCGGTGTCGTGAGCGAGTTCTATGCTCAGTATCCGGCCCGTCTGGTTCCGGAAGGTGCCATGTATTATGAGTGCCGCTTTACCGCCACCAATGACTTCCTGATGGCCGCCTGCAATGTCGGAGACGATTTCGTTTTCTACAATCTCTGCGGTATCATCTCTTACACGGTGAACGGTGAGTTCGACAAGGTCGTCTTCTCCGGCAACGAAGGTGAGACGGTCGGTTATTCGACGGTCTACCAGGTCCGCGTCCGTGACAACGGCTCCGGTCCCGAGGTCAACTACAACAAGCCCGGCAATGGTTCCGGCACCCCTGTTGCGATGAAGAACTTCGAGGCTGAAGTCAATCTCGGCGGTACCAACTACATCTTCCTTCCGGCCGGTGCCGAGTTCAAGGCGGGCTTCACCTTCAAGTTCTATGATGGTGTCGACCTCGTCAAGATCGCAAAGACCGAAACTCCCGTCAAGGTCGGCCCGAGCCAGATTCTCGACCTCGGCGATATCTCCGCTCACCTTGAGGACTATGTAGAGCCTACCACCAGCGACCACAAGTCCGAAATCAAGGATGCCCAGGATCTCTCCTCCGCACAGGCCAACTGCTTCGTAATCACCGCCCCCGGCGCTTACAAGTTCCCTGCCGTGAAGGGTAGCTCCGACGAGGCTGCCGGTAATGTCTTCGGCGTCGAGCTTGTTTGGGAGAGCTGCAACAATGCCGAGGAAGTCGCCGCTAACAGCGTTATCGCCGCCATCGACTTCGAAGACAACTGGGTCTACTTCAAGACTCCGGATGCCCTCAAGCCCGGCAACGCCCTCATCGCCGCCAAGGATGCCCAGGACAAGATCATCTGGAGCTGGCACATCTGGATCCCTGCTGACGCCATCACTACCAATACCTATGGCCTCTTCAACCATGAGCTCATGGACCGCAACCTCGGTGCCCTCGTAGCCGCCAAGGTCGGCGAGCCCGCACCCGTCGAGTCCTTCGGTCTGACCTACCAGTGGGGCCGTAAGGATCCGTTCGTGAGCGCAGCCGCTACCAGTGGCAGCGCCAATGCCGCTCTTGCCGGTACGGCTCCTGCTCTTGCTGAAGCTACCATTACCCTCGGCGCCTCCATCGCCAATCCTACCCTTATGGGTCACACCGACAACGGTGACTGGCTTGACGCTCCGGACAACTCGCTCTGGCAGAACGACAAGAAGACCATCTACGACCCGTGCCCGGCCGGCTATAAGGTTGTCGCCCGTGACAAGAACCAGCCGCTGATGAAGACCATCAACGAACAGGCTGGCTGGAACGTTGATGACGCCAATCTCGTTATCACCGTTGGCGAACCTGTCGCTGTCTTCCCGATCTGCGGTTATCGTGATGACTACGGTCCGGATACGTATGCCAAAGTCGGTGTCCGCGTAGCATATTGGACGTCATATGCTTCTGCTGATCTTAAAGCTTATCACCTGAATTGGCGTTTCGATAAGGGTACCTACACGCTGGATGAAACCGCAAAGGCCCGTGGCGCTTATGTCCGCTGCGTCAAGCTTGAGGAAGCCGGTGGCGCGCAGGATCCTGGCCACACCGATGTGGCTGTCACCCTCGATGGTGACATGTCCGAGTGGGCTCCCGTCGAGTCGATCGACGGCGGCGGCGCTCCGATGACGTGGAAGTATACTTCTGACGCAGACAATCTGTACGTCTATGCCAAGATTACGGCTGCCAAGATCAAGTGCAGCGATGATTGCACCTACAAATGGAAGCGTTATTTCTACATTGGATTCGATACCGACAACAATGCCGCTACCGGTCAAAGTTCAGATCTGCCTGGCGGTCTCAAAATCACGGGTTGCGAAGCCAATGCGCTCGTTTATCCTTTCAGAGGAACGGCTCCTGCCGCTGACGCGTACCCTGAAGGTGTCGAATGTGTCAATGGTGTAGATGAGGAAAGCTGGATTAAACTGGCGGATGGTACCAAGACTGACGGCAAGATTACTGCCTATGGATACCGTGAGGGAGACTACTTCTATCTTGAGATGGGCATTCCCAGAGCAGCTATTGGTTCTACTGCTGCCGGAAAGGTGAATGTTCAGTTATCCTTCAGCTGGGATCTGACCGATGTCACCACGATCATCCTCAAATAAGCAGATGATTTTATAGTATTTCGGATTCCCGGGGCCCCTCGCTCCGGGAATCTTTTTTTCGTCATTCCGAGCGATTCCCCTGTCATTTCGAGCGTTCCCCCTGTCATTTCGAGCGAAGTCGAGAAATCTAGGATCTCTCCCCGCGCTCCGCTTGGTCGAGATGGCACTACCCTCACCGCCGTGCTCGACATCGACAGCACGGACCTCGGGACTTTCGACCGCTTCGACGCGGCCTTCCTGGAGCTGATAGCGGGACTGGTATGAGAGATGCCGGCGCCTGGCATTCGTTTTTTAAGAAAAAAAGCGTATCTTTGGAGTTGATACTAACAAACAGCCTATGAAGAAGCTATATCTGTCACCGATGGCCCGGGAAGCCCGTGCGCTGTTGGAAGAGTATTTCCTTGCATCGGGCGAAAAGCCCGACAAACACCGCTACGGTGATGATGAAGGAGAAGATGATTCCTGCTTCTGGGAATAGAATATGGAGGAATGCATCATGAAAAAGAGTATCTTTACACTGCTTGCACTCAGTGCCTTGGCTTTCCTCGCCTATTCCTGCGAAAAGGAAACCGACGTTGCCCCGGCCGGGGACAATACCCCGCAAATCCTCCTGGACTCCAGCATTCCCGAGGTCCTCGAGGCCGAGATCAATCCCCAGGATATCCTGACCCGTACCCAGTACACCGATGACTTCAATTCGTTCGGCTGGTCCTACTATGACTATGTCCGTATGCCGGTCATGAAAAAGTCCGGCGGTGTCGTCACCAATTGCAACTCCATGTCATTCAGGACCGAAGATGCAAACGGAACGGGTGATGCCACGTTCATCCTCGTCGGCGGCTCAGATGATCTCAATGACTATGAACCCACTGAACCCTGGATGAGCATGGGTTATGTCATCTATCCGGAGGGTCGTTTCAACAACGATCATGTCGAAGAGACGCCGGTCGTCAAATTGCCGGAGACCTATGCACAGCAGCTGGCGAAACCGCTGGACGGCTCCCTCACCCTGATCGGCCGCAAGGTTGGAGAGAAATACCGCTTCTCCACGGCCGTCGGTATCCTCAAGATCACGCTCGACAATGCTCCGGCGGGGAACACAACGCTCCGTCTGGTCTCGAGCGACAAGCCCGTCAGCGGAAAATTCCTCATCAGCGATGTCAATGCCGAGGTGTCCCAGCTCTCGAATACAGACGCTACGGATCCCCTTTATCAGGTGAGTATTGCGGTCACCGGCCTGACGGCGGGGGCGAGCTACAGCTTCTATTTCCAGTTGCCGGTCGGCACATATGACGCCCGTACGCTGAAGCTGCAGGTCATCCAGAAAGACGCTTCCGCCATGTACCAGGAAAAGGTCCTGCTGGAGCAGACGATCGGCAAGGAACTGCAGGTCAAGCGTAACGTGATTACCGAACTGCCGCACGTGATGTATCACCGGGTCTGGGTCCAGCATCTCACGCCTTCGCGCCCGTATGTCTATACGGAGAAGCCTGCCGCCGCCCATTCGGTCTGCCTCCATATCGCAGACACGCGTCTGACGGCCGCATCCTATGACCATACCCTGTGGAAAGAGGGGAACCGGCTCAGCGACGAGCAGGGTACCTTCGACCTTTCCTCCCTGCCGGACAATTTCGGCGGCTATTACCTGAAAGACAAGGGGTCCTATTACCTGCAGTATATCGTCTCTGCCGACGGTTCGGTTCCCGACGAGCTCAGCGATGCGTCCGTGCTGGCCTTTGGCTCGGTTCCGTTCAGTTTCTATAATCCGGCGGACAACGTGGCCCTCACGGCCGGCATGCTGAACGTCCCGTATGTGTCCGAGACCGAAGGCGCCGCCGCCAACCTCGTGGACGGCAATATCAGTTCGTTCTGGGCCTCCCCGCACGGAAGCGAGGATCCTGCCCGTAACGCGACCTATGGCCAGATCATTTCCATCGACCTCGGTGAGAGCAATACCCTCGCCTCCTTCGACCTGTTCTTCCATACACGTCCGGAGGTTTTCACCGATCATCCGAAGGTCGTCGACGTCTATGTTTCGAACAAGCGCTGGGATGAGCCCGGAGCCGTTCTCTCCTTTGCAGGACAGAGCTTCGACGTGCTCCAGTACCTCCGTCCTTTCGGCAACGCCTGCTATGGAGAATGGCTGAAACCGATCACCTGCGCCCCCGCGGATTCGTATCGGTATATCACCATATCCATCACCGGTAACTACAATGGCAAGGATCTCCGCACGACGGGTTATACCCACATGTCGGAAATCGCCCTATATCGCAACGGCACCGCTACGCCCATTTCCGTCATGCCGGCCGTTGACCTGGGCCTTTCCGTGTACTGGGGTGCCTACAACATCGACGCTACGGCAGTCGAACAGGAAGGCGGCTATTATGCCTGGGGTGAAGTGACGTCAAAGCCTACATACAACTGGAGCACCTATCTGTGGGGTAGCGGTGATCATGCCCTGACCAAGTACAACTGCGATTATCATTATGGCACGGTGGACAATAAGGTGGTCCTGGAGCCCGGCGACGATGTCGCATCCTTCAAGCTTGGCGGCAAATGGCGTATGCCTACGATGGACGAGTGGATGGAACTGGTCTATGAGACCGATTATGAGTACACGACCGTCAATGGTGTCCGTGGCGAGCGCTTTATCAGCAAGACCAACGGCAACAGCATCTTCGTGCCCATTTCGGGTTGGTACGACGAGGAGGGCTTCCATGTGTCCGAATACAGGGGCTGGTACTGGTCGTCAACACTCGATTGGGAAATAAACGAGGAACCGTCGGGTGCCTGGAGATTCTGGTTTGACACCAGAGACAGCTATAACTCCGCTTTCTGTACAGGCACGTCCCGTTACGAAGGATTACAGGTCCGGCCGGTTCTCGACAAGTAATTCCATGCGGTACATAACACAAGAAAGCGACTGCGTTTGCAGCCGCTTTCTTGTATATGTTTTCTCCGGGGATGTCAGAGCAGTCCTTCGGGGATGTCGAGGGTGAGGGTGCGGGTATTCTCGTTGAGATCGAGAATGAGGTCGTCGTGGAGGGGGAGAAGCACTTCGCCCGGAATGGCAGCCCGCTCCACCCAGATGCAGAGGTTTCCGGGGATATCCTCGTAGTCCCGGACGGTGCCTACGATGCTTCTTGTGCGGCTGTCGACAACCGTCCAGCCGATGATGTCGGCCTCGTCCGCCTCTTCTTCCACATCCAGATTAACCGTCCGTCCGGCCATCTCGTCGGCATCCCTGAGATTCCGGACACCGGTCATGCGGACAAGGGCGCGGTTGTTGCCCCGACGGGTGAAAGATTCAAAAAAGAAGGGAACCGGCAGGCCGTCGAATTCGACGTACACCGGTTCCTGGAGATTGATTTCTTCCGGGTCCATATCGAGGAAGCTGATGAGCATTTCCCCGTCGGTCCCGTTGGATTTCAGGATCTGCGCGATCCGCCGCATTACTCGGCAGCCTCCTCAGCGGGAGCTTCCGTCTCGGCGGCAGCAGCGGCAGCGGCTTCCTCGGCGGCCTTGCGGGCAGCCTCTTCAGCCTCAGCCTTGCGCTTGGCGATAGCTTCGGCACGGGCCTCGTTGACCTTGGCCTCAGCAGCCTTGGCTTCCTTCGCCTTGGCGATCGCATCGTTTTTCAGACCCGTAACCTTCGCGTTGATCTTCTGGTCGCGTTCGGCCTTCCAGGCGGCGAACTTGGCGTCAGCCTGCTCCTGGGAGAGAGCACCCTTGGCGACACCGCCCTGGAGGTGCTTGCGAAGAAGCACACCCTCATAGGAGAGGATACGGCGGGTAACGAGGGTAGTCTGGGCACCGACATTCAGCCAAGCCAGGGCGCGCTCAGCGTTGAGCGTAATCTGGGCAGGGTTGGTGTTGGGGTTGTAGGTACCGATTTCTTCGATGAAGCGACCATCGCGGGGAGCGCGGGAGTCAGCCACAACAATGTGGAAGAATGCGAAATTCTTCTTACCGTGGCGCTGTAAACGAATCTTAACAGCCATTGTGAATCTGTTGTTTAAATATTAATTATAGTTCCATTGCTTCCTACTCGAGAAAGCGGCTGCAAAGATAGGTATTTTTCCCGTATTCAGCAATTTTTTGCCAAAAATCGGAGAAAAAATTTGGCGTTTCGAAAATCGTTCGTATCTTTGCAGTCCCAATCCGCGGTAGTGGTGAAATGGTAGACACGCTACTTTGAGGGGGTAGTGCCCGTTGGGGTGTGTGAGTTCGACTCTCACCTACCGCACAAAAAGCGACTCATTAGTGAGCCGCTTTTTTCGTAGTATTACACCCCTTCCGCAATGATTTCCAGGAAAGCGGCGTCGAAGTGGTCGAAGGTTTCCAGTTCCGTGCTGTCAATATCCAGCACGGCGGTGACGGTGCCGCCCGAAAACACCGGCACGACGATCTCGCTGCGGGAACGGCTGCTGCAGGCGATGTGGCCGGGGAAGGCTTCGACGTCGGGAACGACGACGGTTTCGCCGCGGGCCCAGGCGGTGCCGCAGACGCCTTTGCCGTATCCGATGCGAAGACAGGCAGCCGGGCCCTGGAAGGGGCCGAGGACAAGATGGTCGCCGTCGACGCGATAAAAACCCACCCAGAAAAACTGCATCCGTTCATAAATCATCGCTGCTGCGGTCGCCATCCGGGCTACGGGGTCGGATTCATCGCCAAGCCAGAGCCGCAGGTCCTGCCAGAGCCGCAGGTAGCGGAAAGCCTTCAGCGGCAGGTGGCAGTAGCCGCCGGGGTTCTTGTCGAGATAGCCCCGGTGGTATTCCTCCGCCGGAAAGAAGCAGCGGAGCGGCTCGCGCTCGACAACGGGCGCGGCGCCCAGCAGTACCGCCTGGCGTTCCCATTCGGCATTGATGGCCGCACGGTCGGAAGCCTCGGCATAATAAATGCCCGTGCGGTAGCGCGTCCCCGTGTCATGCCCCTGCTGATTCAGCGAGAGCGGATCGATGATGGCAAAATACAGCCTCAGCAGCGTCTCCAGCGGCACCCTGGCGGAATCATAGCGCACGCGAACCGTCTCGGCAAAGCCGGTCGTGTCGGTATAAACCTCCTCATACGTCGGATTGTCGCCCCGGCCGTTGGCATAGCCCGGCGTCGCCTCCACCACGCCGTCAACCCCCTTGAAGAAGTGCTCGACGCCCCAGAAGCAACCGCCGGCAAAATAAATGGTCTTTGTTTCCATGGCCACAAAGATACAAAAGAATCTGCTATTCCTAAGGCCCGGCATCCCAACAAATGGGGATTGACCGCCGCGGAGATTTCCCGTAACTTTGCAGCCGCAAAGTCAATGAGAGCATATGAGACTGTCAGACCTCCAGAGCGGCGAAAGCGGCGTCATCGTGCGCGTTAAAGGCCATGGAAGCTTCCGGAAGCGCCTTATCGAGATGGGGTTCATCCGCGGGAAGCAGGTCCGCTGCGTCTTAGGCGCGCCGCTTCGGGATCCGATCGAATATGAAGTATTAGGATATAAGGTGTCGCTCCGCCGCAGCGAGGCGCAGAATATCGACATTGTCTCCGAAGCGGAGGCCGCCGAGGCCCTCCATACCGACGAGCATCTCAAAGGGCTGGAACCGACGGGAAAGGCCGACAGGATCGACCAGAAACTGCTGGACCAGGCCCTGGCGCATGTCGCCGAGGAGCGCCGCCATGTCATCCGCGTCGCACTGGTCGGCAATCCCAACTGCGGGAAGACATCCCTTTTCAATATCGCTTCCGGCGGTCATGAGCACGTCGGCAACTACAGCGGCGTTACGGTGGATGCCAAAGAGGGGCATTTCACCCATAAGGGCTACCAGATAACCCTCGTAGACCTGCCCGGAACCTATTCCCTGTCCGCCTACTCTCCGGAAGAACTGTATGTGCGGAAGAACCTGATCGATGCGATGCCGGACGTGATCATCAATGTCGTCGACGCCTCCAACATCGAGCGCAATCTCTACCTCACCACCCAGCTCATCGACATGAATCTCCGGACGGTCGTGGCGCTGAATATGTATGACGAGCTGCGCGCCAAGGGCGACAAGCTCGACATCAAGCAGCTCGGCTACCTTTTCGGCCTCCCGGTGTGCCCGACGGTTAGCCGCGACGGCGAGGGGATTCCGGAGCTGTTCGACACGGTCATCAAGATTTACGAGCAGAGCGATCCGACCCTCTCGCGCCACATCCACGTCAACCACGGCGCCGAACTCGAACGGAGTATCGACCGCCTGACCTTCCTGATCCGCGATTATCCCGCCATCCGATCCCGTTACTCGACGCGCTATCTTGCCATCAAATACCTTGAGAACGACCGAGACATCGAGACCCTGATCGACCGGGAATTCCCGAACGCCGCCGAGCTCCGCGCCGCAAGGGAAGAGGAATCGCAGCGCATTCGCGGCATTCTCGGCAGCAGCCCCGAATCGGCAATCGTAGACGCGAAATATGCCTTCATCCAGGGCGCGCTCACCGAGACCTACCATGCCTATCAGGCCTCCCGGCGCCGGCGTACCCTTACCGACCGGATCGACGCCATCGTGACCGGACGCTGGAGTGCTTTCCCGATCTTCCTCGGCCTGCTGTTTTTCATCTTCTGGGCTACCTTTACCCTCGGCGACTATCCGGTGCAGGGCATTGAGTGGCTGGTGGAAAAGCTCGGCGAAGGCGTCAGCTCCCTAATGTCGGACGGCTGGCTTCGCGACCTGCTGGTCGACGGTGTCATCAAGGGCGTCGGATCGGTGCTGGTGTTCCTGCCCAACATTCTGATCCTGTATTTCTTCATCTCGCTGATGGAGGACAGCGGCTACATGTCGCGGGCGGCCTTCATCGTCGACAAGCTCATGCACCGGATCGGCCTGCACGGCAAGAGTTTCATCCCCATGGTCATGGGTTTCGGCTGCAATGTCCCGGCCATCATGGCGACCCGCGCCATCGAGAACCGCAAGAGCCGGCTGATCACCCTGTCGGTCATCCCGTTCATGTCCTGCGCGGGGCGCCTGCCGATTTTTGTGCTGCTTTCCGGCGCCTTTTTCCCTGAGCATCCGGCCCTGGCGACAATGGGAATCTACCTGTTCGGGATAGTCTTGGCGCTGCTGTCGGCCAAGGTGATGTCGCTCTTTGTCCACGACGACGACCTGCCGTTCGTGATGGAGCTCCCGCCATACCGCGTGCCGACGAAAAAGGCCATCTGGCGCCACACTTGGGAAAAGGGCCGCCAGTATCTCCAGAAGATGGCGACGACCATCCTCATCTGCTCCGTGGCCATCTGGGCGCTGATGTACTTCCCGCACCGTCCAGACCTGACCCCGCAACAGCAGCAGGAGCAGTCCTATATCGGTCATATCGGCAAGGCCGTGGCACCGGCGCTGGATCCGCTGGGATTTGACTGGCGCATGGATGTGGGCCTGCTGGCCGGTGTCGGCGCGAAGGAAATGGTGGTCGGCACCATGGGCGTGCTCTACGGCATCGAAGATACCGGCGACGAGGAAGAGATGGCCGGCAACACGCAGCTCCAGTGCGCCCTGGCATCGACGACCTCCCGTCCTGCGGGCCTGGCGTTCATGATCTTTGTCCTGCTCTATTTCCCCTGCATCGCGACCTTCGTCGCCATCAAATCTGAGACCCGCTCATGGCGCTGGGCCATCGGTGTGGCAGTCTATACCATTCTCATAGCCTGGATCCTGGCCTTCGCCGCCTACCGGCTCGCACTGGCGCTGTAAAGGAAAATCCCCATAAAAAGGTTCCCACCGTCCCTTTTCGGGGACAGTGGGAATCGTCGATACTTATACGAACGCTTAGAAGGTCAGCGCCAGTCCTACGTGGCCGTTGATCTGGAAGCCTTCGAGCGGGACGGGGATACCGTTGATCTTACCCATGTCTCCGAAGAAGGTATCCACGCCGGCGAGGAGATTGAACGGGCCCAGATGGAAATTGAGGGCGCCGCCAAAGCTGGGGCCGAACGTGCCAGTGCCGAAGTTGGCAGTGACGCTCATGGCATAACCGGGAGTGAAGGTGAGACCGCCGCGAATGTCATACCAGGGGGCGATTTCTTCGGAATGGTAAGTGCCGAGAACGCCGACTGAAAGACCTTTGTAGAAGGGCATTCTGTAGCGGGCGCCGAGGGCGACATTGAACGGCATCAGGTCTGTACGGCTTTCGGCCGGAGCTTCCGTAAAATGGATGGCTTCCTTCAGGTCGTCCAGCACGTCGTCGAATTCGGCCTTGATGGTGCCGTCCTCATAGGTGATATCCTTGCCTTTGTAGGAAACATTGCCATTGGCCTTGAGATTGGTGGTGCTTTCGCGGGAGATGAATCCGAGATCCGTGACGGAGGCAGTGATGCTCAGTCCATCGATCGGACGATACTCGATACCCAGATCCAGCCCGGCGCCATAACCGCCGATGGGCGATCCGGAGAATTTCGTATTGCCGGGGTCCAGATTGCCGTCCTCGTCCAGGGCGAGCTTCGGCAAACCGGTCGTCTGGAGATGGATTTCCGAGTTCAGGTCCGTCTCCGCGGCCGTCAGGGAAATGTTGCTGTCGACGGAATAGGCATTGACATCCGCGACGCCGAGAAGGAGGTGGATCCGGCCGCCGACAGACCAATACTTGTTGATCTGCCGGGAATAGCCGTAGGCGATGTCGCCCACTACGCCCGCACTGATCCGGATGTCGCTGATGTCATAGGTCTTGTTGCCGCCCAGCTTGAGGAATTCGAAAATCTCGTGGGGCAGACCGATGCTCGCCAAAGTCCTTATGTTGAACTCGAAAGTGTGCATGGTCTTTTCCCGGGCCACTCCGAAACTCAAGAGATTGATGCTCTCGTCGAAGGAGAAGGCGATCTGGTCGGGCAGGCCACCCAGGAATTCGTCGGCGCTGACAGCCTTGTTGAAGCCCGTCACGAGCTCGCCGTTCCGGGGGAACAGCAGCGAGGCTTCACCGATATTGCTGTTGTTCTGCAGGTCGATGTTGCCGAGTCCGAGTCCCAGGAAGGACTTCTTGTTGATCTGGGCCGGGTTGATACGATAACCGTATACATAGTTATCCAGGAAATAACCGCTCCGGAAAGACTGTGCCGAAGCGCCCGCGGAGAGCAGCAGGGCAGCACTCAGGGCTAAAAGGATTCTTCTGCTTTTCATTCTGTGGGGATTGTATAGGTTATACCTTCAGGTAGTACGGCGACAAGGTCCGTGAGCTGGAAGTAGGAGTTCTCCGCCAGAGCCATACCAGGCAGCGCCGTCACGGTAATGAGGAGCTTCGCCTTGGAGATCTTGCGATCCTTGTCGATCGGGGTCAGGTAGAACTCGACGTCGCTGGTGGTGGCCGCCTGGATGGCGATCACGCTGACCTTCTTCTGCGGAATCTCCTGATCCTGGTCATCCAGCAGGATCATCTCCATGTTGAGGCTGATCGGGGAGTCGTTGACTGCCTTGCCGACGACGCCGAAATCGCCGTAGGATGTCCAGTCCGCGATGTCGGACATGTCGATCTCGGTGTCAGTCGAGAAGTGGAAGTCCGGACCGAAGGAAAGGGGAGCGCTGATCTTGTAGTCGATATCGAGCGTGTAATGGGCGTCGGTCTCGACCACCGAAACGACGGACTCGTCGACGGAGGCAGTGATATTCACCTGCAACTCATCCGGGATACGGGTCAGGAGTTTGCTGACATTCGCCTCCAGGACTTCGTAGCCGGCGGGGGCGGTGCTGGCGGACTTGCAGATGACAAAGGACTTGGTGACCGTGGTGGCCGCAGTCGGGGAATACGGCATGTGGATGCCCGTCAGGACGATCTTGTCGGCTTCCTGCGCCGTGCCGCCAATGATCGGAACGATTTCGATGTCGCCGATCATCACGATACCCAGGTTGGTATGGATGTCGAGCAGAATCTGCGGATCGTCCAGGTCGGGCGTCAGATTGTCATCCCGGAGCATGTCGGGCAGGTCGTCGAGCTTGATCGAGGTGGTCTTGTCGACATCATAGGAGAAGATGCCCACTGCCTTGGAGAGGGTGATCTTGCCGTCCGGGCCGGAGATGTTCACGGCGAAATGGCAATTGATGTCGTCCTGGAGGGATTCCAGGCTGATATTGCTTCCCTGGGCCGTGAGCTTGCCGTTTACGCTCATCACGCCCTCGATATGGTTGTTGTCGGTGAGCTCGATGTTGGAGAGCTTCTCCACGGCAATCGGCGGGACGGTCAGTTTGTTGTTGGCAATGTAGCCCTGGACCGGGATCTGGCTCGGCGTAATGAACTCGGGCAGGTCGACCATCAGGTCTACGTTGAACTGCTCGCCGCCGAGGTCCGGCAGGCCTTCGAAGGTGGCTTCGATGTTGATGTAGGCATCTTTCAGATTGGCTACGTCGATCTTTTTCAGGGTTTCGTCCGTATCCAGGTCGATATCCAGTTCGTACTCCTTGTTGATGTCGATGCACAGCTCTTCGTCGAGGGTGAGGGACTTGGCCGTCATCTTGGGGACCGTCACTTCAAGACCGAACTGCGAATCGGCAATCGCGAGGACGTCGCTATGCTTGACATCGCTCGAAGGGATCATGACCTTTCCGTACATGTGGTAGTTCGTCAGGACCTTGGAAACACCGCCGACCGAGACCGTATGGATCCGGATATGCTTGATCGGCAGGGACATTTCGGTCGGGATGACTTCCTTGATCAGGAGGGAATTCTCGGCCTCGTTGAAAACGTAGCGGGGATCCAGACCGGAGGTGTCAAACTCGAAGATGTCCGGCATCATCAGAAGGATGCCTTCTTCTGCGGGTACGAAGCTGATGCCGGGGATGTCGGGCATGTTGCAGGTAACCTCGAGGGCCGGGTGGCCTTCGGGCGTAATGATAAAGGTACCGAAGCTCTCGGGACCGTCGATCTCGAACTCGAGCTCGCCCTGGCGCTCCGCATCCTCTACGATATCGTTGATGGTAAGGAGAATGTCGCTGATAACCGGCGTGCCGGTCATCGTAACATTGAAGGTGACGTCCTCATCCGGAGTCTTCGGCAGGTTGCCGCTGAACATCTCGAGGTTCTGGGCGTGGACTTCTGCGGTGACGTTGACCTGGGCGTTGACCTCGACCTCTCCGTTAACTACCGTGGGATGGTAGGATTTGACGACGATCGGATGGCTCACGGGGCCCTGGGCCAGGTCGCCGTTAAAAGTCAGCTTGCCGCCCACGGCACCGACTATTTCCACATCATCCGGGAAATCCATCACGATCGTGTAGGGGATATACTTGCTGGAGAGGATGTCGAGGTTCGTGGGAGTGACGTTGAGATAGAGCGGCTGGGTCTGGTCCATGATCACTTCCTTGACGTCCTTCACATCCTCGGGAACGGTGAAGGGATCGTGGTCGCCGATGGTCATCACATCCTCGAGGTTGTAATCGAGCGTCTTGACGGAGATGTCCGCCGACTCGATCGTCAGATCGGTAAACTGGATGGAGATCTCCACCTCCATGTTGTCGGTCGAAGAGACGGTCGTCGCCGTAGTCTTCGGATCGTTGATATAGATTATACCGTCGAGGACGATGTTCTCATGGATGGAGATGGTGCTGCCGTACTGGGTGGTGGCAAGACCCGAAATCGGGAAGGACTTGGATGCTTTCCACTGGTTGGCGGGGCTCAGGACCATATCCTTGAGATTGATCTTGCTGCCGCCCTGGAGGATAAACAACTTGGAAAGGTCCAGGTCGATATCCGGAACAAACTGACCGTCAGAGATAAACGGATGGACTGCCTTGAGGGAAATCACCATCTTGGCATTCGGATTGATCTGGATGTTCTTGATGCCGGTGACGTCTTCGTGGAGCGTAATGTCATCGACCGTGACGGCGATGTTCGTCGTCTCGACATCGACGTCCGGAAGCAGCTCCTTGGGAATCGCTATGGCGGCGCTGCCGCTGATTCCTGCGGTCCAGGCCTTCAATTCATCCGTCTTTTCAATCACTTCGTGGTGGCCCACGTTACCGATTTTGTCGGCCAGCTTGAGGTCGTCGTTGCCGGTGATGACGTCGCTGTATTCATCCATGCCGGCCTTGAAGTCCAGGCCGTCGATATCGGAATGGACCGGATCCAGGGTGATGTCGACCGACTCGACGCCGGAATAGGTGACAGTCATGTCATAATGCCGCTCGTCGACGGTGAAGTTGTCTTTATTCACATCACCGACATGGTAGGTGTAGTCCCGGCTGATGTTGATGGCATCGGCCTTGGCGAGGTCGTCAAGGTCCAGCTTGTCGATCTCGTCCTGGAGGGAGGTACTGTCCTCATAGGTGAGAACGAGCACGCCGGAAGCGTCGGTTTTGAGATACTCGTCGATGCTCTCGCCTTCTTCGTTGATCAGGTCTTTCAGGATGATCTTGTTGGAAGATCCGATCGGAATGCTCAGGCCCTCTTCAAAAAGGTTGAGTTCCGTGTCCAGATCCTGAACCTCGACCTCGTATTCCTTGTTGACGGAACAGGAAGTTCCGAGCCCAAGCAAGAGGAATGCGAAGGCGGCTGGCAAGACAGATAAGTGTCTGTGTTGGATGAACATATGGATTGATTTTGAATTGATTACTCAAGCATGATGCTTCTGAGGTCGTCGATATCCTGCTGAGGGACGCCGATCTGAAGCAGGTATTTTACGATCCGCTCCTGATACGTGCCGCTGTCGGTCTCCTTGAAGATGGTCTTGCGCACCGACGGATAGCTGTAGTTGTTGCGGGTGTGTTTGTAGACCGGATTGCCGTTGTCGTCCGTGGACATGCTCCAGTCGGCGGGGGAGAAGTAGGTAAGCTCGTAGTCCTTGGCCATGTCGCTTTCGCTCACGCCGAGGGCGCCCAGGATCAGGATGGCGAGGGTGCCGGTGCGGTCGCGGCCGGCGGCGCAGTGGAAATAAACGGGCCGGTTCTCCCGGAGGCACTGGACCACGAACATGAAGGTCTCCTTGACCTTGGGCTTGTTGTCGCGCACCATCGTGTTGTAGCCGCTGTCAAAGCCCGGTGCGAAGAAGGCGACGCTGCTGCCGAGCGGGGAGCTCGAAGGCACGTCATCCGCTTCGCGAAGGTCCACCTCGGCCCGGATGCCCTCGGCGAGCATTTCCGCACGGCCGGTGCTATTGGAGTACTTGCCGTCCAGACGGCCGCCACGATAGATCTTGCGGTAGGCAATCCTCTTTCCGCCCAGGCCTTTCCAGCCGCCGAGATCCCGTCCGTTGCGGACATTGGGCTCGAAATAGACCTGATGCAGCATGCCGCGGGTCTTGAAGTTGCCTTCGGCGATGAGGGCGTTGCCCGAGGATGAGCTTACCATATAATGATACGTCACCCCGGGGACCAGGTTTGTGATGTCCTGCGATCCCTTGCCGGCGGCGATGGTATATTCACGGCTCCAGGTGCCTTCCCAGACGCGAAGGAGCTGGTTGTCGGAGGAAGACGGAGTCCAGGTGATCGTGTAGGTCGGGGGAATGTCGGCAACGCCGGGGCCGCCGCCCGGGTAATTCAGGACGAAGGAGGTCTCGTAGTCGGTGTCGGTATACTCAACCTCCTCGAGATAGCGCTCGACATACTCGTTGGTGGCAAGGAATGCATTCGTGTCGTCGGTTGAGGAGGTGCCCCAGCCGATGAGCTGTCCGGCAATGGCCTTGGAGAGCGGCCAGTCGGCGCCGTCGGCCTCGATATTCCAGTACATGGCGCCAAGGAGGCCTTTCTTCCGGATAAATTCGGCCTTGAGGCTGACCGAGGCTTCGTCGTCATAGCTGAGGACCATCTCGCCGGTAGCATTCGTCAGGTACGGGACCATGGCGTCCTTGTCCCAGCATTTGTAGAAGCCGTCGAAGTTGATTTCGTTGTAGTCGACACAGTCGGTGGAGAATTCCCTCCCGTTGCCATGACCGTAGAAGGGGATGCCGAGGACGATCTTCTCATACGGAACTCCGGCCTTGTAATGGAGCTCCACCGATTCGTCGCAGCTGCGCTTGGTCATGGACGACGCGTAAAGACCGGCGTTGTGGTACGGCGGCTTGCCCATGTCGTAGGTCATGATGTTGACAAAGTCCATATACTGGATCGCAGACCGGAAATCGACATACTTGGCATTGGCCGAGGAGGCCATCGTTATGAGCTTCCCTTCGCCGAGCGTTTCGCGAAGATCTGCCATCATGAGGGTATAGTTCCGTGTGTCGTCGGGCGAGGAAGAAATGCCTGCCGCCGAGCTCGTCGGGTACTCCCAGTCGATGTCGATGCCGTCGAGGCCATATTTGTTGACAGCAGCCAGACAGTTGTTGCAGAAGTTCTTGCGGTGGGTGGCGTCGGCCGCCATCTCGGAGAAGTTGCCGGCTTCCCAGCCGCCAACGGACAGCAGGACCTTCAGGCCGGGATGGGTCTTTTTGAGCTCGGCAATCTTTTTGAGGCGGCTCTCGCTCTTGATATCGAGGCTCTCGAAGTCGCTCTTGATATGCGCAAAAGCATAGTTGATGTGGGTGAGCAGTTCCGGGTCCGGCATCGTCGAATCCCAGTAGGTGGCATATCCGACGATGATATAGTCGTGCTCAGGCCCTGTAACAGGGTCATCGATGGGGTTTTCCGGCTGCTCCGTCTGCTCCGTTCCGTCTCCGGAGGGCGGCGGGGGAGGGACGATGGCGTTATCATGTTCGGTTTTTCCGCAGCAGCAGAAAAGGGAAATCAAAAAGAGGAGAAGTGTAAATTTTGCTTTCATATTTTTGCAAAGCTAACTTTTTCCAAGGAAAAAAACAACGCAATAGTCGCAAAATCAACACTCAATTCGCGCTGGTGGATGAGAATCCGTCAGGATGTCTTGTCGGCCGGGACTTTTCGCCGAACGATTTTCCAGCCGATGGCGGCGATCAGGATCGATATCAGGGGGGAGAGCAGGTTGAAAAAGCAGAAGGGCGCGTAAGCGAGCGTCGGGACCGACAGGATGGTCGCCTGGGTCATGCCACAGCTCGACCAGGGAACGAGCGGCGAAGTGACTGTCGCCGAATCCTCAACGCTCCGGCTCAGCAGCCGGGGCTCATAGCCTTCCCGTTCGAAGGAATCCCGGTAGATGTTGGAAGTCAGCAGGATAGCGAGATACTGGTCCGACACGATGCCGTTGAGCGTGGCCCCCGTAACGACCGTCGAGCTGACCAGTCCGGTGCGGGTGCGGGTGAGCGGAGTGAGGATCCGGGCCAGGTCTGTGATCATCCCGCTGGCCTTCATGCAGGCGCCGAAGCACATCGCGCAGAGAATCAGGAACACCGTATTGAGCATGCCCAGCATGCCGCGGGTTGCGAGCAGCTGGTCCACCTCCGCGACGCCGGTATCCATCGACAGGGAGTCATAGACCATGCGGACGACGCCGGTAAACTGCACCCGGGCGGCGGAACCCTCCGTGGCGGCCTCCCCGATGCTGCGTACGACTTCGGGCTGGAAAACAAGGGCGGCGATGGCGGCGACCAGGGCCGACAGCGACAGGACCATGATGGCCGGCTGCCGCTTCCAGATCATCCAGACCGTGAAAGCCGGCACCAGCAGGAGCCAGGGCGTCAGGTGGAAGCGCGTCCCAAGCACCTGGGTATAGACCTCCATCTGCGCATCCGGCGTGCCGCTGTGCGTCAGGCCCAGGATGGTGAAAATCAGCAGGGTAATGATAAACGACGGCACCGTCGTAAAGACCATATAGCGGATATGGCTGAACAGCGGAACCCCATTGACCGACGAGGCCAGCACGGTAGTGTCCGAAAGAGGCGAAATCTTGTCGCCGAAGTACGCTCCGGAGATGATGGCGCCTGCCGTCATCGCGTCGCTGAATCCTTCCGCCCGCCCGATGCCGAGCAGGGCGACGCCCACCGTGGCGATGGTGGTCCAGGACGACCCCGTCATCACCGACACGACTGCGCAGAGCAGGCACGCCGTCAGCAGGAATACCTTCGGACTGATCAGCCCGATGCCGTAGCGGATAAAAGCCGGCACCACGCCGCTCATTGTCCAGGTGCCGGAAATGGCGCCGATCAGAAAGAGAATCAGCACCGACGGGGCGATGTCTCCGAAATTCGAGGCTATGGCTTTCTCGAAATCCGCCCAGGGCGTGTTGTATAGCCACATGGCCAGCCAGACGCAGATGCCCGATGCCACGAGCAGCACCACCTGCGAGGCGCCGAGGATGGAATCCGCCCCGAAGATGGCGATATCCAGGGCCAGCAGGCCGACGAGCACGCCGAAGGGTATCAGCGCGAGCAGGGTACGATGGGCAGGTTTCATGATTCCAGTGTCCGGGCGATTTTGTCGATGTTGAGTCTGCGGGCCGAGGCGTCGATGATATCTTTGTAGATGCCGCCTTTCTTATACACGTCGTCGGGATGGCCGGACTGTTCGACGCGGCCTTTCTGCAGGGCATAGATCATCTCGCTGTCGATGATCTGGGAGATGCTGATGATGGTGCGGTCCTTCTTGATGGCATCGATGCTGTTCTTGATCTGCTCGGTAGCAATGGCATCGAGTGACGCGGTGGGCTCGTCGAGGAAGATCACCGGCGGGTTCTTCAGGAACATCCGTGCGATGGCGTTGACCTGCTGCATCATGGAGCCGACCAGCGTCAGCACCAGGGTGATGAGCACCAGGAGCCGGTAAGGCCGCACGAAGGGCCGGATGTTTCTGAATAGCTGAAAAAGGTTCATTGTTTCATTGACTCCCACGAAGATACGCCAATCCGGCGAGAATAGCAAATCCCAGAATTAATATCTATCTTTGTCCGGAACCATACAACGCTTATCAAGATGAAACGGATTCTTTGGTTTATCCTCGCGGCAGGCATTTCGCTGTCGGCCCAGGCGCAGCGTACCTGCCGGATTCTCAGCCGGGAGGACGGGCGCATCACCTTCGCCGTCGATAAGGTGGATGCCCCGAAAGGCGATGTCGGTCCTTTCTGGAGCGGAATCGAGACGGCCGGCGAACTCAATGTCTCGGAATCGAGCCGGAATCCGGAAATCCTTGCGAACAGTTTCGCCGACGTGGAGCAGCTGTATGATGTCGGCGAGGACGTGCTGTTCAAAATGCTGCTGAAGGCCTGGTGCGGACATCACCCGGTGGTCCTCACCCCGGATGCGATCTGGCTGGTCATCTGCCAGCAGTTCAGTTATGCCGTCAATCAGGACCCGGAAGCCTTCCGCGACCTGCTGGTCAGCCATGAAGGGAAGAAGGAACTGAAGGTCATAACCAACAATCTCCTGTCCGAGCAGGCTGACTGGGAGGGCCTCATAGACTCTTTCACGGCGGAAATTGCGGGCAATACCAAAAACGGCATTGCAGGCACACTGGTGGCTGATTTCTCGACCTCCGGGCGGGATGAACGCATCGCCTCGGAAGTGACGCTGATGGATGTGACGAAGGAGTATTTCGAGTTTTTGGCCATCTACATCGCCTGCGGCATTCCGTCCGTGACGCTTACGGGAACGCCCGATGACTGGCGGAAGGTACTGGAGAAGACGCGGGCGCTGGAAGCCTATGGCCTGGGATGGTGGACCGCGGAGCTGGAGCCCATTCTCGAAGAGTTTATCAAGGCATCGGAGGGCCGGCCGAACGCCCGCTTCTGGAAGAATATGGTGAAGCATTCCCGTCCCCGCATCATCCGGGGGCCGACATGCATGGGGCGCGATAAGATGACGCGCTTCGACGGCTGGTTCCTCAAGTTCTTCCCCTTCGACAGCAACGGCCGTACGCCCGAGAAGGTGACCGTCATGCAGACGATGCTGCCGGAAACGGTGGTCGTCCCGTTCAAATACCGGATCCTGACACCGGAAGGCGTATTGCTGGAAGAGATTCCGATGGAGCTCGTCGCGGGTATCGTCGGCCTCCTGCAGGAGCCGGAGACCTTTGGCCTGACGCCGAAAATCGGCTGGTTTGTCCGCACTGCGTACCCCGCGGAGCCTTAATTACCGATTACCGGAAATACGGTCAGGCGGAGCGTGGTTTTCCCGTTCATGTTGGCATAGCGGACGGTGTCTTTCGTGAAGGTGGCAGGAATGGCGTAACTATACACCAGCGGCCCCCGCTCGAAAAAAATGCCGCCGCTTAACCCTGCGACAGAATTGAAGATTTGGGATTGTTGTTTCTTTCATTTATCTTTGTAAGGATATACAATATTACTATGCAGGATATTGAACAGCGTCTTATGGAGAATCTGGTCCCCATCCTGGGACTGAACTCCGTCGATGAAATCCGGCCCGACAGCGCCCTCGTACGCGATCTTGGCGCCGAGAGCATCGACTATGTCGAAATACTCTATATGATCGAGAACGAGTTCGGCGTCAAAATCAGGATCGCGGAAATCACGATGAACGACTATGGCGCCGACAACTTGGCGGCAGACGGTCATCTGACGGCGGAGCTGGCGGCAAAGCTCAACAGCGACTTAGACTCCGACCAGTTCCGCGAAGGGCAGACCACGGCGGATGTCTTCCGCATCTTCACGGTCCATAACCTCGCGGTCATTATTCAAAAGAAGATGAGCGAATAAGTTATGCGCTTCTATCAGGTTGACAAAGTAACGGAGCTCTGTCCCGGCAAATACGTCGAGGGGGTCAAGTGTGTTTCCCTTGACAATGACATCTTTGATGAGCATTTTCCGGGTTGTCCGATTTTCCCCGGAACGCTGATCATCGAAGGGATGGCCCAGCTCTCGGGAATGTTCCTCGAGTGGTGCCGGAACCAGCAGGGATGCGCGCCGAAACGGGCCGCCCTTTCCCTGGTCCAGAAAGTGAAGTTCCGCGATATGGTCACTCCGGGTGACCGTCTCACGTACAGGGCGGATGTCAAATGCCTTTATCCTGACGAATACGGTGCCGTGCAGGTCAAAGCCATCCGGGATGACGGGCGCGTCTGTGCAGAAGGAGAGCTCGTTTTTACTTTTCTGGATATCCTGGATGAGGAAATGCAGCGGGTTTCTGACGCCCTGATGCGCGCGGCGACCCGAAACGCCCGGATCGTCCGATGAAAACCATATACCTCCGATATGCTCCGGACGAGGAGATTCCGGCGCTTCCGCTGATCCGAAAACGGAAACTGCTCAAGTACTATACACGTGAGACCTTCGCAGCCGTTCTGGCAGTAGCCCGTCTGCTGGAAGGGGAGGCGTTTCCATCCTCCATCCCGTTTTACTATGCTTCAGCCGATAACGAGAATTTCGCCTGCTACCGGGATGTGTTCCCCAAGTTTCTGGAAAGGGGCGTCCACTGCTTTGATGCGGAGCGCTATATCGCCTTATCCCCGCCGACATCCCTGTTCAAATCGATGCGGAATATGGTCCCCTGCTTTATTTCCATCGAATACGGCCTTCGCGGCGACAACAACGTTATCGTTGATTCCGCATCCGCTCTTCTGTATGCAGCCCTGACTGCTCCGGGGGAAGGAAAGGTCCTTGTCGGAGCGGGTTATCTCCACGCCGATAATTCCGTCGAAACCGGCTTTGCCCTTGCCCGCCCCTCCGAGTTCGAGGGGCATCCCCTGCTCGGATCGGCCGCAACGGCCATAACGCTTTTCAGACCCTGATACGCCATGGCGGTCGTGATTACCGGATTCGGGGCCCGAAGTCCCCTGGGATGCAGTTATGAAGAAAGTATGGAGACGCTCCGTGCTGGAATCCCCTGCGTGAACGATATCGAAAACCTCCGCACCGACGGCTATCCGCAGACGGCAGCCGGGGAGATCCGCTGTCAGGGCCGGGTAGTCCGGACGGACAGCAGCGTAGACCGGAAGGTTTATTTCCTCGACGAAGCACTTGCCGAGCTTTCCGGAAAGACCCGTTTCCGCGAGCGTTACCGCCCCGGGGAACTGATGCTGAACATCGGAAGTGGGGTGGACCATTTCGACATTGAGCGTTTTCTCGCCTCAGATGCCGTCTTTCCGGATGAAATGATTACGAGCGGGCACTACCATCTATTGGCCGCTGATATGCGGGAACTGGCGGCTCGCTGGCGTTTCGATGCCGGTTGTCATGTTTTCGCTTCCGCCTGCACGGCTTCCGCCCAGGCCATCGGCCTGTCCTGGCGCCTGCTGCGCAGCGGCCGGGCAGGAGCCATCGTAACGGGCGGATCGGATTCGATGATATCCCATCCCGTCTTTCTCGGTTTTTCCATCCTGGGAGCCCTCTCGCCCGATTCGGGACCGGCTCCTTCCCGCTGCAAACCCATGGACCTTCACAGCGACGGGACCATTCTCGGCGAGGCTTCCGTAGTGATGCTTATGGAAAAGTCGGAAAATGTTCCGGCGGGAGAACCTATTCTTGCGGAAATCCTCGGGTACGGCAGTTCCATGGACGCGTGGTCCGTTACGGAACCGGATTTATCCGGAGAAGCGGCCTCGGATGCTGTCCGGGCCGCCCTGGACGAGGCAGGCGTCTCCGCCGACAGCATCGACTGCATCCATCTCCACGGTACCGGCACCCCCAAATGTGCCCCGGCCGAGTACAACTGCCTGGTCCGCATCTTCGGCGACCGGCTCCGGGATATCCCCGTCTATTCGATGAAGGGCCAGGTCGGCCACGCCATCGGATCCTGCACGGCCGTCGAAATGCTCGGCGTCATCTATTCGCTGCAGCATCAGGTCGTACTGCCGACCGTCAATTTCCGTACGCCGCACCCGGAAGCCCCTTTCCGCGTCATCAGGGACGAACCGCTGCAGACCCCTATCCGCCATATCCTGAAAATCAACAGCGCCTTTGGCGGTCACAATACCGCACTCGTCATCAAGAAATGGGAACAATAGTCATTACCGGAGCCAGCTCTGAAATAGGACTGGCTATCGCCCGCCGTCTTTCCACGCTCGGAAAGCCGATGCTGCTCCATTGCAACAGCCACCCTGAAAGGCTGGAAGGCATCAACGCCGAAGTGATTCGTGCCGATTTCTCCGTCCGGGAGGACATCGAGCGCTTCGCCGCCGCGCTGCACGATACCGAAATCCTTGTCCAGGCTGCAGCCTTTACGCAGACCGGACTTCTGCCGCAGCTGGAACAGGACAGCATCGACCGGATGCTGAGCGTGAATGTCTCGGCACCTACCCGCATCTGTCAGGCGGTCATTCCTCAGATGTGCCTCAAGCGGAGGGGTATCATTGTCAACATTTCCTCGGTGACGGCCTCCCGGGTTTTTCGCGGGCAGACTGTTTATGGAGGTACGAAAGCCTATATCGAAACCCTCACCAAGGGTATAGCGGCCGAATATGCCAAGAAAGGTATCCGCTGCAACTGCATCGCTCCCGGTAGCATCGATGGCGGATCGCTCCGGCAGCTCATTATCCAGACAGGCAGCGATATGCTCCGGGATATCAATGCCAGTGGAAGGTTCGGTTCGTCCGAAGAAGTGGCGGATGCCGTTGCCTTCCTCTGCTCCGACGACAGCCGCTATATCAACGGCACCGTCATCCGGGTAGACGGCGGCTATTGGCTTGGATTATAATGGCTTATGCCCCACCGGTATGATGGCGCCAAGGAGAAAGAACTCCTTTAATCCGAGGATGGGGTTCAAGGCTTTCCCTGCCAGCAGCGGTCCCGTCATATAACAGGCGCCGAGGCCCAGGCTTTCTGCGGCGAGCAGTAGCATCATCGCAACGCAGGAAAGAGATTTTGTCAGGTTGTCGTGTTCCCAGCCGATGAGCTGCTGCGTAGCACTGTCCCGCATCATACTCCGTATCGTAGCTGTCTCCCGACAATAGGGGATCAGCAGCACCGGGGCCGATTCAAACAGCGTGAAACTCTCCGAATACCTGCGGAAAAAGGGTGCCGTTTCGGCGTCGAGCGTCTGTATGATATCGGCAGCGAAACGCCGCACTTCCGCAGCCAGGGCGGCAATGACGGAGGCGTCACGCACGACGGCAACCTTCCACTGGCTGCGTCCCGATGCGAACGGCGAACGGGCGGCCACGGACAGGATGCGGTCGATCTCTTCTTCGGAGACCGCTTCTGCGGAAAAACGGCGGCAACTGTGACGCCGCTCCGACAAAGTGAGTAAAGGAGTGTATAAGTCTTCCATATCAATCAATACGTTTGAAGAGCCTGACATTCAATCCCGATAGCAGCACTCCGATTCCCAGCAGGGCAAGGCCGTTCTCCGGATTATCCGCGACGGAGAACCCCCTGAGCATGATTTTCCAACCTCCGTCCACCATCCAGAAGAAAGGATTGGCATAGCGGGTGGCAGCCCAGAGCGGGGACATATTGTCCAGCGGGGCGAACATCGTACCGAGCATAATCAGGATGATGTAAACGAAGACCAGGATATAGACCGCCCGGACGAGTCTGCGCGATACGGCGGCGATGAGTAGGTTGAGATTGACGATGGCGAAGAGGAAGCAGGCTCCCAGCAGGAAAATGTCCGCCAGCGGCCCCGCCACGCTCAGCGAATAGACATAGCGGGCAATGACGAGTCCCGCCGCCAGTTCGCACAGGCCGACGAGTGAAAAGAACAGCACCTTGGAGTATACGTACAGGAGCGCGCTCATACCCGTGCTCCGGAGTTGCTCCAGATTCTTTCTTTCCATTTCCCGCACTACCGACAGCAGGGGAAGGGCGCAGGTGACGGCCAGCAGCAGGGTCAGCATCGTAACAATATAGTAATGCGTATGCCCCGGTGCTTCCGACACGAAAAGGGAGTGGAACCGGACGCGGTCATCGGCCTGGACGCCGGAAAGTTGCCGGCCCACAGAATAGACGGCGTCCCGTGCCAGAATCGTCTGCGTGGCATCGGCGATGATGCGGCATTCACCGCTTTGGGGCACTTCGACAATGACGTCGGTCTCCCCGCATGTCATTCGCTGCATCGATTCCCGGAGGGAAGCGGACCGGCTCAGACGGGTGATCGCTGGCGATCCTGCCAGCGCCGTCATCACCTCGCTCCCTCGGCCGGAGAACGAATCGTCCACCACTTCGGCCCGGATGTGCGGCTCATTGGCCAGTCCGACCGGTACGATCCCGACGATGACAACCGGGCAGATGACCAGGATAAAAATCATCTCAGGTGTCCGTACCAGCTGGAGAAACTCTTTCACCAATATATGCCAGAGCCGTCTCATCACCGCGGGATTTTACGTTTGAAGCCAAAGAATGCAATGCCGGCTGCGGCAACGAGTTCCCCGACGAGGAGCAGGAGCCAGGGAAGCGTTCCCGCAAACCCGGCCCCCTTGTAGGCGATGGCCCTGAATGCGCTGATAAAGGCGGTCCCGGGCAGGAATTCCACGAGCGCGCGGATGGTTCCGGGCATCGAGCTGACCGGGAAGATGAATCCGGAAAGGAAGGTGTTTGGGATGAACAGCAGGATCCAGCACAGGATCAGCACGGTCTCCGAACGGTCGAACCACGCCGAAATGGCCAGTCCCAGCGACATGCAGCAAACCGAATAGAGGATGCACAGCCCGAAAAAGAGTGCGGGACTCCCCTGGATGCGGACCCCGAAATGGAGGCAGAGGAGATAGATGGCGGCGACGTGGAAGAGGGAGATCAGGAAATAGGGGACCGTCTTCCCGAGAATCAGTTCACCGCTGGTCATCCGGGTCATGCGGAGCATCCGGAAACTACCCTGTACCTTCTCATTGTTGACGCTCGTACCGAGCACGATGGATGAAATCAGGATAAAAACCATCATCACCACTCCGGGTATGGGCGTGTATTCCCTTTTGAGGGAAGGATTGTAAAGGAAACGGACGGGCTGGGGCGTATGGCGGGAAACGGGCACCCGGTACTCCCGGGCGGCATAATCCGCGATAATCGACCGGAGGGTCATTTCGAGGCTGGCAGCCAGCACCGGGGCGGATCCGTCGAGAAAAATATCAATGCCCTCTTCACGGCTCCGGTACAGCACTACAGCCCGCGTATTGCCCCTGGCAAAGGCCTGGCCGATTTCTCCGGGATCATCGAGACGTTCGCTGACACGCACGGCCGGATTCGCTTCCAGGCAGGCCAGCAGCCGCTCGGCGTTGCCGGAGCGTGCTGGGGCGCAGACCGCGATATCGTGGTGATGTATCTCGAAGGAAAGCGCATAGCCGAACAGTAACAGGAGCGCGGCCGGCATCAGGAACAGGAGCAGGCAGCTGACCCTGTCCCTGAAAATATGCCGGAACTCCTTGCGGACTACGGACAGTATGTGTGTGCCCGGTTTCATACTCATTGGAAGAATGGCATCAGATCATCCTGCACGGACGCGAGCGCTTCAGGCGCCGTATCCGCTACAATCCGGCCTGCCTTCATGACGGCGATCCGGGTACAATAATAGGCCTCGTCGAAAGAATGGGTACTCACGATGATGCCGGTCCCCCGGGCGGCTTCTTCGTGGAGTATCTTCCACAAACGCCGGCGGGACAGGGAATCCAGGCCGCTCGTCGGTTCATCCAGAATCAGCAGCGGCGGATTCGCCAGCACGGCGATGGCAAAGGAGAGCGCCTGGCTCCAGCCTGAAGGGAGGTCTTTCACCGGCCGGTCGAGATAGGGTGTAAGGGCAAGCCGTCCTGCGATCTGCTCCTGCCGCTCCGCAATCTGGCGACGGGACATTCCGTAAAGGGCCCCGAAGTAACGGATGTTCTCCGCTACGGTCAATTCCTCGACCAGCGAGAAACTTTGGCACATGTAGCCGGGGCGACCCGCCACGGAAACCGTCCCATCCGAAGGGCGGATCAGGCCGCAGATCATCCGAATCAAGGTCGTCTTTCCAGCCCCGTTCGCACCGATGAGGCCGAGGATTTCGCCGCCGGAAAGGGTGAGCGAGACATCATCGACGGCGGTGAACGTGCCGAATCGCCTGGATGCGTGAAGAATCTCGACCAGCGTCATGGATGCCCCTCCTTTTGCGACAAACGGTCGATGAATACATCCTCGACACCCGGCTCGGCCGGGACGGGCATGCGGCCGCAAACCGGAGCCGCCGCAAACGATTCGTCCACGACCAGATGCAGGCTGCCGCCCCAGGGATAGTGGTCCAGCACCCCGGGCATGGCCTCGAGCGCCGCTTCCGCCGCCGGCCGTTCGGCGATGGGGCAGGGAAGGTTGTAGATGCGGTGCCGGAATGAACGCAGCATCCCGGCCGGACTGTCTGCCAGCAGGATTTCACCCGCATGCAGGAACAGGATCCGGTCCGCGAGCGGAGCCTCGTCGAGATAATGCGTGCTCATCAGCACGGATACGCCCCTTTCGCGCAGTGCGCTGAGTTCCTTCCATACGTCGGCGCGGGCCGCAGGATCGATACCGACGGTCGGTTCGTCCAGCAGGAGGACGGACGGATTGTGGACCAGTGCCGCACAGACGGCGAGTTTCTGCCGCATACCGCCCGAAAGCGTATCGGCCCGGAAGCCCGAAAAAGGGGCCAGCCCGTTCCAGAGGAAAGGAGAGCGGGATGCGATATCCCGGGCATCGCATCCGTATGCGGCCGCGAAGAAATCCAAATTCTCGGCCACGCTCAGGTCGCCGTACAGGGAGAAACGCCCGGGGACATAGCCGATGCAGCCACGGGCTTCCCGGGGATGGGTGTGCAAATCCCATCCGCAAATGGAGGCCGTGCCGTCAAAATCAGGGTCGATGGAGGCGAGAATATCGAATAGGGTGGACTTGCCGGCGCCGTTCTCGCCCATCAGGACGACAATCTCCCCCTTTTCCACCCGAAAAGAAACATCTTTCAGGACAGAGCGGGCACCGAAGCGTTTGCATATGCCCTCCGCTGCAATCATCGACTGGCGGGAAGGTAGATTTCTGCAGCCATCCCCGGCCGCAGGAATGGATCCTCGGCCAAATCGATCCGGACGTGATAAACCATCGTCGTGCGTGTGTCGCGGGTCATCACCTGGTTCGGCGTGAATTCCGCTTCTTCGGCGATGTAGCTGATTCGTCCCTTCAACGTCCGCATCGCGCTGCCTCCGCCGTCCACCCGGACTTCCACCGTATCTCCAAGCGCCACACGGGCAAGCCTGTCGCCGTCCAGCCACGCATCGACATAGAGGTTCCGGAGGTCCGACAGTTTGAAGATGGGCATCCCGGCCGAGACGAACTCGTGGAGGTGTGCATAGAGGGCTGTCACCGTCCCTTCCTCCGGGCTGGTTACAGTGCAACGGGCGATTCGGTCACGAAGGATGGCTGCCTGTGAATTCAGCGCAGTAATCTCGGCAAGGACCGCGGCCGTTTCCCGGGAAAGGGAAGAGCGTGCTGCTGCAATCTGGCTCTCAATGACGGCAATCCGGTCATCGAGCTGGTCCAACTGCCGGCCGGAAGCCGCACCGGAATCGACAAGGGCGGCGGTCCGGTCGCGTTCGTTAGTCAGCGATTCCTTCTGCCGGTTCAGCACATCCAGCTGCCGGCCCGCATCGGGCAGGGTGGGCCGGAGTGCTTCCATCTGGTCTTCCAGCGCCTGGAGCTGCAGGGAAAGGGCGGCCGTATCCAGACAGACGGTTTCGTCCCCTTTGGCAACACGCCGGCCTTCCTCCACCGACAGGGAGATAATCTGACCGGGCTCCGAGGCGGCAATCATCCAACTGCGGGCACCTACGATTCCGTAGGCATCGGGCTGGCCGTCGCCTTTGCAGGAGGCGGCAAGGAAGGGAAGGACTGCAAAAAGCAGTAAGAGGGTATGGCGCGGTTTCATCATTGTCGGGAGGAACTGTAACGTTTCCGGAGCAGTTGCTGACGGAGTTTTTGAAGGGCGTAGATTTCGCTGTAAAGCCTGGCCTCGGAGAGCTGTTCCAGGGCGGTCAGATAGTCGGAGAGGGAGGAAGCGCCCTGCGCGACAAGGGTGTCCCGTTCCCGGCAGAGCTCCTCGTATTTTTCAGCGGTGCGTTCGCTGGCAGCCCGAAGGCTCTCCAGGCGGGCGATTTCACCATCATATTTCAAGAGCTCCACGCGCCTCTCGCGCTCAAGGACATCCCGTTCCAGGGTCAGTTGTCCCAAAGCGGCGTCCAGCCGGTCGCCGGTGTGGCGGACAGCCCGCCAGTCCGTAATCGGGACACGCAGCGAGAGACCGACGATTCCATATGCATCCGCACTGCGCTGGAAGAAATTCATCGGCCACTGCCCGTATCCGATCGTCCCCCAGGCTTTCAGGCTGGGACGGGCCTTCGCCCGGGCAAGCTGCTGTTCAAGCCGGAACTTCCGCTCTTCCAGGTCCAGCATTCGGATTCCCGGATCGGGCAGTACGGCCAGATCCTCCCCTTCAGGCATTTCCAACTCCGTATCCGGCTCGATGGGAAGATCTGTCAGCGCAGCAAGCATTGCGATGCCGGCGCGTTGCCTTTCACGGTTCCCGGCCATCTCAGCTTCGAGTTTCAGCACCTGGGCCTCCAGCAGGAGAACCGCATCCCGGTAGCCCAGTCCGGCCTCATATGCATCCTGGATGTCGCCCAGTTTCAGGCGGACGGTATTCAGCTGCCGCTCCAGGATTTCTTCCTGCTTGCGGGAGAGCAGGATGCCCAGATAGAGGTCATCGACGGTTGCATCCAGTTCCATTTCCCGCTGATTCAGGCGGCTGAGGCGGATGTCGTGCTCCACTTCGTTGAGATCCGCCCGGATCCGCCGCTGCCCGCCGCTGTAGAGGGGCTGGGTCAGGAGGAAACCGGTGTGGTACTGGAACTTCGGGCTGGAATGGAAGGTATAGGCAACATCCGCCCTGTCGGCGACTTCCACGAGGCTGTTCAGGTTCGGAGAGTCGTTCTGGTAACTCGCGACAGCATAAGCGGAAATGGAGAACAGGAAATCATGGTCTCCCAGCCGTGCTCCGGCCTCCCGGTCTGCGGCGACATACTGCCCGAGCTGCTCCAGGTGACCAGCCTTACGCGCCGCTTCCCGACAGGTTTCCAGCGATAATGGACCACCCCCGACGGCAACGGGAACGGACAACAGGAACGCGGCGAAAAGAAGCGGCAGTTTTCTCATACTTCCCCAAAGATACATATTTTCCGCCGCTTTTTTTTTGTTTTTCGGCGAAATAGCATTATTTTTATCGCAAACAATCAATCTGGCATTATGAAAAGAATACTCCTCGCGCTGACCGGATGCCTGTTTGCACTGGCCGCATCCGCCCAAACCATCCACGAAGGCTCTATCTTCATCAACCCCGCCCTTACCAATCTCGGTTACAACAGCATCAGCCTCAAAGTAGACGGCGAAAAGAATTCCATATCCCGTCTTGGTCTCCAGGCCAACGGAGGATATGCCATCCAAGACGATCTCGCCATCATGGGCGGTATCGGTCTCCAGAACGCTTCCCTGGAAGATTCCGCGATCACCCTTTTCAACATCACGGCCGGTGCCCGTAAATACTTCATTCCCGGTTTCTTTGGCGGTGCCAACCTCGTACTTGGTACGCTCAGCATGAACAATAAGATGAATGCGGCCGACGATGACGATGCTGTCATCCAAGGCGGCAAGAGCAAGGGACACACCTTCGGCGTCGAGCTGAACGCGGGCTACACCTACTATCTTTCGAAGCATTTCGCCGTCGAGCCCAGCGTATCATTCATGTACGGACTGAGTACCAAGATTGAAGACGAGAAGGTCAATCTCTCCGTATTCACCTTGAATATCGGTTTCGTCTACTTGCTCGACAACGTCATTTCCTTCAAGAATAAACCCGCTCCCCGGAAAAAATAGTTCTCTAAAAGTTCGTCAGTGTTCCATATAAAAGGCCCCTCTTGAAGAAATCTCGGAGGGGCCTGATTAGTTGGTTCTTTAGAAGAAAAGACAATACTATTTTCATTTTTTTCTCCCTTATTTGTGTCGGGCGCAACTTTTAAAAAAGACTTTTGACATAATCTGCGACGAGATCTACCGGTCAAGGCCAGTGATTGTTGTAGTTGTACGTATTTCTCGCACAACGCAAAGATAATGACCTGTAACCGGAAAGCAAGTTGTCATTTTATGTCTTTTTCACCCGGACACGCCTTTCCCCGTGAAAGATTCTTTGTGCCCGAAAGTGAATTCCGAAAAAATTGCGGATTTCTCCTAAAAAAATTAGGAGTTGTAAATAGTTTGTTTTATCTTTGTCCCGGACAAAGTTAGAAAAGGACAGGAATGAAACAGAAACTCACGTCAAAGGAAGAGATGCTGATGAACATCTTCTGGGAGCATGGAAGCATGTTTATCAGGGATCTGATTACGTATATCCCGGAGCCCAAACCCCATTACAACACCGTGGCTACGCTGGTAAAGTTCCTGGAGGAAAAGGGCTTTGTGGAAAGGGAACCGATGGCGAATTCTTTCCGCTATAAGGTGAGAATCAGCGAACGTCAATACCATGGGGATACCGTGTCGGATGTCGTGGCCCGGTATTATGACAATTCTTATCTCCGCCTGGTGTCCCAGTTTGTGGAGGAGGACAAGATGGACCTCCAGGAGCTCAAACAGCTGATCGCGCAGATCGAAAAGAATAAAAAATGAGTCCGTTCCTATTATATATTGCCCGGGCAGGGCTCTATCTGGGCCTGTTCTACGCCTTTTACCTGCTGGTGATGAGGCGCACGACCTTTTTCCGGCTGAACAGGGTACTTCTTCTGATGGGGTCGTATCTCTGTCTGTTGCTGCCGTTTATCCGGCTCAGGACCGTTAAGGCGGCCGTGATGGCTTCAGACTTGACTGTGGCGGGCATCGGAGCGGAATCTTCCGGAACGGCCCTCCCTTCGAAGGCTCTTGCGGTCTTTTCCTGGCAAGAATGGATCATGGCCATGTATGTTGCAGGAGTGCTCTTGGCGTTCGCCCTCTTTCTGGTATCGACCTGGAAGATGGGACGCCTGATTCGCATGGGGGAGGTGTCCGGGCGGGAAGGATGTCGCCTGGTGCTGCTGGAGCAGGACATTCCATCGTTCAGCTGGGGCAGGACGGTCGTGATGAGCCGGAAGGACCGGGAAGAGAACCCTGCCATCTATACCCACGAACTGATGCACGTCAAGTGCCGTCATTCGCTGGATCTGCTTCTTTTCCAGCCTCTTCAACTGCTGCTGTGGTGGAATCCGCTGGTGTGGATAGCCCGCGAAGAGCTTCGCCTCCTGCATGAATACGAGGCGGACGAAATGGTTATTCAAAAGGGCATTGATGCTACTCAATATCAACTTCTTCTTGTGCGAAAAGCCGTGGGGGAACAGCGCTTCTCCCTGGCCAGCGGCTTCCAGCACGCCAAACTCAAAAACCGTATTGCCATGATGATGAAAACATCTTCTTCCGGCTGGATGCGTTGGTCGTACCTGGCCCTGATCCCCGTGCTGGCCGTATCCATGTATGCCTGCAACACTCCGAAAACCAGCAATCAGCCCGCTGCCGAGACTCCGGAGCAGGAAGCCTCTGTAGCTAACCCCGGTGCGTACACAGTCATCGTAAATGAGGAACCCGATACAGTCCCGTTCGGCGATATAGAACACAAACCGACTTTTAACGGCGGCGATAGCAACGAATTTTCGAAATGGGTGAATTCACAGATGAAGTATCCTGAGTCGGCCAAAAAGGACAAAATCCAGGGACGCGTGATGCTCCAGTTCACCATCGGGTCCGATGGCGCTGTCCGTGATGTCGTCGTGCTTAGCAGTGCGCACGAGGTCCTGGATGCTGAAGCTGTCCGCGTGGTCTCCGCTTCCCCGAAATGGGAACCCGGCCGCAACGCCGACGGGAAAGCAGTCCCTGTCACATTCAATTTCCCGGTCGTCTTTATGCTTCGATAAAGGGAATAGGGGATTCCGCTTCGCGCTATCCCCTTGCCTCCGGCGGGGTCCTTACGGAGTCATACAGTTGTGGCCTGCGGCCACTCTGGCTGTTTCTGGCCTCCATCGGCTTTCAAGCAAGCTTGACGCCGAGGAGACCAAAAACAGCCGGTCGCTTTCGCGACCAGCTGTATGGACTCCGTGGAGATAAGGGGATTCGAACCCCTGGCCTATAGATTGCGAACCTATCGCTCTACCAACTGAGCTATACCCCCGTTTGGTTTGGGACTGCAAAGTTAGTAAAAAAAATGATATCCCATACGTTCGGTTACAAAATAGGGCCCTTTTTGTGACCGAACTGTCCAAAAACAGGAGCTCGGGCACAAAAAAGCCCGTTTTTGTGCTTGAGACAGACACCAGCACAACGGCTGGCCGCGCTAGTAGCGGTTCAGCGGACGGCCGGAGGTCATCATGTGGACCTTGCGGCGAACCTCGTCGAGGATCAGTTTGTGGGAGATCCGCTCGCCGACCTGCTGCTCGGTGGGCTCCTTGGCGGTCAGGGCGTCGAAATGCTGGTTGGCCGAATCGAGAACCATGTCGACGAGGTCGACGATCTGGACCATGTCCTTCTCCTCGAAACCGCGGGATGTGATGGCCGGGGTGCCGACGCGGAGGCCGCTCGTTGCGAAGGCGCTCCGGCTGTCGAACGGGACCATGTTCTTGTTGACGGTGATGTCGGCATTGACGAGCTCCTTCTCGGCGACGCGGCCGGTCAGGGCCGGGAATTTCGTCCGGAGGTCGATGAGCATCAGGTGGTTGTCCGTGCCGCCGGAGATGACCTTGTAGCCCTTCTCGAGGAAGGCCTCGCACATCGCGGCTGCATTGGCGACGACCTGCTTCTGGTACTCTTTATACTCCGGCTGGGCCGCCTCGTAGAAGGCGACGGCCTTGGCGGCGATCACATGCTCGAGCGGACCGCCCTGGATGCCGGGGAAGACGCTGGAATTGAGGATGGCGGACATCTTCTTGATCTCGCCCTTCGGGGTCGTGAGGCCCCAGGGATTGTCGAAGTCCTTGCCCATCAGGATGATACCGCCACGGGGACCGCGCAGGGTCTTGTGCGTGGTGGAGGTGACGATGTGGGCATATTTGACCGGATTCTTGAGCAGCCCGGCGGCAATCAGGCCGGCCGTATGGGCCATATCGATCCACAGGAGCGCGCCCACCTCGTCGGCAATCTTGCGCATCCGCTCGTAGTCCCATTCGCGGGAATAGGCCGAGGCGCCGCCGATAATGAGCTTCGGACGGTGCTCGAGGGCCTTCTGCTCCATGTCGTCATAGTCGATGCGGCCCGTTTCCGGATCCAGCCCGTAGGCGACCGGATGATAGAGAATACCGGATGCATTGACCGGGGAGCCGTGGGTCAGGTGACCGCCCATCGACAGGTCGAGGCCCATGAAGGTGTCGCCGGGACGCAGGCAGGCCATCGTAACGGCCATATTGGCCTGGGCACCCGAGTGCGGCTGCACATTGGCATACTCGGCGTCATACAGGGCGCAGAGGCGGTCGATGGCGATCTGCTCGATCTGGTCGACCACTTCGCAGCCGCCGTAATAGCGCTTGCCGGGGTAGCCTTCTGCGTATTTGTTGGTGCAGACGGAGCCCATCGCGGCCATCACCTGGTCGGACACATAGTTCTCAGAGGCAATCAGTTCGAGGCCCGAGCCCTGGCGCTCTTTCTCCCGCTTGATGAGGTCAAAAATCTGGAGGTCTTGTTTCATATCGGTAGTGTTATAATTTTCGTAGCTGACAAAGATAACCAGATTTCTTCGATATCCCAAGCGGAAAAAGTGTTATCTTTGCCGCTGAGATGAAAGATCGCAAACTCCTCAACATCGAGCTCGGCCGTCTGTCGGCGGAGCAGTACCGCGAAAAGCCGGAAAGCGGCATCGTGGTCGTCCTCGACAACATCCGCAGCGCCCATAATGTCGGTTCGGCCTTCCGCAGCGCCGACGCTTTCGGGGTGGACTGTATCTTTCTCTGCGGCATCAGCGCACTGCCGCCCTCTCCCGAAATCCACAAAACGGCCCTCGGAGCCGAAGACAGTGTGCCCTGGGAGCACGAAAGCGATACGCTGGAGGCTGTCCGGCGGTTACAGAACGAGGGTTATACCGTCTATTCGGTCGAGCAGACCGAGCATTCCCTAAAGCTCGGTCGGGATGACAAAAATGGGAAGCTCGGTCGGGATGACAAGGGGCGGAGGATCGCCCTGGTCTTCGGCAACGAAGTCGACGGAGTCCGCCAGGATGTGGTGGATGCCTCCGACGGGGCGCTGGAAGTGCCGCAGCAGGGGACGAAGCATTCGCTCAACGTCTCCGTCTGTGTAGGCGTAGTTCTTTGGGAACTTGTCAGATAATCTCGATCTCCGAAGTCCGGATCCAGCCTTCCCGTCCGTCCGCAATGCGGATATTGGTCCAGTCGCCGAGGGTCTCGAGCGTGGTCACTTTCGTTCCGGCGTGGAGATCGAATAGACTCGTGGATCCGTTCTCTGACGGCGCGCTGCGAACGCTGGAACGGGCTTTCATCACGACCGCCGCATCCCGGGCCGAATAATCGGCATGCTGCCAGAGCGAGAAGCCGAGAGCCGTCACCGACAGCAGCAGGCAGAGGATACAGCCATAGAATCCCGTCATTCGAAGACCCCGCCGGGTACTCCGCAGGAAAGCCAGCGCTCCGAGGACGGCAGCGGCAAAAAGCAGTGCGGCGATAAATGCCCATGCATTGGCACCCAACCCCTGGCCGATACTCCGGAAGAAGCGTTTGAGGGCAAATTCCGGCACGGCGTCGATCTTGTCGAGCCGGTCGCGGAGAAGGTCGAGATTGTACCGGGCGTCGCTGTAGGAGGGATTCAGGCGCAGCGCTCTTTCGTATCCGAGCACGGCATGGGCCGCATCGCCTTTCTGGAAGGCGGCATTGCCCAGGTTGTACCACAGGTCGGCGTTCTCCCGGACGCCGTAGTCGGCGACGAGGGCATTCCAACTGTCATAGGCTTCGCTGTAGCGGCCGTCTGCGTAGGCGGCGGCTCCGGCCTGCCAGAGCGCTTCGGCCGATGAAGGGACGGAAGGCGTCCCGAGCGTATCGGCGGCCGGTTCCTGGGCCAGCATCGTCCCGGATGGCAGCAGCATCAGCGCCAGAAGGAAGGAGGCCCGGACTGAGCCCCTGGCACTGGATTTCGTACCTTTTTTCATGGTGGCGTCAATATCGGAAAGCACCCGGACGGCGCTGTCGTAATGCTCCTGCATGCCGCCGTGGTCGCTCTGCGGCGCGTAGCGGGCATATTCGCAGGCATCGAGGAGGGCTTCGAAATCATCCACGGTTTTCTCCGGGACGCCGCCTTCGAGCAGCGCCGGCCGCACTCTTTCGCGGCTGAGGTCTGCGACGCTGAGCAGCAGTTTGTCGGATATGTATCCGAGCAGCGCCCTGTGAAGCTCCTCATAGAAAGCAGAGTAGAGGTCCTTTTTCAGGAAGGAGGCGGAAGTGCGGAGTCTTGCCCGGGCGAGCTTGCCGGCGCGGCGGTTCTTGGCGCCGACGACATCGGCCCTGCGCCGGTTGATGGCCCCGGAAAGCGGCAGATATACCGGCAGGAAAAGCAGCAGCAGGGCCAGAATGCCCCAGTACAGCGGGCTGGAGACCCAGAAACTGCGTTTCCTCTCGTCCAGCGCGCCGCTCGTCCGGGTCCGGATGTAGTGGATGCTTTCGCCTTTGCTCTCGACGCGGGTGCCTGCAATCTGGGGCAGGGAGCCGCTCCCGCCGGCGGGGGCGAGAACCGCCGCATCGGGATCTTCCGTCACCGAGAGGTCGAAGGGGCCTGCCTTGAGCGTTTCGTAGCGCCGGGTGTCGGTATTATAATAGGTAAATTCCACCGGGCCGATGGTGAAATGTCCGTCGGTGCGGGGAATGAAGGGATATTCGAAGGTCTGCGTGCCCGACAGGCGGCCGCTGGCGGCAAAACTGGTCTCGATGCCATAGGTCTCGAAGTCCTGCGGGAAGGAGACCGCAGGGGCCTTGACCATGGCGATGTTGCCGGTGCCGGTGAGGCGGACGGTGAGGCTGCCCGCCTGGTTTTCCTGCATATCGGTTGCCGACATCGACGCATTCATCGAGAAGGTGCCCACGGCGCCATTGAAGGAGGCCGGCGCACCGGCCGGAAGGGGATTGACGGTGATATCCAGCCCCGGGGCCCGCAGGGTCTTGCGGATCTGCCGGGTGCCGGTGCCGAAGAAATCCTCGAAGGGATCGCCCGTGGAGGCATTCCGGACCGAATAGATGCAGGAGAGCTCGGCCGGCTCGATGGGAATCGTTCCGGCTTTAAGCGGGGTGAGGGTATAGCTTGCGATGGTGGCGGCATAGTAAATGGTGCCGCCGTATTCTTCGCGATGGAACTGGATGTCGCTCCCGCTGGAATCCTCCTGTTTGGAGAAATTGTCGAAAGAGGGGAGTTTGGCGCCGTCAAAGCCGTTGAGGTCGACCTTGGTGTAGACCTTGATTTCGAAACGGAAGGCTTCGCCGACCACCACTCTCCGCTTGGAGGGAATCATCCGGATAAACAGGTCCTCGCGGGCTTCGGATGCGGCCTGGGAACGGCCCGGGGCGCTGCCGGGAGCGGCGGATTCCGCTTCGGCGCCGGGCTCGGCCGCGCTCCGTTGCTCGCCTTCGATGACGGTGACGCTGCCGATTTCGGAAAAGACCTGGGTGCCGTCGATGTTGGCAGAAGCCTGGGCGATCGGGAGCTTTCCGGTGCGGAGCGCCTTGAGCGTATAGGAATAGGACTGGCGGGATGTCATCTCCCGCTTGCCGTTGATGATGGTCGTGGACGTGCTGGAGGAGCGGGCCGGACCCCATACGAGATGGAAATCCTCGCCGGGATCCCACTGGAAGTCGCGAACGGTGCCGCTGCCTTCGATGGTAAAGATGACCTGGAAGTTCTCGTCCTGGCTGACAAGGGCGTCCGGGCGCACCTCCACCCGGATGATGTTCTGCGCCGTTGCTGTCACCGTGAAGGCGAGTAGCAGGAGCAGCGCGCTCCAAAAGGTTTTCTTTATGCTTGCCTGTCCTACCATTTCTTTCTGTCTTTTTGACGCAGCTGGATGGCCCGGGCTTTTTTCTCGTCGACCTTATCGCGCGTCTGTTTCTCCTTCATCTCCAGCAGCTGGTAAATCTGGTCTTCATTGAGCTGATCCTGTTGCTGTTGCTGTTGTTGTTGCTGCTGGTTCTGGTCCTGCTGCTGATCATTCTGATCCTGCTGGTCCTGATTCTGGTCCTGATTCTGCTGGTCCTCCTGCTGATCCTGATCGTTCTGATCCTGGTTCTGCTGGTCCTGATTCTGGTCCTGGTTCTGATTTTGATCCTGGCCGCCGCCTCCGCCACCGCCTTCCTGCTGGGGCGGGAGCTGGCTCCTGGCGTAAAGATATCGCTCCTTGGCGTCGAGATCGTCAGGTTCTCTCAGGAGATACTCTTCATAGGTCTGCACGGCCTTTTGGAAGAGCTGGACCGACTGGGGGGCCTGCTGCTGAGCCATCTGCGGCAGGCCTTCCTCCTCGTCCCCTTCTTCCGGGGCGGGCGCTGCCATCTGCTGCGGCTGCTCCGCTTCCTTTGCCTTCTGCCGGACGGCCTCGGTCAGGACGTCGTTGGCAAGATTCAGAAGAAGGTCCGTTTCGTACTCGGGCGGAACGAACCCTTCGTCCCGCTGCCGGAGCGTGTCGAGCACTCCGATGGCTTCGGGATCGTCCCCGACGGCATGGCTCGTCAGGGCATAGTTGTAATATCCGGCAAAGGTCGAATCGGCCATCATCGCCTTCTTGAACCCGGCGGCCGCCGAAATATAATCCCCGTCGTCGAAGTCGTTAGCCGCTTCCCGCATCGTACGCACATATTCGTTCCGCGAGCAGCTTCCGGCTATCATCATCATAACCAGCAGCCCGCACCCGGCGACGTTGCAAAGGATCCTTCTCATGGTCATCTTTATCTGTCAAACAGGCTCCACCTGGAACGGCGCTCGCCCGGCAGGAGCTCCAGCACCAGCAGTGCCAGGGCTGCCCAGTAGAAATACATATAATACTCATTGTAGTCCTCGAATACGAGGGCGCTGTAGCGCGAAGTCTGGAGCTCGCGCAGGGCATCGACGATCCGGTCGAGCCCGAACTCCCGGTCTGAAGCATGGAGATAGAGGCCTCCGCCGGCTTCTGCAATACCCATGAGCGTCTTTTCGTCGAGGCGCGTGGTCACGATCGAGCCGTCGTCGTCGCGCAGCTGCTTGCCGTCGATTTCGATGGGCTGGCCGCTCGTGGAGCCGACCCCGATCGTGTAAATGTCTATGCCGTTGCCGTGGATGTCGCGGGCGATGGGAACGGGATCCGCCTCATGGCTTTCGCCGTCGGAAATCAGCACGATGGCCTTTCCGGCCTCCTCCGACCCGTCCGACAGGCAGCCCGACGAGAGGGCGAGCGCCTTGGCGATATCGGTCCCCTGTGCCGTCACTGACGAGGTGGAGATTCCGTCGAGGAACATCTCCGCCGAGGCATAATCCGCCGTAACGGGCAGCTGGACGAAGGCATCTCCGGCAAACACCACGAGGCCGATGCGGTCGCTCCTGCCGTCCCGGGCAAGCCGGGCGGTCAGCATCCGGATGGCGCGCTTGGCGCTTTCGAGCCGGCTGGGCTTATAGTCCCCGGCCAGCATGGAGTTCGACACGTCGAGCGCAATGACGATCTGCGAGCCCTCCATTTCCCGTTCGGCATAGCGGGATCCCGTGCGGGGACGCGCCAGGCCGAGGGCAAAGACGCCGAGGGCCAGCGAGAACACGATGACGCGGAACCAGCCGGCGGAGGGACTGTAAGAAGGCATCAACTCCTTGAGCAGCGACTCTTCGCCGAGGGCCCTCATGCGGCGGCGCCGGAAACCCTCCCGCACTGCATACAGGACGGGAATCACCGGCACCAGCAGAAGCAGATACAGGTACCTGGGTTCTCCGAAGATAAAGGGTATATCGAGGTTCATGACTGTCTCTCCTCCATATTAAGGCAAGCGTCTCAGCAGCAGACGAAGCAGTGCTTCGCCCAGCAGCAGGAGCAGTGCCAGCAGGCCCAGCTGCTGGAAATACTCCTTGTAGCTGGTCCAGCCGCTGACCTCCCGCTCCAGTTCGGAGCGGTCCAGCTCGTTGATTTCTGCAAAGATACTGGCGAACTTGGTGTTGTCCGTCGCCTTGAAATACTGGCCACCCGTCTCGGCGGCGATGCTCTTGAGAAGATCCTCGTCGAAGCTCTGCTGGAGACTGCCGGCGCTCATGCGGACCGGGTTTTTGCCGGACATGCCGATGGTGTAGACCTTTACACCGGCGCTCTTGGCGAGCTCCGCGGCGTTCATCGGGGACACGTTGCCGGCATTGTTGACTCCGTCGGTAAGAAGGATGATCACTTTGCTTTCCGCTTCAGAGTCCTTGATGCGGGCGACGGCCGTTGCAAGGCCTTCTCCGATAGCCGTCCCGTCCGGATCGATAAAGCCCAGCTGGATTTCATGGATCAGGCTGACCACCGCTCCGTGATTGCCCGTCAGGGGGCACTGGGTGTAGCTTTCCGCTCCGAAGAGGACGATGCCGATCCGGTCTGCCGGACGTCCGCCGACAAACTCTGCCGCCGTCGTTTTCAGGGCCTCGATCCGGCTCATGTTGCCGTCGAAGTCGGGGGTTTCCATACTCCCGGACACGTCGAGCGCCAGCATGATGTCGATGCCCTGCGTATGGTCGGTGCTGTGGTGGACCGCAGTCCGCGGCCGCGCCAGCGCGATGACAATGGCCGACAGGGCCAGCACGCGAAGGACGATGGGGATATGACGGACGACGCGGATCAGCGAGAAGCCGCCCTTTTTCCAGGGCTGGATGGACGAGACCCTCAGGTGCGGCTGCCGGTGACTGAGCTCCCGGTATACGTACAGGGCCACCAGAAGCAGCGGAACCAGCAGCAGAAGCAGCAGCCAGGGGTGCATGAAATGAATGCCGCTCATCATGCCTTACCCTCCTCTTCTTGTTTTTTCTCGGCCTCGGCCTCGGCCTCGGCCTCCAGGAGCTGCTGCCAGGTCTGTGTCACGAAGCCGGTCGCGAACGGGACGACGCGCGCGTTTTCGCTGTCATCGGCCGTATGGCGGGCAAATTTGACATAGTCGGCCACCTCGAAAAGATGTCCGAGGCCGCTGCGAAGCTCCGGCGCCAGATCGGTCTCCTTCTTGAGGTGGTGGAGCACCTCGCCGGAGGTCATTTCCGGCGCGTCGAAACCATAGCGGTTGCCGATATACTCCTTCAGCGCGTCGGTGATGCCGGAGTAGAAGGTCTTCTGCCGTTCGGGCTTCCAGTAGCTGTCGCTGCGGTAGGCGTCGATCTTTCGCAGCGCTACGATGTGGGCGGGGTCCGGCTCGGCGGCCAGGGCTTTCCGGCGGTAGTGCCGAAGCAGCAGCCAGACGGCCAGAACCAGCAGCCCAACCCCCAGCAGAATCAATCCCACAAGCCCCGCAAAGGTCCATTTCTCGCCGGAAGTCCAGGGGAAACGGATGATCGGGGTCGGAGGGATGCGGAGGTTTTCGGGCGTAAATATCGTCGTGTCGACGGCGCAGTTGACAAACTCGACCCGCTTCCCGTCGAACCAGGTGGTATCCCCGCCGACGACGGCTCCGAGCGGAGGCAGCTCGTAGGCTCCCTCGTCAAAGCTGGTGATGGTCAGCCAGGCGTCGATGTCGCAGCGGCCGTCTTCCCGGGGCCGGATATCCAGCTGCCAGCCTTCTCCCACCTGCCGGATGCCGGGGAGCAGGGCTCCCGCCTTCTCCGGAAGGGGAGTGAACGCTCCTTCGCCGGACTCCACGCCCTCGAGCCGGAACCCGTAGCGCAGCTGGTCAGCGATCAGCAGCGAATCCCGCTTCTGGAGGGGGATGAGGTAGGTTTCGCCCGCGGCCGGAACAACCGGCTCTTCCGACGCCGCTTCCTCTTTGCCGGAGGAGCAGCCGGAAAGCAGCGCCGCCGCTGCTGCAAGCATACCATATAGAAAGATTTTTCTCATCGATATCAAATCTTTTCGAACAGCCCTCTGAGGCTGCGGACATAGTCTTCGTCGGTGCGGATGTCGGTGCTGCCGACCTGATAGCGGCTGAGCAGGCGTCCGGTCTGCTCGCCGACCGTGCGGAACCACTGCTCGTAGCTGCGGCGGACGCGCCGGGAAGAGGTGTTGATCCAGCGGCTTTCGCCCGTCTCGGAGTCCTTGACGTTGACCGGCCCGACGGCGGGAATGCTCTCTTCCCGGGGGTCATGGACCCGGATGACCGAGAGGTCGTGGCGCATGGCGGCGACCTTCAGGGCCTCCTCGTAGCGGGGATGCCCATCCGCGTCCACATCCAGCATGTCCGACAGCAGGAAAGCGGTGCCTTTCTGCTTCAGCACACCGGTGAGGTATTTCAGGGCGACGGAGACGTCGGTTCCGTTCGAGGCGGGCTCGAGTTCGATGATTTCGCGGATAATATGCAGGAGGTGGGTGCGGCCCTTTTTCGGCGGGATGAACTTTTCGATCCGGTCGCTGAAGAAGACTGCGCCGACCTTGTCGTTGTTGAGGATGGCCGAGAAGGCGAGGACGGCCGCCACTTCGGCGAGCAGGTCCCGCTTCGTGCGGACCGCCGTACCGAAGAGGCCGCTGCGGCTGACGTCGATCAGCAGCATCAGGGTCAGTTCCCGCTCCTCCTCGAACACCTTGACGTAGGGCGCCCGCATCCGGGCCGATACGTTCCAGTCCATCAGGCGAACGTCATCGCCGTAGCGATACTCCCGGACCTCGCTGAAGGCCATGCCGCGCCCTTTGAAGGCGGAATGGTACTCTCCGGCGAAGATCTGGTGGGAGAGGGCTTTCGTCCTGATTTCTATCTTGCGGACTTTCGCAAGGAGTTCGTTCTGGGTAAGGGATGACGCCATGGATGATTACGGGACTATGACCGCATTGACGACTTCGCTGATAATCTGTTCGGTGGTGACGTTCTCGGCTTCGGCTTCGTAGGTGAGACCGATTCTGTGGCGCATGACCTCAGGCAGGACGGCGCGCACGTCTTCCGGAATCACATATCCGCGGCGCTTGATGAAGGCGAAGGCCTTGGCCGCCAGCGACAGGGAGATGCTGGCACGCGGGGAGCCGCCATAGGAAATGAGGCTCTTGAGCTGCGGCAGGCCGTATTCTTCCGGAGTGCGGGTGGCATAGACGAGGTCGACGATGTAACGCTCGATTTTTTCGTCCATATAGACATCCTTGACCACCTCGCGGGCGCGGACGATCTGTTCGGGGGAAACGACGGGATTGGCTTTCGGGAACTGGCCGAGATTGTTGAGGCGGATGATCTGGCGCTCCTCGTCCTTGGCGGGATAATTGACGACGACCTTCAGCATGAAACGGTCGACCTGGGCCTCGGGGAGCGGATAGGTGCCTTCCTGCTCGATGGGGTTCTGGGTGGCCATCACCAGGAAAGGATCGGGCAGCGGATAGGTGCCGTCGCCGATGGTGACCTGGTGCTCCTGCATCGCCTCGAGAAGGGCGGACTGCACCTTTGCGGGGCTTCGGTTGATTTCATCGGCGAGGACGAAATTCGCGAAGACGGGGCCTTTGTGTACCTCGAAGGACTCGTTCTTCTGGGAGTAGATCAGGGTACCGATCACATCCGCAGGAAGCAGGTCAGGGGTAAACTGGATACGGTTGAATTTGGCGTTGACGGCCTGGGAAAGAGTGTTGATGGCGAGGGTCTTGGCAAGGCCCGGGACGCCTTCGAGCAGGATGTGCCCGCCGGAGAGGAGCCCGATGAGAAGATTGTCGATGAGGTGCTTCTGTCCGACGATGACCTTGCCCATTTCGAGGGTCAGGAGGTCGGTGAAGGCGCTTTCCTGCTGGATCCTGTCATTGAGTTCCTTAATGTTTACATTCTCCATTTTATTTTATATTTTTGCACAAATTCGTGTGTGTACTATGCGTTACCTTCTCAGGCTCTCCTACGATGGAACCGCCCTTAGCGGCTGGCAGGTCCAGGCTTCGGGCAGGGGGACGGTCCAGGGCGCTCTCGAATCGGCTCTGCGGACGCTCCTCAGGGAGGATGTCGGCGTGACCGGTGCGGGTCGGACGGATGCGGGGGTCAATGCCATCGGGTATGTCGCCCATTTCGATCTGTCCGCGCCCCTTTCGATGGAGGCCGGGCAACTTTGCTACAAATTAAATGCCATCACGCCCCCCTCGATCGTGATTCATTCCATCGAGCCGGTGTCCGTGGATTTCCATGCCCGATTCACGGCCTGCAGCCGGGAATACACCTATTTCCTTCACCGTAAAAGGGATCCGTTCGTCGAGGCATATTCCTATTATCTCCGGATTCCGCTGGATGTGGAGCGGATGAACCGGGCGGCGCAGCTGCTTCTCGGCACCCATGATTTCAGCTGCTTCGAAAAAACCGGCAGTGACAATGTGTCATCGGTCTGCACGATTACCGAGGCAGTCTGGGTCCCGTATACCCCGACGCACGTGGATCTGATGCACTATCCGGGTGCCGGGGAAGGGGACTATCTCTATTTCCGCGTCCGGGCGAACCGTTTTCTTCGCAACATGGTCCGGGCCATCGTCGGATCGCTCATCGAGGTCGGCCGGGGAAGGGAGGAGCCGGAGTGGATCCTGTCGCTGCTCGACGGCGGCGGCACCCGCTGCGACGCCGGGGAGTCCGTTCCCGGCCACGCCCTCTTCCTCTCCGGGGTGGATTACCCGCCTGTGTAAAACTGTCATTCCACGGCCTGGCTTTCGTCATTCCACGGCCTGACCGTGGAATCTTTTTCTTTGAAAAGTCGCATTTTTGCACTAATTTTGCAGGTTGAAAAGGCCCGTCCGCGGGCCACAGTCCGATCCATGATAACAAAACAAACGACAATATGACCTTTTTTGAACTTTTTGCCAAGGGCGGTGCCATCATGTGGGTCCTCCTGGCCCTTTCGATCGTTGCCATCTACATTATCGGCAAGAAATGGTGGATGCTCCGCCGCGCGTCCAAGATTGACAATAATTTCATGCAGGATATCCGCGACTATGTCAGCCATGGCAAGTTCAAGTCGGCCGTGTCGCTCTGCCAGCAGTACGACTCCCCGGTCGCCCGCATGGTCGAGGAAGGTATCCACCGCATCGGCCGTCCGATGAACGACATCCAGGCTGCGGTCGAGAATGCCGGCAACGTCGAGGTCGGACGCCTCGAGAAGGGTCTTCCGATCCTTGCCTCCATCGCCGGCGGCGCCCCGATGATCGGATTCCTCGGTACGGTCTGGGGCATGATCCAGGCCTTCTTCAAGATGTCCGATGCCGGCAACAATATCGACATTACGCTCCTTTCGGGCGGCATCTATACGGCCATGATTACGACGGTCGGCGGTCTGATCGTCGGTATCGTGGCTTATTTCGGCTACAACTGGCTGACCGCGATGGTGTCGAACCTCGTCAACAAGATGGAAGGCTCGACGATGGACTTCATCGACATCGTCCTCCACGAACCGGAAGAAGAAACCCCCGCAACAGAATAAGCCATGGCACTCAAGAGAACAACCCGCGTGGAAGCTGCGTTCTCGATGTCCTCGATGACGGACATCGTGTTCCTGCTGCTGCTGTTCTTCCTGGTGACCTCGACGCTGATCAACCCCAACGCCCTCAAGCTCAACCTCCCGAAGAGCTCCGGCCAGGTCAGCGCAAAGCCCATGTGCAGCGTCTCCCTGCTGAAGGTGGAAGGCAGCAGCGACTATGTCTACTGCATCAACGGCAATGACGAGAACCTGCTCTCCTACGACGCCCTGGCCGACGCGATCCGCGAGGAAATCGGCGAAGAGGAAGAGCCCACCTTCTCGATCTATACCGACGAAAACACGCCCGTCGGCGAGGTCGTCGCCGTGATGAATATCGGAAAGAAACTCGACTACAGGGTCATCCTGGCCACCCGGCCGGAAGAATAGGCGCATTTGCTCATGAAAGGGTATATCAGGGACAGGGAAAGACAGGACAAGATCTCCCGCTGGACGGGGGTCGGCCTGACGGCGGCGATACACGCGCTCGTCGTCGGTACGCTGGTGCTTTCCGGGTTCCAGAAGACTTATCCGCCGCCGCCCGAGAAGATTATCGTTGATTTCGTGGATATCGACGAGCTCCCGCTGCCTGAGGAGAAGCCCACCCGGAGGGGACAGATCGAGTCGGATGTGGTCGACCCAGAGCGCCCCGTCGAGGAAGTGATTGCGGCCCAGTCGCCGCTGGTCTCCACGACTAAGAATGACGCCCCCGCTTCGAATCCTACCCCGACAGGCGATGTGGAGATCCCCGAGACGCCGGAGACCCCGCTCGATCCGAAGGCCATTTTCCCCGGCCACAGTCAGCGGGACACTTCGAATACCTCCCAGGGCGCGAAAGAGCCTGCGGGTAGTATCACCCCCGGCCAGCCGCAAGGCGGCTCGCAGGGCTCAGTGGACGGTTACGCCAATGCTGTCGTTGTCGGCCGTTCGATAAAGACTGCCGGGAAACTCAAGTCGGGCGGTAATAAACAGGGAACGGTGTTTATCGATATTATTGTCGATCAGAACGGAAAGGTAATCAGCGCAACGTACAATCTTAATAAGTCTGATACGACTGAAAAGGATTTGATAGACAAGGCGATTGCAGCTGCGAAGGATTGTGTTTTTACCGTAGGTGAAGGGACGAGCACAGGATATGTTAAATGCGTCTTTAAATTGACGAATTAATTCAGATGACGTGAGTCATCGCCCAATCAATATATAATGCCCGTGAAGGGTCTGTAACAATGGAAGAAAAGAAAAGAGGGGGCTTCAAGCCCCGCGAAGGCCGTAAAGAGTACGGCTCTGACAGCAACAAGCATTTTACCGGCACGCGAAAAAGCGCAACCAGCGGCCGGAATCATTTTACCTCCAGTTCCTCCCGGCGTTCCGCTGCCGGCGCTCCCCGCAGCGCCGAGCGTGTCCGTTTCGACGACGCCGACCTGGAGAACCGCAGTTTCGGAAGTTTTGAGGACGCTCCGCGCCGGAGCGCCGCTCCTCGGGGCGACCGTAAACCCGCTTTCGGCGACCGCAAGAGTTCCTTCGGCGGCCCGCGTAAGAGCTCCTATGGCGACCGCAAGCCTGCTTTCGGCGAAAAGCGAAGCTACGGTGCCGGCAAGCCCGGTTATGACAAGAAATATGCTCCCAAACGCGAGAACGGCATTTCCAAGATGATCGGCCGCAAGGCTGCCGCGAGTGCCGAACTCTCCGACAACGACTATGTGTCCACGCCTATCAAGGATACCGTCCGGCTCAACAAGTATATCGCCAATTCGGGCGTGTGCTCCCGCCGCGAGGCTGACGAGCTGATCCAGGCAGGCGTTGTGACTGTCAACGGCGAGGTCGTCACCGAGCTCGGCGTCAAGGTCAACATCCTTACCGACGACATCCGTTTCAACGGCGAGCGTCTCAAGGGCGAGGCCAAGACCTATATCGTCATGAACAAGCCGAAGGGCTATGTCACCACCGCCGGCGATCCCCATGCCGACAAGACGGTGATGAGCCTTCTGAAGGGCATCCCGGTGCGGGTGTTCCCCGTCGGCCGCCTCGACAAGAATACGACGGGCGTGCTGATGTTCACCAACGACGGCGAGATGGCCGAGAAACTCACCCATCCTTCCTTCAACAAGAAGAAGATCTACCAGGTGATTCTCGACAGCCCGCTCAAGGAGGAAGACCGTGCCCGCATCCTCGAGGGAATCGAGCTCAGCGACGGCATGATCGCAGCCGACGAGCTGGAATATGTCGATGCCACCGATCGCAAGAAGCTCGGCATCGAGATCCATTCCGGCAAGAACCGGATCGTCCGCCGCATCTTCGAGTCGCTCGGCTATGAGGTGCGTGCCCTCGACCGCGTCTATTTCGCCGGCCTGACGAAGAAGGGCCTCAAGAAGGGCGAATGGCGCTACCTCACCGAAGGCGAAATCAATATCCTCCGCATGGGGGCCTTCGTATAACCTTGTCATTTCGAGCACCTTTTTTGTCATTTCGAGCGAAGTCGAGAAATCTATGGCACATCGAGCAGGTTTTGTAAACATCATCGGCAACCCCAACGTCGGCAAATCCACGCTGATGAACGCCCTCGTCGGCGAAAAGCTTTCCATCGTCACGGCGAAGGCCCAGACGACGCGCCACCGCATCATGGGTATCGTCAGCGGCGAGGACTTCCAGATCGTGTATTCCGACACTCCCGGCATCCTGAAGCCCAATTACCGGCTCCAGCAGAATATGATGAACTTTGTCGACACCGCCATCGGCGACGCCGACATCATCCTCTATGTGACCGACACGGTCGAAAAGGCCGACAAGAATGTCGAATACATCGCCAAGCTCCAGAAGGTTGAGTGCCCGGTGGTGCTGTGCCTCAACAAGATCGACATCTCCTCCCAGGAAAAGGTCGTCTCCCTGATGGCCTGGTGGAAGGAGCAGCTGCCGAAGGCCGAGATCATTCCGGTTTCCGCCCAGGAGCACTTCAATCTCGAGAGCGTGATGGAGGCCGTCTCCTCGCGCCTGCCCGAGGCTCCGGCCTGGTTCGACAAGGACCAGTTCACCGACAAGAACCTGCGTTTTTTCGCCTCCGAGATTATCCGCGAGAAGATTCTCGAGAACTACAGCGAGGAGATTCCCTACAGTTGCCAGGTCGAAATCGAGCAGTTCAAGGAAGGGGAGGACCGCTACGACATCAGCGCCGTCATCTACGTGATGCGCGACAGCCAGAAGGGCATCCTCATCGGCAAGAAGGGGGCGATGCTCAAAAAAGTCGGGACCCAGGCCCGGCTCGATATGGAAGATTTCTTCCAAAAGAAGGTTTTCCTCTCGACATTTGTCAAGGTGGATCCCGACTGGCGCACCAGCCGCCGGGAGCTCCGCCGCTTTGGATACGAAGAATAAAAGACTGATCATATGAGCGAAGAGTGGGATAATATTCCGGAAGAGGAGCCCTTCGACGAGGAGCAGCCCCTCGACGAGGATGCTGTCGAAGGACATGCTGGCAGCGGGAAGTTTGCGAAGCTTCTCGGCAGCGACAGCCATAAGTTCAAGCTGTCGGGGATGTTCAAGGAATGGTTCCTCGACTATTCGTCCTATGTGATTCTCTACCGCGCGGTGCCGCATATCGTGGACGGTCTCAAACCGGTCCAGCGCCGTGTGCTGCATGCCATGTACAAGATGGACGACGGCAACTTCACGAAGGTCGCCAACATCGTCGGACAGGCCATGCAGTACCATCCCCATGGCGACGCATCCATCCTCGGCGCCCTGGTCCAGCTGGGCCAGAAGGGCCTGACGATCGACTGCCAGGGTAACTGGGGTAACATCCTCACCGGCGATTCCAATGCCGCGCCCCGATACATCGAGGCCCGCCTGTCGAAGTTTGCCAAGGAGGTGGTCTTCGATCCGAAGGTGACGCCCTGGATGACCTCCTACGACGGCCGTAACCAGGAGCCGACCGAGCTGCCGGTGCGTTTCCCGCTGCTGCTGGCCCAGGGGACCGAAGGTATCGCCGTCGGTATGGCTTCGAAGATTCTGCCGCACAATTTCAACGAGCTTCTGGACGCTTCGGTCGCCATTCTGCGGAATCAGCCCTATGAGCTCTATCCCGATTTCCCGACCGGGGGCATGGCCGACTGCAGCAAGTATAATGCAGGCCGTCGCGGCGGTGTCGTCAAGGTCCGGGCCCGGATCGAGAAGGTCGACAAGAATACCATCACCATCACCGAGATTCCTTACGGCAAGACCTCCCACGGCCTGATCGAGACCATCCTCAAGGCACGCGAAAAGGGCAAGATCAAGATCAAGAAGATCGAGGACATGACGACCGAGAAGGTCGAAATCGTCATCCACCTGCCCAACGATGTCTCGCCGGACAAGACGATTGACGCCCTCTATGCCTTCACCGACTGCGAGACGACGATCGCCCCGAACGCCTGTGTCATCAAGGACGGCAAACCGCAGTTCCTCTCGGTCCACGACATCCTCGAATACGATACCTTCCATACCCGCGACATCCTGCGTCAGGAACTCGAAATCAAGCTCGGCGAGCTCGAAGACGAATGGCACTATGACTCGCTGGAGCGCATTTTCTTCGAGAATCGCATCTACAAGATCCTCGAGCAGGATCAGCAGACCTGGGAAGAGCAGCTGGATGAGATCTATGCCCGGATGAAGGAGTATGAGGATCTGCTCCACCGCCCGATTACCTATGATGACATCGACCGCCTGGTCGAGAAGCCGGTGCGCAAGATCTCGAAGTTCGACACCAAGGTGCTGGATGAGAAGATCTACGCCATCGAGGAGCAGATGCGGGAGATCCGCGACCAGCTCGAACACATCACCGACTATACGATCGAGTGGTTCAAGGGCCTGAAGAAAAAGTACGGCAAGGATTATCCCCGCCTGACCGAAATCACTTCGCTCGAAACCATCGCGGCGACCAAGGTCGTCAGCAACAACGCCAAGCTCTACGCCAATCTTGAGGAAGGCTTTGTCGGCATCGGACTCAAGAATGCCGACGGCGGCGAGTTTATCGAAGACTGCTCCGACCTCTCGGAGATCATTGTCATCGGCAAGGACGGCAAATACCGCATCACCAAGGTTTCGGACAAGGCCTTCTTCGGCAAGAATCTCCTGTATGTCGGCGTATTCAACCGCGGCGACGAGCGGACCATCTACAATGTCATCTATCGCGACGGCAAGAATCCGGTCTATTATGCCAAGCGTTTTGCCATCACGTCCGTGACCCGCGACAAGCCCTACGACATCACGACCGGTGCCGAAGGCTCTTCGATCCTCTGGTTTACTGTCAACCACAACGGCGAGGCCGAAACCGTCAAGATCTATCTCCGTCCGAAGCCGAAGCTCAAAAAGACGCAGTTAGAGTACGATTTTTCGACCCTCGCCATCAAGGGCAGGACTTCCCGTGGCAATCTTGTGTCGAAGAACGCCATCCAGAAGATCGTGATGCGCTCGAAGGGCGTTTCCACCATCGGCGGCAAGGATATCTGGTATGATCCGGATATCCAGCGTCTCAACGAAGAAGGCCGTGGAGAGCATCTCGGCCAGTTCAGCGGAGAGGACAAGGTGCTCGCCGTGTTCAAGGACGGTACCTATTACACGACCAGCTACGACGTCGTCAACAAGTATCAGGGCGAGGTGCTGCTGATCGAGAAGTTCGATCCTTCCAAGACCTTCACGGCCCTGTACTGGGATGCCGGCGCCAAGGCATTCTATGTCAAGCGTTTCAGCTTTATCGAGAGCGACAACCAGCCGGTGCTCTTTATTGCCGAGGGCCGCAATTCCAAGCTCGTCGGGCTGTCCGCCGACGTGTATCCCCGCTTCGAGGTGATCTTCGGCGGCAAGTATGCCCACCGCGAGAGCGAAATCATCGAGGCCGAGCCCTTTATCGCCAAGAAGGGTATCGCGGCAAAGGGCAAGAAGTGCCACGCCTACGACCTCAAATCGGTCCGCTTCGTCGATCCCCTCCCCGTCCCGGAAGAGGAGACTCCTGACGAGGCCTCCGGCCTTCCGGGCGACCCTTCTGTCATCTCGAGCGAAGTCGAGAGATCTGTCTCCGCCGCCCCTTCCGAGGAAGAACCCATCGACCTTCTCAGCATCGAGGTCCCGGATCTCCTCCCGACCGACCCCTCTGTCATCCCGAGCGAAGTCGAGGGATCTCCCGCCCCGAAAAAGCGTGCCCCCCGCACCAAAAAGTCCGCCCCCGCCCCCGAGGACGACGAGCCCACCGAGTGGACCCTCTTCTAACTCCGGCGGTTCTCCTCGGCCGCGTTGAATGTAACTTGTTTGTTCACAGCTAATTAAGCACTTTGCTACTATCCGAAAAGGGACCCAGCAAAGTGCTTATATAATTGATTTTCAACCGTTTGCATTTCACGGTTCCCTGGGGGGTGATTCAACGCTTCCCGCGGGATTTCCCGCCGCGGGCGCTGCCGGATGAGCCGCCCCGTTTGCCGCGGTGCTCCCCGCCGCTGCCGCGCCCGGACTTGTGGCGATGCTCCGAAGCGTCTTTCGGGCTGCGCCGCGGCGGCCTGTCTCCCCAGGCATAGGCCGGGCCTTCGTGAGATTCCACGGACGAGCCGTGGAATGATGTTGTACTGCCGCCGGCGCTGGACGAGCCGTGGAATGACGGCGCTTCGCCCGGAGTGACAGACGGGCCGTCTGGAGCTACAGATTGTTCAACCAGCTCGTAATCGAGCAGTTTCTGCTCGAGATTGGTTTCCTTGACACGGATGCGGACAGGGTCGCCGAGACGGTAGATCCGCCCGGTGCGGCGGCCGCGAACGAGATAGCGCTCCTCGTCGAAATCGTAGAAGTCGGACCGGATCGTCCGCAGCGGCACCATGCCCTCGATGTGGGTGTCCGCGACTTCGACATACATACCCCATTCCGTAAGACCGGAGACCGTGCCGTCGAATTCAAGGCCGATCTTGTCCTGCATAAATTCGACGACCTTATATTTAATACTCTCGCGTTCGGCCTCGGCAGCGACCACTTCGCGCTCGGAGGCATGCTTGCACTGTTCGGTGAAATACTCCTTGCTGTCGGAATCCCCGCCGGCGAGATATTTCGCCAGCAGACGGTGGACCATCATGTCCGGATAGCGTCGGATCGGGGAGGTAAAGTGGGTGTAAAACGGGAAAGCCAGACCGTAGTGACCGATGTTGTCGGTGCTGTAGCAGGCTTTTGCCATCGCCCGTAAGGCAATGAGTTCGAGGGCATTGAAGGCCGGCGTGTCCTTCGCCTCATCAAGCAGGGCGTTGAGCGAACGGGCCGTCTGCCGGCCAGCGCCGGTGTCGCCCATCTTGAGACCGAAATTGCCGGCGAATTCCCGCAGGCGGCCGATTTTTTCGCCGTTCGGCTCGTCATGGACACGGTAGACAAAGGTCTTGGCCGCCTTCAGGGCCTTGCCGCCGAAGCGTCCGCCCGTCGCGACATATTCGGCGACATAGCGGTTCGCCAGAAGCATGAATTCCTCGATGAGCCAGTTGGCCTCCTTCGACATTCTCTGATGGACGGCGACCGGCTTTCCGGTCTCATCCACTTCCACCTTCATCTCCGGGCGCTCGAAATTGATGGCCCCGGCGGCAAAGCGTTTGCGGCGGAGTTTGGCCGCAAGGCCGTTGAGGGTCAGCACGGCTTCCTTGACCGCCGGCGGCACGAGCCCGCATTCGCTGCCTTCCCCGAATTCCTGTTCCATGGCCTTCTCAGGGCCGGCGTCGATGATTTCCTGGGCAAGCTCGTAGGCGAAACGGTAGTCGGAGACGATCTCCGTCCGTCCGAACCAGGGGTTGATCACCTTTCCGAGCGGAGTCAGTTCGAAAACGGCCGAGAAACAGAGCTTCTCCTCATGCGGCCGCAGCGAGCAGAGCTTGTTGGAGAGTTTCTCCGGCAGCATCGGCACCGTGCGGTCGACGAGGTAGACCGAAGTGCCGCGGGCCATGGCCTCCTTGTCGACAGGAGTCCCGGGACGGACATAGTAGGTCACGTCGGCGATATGGATACCGACCTCGTAATTACCATTATCCAGCTTACGGAACGACAGGGCGTCGTCGTAATCCTTCGCATCAGCCGGGTCGATGGTAAAGGTGAGCGTCTTCCGGAAATCGCGCCGGCCTTCGCGGTCGCTGTCGGTAATCTTTTCGGAAATCTGGTCGGCAGCGTTCTCGACGGCCTTCTCGAAACGGTATGGCAGGCCGAATTCGGCCAGAATGGCATGCATCTCGGTCTCATTCTCGCCGGGGAAGCCGAGGATGTCGACGATATGGCCATGGGGATAACTGTCGCCCCGGTCCCATCCGTCGACGACGGCCGCGACCTTCATTCCGCGTTTGACCTCTCCCTCGGGAACGGGAACGCTGATATCGTAGGGCATCGTCCGGGAGGACATCAGCACCCAGGCCTGCTTGCCGACGCTGTGGTAGATGCCGACGAAGGGACGGTTCGAGCGCTCCACGATGGCGAAGATTTCGCCCTCGAGGGCATGCCGGGCACCACCCCGACGGGTTACCGCCACCTTGACCCGGTCTCCGTTGAGGGCGCCGCGGGATTTCCCCGCCTTGACGAAAATGTCCTCTTCGAGCTCGTCGACCTTGACGAAGACAAAGCCTTCGCGCGACATCCGCACGATGCCTTCCATTTCGGGATAACGGACCGTTTTCTCAGGCCGGGACCGGTGCTCGACCTTTCTGGAGCGATGCTGATTTCTTTTCGACATGGGAGTTTATATCATTCTCTCACAAAGATACGATTTTTTTAATCTCATCTTTCATTTTGGCACGATAATCGCAATTATTGGAGACGAAAGCATAATTAAACATAAATATTGATTCACCATAAACCCGGAGCCAGTCGCGAAGACCCGCTCCGGGATTTCTTTCAGATTCCTTCGTTTCGCCCGGAATGACAGAAACCTCACCGGTAGAGTTCCCGCAGGACGGCGAGGGAGCGGATGTTGAGGCTGCTTTCGGTGTGGATTTCCAGATAGCGGATCAGGGACTCGGCCATTTCACTGCGGGCCTGACCGGTCAGGGGAAGGAGCATGGCTTCGGAGAAAGGCGACTCCAGGAGACGGACCATGTCGGCGAAATGACTGCCGCACAGCGGAGCAAGACTCTCCCGCGTGGGGCTGAAGCCCAGCCGGGCGGATAAGGAGAGCAGGAAGTAGAGGTGGAAGTTGCTCCAGGAGCCCTCGAGGGCATCGAGTGTGCGGACCTGCTGCTCGCACCAGGTATAGAGCCCGGCTTCGTAGACGCCCTCCCGGACGGTCCGGTAGAGCACTTCGCTCAGGAACAGCACCATCACATTCTTTCCAGCGTGGTCCCGGATGCCGGAAAGCGGCAGCAGGGGCCGGAAGTTCCGTGCGACCCAGAGATCGGATTTCGGATTCTCCACCACGTCCGCTTCCAGCAGATTCAGCGGCAGAAAGAGCGCCATCCGCGTTTTCGGTCCCACGCGGACCAGGAAACTCCGTCGTCCGTACGCCTCGCTGAGAGTATGGACGGCGAGGGAATTCTCACCGAACTTGGTGTGCCCGATAACGAGCAGCCGGACGCTCGCGGAAGTGGGCATGGATTACAGATTCTGAAGGTATTCGGCCATCGCCCGCAGCGCTTTGCCGCGGTGGGAGATGCTGTTCTTCACTTCCGGAAGCAGCTGGGCCACCGTACATTCCGGATATTCGTCCGAAATGAAGACCGGATCATAGCCAAAGCCCTCGGCTCCGGAGCGGGCGAGGGCGATGCGGCCCTCCATCGTCCCTTCGAAATAATGGATCCTACCATCCAGGATCAGCGTGACGCAGGTGCGGAAGCGGGCCCGCCGGGTGGCGTGTTCCATCTTGAGGCCGAGCCCCCGGGCGGCGGAAGCCACATATTCCCGGGCCGCCATTTCCATCAGGAGCTTCGTGTTGTTGGCGTCGGCATCGTGGCCTTCCCCGCCGGCGTATCGCGCCGTATGGATGCCAGGCGCACCGCCGAGAATCTCGACCTCCAGGCCGGTGTCGTCGGCAAAACAGTCCTTACCGCCGGTGTGTTCCCAGATATATTGGGCCTTGATCAAAGAGTTGGCCTGCAGGCTGTTCCCGGTCTCGGGAATGTCTTCGACCAGGCCGCATTCGGCCGGTGTGACGAGGTGGAAACCTTCGCCGAGAATCCCGGCTGCTTCCGCGAGTTTATGCTGATTGCCGGTGGCAAAGATGATGGTACGCACGTCAGAAGGAGATTAGGGGGAGGGTCAGGGCTTTCTTGAGCTGCTCGTCATAGCGGAGATGGAGCCGGACGCCGCCCTGCTGGAAATAATACCGGGTGACGATTTCCTCTTCGATAAAGGGGATGAGTTCGTCCTTTTTCAGGCGGAGATAGGCCTCTTTGTCGAGCTCCAGCGCCTTTTCGAGCGCTTCCAGCTGCGGGGCCATCGCTTCGGTGAGTCCGTCCTCCTCGAGGTCCTGCTTCATCTCGTCGAAATAGGTCTTCGCTGTGGATCGGTAGTCGAAATCCTGGGTCAGGGCGAAACGGATGAAGGCGTCGTAATCGTCGAAATGGAATTCCTCCGGCGCGGCGATGCTCTCGTGCTGCCTGGCATACTCCATCGCATAGCGGTCGACGATGCCGCTGAGCACCAGCGAGTACGCCAGACGGCTGTATTTCTTATAAGGAATATCGTGGTCCGGGGTGATGCCGCCGCCGTCGCGGACTGTCCGTCCGTGGGCTGTCGTAAAGGCGTGGGTCAGCGAGTCGGGGATGGGGCTGACGGAACCGTCCTCGCCGCGTTTGGCATAGTCGATGGCCTGGACGCAGCGTCCGGAGGGGGTGTAGTACTTGGCGATCGTGACTTTCAGCTGGCCGTCATAGGGCAGCGAGCGGATGCTCTGGACAAGGCCTTTTCCGTAGGTGCGGGTGCCCATGACGGTAGCCCTGTCATAGTCCTGGAGGGCGCCGGAGACGATTTCCGAGGCGGAGGCCGATCCGCCGTCCACCAGTACGATCAGCGGCATCTCGAGATCGACCGGAGTCTCGTCGGTGGTGTATTTGTCAGAGGTGGTGCGGCCCTTCGATGTGACGACGACCGATCCTTTCGGCACGAAGAGACCGACGATCTTGACCGCCTCGGCGAGCCGTCCGCCGCCGTTGCCGCGAAGGTCGATGACAAACCGCCGCATTCCGGCCTTCCGGAGCCTCAGGAAGGAGGCCTTGACCGCATCGGCCGCCCCTTCCGTGAATCCGGACAGCAGCAGGTAGCCTGTTCCGGCCTCGTCGCCGAGAAGGCCCGCATATTCGACATCCGGGAGGTGGATCCGCTGGCGGACAATCTTGACAGTTGTCGTCTCGCCGGCTTTCCAGGAGGGACCGCCAAAGACATGCTTTACCACGAGGGTCACCGTCGTTCCCGGCTCGCCCCGCATCCTTTCGCTGGCTTCGGCGCTGGTAAGGCCCGGGGAGGCTTTGCCGTCGATCGAAAGGACCTCGTCGCCGCAGCGCAGTCCGGCTTTGGCGGCGGGGGAGTTCTCATAGGGTTCGTTGATGAAGACGTTGCCGTCGAGCTCCGGCTTATAGATCAGGGCACCGATGCCGCCGTAGACCTTGTTGAGGGCCATATCCATATCCTCCATCTCTTCGGCGGGGATGTAGACCGTATACGGGTCGAGCGCGGCGAGCATCGCGTCGGCGGCCGCCTTCTCCATGCGGTGGAGCGGCAGGGTGTCGACATAGCTGCGGTTGAGCTCTTTGAGGATGGCGTTGTGGAGTTCGACCCATTTCCCCATATTGAAACTCCGGGACTGGGCAAGGGCGGGAGCCGCCAGCAGCAGGAGAGCTGCCGCCGCGGCAAGGAGGAATCTGCGCATAGGTTTCATCTTTTTTCGGGCCTTTTTTCAGCAATTATTGTGCCTTCTCCTGTCATCTCTCTCCCTTCTCCTGTCATCTCGAGCGAAGTCGAGAGATCTCTCCACACATACACTTTGTCCCCCCGGCGGGGATGGATCCGTTCGGCGGGTCCCATGGCGGGATGGTCGTTGATCCTGTCGACGGGTTCGTTCCCGAGCGGCACGGCTATCGAGCAGCGGATGCCTTTCGGCGCCTCGTCCGCGGGCTTCATCTCGACGCGCATGTCGCTGACCGTCATTTCGATACATCCGGTCGTGGGACCGAGAAGGAGGATCTGGTCGCCCGTTCGGATGGCCCCGGATTCGACCTGCACCTCGGCGACGCCGATCCGGTCGAACCAGTTGGTGACCTTGCCGACATACTCCTTCCGGCGGGTGGCCTGGCTGCCGTAGACGGCGCTCCACTCCCCGAGCCGGGCGCCCAGGTAGTAGCCATCCCAGAAGCCGCGGTTGAAGACTTCCTTCAGGCGGTTTTCGAGCTCCTCTGCCAGCTCCGGGGTGAAGGTCCCGGCGGCGACGGCATCGGCGGCTTCCCGGTAGCAGGAGGCCGTCCGGCGGACATATTCGGCGCTCCGGGCCCGGCCTTCGATCTTGAAGACGCGTACGCCCGCCCCGACGATCTTGTCCATAAACCGGATCGTGCAGAGGTCCTTCGGGGACATGATGTATTCGTTGTCGATGTTGAGTTTTTCGCCGGTTTCGAGGTCGGTGACCTCATAGCCGCGGCGGCACACCTGCATGCAGGCACCCCGGTTGGCTGAACTGCCCATGGTCTGGAGTGAGAGGTAGCACTTCCCGGAAATGGCCATGCAGAGCGCTCCGTGGGCGAACATTTCGATGCGGACGGGCTTTCCGGAAGGTCCCGTGACGGGCTCGCTTACGATGGCTTCGTGGATGGCTTTTACCTGCTCCAGGCGCAGCTCCCGGGCCAGTACGACGACGTCGGCCCACTGCGAGAAGAAGCGCAGGGCCTCGATGTTGGAGATGCTCAGCTGGGTGGAGATATGCACCTCCAGGCCGATGCGGCGGCAATACTCGATGGCGGCAATGTCCGAAGCGATGACGGCATCCACTCCGGCGGCCTTTGCCATGTCGAGGGTCTCCCGCATGGGGGCGAGATCTTCTCCGTAGAGGATGATGTTGAGGGTCAGGTAGGTCTTGACGCCGTAGGCGCGGCAGATGCGGACCACTTCGGGAAGGTCTTCCGGGGCGAAATTGGCCGCGCTGCGGGAGCGCATATTGAGATGTCCGACACCGAAATAGACGGAATCGGCGCCGCCCTCGATCGCTGCTGTCAGGCATTCGAAACTCCCGGCGGGAGCCATGATCTCCAGGTCCTTCGGATTCATTTGTGCGATATTTTATGCAAATATACGGGAAAATTAGTACATTTGCAGGATTAAAAACAAAGACTTATAACGTTTATTATAACTTACACCATGAAACTGAGATTTGTTTTTCTTGCAATTGCTTGTGTAACTATTTCTTTGGTAAGCAGTTGCGGTAAGAAGGCTCCGAAGGACATTACCGAAGGTGCCGTTACCTATTCTTCGGAAGACAAGCTGGCCACCCTTCTGGTCGACGCTTTGGCCGACACCCTCAATCCGGTACGTTCCCTGTTCGGTGAGGATCTGGAATACATCAAGTCCGATAAGGCGCTTCCGTATGTCGCCGGTTTTGACGAGGAATACTTCTGCTATTCCGCCAAGAAGATGCTGGATAATCCCGCCCTTTGCGACTCCGCATCCTATCTGGTCGGTCTCCAGATCGGCAGCACGATGTACTACCAGCAGAAGCAGGCTATCGACATGAACCGTCTTGAGAAGGCCGTCGCCGACTTCAAGAAAGTGGATGTCGAGGACTTCACTGCCGCGATCCGTTCGAACTTCCTGGGTGAGGAAGCCGAGGCCGTCAACGCCCACTTCGAGATCAACCCCAGCGAACTCGAGCCGGTTGCCATCAAGTTCAACGAGCTCCTTCGTTCCGAGGAAGAGGTCAGCCCGTCGCTCCGCGACTCCGCCAGCTACCTCTTTGGTCTGATGTACGCATACAACATGGTTTCCAGCAAGCTGAATATCGACACCGTCGTTTCTTCCGCCAAGGAGTTCATGGCCATCGAGCGTGACAGCCTCCTGATCAAGTCTTCCCAGGCCGGTTTCCAGAACGAGGAGTATCCCGAGTATGCTGCCCTCTTCAAGATCGCCCCGGACAAGCTCCAGGATGTCTATGGCCGCTATATGCGTCTGCCGCAGGAGGCTATGGTTCAGAATGTCAAGGTCCAGAGCCTTCTCTTCGTGAAGAAGGTCGCTGCCCGCAACGACTTCCAGAGCGTCCCCGTCGAGTATGAGATTGCTCCGGATTCGACCGCTACCGCCAACATCTATGTCCGCTTCCTGGAGAAAACCGCCATTGAGGACAGCCCGATCGTCGAATACGGCGACAGCATGGATGTCCACTACACCGGCCGCCACGTCGACTTCAACACCTTCGATTCGGGTGAGTTCCCGGTCGACGGTCTCAAGGAACAGGGCCTGATCAAGGGCTTCACCGCTGCTCTCCTTATGCTGCACGAAGGCGATGAGGTTGAGGTCGTCATCCCTTATCAGCTCGGTTATGGCGAGCACGGACAGCCCAGCTGGTTCGGTGGCTACAACATCTATCCTTGCGAGACCCTCGTTTTCACCCTCTCCATCTCCGATCTCCGCAAGATGGGCGAGGCTCCCGAGGCCGAATCCGAAGAACTCGAGGTAGAGGAATAGGATTCTTATTCCTTATTAATAATACACGGGCGACCCGCTTTCCGGGCCGCCCTTTTTTGCGCATTCCGCGTCGGGGCGTCAGACGCTGCGTCCCGTCAGGGAGTCGGCGAAGGCGGCGAGGCGGGCGGTGGCTTCCGGCGGCAGGAGGGGTGATACGGGCGAGAGGGCGGTGCTGGTGAGGCGGGCGATTTCGGACCGGGCGGCAGCGGGGACGCCGGCGCGGTCGTAGAGCGCCTTGACGCGGGCGATCTTCGCGGCCTTTTCCTCCGGCGTGCCGGCCGAAGCCGCAAGCGCCTCGGAGAGACCTTCCACCCCGCTTTCCATCGCGCGGACCGTCAGCCAGCTTTTCTTGTTGTTGAGGATATCGCCGCCGATGGGCTTGCCGAAAATCTTCTCGTCTCCGTATGCATCCAGATAGTCGTCGCAGACCTGGAAGGCCAGGCCCAGCTGGTATCCATAATCATAAATGGCATCGCAGAGCTCCTTCGGCGCACCGCCGATGAGGGCCCCCATCGCGGCGCTGCAGGCGATCAGGACGCCGGTCTTGAGCCCTACCATACGCATATACTCGTCCATGGCGACGCGATCCCGATTCTCGAATTCCATGTCCATCTGCTGCCCGTCGCAGACCTCGGCGGCCGTGCGGTTGAAGAGCGCCAGCACTTCCGGCAGCACGGCAGCGGGCGCGGCGGCAATCCGGCGGTAGCTGTCGATGCACATCACGTCGCCGGAAAGGATGGCGGTATCTTCCGACCATTTTTTCCAGACCGTCTCCTGCCCGCGGCGAAGGGGCGAACGGTCCATGATGTCGTCGTGGATGAGGGTGAAGGTGTGGAAAACCTCGAGCCCGGCGGCCGGAGAAAGGATTTCCTCGGTGAAGCGGTCCTGGAACAGGCTGTAGGTCAGAAGGCACAGCCGCGGGCGGAGCCTTTTGCCGCCGATCGAGATCATATAGCGGAGCGGATCGTAGAGGCCGGCAGGCTCTTCCGTAAAGCGGATGCCGGAAAAAAGGTCCCGGACCGTCGCTTCGAGCAGTTCTTCGGAAATCATGGTTTTTTCACTTTGCTTGGTGCAAAGATACGGCTTTTCTGCTTATCTTTGCAAGAGATTTCTCAACTTCGCTCGAAATGACAGAAAGAGATTTCTCGACAAGATCTAAATGACGAAGACAGCGACAGTGGTAAAGAATGCCGGGAGCCATTACCTGCTCTCGGAACTGCCGGCGTGGGAGTTGTTTCCGGCCGTGCTGCGGGGGAAGATACGCATCAAGGGGGAAGGGGTGACGACCAATCCCGTTGCCGTTGGCGACCGGGTCCTCTACGAAGCGGGCGATCCCACGGCCGTGATCACGGAGGTGCTGCCCCGCAGCAACTACGTAATACGCCGTTCGACCAATCTGTCCCGTCAGGCCCATGTCATCGCGGCGAATGTCGACCGGGCCTATCTCGTCGTCTCGCTCTATTTCCCCGAGCTGAAACTGCCTTTCCTCGACCGCATTCTCGTGACCTGCGAGGTCTACGGCATTCCGGCGACGGTCGTCCTCTCCAAGACCGACCTTTACCGGGCCGAAGCCGGGGATGAGATCCGCCGCATCCGGGACATCTATGAGGGCGCCGGTTATCCGGTCATCGAGACCTCGGTCCGGACCGGTGAAGGCATCGAAGAGCTCCGGGAAGCGTGCAAGGGCCGGATCAATCTCTTCTCGGGCGAATCCGGTGTCGGCAAGTCGAGCCTCATCAAGGCGCTGGATCCCTCCCTCGATCCCAAGATCGGCGATATCTCCGTGGCTCACCTACAGGGCAAGCATACGACCTCCCTGTATGAGATGTACCCCCTCTCGGGAGGAGGCTATCTCATTGACAGTCCGGGACTTCGCGGTTTCGGTCTGGTGGATCTCGAGAAAGAGGAGATCGCCCGCTACTTCCCGGAGATGCTGCGGGCCGCCGCGGACTGCCGCTTTACCCCCTGCACCCATACCCACGAGCCGGGATGTGCCGTCAAGGCCGCCGTCGAGCTGGGCACGATCAGCCCCGAACGCTACCGTTCCTATCTCGGTATGCTCGAAGAAGATAAGAAGTTCCGTTAGCAGGCGGGCGTTTTTCTGAAAAAAGCGCCGCCCCCTGTCTTTCTAATCGGAAAAATATTACGATATTTGCAATTCCAAACGGCAAAAGACTCCGTTTGCGAAAGAGAAAACCATGCGGATCCGTTCTATTATTTTTGGCTTTGCCGCCGCGGCGCTGCTACTGCTGCTCTCCGCGCTTTCGGTGCTTTCCTGCCAGCAGTCACGTCCCCGTGCCGAGGACAGTTATTCCATCTCGGCCCGCAGGATGCTGCCCAGCGCCGGGCTGCGCGATTCGGTCAGCTATCTGCTGGGCGTCAACTTCGCCGCTTTCCTGAACTATGGCGGCGGCGGTACCGATGGCGACGACTTCGGTGATATCGACTTCCAGCGGGTCAAGGAGGGTATTGATGCCTTCCTCGCCGCCGATTATGAAGGCCGCTATATGGAGTATGTCCGCGCCGGGTTCCAGGGTGAAGATTATGAGGCTTTTGCGAAAAAGTTCAGGATCGATCCCGCCTGCACGGATTCGCTGGTCGCGCTCTATCTCCAGGCGAGGATGGACGCCCGTGCCCGCGACAACGAGGAGAAAGGCCGCGATTTCTTCGAATCGAACAGTGCTGAGAAAGATATCGTCGAGCTCTCTGTCCGCTATCCCGATCCCGACGATGTGACCGACACCTTGTCGGCAAATATCCAGTATAAGATCACGAAGGCCGCATCCGGGCTCCATGTGGCGATGGGAGACAGCCTCCTGCTCTCCTACAAGGCCTACCGGCTGGGTCAGGAGCGTCCTTTCGACCAGGTCGACAGCCTGGGCGTTTCCGCCCTGACGGACAGCACGTTCCTGAGAGGCCTGACGGGCGCTCTGCTGAAGATGCATGCCGGCGAAGAAATGACGGTGTATGTCCCCAGCGAACTGGCTTTCGGTGCCGGGCGTACCAAGGAAGGCCGGGCTTTCTTCAGCCCCTATGCGACGCTGGTTTTCGAGGTGGTTCTCCATGAGCTGGTCCACCGCAAGGCCGACAGTGATACAACTGACGAGGAAGACGAATAATACAAAACGAGTATGACAAACTTGGAAATAGAAGGACGGATCGTCCGTAAGCTGGCGGTGCAGTCCGGACAGTCGGCCCGGGGCGCCTGGGCACGGCAGGATTTCATTCTGGAGTATCAGGACGGCAATTTCCCGGCGCAGGCCTGCTTTACGGCCTGGGGCGAGGACAAAGTCCGGGATCTGGACCGTTTCCAGGTGGGCGACAGCGTGAAGGTTGCCTTCAACATCCGCTCCCGCGAGTATAACGACCGCTGGTACAACGATCTCCGCACCTGGCGGCTCAGCCCTGCCGGAGCGGCAGCCCCTTCCGCCCAGCCTGAGGCGGCCCCGGCGGCTGCCCCCATTCCGGCCGCGGCCCCCGCGCCGACGCTCGAGGATATGCCGGCCTTTACCGATGAGGGCGGCAACGACGACCTTCCCTTCTGACGCTCATCATGGCCACCTACGCATTCAAAGTATATCTTAGCGGGCTCAAGGGATTTGAGCGTCGCTACCATATCGGCGGGGAAAAGACCCTCTATTCCTTCCACAAGCAGCTTCGCTCCGACCTGGAGTTCCCGCAGGACCAGATGATCCTGTTCAAGGCTTTCGATGCCGCAGGGAATGTCGTGGCTCGTTACGGCCTGATTGACCTGGGCCAGGGTACGGCGGACGAGGTGCGCATCGCCGATCTCGAAGGGCAGGGGATCGTCCGTTTTACCTATTTCTATGACGTCCCCAACCGCAAGAGCGTGGAGATTTCCTGCGAGGGCGAGGAAGCGCCCGGCCGGGATGAAGACGGAAGTCCCGTCATCGTTTTCAGCAAAGGTCCCAACCCGATCGAGTTCGAGAACGGCTATGTCGCCTATGAGGACCTGCCGGAGGACCAGAAGCATGTTCACCGTCCCTCGGGCGCTTCTTCGCTCGCCGCGCTTTTCGGCGGTGACGACGTGGACCTGGACGAAGAGGACGATGACGAGGATGTGGATGAGGATTCCGGCGACGACGAGGACGGCAAGGAAATCTACGACGGGGAAGAATCCCTCTGACGCAGCTCCGGGGAGATGCGCCGCCTGACCATCATACTCGGTCCTACAGCCGTCGGTAAGACGGACTACAGCATTCTGGAGGCGCTCCGGGCCGGTTCTCCGGTCATTTCCTGCGATTCGCGCCAGATCTTCCGGGATATGACGATTGGGACGGCCGTTCCGGAAAAGGAGCAGCTCGAACGGGTGCCGCACCATTTTATCCAGACGCTCCCCGTTACGGCCAGTTACACGGCCGGCATGTACGAGATGGACGCCCTGGCGCTGATCCGGCGCCTGTTTGGCGAGGGGCATGAGGAGCTCGTGATGACCGGCGGATCGATGTTCTATATCGACGCGGTCTGCCGCGGCATCGACGACATTCCGGCGGCGCCGCCCTCCCTCCGGGCGGAACTGACCCGCCGCATCCGGGAGGAAGGCGTCGGAGCGCTCGCGGAGGAGCTCCGGCATCTGGATCCGGAAACCTGTGAAGAAATCGATATCGCCAACCCCCAGCGGGTCGTCCGTGCCCTGGAAGTATGCCTGGCGACGGGACAGCCGTTCTCTTCGTTCAAGAAACGGGCGGACAAGCGCCGGGAGTTCGAAATCGTCAAGGTCGGCCTGGAGCGTCCCCGTGAGGAGTTGTATGCGCGGATCGACGCCCGGGTAGACCGGATGATGGAGGCGGGACTGTTAGAAGAAGTGCGGCGCCTGTCGCCGCTGAGGGACTGCCCGGCCCTCCGGACGGTCGGATATACGGAACTGTTTGATTATCTGGACGGAAAGACTTCCGTTGAGGAGGCCGTCCGCCTGATCAAACGCAATACCCGGCATTACGCCAAGCGCCAGCTGACCTGGTGGCGGCGGGATCCCGAAATCCACTGGCTGACGAAATGGAACCAGTAGTCACAGATACTTACCGCTCCATCGGAGCGCCGTCCGAGGGCCTGTACAAGGAACTCGGATCCCGCTTTATCGCGCTGGCTTATCCGGTCGAGACGGAGGAGCAGGTGAAGGCCATCGTCTCCTCCCTCCGGAAGGAGTACCACGATGCGCGTCACCACTGCTATGCCTACCGCCTCGGTCATCTGGGCGCGGAATTCCGTGCAAGCGATGACGGAGAGCCTTCCGGCAGCGCCGGCCGCCCGATCCTTGGACAAATCGATTCGGCGGGGCTGAGCGATGTGCTGGTGGTCGTGGTGCGCTATTTCGGCGGTATCAAGCTCGGCGTCCCGGGCCTGATACGGGCCTACAAGAGCGCGACGGCCGATGCCATCGCGTCTGCTGAGGTGGTGGAGAAAGTGGCGGGCCTCCCGTTCCGGGTCCGGTTTGACTATCTGGATATGAACGGGGTGATGAAGGTCCTCAAGGATCTCTCCCTCGCGCCGTCCGGCCAGATTTTTGAAGCAAGGTGCGCGCTGGACGTAAGGGTGCGGCTGACGCTGGTGGATGCTTTCCGCGAAAGGCTGTCCCACGTCAGTTCGTGTACGATAGAACAGTTATAGCTTATGAAACGAATTGGAATCCTTTTGGCGCTGATGCTCCTGACGGCCCTTTCCGCCACCGGCCAGGCCCATATCTTTACCAAGAAGTACAAACTCGCCGATTTTACCTCGAAGGTCACGAAAGTGGTCCTGACCGGCAGCGAATTCTCCGATGCGCTGCTGCGGGAAGAGGTGACCGGCCGCTGGACACTGTCCCCGTATGAGTTCTGCACCCAGGAAGAGTTCGCCAGCCTCCGCAAGGATGAGAATTACTATTTCCTCACCATCCTTTCGGGCCAGTTCCGCAAGGAGACGGCCCCGGGGCTCGACATGATTTCGGTGCTCAAGGGCGGCGGGGAGCAGCTGGGCGATCTCTTTGAGGTGGTGAGCCTTCCCTTTGCCTCGGCGGAGGACCCTTCCGGCCGCGAGAGCCTGTATTTCGGTCCGCTCATCGACATCCTCCAGAACCAGATCCGCCGCTCGATGGACAGCGATGTCCGGGGCTATCTCGGCATCCCCCAGACCATCCGCATCAGCCGAGATACCAAGGAAAAGACCATCCTTTTTGCCGAATCCGACCTGTCGGCCGAGGTGACGGAGGTCCAGCGCCGGAAGTTCTTCGATGACGATGTCCGCGTCCTGGATGAGGACGAGGTGGATGAGATCTTCTCGGAAGGCGAGCGCCCGATGACCCTGGTCAGCTATGTCGTCGCACCGACCCGCCCGGAGAACGGTTCCTACTGCTACAAGATGCTCTTCGAGGTAGAGACCGGCGAACTGGTCTATTACCGCCGTCACAAGATTTCCTCCCGGGCCCCGGCCGGATTCCTGACCGAGGACATCAAACGGATCGTTGCGCCGCGATGAGGTGTGGAAGGACCAGGGGCGGGCTCCGCTATGCGGTGCTCCGGAGCGGTACGGCCGTCGGCTACTGCGCCCTGACGGTCGGTGCCGGCACGCGGGATGAGGGTCCGTTCCCGGCCGGGACGGCGCATTTTACGGAACATACGGTCTTTAAGGGCACCCGGCGGAGAAGTGCGCCGGTCATCAACGGCTGTCTCGAGAAGCTGGGCGGCGAGCTGAACGCCTTCACCACGAAAGAGGAAATCGTTTTCCATGCCACGGTCCTGAAAGAGGACCTTCGAAAGGCCGCCGGACTGCTGCTGGAGCTTGCCACCGAGGCTACTTTCCCGCCTCAGGCGGTCGATACCGAGCGGGGAGTGGTCATCGACGAGATCGTTTCCTTCAAGGATACACCCTCCGACGATGTATACGACCGTTTCGAGGAAGCGCTTTTCAAGGGACATTCCCTCGGACGCCTGATTCTCGGGTCGCCCGCCAGTGTCCGGAAGATTACGCAGGAAGCGCTGGAGGGGTTCTACCGCAGCCGCTTCACTGCCGGCCGGATGGCGCTGACGCTGGTCTCCGACATGGACGAGGGACGCATGGAGTCGCTGGTCATGCAATTGTCGGATCGCTACTTCCCGGGCTCTGCCGGCGCGGGCGCTCCGCTGCTTCGCCGGGAGGCGCCGCTGCCTTCCGATACGACGGAGTATGTCCTGCCGGCGGCGGTCCCTTTCGAGCGAGTGGTGGAGAAGCGGAACCATGAAGCCAATGCCGTCATCGGCGGTCTGGCTCCAGGGCTGTACGCGGGTACGGAGCGGCGCGTGGAGACCATCCTCCTTTGCAACCTGCTCGGCGGCCCGGCGTCTAACTCGGTGCTGAACAGCCTGCTTCGCGAGCGCTACGGCTGGGTCTATGGGATCGAGTGCAACTATACCCAATATGCCGACTGTGGTGTCGTAGCGGTGTCTTTCGGCTGCGAACGGGCCAATCTTGAGAAATGCCGCCGGAAGATCGGGGAGGTGCTGGAGCGCTACCGCGAAACGCTCATTTCGCCCCGTCGCCTGCAGGCAGCGGCCCGGCAGCTGCTCGGCCAGCTGTTCATCTCTTCGACCAGCGGCGAGGCCCAGGCCCTGTCGATGGGGAAGAGCCTGGTCGTTTTCGACGGGGTGGATACCCTTGAGCAGACCCGTGAGGCGGTGCTTTCGGTGACGGCGGAGGGGCTTCGCGACCGCGCTGCCGAGATTTTTGACCCGTCGCGGCTGTCGCACTTGATTTTCCTGTAGGAATTCATTAAGTTTGCAGTGGAATGAAACTTTCCTACCACTCTCCGATTCCGAACACCTTCGGTCTGGCGGTCCGTGCGGCCTGCCTGCTGGAGTATGACAGCGCCGCCGAGCTGGAGACGCTGCTCTGCGACGCCGGGTTGGCTTTGCCGCTGCCGCTGTTTCAGATGGGCGGGGGGAGTAACCTGCTCTTCAGCGGCGATTTCCCGGGGACCATTCTCCACAGCCGTATCGATTTCATGGAGGCCGGGGAGCCATCGGGCGACGGTACGGTGGTGGTCCGTGTCGGTTCCGGTGTCGTCTGGGACCGTTTCTGCGCCTGGGCGGCGGAGAATGGCTGGTGGGGGCCGGAGAATCTGTCGGCCATCCCGGGGGAGGTCGGTGCCGCACCGGTCCAGAATGTCGGGGCATATGGTCGCGAGGCAAAGGATATCATAGAGGCGGTCGAGTGCCTGGAGCTTTCGTCCCGCCAAAGTGTCGTCATTCCGGTTACGGAGTGCGAATACGGCTACCGCTGGTCGCGCTTCAAGGGGGAGTGGAAGGGGCGTTTCGTCGTTACGGCGGTCCGTTTCCGCCTGTGGACGAAACCCCATCCGGAGCTGGAATACGGCCATGTCCGGGAGGCGCTCATTGCCCGCTACGGGACCGATGCCGGTCTGACGCCGGCGCAGGTTCGCGAGGTGATCATCGCCATCCGGGACGGAAAACTGCCCGATCCCGCTGTGACCGGCAGTGCCGGAAGTTTCTTCCGCAATCCTTTCGTGCTGCCCGCGCAATATGATCACGTTGCGGCCGTTGCCGAACGTGAGGGCTATGGCGAGGTTCCCCATTTTGTCATGGAGGACGGGACGGTCAAGATTCCGGCCGCCTGGCTCATTGAAAAATGCGGCTGGAAGGGCTACCGGGAGGGGAATGTCGGCGTGTATGAGCGCCAGCCGCTCGTGCTGGTCAACGCCACCGGGGCGGCCAGACCCTCGGAAATTCTGGCTTTACGGGATAAAATCATCGGTTCGGTCCAGGCCCGTTTCGGCGTCCTGCTGAGCCCGGAAGTAGAAATCATATGAGTTCGTTTCAGATCGAAGGTGAGCACCGGCTCTCCGGCAGCATTACCCCCCAGGGCGCCAAGAACGAGGCGCTCGAAGTCATCAGTGCAGTTCTCCTGACCACGGCCGAGGTTCGTATCTCGAACGTCCCGGAGATTCTGGATGTCAAGAATCTTCTCGGGCTTCTCGAGGGAATGGGCGTCAAGGTGGTCCGTCATGCCAAGGGGGATTATTCCTTCCAGGCGGATGCCCTCAACGAGGAATACATGGACAGCGTTGATTTCGTGCGTCGCTGCTCACGGCTACGGGGGTCGGTGATGCTCGCGGGGCCGCTGCTGGCGCGTTTTGGCCATGTCTATTTCCCGAAGCCGGGCGGCGACAAGATCGGACGCCGCCGTCTGGATACCCATATCCAGGGCCTGATGAATCTCGGCGCCAAACTCGAATATGATTCCGGGCGCCATGCCTACTATCTGTATCTGCCGGCCGGGGAGCAGCTCCGGGGCTGCTATATGCTTCTCGACGAAGCTTCCGTGACGGGTACGGCGAATATTCTGATGGCCTCGACGCTCTCTTCCGGCAAGACGGTCATCTACAATGCCGCCTGCGAGCCGTATATCCAGCAGCTGACCCGCCTGCTGCTCGCGATGGGCGCCCGCATTTCCGGACTTGGCTCCAATCTGCTGACGGTCGAGGGCGTGGATGAGCTCCACGGCGCGACGCACGTAATCCTTCCCGACATGATCGAGGTGGGATCCTTTATCGGCATGGCTGCGCTGAACCAGAGCGCCATCACCATCAAGAACGTCTCATGGCAGAACCTCGGCATCATCCCGGAGAGCTTCCGCCGCCTCGGCGTCAAGATCGAGCAGCGCGGCGACGACATCTTCGTCCCGGCCCAGGATACCTATGAGATCGAATCCTTCCTCGACGGCTCCATCATGACCTTCGCCGACGCCCCCTGGCCGGGCCTGACCCCGGACCTTCTGTCGGTCTTTCTCGTTGTCGCGACCCAGTGCAAGGGCTCGGTGCTGATCCATCAGAAGATGTTCGAGAGCCGTCTCTTCTTTGTCGACCGGCTCATCGACATGGGCGCGCAGATCATCCTCTGCGACCCCCACCGGGCGGTCGTCATCGGCCATGACCACAAGCACAAGCTTCGCGCCGGCAAGATGCTCTCCCCGGATATCCGTGCGGGTATCGCCCTGCTGATTGCCGCCATGTCCGCCAAGGGCACTTCCGTCATCGGCGACATCGACCAGATTGACCGCGGCTACGAAGACATCGACGCCCGCCTCAACGCCCTCGGCGCCTCGATCACCCGAATCTGAGATTGGCGGCGAAGTCTTCGACGGCTGCGGAAATTATTTTTCGTGCGGCAGCTCGAAAAACCAATTTCCTCCGCCTGTTTGCCGCCTCCCTGTCATCTCGAGCGAAGTCGAGAGATCTCTTTCGTCGGCGAAGTCTTCGACGGCTGCGGAAATTATTTTTCGTGCGGCAGCTCGAAAAACCAATTTCCTCCGCCTTGTTCGCCGCCTCCCTGTCATCTCGAGCGAAGTCGAGAGATCTCTTTCGTCGGCGAAGTCTTCGACGGCTGCGGAAATTATTTTTCGTGCGGCAGCTCGAAAAACCAATTTCCTCCGCCTTGTTCGCCGCCAGAATTCGTCATTCCACGGCCTCGACCACCTAGTCATTCCACGGCCCCGACCGTGGAATCTCTTTCCTTGCGCGTTTGCACCGAATCGGCCTCCCGGTGGGCCCTGCTGCAAACTCGTGCACAAAAACACCCCCCTTTTGTGCACGAACCCCGCCAAAATCGTAACTCGTCCACAAAAACACCCCCTTTTTGTGCACGAGTTGAGTCATATGTGCCAAATCGCTTGTGATTCTACATGAAAAGAAGCACATTTGTTCGTTATGATAATAAACGAGTCCACCTGGTTGCTGCCGTCCCTCCGGCGTCGACCCTATAAAAGCCCTTCGGCGCGAGAGTTGCCGCTGGGCCTCAGCCCTTTCTGCACCAGCCCCGTCCCGGGCGGGAATGAGGACATAGATTACGAGGATTGGGAGTAGTGAATATGATTTAGAATATACGACGCCATGAAATATAAAGCATTATTATACGCTACTGCAGTTGCGCTAATCGGGATTCTCTCCTGCTCGCGGGAGACGGTGGAGAGCGAGATTCCGGAATCGACCGAGGTTGAATTGGAGTTTACGGCATCCTGGGCCGGAGAGGAGAATACCCGCACGGCCCTTCAGGCAGACGGGACCAGCATCTGGTGGACCTCTGGAGAAGAGATCAATGTGTTCTTCGGAACCGGGGCATCGGGCAAGTTCGTTTCCGAGAACACGGAGCCGCAGCCGGTGGTGAGTTTCCACGGTACGCTCAGCACCATTGTCGGCGGCATGGAGACCGGCGGCGACAAGCCGGCCTATTGGGCCGTCTATCCCTACAATGCATCCAACACCTGTGACGGCGAGAGCGTCACCCTTTCGCTGCCTTCCAACCAGATGGCATCGGGCGGATCGTTCGCCGACCACTTCTTCCCGGCAGTGGCAACCGGTGAGACCTATAGCCTCGCGTTTTACAACGTCTGCGGCGGAGCCCGCTTCAGCGTGGCGCAGGAGGGCATCACGAAGGTGGTATTTGAATCCAACGACGGCAGCCCGATGGCGGGCAAGGTCCGCGTCGGCTTCGGCGAGGACGGGAAGCCCGTAGTCCTGGATATAACGGACGGGGAGAGTTCAGTCGTCGTCAATGCCCCGGCAGGCGGCTTCGTTCCCGGGGTTAACTACTTCGCTTCAATGCTGCCCCAGGCCCACAATAGCGGCATTACAGTTACGCTCTATACTGCGACCAAGAAGGCCACCAAGACCATCAGCAGCCCCATTACGGTCAAGCGCTCCGTCTTCGGTAAGTTGGACAATGTAGACGCAGGACTTTCCAGTTGGGAAGCATATGATCAGGAAACGGAAGGCGGCGGCACCCGCTCCGGCCTGTATCTCGGCATCATCGGCTTCAACGACCAGCTCTACACGATGCCCATCACCCGCCTGGACGACACCTCGCTGAACGGATTTACTTCCTTTATCGACGCTCTGACGACGCGTGCGGCCACATTGCTCTATTACAGCGTCGGCGAATCGGTCAGCGCTCTTTCTCGTGCCCGGTATCCGGAGAACCTGTTCAACGTATCCCTCGTGACCTTTACCGACGGCCTCGATCAAGGCTCCGCGATGATGATCGACGATTATCCTGGGGACGAAGAGTATCTGGAGACGCTGAACACGCGGCTTACGCATACGACGGTGTCCGGTGTCCCGCTGACGGCCTACTCCATCGGTCTTCGCGGCAGCGACGTTACCGATGTATCGATGTTCCGCACCAACCTCCAGAAACTGGCCACCTCCTCCTCGAACGCCTTCGAGGTGTCGGATATGTCCACGGTCAACAGCCGCTTCCAGGAAATCGCCGACCAGGTGAGCCAGACGCAGAAGATCTATTCTTACGACCTGGCTCTCACGATCGCCGGCCAGGCCAACGGCACTCGGATGCGTTTTACCTTCGACAATGTCTCGAGCGCCACGGCCTCGAGCCGCTACATTGAGGGCGTTTTCAATCTCTCGTCCCGCAGTCTGCAGGAGGTTACTTATTATGGAATGACGTCCGCGTCCGGCGAAACGGTCAAGGGCGAAGTCAGCGGCATCTATGTCTCGTTCCCGTTCAAGGGCGTTGTCATCGGAGACGGAAAGAGCGACGTGCTGAATAAGAATTACATCAGGCACTGGACCTATAAGACAGCCTCCTCCAGCTGGCAGATCAACTCCGAGTTCGATGCGGAGAACGATGCGAGCGTCACCACGACGACGACCAAAAAGTCCGCCGTCGTGCTCCTCAACCTCGACTGCTCCACTTCGCTCGGAAGCCAGTTCTCCACGCTCAAGTCCCACGCCAAATCCTTTGTCCAGCGCCTATACAACGCCTCCTACGATCCGCTGGAAGTATCGGGCGTGTCGCTGAATAAGACGGAGTTGACTCTGTATGAAGGCAAATCAACGACGCTCACGGCCACGGTGACGCCCTCGACGGCGGCGAATAAGTCTGTGACCTGGTCGAGCAGCAATCCTTCTGTGGCCACGGTGGACCAAACGGGCAAGGTGACGGGCGTAAAGGAAGGTTCTGCGGTGATCACTGCCACTACGGTCGATGGGGGATATCAGGCCTCCTGCGAAGTTATAGTTGTTGAAGCACCCAAGTTCGAGGCAATTGACCTAGGCTTGAGTGTCAAGTGGGCCTCGTTCAATCTGGGCGCGAGCGCTCCGGAAGAGTATGGTGATTATTATGCCTGGGGCGAGATTGAATCGAAGAGTAATTACATTTGGTCAACCTACAAGTGGTGTAATGGCGATTATAACAATCTTACCAAGTACAATACCAGTAGTTCGAACGGTACGGTTGACAATAAGACTGTTCTTGATCCGGAGGACGACGTCGCCCAAGTAACACTTGGTGGAAATTGGCGCATGCCGGAGGATGCGGAGTGGACAGAGTTGAAGACGCAATGCACCTGGACCTGGACTTCCCAGAATGGAGTCTATGGCAGAAAGGTGACAGGCCCTAATGGCAACAGCATATTCCTTCCCGCCGCCGGGTACCGGTACGGAACGGATCTCTACGATGCGGGCTCAAGCGGTAACTACTGGTCTTCTTCCGTCGCCATCGTCGATTCGGACATCCCGTACGGCGCGTGGGACGTGGACTTCGATTCCGACAATGTCTACAGGTGGTACGGCAGCTACCGCTGCGACGGGTTCTCTGTCCGTCCCGTTGAGCCGATAGCGGTTCCTTGCGTGTTGCTGAATAAGACAGAGTTGACGCTTTACGAAGGCAAATCAACGACGCTCACGGCCACGGTGACGCCCTCGACGGCGGCGAACAAGTCCGTGATCTGGGCGAGCAACAATCCTTCCGTGGCTACGGTGGACCAATCGGGCAAGGTGACGGGCGTAAAGGAAGGTTCTGCGGTGATCACTGCCACTACGGTTGATGGGGGATACACAGCTTCCTGTGCGGTAAGTGTTGTAGAAGTTCCAGAGTTCGAGGCCGTTGACTTAGGTCTCGGTGTTAGGTGGGCGTCGTTCAATCTGGGTGCTAGCGCTCCGGAGGAGTATGGCGATTACTATGCTTGGGGCTTGACGGAGACGAAGTCGAATTATTCTTGGTCAACCTATAAGTGGTGCAATGGTTCTTATGATTCCCTCACTAAGTACAACACCAGTAGTTCATATGGTACGGTTGACTATAAGACTGTTCTTGATCCCGAGGATGACGTAGCCCATGTAGTACTTGGTGGCAATTGGCGCATGCCGACGGATGCGGAGTGGACGGAATTGAGGACTCAGTGCACCTGGACCTGGACTACTCAGAACGGTGTCAATGGAAGAAAGGTGACCGGCCCGAACGGAAACAGTGTCTTCCTTCCCGCCGCTGGGTTCCGGTTCGTTACGGATCTCTACAGTGCGGGCTCCGACGGCTTCTACTGGTCCTCCTCCCTCAATACGGACTACCCGGTCTGCGCGCGGTACGTGGGCTTCAATTCCGACTATGTCAGCACTGGCTACGCCGACCGCTGTTGTGGGCGATCTGTCCGTCCCGTCTCAGAATAAAGTCGGGCAAGGCGTAAGCCAGCCCGACAGCGGGCTGCGTAATGCGGCCCGCATTAAATACCATCGCTTTTGCAAAACAATGGCCCCAGGGTAAGGTCTGGCTGCAAACGCGCTGAGTGGACCCCGGCCGTGTGGCAGAGCCTGCGTCCCCTGAAGAAAGAGTCTCCTCCGGAACGTCTGCTTTTGTGGATGGATACGGCGTCGGGAAAAAATAAACAAATCTGTTTACTTCTAGAATTCGACGTAATCCTGGATGTCCTGGGCGGAGACGGGGTTGCTGCCGAGGATGAGGAGACGCTCGACGACGTTGCGGAGCTCACGGATGTTGCCGGTCCAGTTTCGGGCGACGAGCATGTCGACGGCCTCGCGTGAGAATTCCTTCCGCGGCATGGCGGTCGAGGCGCTGATCTGCTCCGTGAAATAATTGATCAGCAGAGGAATATCGTCCTTGCGCTCGTCCAGAGCGGGGACGCGGATGACGATGACGCTGAGGCGGTGATAGAGGTCCTCGCGGAAGGTGCCGCGGGCGATTTCCTCCTGGAGATTCTTGTTCGTCGCAGCGATGACGCGGACATTGACCTCGACGGCTTTGTCGCCGCCCACCGGGGTGAGCTTCCGCTCCTGCAGGACGCGGAGCACCTTGGCCTGGGCCGCGAGGGACATGTCGCCGATCTCGTCGAGGAAGAGGGTGCCGCCGTCGGCCTGCTCGAACTTGCCCTTGTGGTCACGGATGGCGGAGGTGAAGGAACCTTTTTTGTGACCAAACAGCTCGCTTTCAATGAGTTCTGACGGAATGGCGGCGCAGTTGACCTCGATATAGGGCATCATGCTGCGGCCGGAAAGCTGGTGGAGGCTGCGGGCGACGAGTTCCTTGCCGGAACCGTTGCCGCCGGTGATGAGGACACTGGCGTCGGTCGGGGCGACCTTGGCGATCATCTCGCGGATATGGCGGATGGGCTCGGACTCGCCGATCATCTCCTGGCCGTAGATCTTTTTCTTGAGCACCTTCGTCTCGGCCTGGAGATTGGCCTTGTCGGTGGCGTTCTTGAGGGTGATGAGGATGCGGTTGAGGTCGAGGGGCTTCTCGATGAAATCGAAGGCGCCCTTTTTGATGCAGTCGACGGCTGTCCCGATGTCACCATGGCCGGAAATCATCACGACCGGAGACTCGACGCCCCGGTCGATGAGGCTGGTGAGCACTTCGATCCCGTCCATTCCCGGCATCTTGATGTCGCAAAAGATGGCGTCGAACTTTTCCTTGTCGGCCTTTTCGAGGGCTTCGGCCCCGTTCTCGGCGGTATCTACTTGATAATCTTCCATCTCCAGGATCTCCTTCAAGGAGTTCCGGATGGCCTTTTCGTCGTCAACAATCAGAATCTTCATACTGCAAATATCGGATAAATTTGCCATAGTTTGCGCAAAAATTTTTATTTTTGTATTCTTGAAACCTAAGCCACATGAAGATTCCCGACATAATAATTGCCGTCGACGGCTGCTCTTCTACAGGCAAGAGCACTTTTGCCCGCCTCGCGGCCAGCACCTTCTCCTTCCTCTATCTCGACTCCGGCGCCATGTACCGGGGCGTGACCCTCGTCGGCATGGAAAAGGGCCTGGTCAAGGATGGCAGCATCGACCTCGAGGGGCTCCGGGCCGTCCTCGATGGGGGCCTCGACCTCCATTTCCGCCGCGCGGAGGAGCAGTGCCTGCTCTTTCTCGGCGACCGCTGCATCGAAAGCGAAATCCGCACTCTCGCCGTCTCCGGCAATGTCAGTCCCGTATCGGCCGTACCCTTCGTGCGCGCCTTTGTGGATGCGAAGCTCCATTCCTTCAGCGAGGGCGGCCGAGTCATCATGGACGGCCGGGACATCGGAACGACCGTTTTCCCGAACGCCGAGGTCAAGATCTTCATGACCGCCGAGCCGCGCATCCGCGCCCAGCGCCGCTTCGACGAACTGGTCGCCAAGGGCCAGAACCCGACCTTCGAAGAGGTGCTGCAGAATCTCCAGGAGCGCGACTACATTGACTCCCACCGGGAGACCTCGCCGCTGACCCAGGCTCCCGACGCCTTCGTGCTCGACAATTCCCACATGACCCTCGAACAGGAGATCGCCTGGCTCCAGGGCCTCATCCAGGGCAAGTTCGGAATTTTGGAGTAATGGCCATTTCCGTTGAAATCGATCCCCATTCGGGCTTTTGTGGCGGCGTCATCCGCGCCATCGGAAAGGCTGAGGCCTATCTCGATGCCGGCGGACCGGGCCGTCACCTGTATTCCCTCGGGGCCATCGTACACAACGAAGCCGAACTTAATCGCCTCAGCGCCAAAGGGCTCGTCACCCTCGACAACGACGACCTCGCCGAGATGCGGGGGAGTGCCGATTCCGGCGACACGGTCCTGATCCGGGCCCATGGCGAACCGCCGGAGACCTATATCAGCGCCCGCCAGAAGGGTTTTGCCATCATCGACTGCACCTGTCCCGTCGTGCTCCAGCTCCAGCACCGGATCCGGGAAGCCTACGCCCGTCTCCAGCGGGAGGGCCGCGGCGGAAGGCTGGTCATTTTCGGAAAAATCGGTCATGCCGAGGTGCTCGGACTTGTCGGTCAGGTCGGCGGCGACGCCGTTGTCATCGAGAACAAGGAGATGCTGCTCCATGCCATCGAATCGGGCGAACTCGACATCACCCGCCCCATCGAAATCTTCTCCCAGACGACCAAGAGCCCGGCAGACTATGCCGAAATCTGTTCCCTGATCGAGGTCCGCATGGCCCGCGAATTCGGGATGGAACTGTACCGATTCCGTGGCAGCGGCCGCTTCAAGGTCCATAATACGATCTGCTCGCAGGTGGCTTCGCGCCATTCCCGGATGGTCGATTTCTCTCTCTCGCACGACATCATCATCTTCGTCTCCGGCAAGTCGAGTTCGAACGGGAAAGTCCTCTGCGACCTCTGCAAGAGCGTAAATATCAGGACCTATTATGTCGGATCCACGGAAGATATCCGCCTCGAGTGGTTCCATCCCAACGACCGCGTCGGCGTCTGCGGAGCGACATCCACCCCCAAATGGCTGCTGGACGAAATCGCCGCCCACATCAGCTCACTGGCCAGCGAAATCGACGCCCGGCACGCTCACCTGAGCGAGACCGTCGGGAAAGTAAATTTGGAGAAATAATGACGATTCATTAAATTTGCCAAGATAACCCGCAATTAATCAAACTAATTATACATTTTTATGGCAACAACAGCTGATTTCAAGAACGGCCTTTACATCAGTTTTAACGGTAAACCCTGCTCCGTCGTGTATTTCCAGCACGTCAAGCCCGGAAAGGGTCCCGCTTTCGTAAAGACGAAACTCCGCAACCTGGAGAACGGCCGCATCCTCGAGAACACCTTCACTGCCGGCGCCAAGATTGACCTCATCACGGTCGAGCGCCGTCCTTACCAGTTCCTCTATGATGATGGCGAGAACTTCAACTTCATGCATGAGGAAACCTACGAGCAGATCATGCTCCCGCACGATGTCGTCGACAACGCCGACCTGATGAAGGAAGGCCAGCACGTTGAGATGATGTTCGTCACCGAGCCCGAAGAGCGCTGCCTCACCTGCGAGCTCCCGACCTACGTCACCCTCGAGGTTACCTACAGCGAGCCCGCCGTCAAGGGCAACACCGCTTCCACCTCCGCCCTCAAGGAAGTCACCCTCGAGACCGGCGCCAAGATCATGGTTCCGCTGTTCATCGAGACCGGCGAAGTGATCACCGTCAACACCACCGACCGCTCCTACGGACAGCGGGTGAAATAACGGGGCCGTTACTTCACGTGAAATAGGACCTCAGGCACAAAAACGCCCGTTTTTGTGCCTGAGGTGTTGTTTTTCAGGGGGGTCAAGTACAAAAAAGGCGGTTTTTGTACTTGAGGTCCTACAGCAGATGCAGCAGGGAGCGGAGCTCGGCGGTATGGTCGCCGGGCAGGAGGATGTGGTGGTTGCCGATCGGGGCGCGGAGGAAGTAGTCCGGGATGGAGACCGAGCCTTCCTGGAGGCGGATGATCACCTGGGTGCGGCAGAGACTGGTGCTGTAGGTGTTGCGCACGAGGTCGGCCCTTTCGACGAAACTGCGGCCGAGATTGCCGTCGATCTTGAAGAGCGTCACGGGGCCTGTCGGTAGTTCGCCGTGGATGCCGACACCGATGCCGGACTCGAAATGGGTGTCGAAATTATACTTTTTCGCCATCGAAAGCGGCAGGGTGCAGTGCGCGAGATGGATTTCCCGGGTGACGGGATCCATGCCGGAAGGGTTGCACTGGAATCCGCACGAGCCGGTCATGGCGCGGGCGATGGTCATCGACAGCATGGCGGGAATATCGCCCTCGCAGGTCGCGATGATACCCTCGGCGTTGAGGCGGGCCAGGGCCAGGCAGCCGGTATTCCCGAGATCGGTCAGAAGGTCGAAGCAGCGGAGGGTAAATCCGCTGAGATTTTCCTCCGTCACGATCTGCTTTAGCGCCCGGTAGATCTTTTCGGCGCCGGGCAGCGAAGCGCGGACTTTCTCTTCCGTGCCTTCCCGGCAAGGGACCTTTATGAGGGGCTCGAGCTCATCCGGGGCCGTATCGGGGAGGGATGCGCAGGTGCTGATCAGGCGGGCGATCGGGATGTCGACGATTTCGATGCCGGTTTTCTGGAGCACCTTTTCCCGGTCGCAGCCGCTCGCGATCAGCCAGTCGGAAGGCGTGCCGATGACGCCGAGACGCTGGCCGTGGAGGGCCTGGAAGCCGAGCAGGGTCTTCTCCAGGATGGAGATGCGGTCATGGACCCATTCGAGGCTGCCGTGGAGGATTTCGCCGCGAAGCCCCTGCTGGCCGAGATAGGCGAGGATTTCCATCGACGCGGCCAGGGAATTGTTCCTTCCGGAGGTCAGCAGGAAGAAGGGACGGTCCTGCCGGAGGCCGGGAAGGAGTTTCCGGAAAATGCCTTCCGTGCCGCCCGTGCGGACATAGATGAGATCCAGGCCTTCCTTGCCGTAGTCCGAAAAATCCTCGCCCCGGAGGGTGTAGCGGATATGGAGGCTCTCCAGGAATTCGTGGGACAGGGTGTCGATCCGCTGGGCGTCGTGGAGCGACGAAGTGAGGGTATAAATCGAAATCATGATGTCAGCTTTTGTGCAGGAGACAAAGATACGGATTTTTTTCCTACCTTTGTAGTCTATGAGCCAATATATCGTTTCAGCCAGAAAGTATCGGCCGGATTCCTTCGAATCGCTGATCGGACAGGATACCATCGCCCGCACCCTCTCGAATGCCATCAAGCGGGGCCAGCTCGCCCATGCCTACCTCTTCTGCGGTCCCCGCGGAGTCGGCAAGACGACGACCGCCCGTATCTTCGCCAAGATGATCAACTGCTCGAATCCCGGGCCGGAGATGGAACCCTGCGGACAGTGCGAGTCCTGCATCTCCTTCCAGGAAGGCAGGTCCTACTGTATCCACGAGATGGACGCCGCCTCCAACAACAGCGTCGACGATATCAAGGCTCTGATGGACCAGGTGCAGGTGCCTCCGCAGGTCGGCCGCTACAGTGTCTACATCATCGATGAGGTCCACATGCTCTCGCAGGCCGCCTTCAACGCCTTTCTCAAGACCCTGGAGGAGCCCCCGGCACATGCGATTTTCATCCTGGCGACGACCGAGAAGCACAAGATCCTGCCGACCATCCTGTCCCGCTGCCAGACCTATGACTTCAACCGCATCAGCATCCCGGACATCGTCCGGAACCTGCGTGACATCGCCACCAAGGAAGGCGTGACCATCGACGACGAGTCTCTCCACGTCATCGCGATGAAGGCTGACGGCGCCATGCGTGACGCCCTGACGATTTTCGACCAGACGGTGGCTTTCTGCGGCACGAGCGTCGCCTATGCCGACGTCATCCGCAACCTCAACGTCCTCGACTACGAATACAGTTTCTCGCTGGTGGACGATTTCCTCGCCGGCGATTACGCGAAGGCCCTTCTGACCTTCGACGAGGTGCTCTCGAAGGGGTTCAACGCCCTGCACTTTGTCGCAGCGCTGAGTTCGCACCTGCGCGACCTCGTCGTCGCCCGGACAGCCGGGCTGGAGGCCCTGCTCGAGCTGCCGGACAGTCTCCGTCAGCGTTATCAGGAGCAGGCGTCCCGCGCCAGTCTGCCCTTCCTTTTCGACGCCCTCGGTATCACCACCGCCTGCGAAGCCGGCTACCGCACGGCCGTCAATCCCCGCCTCCACATTGAGTTCGCCCTCATGAAGCTCGCCTACGCGAATACAGCTAAGCCCGCGTCCGCTGCTTCCGGCCTCCGGGCAGAGGCAGTCGAAACCCCAATCGCAGCTGGAGCTGGCGCTCCTGGCACGCGGTCCTTGCGGACGGCAGGGGTTTCTCCTACCTCCGCCCATCCGGCCTCCGGCAGTTCCGCGGATGCCTCCCCCGCCGCTGTTGCCACGTCAACGGCGTCTAGGGAGACATCGCAGGGGAACTCCGCTCCGCAAGCGTCGCTCCGGCCCCTCCCACCGTCTGCTTCGTCATTCTCTCAGTCGAAAGACTTGCAAGCAAGCTTGCCGTCTTCCTCCTTCGATAATAACTTGCATCCGGCGGGCCCCTCCCCCTGCCCGTGTCCGGGGGTGGACACGCCCCCTGCGACGTCTCCCCAGACGCCTGATGTTGCCGTAGCAGCTGCTGCGCCCAGGCGCAGGGCGGCGAAGACGGGGGCGGCTCTGTCGATCAGTTCGATGCTGCAGGAGAAGGAAGAGGCTGCGGCCGAGAAGGAGGCCATTGCTCAGGTCGATGCCGTTCCGTCAGACGAGCGGATCTCGGAAGTCTGGAAGACCCTGCCGCAGGTGTATGCCTCGCGTCCGCGCCTTGCGAGCATGCTCGCCGGGGTAGAGATGCACATCGAGACCGAAGACGGCGACGTCAAGGTCGCCTGCTTCGATGTGCCGAACGTGTCCCAGCGGGACTGGATCGAAAACAATCTCCGCCACGACATCGAAGGCACCCTGGCCAAAGCCCTCGGCTACGGCCGCATCCGTATCCGCGTCGGGGTCCTGCCCCAGCAGGAGAGGGAGAAGGTCGCCTACCTTCCCGAGGACAAGGCCAAGGAACTGGTAGCCGCCCATTCCGAAGTGCGGGCTCTCGTAACAGACCTGGGCCTCGAAGTTAAATAACCCCATTTCTCCGAAAGCAACATGAAACTTCGCTGCGAACATCTCGTTAAGAAATACGGCGTCCGGACGGTCGTCAAGGGCGTTTCCATAGAAGTCAATCAGGGCGAAATCGTCGGTTTCCTCGGCCCGAACGGCGCCGGCAAGACCACCAGTTTCCACATGATTACCGGCCAGATCGTGCCGAACGACGGCCGCATCTTCCTGGATGACGAAGAAATCACCGGACTCCCGATGTTCAAGCGCTCCCAGCGGGGCATCGGTTACCTGCCGCAGGAGGCATCCGTCTTTCGCAAGATGAGCGTCGAGGACAACATCATGTCGGTCATGGAGATGTGCAACGTTCCCAAACGGGTCCGTCGCGATCGGCTGGAGGAACTGATCGACGAGTTCAATCTCTCGACAGTCCGCCGCAGCAGGGGCATCCAGCTCTCCGGTGGTGAGCGCCGACGCTGCGAGATTGCCCGCGCCCTCGCCGTCGACCCGAAATTCATCCTGCTCGACGAGCCGTTCGCCGGCGTCGACCCGATTGCCGTCGAGGACATCCAGTTCATCATCGCGAAGCTGAAATACCGCAACATCGGTGTCATCATCACCGACCACAATGTCGGCGAGACCCTCGCCATCACGGACCGCGCTTACCTTCTTTACGAAGGCACCATCCTGATGTCCGGCACGCCGGCCGAGCTCGCCGCCGACGACGAGGTCCGCACGAAGTACCTCGGTTCGGGCTTCATCCTCAAGCGCTCGCGGGCTACGGAGCGCGCCGCCGAAGAGGCCGCCGCCCGTGCCGCAGCCATGGAGGAGGCACAGACGGAAACGGTTCCCGAATAGCGCATCAGGCGCCATCTCGTCAAAAAAGTCCGGGCGGCTAAGAAGTGCCGCCCGGTCTTTCAATACCCTATATTAACTAACTAAACAACCGCAGCAGGTTAATTCAACTACCGTGCCAAAGTCGAAAACTTCGCTAAAAAATCGAAGTGGAGCGGTCGATGATGATTTGCTGGATCTGGAAACTCTCTCCGTTGTAGACGGCGAACAGTGTGACTTCGAAGTTCTCTCCTCCGGCCGAAAGGATGCCGACGGCATATTTGAGATTGACCTGGGACGCGACGTGCGAGATGCGGAAGGACTGCGGTTTGTAGCTGCGGAAGAAGTCGTCGAGAATCCGGACCGCGTGAGACTTGCTGGTGTTGGTGATATGGGAGAAGATGGACACCTCGACATTCGGGGCGAGCCAGGCGCTGAAATGGTCGGTATCGCCTTCACCGAAATATTTGGCGATGGGTTTGAACAGCTCGCCCGGAGAGGGGGCCGGGGCGGGGGAACTGGCGGAAACCCGGGTGAATCCCTGTTGGGCCAGGGCTTTTTCCCCGCAGAGAAGGATGGCACCCAGCAGCAGTAGGCCGGTGAGAAAGGCTGGTTTCATGCTTTGGTTTTAGCGGGATTCGTTGCAAATTTCGCGCCATGTAATTATATTTGTAGGACAGAGATTACACGGTCAGGCCGTGGAATGACAAAAGAATGAAAATCACGCTGCTGACAGTCGGGAAGACCGATGTGAAATGGGTACGGGAAGGGCTCGATCTCTACGGGGACCGGCTTCGCCATTATGTGCCTTATGCCCTTCTGGAGATTCCCGAGCTCAAGGGTGTCGCGGCGCTGACCCGGGATCAGGTCAAGGAGCGGGAGGGGAAAGCCATCCTGGCCGCCCTCAAACCTTCCGACCAGGTCTACCTTCTGGACGAGCGCGGAAAGGAGTTCCGTTCGCTCGAATTCGCTGATTTCCTGCAGGAGCGTCTCTCCCGTGGGGGCGGCCGCGACATGGTTTTTGTCGTCGGCGGGGCATATGGATTCTCCGAGGAGGTCTATGCCCGGGCGGCGGGGCTGATTTCCCTGTCCCGGATGACTTTCTCCCACCAGATGGTCCGCACGATTTTTGCTGAACAGCTCTACCGAGCCTTTACCATTCTCCGGAACGAACCCTATCACCATGAATAATCCACGCAGAAAACGCCGTACCGGATGGATCAGCTTCCTGCTGATGGGGCTGTCCGTGCTGATGCTCGCAGTGACGCTTCTTCTTCGGAGCCATCCGACGAGCCCGGACAGGAGTGCTGCGCGTCTTTCCGAGTCTATTGAGAAGCGCCTCGCCGGGCTCGATGCCGAGATGGACCGGATGCTGGCGGCGGGTGCATATGACGGGAAGCTTCCCGCCGACATGGTCCTGTATGGCTACCGCAACGATACGCTCCTTCTGTGGCGGAACCAGTTCCCCCTGTATAATGACAATATCAGCGGTGCCGACCTGCCGGTGGATCCCTCCCAGCGGATGCGCCGTTCGCCCCGGCTGCCGCTTCGGGATGTCACCGAGGTGCCGTCTTATGTCAATTACGGCCCGCGATGGTATATCGTTAAGGCCCGGAAACAGGGGACCTGGACGGTCATCGGAGGCCTGCTGATCAAGGATTTGCTGAAGGAGGACCGGGGCGGCATCAGCCCGCATCTCTATTATGACGGGTCCTTCACCATCCAGCCTCTCGAGTATGGATCCGGTCTCGACATTGCGGTCGGCGGTGTGCCGCTCCTGAGTTTTGTGCCGGCTTCCGGGGCTGCCCGTCCGATGCCATGGACCTGGCCCTTCTGGCTGGCGATGGGACTCGGGGTTGTCGGGGCCCTGCTGTTCCTGCGCGCCCGCCGCTCGCTGATTCGCTTTGTTCTGGTGGCTGTGGGACTGACGCTGCTGGCTTTCCTGTTTTTCCGCCTGACCCGGGATGTGCGGGACCCGCTGATGCTTTTCTCGCCGGTCACCTATGCCGGAAATGAGCCTTTCAGTTCGCTCGGGATGGTGCTGATCAGCCATCTGTACATGCTGCTGATGGCCGTCCTCGTCTATATGATGCGGCGCTCGCTCTTCCGCTGGTCGCTGCGACGCTATCCGGCCGTTCGAACCACCCTGCTGGCCGTAGCCGGTCTTCTGGGGATGGCGTTTGTCGCCGTGCATATCCATACCGTATTTACGGACATCATCCGCAACTCCGGCATCTGTCTCGAACTGACGCGTCTCCAGGCCCTGTCCCCGCTGTCGGGACTGGTCTACCTGTCGATGATGGGACTGGCGCTCGCGCTGCCGCTGCTCGCCCAGCTGCTGCGTCCGGCCGGGCGGTATTTCTTCTCCTGCCGCCGGTTCGACTCGCTGCGTCTCTGGCCCCGCCTCGTTTTTGTGGCGCTGGCGGCCCTCTATTTCGTGACGGTTGCGGCCTCGGAGGGACAGCGCAAAGAGCAGCAGATGGCTTCGACCTGGGCCGGGCGGCTGGCGATGGACCGGGATATTTCGCTGGAGCGGCGCCTGCTCCGGGTGGAGTCTTCCTTCGAGAGTGACAAGATCCTCCGCGGGCTCATGCCCGAATGGGAGGAAGAGGGGGATGCCCAGAGCGGAATAGGCCTGCTCATCACCCAGCGTGTCCGGGACGGCCTGCTGCGAAATGTCTCCCAAAACTACGATATCGGCATTTTCCATATGGCCGATGGCGGATCCCTGGCCACCATGCCGGTCGGCCTGTCAACGATTCTGGATGAGTGGGTCGGCGGCGCGACACCCATCAACGAGGGGTCCTCGTTCCTGTTCAGCACCGACGGTCGCGGAAGGTCCCGGTATGCGGGCGTGTTCTACTATCCCGGCTCCCGCGCGGAGGATCCGGGTTCGAGGCTCATCGTCTGTATCGAGTCCAAATCCAACAAGGAGGAAAGGGGCTATCTGAGCCTTCTCAATATTCCGACCCGGGAATCTGTCGCGATGCCGCCGGTGTATTCCTACGGCCGTTATCGCTTCGGCGAGCTGATCTCCTCGAAAGGCACAGGTTCCTATCCCACGCTCCTTCCCGGGCATTTCCGCGCGAAAGAGGAAGAAGGGGAGCGCTTTGTCGACGTGCAGAAGGATTTTGTCCACTTCGTCAATGTCATTACGCCGGATGAGGTGGTGGTCATTTCGCGTCCGCGCATTCCGCTGCTGAGCTATTTCTTCTGCGTCTTCCTGCTGGCCTTGTTCATGGCGCTGCCGCTGTGGCCGCTCAGGCCTCATTCGGCGGCATATGCATCGGGCCTCGAGAGGAATTACTACAGCACCCGCATCCAGACGATGCTCTACAGTTCGCTGCTGGCGCTGGTGGTGGTGGTCGGCGGATTCAGCACCTATTTCGTCAACAGCCGGGCCCAGAAAGACCGCCACGACGAGATGGTGGCCCGCATCGGATCGATCCAGGACTACCTGCAGAACCGTATGCGTTACTATCCTTCCCTGGAGGAGGCGCCTGCGCGGGAGATGGCGTCCATCATCGAGGAGGGGGGAGACGCCCTGAAGAGCGACATCACTTTCTACGGTCCCGACGGGCGCATGTTCCGTTCGACCCGCCCGGAGATCTATCGCCAGATGCTGATCGGGGTACGGATGAGCGATGCGGCGCTCGATGCCATCCGCGACCGTCATGAGCGCTATTCCATTGCGACCGAGACGCTCCTTGACAGGCGCTTCCAGACGGTCTATGCTCCTGTCTACAATGCCTCCGGCGGCCTGCTGGGCTATGTCAGCACGCCCTTTACCCGTCGCGGCGGCGTATTCCCGGTCGAGTCGATGACCTATGTCATCTCGATCGTCGCCATTTTCCTGATCCTGCTGCTGGTGGTGGACGCTTTTCTGCGGCCTTTCCTGCGCCGGATGTTCCAGCCGATCGTCGAGATAGGCCGGAAGATGCGCGAAACCGACATCAGCCATCTGGAATGTATCGAGTATCACCGCGACGACGAGATTTCTACGCTCGTGAAGGCCTACAACCGTATGGTGATGGAGCTCACGGATTCCTCCCAGCGGCTGGCCCAGGCTGAGCGCGACCGGGCCTGGAGTGAGATGGCCCGTCAGGTGGCCCATGAGATCAAGAATCCGCTGACGCCGATCAAGCTCCGGCTTCAGATGCTGATCCGGATGAAAGAGTCCGGCAACCCGGCCTGGACGGAGAAATTCGACGAAGTGTCGGCCGTGGTGCTGGAGCATATCGACATCCTGGCGGATACGGCAAACCAGTTCTCCACCTTTGCCAAGCTCTACACGGAAGATCCCGTGGAGATCGATCTCGACAGCCTCATTCAGGAGGAAATATCCCTCTTCGACGGCCGCGAGGGCGTATCGATTTCCTATTTCGGGCTTTCGGGGGCGAAAGCGCTCGGACCGAAGCCGCAGCTGACCCGGGTGCTGGTGAACCTGATCACCAATGCCGTGCAGGCAGTCGAAGAAGGGGAGAAGCCCGGGGAAATCCTGGTGTCGCTGCGGCATTCTTCCTGGAAAGACGGCTATTACGACATCGTTGTCGAGGATAACGGCCCCGGTGTCCCGCCGGAGAACCAGGCCAAGCTCTTTACGCCCAATTTCACCACCAAGAACCGCGGAACGGGGCTCGGTCTGGCCATTTGCCGGAGCATTGTCGAACGCTGCGGAGGCGAGATCGTCTATTCCCGTTCATTCTCTCTCGGAGGCGCTTGTTTCACGGTGCATTATCCGAAATAATTGCTTATATTTGTATTTCCTTAATCAAACCGACCAGCGATGAAGATCACGAAAGCCGTTTTTGCGGGCTCCAGTGCCCGGGTTACCGGTAAACCGGCGCAGAGGCTTCCGGAGTTTGCCTTCATCGGACGGTCGAATGTCGGCAAGAGTTCCCTCATCAACATGCTCACCGGGCAGCGCAAGCTGGCCATGACCTCCCAGACCCCCGGAAAGACCAAGGTGGTCAATCACTTCCTGATCAATGACGCCTGGTATCTGGTGGATCTTCCCGGCTACGGCTACGCCAAGTTGCCGGAATCGGCCCGGAAGGAGCTCCAGAGGGTCGTACGCGACTATATCTTCCATTCGGAGGATCTGGTGCTGCTGTTCGTTCTGATCGACTGCCGCCACGATATCGGGAAGATCGACCTCGACTTTCTCGCCGAGCTCGGCGAGAACGGCGTTCCCTTTGCCATCATCTTTACCAAGGGCGACAAACTCGGCCCGGTGGCGCGTGCGGAGCAGATTGCCCGGGACCAGGAGATTCTCGCCCGCGACTGGGAGGAGTTCCCCGATATGCTGGTCAGCTCGGCGGAAACGGGGCTTGGTCGCGACGAGATTCTTGGCTACATCGAAGAAATACTGACAACTATATAACCACCCACTATGCTGAACGATCTTCACAAACACAGAATGGCGATTTTTGCCTGCCGCGCTTCCCAGGAATTTGCCCAGAGAGTGGTGGACGAAATGAACAAGATCAAGGATCCGGACGATCCGGAGATTACGCTCGGTCCCCTCGAAGTGTCCCAGTTCAGTGACGGCGAGTTCCAGCCGTCCTTCTCGGAAAGTGTCCGTGGGGCGACCTGTTTCATCATCCAGTCTTCCTTCCCGCCGGCAGACAACCTGATGGAGCTGCTGCTTGCGATCGATGCCGCAAAACGTGCGTCCGCCAACAAGGTCGTCGCCGTTGTGCCCTATTTCGGCTGGGCCCGCCAGGACCGTAAGGACAAGCCCCGCGTGTCGATCGGCGCCAAAGTGGTGGCGAATATGTTCCATGCAGTCGGGACCGACAGCCTGATGACCTGCGACCTGCATGCCGACCAGATCCAGGGCTTCTTCGATTTCCCGGTCAACCACCTCTATGCCAGCATGGACTTCCTCGACTCGATGAAGCGCCTCCAGCGCCGATTCAAGGATACGCTCACGATTGCCGCGCCGGATATGGGCGGAGCGAAGCGTGCCCACCTCTATGCCAAGGCGCTGCACTGCCCGGTGGTGATCTGCCACAAGACCCGCGCCCGGGCCAATGTCGTCGAGAAGATCCAGCCCATCGGCGAGGTCGAAGGCCGTGACATCATCATCGTCGACGATATCATCGACACCGCCGGAACCCTGACCGCGGCGGCGAACGAGCTCTTCAAGCGGGGCGCGAACAGCGTCCGGGCATTCGCCACCCATGCGGTGCTGTCCGGCCCGGCCCTCCAGCGGATCCACGAATCGGCGCTGGAAGAGGTCTATGTCACCGACACCCGTCCGCTGACGAAGGATCCCGAGAAGCAGCAGTATATGGAAAAGATCAAGGTCGTCTCGATGGCCCACACCTTCGCCAAGATGATCCTGAAAGTGTATAATTATCAGCCGATCAGCTCGGAGTTTATCATGTAAGGTCCCATGCGCGTCTTCCTCGCTGCCGTCCTTTTTGTCGGACTCTGTGTCCTCGGACTGGGGTTCAACATCTTTTTCCGGAAGAACGGGCGATTCCCCGATACGGAAATCGAGAACAATCCGGAGATGAAGCGGCTCGGCATCAAGTGTGCGAAGCAGGAGGAAATGGAGCTCTGGGCGAAAAAGGGCGGAAAGCGGCCCTCGGGATGCGACGGGCAGTATAGCGACGCCTGCAAGAGTTGCTCTCTTTTCGGCACACATCAATAACCGTCATGCCCGGCGTATGCGTTCCTGGCATCTAATAGAATCAATATGGCTCTGGTAGCAATTGTAGGACGCCCGAATGTGGGCAAATCCACCCTTTTCAACCGCCTGGTCGGCATGCGGCAGGCTATCGTCGACGAGACGGCCGGCGTGACCCGTGACCGCCATTACGGCAAATGCGAATGGTGCGGCACCGAATTCTCGGTCGTCGACACCGGCGGCTATACCACCAATTCCGACGATGTCTTCGAGGAGGCGATCCGCCGCCAGGTGGGCCTTGCCATCGAAGAGTCCGACGTTGTGCTGTTCATGGTCGAGGCCGCAACGGGCATCACCGACTACGATGCCGAAATCGCCGACATCCTGCGCCGCTCCAAGAAGCCGGTCGTCGTGGCCGTCAACAAGGTCGACAGCGGGGATAAAATGTACGACAGCTATCAGTTCTATTCGCTCGGACTGGGCGAAATCTGGACCATTTCCGCCGCGAACGGCTCCGGCACGGGCGACCTTCTCGACGAGATTGTCCGCGTCCTGCCGGCCGACGAGGCCCCGGCCGAGGAGCATGCCGACCTGCCGCGTATCGCCATTGTCGGACGCCCGAATGTCGGTAAATCCTCGCTGACCAACGCCCTGCTCGGTGTCGAGCGCAACATCGTGACGCCGGTGGCCGGCACGACGCGCGATTCGATCGAGACCTATTACAACAAATTCGGCCACGAATTCATGCTCGTCGACACGGCCGGCATCCGCCGCAAGGCCAAAGTCAACGAGGACCTGGAGTTCTATAGCGTCATGCGTTCGATCCGCGCCATCGAGCACAGCGACGTCTGTATCCTGATGATCGATGCCAATGCCGGCATGGAGTCGCAGGATATGAATATCTTCAACCTGATCCTGAAGAATCGCAAGGGCTGCGTCATCGTGGTCAACAAGTGGGACCTCTTCGAGAAGGAGAGCAATACGATGAAGCGCTATACCGAGTCGCTGAAGGAGCGCCTGGCCCCGTTCGACGACGTGCCCATCATCTTCACCTCGGTGCTCAACAAACAGCGCATCCTCGACGTGCTGAACGCCGCCGCCCATGTGGCCGAATGTATGCACCAGAAAGTCTCCACCGCCCGGCTCAACGAAGCCATGCTCCCGGAGATCGAAAACTACCCGCCGCCGGCGTGGAAGGGCAAATACATCAAGATCAAATACGTCACCCAGCTCCCGACCCGCTTCCCGTCCTTCGCCTTCTTCTGCAATCTCCCGCAGTGGGTCAAGGACCCCTACAAGCGTTTCCTGGAGAACAAGCTACGCGAGCATTTCGACTTCACCGGCTGTCCCCTCCAGATCTTCATGCGCGGAAAATAGACTACATATAATGCGAAAGATTCTTTTATTGATTGCCATGAGCGTGACGGTGGCGGGGACAATGGCCCGCGGACAGAAGATCGGGCGGGTGGAGCCGCTTTCCTGGTGGGTTGGAATGCCGGTGCCGCTGCAAGTGATGGTGGAAGGTCCGGGCATCGGCGCGTTTGACGAGATTTCCGTCGTAGAGGCGGGGGTGAGCGTTTCTGCCGTCACGAAGGCGGAAAGTCCGAATTACCTTTTTGTCGATCTCGACATCGCGCCGGATGCCAGGCCGGGAATGTATACGCTCCAGTTCAGGAAAGGCCGGAAAAAGCTGACGCTGAAATATGAGATTGCCGCCCGAGGAGAAGGTTTCCGAGGCGAGAGTTTCGGGGCGAAGGATCTCATTTATCTTATCGTCCCCGACCGCTTTGCCAATGGCGATCCGGGTAACGACGCTACGCCGCAGACGGCGGAAGGCGCCGACCGTTCGAAGCCGAACGGCCGTCATGGCGGCGACATCCAGGGCATCATCGACCATCTCGACTACATTGCCGAGCTTGGCGCGACCGTCATCTGGCCGACGCCGCTGCTGGAGGACAACGACCCGCGCGGCTCCTACCATGGATACGCCTGCACGGATTATTATCATATCGACTCGCGCTTCGGCACCAACGCCCTGTACCGGGATTTCGTCCGCCGGGCGCATGGGAAGGGTCTGAAGGTGCTGATGGACGTGGTGACAAACCACTGCAGCAGTTCTCATCCCTGGGTGGCGGATCCGCCGTTTGCCGACTGGGTCCACCGGAAAGATCCGCTCGAGATTACCAACCACGCGATGTCGGTCGCCATGGATCCGAATGCCTCGGCCTCTGACCGCCGGCGGATGGAAGAAGGGTGGTTCGTCCCGTCGATGGCGGATATGAATCTCGACAATCCCTTCGTGCTGCGCTACTTCCAGCAGTGGGCTCTCTGGTGGATCGAATATGCGGGCCTCGACGGCTTCCGGGTCGACACCTGGCCGTATAACGAGAAAGAGGCCATGGCCCGCTGGGCCAAGGCGGTGACGGAAGCCTATCCTGGCTTCAATATCGTCGGCGAAATCTGGAACCTCAATCCCGACATGGTCGCCTATTGGCAGAAGGACAATCCCAACCGGGACGGGTTCAATTCGAATCTGCCGTCGGTGATGGATTTCCCGCTGATGACGGCGATGGTGGAGGCGCTGTCGGCTCCCGGCGAAGGCCGTGCCCGGCGTAACGGCGACATTGGGGCGGTCTATCAGGCCCTGGCGCATGATTTTGTCTATCAGGACCTTTCGCATATGCTGATCTTCCTGTCGAACCACGATGCCGCCCGCATCGGCGATGTCTTCGGGCAGCGGCCGGAGAAGATGAAGCTGGGCTATGTGATGCTCGCGACCCTTCGCGGCATTCCGCAGCTTTTTTATGGCGACGAGATGATGTTCGCAACCGACAATCCCCGGCGCGACGACGGCCGTCTCCGGATGGATTTCCCGGGGGGCTGGCCTGGCGACAAGACCGATCTCTTTACACCCGAGGGCCGGAAGAGCGATGCCGTCAAGGCGGAGCTCCATGATTATGCCCGGACGCTCTTCCGCTGGAGGAAGGGTAAGGCGGTGATTCACAGCGGGAAAACGATCCATTTTGTGCCGGAGAACAATACCTACGGCTATTTCCGCTATGATGATACCGACGTGGTGTTTGTCTTTATCAATAATTCCGACGAGGCGGCCCGGGTGCCGTGGACGAGCCGCTATGCTGAGATGACGGAGGGGCTCGGAAGCGGACGGAATGTGCTGACAGGCGAAGCGGTAACCCTTTCCGACGAGACGCAGGTCGGCCCCTGCGAGGCGCTGGTGGTAGAATTTAAACGATAGGCTGATATGGAAAAGAAAAAACGCCGTTGGACCGACTGGCTTTTTGCCATCCTGTGTGTGGTGGTCGTAGCCCTGTTCGTCTGGCAGAAATGGTTTAGGTAAATGGAAGTGATTAAAGGACAGCGCTTTGCCGGAGAGCGGCCGCTATATGCCCGGCACGGGCTGTTTCTCGAGGATGTCCATATCGGGGCGGGGGAGTCTGCCCTGAAGGAAGGCTCCGACATCGAGGCGGTCCGCTGCGAGTTCGAAGGGAAATATCCCTTCTGGGAGTGCCGCGGCTTTACCGTTCGCGAGTGCATCTTCCGCGAAGGCGCCCGGGCGGCGCTGTGGTATTCGGAGGGCTGCCGGATGGAGGATACGCTCATCGAGGCCCCGAAGATGTTCAGGAGGATTTCCGACGTCTCGCTCGAGCGGGTCCGCATTCCGAATGCGGCCGAGACCTTCTGGGACTGTTGCGGCATCCGGCTTCGGGACGTGGAGGTCCATAAGGGCGATTATATCTTCATGCACTGCTCCGACATCGATATCGACCGCTATCGCCATCAGGGGAATTATTCCTTCCAGTATGCGCGAAACGTGGTGATCCGTAACGCCGAGCTCGACACCAAGGACGCTTTCTGGGAGTCGGAGAACGTGACGGTATATGATTCCTATATCCATGGCGAATACCTGGGCTGGTATGCCCGGAACCTCCGTCTCGTGCGCTGCCGCATCGGGGGATCGCAGCCGCTGTGCTACTGCTCCGGTCTGGTCCTGGAGGACTGCACCTTCGATGGCGATGCCGACCTGGCGTTCGAATACTCTACCGTTGAGGCTACGGTCCGCGGGCACATCGTTTCCGTGAAGAATCCTACTTCCGGTCACATCACCGCGGACTCGATCGGCGAAATCATTCTGGACGAGAATCAGAAGGCCCCGGGAGATTGTGTGGTAATCCAAAGACCCCACGATCAAATCGTGGGGTGACGTCCTCCCCGTCATTCCACGGCTTGACCGGCTCCTGTGGCAATATGTCGTCATTCCACGGCTTGTCCGTGGAATCTATAAGCCCCTTTTTTTATGTACTATTCTTTTGATACTTCCATCCCCCGCCGCGGAACCGAGTCCGTCAAGTGGGACCGGTATGCCGCTGACGTTCTTCCCGCCTGGGTGGCGGACATGGACTTCCAGGCCTCGCCGGCGATCCTTGCTGCGCTGCAGCGGCGGCTCGACCATGGTGTCTTCGGCTATGAACTCGTGCCGGAGGATTATTACGACGCGATCGCTTCCTGGTTCTCCCGCCGGCATGGCTGGGAGGGGATTACCCGGGAGCAGATCATCCCGACAACGGGTGTGATTCCGGCCTATTCCGCTGCCATCAAGGCATTTACCCGCCCCGGCGACCGCGTCATCGTGCAAACGCCCTGCTACAATGCCTTCTTCCCCGCAGTGCGAAACAACGGCTGTCTGCAGGCGGTCAGTCCGCTGCTTTGCCGGGACGGCCGCTTCGAGATGGATTTCGATTCGCTGGAGGAGCTGGCCTCCGATGCGCGCACGACGGCTTTCCTTCTGTGCAATCCCCATAACCCCGTCGGACGCGTCTGGACCCGCGAGGAACTCCTGCGGGTGGCCGAGATTTGCTCCCGGCACGGGGTGTTCGTCATTGCCGACGAGATTCATAGCGAGCTGACCCGCCCGGGGCTGTCGTATGTGCCGTATGCGACCCTGCCGGCCGATCTCGTTCGGTATTCCTGCACCTGCTGCTCGCCGACGAAGCCCTTCAACATCGCCGGCATCCAGATCGCGAACGTCATCGCCCGCGATCCCGACGTGGTCCGGCGGATCGACCGTGCCATCAATGACAACGAGTGCTGCGACGTCAATGTCTTCGGCGTTGCGGCTCTGAAGGCGGCCTACAATGAGTCCGAGGGCTGGATCGACGCCCTGCGCGAGTATCTCTGGCAGAACGAAGCCCTCGTCTGTGAGACTTTAGCCCGCGAACTGCCTGCGGTGTGGATGCCCGCCCTCGAAGGCACCTACCTCATGTGGATCGACTGCCGCGCGCTCCATGCCGACGCGGAGGCGGGCTATTCCGAGCGCCTGGCGGAGCATCTGCGGGGCAGCGCCGGTGTGGCCCTCTGCCCGGGGGCTTGGTATGGCGAGGCCGGCGAAGGCTTCCTCCGCCTCAACATCGCCTGCCCGCGGGAAACGCTCCGCGAAGTGCTTCGCCGCCTTCTCGCCGGCCTGAGAACCTTCAATCCCTGACATCTATGGAACAGCCTTCTGAAAAAGTGACCCTGTGCGCGGACGGAAAGTACCGCTGGCACTATGCGCTCAATATGTTCACCAATCCGTCGGTCCTGCTCGTTGTGGTGAAGATTTTCTTCTGGATCTTCGTAGCCATTTTCGGCGTCGTGTTCACGATGGATATGATTAACTGGGGATGGGAGACTGCCCGGGAGAACCTGAAGGTTTTCGGTATCGTCGCCGCGGTTTTCTTCGGCGTGGTTCTGCTCGGATATCTGATCGTCGCCGCGATGTATCATGGCAAGTATGAAGTCATTTTCGAGATGGACGAAAACGGACTGGTCCATCGCCAGGTGGACGCTCAGTTCAAGAAGGCCCAAAAACTGGGTGCTCTCACGGCGCTCGCCGGCGCGGCGTCCGGCCATCCGGGACGCGTCGGTACCGGCATGATGGCGGCGTCGAAAAGCGCCAGCATCTCCACCTTCGCCAAGGTTCGCCGCGTCAAGGCCTACCGCTGGCGCAACCTGATCAAGGTGAGCGAGCCCTTCAGCAAGAATCAGGTCTACTGCCGGAAGGAGGATTTCGACTTCGTCCTCGGCTTCATCCGCGACCACTGTCCGAAGGTGCAGGGGGGGATAGCTTCTGCCCGTCGAATCTAACGCACTGTATTATAGCAGTTTAAACCATTTGCTACTATCCGGATAGGGTGGTAGCAAATCACTTAAATGATTGTATTCCAGCAGATTACATTCAACGCCCGCCGTCGTCGGAGGGTACAGAGGAAAGGATGTTCAGGATTTCAAGGCCGTATTTGCTCCAAAGGCCCTGGCCGAAGTCGGGGATGGCGAGCATGGCGGCCCGGGAGAGCGGCCGGGCGTCTGCGAGATTCAGCAGTGCCTTCTCTTGCAATTCCCCGCGAAAAAACGTACATTTGCTACCTCTAAAACTGATAATCAGCTCCGGTAGGAGTATTGTGCCATGACTGAAACGAAGCAGAAAACTTACACGGCGCCGGCGTTCCGGTACCTGCGTTTTACGGAGGAACGTTCTTTCCTTCAAACGAATACAGAGCCTATCATAGGCGGTGATGACCCGGATATCGATTGGTAATGACACGAAATACTATGAATAGCAAGCATTTCTTTTTCGGGGTACTGGCTGTCGCCGGGCTCGCTTTTGTTTCCTGCCAAAGCCAGGAAACCGACTTTGTCGATCAGCCTGAGATGGGCGACGCTCCCGAGTTTTACGCAGCCATCGAGCAGCCCTCGGACACGAAGGTCTATGCCGACGAGAGCCTGATGGTCCTCTGGCATGCCGACGACCGCGTCAGTATTTTCAACAAGTACACCTATAATAACCAGTACGCCTTCCAGGGCGAGACGGGCGCGAACGCGGGTGTGTTCAAGAAGGTTCCGAGCGATGATTTCGTGACGGGGAATGCCCTGCCTGCCATCTATGCCATCTATCCGTATGCCGAGGGGACGACGATCAGCAACTCCTGCGAGATCAGTCTGACCCTTCCGTCGGAGCAGCCCTATGCGGAGCTGAATTTCGGCCGCGGGGCCAACACGATGGTGTCGGCGACAGAGGACAATGACCTGCTGTTCAAGAATCTCTGCGGTTATCTGGCGGTGAAGCTCTATGGCGACGACGTTTCCGTTGCGTCGGTTTCGCTCAAAGGTAACAACGGAGAGAAACTCGCCGGCAAGGCCTTCGTAGATGCCCCGCTGGACGATGATCCGACCATCATTTTCCCCGGGGATGTCGGAAAGGAGATCCGGGTCAGTTGTGAGACGCCGGTCGTCCTGGGCGCTACGGCCGAGAACTACACCGAGTTCTGGTTCGTCGTCCCTCCGACGACTTTCAGAGAGGGTTTCACGCTGACGGTGACCGACCCGAGCGGGAACTCCTTTGAAAAGAGTACCACCAAGGAGATCACCATCGAGCGCAACCATCTCGTTCGCATGAGCCCGTTTGAGGTGGAGATCGAGCGTCAGCCGGACAATGAGATCTGGTATACGACTGTTGACGGAGAAGTGATTACGCCCTATAAGTCCTATGGTTTCGGCGCCAATATCGTTTCCAACGTTTATCAGGACGGACGGGGAGTCCTGACCTTTGACAATGCTGTCACGGCGATTAAAAACTATACTCTCAAGGGCTGTACGAACCTGAGCACCATTCAGCTTCCCGAAAGCGTATCCACGATCGGTGAAGGTGCTTTTTCCGACTGTTCCAATCTGACCTCATTTGATTTCCCTTCAGGAATCACAGCCCTTAACAACTATCTTTTCAATAATTGCAGCAATCTGTCGTCTATTGTTATTCCGCAGGGAATAGAAAGAATCGGTCATGCCGCTTTCAATTACTGTTATGCGTTGTCCAGCGTTGTGTTACCCCAAGGACTGAAAGAAGTAGGCAGTTACGCCTTCAATGCATGTTCCTTCACCTCCATTGACTTACCTGAAAGCCTTGAACAGATTGAATACGGTGCATTTGCCAATTCTCAATTAACGACTGTAACGATACCTGACAGCGTTACCCAGATTGAAGAATGGGCCTTTATCAATGGACGCTCTTTACAGTCTTTTTCCGGCAAATTCGCATCCCAGGACGGGCTCTTGCTGATTGTAGACGGGAATATCATCTCCTGCGCAATGGGCGCATTGTACGATTACCCTGAATATGCAATCCCGAAAGGAGTCCGGCGTATCGGAGACAGTGCTTTCAGTGGTTGCATCAATACCCAGTTTACCTTCCCGGAAAGCCTTGAGGAAATTGGTTCCGCCGCTTTCTACTGCGCTTACTCCCAGAAGAGTGTTATCCTTCCGTCTGGAATGAAATCGATTGGTTCACAGGCATTTGAGTATAGTCATGCGCTAAAGTCCATTACCATTCCGGCCCCCGTACCTCCAACTGGCGGCCGCGCCATGTTCGACAATACGATGCTTCAGGCAATCTATGTCCCGGAAAGATCCGTCGAAGTATACAAAGAGGCCGAGTATTGGAGCGATTATGCCGACCGGATCGAGGCGTTGCCGGTTCATCATTCTGCCATCACAGGGGCGACAGACCTTTCCGCCGCGCAGGCGAACTGCTTTGTCATAACTGCTCCGGGCGCCTATAAGTTCCCGGCTCTCAAGGGCGAAAGCACAGAGGCTGTCGGTGATGTGTATGGTGCTGAACTGCTCTGGGAGTCCTGCAACAATGCTTCGGAGGTGACGCTAAACAGCGTAATTGCAGAGGTTGATTATGAGGATAATTGGATTTATTTCCAAACCCCTGCTACGCTCAAGTCCGGCAATGCCGTCATCGCCGCGATGGATTATTTCGGCAATATCATCTGGAGCTGGCACATCTGGATTCCGGCGACAACCATTACCAGCAATACCCATGGCATCTACAACCATGAACTGATGGACCGCAACCTCGGCGCGCTGGTGGCCGCTGCGGTCGGCTCGCCCGCGCCGGTCGAATCCTTCGGCCTGACCTACCAGTGGGGCCGCAAGGATCCGTTCCCGGGACCTGCCACTACCAGTGGCTATGAGCCCGCTGCCGTGGCCGGTACTCCTATTTCCACTACTGAAGGCGTTGGCGCAGGCGACGAGTCCAAGATTAGTCTCCAACAGTCTATCCAGAACCCGACGCTCCTCGGACACTCCCAGAACGGCGACTGGCTCCTTTCGACCGACAACACGCTCTGGCAGAATGATGAAAAGACCATCTATGACCCTTGCCCGGCCGGATATAGAGTGCCGGCAACAGACCCGGATCAGCCACTGATGAGCAGCGATTGGTCCACTGTGGCCGGATGGGAGGAAAGCGTGGATAATGCATACTTCTGCATGGGCAATCCCGCCGCCGTATTCCCTTGCGGTGGTTATCGGGATGACTACGATGTGTTTGAATTTACCAGGGTTGGCAAAAGGGTTGAATTATGGACAGCCCAGAACAGGGAAGACATGGCGGGATATGCGCTTCGTTACCGCAATCCTAACGCTGGAGATATGCATACATTGCGCTATGTACCGAAGGCCCGGGTCGCCTATATCCGCTGCTGCAAGGTCGAGGAGGCTCCGGCAGTCGTGCCTGTAAGCCCCGAGGCGGTGGATCTAGGACTGTCGGTCAAGTGGGCGAGCTTTAACGTGGGAGCTTCTGCCCCGGAAGGCGTTGGTAATCACTATGCCTGGGGCGAGACGGAGCCGAAAGAGAGTTATACTTGGGAGAACTATAAGTGGTGGACCGGCAGTTATGACGTGATGAGTAAGTATAATCCGACAGATGGCTTGTATGCTCTTGAGATGGAGGATGATGTTGCCGCTGTCGACTGGGGGGACAAATGGCGTATGCCGACCCACAAGGAGCAGGAAGAACTGTACAATAATTGCGACAAGACCCTTACTGCCTTGAACGGTGTCAGTGGTTATCGTATGACCAGCAGAAAGAACGGAAACAGTATTTTCCTGCCTCTGGACCCCAATGTGGATCCGGATTTCCCGATGACATTCTATTCTTCCAGGACCCTCTCTTCTTCGGGCTATGCGTGCTCGGTCGGCATGTCGGAAACCGGCTCGCCTTACTCAGGCTATGGCAATGCCCGTAGCAGTGGATGGCTCATCCGTCCGGTCTATGGCGATATCGTCCCGGTGCAAAGCATTACGCTGGATAAGGATGCTATTTCTCTTGCTGTCGGGGACTGGGCCCGTATCTATGTGAGCTTTGTTCCGAGCAATGCCTCCGAGCAGAACGTCCTCTGGAGCAGTTCCGATCCTACCGTCGCTCCGGTAGATCAATATGGTCAGATCCAGCCTGTAGCCGCTGGTACGGCGACGATCACGGCCAAGTCCGTGGACAGCGGCCGCACGGCCACCTGCGTGGTGACGGTCACGCCTGCCCCCGAAGCGGTGGATCTTGGCCTGTCGGTCAAGTGGGCTTCGTTCAATCTGGGCGCCACCGCTCCGGAGGAGTATGGTGACTATTTCGCGTGGGGCGAAACGGCGCCGAAGGAAAAGTATGACTGGCAGACCTACAAGTGGTGCGATGGTTCAGAGACAACGTTCTCAAAATATAACAATAACAGTTTATACGGCACCGTAGACAACAAGACCGTCCTTGATTTGGAAGATGACGCTGCCTATGTCAACCTTGGCGGATCATGGCGCATGCCGACTGAAGCTGAGTGGACGGAGTTGAGGAATCAATGTGCCTGGAACTGGACTACGCAGAATGGAGTTAACGGCTATCAGGTAGTCGCTTCGAACGGTAACAGTATCTTCCTCCCTGCTGCCGGGAACCGGTATTCTCTTTATTCCGGCAGTGAGGGAACGAAAGGCGATTACTGGTCTTCCTCCCTCTATACGGATGCACCGTCCCAATCGTGTCATATCGAGTTCAATTCGGGCAATATCGATATGCTGTGCATTTGGCGATATGACGGTTTATCCATCCGTCCCGTAACAGATTAGAGGTTGGTAAGTCAGCCGTCTGCAATCACCTCAGGTACAAAAACACCCTTTTTTGTACCTGAGGTTACTGTTTTTCAGGGGTTCAAGTACAAAACGGGCCTCATTTGTGCGTGAGGTGGGGATTGAGCGGGTTCTTTCTGCCTCTTGCAAATCCCCGTGGAAAAGTGTACATTTGTGACCACTAAAACGAATAACCATTGCTATGACCCCCATTATTGAATGTGTACCCAATTATAGCGAGGGGAGGGACCGGGGCGTGATCGACGCCATTGTCGCGGCGATAGCCAAGGTGCCGGGCGTGAAGGTGCTTGACGTGGATCCGGGCGAGGCGACGAACCGTACGGTCGTGACCTTTGTCGGCGCTCCGGAGCCGGTCTGCGAGGCGGCGTTCCAGGGCGCGAAAAAGGCGCAGGAACTCATCGACATGCGCCAGCATCACGGCGCCCATCCCCGCAGCGGCGCCTGTGACGTGCTGCCGCTGATTCCCGTCGCCGACATTACCCTTGAGGAGTGCGCTGCGCTGGCCCGGAAGCTGGCAGAGCGCCTTTTTGCTGAGCTCGGCATCCCGTGCTATTGCTACGAGGCTGCAGCTTTTACGCCTGAGCGGAAGAATCTTGCTGTCTGCCGGGCAGGGGAGTATGAAGCCCTGCCGGAGAAAATGGCGGATCCGACCCGGAAGCCAGATTTCGGCGGGGAGTATAATGACATCGTCGCGAAGGCCGGTGCCACGAATGTCGGCGCGCGCAATTTCCTCGTGGCGGTCAATTATAACCTCAATACAACCTCCACGCGCCGCGCCATGGCCGTCGCTTTCGACGTCCGCGAAAAGGGCCGGAAAGCCCGTGAGGGCGGTTCCCTGACCGGGAAGCTGCTCAAAGACGAGGCCGGCAACCAGATTTGGATTCCCGGCACGCTGAAGGGCTGCAAGGCCATCGGCTGGTATATCGACGAGTACGGCATCGCCCAGGTATCGATGAACATCACCGACATCGACGCTACGCCGCTCCACGTGGCCTTCGAGGAGGTCTGCCGTGCCGCAGCGGCCCGCGGCTTAAGGGTCACCGGCGCCGAGATCGTCGGCCTGGTGCCGAAACGGGTGCTCGTAGAGGCGGGCAAGTTCTATCTCGAAAAGCAGCAGCGTTCGCTCGGCATTTCCGAAGAGGAGATCATCCGCATCGCCGTCAAGAGCATGTCGCTCGATGACCTGAAGCCCTTCAACCCGAAGGAAAAGGTAATTGAATTCCTGATGCAGGATGAGGCTGAGGAGGCGAAAAAGCACCGGCTGATCCGCATGACGGCGGAAGGCTTTGCCCGCGAAACGGCCGCGGAATCGGCGGCCCCCGGCGGCGGCTCCGTCTCTGCCTACATGGGCTCGCTCGGTGCGGCGCTGGCTACGATGGTGGCCAATCTCTCCGCGCACAAACGCGGCTGGGACGAGCGCTGGAAGGAGTTTTCCGATGTCGCCGAAAAGGGCCATGCGCTCGTTGAGGAGCTGCTCGTGCTGGTGGATGAAGACACGGCCGCCTTTGACGCGATCATGGATTGCTTCTCCATGCCGAAGGGCACCCCGGAGGAAAAGGCCGCCCGCGCCGCCGCAATCGAAAAGGCGACGCTTCATGCCGCCTCCGTGCCGCTCCGGACCATGGAGGCTTGCCTAAAGGCCCTGCCGCTCGCGCTTGAGATGGCCCGGAAGGGCAATCCCGCCTCCGCCTCCGACGCCGGTGTCGCTGCCCTTGCCGCCGTCGCCGGCATCCGCGGCGCCGCCCTGAACGTGCGGATCAACGCCGCCGGCCTTCAGGACAAGGCCCCCGCCGAGCCGCTCCTCAGGCGCGCCGACGAGATCGTAGCCGAAGCGCTGGAACTCCAGGAGCAGGTGCTTGGCGCAGTAAACGAACAGATTAATGCATAAATGGCAGTTGTTATGAAATCATTGGTTCTCCACGAAAAAGGAATGGCTTGGTTACGCAAAAATCCACTTGCTCTGGCGAGTTGTATCTTTCTTTCCCTTTTCTTGATAGGAAGCGTCGTGTTTACGTTTACTATAGCTAATTCCTCTACCGTTGTCAATAAGAGCGCCGGCATTATCATCGGCGTGTTTTGCGTTCTGTTTTTCTTCTGTGTAAGCTGGCTTCCTACCATTCTGAAACTGATCCACCCGGCTACGTTCGAGTTCCAATCCGGTGAGGACCGACTGATTATCCGAAAGAATGATAAAGAGCGGGTAAGTGTTGAATGGTCTCGGATCAAGCGTATCAACTTTGTGAAAAGAGGGAAGGATGTGGTTATGGGAGTCGTGTTTTCCTTTTTAAATGAAGAAGGGAAAATGAGGAACTTTCCATTGAGCCTGTCATATGTTCCCCAAGAGGATCTTGAGAAACTGGTCCAGTTCCTATATGAAGTGACAAGCCAGGGGACCCCGACTGGTAATAGAGAATAACACCAAACGGTATTATGACCTTTCAGGAAGAAATATTGGCGGGCATTCCGGCGGAGCTGCCGGAGCCTAAGCCTTATGATAAGCAGATCAACCATGCCCCGAAGCGGAAGGACATCCTGACTCCGGAGCAGAAGGTCCTGGCGCTGAAAAACGCGCTGCGCTATTTCCCGGAGCGACACCATGCCGTCCTTGCGAAAGAATTCGCCGAGGAGCTGAAGACATACGGCCGCATTTATATGTACCGCTTCCGCCCGAGCTACGATATGTATGCGCGGCCGGTGGATGAGTATCCCGCGAAATCGCGTCAGGCTGCGGGCATCATGGCCATGATCCAGAATAACCTCGATCCGAGGGTGGCGCAGCATCCGCATGAACTGATCATCTACGGCGGCAACGGCGCCATTTTCCAGAACTGGGCCCAGTATCGCCTGGTGATGCAGTATCTTGCGACGATGACCGACGAGCAGACGCTTGTCATGTATTCCGGCCATCCGCTCGGCCTCTTCCCTTCGCACAAGGATGCGCCCCGGGTCATCGTCACCAACGGCATGGTCATCCCGAACTACTCCAAGCCTGACGACTGGGAGCGGATGAACGCCCTCGGTGTGAGCCAGTATGGCCAGATGACCGCCGGAAGCTATATGTATATCGGCCCCCAGGGCATCGTCCACGGCACGACAATCACCGTCATGAACGCCGCCCGGAAGCAGCTCCGCAAACGCGGTGCGGCAGACACCGACGATCGCGGCGGCCTGCTCTTCGTGACGGCGGGCCTCGGCGGCATGTCGGGCGCCCAGCCGAAGGCCGGGAATATCGCCGGCGTGGTCTCCGTCACGGCTGAAATCAATCCCCTTGCGGCCGAGAAGCGCTATGCCCAGGGCTGGGTCGATGAGCTCCACCGCGACCTCGACGAGCTGATTCCGCGTATCCGGAAGGCCGTCGCGGCGAAGGAAGTCGTTTCGCTCGCCTATGTCGGCAATGTCGTCGACCTGTGGGAACGCCTCGCCGACGAGGGAATGCAGGTCGATCTCGGTTCCGACCAGACCTCGCTCCACAACCCCTGGGCCGGCGGCTACTACCCGGTCGGCTACAGCCTGGAGGAGAGTAAACGCATGATGGCCGAGGATCCGGCTGCCTTCAAGGAGGCTGTCCAGGCTTCGCTCCGCCGTCATGTCGCCGCCATCAACCGCCTGGCGGCCAGGGGAATGTATTTCTTCGACTACGGCAATGCGTTCCTGCTGGAAAGCTCCCGCGCCGGGGCTGACGTACTGCTGCCGGACGGCCGGTTCCGCTACCCGAGCTATGTCCAGGATATCATGGGACCGATGTATTTCGACTACGGCTTCGGCCCGTTCCGCTGGGTATGCCTCAGCGAGCAGCCGGAAGATCTGGCGCTGACCGATCAGCTCGCGATGCAGGTGCTGGGCGAGATCGCCGCCACGGCGCCCGAAGAGATCGCCGGGCAGATGCGGGACAACATCCGCTGGATCGACGAGGCCGGCCGCAACCACCTTGTCGTCGGTTCGCAGGCCCGCATCCTCTACGCCGACTGCGAAGGGCGCACCAAGATTGCTCTCGCATTCAACGACGCCATCCGTGACGGCCGGCTCCATGGCCCCGTCGTCCTTGGCCGCGACCACCACGACGTTTCCGGCACCGACTCTCCCTTCCGCGAGACCTCCAACATCTATGACGGCAGTCAGTTCTGCGCCGACATGGCCGTCCAGAACGTCATCGGCGACGGTTTCCGCGGCGCCACCTGGGTGTCGATCCACAACGGCGGCGGCGTCGGCTGGGGCGAAGTCATTAACGGCGGCTTCGGAATGGTCATCGACGGCAGTGAAGACAGCGCCCGCCATATCCGCGAGATGCTCTTCTGGGACGTCAACAACGGCATCGCCCGCCGCAGTTGGGCCCGCAATGCCCCCGCCCGCTTTGCCATCGAGCGCGAAATGGCCCGCACTCCCGGCCTTCGCGTCACCCTCCCGAACGACGCCGACGAAGAATTAATTAAAACAGTATTATAGACCCCACGGACAGCCGTGGGGTGACGGAAACTCATCATCCTTCAGCCTGTCCATATCGTCATTCCACGGCCCCGACCGTGGAATCTCAAGAAAACCATGATCCACCATATTTCCCCCCGGCGCCTGACCCTTGAGCGCCTCAAAGAAATCATTGACCGCGGCGAGAAGCTCGCTCTTTCCGAAGAGGCCGTCGCCGCCATCGTCAAGTGCCGCCGATACCTTGACTCCAAGATGGACGACATCGGCCGTCCCGTTTACGGCGTCACGACCGGCTTCGGCTCCCTCTATAATGTGACCATCCCGAAGGAGGACTTGAGTCAGCTCCAGCACAACCTCGTGATGTCCCACGCCTGCGGTGCCGGCGATACGGTGCGTCCGGAGATTGTCAAGCTGATGCTCCTGCTGAAGGCGCAGTCCCTCTCGTACGGGCATAGCGGCGCGCAGCTCCTTACCGTCCAGCGCCTTATCGACATGTTCAATAGCGACATCCTGCCGGTCGTGTACCAGCAGGGCTCGCTCGGCGCTTCCGGCGACCTGGCTCCGCTGGCACATCTCAGCCTGCCGCTGATCGGTCTCGGCGAAGTGCTCTACAAAGGTGCCGTCCGCCCTTCCGCGGAAGTCTGGGCGGAAATGGGCTGGGAGCCGATTCGCCTGCAATCGAAGGAAGGCCTGGCGCTTCTCAACGGTACGCAGTTTATGAGCGCCCATGCCGTCTGGAGCCTTCTCAAGGCCCAGCGCCTGTCGAAATGGGCCGACCGTATCGGCGCCATCTCGCTGGATGCATACGACGGCCGTATCGAGCCATTCCTGCCGCTGACCCACCAGATCCGTCCCCATGTCGGCCAGATCCTGACCGCCCGGCGATTCATGGAGCTGCTCGAGGGCAGTGAACTGATCCGCCGCCAGAAAGAGCATGTCCAGGATCCCTACAGTTTCCGCTGTATCCCGCAGGTCCACGGCGCCGTCAAGGACAATATCCTCTATGTCGAGTCGGTTATCGAGAATGAGATCAACTCCGCGACCGACAACCCGAACATTTTCCCCGACGAGGACATGGTCATCTCGGCCGGCAATTTCCATGGCGAGCCGATTGCGATTCCGATGGACGCGCTGGCGATCGCCATGTCAGAGCTCGCTTCCATCTCCGAGCGCAGGACTTATCAGCTGATCCACGGCCTCCGCGGCCTGCCGAAGTATCTGGTCGCGAATCCGGGTCTCAACAGCGGATTCATGATTCCGCAGTATACCGCGGCCTCCATTGTCTCGCAGAACAAAGGCCTCTGCTGGCCGGCGTCCTGCGACTCGATCCCGTCCTCGCAGGGCCAGGAGGACCATGTCTCGATGGGCTCCAATGCCGCGACAAAGCTCGTCCGCGTCGTCGACAATGTCGAGCGAGTGCTCGGCATAGAGCTTTTCAACGCCGCCCAGGCGCTAGAGTTCCGTCGCCCGGCGAAGACTTCCCCGCAGCTCGAAAAGATCGTCGCCGACTATCGCCGCGAGGTTCCCTTCGTCTCCGATGATACCTACATGCACCCGCTCATGGAGCGCTCCATCGCCTTCCTCCGCAACGAACAGTATCTATGATTATTAAAAACATAGGTCTTCTCGCCGGCATCGTTCCGTGCGGTGTCCTCCGCAAGGAAGGCGCCGCCATGGCCGACACCGGTATGCTCCGTAATGCCTGGCTCCGCATCGAGGAGGGGCGGATCGCCGGCTTCGGGCCGATGGAGGAGACTTCTTCCGGCTCCGGAGAAGTCGGGAGGGTAGTGCCCTCAGCGGACGTGGCCACCCCCGGCCACGGGGAGGGGGAGGGGCCCGCAAGATGCAAGTTATTCTCTGGAGAAAGCTTGCTTTCGGAAGAGAATGACAAAGCAGATTGTGGGAGGGGCCGGAGTGAGGCGAAGCCGAACGGAGTTCCGCTGAGGACACTACCCTCCGACCCGGAGTCGGAAGAAATCTTTGACGCCGGGGGCGGTATGGTCATGCCGGCGTTTTGCGACAGCCATACGCACATCGTCTATGCGGGCAGCAGGGCAGGGGAGTTCCTCGACAAGATCCGTGGCCTGAGCTATGAGGAGATCGCGGCCCGGGGCGGGGGCATCCTCAATTCCTCCGACCTTATCGTGAAGACCTCCGAGGAGGAGATCTACCGCCAAAGCCTCGAGCGGCTTGAGGAGATGCAGGCGAAAGGCACCGGCGCCGCCGAGCTGAAATCCGGCTACGGACTGAATCCCGAGGGGGAAATGAAGTTGCTGCGGGTCATCCAGCGGCTGAAGGAGACTTCGCCCGTGACGGTGAAATCGACCTTCCTCGGCGCCCATGCCATCGGGCGGGGCTATACCCATCAGGCCTATGTCCAGGAAGTCATCGACATGATGCCTCGGGCGGCGCAGTACGCTGATTTTGTGGACGTTTTCTGCGACGAGGGCTTCTTCACGGTCGAGGATACGGCGCGCATCCTGGAGGCGGGTATCGCCCACGGCTTAAAGCCGAAGATCCATGCCAACGAACTCGCGGTTAGCGGCGGTGTCCAGGTTGGTGTTCGTTATGGCGCCCTGTCGGTCGATCATCTCGAGCGTACGACGGACGCCGAAATCGAGGCCCTGCGGGGCTCTGCGACTATGCCGACGATGCTTCCGGGCTCGTCCTTCTTCCTCGGGCTGCCCTACGGCCGGGCGCGTGAGATGGTCGACGCCGGCCTCGGCATCGCCCTTGCCTCGGACTACAACCCCGGCTCCTCTCCCAGCGGCGACATGCGTTTTGTGATGGCCCAAGGGTGTATCCGGATGCGCCTCACTCCGGTTGAGGCCTTCAACGCCGTGACGCTCAACAGCGCCTATGCCATGGGCCTTTCCGCGGAGCTCGGCTCCATCACCCCCGGCAAGCGCGCGAATCTTATCCTGACAGCCCCCGGCTGGGATCTCACCCGCATGGCCTACCAGTACCAGACCCCCTGCATCCGACGCGTCATTCTAGGCGGAGTGCAGGTGTAGATTCGCGTTTTTATCACTAAATCGTATAAAAAAATGGCGCAGATTATTTGTAAATATGGCCGTTTTATCGTTTATTTGCACCGTTGAATCACCGAAGGCGACAGCCCTGCCTTCTTAAATGATGTCAAGGGGAGTCCGAGTGGCATCGGATGATTCTTTCGAATAAGCCGTGAGTATCCAGTTTTTGGGCTCCGGCTTTTTCCCGTCTTTACGATAATTCCTTCGTATGACAACTATATAACCATTCTTTTTCAAAACAATCATATCCTGATTCTCTCGGATTGGAACTCCATGTAGAACGATATCTGTGATACTGAGAATCAGCTGATTAACAGTTGGGAAATCTTTATCGCTAATATGGCGAAGCATGATGTGGCAGAGGCCACAGTCCTTATCTCCCCAAAACAGGTCGATATCTCCATAATCGGGTCTCGCAAACACACCTAATAAGACGCCTTCCTGATGGTCAATCAAAAACCAGAACGCTTCCTGGGGCCTGCCCTTAAAAGCGTCACAAAGTTTTTCGGCCTATCCGGGAATAATTGTATATTTGCAACTATGAAAAGATATCTCCTCTCCCTGCTGGCCATGATGGCAGGCCTGTTTGCCGCCCAGGCCCAGCAGAATATCGGCCAGCGGGCGCTGTCCGTCGAATCGCCGGAGGTCCATGCCGACGGCAGAGTGACCTTCCGCGTCGAGGCGCCGAAGGCCCACCGGGTAGCCGTCCTTGGCGACTGGGTGGACGGCTATGCCGAGCTCCAGGAAGGCCCCGGCGGCATCTGGGAAGTGACAACGGCGCCGCTTCCATCCGAGATGTACACCTACCGTGTCATCATTGACGGCATGATGGGCCTTGACCCCGCCAATCCCTTCACCAAACGCGATGTGGGCAACACCTTCAGCGTCTTTTATGTCGGCGGCGGCCCCGGGGACTATTATCAGGTCCGGGATGTGCCGCACGGGACGGTGATGCAGTGCTGGTATCCTTCTACGGCGACGGGGATGGACCGCCGGCTGAGCGTCTATCTCCCGCCTTCCTATGACGGCAAGAAACGTTTCCCGGTGCTCTACCTTCTCCATGGCAGCGGCGGCGATGAGACCGCCTGGCTCGAGCTTGGCTGCACGGCCCGCATCATGGACAACCTGATCGCCGAAGGGAAAGCGGTCCCGATGATCGTCGTCATGCCGAACGGCAACATCGGCGTCGAAGCGGCTCCTGGCGAGACCCCGGCGAACCTCGCCTTCCGGCCGGTCATGTCGAACGAAATTCCGTCGAGCTATAAAAACGGCACCTACGAGGCTTCCTTCACCGATGTTACAGGATTCATAGACAAGAACTTCCGGACCATTCGCAGTCGGGATGCCCGGGCGGTCGCCGGCCTGTCGATGGGCGGCTTCCATTCCCTGTATATCGCGATAAACCATCCCGGCCTCTTCAGCCATGTCGGCCTCTTCTCCGCCGGCCTGGGAACTTTCTTCCAGTCTGACAGTCCGGTCTATGCCGACGAAGATGCGAAGCTCCTTACCCTCCAGAAAAAGGGCTGCAGGCTCTTTTGGATAGCCATCGGGAGCGAGGACTTCCTCTATGAGGCCAATCGCGAATTCCGCGAGAAGCTCGACAGCATCGGCTTCCGCTATGAATATACTGAATCGTCCCGCGGCCACCTTTGGTGCAACTGGCGCCAGTATCTGCTGAGCTTTGCGCCCCGGCTGTTCCGGTAGGCCTGGTTTTTGCTGCCCATGAATGATATGAATGCGCATACTTTTTTCTTCCGCAGCCTGCTCGTTACCCTCGCGCTGCTGCTGACAACGCTCGCCGGTGCGCAGGGCGTTATCGTACATCCCGCCGAAGAGGCTGAAATCTACAAAGATAACGATGGAAACATCTGGCGGGCCTATGATACCGGCGACGGCGCCGTCGTGTCGATGAGCGTCCGCTATATGCACTACCGCGGGCGCTATTATCTGGTGGACCTGTATATCCTGAATACCTCCGACCGCAGCATGAGCGTCGATTTCGACAACGCCCGGATGTATACCACCTCTGGCAACGTGCGCGTCTTCGACCATGACCGGTATGTCCGCCGCATCCAGCGTCGCAACAATTGGAAGGCCTTCGGCTCGCAGGTGGCCATGATGGCGGCCGCGATAACCGTCGACCTGCTGATCGAGGGCTCTTATCAGGGGAGTTCGCGCCACAGTCTCGGCCGCGACCTGCTGACCGACATTGCGGAGGATCTGGTGATGGATGCCGCTTATGTCGGGAGCGCCCTGGTCTGGAACCATTACGGAGCGCAGAATGCCGTCGTGGCGCAGGACAATCTGGGCTATTTCCATAATACTTCGATCCGGGGCAACTCTGCCGTCCAGGGCCATTTTTTCGCCAAATACAAAGGCCAGTCGCCGGCAATCAGTCTTGAAATCCCGCTCGGCGGGCAGGTTCACCGCTTTACCGCCCCGACGCTGAAGCTTCAGGAAGTCCGTGCCAGCGAATAGAGTATGCGCAAACAGGAAATCATCGACCTGATCCACCGCGAGGTGAAGCCCGCCCTGGGCTGTACGGAGCCCATTGCCGTTGCCCTGGCCGTCGCCAAGGCGGTGGAGATTATTGAAGAGAATTGCCCCTCTGTCATCTCGACTGAGCGAAGCGAGTGGAGAGATCTCGCCCCCTGGCGCTCGGCCGCCGACTTCCAGATCGAAGTCGCCGTCAGTGCCAACATCCTCAAAAACGGAATGGGCGTCGGCATTCCCGGCACGGGCATGGTCGGCCTGCCGATTGCGGCGGCCCTCGGCGCCGTCTGCGGCGATTCGGCCCGCGGCCTGGAGGTGCTCCACGGCCTGACCCCGGAAGGGGTGGAAAGAGCCAGGCAGCTCGTTGCCGGCAAGAAAGTCGCCATTTCAGTGGCCCCGACCGACCGCCTGCTCTATGTCAAGGCGACCGTCAGCGTCGAAGGCCACGGGAAGGCCAGCGCGACGGTCGATCCGCATGCCTATGCCGTCATCGAGGATGACCACGACCGCATCGTCGAGACGAGCTTTGCCGACAGAATTCTGATGAGCTCGGAATCCGGCGCGGCCGCAAAAGAGCATGCCGGCGAGGAAACGGGCCTCACCGTCCGCGAGATCTTCGACTTCGCCTGTGAGACGCCCTATGAAGATATCGCCTTCATCCTGGAAGACCGGACGCTGAATCTGGCGCTCGCGAAAGAGGGTCTCGAGGGCGACTATGGCCTCCGGGTCGGCAAGGCCATCCGGGAGAATCAGCAGGAGGTCTTCGGCGACGACCTGATGAGTTTCGCCATGGGCATGACCGCCGCGGCCTCCGACGCCCGTATGGCCGGATCGACCCTTCCCGCCATGTCCAACAGCGGCAGCGGCAACCAGGGCATTACGGTCAGTATGCCCATTATCGCATATGCGCTCAAGTATCATATTGAGGATGAGCCCCTGGCCCGCGCGCTGATCCTGTCGAACCTCGTCGCCATCCATATCAAGAGTTATCTCGGCAAACTGTCGGCCCTCTGCGGCTGCGTCGTGGCTTCGACCGGCAGTGCCTGCGGCATCGTCTACCTCCAGGGCGGCGGGTATGAGCAGGTCTGCTATGCCATCAAGAACATGGCCGGCAACATCACCGGCATGGTCTGCGACGGCGCCAAGGTCGGCTGCGCGATGAAGGTCGCCAGCGGCGTCTCCTGTGCCGTCCAGTCGGCCGTGCTGGCCCTTCGCGGCACCTGCATCCCCTCCACCGACGGCATCATCGACGACGACATCGAGCGCACCATCCGCAACCTGGGCGCCCTCGGCTCCCGCGGCATGAAGGAAACCGACCGCATGATTCTGGATATTATGCTCTGTAAATAGCCGAGTCGTCTGTCAGGCGATGCCTCTCTCCCGCTTGATGGTGTCGTAGGCGTCCTGGACCTGGCGGAACTTTTCCGCGGCGGCTTTCTGGACATCCGGGCCGAGGGTCGCGACCTTGTCGGGATGGTGCTTCATGGCCATCCGGCGGTAGGCTGTCCGCACCTCGTCGTCCGTTGCGGAAGGGGAGATCTCCAGAACGGCATAGGCCGCGTCCGCATCCTTGTAGAACATGGCGATGACCGAGTCGGCGTCGGCCTTCTGGAGACGGATGGCCGAGGCGATGACTTCGAGAAGGTCCTTTTCGCTCTTGCTGAATTCTCCGTCCGAGAGCGCAATCTGCACGAGATAGTAGAACAGCTGCTGGCGCTGGGAGTAATTCATATAGGCGCCGATCTGGTCGCCGACCTCATAGATATTGACCTCCTTGGCGTTCAGCTCCTTGAGGATGACCATGCCGTCGAGGGCCGTCTGGCTGCCGAACTGGCGCTCCAGGAATTGATGGACATAGTCGAGCTCCGACTGGAGAATCTTCTTGTCGGCCTTGATCACCGCAGAGGAAAGCACGAGAAGGCTGAACAGGAAGCTGTTCCGTTGTTGTTGCTGCTGCGCGGAAGCGGCCGACGGCTGGGCGGCAGAGGCTGCCCCTGTCGCTATCGCCGATATCCCGTCAAAGGCCGACCCGAGCAGAAACCCGAGCAGCCCGCCGAGCGGCCCTGCCGCCGCCCAGCCGAATATTCCGCCTAACCATTTCGCTGCACCCATAATCTGTTTTTTTAATTTTATGCTCTAAGAAATGAAACCAAGCGGGTATGATAGTGGGTGTAATATGCCTGCTTGGCATTATCGGAAAGATAGGATGACTGAATCAATGACTCAACCATCGGATAATCGGCTGTGAAGCGTTCCAATTCGCGAAGAACCGTTATTTCGGGGAGGCCCAAAGCGATGCCAAAGTCTCGGAAGACCTTGTTATCAACGCCCAACGGGAAAGAACGCCCATCGGCGAATAGACCTTTCTGCAAGGCAAAAATGCTGTCATCCGGAAGGTGAATATGTGTGTCGATCAGATCGTAGGCAGGCGCCAGTCTATAATCTCCGTATGGACTTTTGAGAATGGAGAAGTTCTTCAGATGTGCATCACCATTTGAGAATAGAAAGTTGAAGAGAATTAGGTCGTAAAACTTTACCATTTCTATTCTCCATGCAGGAATAAACGTTTTGATGAGTTTCCCGATGTCTTCATAACTCAGCGCCGTGTACTTGTAATCTCCACCGTATCTGTCTGCAGAGATCCCCCCTAGAGAGGCGAAATCCTCCTGTTGGATTCTACGGCCGTCAGATGCGATGTCATAGCGGCGTGTAATGTATGCGGACTCTCCATGCTGAAAAAAGCAGAGAGCATTTGCCGCTGTTTCAATATGGAACACTTGCTCGGCAATCTGCATGGTTAGGTGCTCGTTGGCCGGGCTGTCAGAACAATTCACGAAGTCTGAGATCGCAGGCTTCAGAATATGCGTTCCGGGTTCACCTTCTTCCGTTAGATGAAACTGACCGTTTTTAACGATTACAGAATACTTGCTTTGGGCTCCGGATAGAGATATCCGTCCCCGGTTATCATTGAACAGGGCTGTCTCCGTAGCCGGGCCATCAAAGGGAAGAACCGGAGAAACGGGGATACCTCCGGTCAAATGCCTTAGTTGAGCAGGCGTATATTGTTGAAAAGGGATCATTGTCAAAGAGGTCGTACAGTGATGGCCCCGGGTGTGTCAATGCCGGCGGTGGCAAGAAGAAAACCAAAATCGTCGTTCCGGTCCAGTTTGTGAATCTGGGCCTGTACCGTCCGGTTATGGCCTTCGGAAAGCATATTGGCAAAAAATGGAAATAAATATGCCATATGGTATTCCCGCTGTTTCTTCGGCAGGGTCAGGCTGATGTCCTCTGCCTCTTTGTCGGCAAAATAAGCATCATCGTAGCGGAACAAATACTCTGTGGGGGATTTTTCCGTCAGCAGCCCGGCCAGACGTCCGTTATTGTAGATTGCAGCCTGTCTCATAATATTACTCAATCGGTTTTACGGTCGTGGTCAGAACAAGGCCTAAGGTATCAAGCACCTTTTCCAAAATGGACAAGCTCGGGTTGCCTTCGTCGCGTTCAATCTTGGTCAGGGTGTTGATGCCGACTCCGGATAGCTCCGCAAGCTGCCGCTGCGTAACCCGGAGGCTTTTCCGTCGTGCTTTTATCTGTTTCCCAATGCTGTCCATATCCCAATATGTTGTGATTTCTGCAAAAATAACACATTTATTTGAGCTTCGCAATAAATAAATCACAAAATGTTGTGATTTTCCTTTTTTATACAGTATCTTTGTGTAACGTTTTCTTCTTACACAAAATGCCCCACGGAGTACGCGTTGACACTTGGAATGCACAGAATGGCGATTTTGTGTCGACGCGCGGGCGTTTTGGGCGAAAAAGGGCGTTTTTGGCGGCGCGTTGACAGAAAAAGTGCAATTGGTGCATTCTGGCTGTCAACGCGCCGGAAATGTGTGGCGGGAGGGGAGAGTAATGACCCCAATGTGCTGCGGGAGGGAAGGGGCGAGCGACCTGGAGGGGCTTTCATGCGGGCTTTCGACCGCGCATTGGCGAAAAAGAAAAAAAGTGCGTATCTTTGTTTGTTGAAAAAAGAGTATTCGTCATGAAAAGGATTGTTTCCCTTCTCTCTATCTGGGCCGTTGCGCTGGGCCTCTGTCTGGTTTCCTGTACGAAAAGTGAACAGCCCGAGGTGGAGCCCGCCCCGGACACGACGGTCACTTATCTGGAAGATCATGTCGATCTGCTGACCCGTTCGCTTACGGCGGAGGACCTTCAGGATGTAAGCTTTTTTGTCGGTCTCGGCGATACCCCTGGGACCCTTTATGTGGATATCACAAAAGGCGGAATCTCCTATGTCAAGGGAGAAATCGGCCGGGTCTCGACCGAGTATGGCGGTTGCTATACCCTCAACCTGCTCCTTTTCGATGCAATCCCTGTCGCAGGGAATATCTTTGCATGGCCCCTCGCCAAAGCGATGCTCGAAGTTGCCCTTTACAGCCAGGATCCGCAGCTGCTCGCCGAGGCGGTCGCCAAGGTCAACCAGGCGGTCGATGTGCAGGTTATGGACGTGTTCAATCTCCAGTACCTTCCGGTCGTGGATCCGGAGAGCGGCGAAACGACCCTCCAGTGGTGTCTCTATGACGGTGAAGTCGCCATCTCCATCCAGGAGCTTCTCGCTATGCTGGGGCTTGTACTATAGCACACCAAAGAAATTTTGCTGAATCGGAAAAATTATCTAACTTTGCACGCTTTTTTGAGCACAGTTTATAATTATTAACCAACAAACACTCATTGCAGTATCATGGCAGAATATTTACAGCCTGAGAAGAAGCAAGAGATTTTCGCGAAGTACGGGAAGTCCAATAAGGACACCGGCTCTCCTGAGAGTCAGGTTGCTTTATTTTCCTACCGTATCGCTCACCTTACCGAGCATGTGAAGAAGAACAAGAAGGACGTTGCAACGCGTCGCAGCCTTCTTCGCCTGGTCAGTAAGCGCCGTCAGCTTCTGAACTACCTTCAGAAGGTCGACATCGAGAGATACAGGGCTATCGTCAAGGAGCTGGGTCTCCGCCGATAAGCAAAACAATAGGAAAAAACGGGGGTTGGGATGCATGCGAGGCATGGTCCCGCCCCTTTTTCAAAAGATTCCACGGTCACGCCGTGGAATGACGGGTAAGGGACCCGTGGAATGACGGGGAGGGAATCCCTGGAATGACGGGGAAGGAACCCCTGGTATGACGGGGAAGGGAGACTGCCCCGAGGAATGACGAGGGGAGGCGGGCAAGCGGAGGAAATTGGTTTTTCGGGCTGCTGCACGAATAATCATTCCCGCAGTTGCTAACCAAAAACTCCGCCGACCGAAGTAGACGCAAAGACGAACAAAGACGTAATAGAAGTACTAATGAACATTATCAACAAGAAAATCGAATTACCCGACGGTCGGGTAATCGAGATCGAGACCGGCAAACTCGCCAAGCAGGCGGCCGGCTCCGCTGTCGTGAAGATGGGTGGCACGATGCTGCTCGCCACCGTAACCTGTGCCAAGGAAGTGAAGGAAGGGACCGACTTTATGCCCCTTACCGTCGACTATCGTGAAAAATACTACGCCGCCGGCCGTTTCCCCGGTGGTTTCCTCAAGCGGGAAAGCCGCCCCTCCGATTATGAGGTGCTGATCGCCCGCCTGGTGGACCGTCCGATCCGCCCCCTGTGGCCGGATGATTTCCACCTTGAGGTGTTCGTGAATATCAACCTGATCTCCGCGGAGAAGGACATCCAGCCCGACGCCCTCGCCGGCCTGGCCGCCTCCGCCGCTCTCGCCTCCAGCGACCTGCCCTTCGGCGGTCCTGTGAGCGAAGTCCGCGTCGCCCGTATTGACGGCCAGTGGGTCATCAACCCCGGCTTCGAGGACAACAAGAGGGCCGATCTCGACCTGATGGTCGCCGCCACCGAAGAGAACATCATGATGGTGGAAGGCGAGATGAAGGAAGTCTCCGAGTCCGATATGCTCGAGGCCATCAAGTTCGCCCACGAGGAGATCAAGAAGCACTGCCGCGTCCAGAAGGAGCTCATGCACGAGCTCGGCACCGATGTCAACAAGCGGGACTATCCGCACGACGAGGAAGACGAGGCTCTCCGGACCGCCGTCCGCGAGTTCTGCTACGACAAGTGCTACGCCCTCGCCGGCAGTGCCAAGCCCAAGCACGAGCGTGAGGAAGGCTTCGAGGCCATCCAGGCCGAATTTCTCGCCACCCTCTCCGAGGAGGAGCAGGAGGAGAAGGCCGCTATGGTCGCCCGCTACTACCACGATGTCGAGAAGGAAGCCATGCGCAACCTTGTCCTCGACGAAGGCAAGCGCCTCGACGGCCGCCGCACCGATGAGGTCCGCCCGATCTGGTGCGAGACCGACTATCTGCCCTGCGCCCACGGCAGTGCCATCTTCACCCGCGGCGAGACGCAGTCCCTCGCGACCGTGACCCTCGGCACCAAGCTCGATATGAAGGAAATGGACGAGGTCCTCATCCAGGAAGACCAGCAGTTCGTCCTCCACTATAACTTCCCGCCGTTCGCAACGGGTGAGGCCAAGCCGCAGCGCGGCACCGGCCGCCGCGAGATCGGCCATGGCAACCTCGCCATGCGCGCCCTCAAGCCCGTCGTCCCGACGGCCCCCGAGTTCCCGTACGCCGTGCGCGTCGTTTCCGATATCCTCGAGTCGAACGGTTCTTCTTCCATGGCCTCCGTCTGCGGCGGCTGCCTCGCCCTCATGGACGCAGGTGTGAAGATCACCAAGCCGGTCGCCGGTGTGGCCATGGGCCTGATTACCGACGCCGAGCACCCGAACGACCGCTATGCCATCCTGACCGACATCCTCGGTGACGAGGACCACCTCGGCGACATGGACTTCAAGGTCACCGGCACGAAGGACGGTATCACCGCCACCCAGATGGACATCAAGGTCGACGGCCTGAGCTATGAGGTGCTCGCAAAGGCCCTCGAGCAGGCTCGCCAGGGCCGCCTCCACATCATGGGCGAAATGCTCAAGACCATCTCCGAGCCGCGCGAGGACTACAAGCCGTTCGTGCCCCGCATGGTCCAGCTCGAGGTCGCTGCCGAGTTTATCGGCGCCATCATCGGCAAAGGCGGCGAGACCATCCAGGGTATGCAGAAGGAATTCGGCACCACGATCACCATCGAGGAAGTCGACAATGGCGACGGCACCACGAAGGGCGTCGTTGACATCTTCGGCACCGACAAGGCCGCTATGGATGCCACTCTCGAGCGCATCAAGGGCATCTGCGCCGTTCCGGAGGCCGGTCAGGTCTACCACGGAAAGGTCGTCAGCATCCTCGAGTTCGGCGCTTTCATCGAGATCCTCCCCGGCAAGGAAGGCCTGCTGCATGTCAGCGAGATTGCCTGGACCAAGACCGAGAAGGTTGAGGACGTTCTGAAAGTCGGCGACGAGGTCGACGTCAAGCTCCTCGAAATCGACGCTAAGACCGGCAAGATGCGCCTAAGTATGCGCGCCCTGACCGAGAAGCCGGAAGGCTATGTCGAGCCCAAGCGCGAGGGCCGCGGCCCGCGCCGCGAGGGCGGTGACCGCCGCGAAGGTGGCCGTCGTGACGGAGACCGCCGCGAAGGACGCCGTGACGGCGACCGTGGCGAGCGCCGCGAAGGCCGCCAGCGCGAGGAGCGCAGGGGCGACCGTCCCCGCCGCGACTTCGGTCCGAAGCCTGAGCGTCACGACGACGGCTTCGACCCGGCCCCGAAGGAGGAGATCTTCTAGATCTCTCCACGCGGCCCTCGGCCTTGGTCGAGATGACAAGACTGTCATGTCGAGCGAAGTCGAGACATCTACTTACAAAAATGTACGGATTTTTGCAATCCGTACATTTTTTTTTATCTTTGTTTGCTGCTGGGAGGGTGAAGTCCCTCTGGCAGAATCAAGAAAAAACAAACAACATCGTATGATCCATATGAAACATCTTTTCCGCTCTCTGGCTGTCGTTCTGGTCGCCGGCCTGGCCCTGGTTGCCTGCAAGAATGACAAAAAGCCCGCCAATAGCGCGGCGCTCGATCAGTTTATCGAAGGCCACTCCTATGTCTGCGCCCTTGCCGACAATGCGGATGTCCTGATTAAACTCGACTTTTTCGCAGTCCTGGAGAAATCGGCCCTCGCGACCGACCCGGAGTTTGAGTCCCTGCGGGAAGTTGCTTTCGAAGACGATGAGAGCCTCCGTCTGCTGCTGTCGGACCCGTATCAGCTGGGACTCGATGAGAAGAATCCCATCCTCTTGTCTGTCAGCAATCTGGATCCCGACAAGGGCGGCGATATCTATGTCACCGTACCCCTGACCGACCGGGAGAAATTCGTCCGGTCGTTCAACGAAGAAGATGAAAAGTTTGTCAAGGACGAGGACGGCTACTATGTGTATTCTGACGACGGAACGGCCGCTGTAGTCGGAGAACGGATGGTGGTGGCTTATATCCAGACGGAAGAGCTTATCGATGAGACGGAAGCCCTTTCCCTCGCCAAGGCCGCTGCCGGCAAGACTGCGCTGCTGGCCAATCTTCCGGGTATGGAGGAATTCTTCACCCGGGATGACGATCTCGCCTTCTGGTTTGCCAGCGAGAAGTTATACAATCTGACCCGCTCGGAAGTCAACGACGCGGTCCGCAAGGAGCTCGGCATCAGTTTCGAGGATGTGATGGGCGGCAATCCCGCTGAAGGGACAGGCTTCCTCATGACCCTGAATTCCCGTCCCGGCGAGTTGGCACTGGACGGCATTCTTTACGGAGACAATCCGGTCACTTCCCGTATCCGCAGCTGGTCCGGTACGCCCGACAGGGATCTTCTTAAATTCATCCCCCGCGACGTGGATGTGGCCGGTCTGGTCTGCTTCCGGAATCTATCGGATGCCGCTGCGTTTGTGCAGAATGTGATGAACCAGATTCCTGACCTGCAGGGCTATCAGATCAAGACGCTCCTTCCGACCATCGGCCTGACGGTCGAGGATCTCGACGAGATCGGGACCGTCGCCTGTGGTATCGACCTGACCCGCCAGAAAGGTGTTCTGGTCGCCAGCGTCGGCGAGAATGTGGAGGGTGGTATCCAGCGTGCCCTTAGCCTTGCCCGCGTCTCCCCGGTGAGCCGCAATGACTGGAAGCTCTATCAGCCCGTTCCGGGGGTCTGCATCCTGCTTGGCGGCGGCCTGCTCGTCGTCTGTGATTCCCAGACGCTCGGCTCTGTCGGAGCAGGGGGCTACGACGGTCCGACCTTCGCTTCCAATCCGCTCAGCAAGATTCTTTCCAACGGCATCGTGGCCGACTGCAACTGTGAATTTATCCGGGAGGCGATTGATGATGAACTGCCCGCGCTGAATGGTTTCCTTACCTCTGTCCGCCTCAACTATTTCGACGATCAAATCGTGCAGATGGTGGTGGAGATGGGCGAGAGCGACACCCAGGCCGCGAAGTCCCTCCTCAAGCTGCTTCTTTCCGTCAGCGAGAATATGGTGGTCGAATCCTACGACGAAGAGGACGACGACGAGGAGGACTGGTCTGGCTTCGAGTTTCTCATGGACGAATAGGAAGAAGATATCGATGATTCAAAAAATACATCTTCATGAGGTCGTTCCTTCTTTTCTGGAGGATGTCCCGGCCGCTTCGGTCCATTCCGAGGTGTGGCGGGCCGACCTTACCTTCGAGAAGGGGAAGGCTTATCTTGTGAAGGCGGATTCCGGGAAGGGGAAAACCACACTGTGCAGCTTCCTCTACGGCTTGCGGGATGATTATCCCGAAGGCCGGATCGAATTCGACGGCCGGGATATCCGGGAGTTCAGCCGCCGGGAATGGGCCGGCCTTCGGCGCGCCTCGTTCTCTTCCGTGTTCCAGGGGATGCTCCTTTTCGACGAACTGACGTCGCTCGAGAACATCCGCCTCAAGCCGCGTGCGGCCGGTATGTCGGAGGAGGATGTTCTCGCCAGCTTCGAGCGCCTCGGTCTCTCCGAAAAGGTCAATGCCCGGGTGCGGAGACTCTCTTTCGGACAGAAGCAGCGGGTGGCCTTCATCCGGATGCTCTGCCAGCAGGCCGACTTCCTCATTCTCGACGAGCCGGTGAGCCATCTCGACGACACGAACAGCGCCATCATGGCCGACATGCTCCGCGAACGGATCGCCCGTGACGGCTCCGGCCTCATCGTAACCTCTATCGGACGGGACCTTCCGTACGAATATGACCAGATTGTCCACCTGTAATGAAACTGATTTATAAGCTCCTCCTGGCCAAGTCCAACCCGCTCCAGCTGATCGGTTTCATGCTGGCAAACGTGATCGGTGTCGCCATCATTCTCTTCGGCGTGCGGGCCTTCCGCGACGTGGAATCCTTCTTCAACCATCCGGACGGAGTCATCTCCAACAGCTATGTCGTCATCACCCACGGCGTTGTGAAAGTCGGTGCCGACGGGGACGAGCGCAAGAATTCCTTCAGCGAGGCGGAAATCGCCGAACTGATGTCCTTCCCGGGCACGGATACGGTCGGACGGTTCCGCACATGTTCGTTCAAGGTCAACGCCGACCTCGGAGACCTCGGCATTCCCGTGACGACGGCCATGTTTATCGAGTCCGTTCCCGATTCCTTCCTCGATCTCGACCCTTCGATACAATGGGGCGCCGAGGTCTATCCCGACAATGCCCCGAGAGTGATCTGGGACCCGAAACAGGTCTTCCCGAGCCGCGCCGAACGGAACCGCTATTTCGTGCCGGTCATCCTGCCGCGGGCCTATATCACCGTATATAATTTCGGCTTTGCGTCCAGCCGCGGCCTCGACCAGTATGACGAGTCCCACGTCATGACGCAGACTTTCAAGCTCCGCTGCCGCAGCATCGACGAGACGGTGAGCCATTATTATACGGCCCGCATCGTCGGCTTCTCCGACCGATTCAATTCGATCCTGGTGCCGGATTCCTTCCTCAAGGCGGCAGTCGAAAAATATGGCGGCGGTGCCGGTGAAGGGGTGACGAACCGCCTCATCATCAAGCCGCGCAGCTCCGACCCCGAGGAGGTGCTCCGCTTCATCGAGAGCAAGGGCTACCACTATGACGGCACGGCCGCCGATACGATGAAGGCGGTGTCGATGGTGGAGAAAATCGCCGTCGCCGTCATGACCCCGGGGGTCATCATCTTCCTGCTGGCCTTCTTCCTGCTGGTAGTGAGCCTCCACCTCCTGATCGAGAAGAACAAGGAGAAAAATGCCACCCTGATAGCCCTTGGCTATACCAAGGCGCAGGTCTGCCGCCCGTATGTCGTGACGGCGGTGGTGCTCAATTTCGTGTCGCTTGTGTGCGCGCTTCTCGTGACCTGTTTCGTCTACGGGAAGCTGGAGGGACTGCTTCTTCGATACAACCCTTCCTTTGTCGGGACGGGCATGGGGTTCCTCTTTGCGCTGTCGGCAGGCCTGTTCCTCGTGAGCTCGCTGCTCCATGCAGTCATGGTATACTCTGAAGTTCGTGAAAAAATCTAATCATATGAGCAAGAAAAAAGACAACAATGGCTACAAGTGGACTTTCGCCGCGGTCGGCGGAACGGTCCGTGTGAAAATCACTTCGGGTGAGGATATCGTCCATCTCGGGGAACTCGATCCCAAGCTCTGGACCGTCCTGAGCTGCCCGTCCAAGGGGCTGGAATTCGACCAGAAGACCCTCTCGGTGATCGACTCCAACGGCGACGGCCAGATCCGCCTCGACGAGGTGGTCCGTGCCGCCCGGTGGGTGACCGGCATCGTCCGCCATCCCGATCTGCTCCTCAACCGCCAGGATTTCCTTCCGCTGGATGAGTTCAATGCCGACAATGAGGCAGGAGCTGAACTGCTCGCCTCGGCTAAGCAGATACTCGCAAACCTCGAGCTGGAGAAGGATCAGATTTCCATGGAAGATACGGCGGATAATGTCCGCATTTTCGCCAAGACCCGTTTCAACGGCGACGGCATCATCACGCCCGCTTCGGCCGGAGACGACGAGGCGCTCGCCGGCCTGATCGGCCAGATGACCGGCTGTGTCGGCGGTGCCATGGACCGCAGCGGCGTCGAAGGCGTCGATACCGACAAGGTGGAGGCTTTCTACAAGGCCTGCGCCGATTACGCCGCCTGGCTGGATGCGGCTGCGGCCGACAAGAAGGCCATTTTCCCGCTCGGCGACAAGACCGCTGACGGACTGGCCGCCTGCGAGGCGCTCAAGGCCAAGATTGCCGACTTCTTTATGCGCTGCAAGCTCGTTTCCTTCACGCCGGAGGTAATGGGTGCCGTGGATGTTTCCGTCGACAAGATTACGGCCATCAGCGGCGACGACCTCGGCGAACGTGTCGCCGACATCGAAGGCTTCCCGCTGGCCCGCCCGAACGCAGAGCAGACCCTTTCCCTCGAGGTGAAGGACATCAATCCCGCCTGGCAGGGTGCGTTCAAGAACCTGAAGACGCTCGTTCTCGACAGCGTCTGCAAGGACAAGACAGCCCTCACGGAGACCGAGTGGAACGAGGTCCTCGCCCTCTTCGGCCCGTATTCCGCATGGCTCTCCGCCAAGGCCGGCGCCGAAGTGGAAGGACTGGGCGAAGAGGCTGTCCGGGGCATTCTCAAGGCCGACAGGAAGGCGGCCCTGCTCGATCTGATCGCTCAGGACAAGGCCCTCGAGAAGGAGGCGCTCTCGATCGAAACCGTCGACAAAGTGCTCCGCCTCGTCCGCTATTTCTATGACTATCTCAACAACTATGTCGTCCTGGCCGATTTCTACGATCCGTCCAAGCTGGCCGTTTTCCAGGCCGGCCGTCTCTATATCGACCAGCGCTCGACCGACCTCTGCGTCAAGGTGACCGACATGGGCCGTCATGGCGATGTAGCAGCCCTCAGCGGCATGTATATCCTCTACTGCAACTGCCATTCGAAGGTGCTCGGCCAGACGATGACCATCGCCGCCGTGCTGACCGACGGAGATGTGGATGACCTCCGTCCCGGCCGCAATGCCGTCTTCTATGACCGCGACGGCAATGACTGGGATGCCATCGTCACCCAGATTCTCGACAACCCGATCTCCCTCCGCCAGGCCTTCTGGGCGCCATATAAGAAGGTGGCCCGCTGGATTTCCGACAAGTTCGACAAGAAGGCGACCGCGAAGAACGACAAGGCGATGGGTGACCTTACGAATGCCGCCGACACGGCTACCGGCACCGAGGGCGAGAAGCCCGCACCGGCAGCCGCAGTGACCTCGTCCTTCGACGTGGCGAAGTTTGCCGGCATTTTCGCGGCCATCGGCCTCGCTCTCGGCTTCCTCGGGAACTTCCTCGTGGCCGTGATCCGCGGTGTCGCCTCGCTCAATTTCTGGCAGCTGCTGGCCGTCATCATCGGCATCATGCTCGTCATCTCCGGTCCGTCGGTGTTCATCGCCTGGCGGAAGCTGCGCAAGCGCAACCTCGGTCCGGTCCTGAATGCCAACGGCTGGGCCATCAACGCCCGGGCGCTCGTGAACACCAAGTTCGGCAAGACCCTCACCTCGCTGGCCCAGTATCCGAAGCTTTCCGCCGTCGATCCGAAGGAGCGCAAGAAAGCCCGCTGCCGCCGCTGGTGCCGCATTTTCTGCATCCTGCTTCTGCTCGGTGTCGTCTTCAACTCCCTGTGGTACCGTAATAAGCTCGGCTTCATCGGTCTGGAGCGTCAGGCCAAGGTCGAGCAGGTGGCGGAGCCTGTGGAAGAAGCTGTAGAAGCAGATGTTCCCCAGGAAGGTGACGCCGTTCCTGCCGGCGAAGGCGAGCCGTCCCTGGCAGAAGATGCTGTCCCTGAGGAAGTAACCTCCGGTGATTAGATTCCGAATATATTCAGTTATTCTTTTCGTCCTTGCCCTGGCCCTTTCCGGCTGCGGCAAGGACGATGTTTCCGTCATCGGTGACGGCACGGCGACTGCGGCGACGGACGATCCCGACGACCCGGACCGGGTCGACTGGGCTGCGGCCGTCGGCTATGTCTTTGACCCGTCGGTGATTCCGGAGGTGCATATCGCCGTATCGCAGCAGGAGTGGGACCGCCTGGTGGCGCTGTTTGATGCCGACAACGGCACGCAGGAGTATGTCCGCTGCGACGTCCGCTTTGTCAAATCCGGCAAGGCCAGTGTCGTCGAGGGGGCCGGTCTCCGCCTCAAGGGGAATACCTCCCGCCGCCGTCCGGAGCATCACGACGGCCGCAAACGCCATGTCCATTTCGGCCTCGATTTCCACCACTTTTCGCCCGATCCGGAGCATACGCTGAAAGGGCTTCGGAAGGCGGACCTCAAGTGGTTCAAGGACGATGCGGCCTATGTCCGCGAGATCTTCTGCTACGACCTCTTCCGCCGCTTTGGCGTCTGGACGGCGATCCGCGATGTCTATGCCCGGCTCTGGGTCCGGGTAGGGGATGGCTCCGAGACCTATTACGGCGTCTATGGCCTCATGGAGCATATCGACAAGAACTATGTCCGCACGAGGAAAAAGGAATTCGGCGCCAAGGGCGGCAATCTCTGGAAATGCCGCTACGGTGCGACGCTCGGGAGGGTTGATGCCGACATGGGTGTCGACGACAATCACTCGAGCCATACCTACGAGCTCAAGACCAACAAGGAGGAGGGTTTCCCTGCCGCAAAGGCCCAGCTGCAGGATTTCATCCGGAACCTGTCTTCCCGCAGCGGCAGCGATTTCGACTACTGGATCGCATCGGTCATGGATGTCGACCTGCTGCTGAAAACCTATGCCGTCAATGTCGCCGTCGGCATGTGGGATGACTACTGGGCCAATTCCAACAACTATTATCTCTACTTCAATTCGACGGATCCAGCCTCCTACAAGGTCTTCCTGATCCCGTATGACTACGACAACACCCTCGGCACGAGCAGTATGATGGATGCCGGACGGCAGGATCCTTATCATTGGGGCCGCTCCGACTGTCTGCTGATGGAAAAGGTGTTGCAAAACGCCGGCTGGCGGGCCCGGTACCGGAACTATCTCCGGGAGTTATGCCAGGGGAACGGACTGATGTCGCCATCCGTCGCCGAGGCCCGGATCCGGGACTGGCAGGCCTCCATCTCGGGTTTTGTCCGCAACGATACCGGCGAAGACATGGAGATCGCCGATAGCCCCGCCTCCTGGGGCAACCACGCCGAATACCGCCTCCTCTCCGGCGGCTCCTCAGCCAACTGGTTTGAAGTCAAAGCCGCGACCGTCAGCGCTCTGAAATAGCGCTACTCCTTCCCGTGCAGCAGGGTTTCCTTGAGGATCTCCGCGACGGTGGGGTGGGGGAAGACGACCTGCCGGAGCTCGTCGACTGTCAGGCCGCGGGTGATGGCGACGGCGGCGGCGGGGATGATCTCCGAGCAGGGGTTTCCGAGCATATGGACGCCGAGAACGCGGCCCGAGGCCGGGTCCGCCAGCACTTTGCAGATGCCTTCGCCGCGCTCATTTTCGGCGACGAAGCGGCCTGAATAGGCCATCGGGAGCTTGTAGACCGAGACCGCCAGCCCCTTTGACGCGGCCTCCGCTTCGGTCAGGCCGACACCCGCGACTTCCGGGTTGGTATAGACGATGCCCGGGATGGCGTCGTAGGACATTTCGGAGGGGATGCCGAGGATATTGTCGACGGCCACTTCGCCCTCCCGCGAGGCGGTATGGGCCAGCATCGAGAATCCGGTCACATCGCCCGCGGCATAGACATTCGGAAGGGATGTCCGCATATGGGCGTCGACCTTGACGCCGACGGGACGGCCGGCGGGGTTGAGGGCAAATTCGAGGCCTTCGAGCGTCTCCAGGCCGGAAAGCACCGCCCGGCGGCCGATGGAAACGAGAATCTTGTCGCCGGTGACGCGGCAGGTCTCGCCCTCCTGGGTCTCATAGACGACGGTGTCGCCCTCGACGGCCGTGACGCGGCAGCTGAGATGGAACTCCACGCCCTTTTTGGCATACTGGGCCTGCAGCATGGCGGAGATTTCCTCATCCATGGGCCCGAGAATCTTCGGCAGCATCTCGATGACCGTGACGGCGGTCCCGATCGAATTGAAAAAGCTCGCGAACTCCATGCCGATGACGCCGCCGCCGATGACCGTAAGGCGCTCCGGAGGATCGGTCAGGGACAGAATCTCGCGATTGGTGAGGCTGATGCCTGCCTCGACGCTCTCGCGAAGCCCCGGAATCGGCGGAACGGCCGCCTCGGAGCCGGTGCACAGCAGCAGATTCTTCGCTTCATAGACGGTCTCGCCGGCCTGGATACGGACGAGCCCTTCCTCGCGGCCGAGGATGCGGGCCTGCTCCCGGACCACCTCGACGCCGGCATTTCTCATCTGGACCTTGATGCCGCCGACGAGCTTTTTGACCACCTTTTCCTTGCGCTTGAGCACCGCCGCATAGTCGACGGCCGTCCCTTCCGGCACGCTGATGCCGTATTTGTCGCCATGGCGGGCATAGTCGTAGACTTTAGCGCTGTAGAGCAGGGTCTTCGTGGGTACGCAGCCTTCGTTGAGGCACACGCCGCCAAGTTCTCTTTTTTCGAAAAGGAGGGTCTGAAGCCCGGCTGCGCCGGCTTTTCCTGCGGCGACATATCCGCCGGGGCCGCCGCCGATGATGGCAAGATCGTAGAGCATGGTCGTTTCGGTGTTATTGAGTATGCGAAGATAGCAAAAGGATTGGAATTTCGGAAAAAGAAGGGTATATTTGTCTTCCGATCAAGTCGTGTGTCCCATGATGAAAGCTCCCTTACATATTCTTTCCGGTATCCTCGTTATTCTGTGCCTTGCATCCTGCGGCGGAAGCGGAGGAAAAGTCAAGAGCGACAGCCAGGTGCTCCAGGAGGAGTTCCGGGCGATGCAGGCCTCCCTGCCGGCCGCGCTGGAGGGAGGTGTCTCCATGACCGCGATCGGCTATGACGCCGACGGGAATCTCGTCAGCTGCGAGTATCTGGTGCCGGGGATGAAGCCGTTGTCGGAGGATGAGAAACGTATTCAGCATCAAGTCTTTTGCGGCGGCATCACCGGCTTTTTCGACGAGTGTCAGAAAGAGCTTTTCACCCGTCTTCGCCCCGACATCCGGATCGTGATCCGAAGCGAAGAGGGGGAGGTGGTGTATGACGACACCCTCCTTTCCGAAGAATACCTCCGCTGATATGAAACGCTGCCTTCTCATTGCCGCGGGACTGCTGCTTTCGCTTTCCCTTTCGGCCCAGCCTCTCAAGGTCGGGCTCGTCCTTGGCGGAGGCGGTGCCAAGGGGGCGGCTACCATCCAGATACTGAAAGAGATAGATGCTGCAAAGATCCCGATCCATTGCGTCGTCGGGACCAGCATCGGCGCCCTGATCGGCGGGCTCTATGCCTATGGATATACGCCGGAAGAGATCGAGAATCTGTATAATGAAACAGGCGCCCGGGACATTCTCGGCTGGGTCGGGCTGGAAAAACTTTCCAACCGGAAGATCGGCCGCGGGCTGATGAGCATCTTCGGCGTCGATCAGGGCGACCAGACGCTGGAAATGCTTCAGTCCAAGGTCGGTGTCAATACGACATTCCGGGACACGCGCATCCCGTTCCGCTGCGTGGCGACCGATATGGACCACGGGATGTCGGCCGTCGTCCTGGGAGAGACCAAGAGCGACAACCTGGCCCTTGCGCTTCGGGCTTCGATGTCGGTCCCGCTGGTTTTCAACCGCGTCAACTGGCACGGACGCTTCCTTTCCGACGGCGGCCTGATCAATAATCTGCCCGTGGACGTCGCCCGGGCGATGGGGGCGGAAGTGGTCATCGCCGTCGATCTCGAGCAGGAAGGTGAGGACCTGCCCTGGTTCCTCGACTACCTGCCCTGGATCCGGGATGTCATCGATGTGGCACAGTTTATCAGCCTGGACGACAAGCTGGGCCTCGAGACCGAGCAGCTCCTCGACTGGCTGGAGATCCGCCCGGACAAGGCCGTCTACGAGCGGAACCGGGCCGACGCCGATTACTATTTCAACCCCAACCTCCACGGCTTCAATATGGCCAGTTTCCGGGACAGCGACAAGCGGGCGATGAAGGGTCTGGGACGGGACGCCGTCGACAAATACGAGCACTGGGAGGGCATTTCCCGGCTCGGAGGGGCTCCTCCCAAGATGGACTTTGCCGCCATGTGCCGGCTTTCCGATGCGTGCAGCGAAGGCCTCTCCCTTCCGTTCCGCACGGCCCAGCGGGGACTAGCCCTGAATCCCGCCCTGGAGGCTGCCTACGACCTCTTCCTTGCCGGCTGTTATCTCTCGCCGCGCGACGGACAGGAGGATGCGGCGTTCTGGATGGGTTATTATTCGGCGCGGGGTCAGCAGGCTCGGGTCCACGAATGCGAGGCGGTCCTTCGCGCCTTTTTGGGCATGGCCCATTTCTTCGAAGGCTACTTTCCCTCCGGGGACAGTTTCCGCTCCCAGAGCTCCTATATGGCCTCCCGCTTCGAAAACAGCCCCTATCCTGTCGTCCGCAACACCTGGTGCGAAATCTCCACCCATTTCGCTCAATAAGGTCCTGAAAGAGAAGATATCTGCCTATCTTCCAAGGTGATTATTTGCTCTTTCCGAAGAATTTTGTATCTTTACCTAATTTTTCAATTTTCAATTGAAATGGGAAAGATGACAATGAAATTCAATCACCTCTTTTTGCTGACCTGTCTTGTGGTCGTACTGGCAGGATGCGCCACTCCGAAGAACGTCGCCTATTTCCAGAATGCGCTGGATATCCGCGGTATGGCTCTTCAGGAGGAACAGCCCCTGCGCCTGCGTCCGGAGGACAAGATCAATATCGTGATCAACAGCTCCGACCCGATGCTGAACTACCAGTTCAACCTGTTCTCCCTGTCCAGCAGCGCCCGCTCGCTGGGTGCGTCGGCGACGCCCCAGATGATGTCCGGCGGCAACAACTCGGCCGGAGGCCTTCTCGTGGCCTATACCGTAGACAGCCAGGGGGACATCGATTTCCCAGTGCTGGGCCGCGTGGCCGTAGCCGGTAAGACACGCTACGAAGTGGCCGAATATGTCCGGGAAAGGCTGGTTGCCCGCGACCTGGTCAAAGATCCGGTGGTGACGGTGGAATATGTCAACCTGGGCGTGACCGTTCTCGGCGAAGTCAATCACCCGGGGCGCGTGGAGATCCTGAAAGACCATTTCACGCTGCTGGATGCCATCGCGGCCGCCGGCGACCTCACCATCAGCGGCGAGCGGGAGAATGTGATGATCTGCCGGAGCATTGACGGGGAGGATGAGACCTATGTCGTCAATCTGTGCGACCGCCAGGACCTGCTCTCCTCACCGGCTTACTATCTCCAGCAGGATGATGTCATCTATGTAACGCCGAACCAGAAGCGTCTGCGCGAGTACAACGCCACCGGCAACGCGTTCAGCCAGCCCGGCACCTGGATATCGCTGGCATCCCTTGTATCCTCCATAATCTTGATGATCCTGTTATGAGCAGTGGAAAAAAGTATATTCTAACCATCAACGACCTGTTCCAGCTGTGCCTGCACCGCTGGTACTGGTTCGTAATTTCCGTAGCAGTGATGCTGGCCCTGGCCTTCTTCCACCTGGCCCGGACCCCCAAACGTTATACCAGCGTCGCTGCCCTTCTGGTCAATGAAGAGTCGCTGGGAAAGAGCACCAGCCATGTCGAAGATTTCTCGGATCTGGGTATGGTGACCCAGGTCAGCAATGTCTCCAACGTCGTCCGCCACATCAGTTCGCTTGACGTCCTGATGGAAGTGGCCCGCCGGCAGCATCCCGAGGCCGATGAGAAGATGCTCCTTTCCCTGGCTGAGGATTATAAATCCAGCCTTTATGTCGAGCGCGAAAGCAAAGAATCCTCCATCGTCGGTCTGTCGTACGATGATTACTCGCCGGAAAAAGCCACGGAAATCCTGACCATGATCATCGAGGTCTATAACGAAAAATGGCAGGAGGAAAAGCACATGCTGACGCGCAATACGTCCGCGTTCATCGATACCCGGCTCCGTCTGCTGGAGCTGGAACTGGACCGGGTGGATGACAGCATCTCCACCTACAAAAGCCGCTATGGCATCACGGACCTTTCGTCGGTGAGTGACATATACCTCAAGCAGCAGAGCGAGGCGGATGCCAAGATCCTCGCCATGACCAACCAGCGCGCCATGGCCGACTATATCCGGGAACTGGTCTCGGATAGCAGCGACCATCGCCAGATGCTGCTGGTGAACTCCGGTATCTCGAATCCTGTTATCGAGAGCCAGATCACCCAGTACAACACCCTGCTGATGCAGCTCAACAGCCACCTGACATACACCTCGGACCAGAATCCGATGATCGTCAATCTGGAAAACGAGATCGACAGCATGCGCAAGGCCATCCAGGTGGCCATCGACAAGCATATCCAGTCGCTGGATATCGAATTGGCAGCGCTTCAGGGCTATCACGACGACGCTACCGCCAAGATCACGTCCAATCCCGAGCAGGCCAAGTACCTGACGGCCATTGAGCGGGACCAGAAGGTCATGGAGAGTCTCTACCTGTATCTTCTCCAGAAGAAGGAAGAGAATGAGATCAGCATTACCTACGACTCCTCGTCCACCCGCGTGATCGATATGCCCCATGCCGGGAGCACGCCGACTTCGCCCGTTGTATCCCGAATCCTTCTGGCCGCCATCCTGCTGGGCTTGATGATCCCGCTGGCCTGGATTTTCCTCAAGGCCACGCTCGGCGACCGCGTCCGTTCCAGCTCTGATATCGAGCAGTATACGGACCTTCCCCTGCTCGGCGAGGTCCCCGGGTCGAGTATCAAGGGGAAATGGAAATTCTTTGTCGTAAGCCGGGGCAAGAAAGACTACTACAACGATGCTTTCCGTATGCTCCGGGCCCGTCTGGAGCTCACGGCGCCGGAAAACGAACACGTGTTCCTGGTGGCCGCATCCGAGCCCGGCGCGGGGAAATCGTTCGTCTCCATGAACCTCTCCCTGGCTTTTGCCCTGGGCGGCAAAAAGGTCCTGCTCATCGACGGCGACCTTCGGCGGGCCGAGGTGTCCCGTCATTGGAAGAGCGAAGGGATGGGGCTTGCCGACTATCTGGAAGGTAAAACGGAGAACTGGGAGAAGTGCATATCCCGCCAGGAGGAGTACCCGGGGCTGGATGTGCTGCCGGTCGGACACATCTCCGACGATCCGGCCGAGCTGCTGCTCAGCGACCGTTTCGGGAATCTGATGAAAGAGCTTCGCGCCCGCTACAGCGTGATTCTCATAGACAGCCCGTCCTCGCGGCTGATTGCGGACAGCGATATCCTCCTGCGCCACGCCGACGGCACCCTTTTCGTCGTCCGGATCGGGAAAACCGACCGTCGCAACCTGTCCGCGCTGAATGAGAACCCGCACGCCGGCGGAAAGAGCATCTATCTGATCCTCAACATGGTGGACGGCAAGGATTATTACTATTACTCTTAATCAGCGACGACATGTATACGGTACATCCATCCAGCTATATCGACGAAGACGTCCAGATCGGAGAAGGAACGAAGATCTGGCACTTCTGCCATGTCCAGAAAGGGGCCCGCATCGGGAATAACTGCTCCCTGGGACAGAATGTCAACATCGGGAACAACGTCCGCATCGGTAACGGTGTCAGGATCCAGAACAACGTCTCCGTCTACGAAGGCGTCGTCCTGGAGGACAACGTATTCTGCGGCCCTTCCTGCGTGTTTACGAATGTCCTGGTGCCAAGGGCGCATTTCCCCGTTCACGGCCAGTACAAGCAGACGCTGATCCGGGAAGGCGCTTCGCTGGGTGCCAACTGCACCATCGTGTGCGGCCATACGGTGGGACGCGGGGCGATGATCGCCGCCGGGGCCGTCGTTACCAGGGATGTTCCGGATTTCGCCCTGATGGCTGGCGTTCCTGCCCGGCAGATCGGGACGGTCAATGAGAAAGGAGAGATTATTAGCAGAATAAAATGATGCAGTTCAGGGATTTAGCAAAACAATACGAAGTGCTTCGGCCTGCTATGGACCGGGCGATGATCGCTGTTGCTTCCGAAGCGCATTATATCATGGGACCTCAAGTGGCCGAACTCGAGGATCGTCTCGCCGGATATGTCGGAGTCCGGCACTGTCTGACATGCGCCAACGGCACCGACGCGCTGACCCTGGCGCTCAAGGCTTGGGGCATCGGCCCCGGCGATGCCGTATTCGTGCCCGATTTCACCTTCTTCTCCTCGGCCGAAGTGGTGGCCCTGGAGGGGGCGTCTCCGGTGTTTGTGGATGTGGAGGCGGCGACCTTCAATATCGATGCGGAGAGCCTCGAGGCGGCTGTCCGGGCTGTGCTTGCGGAAGGGACGCTGACTCCCCGGGTTGTCGTCGCGGTCGATCTTTTCGGCCTTCCGGCGAACTTCCCGGCGGTGCGTGCCGTTGCCGACAAGTACGGTCTTCTCATTCTCGAGGACGGGGCACAGGGCTTCGGCGGCAGTATCGGCGGGCGGAAGTCCTGCTCTTTCGGCGACATCTCGACAACCTCCTTCTTCCCGGCCAAGCCGCTGGGATGCTATGGGGACGGCGGCGCCGTGTTTACCGACAACGACGAGTGGGCCGCCCTGATGGCATCCTACCGTGTTCACGGAAAGGGTGCGGACAAGTATGACAATGTCCGCATCGGGCTCAATTCCCGCCTCGATACCCTGCAGGCGGCTATCCTGCAGGTCAAAATGGACGTTTTCGACGAGGAGGTGGAGAAGGTCAACGAGGCGGCGCGTCGCTATACGCAGTCGCTTGGCGGCCGCGTTGAGGTGCCCGTCATCCCCGAGGGCTTCCGCTCGAGCTGGGCCCAGTATACCATCCGGCTCCGCGACCGGGAGCAGAGAGACTCTCTCCAGGCGACGCTCAAGTCTTCCGGCATCCCCTCCATGGTGTATTATCCCAAGCCCATGCATGCCCAAACGGCATTCTCCGCTGCGGCCCAGCCGCTGCCGTGCGAGGGTTTCGCGGCGACGCAGCTTTGCGAGACGGTGCTGTCGCTTCCCATGCACCCGTATATCACGGAAGCCGAGATTGCTACCGTTTGTTCCTTTCTTGTCAACGCTCTCTGATGAGAGAAGCTTCGGAAGATGAAAGTTATTGATATTAAAGAAAGACTGAACAGCATCCCCCACGTCAACGATTTTCTCGATGCGAGGAACCATGAGATGGACCCGGGGGACCGCCTGGAATGTCATGTCCTGACGGCAAAGCGGGTCAGGGAGGCTATCAAGAGAAGGTTCCCTTACCTGATCCGGTATATCGTCATTTTCTTTACCTACGTGTGGCACAATATGTTCCCCAAGATGCGCCTGACCCGCAAGTTCTATTTCTGGCTGGCCGGCGAGCGGGACCGTATGTACAGCCGTACGGAGGTCCTGGGACGTATCTGCCGGGCCGGCTTCCGGATCGTCGGCGAGACGAACCGTGGCCCGGCCCTGCTAATCACGGCCGAAAAGGTTTCCGATCCGCTTCCTCGTAACGAGACCTGTGTTTCTCCCATAGTCCGTCTTCCCCGCGTCGGGAAGGACGGCAAGATTGTCCAGGTGTATAAGTTCCGCACCATGCACAGTTATGCCCAGTACCTTCAGGAGTATGTCTACGAGCAGAACAACCTGAGCCCGGGCGGAAAACTCAAGAATGATTTCCGGATCAACATCTGGGGAAAATTCATGCGGCCGATCTGGCTGGACGAGCTCCCCATGATATGGAACTGGATGAAACGGGATCTCAAACTGGTCGGCGTGCGGCCGCTGTCGGAGCAGTATTTCTCTCTCTATACGCCGGAGATGCAGGCACTCAGGACCAGGGTCAAGCCCGGTCTGATTCCGCCGTTCTACTATGAAAAGAAGACGCCCGACGGCATCGATGAGGTGCAGGAATCGGAGAAACGCTATCTCGAAGCCTATCTGAAGCATCCCCACCGGACCGACTGGAAATACTTCTGGGGCTCCGTGTTTAACATCATCTTCCGCAGGAAGCACAGTCATTGACGATGCGGCTGAGTGTCATCATACCGGTTTATAACGTAGCGCCCTATCTGGAGCGCTGCGTGCAGTCCGTTATGCGCCAGACGTTCAAGGACAGTGAGGTCATCCTGGTAGACAGCGACAAGTGCACGGACGACAGCAACGAGATGTGCGCCCGCTATGCCGCCGAGAATCCCACGTTCCGTGTCATCCGCCAGGAAGAGCCCGGGCTCGCGGGAGCGCGGAACACCGGCATCCGCCATGCGCGGGGCGAATTCATCATTTTCCTCGACGGGGACGACTACTGGATGCTGGACGACGGGCTGGAGCGCCTGTTCGACGCCGTCTCCGACGATACGGACCTCGTCGTATTCAAGAACGTCGATGTCTGGGACCAGGAACGGGTCGTCACCGTCCGGGATTTCGACCTGGAGCGGATTGAGGCCCTCCCCGACGCACCGGCCGTCTTTGATTACCTGGTCCGGGCCCAGGAGTTCAGCATGAGCGCCTGCGTCAACCTGGTCAGGCGCGAACTGCTCACCGGCAATGACATCTTCTTCCCCGTCGGCTACACCAGCGAGGACGTCTTCTGGAGCATCCACCTCTGGCAACACATCCGCAAGTGCAGGATCCTGAACCTGGACATGTACGGATACTGTCACCGGGCCGGCAGCCTGTCGACCGTCCCCTCCATCTGGATCTACGAGAGCTACGACCGAATCTTTACCTTCTGGAAAGAGCCGTGCGGCCATGACTGCGTGAATGCCGCCCCCATCCGGATCTATCTGGCCGACATGTGGGTCAGCCGGGGCTACGGCTATTACCAGCAGAAGAAAAAAGACAAACCGATGGCGTTGGCGGTGCTGAAAAGGCATGCCGACCTGCTTCGGTATGCGGGCACGCCGAAAGCCCGGCGTGCGGCATGGCTCGTGAAGTTTCTTGGCGTAAAAGTGGCGGCAGAACTGCTGGGCAGTTACTGGCGTCTAAGAAAGATGGTCAAGAGTAATGCTAGATAGGCTTCATAACAATATACTCATCGTCGGGCTCCTCTCCATCATCCTGCTGGGGGCCATGGCTCTCGACCGCTCACTCTGCCTGATGACAGCGGGCACCCTCATGGCGTTCGTCACGCAGATGGGACTCCTGCTCTACTCTATGCGGGGGACGAATAAAGAGTATTCGGAGATGTCCCTGTTCGGGACGGTCCTGGTCTATTCGCTCCTTGTCGGCGCGGTTTTCATGATCATTTCCGTCATCTATTCCGGGGACACATTCATGTTTAGTAAATCCGACGCCTGGCTTTACTATACCAACAGCATGCGTTCCCGGGATATCGGCCTTGCCGCGAACCTGAAACGCCTGGCGAAACTATACGAATTTGAGGATCTGGGGGCGCTGTACTATGACAGTATCCTGATGGCGATCATCCCGTCGAAGTTCTTCCTCAACATCGTCAATATGTTTACCGGCGCCCTGTCGGCCGTGATGCTATTTCGGATCGGCCGCCATTTCATGTCCGAAACTTATGCCTATATGGGAGCGCTGGCCTACGGCACTTCTTCCTATCTGATTTTCTTCCACTGCTCCTTCCTCAAAGAATCCTTCTTCGTCTTCCTGGTCATCTGCGCCATGTATTTCTTTTACAGGGCTATCGCGGACGGGATCCTCTGGTCTTTAGTGTTTTCGGCCGTTTTCCTCGGACTGATTCTCTTTTTCCGGCCGGCAGTATCGGCGCTTCTTTTCGTGAGCTTCCTCTCCTACTTTGCGCTTTCCAGCCGGCAGGGGAGTGCCCTGTCCTTTTTCCTCTATGGCGGGGCGCTCGTCCTTTTGGTGCTCTCGCTGACCGTCATGCAGGGCTTAGTTGACAATTATACGGGAGGAGACCTCGGCGCCATGGTCGATTATGGCACCGTGGACGGCTATTCGTCGAAGTTCAGCCTGTTCGTCAGTAGTTTTGCCGCCCCTTTCGGGCCATTCCCCTCCCTGTTTCCCAAGACGCCCGGAAGTCCTATCACCATCAATTTCTACGGTGCCGGACTTACATACCGCCTGTTTCTCGTCATCCCGCTCTGGATGGGCGTCATCTATTCCATCAAGGAGAAAAATAAACTGCTGGCCCCCGTCGTTGTGTTCGTCATCGCAGGGATGCTGGGGACGGCTTTCGTCATGGCCAGTCTGGAGCTCCGTAAGGTTATGACGCATATTCCGTTTACCCTGATACTGGCCTTTTATGGCCTCTATATATGGGAGCGTCAGGAACGGAAGTCTATCATTTCAGAGCCCATCATCCATGCTTTTGCCGTGGGTATTCTGGTTTTGTGGAATTTAATCAGGGGGTAGGAAGAGATGAAGGTGCTGCTTGTTTGTAAGTTGGGGAACAGTATGTTGACGGACAACATACTGCTGCCTTTGCTCTCTTCACGGCATACTGAGCGGGTGTTTGTCCTCAGGGATTTTGCGGGGACGCTGGAAGACGACCGGGTGGAATATCTTGTCCCGGCCAAGCCGAGCAAAGGCCTCTGGCGTCATTTCGTTAAGATCCGGCGGGGGATAAGAGCCGTACGCCGAAACAGGATCGATGTGATCGTGGGGGTGCTGAATACCCCTCACGGTTTTATCGGCAGGATCATCGGCCTGTTTACGCGCCGGCCTTATATCCACATGACCGTCGCCGGTCACCGGGAATTCTGGGTGGACGGTCCCCGGATGGAAAAACTCAATCTCCGCTTTTTCGGAAAAGGCCCCCGGGCCGTTACGGTCACCGGAGAGCAGACCCGGCAGTATCTCCTGCGGAAAGGCGTCCCGGCGGAGAAGATTTTTATTATGCCCAATCTCCCGGACGAGGCTTTTGCAAAGGTGCCGGTCGATGATCGTCAGCGGCATTATGATATCATATCCTTTTCCCGGATCGACCGCAATAAGAATGTCATCCTGCTGATCCGGGCGCTGACCCTGCTAAAAGGCCGCTATCCCTTGAAAGTGGCTATCGAGGGGGACGGGGATCAGCTGGAGGCCATCAAGGAGGCGGCACGCTCGAGCGGAGTGGATACGATGATCGACTTCCTGGGCTATCTGCCGGATATCGAGGACAAGATCCGGCTCCTTTCCGACAGCAGGATCTTTATTTCCTGCTCCAAGGGAGAGGGCTTCCCCGTGGCCCTTCTCGAGGCCATGAACTGCGGCTGCGTTCCGGTCGTCTCCAACGTGGGCGACATCGCGGACGTGGTCGTCAGCGGGAAGAACGGGTATCTGTTTGAAGACACCGACGATCCGTCCGGGTTCGTCGCCTGTCTTGAGAAACTCTTGTCAGACGGGGAAAGCCTGCAGGCGATGCGGGCCGAAGCCATCAAGGTCAAAGACACGATCTCCGTTGCCGCCAACGGAAAGATATGGGACCGCGTCCTGGAATATGCTGTAAAGAAGTAAAATGCTGAGACTGACCCTCATAGGAGATATTTTCCCGGGAGATGAGATCTTCACGGCCGGTTTTGGCATCCGTTCCAGGACCACGAAGGAGAATGCCCCAGTGTGGAGCCGGGAGATGGCGTCCGTCACGGGACCCGCCGATTATGTCATCGGCAACCTGGAGAGCCCGCTTTCGGACGATCCCGGCGCAGCGCTTTTTTGTGGCCGGACGATGTTCGCCGATGTCTTGAAGGAGGCCGGCGTCAATGTCCTTAACATCGCCAACAATCATATCATGGAGCACGGTCCGGAGGGGTATCAGGAGACGCTGTCCGTCCTCGGGAGCCGCGGCATCCATGTCATAGGCCAGGCCGAAGAAGGCCTTTCCAGGATTCTGACCCTCAAAAAGGATGGGACGACCGTCTGTATGGCGGGATTCTGCGACGATCGCATCAGCTCCCTTGACAATCCCGGTCTGTATGCCGACCTCGAAGAGGGGAGGGCCCTACGCACGCTGGCGAAAATGAAAGAGCTCCATCCCGACATCATCCTTTTCTGCCTCCATTGGGGGAACGAATACATCCACATTCCGTCCCCGGAGCAAAGGAGGATGGCTCATCTTCTGATCGACGGGGGAGCGGATCTTGTCGTCGGCCACCACCCGCACGTGATTCAGCCCTACGAGCAGTACAAGAAGGGGCATATCTTTTACTCCCTGGGCAATTTCTGCTTCGACGACGTCCAGTCCCGCCATTTCGGCCGGGGCATGGCGGCCCATGTGGAAGTGTCCGGAAGCGAAATCACTGGCGTCTTTTTCAGCGGCGTTCAGGTCCAGGACATGGCTTTCGGCGACAGCCTTGTCAGGGCGATGGCTGACAGGAAAATTCTTTCGCTGCTTTCCCGCATCAACGGGAAGTATGCTTCTTTGGGCGCACTTCCGGATGAGCGGTATCAGCGGATGTACGATCGGAAATGCAGGCGGGCGCGGACCCGGGAACGCATCCTGATGCGATGGAATATCGTAAAAAAGCTTGTGGCGCCCCGCCATCGCCACCGGAGACAATTCATTTCAAATCTGATCAATAGGATGCACGGGGCATGAGTTTTTATAGCTACATAGACAGAAAAATCCTGATTCCGCTCGGCGACAGGATTAAGGGAAGGGACCTCCACGGCGCTTTTGCCGAGGCCCTCGCGACCGAGTGGCTGTCGGAGGAGCAGTTGCAGCATTTGCAGGACGGGAAACTCCAAAAGCTGGTCCGCCACTGCTACGAGAACGTGCCCTATTACCGCCGCGTCATGGAGGAGCGCAGTCTTACGCCTGCGGATATCAAGACCCGGGCAGACCTTGTCAAACTGCCCATCCTGACCAAACAGCTGATCAAGGAACATTACGACGAGCTGGTCTCCCGCGATGCTTCCTCCCGCAGGCATCTCGAGGGTTCCACGGGCGGGAGCACCGGCACCCCCATGCGCTATCTGGAAGACATCCAGACCTGGAACCATCTCCGCGGACTGAGTTTCCGGGGCTGGTCCTGGGCCGGTTTCCAGGTGGGAGAAAAGATCTTTACGCTGGCGGGGAATTCGCTTGTCAAAAAGAATGCGGCGGCGGGAAAACTGTTCGTGAAAGGCCTCTTCGACCGGCTCATCATGAGAAACGAAAAGCATGACTGCACGGACATTACCCCGGAGGCGCTCGAGGGCTATTACCGTGCCCTGATGCGGCGCCGTCCCGCAGCCATCCGCGGCTATGCCTCTTCGCTCTATTTCCTGGCCCGCCATATCGAGCAGAACCATCTTCCCGTATGCCGGATCAAAGTCGTTTTTACGACCGGCGAAAAGCTGCATCCGAGCTACCGGAGCAAGATCGAGCAGGTGTTCCGGGCTCCGGTTTTTGACGCATACGGAGCGGCCGACGGCGGCGTTTCTGCGCACGAGTGCTCTATGCATGAGGGGCTCCATATCGGTGAAGAGCACTGCGTCGTCGAGATTGTCGACAGGGCTGGAAAACTGGTGCCGGACGGAGAAGTGGGACATGTCATTACGACGGATCTGAACAACTACGTATTCCCGTTCCTCCGCTATGAGGTGGGGGATCTGGCCTACATCAAAAAGGAGCGGTGCTCCTGCGGGCGGAAGCATCGTCTGCTGGGAGAGGTGATCGGCCGCGAAGGCCGGGCGATCTACAACAAGCAGGGCCGTCCCTATTCCTCGATCGTCATCGACAATATGATGTTCAAGGACATGGACTTCCATTCCGCGGAGTGCCAGCGTCTGTATGAGAAAATGGACCGTTTCCAGATTCGCCAGGACCCGGAAGGCGACCTTCGCATCCTGATCAAGCCGGTTGATCCGGCCGAGCCCCTGGAGACGTTTGACTATGTGCGGGAGAACTTCCAGACCCATTTCCCCGGCTCGAAGGTGGAAGTCGTCTTCGTTGACGATATTCCGCCCCTTCCTTCCGGCAAAGAAGATTATTGCGTATCCGAGTATAAGCCATGCGAATAATCCATCATATCGAGGCGATCCCCGGGGATGAGTGGGAACGGCTGCTTCGCGAGTCGTCGACGGGCAGTTTCTTCCAGTCGCGGGAGTGCTATGAGCTCTTCAGCTCCCTGCCGGAGCTGTTCACTCCTTTCTGCTTTGCCGTGGAAGAGGAGGGAAAGGTGAAGGGCATCATCGTCGGTTATGTCCAGAAGGACGGTGGGAGAGTGAAGCGCTTTTTCACCCGCAGGGCTATCATTAGCGGCGGGCCCCTTCTCTCGGAGGATATCAGCGAAGAGGCTTTGACGGGGCTTCTTACGGCGTGCCGGAAGAAACTGCGGAGCCAGGCCATCTATGTCGAATCGCGCAATTTCGAAGATTATTCCCGGTATAAAAGCGTCTTTGAGCGCTGTGGATTCAAATATGTGCCGCATCTGAATTTCCACATCGATACGACTTCGGAAGAGGTCGTCGAGGAGCATCTCGGGAAAGGTCGTAAGCGGGACATCCGGACCTCTTTCCGCGATGGCGCCGAGATCGTCGAGAACCCTTCCATAGAGCAGGTCAGGGCCTTTTATCTTCTTTTGAAGGACCTTTACAAGCGAAAAGTGAAGACGCCTCTTTACCCGTTTTCTTTTTTTGAGTATCTTTACGGGCGGGATTATTCCCGGTTCCTGCTGGTTTCTTTCAACGGAAAGATCGTCGGCGGGACCGTGTGTGTATGTCAGCCGGGCCTGGCCGTGTATGAATGGTTCGCCTGTGGAGAAGATGGCGTGTATAAAACAGTCTATCCCTCCACGCTCGCTACGTATGCAGGGATCCGTTATGCGGCGCGCAACGGATACCGCTACTTCGATATGATGGGGGCGGGAGCGCCCGGCGAGAAATATGGCGTCCGTGATTTCAAGGCCAAGTTCGGCGGGCGGCTGGTCGAGCACGGCCGTTATCTGTGCGTGATGCATCCGCTGCTGTATGCCATCGGGAAGACCGGAGTAAAACTGCTAAAGAAATTGGGATGATGAATATCCTCATTGACATAGGCCATCCGGCGCACGTACACGTGACCAAACACTTCGCCCGCGAAATGCAGGAGAAGGGGCATCGCGTGCTCTTTACCTGCCGCCAGAAGGAATTCATCATCCAGCTGCTGGAGGCGGAAGGCTTTCAGTATGTCTCCTTCGGCGCCAAATATACCACTACGTTCAAGAAGATCTGGGGCCTGCTGAAATTCGACTGGAAGATGCTGAAAGTGAGCCGCAGATTCAAACCCGATATCTTTGTCAGCCTCGGCTCCATGTACGCCGCCCAGGTGTCGGCGATTCTCGGCAAGCCCCATATCAGCATCGAAGACACCTACAACATGGAGCAGGTCCGGCTTTACCGGCCCTTTACCAATCTGATCCTGACGGGAGACTACGACCATCCGGTCATGTCGAAGACCCGGGAATTCCGGATGGCGGGCTACGACGAACTGGCCTACCTCCACCCGCGCCGCTTTACGCCCGACCCCTCTGTCCTGAATGATCTCGGCGTAGCTCCCGGCGAAAAGTATGCTGTGGTCAGATTTGTCGCCTGGAACGCCAGCCACGACCGGGGGCACAGGGGCATCTCCTTCGAGAACAAGGTGAAGGCCGTGAAGGCATTCGCTCAACATGGGAAGGTGTTCCTCTCCTCGGAAGGCGGGCTTCCTGACGAGCTGGCGGCCTACAAACTGCCTGTCCCGCCGAGCCGTATCCACGATGTGATCGCCTACGCCTCGCTGGTGTTCGGGGAGAGCAGCACCATGGCCGAAGAGGCCGCCATGCTGGGCGTGCCGTCGGTCTTCCTGAACGATGCGGGGACCTGCTATACCACCCACCTCGAGAAAGACTGGCAGCTGATGTATAATCTGACCGAGTCGGAGGAGGACCAGCAGAAGGCCATCCGATTGGGAGTCGAACTCTTGTCCGGGGACAACCGGACCCTCTGGGAAGAGCGCAGGGAGAGGATGCTCAAAGACAGAATCGATGTGACGGCATTCCTCTGCTGGATAGTGGAGAATTATCCCCGGAGCCTGGAAGAATTGAAACAGAACCCTGACTATCAGTATAATTTCAGATAAATGGATTTCACCCGCAAGAAATATGGCCTTCTTGTCCGCGCCCTGAAAGAACGCGGCTATGATTTCATCACCTTCGCAGAGTATTGCGCGGGGCCAAGGCCGGCCCGTTTCGTGGTTCTTCGCCACGATGTGGATCTGCTGCCGGAGCATTCCAGGGCCATCGCCCGTCTGGAGGCCGGGGAAGGGGTGAAGGCTTCCTACTATTTCCGGGCCGTCCCGGAGAGCTGGGACGAGTCTGTCATCAAGGCCATCGCGGAGATGGGGCATGAGATCGGCTACCATTATGAGTCGCTGACGACCTGTAACGGGGATGTGGATGCCGCCTATTCGGATTTCTGCCGCAATCTGGAGGCGCTTCGCCGGCTCGCCCCCGTCAAAACCATCTGCATGCACGGCAGCCCGCGTTCCCCCTTTGACAGCAAGGATATCTGGAAAAAGTATGATTTCGAGGCTCTGGACATTCTCGGAGAGCCCTATCTGACAACGGATTACGCCCACCTTCTGTATCTTACGGATACCGGCCGCCGATGGGATGGCTACAAGGTAAGCGTTCGCGATAAGATCGAGCATTATCAGGAGCAGTGGAACCGTGCCGGCTGGTCTTTCCACCGGACCGGAGACATCCTGGACGCACTCAGAAGAGACGCCCTGCCGGACTGTCTGATGATGACGACCCATCCCCAGCGATGGAATCCTTTCGGCATCGCCTGGCTGAAGGAACTCCTGGTCCAGAATGCCAAGAACGTAATTAAAGCATGGATTGTCAAACGAGGTAAAAAGTAATGGGTATGAAGATAGCAGTTGCTGGCTGTGATGGCTTCCTGGGCCGGAATATCTGCTCGATTCTCGAGCGGAACGGGGATGAGATCGTCCGTATCGACCTTTCGCAGGGCATTGATTTCAGCGCCCCCGGCGCGGCTGACCGGGTGCCGAAGGTCGATGCATTTATCCATCTGGCCAACCTCCTCTATGTCCCGAAATCCTACCAGGAACCGGAGCTCTATTACAGGGTGAACTATATGACCACCCTGAACGCGCTCGAGGTGTGCCGCCGGGATGGTGCTCATCTGGTCTATTCGAGCTCCTACGTATATGGCGCGCCCCAGTATCTGCCGATCGATGAGGCCCATCCCGTCGTTCCGTTCAATCCCTACGCCCAGACGAAGGTCATTTGCGAAAAACTCTGCGAAGGATATCACCGTGATTTCGGGGTGCCCGTTTCGGTGATGCGTCCTTTCAATATCTACGGCGAGGGGCAGAAAGGGAAACTGCTCATCCCGGAGATCCTCGATCAGCTGAAAGCCGGCGAGGAGGTGATCAACCTGCGCTCTTCCCACCCCAGAAGAGACTACATCCATGTCCGGGACGTTGCCGGGGCATTCTGTTTGTGTGCCCGTCTCCCGGAGGAATATGGCGTTTATAACGTCTGCTCCGGCGAAAGCCTGTCCGTCCTGGAGATTACGGAAATGATCAACCGCCACCTCAAGCGGAAAGTCCGCTTCTGCTTCTCCAGCTCGGACAGGCAGAACGAAGTGGATGAGACAAGGGGATCCTATGCCAGGCTCCAGGCTCTGGGCTGGCGTCCTTCGATTCGCTTCGAAGAAGGAATCAAGGGAGTTCTTGAATATGAAAATCTATAAGCCATGAAAGATATCAGCAAGATTTCCATTACCGGTGAGATGTCGCTCCTCGAGGCCCTCAAGACCATGGACGAGCGCAAGGTCAAGACCCTCCTGGTGTTCTATGGACCCCGTTTTGAGGGTCTTCTCACCATCGGTGACATTCAGCGTGCCATCATCCGGAATGTAGACCTTTCCGAGCCGGTCGTCAGGATTCATGACAAGAATAAGATCTACGGCTATGTCGGCGAAAGCGAAGCCTCGATCAAGGAGAAGATGCGTTCCCTGCGGGCGGAAGTGATGCCCATCCTGGGAAAGCATGGGGAGCTGGTCGATCTCTGGCGGTGGGATGAAGTTTTCGGCGTCGTATCGGAGTCCCGCCCCAAGATCGATATCCCGGTCATCATCATGGCGGGCGGCCAGGGGACCCGGCTGAAACCCATCACGAACGTGCTTCCCAAGCCCCTGATTCCCGTTGGCGAGAAAACGATCCTGGAAGTAATCATGGACCAGTTCGAGTCTATCGGCTGCCACCGGTTCTATTTGATCGTGAACTACAAGGCCGATATGATCCGCTACTATCTCGGGCAGCTGGAGCATCAGTATGAGGTCTCCTTCATTGATGAGAACACGCCCCTCGGGACTATCGGCGGCGTGAGCCGGCTCCGCGGCATCATCGACACGCCCTTCTTTGTGAGTAACTGCGACAGCATCAACGAACAGGACTACCGCGACGTCTATGCCTATCACCTGGATAACAAGAACGACATCACCGTCGTGACGATGGTGAAGAGCCTGCGAATACCTTACGGCGTGATCGAGACGGGCGAAGACGGCCTGATGACGGAGCTGAAGGAAAAACCGGAGCAGGCCTATCAGGTCAACACCGGCGTCTACATCCTGAATCCGGAGCTGATCGAAGAAATCCCCGAAGGGAAGTTCTACCATATCACCCACCTGATCGACAAGGTGAACCGCCGCGGAGGACGGGTCGGCTGCTTCCCGGTCAGCGAGCTGTCCTGGAAGGATATGGGTGAATGGCCGGAATACCTCAAAATGATCAAAGTCCTTTAGGCGAAGGCCCCGGATCATGTTCGTCCATACCGACAGCCTTCATAAAATCGCCTACGCGACCGATGCCTCCGTGTACCGTGAGATTCCCTATGGCGTCGCATACCCGGAGACGCTGGAGGATGTCCGGGCGCTCATGGCCCTGGCGCGGGAAAAGGGTCTGGACCTGATTCCCCGCGCAGGCGGAACCAGTATCGCCGGGCAGGTGGTGGGAAGCGGCATTGTCGTGGATATCAGCAAACACTGGTCCCGCATCCTCGAGATCAATGAGAAGGAGCGCTGGGCGCGGGTCCAGCCCGGGGTGGTCCGCGATGAACTGAACATTGCCCTGAAGCCCTACGGTCTGTTTTTCAGCCCGGAAACCTCCACCAGCAACCGCTGCTGCATCGGCGGCATGTTCGGGAACAACTCCTGCGGGACCCATTCCCTGGTCTATGGCAGCACGCGGGATCATGTCGTGGCGGCCAAAGGCCTTCTGACCGACGGATCGCTGGAGGAATTCAGGGAATACTCGTTAGAAGAGCTCGAGGCCCGTTTTGGAAAGGCTTTCTGGGAAAGGGAGGAGCACTTGTCCCTGATAGAAAAGATCTATTCCCAGCTGATCGGTTTTTCAGTCAACAAAGAGACGGCAAAGCTGATAGCGGAGAACTATCCCGACAGGCAGCTGAAGCGCCGAAGCTGCGGGTATGCCATCGATGAGGCGATAGAAAGCCTTCCCTCGGGCATCAATCTCTGTAAACTCCTCTCCGGAAGCGAAGGCACGCTGGCCTTCATCACGGAAATCACGGTCAGTCTGGACGTCCTCCCGCCCAAAGAGCTGATGGTGGTCTGTGCGCATTGCGACAGCCTGGAAAAGAGCTTTGAGGCCAATCTGGTTGCCCTGAAACACGATCCAACGGCCATTGAGCTCATGGACGGGGATATCCTGGAGCTGAGCAAAGGCAATCTCGAGCAGCAGCGGAACCGCTTCTTCGTGGAAGGCGACCCTGCCGCGCTTCTGATCACGGAGCTCCGCTCGGATAGCAGGGAAGAGCTGGATGCCAAAGCCACCGCGCTGGAAAAGGACCTTCTCGCCAGCGGACTCGTATACCATAATACGCGCGTATACGCGAAGGATGTTTCCCGCGTGTGGGCGCTGCGGAAAGCGGGCCTGGGGATGCTGAGCGGCACGAAAGGAGATGCCAAGCCGACCGGTGTGATCGAAGATACGGCCGTGGCTCCTGCCCGCATCCCCGCCTATATGAAAGATCTGAGCGGGATGCTATCCGCCCTCGGCGCCCGCTGCGTCTATTACGGGCACATCAGTACCGGCGAGCTCCATCTCCGCCCGGTCCTCAACCTGAAAAGCCGGAAAGACCGGGAACTGTTCCGTACGCTGGCCCGCGAAACGGCCCTGCTGGTGAAAAAGCACCGGGGCACCATCAGCGGAGAACACGGAGACGGACGTCTGCGGGGAGAGTTCATCCCCCTTCTCTATGGAGAGCAGACCTACGAGCTGATGCGTCAGGTCAAGTGGACCTGGGACCCGGACTATCTTTTGAACCGCCATAAGATCGTGGATACCCGTCCCATGGACAGCATGCTGCGCTACGACGTGGATCAGCGGTATGCCTGCAAGACGGCCTCCCTCGGGCTGATGCGTTCCATCGAGCAGTGCAACGGTGCCGGCGACTGCCGCAAGTCGAGCCTGATCGGCGGGACCATGTGTCCGGCTTTCAAGGTGAGCGGGGATGAGCTGATGAGCACCCGGGCCCGGGCCAATGTGCTCCGGGAAGTCTTGACGCGGGGCGGAGACGACAAACTGATCAAGGAGGTGCTGGACACCTGCCTCGCCTGCAAGGGGTGCCACAGCGAATGCCCGTCCAACGTGGATATGACCCGCATCCGCTCGGAGGTGCTTCAGCAGTATTATGACCGTCACCACGTGCCGCTGCGCTCCTGGATGGTGGCGCGGATGGCGCAGACCGAGCAGTTTGGAAGGACCTTCCGTCCCCTGTATAACCTGGCGGCCTCCTGGGGGCCGTCGTCTGCCCTTATCAAGAAGATTGTGGGCTTTTCCCCGGAAAGAAGTATCCCCCGGCTGAGTAAAAATACGGCAAGAGCTCTGATAAACCGTGAAAATGCCCATTTCCAGGAACAGGGAAAGAAAAAAGTTTATATATTTGCAGACGAGTTTACCAATCAGCAGGAAGCTGAATTGGGCCTTTCCTTCTCCAAGCTGCTTACACGGCTTGGTTATTATGTTGTAATTCCGCGACATGGAGAAAGCGCCCGGGCAGCCATTTCCAAGGGCTGCCAGAGGCTGGCGGGGAAAAAGGCGGAACGGAATGTCCGGCTGCTAAAGGACATCATCACGCAGGAGAGCCCGCTCGTTGGCATAGAGCCATCCTGCATCCTTTCTTTCCGGGACGAATACCCGGATCTGGTAGATCAGGGGCTTCGGAAAGAGGCCCTGAGACTGGGGCGGAACGCACTGCTGTACGATGAGTTCCTGCTCCGGGAGATGGAAGAGGGACGCATTGGGCCGGACAGCTTTGAGCAGACGCCGCTGGAGATTTTCCTCCACGGTCATTGCCACCAGAAGGCCCTGGTCGGCGTGGAAGCGACGGCCCGGGTGTTGAGGGAACTGCTCGGTGCGAAGGTAAACGTCATTCCCAGCGGCTGCTGCGGCATGGCCGGATCCTTCGGTTATGAGAAGGAGCACTACAAGACCAGCCTTGAGATAGGCGAAATGGTCTTGTTCCCGGCCGTCAGGAAGGCGGTCTCCGGGCAGTCCGGGACCACACCGGTTGTCGTGGCGGCTCCGGGCACGTCCTGCCGGCAGCATATTCTGGACGGGACAGGGGTGAAGGCGGTGCATCCGATAGAGATACTGTACAGGTATTTGAAAGAAAAATAATAGTTTACGATGGAGAAGAAGAATTTTGCACTAATAGGTGCGGCAGGGTATATCGCTCCCCGCCACATCAAGGCGATTGCCGATACGGGCAATGACCTGGTGGTCGCCTTTGATAGGTTCGACAGTGTCGGAAGGCTTGACAGTTCGTTCCCCAACTGCTCGTTTTTCACGGAGATGGAGCAGTTTGACCGCTTCTGTGTCAAACAGATCCTTGCGGGGGACGTGCTGCACTATGTGAGCATCTGCACCCCCAACTACACCCATGACGGTTTTATCCGCTATGGACTGCGCCTCGGCAGCGATGTCATCTGCGAAAAGCCGGTTGTCCTGAATCCGTACAACCTGGACAACCTGCTCGAGTTGGAAAAAACCTCCGGGCACAAGGCCTATACGATTCTGCAGCTTCGTCTTCATGATTCGATCGTCGCCCTGAAAAAGAAGGTGGATGAGGGTCCGAAAGACAAGGTGTATGACGTGGACCTGACCTATATCACCTCCCGGGGGAAATGGTATTATGCCTCCTGGAAGGGGGATATCCACAAGAGCGGCGGCGTCGCCACCAACATCGGTGTCCATTTCTACGATATGCTGCAGTGGGTGTTCGGCCCGGTGAAGCAGAACATCGTCCACGTGATGAGTTTCGACCGTGTGGCCGGCTATCTGGAGCTGGAGAAGGCCCGCGTGCGCTATTTCCTCAGCATCAACGCGGATTGCCTGCCGGAGAACGCGGTGCAGGGCGAGAAGAGAACCTATCGTTCGATCAGTATCGACGGCGATGAGTTCGAGTTCAGCCAGGGCTTCACCGAACTCCATACCAAGAGTTACGAGAACATCCTCGCCGGCAAGGGCTTCCGTATCAGCGAGGCCCGGGAGAGCATCCAGATCGTGAGCGACATCCGCAATGCTACGCCGATCGGACTTGTGGGCGATTATCATCCGCTGGCAAAACTTCCGCTGAGCAGGCATCCCTTCGGTTGGGATGACAGACGATAAGCGCGGCGGGGGATGACGGAGACGGCGGCAAATAACAAACGGATAGCCAGGAACACCATGCTGCTCTATGTGCGCATGATGCTCATCCTGATTGTCCAGCTGTATACGAGCCGCGTCGTCCTGAATACGCTGGGCGTCGTCGATTATGGCCTGTATAATGTCGTCGGCGGCATTGTAAGCCTGTTCGCTTTCCTCGACAGCGCCATGGTGACATCCACCCAGCGCTATATCACCTTCGAGCTCGGAGGAGGCAATCCCGGGCGGCTGAGGCGGGTCTTCACGACAAGCGTACAGATCCATGCGATGATCTCGCTGATCGTCGTCCTGCTGTCGGAGACGGTCGGAATCTGGTTCTTTTATCACAAGCTGGTCATTCCGCCGGATAGGATGGAGGCGGCCATGTGGGTGTTCCAGCTTTCGATTGCCGCCATGGTCGTCCAGATCATGAGTACGCCCTACAATGCGATGATCATCGCCCACGAACGAATGGGCGTTTTTGCGGCCATATCCGTCATCGAAGTCGTCCTGAAGCTGCTGATCGTCTTTGTCCTGCTGATCGGTCATCTGGATAAGCTGGTCCTTTACGCCGTGCTGGTGCTGCTGGTCCAGCTGCTGATCCGGGCGCTCTATACGGCATACTGCCGGAGGAGTTTCCCTGAATCCAGGCTCATGCGGGGGGCCGACAAGCCGCTTATCAAGGAAATGTCCGGTTTTGCCGGATGGAACCTGATGGGGAATTTTGCCGCGGTCATGTACGATACCGGCCTCAACATCCTCCTGAACATGTTCTTCGGTCCGGCCGTGAATGCCGCCCGGGCCATTTCCGTCCAGGTCGAATCGGCGATCCACCGTTTCGCGAGCAATTTCCAGACGGCGGTCAACCCGCAGGTCACCAAATTATACGCCCAGGACCGGAAAGAGGAGATGCATCGTCTGATCTACCGCTCGTCCAAGTTTACCTTTTTCCTTCTGTTCATCCTGATGCTCCCCGTTGCCGTGGAGGCCGGGCCCATTCTGACCCTGTGGCTGAAAATCGTTCCGGAGCATACGGTCCTCTTTATGCGGCTGCTCTTTAGCGTCGCCATCATCAATGCGATGGCCAATCCGCTGACCACCTCGGCGGCTGCGACAGGGAAGATCAAGACCTATCAGATCACGATGAGCGCCATCCTCCTGAGCATCGTCCCCGTAGCGTGGGTCGTCCTGAAGACCGGCGCCAGGCCGTATTCCGTCTTCGTCGTGATGCTGGTGATCTGCTCGCTGTCTTTTGTCGTCCGGCTCTTTTTTATCCGGAAGATGATCGGGCTGCGCATTTCCGCTTATGTCAGGGAGGCAATCCTTCCATGCATCCTGGTCGGCGCTCTTTCGACGGCCCTGGCCCTTCTTTGGTCCCGTCTCTTTGAGTATGTGCCGGGCTCCTGGATCCTCTCCTGCCTTGCTATCGTCCTGTCGACGGCGGCGTTGATTCTTGCCTTCGGCCTGTCGGGCTCGGAGCGGGACTTCTTCAAGGATCTGATAAGACGTTTTCTGCGTAAGGGGAAATCATCATGATCGCGCTCAGTTCCAAATACGACTGCTGCGGCTGCGAGGCCTGCGTAGAGGCCTGCCCCGTCAAGTGCATCTCCTTCCGGGAAGATGCCGAGGGGTTCCTGTACCCTGCCGTGGATGAGAGCGCCTGTATCGGATGTAAGCTGTGCAACCGCGTGTGCCCGGTCCTGAGCCGGGGTGAAGAGCAGCTCCCCCTGGAGGTGTATGCGGCGAGGAACCGCTCGGAGACAGATCTTCTCCACGGCTCTTCCGGTGGCGTTTTTGCCGCATTGGCAAGAAAAGTCCTTTCCCGCTCCGGCGGCAGGGTTTTCGGCGCGCAGTTTGGCCCCGGATTCATGTCGGTGGAGCATACCGCCGTAGGGAAGGAAGAGGATCTTCCGGCCCTTTTTGGCTCGAAATATCTCCAAAGCCGGATCGGTCCCTGCTATGAGGAAGTCCGGTCCTGCCTCGATGAAGGCAGGGAGGTCCTTTTCTGCGGAACGGGCTGCCAGGTCCTGGCGCTCAAGCGTTTCCTTCGCAAAGACTACCCTTCCCTGCTGACCGTGGAAGTGGTCTGCCACGGCGTTCCTTCGCCCAAGGTATGGAGGCGGTACCTCGAAGAAGCGGTCCCCGGGGGAGGTACGCTTGACTCGGTCTCTTTCCGGGACAAGCGGAGCGGATGGTCTACCTACCATCTGACCCTGTCCGGCAGCTCGTCTCCAGAGAAGGGAAGCCCGGCCTGGGAAGACTCCCGTTCAGTTGAGGACAATCCTTACATGTGGCTTTTCCTGAATAACTATTCCATTCGCCCCTCGTGTTTTCAGTGCCCGGCCAAATCCGGGAGAAGCCAGAGCGACATAACCCTTGCGGATTATTGGGGCATCGAGGAGGCGCATCCGGATTTCTATGACGAAAGGGGAGTGGGACTGCTGCTGGTCAGAACCGGGAAAGGAAAGGAATTCCTCTCCTCCGGAGTGGACCTCGAAATGAAGGTCTCTTCCCTTGAGGCTGCGACGCGGGAAAACCCTGCGTATCATTCTTCCCCGGTGGAACCTGCCGGCCGGGAAGCCTTTTTCAGGCGGTTCTTAAAGGGAAAGGCGCCTTTGGAGAAACTCGCCCGGAGGTATCGGAGACGGAAGGCCTGGGCGGGTATCCCGGGATATGTCAAAAGAAAGCTGAAGGCCGTAAAAAAGAAACTGTTATGAGACTCGCCATCCTGACGCAGCCGCTTCGGACCAATTATGGCGGCATCCTCCAGAACTATGCCCTGCAGCAGTGCCTGAAGGGGATGGGGCATGAGGTGTATACGCTGGACTGCGTCGCAGCGCCCACAGCTTCGGCGGCGAAAGTTCTCAGGCGGCTCGCAAAGGTGGCGCTCGGGAAGCTGCCGGTCTCGTATCTCGGGTATGAACGCCGCTACCGCCACGATTATCCGCTCTTTACCCGCAACACCCGGGCTTTTGTCTCGGAGCATATCGACCTCTATCCATACCGGGATCCAGCCCGGGACCTGACGGCCGAGAGTTTCGACGGCTATATCGTCGGAAGCGATCAGGTCTGGCGTCCGGACTACAACCGGATCGAGGAGATGTTTCTGGACTTCACGAAGACCTGGCCCGTCAAGCGGATCGCCTATGCGGCTTCGTTCGGCTCCGAGAAGTGGGAGTTTTCGCCCACTGAGACGAGGGCCTGCGCCACCCTTGCCCGGCAGTTCGACGCGGTGAGCGTCCGGGAATCTTCCGGCGAAGCGCTGTGCAGGGATTATCTCGGGGTGGAGGCCGTTACCGTGCTGGATCCGAGCATGTTGCTTTCAAAGCAGGCGTATGCCTCGCTGGTAGATCCGGATCGGACAAAGCCCAGCGAGGGGAATCTTTTTGTGCATATCCTGGACCGGACCGCGGCCAAGGAACAGGTCGTGAGCCGACTGGCCTCCCGCTACGGCGCTTTGCCTTTCACCTGTAATCAGGCGGAGCCGGAAGGTCGCATCGATCTTCCCATCGGGAAGAGGATCCAACCTCCGGTGGAGCAGTGGCTCCGCTCTTTTATGGAGGCGGAATACGTGGTGACGGATTCTTTCCATGCGACGGTTTTCTCCATCCTGTTCAACAAGCCCTTCCTCGTGCTGGAGAATCCGGACCGCGGACTAACCCGGATCCGGTCCCTTCTCGGGAGCCTCGGGCTGGAAGCGTGTTTGTTTTCCGGGGAGATGCCCTTGATATTCCCGGAAATTGACTATATTAGCAAGATTTTTTTGATTAATCAGCTCAGACAGGAATCTGAGACATTTTTAAATAAGAACCTGGCATGACCCCGCTCCTAACGGTCTTTACGCCTACATACAACCGGGCATACACCCTGCCTCAGTTATATGAGAGTCTTTGCCGCCAGACAGGCAAAGACTTTGTCTGGAGTATCGTGGATGACGGGTCGACCGACGGGACCGAAGAGATGGTCAGCCGCTGGATCGGGGAGCAGCGGATCCCGATCCTCTATCGCTGGCAGCCCAATGGCGGCAAGATGAGGGCGCACAACCGGGGGGTCCGGGAATGCACCACGCCGCTGTTTATGTGCGTCGACAGCGATGATTTCGTTCCGGACGACCTGGTGGATTCGGTCCGGGAGAAGTGGCCGCTCATCAGCGGGAAGGGGTCAGTCGCAGGATTCGTCGCCTATAAGTCCATCAAAGGGAAGGACGGCGACGTCGGTGTAAAGTGCCCGTTCCCCGGCGGGGACTGCGTCTCCCTGGAGAGATTGTATGATTCCGGATTCTTCGGGGACACGACGCTGGTGTTCAAGACAGAGCTTATCCGGCGCTTCCCCTTCCTGGAAGTGGAGGGTGAAACCTTCAGCACGGAAGCCTATGCCTACGATCAGATCGACAGGGCGGAGTATGTATATCAGCCGGTAGAAGAGGTCTGGACCATCTGCACATACCTGCCGGACGGATATACCCGGACGGAAAAAAAGCTGTACGCCAAAAACCCGAAAGGGTGGGCACTCTATTATAATCAGAAAGCCCTCTTTACAGGAAGGCGCCTTTCGCAGGAGAAAGTCGAATACGGCATCCTGTACATGATATTTGCACGAAGATCCGGGATGAAGCATATTTACAGGCAGTCGGCGCTGAAGACGCCGTTTTACCCGGTTTTCTGGCTAATGAGTTATTACTTCGAATGGAAATGGAGAAAGAAATACCCAAAGTGATCCATTACTGCTGGTTCGGTGGCAAGCCGCTCCCGGAACTCGCCAGAAAGTGCATCGACTCATGGAAGAAGTTCCTGCCGGATTATGAGATCAAGGAGTGGAATGAGCGGAACTTTGACGTCCACCGGGTCGTTTATACCGATGAGGCATACCGTCTTAAACAGTATGCCCACGTCAGTGATTATGCGCGTACCTGGATCCTGTATAACTTCGGCGGCGTTTATTTCGACACCGACGTCGAGGTCATCCGACCGCTGGATGATATCCTCGCAAAGGGGCCGTTCATGGGATTCGAGTGCCAGGAAGGTTCTTCCCTCGACAATCCCAACGGGGACGTGAATCCCGGTCTCGGCATGGCCGCCTATCCCGGACATCCCTTGCTTGGAAAGATGCTGGAGCAATATGATTCCATGCATTTTGCCGGCTGGAACGGAAAGAATACAGGGAACGTAACGCGTCTGACCACGCAGATCCTCGACTATGAGAACAAGGAGGTGCTGGAGGACGGGGTCATCAGCGTCAGCGGAATGCGGATTTATCCGGAAGAGTATTTCTGCCCGGTCAATTTTTATACAAACCAGAGTAATATTACTCCCAAAACCAGAACCATCCATCATTATATGGCCTCTTGGTTGTCTTCAGGTGGACATTGGAAGTCCTTTTGCGACCGTTGTCGCTTTATCATGGCCCGTTTGCGGGTCCTGCCCGGTTTTTTGTCACTCGCCCTGCTTCTTGCCGGCTCCCTGGCCTGCTCCCGCAATGAGGATGTCTCCGAACTCAAGCGGACAGAGGCCCGTTTCATGAACGATCTGGGAGGCCAGATCGGCCCCAGCCAGTGGTGGGAAACGGCCGTAAGGGTCAAAGTAAACCTGAACGGGGATGCGCCGGTGCGGATCTGGCTGACGTCCGAGCCCAACAGCGGCGTCATCTATGATTATAAAGAATCAGAGGGCGGCGGCTCTGTCACCCTGACGGCGCCTCAGGGCTATGAAAACCCGCTTTACCTGAGCGTATACGACTATACGAGCGTTACGGTCAAGCCCGTCGTCCTGACCGGAAGTGCGGAAGAGTCGCTGACCCTGACCATTGATCCCAACAAATCTTCCGCTACCGGGACAAGAGGCGGGGCGGCCCCTCCCTATCCTGCCTCGCTGAGCGGCAGCAGCATCAACGGCAATCCCCGCTATTATGAGTTCAACAGCGAACAGATGGCGGATTTCCATGCCATCATGGACGTGGTCCGGACGGATGCAGATGCGAAGGATGCGGGACTCAACACAGACTACGAGCTGACTACCGACGGTCCGTTCTATATCGTCTGGGTCACCGGATACGAGGCTTCCCAGCTCTCGCATATCCTCGGCTTCTTCTACCATTCCCCGGACACCTTCGAGGATATCGTGTATCAGGACCTTTGCGAGACCCATAAATGGGACTATATCGACGGACTGGCCAAGGTCCAGTACCAGTTTGACACGGATATCATCGCAGACGGGTATACCTTCTATGCCAACGAATGGTACGATGCGAATTTTGACATCTACGATTATTACGGATCGACCTCTTCGGGCAATATGGACCGGATAGGGGACAATGCGTATAATACCCAGATCGTCTACAACGTATATGGGCCCCATATCAGTGCCTACCAGGGTATTTCCTTTGAAATCAACGTCCCCCGGGGGAAGCGCATCGGGTTCTACCTGCGCTCAGACGAGGTGGCTGCCCCTGAGCAGTGGAAACGCCTCTATAACAAGGGAATTCGCACGCAGGCTGCCTCCGAAGGCCAGTTCCGCGGCACCTGTTTCAGCGTTGAGGACTGGAATATTGACGGAATGCATCGCAGTTTCATCTATCAGTCCAGCGCCATGACCTGGATCGGCATGGAAGACATGATCAGCGGCGGCGACGGCGACTGTAACGATGTCGTTTTCGGCCTGATCGGCAATCTTTACGTCGAGCCGCCGGTTCTCCCGATCGTGGGCAGTGTGTCTTTCCCCTGGATGCTTGCCTTCGACGATATTTACCGCGGTTCCGATTACGACTTTAACGATGTTGTCGTCAAACTGGTCCCGAATCCGATGACGGAGACCTGCCAGATCTCGGTCATGGCCGCCGGGACAGAGTCAAGGGCATTCCTCCATTATACCGGCCCGGACGGCGACTATAATCTGGGAGAAGTACACCAGCTGCTTACCGGCAGCATGAACCTGCGCTGTATCAATACCGAGTCGGCCATCGCCACATACCCTTCTGCCCGGGCGGTTTCTGTCCCCTGGCCGTGTGATTATACCGTCGCCAATGACGCCCGGCGTTTCTGGGTGGAAATCGAGCGCGGGACTTGTGAGAATTGTTCCGATGTCCTGATGCTGCCGGACCGCCCCGGAGAGGCAATGCCTTCGGCTATCCTGATTGCCGGCCAGTGGCGCTGGCCTATGGAAGGGGTCCCGATTTATGAAGCCTATGTGGATTTTCCTTTCTGGGCCAGGGATGCGACAAGAACCCGTTATTGGGAATGGTACAAACAGCCTTCTCCTGAAACCTTTGTATCCTTCTAAGACTATGAAAGCAGCAAGGGTGATTATTTCCATTCTGGGACTTCTTCTTTTGCTCCCGTCGCCGTCTTTCGCCCAGAAGACGACGAAGAAGGATGCCGGCGGCAGCGTTCCCGGCAAGGACCCGTTATACTTTCAGGTTTTCATGGGTATCAACAAATCGGCCAATGAGAACCTCCCCTGGACCGAGTTCTCCGCTTATCCCTTGTCTACGGGTGCGTTCCTCGGAGTCGGACGTGAGATTACGCCGCTGTGGGGCTGGCGGGCAGCCCTTCGGATCAACCGCAACAAGAGCCGGAATGTCCCCACCTGCGAATCTTCCGAGACGTGGGGATGGAACAATACGGGCCTGTTTGCAGACGGGACTTTCGATATTTCCGACCTCCTGTCGGGAGGGCAATCCGGGGTTTTCAACCTGAAGGCTTTTGCAGGTCCCGGCGTAGTCTATACCTATGGTTTTGACAAGGTTCCGCTATCCTATACCCATCCATATCTACGCTCCAGCCGTATCCTGCCTGCGCTTCGGGCCGGACTGACAGCTTCCTGGAGAGTGAGCCCGAGGGGGTGGCATCTCGGGACGGAAGTGAGCCATTCTTACTTCGATGACCATTTCAACGGGGTGGCGTACGGCTCTCCGCTGGATGGCCGTACCAACCTGAAAGTGGGTATCACCTACAAGCCGGTCAAGGTCGTCAAACCGGTGACCCCGGTGGTCCGCCGCAACAAGCTGAAGCAGTGTCCTCCGCTGCCGTTCGTCCTGCCCGATCCCGAGCCGGTGAAGACCCGGCAGCTTCGGGGGCGCGCCTTCATGGATTTCCCTGTCAACGAGACGGTTATCTATCCGGAGTATCGGAATAATCCCGTCGAACTGGCCCGGATCCATGCGACGGTGGACAGCGTCATGTTCGACCAGTCGGTGTCCGTCACCGGAATCAGCCTGCACGGTTATGCCTCTCCGGAGAGCCCCTACAGCAATAATACGCGACTGGCCAGCGGACGTGTCGAGGCCCTGAAGAACTATCTCCTCAAAAAATACAATTTCCCTGAGCCGGTCTTTACGACTGATTTCACTCCCGAAGACTGGGGGAACCTTCGCGGCTTCCTGGAGAATACGGAGGGACGCCGCACCAAGGGCGATTTTTGGTACGACAGCGACAGTTATGTGGAAACCCCAGAGGCCCCGGCGTATATCCATCAGTATCACGATGCCCTGATAGAGGTCATCGACATGGATATGGACCCCGACCAGAAAGAGGAACTGCTCAAACAGGTGGGTGGCGGGGAACCCTACCGCTGGCTTTACAAATATGTCTATCCGGGACTCCGGCATACCGATTATATTATCGATTATGAGGTCGTCGCCTATCAGGTAAAGGATGGCCGCCGGCTTATCTATCCTCATCCGGAAGCCTTGAGCCTCAACGAGATGTTCCAGGTGGCCAAGAGTTATGAAGAGGGGACCGACGGCTGGTTCGATGCCTTCATCATCGCTGCCCGGCAGTATCCGGAGGATCCGGACGCCAACCTCAATGCCGCCTGTGCCTGCGTAAAGATGAAGCGTTTTTCCGATGCGCGGAAGTATCTGGGTCGTGCGGGCGACACGGAGAATGCGCAATATGTAGCCGATGTGATCGATGCGATGGAGGGCCGTGTAAACTGGCACATGGAGGGCTACCGGGTCGTCATTGACCCCTGATAAACGCCTTTTCCAGGAGGCTGATACCTGGTAAAACGATTTATTATTAAAATTTTTATTATTTTTTTTTGTATTTCCGCTAAAATTAGCTAAATTCGCAGCCAATAAACTCGAGTGAAATGAATTGCGCTATTAAGAAATTTTTTGGAATTGCTTTCGGTTTGATAGTTTCTTTCTTGATGACCGCATGCTATGAGGTTGATGAATTCTATGCAGAGAATGAAAAACCTGTAGACGAAACGGTTTTTGATTACTCCACTGTTCGGGAAGTTGAGCTCATCGTCGATTATTCCGATTATGAGATTTACGGCCCGGTGCTTTTCAGCATCTACAGCGAGAATCCGATCGTCAACGAAGGCGAGTACAACGAGTATGTCAACGAGAGTATCAAGCCCGTTTTCCAGGCTTATACGAACGAAAGAGGCGTCTTCGACGAAACGATATCCTTGCCCTCTTATGCTACCGTTCTGCATGTTGTTACCGGCAATTTCATGATCGGTCTGAAGCGTAAGATGGTCCAGGTCGTTGATGGCCATGCTACTGTCAAGCTTTCTCTCGAACAGGCTTCCAACGCTGTTGCGACCCGCGCCCCCGGCGAGGGTGAGCCCACGAATGATCTCTCGGGTTTCCCCTGGCTGAGCTATGGCTTCTCCGCAGGAAGTACTCCCAGCGCCCCTTCCATCAACTATGGCCTCCGCATCTACAATGACTGGTGTACGCCCCTCGGTCAGTGGAATTCTGCGACCGGCCGTCCCTATTATCTGATGGATGATACCGTTCCGGCGTATCTCCAGTTCCCGGACGAAGAAGTCGAAGGTCTCTATCAGGCGGCTTGCAAGGCTTTGAGCTCCGGCCAGACCTGCAATGACGAGTATTGCTTTGCTCCCGACATGACCCTGATCAAGGATTCTGAGGTGAGTATTGTCGCCCTCGGTGGCCTGACCTGCTGGAACAGTAGCCTCGGTTACTACTATTATTCCGGTGACAACTCGCCCCAGAGCCCGCTGGACCTTCATGTTATCATGCTGTTCCCGAACACGCAGGAAGGAAGGCGTTATACTCCTATGTATGGCGAGCAGTACCAGAATAATATCGGTATCACGCGCGGTGACGGCATCCAGCTGAAATACTATCCCAACATCGCCAGCGGCGACCTGACTACCGTTTCCAATACTTTCCCGAAAGGCACCAAGATCGGTTTCCTCGTCAGACCCAACGGCTGGACCTATCAGGGCCGTCCTTATTGCACGAAGAACGGGAAGACCCCGATGGACAAGCTGATGAATATCTGGTCTTGTTCTACTCACGGGCTTTCCTATTGCAATCAGGATATCGAAACGTATAACCATCCGAATACGGAAGGTGTCTCCAAGACCGCCAAGTTCTCGTATACTTCCGAGGCGGGTCATAAATATGCCCTCTTCTCTGTGGAAGATGCCTGTGACGACCTCGACTACGATGACCTGCTGTTCGCCCTCAACCCGGCCAACGTGTTTGCTCCGCTGCCCGAGGTTTCCCAGGGAACAACCACCATCCGTGGCGTCTATGCCTTCGAAGACAGGTGGCCCAATCAGGCCGACTATGACATGAACGACGTTATGGTCGAGTACAATCAGATTCAGGTATTCTCCGGTGGAAAGGTCAAGAAGCAGATCTTCCAGCTTACCACCTATCAGAATTATGTGGCTGATCAGAGCGGTCTGGCCGTCCGTTTCCTTTACACGACGACCCCGTCCAGCATCGTTATGAAAAAGATCCTGCCCGGGACCGTCAATTCTGTAAACTGCACCTATGAATATGATGGAGAGGCCTATCTGCTGACCGACGATGTCAAGGCCAATCTCGGTACGACCTATATCCTCGAGCTGACCTATGCCACCGCCCAGCCGATGTCCAATCTGGCGGAGATTCAGCCTTTCATCTATCGCGACGATGAGAATGGCCGCTGGGAAGTCCACCTCCCCAATGAGGCTCCGACCAGCAAGATGAACATGAGCTATTTCGGAACACAGGACGACACGTCAGATCCTGCATCCGGTACGTATTATACATGCCATGGCAATTATCCTTTTGCTTTCTATCTGAGCAACGCAAGGATTGATTACTTTGAGGAAACCACGCTTAAGCGCGAGAATGAGAGTGTTCCGATGGGTCAGTTCTTCCCTCAGTTCATAGAGTGGTCTACGAGCAAGGGAAAGAAGAACGCCGACTGGTATCTCCACCCGACCAGATAACAGGAGGGGGTAAGGATGACGCGCCTTCTTGTTCTATCCCTGACTATTGTTTCATTACTCTTGCCGGTCTCCTGTGACCGGCAAGAGTATTTGAAAATTGAGCTGCCCGACGGAGCGACGCAGCTCTCTTTTGACAAGTCAGGCGGACATCAGACCGTTTCCCTTTACTCTTCCAGCGACTGGACGGTAGGCACTTTGCCCGACTGGGTAGTCCTTGGTTTCACATCTGGCCCGGCGTTATCCCGCTCCCTTAAGATCTCCATGTGGGTGAATCCCAACACGGGGCGCGACCGCTCCTGTGAGATCGTTTTCTCCAACAATGAGTCCCGGGTAGTCGTCCCGGTTGTCCAGAAAGGTACGGATGCTTCCGAGGATCCGGGCACTGACCCGGGCACTGACCCCGGCGTCGATCCCGGCACCGGTCCGTCTACCGATTATGCCAATGCGCCGTCGGCATCGGTCGCGTCTTTTGTCATAACGGCCGATCCTTACACCTATTACAAGCTTTCCGGCTCCGTCAGTTCCTTCAATTCGTCGACCTTTGAGATGACCCTGACGGACGACACCGGTTCCATTTACGTATACGAGGTGGTCAACAAGTCCGAATGGACGGGTCGTATCCACGAAAACGGCCACATCATTCTTTCGGGCAAGTACCACTATTACAGCGGGAAACGCATCGACGAGGTAGTGGATGCCCATATTCTGTCCTTTACCCCGGCGGGGTCCGACAACGAGCCGATTCCCGTTACCATGGCGGAGTTCAATGCCGCCGCCGCGTCCGAAACGCAGTCCTACCGCCTTGCCGGCCGGATGAGCAATATCACAAACACCTATTACGGTAATTTTGATCTGACGGACGATACGGGGACCGTGTTTGTTTATGGCCTGACGGCGACCAATCTCGGATTCGGTACCAGCAACGACAAATCTTTCGCATCCCTCGGCCTCATTGAGGGGGATGAGATCGTCATCATCGGGTTCCGTTCCAATTATAATGGCAACAGCGAGGCAAAATACTCCTACTTCGTCGAGAAAACCGGACATGTCGATACCGGCGGTGGCGGCGGTGGCGATGAGGATGAGCCGACCATCATGCTTGATTTCCGGAAACCCCTTTCCGAACTGCCCCAGTCCAATGGCGACGGCCTCACGGACGCAACGTATGTCTGGTCCGGCTATTCGTTTACCATTCATGCGACGAGCAATTTCTATCAGGGCCGGACGGGAAACATCTATTATCTGCTGATTGGCAAGCAGTATTCTAATATCCAGCTCCCCGTCGTTTCCGGGAAGGCGTTGACCCAGGTGAAATTCCTTACCGCGCCCCAGGCCTCGGAGAATGTCATTATCGATATCGCCAAAACCGGTGGCACTCGCCTGATGGTGAACGATACCAAGTTGAAAAAGGATACGCAATATCACTGGACCTTCTCAGGAGAGAAGGATGTGGCGTACGAGATCCTCATCACCAACACCTACAACGCCCAGTTCCAGTATATTTCCCTCTATTACGAATAGTAAGCCCTGCGAATGAAAGACATCCGGATTTGTGTTATAGGCCTCGGTTATGTGGGCCTTCCCCTGGCACGTTTGTTTTCGACGAAATTTCCGACCATCGGCCTTGATCTGAATCAGCGCCGCGTCGATGCCCTTATGGCAGGTCATGATGATACGCTGGAGGTGCCGGACGCTCTTCTGGAGGAGGCGATTCATCAGCATGGGTTCCGCTGCACTACGTCGCTGGACGAGGTGCGCGGCTGCAATTTCTATATCGTAGCGGTGCCTACGCCCGTGAATGAAGACAACACCCCTGACCTCAGGCCCCTGGAAGGTGCCAGCGAGACGGTAGGTAAAGTGATCTCCCGGGGCGATATCGTGGTATACGAGAGCACCGTGTATCCAGGCGTCACGGAGGAAGTCTGCCTGCCCATCGTCGAAAAGGTCAGCGGCCTGGTGTTCAACCGCGACTTTTATGCCGGCTACAGTCCGGAGCGTATCAACCCCGGAGACAAGGAGCATACGGTCGAGAAGATCCGGAAAGTCACTTCCGGCAGCACGCCCGAGGTGGCGGACCTGGTGGATGAGGTTTATAATACGGTTCTGATCAACGGGACCCACAAGGCCAGCAGCATCAAGGTGGCAGAAGCTTCGAAAATCATCGAAAACAGCCAGCGCGACGTCAATATCGCCTTCATGAACGAACTGGCGAAGATTTTCGACGCCATGGGTATCGACACCCATGATGTCATCGAGGCGGCCTCGTCCAAATGGAACTTTATCAAGTTGACGCCCGGTCTTGTCGGCGGGCACTGCATTTCCGTCGACCCTTATTACCTGATCCAGAAGTCGCAGGCTTACGGGGTTTTCCCCCGCGTGATGTTCAATGCCCGCCGTCTGAACGAGGGAATGGGAGAGTACGTCGCCCATCAGGTCATCAAGCTGATGAATCTTCGCGGGATTCTCGTCAAGGGTGCGAAGATCCTGATCATGGGCATCACCTTCAAGGAGAATTGCCCCGATATCCGCAACACCAAGGTGGTGGATGTCTATTCGACGCTGCGTCCTTATACGGACCAGATCACCGTCTACGACCCCTGGGCCAATCCGGACCGCGTCAAACACGAGTATGGAATAGACGTAGTAAGCACCCTTCCCGGGGAAAAGTTCGATGTGGTGATCCATGCCGTCGCCCACCGCGCTTTCGGCGAGGTGGATGTCCGTTCCCTCCTGAAGGATGGCGGCGTCGTGTACGATGTCAAAGGCGCCCTTCCGAAGTCCGTCGTCGACGCCCGGCTGTAGGTCCCTTCTGCCAAATTGTCAGTCCGTGCCCGTTGGCACACCACTTGATTATTATGGAGCCGTCCTGCAAAGATGCAGGGCGGTTTGTTGTAACAAAACTAAAACACAATAACTATGATCAGACCATTAGGTACCAGAGTCGTTATCGAGCCGAAGGAGGCCGAGACGATGACCGCCGGGGGCCTCTACATCCCGGACAATGCTAAAGAGAAGCCCCAGCAGGGCGTAGTGGTGGCCGTTGGCCCCGGCACTGCCGACGAGGCTATGGAAGTCGCGATCGGCGACACGGTTCTCTATGGCAAGTATGCCGGCACGGAAGTTACCGTCGACACGAAGAAGTATCTTATCGTTAAACAGGCCGACATTCTGGCCATCCTCTAAGATGCCCTGCATCCGCCGGGCATGACGAAGGAATAAACGTCATTCCACGGCTTGTCCGTGGAATCTAAAAAACTGAAAATTATGGCAAAGGAAATTAAATTCAATACCGACGTCCGCGCCGCGATGAAGGACGGTGCCGACGCGCTCGCTAACGCAGTCAAGGTGACCCTCGGACCGAAGGGCCGCAATGTCGTTATCGCCAAGAAATTCGGCGCCCCGCAGATCACAAAGGACGGCGTGACCGTCGCCAAGGAGGTCGAGCTCGAGGACCAGTTCCAGAACATGGGCGCCCAGATGGTCAAGGAAGTCGCTTCCAAGACCAACGAACAGGCCGGCGACGGTACCACCACCGCCACCGTTCTGGCCCAGGCCATCATCAACGTGGGCCTGAAGAATGTCACGGCCGGTGCCAACCCGATGGACCTCAAGAAGGGTATCGACAAGGCTGTCGCCGCCGTGGTGGAAGACCTCAAGAAGCAGAGCCAGCCCGTCGGCGAGGACTATTCCAAGGTCGAGCAGGTCGGCACCGTTTCGGCCAACAATGACGCCCATATCGGCAAGCTGATCGCCGACGCGATGGCGAAGGTCGGCAAGGACGGCGTTATCACCGTCGAGGAAGCCAAGGGCACCGAGACCGAGGTCAAGGTGGTCGAAGGCATGCAGTTCGACCGTGGCTACATCAGCCCGTACTTTATCACCAACGGCGACAAGATGGAGACCGTCCTCGACGACGCTTATGTCCTTCTGACCGACAAGAAGATCGGCAACATGGAAGACCTGATGCCGGTCCTGGAGCCCGTCGCCCGCGAAGGCAGGGCACTGCTGATCATTGCAGAAGACGTTGAGGGCCAAGCTCTTACGACCCTCGTGGTGAACCGCCTGCGCGGCACGCTCAAAGTCGCCGCCGTCAAGGCCCCCGGCTTTGGCGACCGCCGCAAGGAAATGCTCCAGGATATCGCGACGCTGACCGGCGCAACTGTCATCTCCGAGGAGAGAGGCTACACCCTCCCGAACGCCACCGTCCAGATGCTGGGCCATGCCGAGAAGGTCACCATCACCAAGGAGAACACCACCATTGTCGGCGGTGCCGGTGATGCCGAAGCCATCAAGGAGCGGGCCGAGCAGATCCGCGCCCAGATTGCGACCACCAAGTCCGACTATGACCGCGAGAAGCTTCAGGAGCGCCTCGGCAAACTCGCCGGCGGTGTTGCCGTCATCTATGTCGGTGCCACGACCGAGGTCGAGATGAAGGAGAAGAAGGACCGCGTCGACGATGCGCTCAACGCGACCCGTGCCGCCGTCGAGGAAGGCTATCTGCCGGGTGGCGGTGTCGCCTATATCCGTGCCGCAGAGGCCCTGAAGGGACTCAAGGGCGAGAACGAGGATGAGACGACGGGTATCCGCCTGATCGAGCGCGCCATCGAAGAGCCGCTCCGCCAGATTGCCGGAAACGCCGGTGTCGAGGCTTCCGTGATCATCAACAAGATCCGCGAGGGCAAGGCCGACTTCGGCTACAACGCCCGCACCGACGAGTATGTCAACATGTACGAGGCCGGTGTCATCGACCCGACCAAGGTCGCCCGCGTCGCCCTCGAGAACGCCGCCTCCGTCGCCGGTATGTTCCTGACGACCGAATGCGGCATCGTCGACATCCCCGAACCGGCCCCCGCAGCCCCTGCGATGCCCGCCGGCGGAATGATGTAGCCCCGACCCGCCCCGGCCTGCTTTTGCGGCCGTAAAATGTAAAGCGCTGATTTTAAGCGAATTCATAGATTTGCTACTACCCCAAAAGGGTGGTAGCAAATCGTTTAATATATTGACAATCAAAGCCTTATATTTTACGCACAAAAGAATCCAAGGCCGAAATACGTAATGCCGGATTGTTTTCGTATATTTGTACGATAATACTACACTGATAACAATAGCGTCATGAAACGATTCATCCTTCCCCTGGCGGTGCTTCTTGCTGCCGTTTCTTGCTCCGAAAAGGCCCAGGCCCCCACAAAAAGCGAATACCCGATCGTCGATTCCCTGATGAGGGTGATGACCCTCGAGGAGAAAGTCGGCCAGACCGTGCTCTTTACCAGCGACTGGACGGTCACCGGACCGTCGATGCGCGAGGGCTACCTCGACGATATCCGCGCCGGTCGCTGCGGCAACATCTTCAATGCGTACACGGCAGAATACACCCGCCAGATGCAGGAAATTGCCGTAAACGAGACGCGCCTCGGGATTCCGCTCCTGTTCGGCTACGACGTAATCCACGGTTTCCGGACCATTTTCCCGATCAATCTCGGCATGTCCTGCTCCTGGGATATGGATGCGATCCGGGAGAGCGCTGAAGTGGCTGCCCGGGAAGCGGCCGCCGCCGGTCTCCACTGGACCTTCTCCCCGATGTGCGATATCAGCGTCGAGCCGCGCTGGGGCCGCATTTCCGAAGGGGCGGGGGAGGATGCTTATCTCGGCAGCCGGGTCGCTGCAGCGATGGTAAAGGGCTATCAGGGCGAGAGCCTTGCCGATTCGACATCGATCCTCGCCTGCGTCAAGCATTATGCCGCTTACGGCGCTCCCCAGGCCGGGCGCGATTATAATACCGTCGACATGTCCGAGCGCTGGCTCCGGGAGTTCTATCTGCCGCCCTACAAGGCCGCGGTGGATGCCGGCGCCCTCAGCGTGATGGCTTCCTTCAACGAGCTCGACGGCACACCTGCCACGGCTAACCGGCATCTGCTCCAGGAGATTCTCCGCGATGAATGGGGCTTCAAAGGCTTTGTCGTTTCCGACTATACCGGCATCAACGAGATGGTCATGCACGGCTATGCCAGGGATGTTGAGGACGCTGCGCGGCTCGCTATGAATGCGGGTCTCGACATGGATATGCAGGGATCGGCCTACTGCGATTATATCGCCGGACTGGTCCGCAGCGGCGCCGTTTCGGAGAAGGCGCTGGATGATGCCGTCCGCCGGATCCTGACGGTGAAGGCGAAGCTTGGCCTGTTTGAGGATCCCTACCGTTACTGCTGCCCAGAGCGCGAAGCCGCCGAAACGCTTTCTGATGAGAACAAGGATGTGGCGCGCAAAGTGGCCGCCGAAAGCATGGTCCTCCTGAAAAACGACGGCCTTCTCCCGCTCAAGCCGGGCAAGCGTACGGCGGTAATTGGTGCGCTCGCCGCCTCGAAGGCCGACCTGCTGGGTTCCTGGCATGGCGCCGGCGAGGCTGATGCCGTTCCGGCTACCATCGCCGAGGCCATTGGCAAGAGCGCCCCGGTCTTGTACGCAGAGGGGTGCAAGCCGCTCGAGGAGGACTGGAGCGGTTTCCAGAAGGCCCTCCAGGCAGTCCGGATGGCCGACCAGGTGGTCTTCGTCATGGGCGAGCCCTGGGACTGGAGCGGTGAGGCCGCTTCCCGCTCCGATATCCATATCCCCGGAGTCCAGACGGAACTGTTGGAGAGACTGGTCAATTCCGGTAAGCCCGTCGTGGTTGTTTTGCTCAATGGCCGTCCGCTGGATCTCTCCGCCGAATCGAAGAAAGCCGGCGCCATCCTCGAGGCCTGGTATCCCGGCACGATGGGCGGATACGCTGTCGCCGACGTGCTCTTCGGCCGCGTCAATCCGTCCGGCCGCCTCAGCGTCACTTTCCCGCGTAACCTCGGCCAGGTGCCGATTTACCATTATGCCAAGAATACCGGCCGGCCGTACGTCCATCCCGGGGCCAAGTATGAGTCCCGCTACCTCGATGTCGAGAACGAGCCGCTCTATCCTTTCGGCTACGGCCTGAGCTATACGAACTTTACTTATTCGCCGATTGCCCTGTCCGCCACTCATTTTGCGGGTGACGGCTCCCTCGAGGCGAGCGTGATGATCGTCAATACCGGTTCCTGCGAGGGTACGGAGACCGTCCAGCTCTACATTCGCGACAAGGTTGGCAGCGTTACTCGTCCGATGCGCCAGCTCAAGGGCTTCGAGAGAGTGACCCTCGCCCCGGGTGAGTCCCGCCGGGTCGCCTTCACGATCAATGCCGAGACTCTCTCGTTCTGGCGCGCCGATATGACCTACGGGCCGGAAGCGGGTGAATTTGAGCTCTTTATCGGCGAATCTTCCGCGACGGACCGCTCCGCCTCTTTCACGTACGACAACTAACAGCCACATAATGAAAAGAATCCTTTCGACCCTCTTTTTCGCCCTGGCGGTCCTGGTTTCGGCCGCGGGGCAGGGGGGCTATCTCGTCCAAGGTTCCGTGCAGGACGCGGACGGCCCGGTCATCGGTGCCTTCGTCCTGGAGGCCGGTACGGCGAATGGCGTTTCCACTGACCTCGACGGCCGTTATGTCCTCCGGGTCGCGGGCGCCTGGTCCGATATCGAGATCTCCTGCATGGGCTATGCAACGCAGCGTTTCGCCGCCTCCGCCGTGCCGGAGACCGTGCTGCTGGCCGATGATTCCACCTTCCTCGACGAGGTGGTTGTCGTGGGTTATGGCACCCAGCGCGCCAAGGACCTCACGGCTCCGATCGCAAATGTCAAGGGCGAGGCCCTGGCCAAACAGGTGGCGGCCAATCCGATGAGTGCGCTCCAGGGTATGGTCAGCGGTGTCCAGATCACCCAGAGCGGTGCCCCGGGGGCCGGTCCGTCGGTGAAGATCCGCGGCGTCGGTTCCATCGGTGACTATGCCAATCCGCTCTACATCGTCGACGGCGCCTTCATGGACAATATCGACTTCCTCTCGGCCAGTGATATTGAGTCCCTGACGGTCCTCAAGGATGCTTCCGCCGCGGCTATCTATGGCGTGCGCGCCGCAAACGGCGTCATTCTCGTTACGACCAAAAAGGGCGAGACCGGCCATATGCGGGTGGCCTATGACGGATATGCCGGATGGCAGGTGCCGACCAATATCCTGCCGATGGCAAACGCGGAGCAGTATATCGAAATGTACAACCTGGCCAATCCGGACGACCCGTTCGAGACGGTCTATCCGCTGGCGGCCCATACGGGCGTCAGCACGGACTGGTATCAGGCCCTGGTGCGCAATGCGCTCACACACAGCCATTCGCTCGATCTTTCCGGCGGCACGGAGAAGACCAATTACTCGGTGGGCCTGAGCTACTTCTTCCAGGACGGTATCATGAATTACTGCACCAATGACTACAACCGTCTGAACTTCCGCGCCCGGCTCGACCAGACCATGACTTCCTGGCTCAAAGTGGGTTTCAACACCGTCGTTTCCCGCTACAGGAAGAACAATCCCAATTCGGGCGTCTACTACCAGGCATTTGTCAATCCGCCCGTTTACGGGGTCTACTCGGATGACAATGCTGCGGCCTATCCGGAGCCGTTCGACTCCCCGCAGCGCTACGGATTCGCGGCTTCCTTCGGCAATCCAGCGGCTTCGGCCTATTATACCCACAGCAGCGACGACGGCCTCAAAACCGTTTTTTCGGCCTATGCCGAAGCGACACTGGTTCCCCGGAAACTCCAGTTCAAGACCTCGTATAATCTCGATTTCGGATTTGCTGACCAGCAGAATTATACGCCCGAGCATTTCGTGGGCGGATCGCAGGGGACTTCGGTATCCGCTTTGACCAAAACCTACTCTTACGGTCTTTATCAGATTCTCGACAATACCCTCACATACCAGGACAAGGTCGCGGACCATGCCTTCTCGCTGATGCTGGGCCAGTCGACCCGCATGCAGTATAACGGCTGGCTGGTCGGAACAGCCTACAATGTGCCGGATTACGACGATGCGGCCCGCTATCTGGTCAACGGCTCCTACAAGAATCAGGCGGCCTCGGACGGCGCTTCCCGATACAACGGCCTCTCCTTCTTCGCCCGCGGGACGTACAATTATAAGGAGAAGTATCTCGCCACCGTTACATTCCGTGCGGACGGCAGCTCGAAGTATCAGGAAAAATGGGGTTATTTCCCGTCGCTGGGTCTCGGCTGGAACATCTCCGACGAGCCTTTCATGTCGCGGACGAAGGGCTGGCTCGACTTTTTGAAGCTTCGCGCCAGCTGGGGTATGCTCGGCAACGACAATGTCCCGGCCAATGATATCCAGATCGCAGGTACTTCCGGCGTGGATTCTTCGGCGGTATTCGGCGACACCCTCTTCGACGGGGTCGGCGCCCAGACCGTCTATCAGAATTATCTCCGCTGGGAGGTGGTAACGGAGACCAATGCGGGTCTCGATTTTTCCATGCTCGACCATCGCCTGAGCGGCGAGGTGGACTGGTATCGCCGCGTGACGGACCGTGTCGTTTTCCATGCGCCCGTAGCGACCGGCGGCGGTGTCGCGACGCTGCTTGCCAACAACGGCCGTGTGCTGAATACCGGTGTGGAGATGTCTCTTAAGTGGGACGACCGGATCGGTGCCGATTTCCACTATAATATCGGCATGAATGCCACCTTCAACCACAACGAAGTGCTCTCCCTCGAGGGGCGCGACAACATCCCGGGCGGCGAAGTCAACGGGGTCAGCTCCACGCTGACGCAGGTCGGCTATCCGATCGGCGCCTTCTGGGGTTATCAGGTCGACGGCATCTTCCAGAGCAAGAAGGAAGCGGTCGATTCTCCGGTGACCCAGTCTGCCTCCGGGGCGGGCTATTTCCGCTACCACGATTTCGCCGGGGCGGAGGACGGCGGACCGGACGGAAAGATTTCCGATGCCGACAGGGTCTATCTCGGATCTCCGCTCCCATGGCTGATGCTCGGCGCGAACCTCGGCTTCGAGTGGAAGGGCTTAGATTTCTCCATGGTGATGAATGCCAATATCGGCAACAAGATCTTCAATGCCAAGCGTCTGAACAAACAGGTGTTCGGCGCCGGCAACTATGACTACGACTTCTACATCCACGCCTGGAGCAAGGACCTTCCTTCCGATACCTATCCTTCTCCAAAGGCGCTGACGTCGGGCCTGATGGCCCAGTGCAACAGCTTCTGGGTGGAGGACGGTTCGATGTTCCGTATCCAGAACGTTCAGCTCGGCTACACCTTCAGGGACCTCTTCGCCGAGGGGAGCCGCATCCGCGTCTACGTCTCGGCGCAGCGTCCGCTGACGCTCTTTGGCTACAACGGCTTTACGACGGAAATCGGCGGCTCGCCGATCGCGACGGGGATCGACTCTTCGTCGGTCTATCCCATGCAGGCCATCTATACCGCCGGTGTCAATCTCAATTTTTAGGAGGAACCATCGATGAAAGCAAGAATCAGCATCTTTTTACTCGCTCTTTCCCTCCTTGCAGGGGGCTGCACCGACTTTCTCGACATCCGCACCGAGGCGACGATGCCTTCGGCCGGCATGGACTACTCCAAGACGGAGAATATCTTCCTGCCGGTCAGCGCTGCCTATGCCAGCATGCGTCTGGCGGAAGGGGAGGCCCTTAATTACATTTCAGTCCTGGAAGTGGTTTCCGACGACGCCGACAAAGGCAGTGCGGCGGATGACGGACCGGCCGTAAAGGAATTCGACGAATTTACCTATGGGCCGGAGAATGTCCATATCGGATATGTCTGGAGCATCTTCTACCGGGTGGTTTCGGCAGCCAATTATGCCGTCGAATCGATGGATGAGTTTGAAAAGGCCATCACTTCTGAAGAGGGTCTCCGTCAGGTGGCCGAATGCCGCGCGGAAGCCCGGCTGATCCGCGCCTGGGCTTATTTCAACCTGGTCCGCCTTTTCGGCAGCGTGCCGTATATCGACCGGAGCATGAGTTCGGAGGAACTCGCGGCGATGGAGGTGTGCCCGGTTGCCGACCTCTACCGCCATATCTATGAGGATCTGGATGCCGCCATCGCGACGCTGCCGGATTCATACCTGGATATGCCGGGCCGCTATACCTGCTTTACGGGAAGGGCCATGAAAGCCAAGGCGGCGCTGTATAACAAAGACTGGAACGAGGCGGCTTCTCAGGCCGACGCCATCATCGCCTCGGGGCGTTTCTCGCTGATGCCGCAGTATCGCGACGCCTTCAGCGTAGAGCACGAGAACGGCCCCGAATCGCTGATGGAAATCCAGAGCTCCGACCTCGGGCAGACTTCCGGCGCCATGCCGATCTGCTACTACGCCTTTATCCAGGGCCCCCGCAACAATCCGGAGCCGCTTGGAGGATGGGGCTTCAAGGTGCCCAGCCAGGCCCTGGTCGATTTTCTGGACGGCCGCGGCGATGCGGTCCGCAGGGCGACGACCATTCTGGAGAGGGGGACCTCGACGCCGGAAGGGGATGAGATTTCGACCCTCTGCGCCAATCAGTATTACAACGGCAAGGTCTATGTGCCCAGCCGCTATAACCAGCGTTCGTTCAACGCCTACGGCCTCGACCACAACATGCGTCTGATCCGTTACGCCGACGTGCTCCTGATCTATGCCGAGGCGATGGCAAACGGGGCATCCATTGCTCCGGCTTCCGGCTATACGGCTGACATGGCGCTGAACGAGGTGCGCGCCCGGGCGGGGCTTCCCGCGACCTCGGCAACGCTCGAGCATATCTACGACGAACGCCGTGCGGAGCTCGCCCTCGAAGAGAACCGTTTCTTCGACCTGGTCCGCTGGGGCAAGGCTGCCGAGGTCCTCGGCCCGCTGGGCTTTACCTCCGGCAAGAATGAGGTCTTCCCCATCCCTTCGGAGCAGCGCCAGCTCAACCCCCATCTTCCCGCCACGCCGGGTTATTCCTATTAGAATGAATTGATAACCAATATTTTGATGTATGAAAAAAGCGATTTATCTGCTGGCTATGATAGCTATGGTTTCTTATGGCACCAGCTGCAGCAAGGACAATGAGAACCGCCAGCCCGGCGGTAACGGTCAGGAAGTCGAGGACCCGGGTACGGATCCGGGCGATGAACCCGAACCCGAAAGACCGAAGGTGACTGTCGGCGCCGACAACCTCGTCGTCTACCTCTCCTTCGACAGCGACAAGCTCATCGAGGTGGGCGAAGGCATCAGCTTCAAGGAAAGCAAGGGCCAGGCGTCCGTCGCAAACGGTTTTATCGGTAAAGGATGGACCAACAAGAGCGGCAATAATGCCACTGAGGCCTATTCCAAGTTCGATGTGGCGCCCGGTTCGGCCTTCTCGAAGATTGAGAATTTCTCCTTCTCCGCCTGGCTCAAGAATGTCGGCGCCAACCCCAAGGGCGGCGTGATTTCCCTCAATGGCGGTCGCATGAGCGCGACGCAGGCCCACGATTTCCCGGCCTTCATCATCTATTTCGACAATAGTGGCGTCGATCTCGAGACCGGCGAGGCCTGGCAGCAGGTCAACGGCCGCTTTATCTTCCATGATGCGAACGGTGCCGAGCAGAATCTCTGGCTGGACACCGGCGCTCCCGCCCTGGCCATCTACGACGAGTGGTTCCACTTCGCCGTGACCTATGAGCCGGCTGCCAAGACCGCCCATATCTACGTCAACAGCGAAGAGATCCGCGAGCTGACCTTCGACCCCGGCCTCCCGTTCAACAATCTGGTGACCGACTACACCAATGCGCTGTATATCGGTGCCTGGTCGACCTATGTCGAAGGCGATTCCGTCCAGACCTGGCAGAACTACTGGCCCGGCTCGATCGATGAGGTGCGTATCTTCAACCGGGTGCTGACCCCGGATGAGATCAAGAACCTCTATAAGCAGGAGCTGGATATCAACCTTTCTCAGGAGTAATCTGTCTTGACCCGGATGTTTTACTGGGTCGCGGCGCTGGCTGCGGCCCTCTCCTGCGGAGGGCAGGTGCAGGATCCGTCCGATACCTCTTCTCAGACGGATCCCGGGACGGTGGTGTATCCCAAGGCCATGGTGGTGAGCGCTGCCGTGGACGGGGTGCGGGTTTCGTCAAACGGGGGCCCCGGCGGGGTTTCCCTGACCCCCGAGATATCGCTCGAGTTCAGCCGGGAGGTCAAGGCCGACGAGACCTCGCTCTCGTTTGTGAGCTTTACCGGCGGGAACCTGTCGGTCCGGCGGAGCGAGGATGACGCGACGATTCTCCTGTTTACGCCGCTGGAGCCTCTCCAGCCGCTGAAACAGTATCGCTTCACGCTGGCGGAAGGGGAGTGCTTCGGCGTTAAAGTGGTGAAGGCCTATACGCTCCTTTTTACCACGGCGTATGATTCCACCTCCCAGAAGTTCCCGGATATTCCCGACGAAGAGCTCCTGACGCTCGTGCAGGAGCGGACTTTCGCCTATTTCTGGGACTATGCCCATCCCGACAGCGGCCTGGCGCGGGAACGCCTGGGCTCCGGCGATACGGTGACTTCCGGCGGCTCCGGCTTCGGCATTATGGCCATCCCGGTGGGCATCGAACGCGGCTTCATAACCCGGGAAGAGGGTGCCGCGCGTGTCCGCCAGATCCTGTCCTTCCTCTCGGAGAAGGCGGAGCGTTTCCATGGAGCATATTCCCACTGGCTGAGCGGCCGGACGGGGAAAGCCATCGCCTTCAGCGAGAAAGATGACGGGGGCGACCTCGTCGAGACCTCCTTCCTGATGGAAGGCCTGCTGACCGTAGCCTCATATTTCGACCGTCCGGATGAGGTAGATATCCGGGAAGGGGTCGATGCCATCTGGAGAGGGGTCGAATGGGACTGGTATACCCGTGGCGGTCAGGAGAAGCTCTACTGGCACTGGTCGCCGAATTACGGCTGGGCGATGAATATGCCCATCGTCGGGTGGAATGAGGGCCTGATCGTGTATCTTCTGGCGGCTTCTTCGCCGACCCATCCTGTCGGGAAGCCGGTATACGACAATGGTTGGGCTTCCGGAGGGACCATTAAGTTCAAAACGGACGGTCCGCTCTTTTTCTCCCATTATTCCTTCCTGGGGCTGGATCCGCGCCATCTGAGCGATGCCTATGCCAATTACTGGGAGCACAATACGGCCCATGCGCGCTATAATTATGAGTACTGCGTCCGCAATCCCGGCGGCCATGCCGGATATGGAGCCGAATGCTGGGGACTGACCGCATGCGACATCCCGGGCGGATATTCGGCCTGCTCTCCGGCAAACGACCTCGGCGTGATTGCTCCTACGGCGGCCCTGGGATCCTTCCCCTATACCCCCGAAGAGAGTCTTGCGGCGCTGCATACCTTTTATTATAAATATGGCGACCGCCTGTTCGGGCCCTATGGCTTCTATGACGCGTTCTCGCTGGATGCCGCGTGGTTCGCCTCGTCCTATATCGCCATCGACGAAGGGCCAATCATCTTGATGATTGAAAACTATCGGAGCGGCCTTCTGTGGCGCCTCTTTATGCAAAATGCTGATATTCAGCGTGGTCTCTCGACTCTTGGATTTACTTTTTGAAAAAATTTAAAAAATTGTCAAAAAAAGTTCAAAAAAATTTGTCAGTTTAGAAAAAGTTCGTACCTTTGCAGTCCCGCTTGAAAAAAGAGCGGGTTTTTAACGCCCTAAAGTGCGGACGTTTTCTTAGAAAGATCATTGAAAAGACTGAAAGGAAAGTACAAGCAAGTACCGGAATTGTGACACACAATTCAAGATACAGAGCAGCGTTAATTCCTATAAGGAATCAAGCGTCGGGACAAGCTTAGAATTATATAAGAATATACAATGAAGAGTTTGATCCTGGCTCAGGATGAACGCTAGCGGCAGGCTTAACACATGCAAGTCGAGGGGCAGCGCGGGTAGCAATACCTGGCGGCGACCGGCGAAA